>JAESFG010000063.1_pt1 | contig 460896 bp, 432 predicted proteins | sample 9269371 | NCBI WGS metagenome assembly JAESFG01 (sample SAMN14506227, study PRJNA617093) | algae metagenome | isolation source: Aetokthonos hydrillicola CCALA 1050 (B3-Florida) and co-occurring... | place: USA: South Carolina | collected 2013-01-01 | reverse complement strand
CTTCGGAACCAGACCGTCGAGACTGACCATCTCGATCGCCGTCTGTTCAGGCAGCGGTTTGCGGAGCATGCACCAATGAATCAAAAGTCCCCGCAAATTGCGAGGACTTTGTCAGCGGTCTGAAACGGCGCCCGAAGGCGCCGTTCTATTCGTTGTTCCGCTGCTTGCGTCAGTGGGCCGTCAGGCCACCGGCGGCTTCTTCGCCGGCTTCGGCCTTGACCGGCACCTTGGTGTCCTCTTCCCATACGATCGGCACCGGGGCGCGCACCAGCGCCTTGGCGATGACGTCATCGAGGCGGGTCACCGGGATGATCTCCATGCCGCCCTTGATCGCATCGGAGATTTCCGTGAGATCCTTGGCGTTGTCCTCGGGGATCAGCACCGTCTTGATGCCGCCGCGGGCGGCAGCCAACAGCTTCTCCTTCAGGCCGCCGATCGGCAGCACGCGACCACGCAGCGTGATCTCGCCGGTCATCGCGACATCGTGGCGGACCGGGATGCCGGTCATGACCGAGATGATCGCGGTGGCCATCGCGACGCCCGCCGACGGCCCGTCCTTCGGGGTCGCCCCCTCCGGCACGTGGACGTGGATGTCGCGCTTGTCGAACAACGGCGGCTCGACGCCGTAGTTGATCGAGCGCGAGCGGACGTAGGACGCCGCCGCCGAGATCGACTCCTTCATCACGTCGCGCAGGTTGCCCGTGACCGTCATCTTGCCCTTGCCGGGCATCATGACGCCTTCGATGGTCAGCAACTCGCCGCCGACATCGGTCCAGGCAAGACCCGTGACGATACCGACCTGCGGTTCGCTCTCGATTTCGCCGAAACGGTACTTCGGCACACCCAAGAAGTCCTCCAGGGTCTTCTCGGTGACCCTGACCGACTTCTTCTTGGAGATCATCAGCTCCTTCACCGCCTTGCGGGCGAGTGTGGAGAGCTCACGCTCCAGGTTGCGCACGCCCGCTTCGCGGGTGTAGCGGCGGATCATCAAGAGCAGGGCATCGTCGTCGATCGACCATTCCTTGGAATCGAGGCCATGCTTGGAGATGGCGTTCGGGATCAGGTGCTTGCGCGCGATCTCGACCTTCTCGTTCTCGGTGTAGCCGGCGATCCGGATGATCTCCATGCGGTCCATCAGCGGGCCCGGAATATTGAGCGTATTCGCGGTCGTGATGAACATGACGTTCGACAGATCGTAGTCGACCTCCAGATAGTGGTCGGCGAAGGTGCCGTTCTGCTCGGGGTCCAGCACCTCGAGCAGAGCCGACGACGGATCGCCGCGGAAGTCGGCGCCCATCTTGTCGATCTCGTCCAGCAGGAACAGCGGATTGGAGCTCTTCGCCTTACGCATCGACTGGATGATCTTACCGGGCATCGAACCGATATAGGTCCGGCGGTGACCGCGGATCTCGGCTTCGTCGCGCACGCCGCCCAGCGACACGCGAACGAATTCGCGGCCCGTGGCCTTCGCGATCGACTTGCCGAGCGAGGTCTTGCCGACGCCGGGCGGTCCGACCAGGCACAGGATCGGGCCGGTCAGCTTGTTGGCGCGCGACTGCACCGCGAGATACTCCACGATGCGGTCCTTGACCTTCTCGAGCCCGTAGTGATCGGCATCCAGCACCGCCTGCGCGGCTTCCAGATCCTTCTTCACCTTGGACTTCTTGTTCCACGGGATCGACAGCAGCCAGTCGAGATAGTTGCGCACGACGGTCGCTTCCGCGGACATCGGCGACATCTGGCGCAGCTTCTTCAATTCGTGCTGCGCCTTCTCCCGCGCTTCCTTGGAAAGCTTGGTCTTGGCAATCTTCTCTTCCAGATCGGCCAACTCGTCGCGACCTTCGTCGTCGCCGAGCTCCTTCTGGATCGCCTTCATCTGCTCGTTGAGGTAATACTCGCGCTGCGTCTTCTCCATCTGGCGCTTGACGCGCGAGCGGATGCGCTTCTCGACCTGCAGCACCGAGATTTCGCTCTCCATCAGGCCCAGCACCTTCTCCAGGCGCTGCGTGACGGACAACGTCTCCAGGATGCCTTGGCGATCGGCGATCTTGACGGCGAGATGCTGCGCGACCTGATCGCTCAGCTTGGCGAAATCAGTGATCGCCTGGACCACGCCGACGACTTCGGCGGAGATCTTCTTGTTCAGCTTCACATAGCTTTCGAAATCCGACACGACCGAGCGCGCGAGCGCTTCGGCTTCGACCGAATTGGCGTCGGTGTCGGCGAGCGCGACCGCGGTCGCCTCGTAATATTCGCTGCGGTCGGAATATTTCTGCACGCGCGCGCGCTCGAGCCCCTCGACCAGCACCTTCACGGTGCCGTCGGGCAGCTTCAGGAGCTGCAGCACGCTGGCGAGCGTTCCGACCTCATAAATCGATTCCGGGCTCGGATCGTCGTCGGAAGCGTTCTTCTGCGTCGCAAGCAGGATCAGCGCGTCATTCTTCATGACCTCTTCGAGGGCGCGGATCGACTTCTCGCGGCCGACGAACAGCGGCACGATCATGTGCGGAAAGACGACGATGTCGCGGAGCGGCAGCACCGGATAGGAGTGGCTTTCGCCGAGAACGATGGTTGGCCTGGTTTTTGGGGTCGTCATGGCCTTATCCTTTTGTTTTGCCCCCTTGCACGCCGTCCGCTTCGCTTTGCGCAACCGCCACAAGGTGCCGGGAGTTCCGGGTCACTCGGCCGCCTCTGCTGCCGCCTCACGCCGGATGAATTGCGACGAATCTCGAATGTGATTTCCGCCACCACATGCATTAGGTGGCTATCGGGGATGGGGGTGTCAAGTCACGGAAAATAACCGCAAAATGCGGTTCAAACGCGTAGAAAACGCTGACGCATCAACGGCCGCCGGAAGCTCCGGCAGCCGCCATCCTCGAAGTTGCAGCTCTGGCCGGCCCGACGGTATCAGGCGCTGGCGCTGCTCTCGACGGCGCGGTCCGAACGGTCCGCGTAGATATAAAGCGGACGCGCCGTTCCCTCGACCACTTCGCGCGAGATCACGACCTCTTCGACGCCTTCGAGGCCCGGCAGATCGAACATGGTCTCGAGCAGGATGGCTTCCAGAATCGAACGCAGGCCGCGTGCGCCGGTCTTGCGCTCGATCGCCTTGCGGGCGACCGCGCCCAGCGCCTCGTCGGCGAAGGTGAGCTCGATGTTCTCCATTTCGAACAGCCGCTGGTATTGCTTCACCAGCGCGTTCTTCGGCTCGACCAGGATCTTCTTCAGCGAATTCTCGTCGAGGTCTTCCAGGGTCGCAACGACAGGCAAACGGCCGACGAATTCCGGGATCAGGCCATACTTCAGCAGGTCTTCCGGTTCGACATGGCGGAAGATCTCGCCGGTACGGCGGTCTTCAGGCGCCAGCACCTGGGCGGCGAAACCGATCGAGGTCGAGCGTCCGCGCGCGGAGATGATCTTCTCCAGACCCGAGAAGGCGCCGCCGCAGATGAACAGGATGTTGGTGGTATCGACCTGCAGGAACTCCTGCTGCGGATGCTTGCGGCCGCCCTGCGGAGGCACGGAGGCAACGGTACCTTCCATGATCTTCAACAGCGCCTGCTGCACGCCTTCGCCCGATACGTCGCGGGTGATCGACGGATTGTCGGACTTGCGACTGATCTTGTCGATTTCGTCGATATAAACGATGCCGCGCTGCGCGCGCTCGACGTTGTAGTCGGCTGATTGCAACAACTTCAAAATGATATTTTCGACATCCTCGCCGACGTAACCGGCTTCGGTCAGCGTCGTCGCATCCGCCATCGTGAACGGCACGTCGAGGATCCGCGCCAGCGTCTGCGCCAGCAGCGTCTTGCCCGAGCCGGTGGGGCCGATCAGCAGGATGTTCGACTTCGCGAGTTCGACGTCGTTGTGCTTGGTCTGGTGGTTGAGCCGCTTGTAGTGATTGTGGACGGCGACCGAGAGCACCTTCTTGGCGTGGTTCTGGCCGATCACGTAGTCGTCCAGCACCTTGCAGATTTCCTTCGGCGTCGGGATGCCGTCGCGCGACTTCACCAGCGAAGACTTGTTCTCCTCGCGGATGATGTCCATGCACAGTTCAACGCATTCGTCGCAGATGAAAACCGTTGGACCTGCGATGAGCTTGCGGACTTCGTGCTGGCTCTTCCCACAGAACGAGCAATACAGCGTGTTCTTGGAGTCGCTCGTGCCAACCTTACTCATTCTTGTCTCCGTCCGCCGTTCGATCCGTTACCCGATCGACCCGTTCCGGCACTCATGCCAGGCCTCAAGGTAGATAGAGCAAATTCCGTACCAGAAAAGACCCAAACTCAAACACGTCCCGTGCGAATCACGGTTACTCGAATCCCCCGCGATCTTAGCCCATCCTGTACAACCAACCATGCTGGCAGCCGACTATCAAGAATTCGCTAATCGGGGCCGGAACGGTCACCCGTGACAATACCGTGATTTATGGCTTTGGCACGGGCGGACGTTCACAAAATCGACCTGCCGTGGCGCATCTGCCACGCCGCAGGGTGGACGAAAGCGGAACTTTCCGCCCGCGCGGGGGAATAGCGCCGCTTTCGGCCACATTTTCCGATCGAACCGGTCGTTAAGGTCAACCGACGATCCCGGGGGGACCGCTGCCTCAAACGGTCTTCTCAAGCGCTCAAGCAGTCTTGGCCGGCGCCGCTTCTTCAGGGCGCTTGTCGATGACCTTGTCCACAAGCCCGAAGTCGCGGGCCATTTCCGCGGTCAGGAATTTATCCCGTTCCAGCGCATCCTCGATCGTCTTGTAGTTCTGGCCGGTGTGCTTCACGTAGATCTCGTTCAGGCGCTTCTTGAGATTGAGGATCTCCTGCGCATGCAGCATGATGTCGGTGGCCTGGCCCTGGAAGCCGCCGGAGGGCTGATGCACCATGATGCGCGAATTCGGCAGCGAGAAGCGCATGTCCTTTTCGCCGGCGGCCAGCAGCAGCGAGCCCATCGAGGCGGCCTGGCCCGTGCACAGCGTCGACACCGCCGGACGGATGAACTGCATCGTGTCGTAGATCGCGAGCCCCGACGTCACCACGCCACCGGGCGAGTTGATGTACATCGAGATTTCCTTCTTCGGATTGTCCGCCTCGAGGAACAGGAGCTGCGCGACGACCAGGGTCGACATGCCGTCTTCGACCGGACCGGTCACGAAGATGATGCGCTCCTTCAACAGGCGCGAGAAAATATCGTAGGCGCGCTCACCGCGGTTGGTCTGCTCGACCACCATGGGCACGAGGTTCATGTAGGTTTCAACGGGATCGCGCATGAGTTACCCCAGGGTTGGGAAAGGGTTGGCAGAGATCAAATCGGCGGGGGCGGACATCCATCGGCAAGGCAGGCCAATCGCCATGCTTGCCACATGCGGACGAACGTCCCGTGATGCAAGACTTCAACTCGGCACTCGCTGGCTGGCGAGCCGCTCACAGATATGAGCCAATTTCCCGGCGACAAGACCGGGCCGTTGCGAGCCGAACGCGACGAGTTCAAGCTGATTCGCAGGCGAAGTCATAGCGTTGGGGACCGCGGCCATGACGGATTCGCCGTTCATCCTTAACAGGCGCCTGACGGGTCAGGCCGCGCCCTTCTCGTCGTCTTCCTTGAACAGGTCCTCGCGCGACACCTTCTTCTCGGTCACGTTGGCGAGTTCGAGGATGAAATCGACCACCTTGTCCTCATAGATCGGCGCACGAAGCTGGGCCAGCGCATTGGCGTTGTTGCGATAGTAGTCCCAGACTTCCTTCTCGCGGCCGGGCATCGAACGCGCCCGCTCGATCACGGCGCGGCCGACTTCGTCGTCGGTCACGGTGATCTTGTTCTTCTCGCCGATCTCCGACAGCACGAGGCCGAGCCGGACGCGGCGGTCGGCGATCTTCTGGTACTCTTCCTTCGCGGCCTCTTCCGTCGTGTTCTCGTCGGCAAAGGTCTTGCCGGAGGATTCCATCTCGGCCTTGATCGAGTTCCACATCAGGTTGAACTCCTCCTCGATCAGCGATGGCGGCGCCTCGAATTTGTGGCTGTCATCGAGGCGGTCGAGCAGCGCGCGCTTGACGCGCTGGCGGGTAGCGCCGGCGAACTCGGCGACCAGCCGCTCGCGGGCGGCGTCCTTCAGCTTGTCGAGCGATTCGAGGCCGAGCGTCTTGGCAAACTCGTCGTCGATCCTGGTTTCGCCGGGCGCCTCGATCAGGGTGGCCGTGGTTTCGAATTCGGCCGGCTGGCCGGCGAGCTTTTCGCTGGCATAGTTCTTCGGGAAGGTCACTTTCAGCGTGCGGGTTTCGCCGGCGCCGATACCGATGAGCTGCTCCTCGAAGCCCGGAATGAACTGGCCGGCGCCGATCACCACCGCGATGCCCTCGCCGGCGCCGCCTTCGAACAGTTCACCATTGATGCGGCCCTTGAAATTGATCGTGACGCGATCGCCGTTCTCGGCCTTCGCGCCCTCGGCCTTGGCCGAATAGGGCTTGTTCTGGTCGGCGATTCGCTTGATCGCCTCGTCGACCTCGGCGTCGGTCACTTCCACGACCGGCTTCTCCACCGAGAACGTCTTGAAGTCGGCGAGCTGGATCGCCGGCACCACCTCGATGGCGACCGTGTAGGTCAGGTCGGATTTGCCGGCCAGCAGTTGCTCGACCTCCTTCTGCTCGGTCGGCATGGTGATCTTCGGCTCGGTGGCGAGGCGGAAGCCGCGGTCGGTGAAGATCTGCGTGTTGGTGTCGCGGATGGTCTGGTCGATGGTCTCGGCCATCACGGAGCGGCCGTAGACCTTCTTCAGATGGCTCACCGGCACCTTGCCCGGACGGAAACCGTTGAGCTTCACCTTGTCCTTGAGGTCGACCAGCTTGGCATCCGCCTTGGCGTCGAGATCCGACGCGGGGACGCTGATCTTGAACTCGTGCTTCAGTCCCTCGGCGAGGGTTTCGGTGACCTGCATGGTGTCAATCTTCTTCCGCTTGCGCCGAACCAGAGCGGTCCGGCAGTGTTCAATATTCTAAGGCGCGGCCTTCGCAAGCCTGCCGCCGGTGGTTCGGCTGACCCCGCCTTCCCGAGGGGAAGCAGGCCCGCCAGCAATCGTCATGCAAACGCCTGGATAGAGCGCTTGGTGCGGGCGGAGGGAGCCGCCCCTCATCTACAAGAACCTCGCAAATCCTTGCTTTTCAGTCACTTAGATCTATTGCTGGTGGGGTTCACCAGTGGGGTTAGATACCGATGAGCACGAGCCAGTATCTTGAGAAACGACACAACACCTACTTCGCTGTTGTCGAGGTCCCGAAGCCTCTCCGCGCCCAGATGGGCAAGCGGCGCTTCATAAAATCTCTCAAGACTGACAGCCTCTCGACCGCCAACCGCCTGAAGCTGCCGCTCGTAGCCGAATGGAAGCGCCAAATCAATCGTGCTGAGCAAGGTCAGCCCGACCGGCTGGCGTCCATCAGGGAGCGCCTAATCGACCTCCAGAGGGAGATTGACGAGGCTCCGAACGTCACGTTGGAAGGTCCCAACGGCCACAGCATCAACCTGAAAGATTGGGAGATAAGCGAGGCCAAAGACGCTCTCAAGAGGCTCGCTGCCGAGGCTGGTCTTGACGAGGACGAGCAGGCCAGAGCCCGCGCCCTGGTTTTCGAGAAGGACAGCCTGCTTCGCGACCTCTTGCCGCTTTGGAAGCCTGAGATGGATGGAACCGTGCAGACTAAGGACCAGCACCAGTTCGCCGTGACCGAGTTCCTTCGCTACGCAGGCGAGACCACGACCGTTAAGGAGACCAACCGCAAGAAGGCTGGCGAGTGGATCGGAAAGCTCATTGCGTCGGAAGAACTGAGCCGCCGCACCATCGAGCGTTACGCCTCCTCGCTGAGTACCATGTGGAAGTGGATGTATCGGCGGGGCCATTGGGAGGGCGACCCGAACGCCAACCCTTGGTTGGGCCATGGGCTGGGCAAGGGCAAGAAGAAGCGCAAACGCAAGCCCCTGCCCGAGGAAGCGGTCATTAAGCTTCTCTCGACGTCCTACGCGCCCTCTGGGCAGCGTCGCAACAAGCGATACCAGCAAGTTATCCCTGACGTGATGCGTATCGCCTTTGGCAGCGGTATGCGCCTTGGCGAGATATGCGAACTGGAGCGAACAGACGTTGAGCGCCGCGACGACGGCCTGTGGTTCAACCTCGGAGAAGGTAAGACGGAAGCCGCCGAGCGCTCCGTGCCCGTACATCCCATCATCGCGCCTATCGTCGAGCGCTATCTGGCGATGGGCGACCAATACCTCATCCCAAATTTAGTGCGAGGCGGTCGTGATCAGCGGCGAGGTCATCATGTGTCAAAGGCGTTTGGCCGCTTCAGAGGTTACGCATCAGTCACCGAGAAGGGTCAGGTGTTCCACGCAATCCGAAACACCTTCATGGGCTACATGGAGGGCCACGGCGTGCCAGAGAGCACGACGAAGCTCCTTGTGGGCCACGCACGCGAGAGCATGACATACGGTCACTACTCAGATGGTCAGCGCGTGGACCTTCGGCAGGCGATGAGCAAGCTCGACTATGGCCCAGTCGTCATGAAGCTGATCAGCGACGGTCCTACCTTCAGCGGTAAAGTCGAGGAAGCATTGCCCAACTGAGAAGAAAGATGAAGAACGAAGACCAATCGTAAAGATGCTGCGGCGTAAGCTACAAGAAGGTCGCCCCGGACCTGCCTCGCCTCCCAAACGCTTGATCCTCCCCTGCAACCATAACCGTAGGACGCCTACCCCGCTTCCATACGAGGCGAAGCACGATCTTTCCGGGGACCGGAGGGACCGTTCTCCCTGCTTTAGCCCGTCCCAAGAACCTTCGTGGTGCTCACTGGACGCTCATCGAGTTCAAGATGGACCGGTAGGTATAGGTTGGCCGCTACTCGATAGTGCCTACCTGCCTCGCCATGATCGGCATCATCATCTATCTCGATGACCACTGAGTTCAGCTGCGAAGCAGCCTTCTCCGGTTCCAGCAGCAACGTGGCTCGCATCCTCTGTTGCTCAAGAGGGTTCGGAGGGGGAACACCGAGTGCTTCACGGGCCGCATCCCCACCACGGCTTAGCAATATCTTCGCGACCATCCGGGCGGCATCAACTGCACTCTTCCGTACTTCATCCTCTTCCTTCTGTCTTGCAGCCTGCGTGAAGGGATTTGCGTCTACCTCCTGCTTGTCGATGTATTCTGATGCTGATCGAACAAGAGCGTCCATGGCATCCTTTAGGTCGGTGTCATGGTTAGCCATGAGATGCCGAGCTTCCATAAGCGCTCTCAGCACGACCGAAGGCTTGTCCCAAACGTGAAGTTCCATAAATGTGATGCTCCATCGGCTATGACGCAGGCGGCTGCTGATCGCCTAACCGCTTTCCCAAGCTAATGCAAAGGCGAGCCGGGTCCGCTCAGAAGCGCTGCGAATACTGCGTGCACATTCGCTGGATCATCGTTTCGTAGTGCAGCGGGTCACCCAGCGCGAGGCTTGGCGGAACAGGCGAAACGCGCGTCATCTGCCTTTGGACATTTAGGATGTTGGGGTTGGGATGAACAACGATGTTGTCATGCTCAACGACCGTAACGCCCAGAGCCTCAAGCCCCGGAGGATCGTTTACAGAGTTGCGAAGGTGGATCGCGCGAAACAGCGTGACCGTCCGGGTTGCCAATGCCCGCGATGCTTGGAGCGAGGCCGCGTGTTCGGTGAGGTCGTCCTGCTTGCGCAATGGCGACCAGAAGTGCTGAGCCGCGTTCACGACCAAAAACGCTGCTGCGACTGTCCTGTTGTCGTACTGGTGCGCATAGCCGTGGAAGGCTTGGAAGTCTCGGAGGCGGTTGCGCTGCGCCTTGCCGTGTTCGGTGAAGACGCCCTTCAATTCAATCGCGATTTGGATGAGGACAGGTGTATCGAACCTGATCGGCTGGCCCTGCTCTGGCGGAACCGGCGCGCCTGCGCACGTTCCAATCGCGATATCGATGACCCAATCCGCGTGCCCGACCTGTTGATGATGCCTCAGTTTGGCTACGACCTCTCCACGGCCTGCTCTGGCCGCAAGAGTTGGGCATTGCGTAACAAGATCCCTGATGATGATCAGCGATTGAAAGTCACTATGCTTTGACGACCTTGGGTGGTAGCCGTCAACGTCGAGATAGGCGGCAAGCGCCGCTTCAAGAGGCACGGTGCTATCTCTTCGACTTGCGAGAAGGCTGCTTGCCGTCAATCTCCAACGAAATATCAGGCGCTCCGTAGCCCGGAGGGGACTTCTGAGCTGCGGTCATGAGCTTTTCGGCCATGTCGAGGTACTTGGGCTCGATCTCGTTGCATATCGAGTTGCGCCCCGCCGCCATCGCCGCGAGGCCGGTTGTACCCGTGCCCGCGAAGGGGTCGAGCACGGTGTCTCCAGCAAACGAGAACATACGAATGAGCCGCTCAGCCAGCGAGATGGGATACGGCGCAGGGTGACCGGTGCGCGTCGAAGCGCCTCGAATGTCGGTCCAGAAGGACTTATACCACTGGCGCATCTCCTCTCGCGTGTGCATGGAGAGGGCCTTCTTGAGAGGCGAGACCGAGCGGTACGAGCCGGGCTTCCTCAGAAATAGAATGTACTCGATATCGTTCTTAATCACGGCTCCGGGCTGGTAGGGCTTGCCGTAGAAGCCTGCCCCGTTGCCTTCAGCTTCGGTCGCGCCGTTCGCAACCTTGTGCCACAGGATGGGCGTCAAGCAGTCTAATCCGAGCGACCGGGCACGGGATTGAATGTCTGCGTGAAGGGGCATGACCCTATGCCGTCCATCACGCTTGCGGGGGATACAAACGTCCCCTACCACGCAACAGATGCGACCGCCCTCAACCAAAACCCGCTCGGAGTGTCGCCAGACTTTATCCAGTTCGTCAAGAAACGCCTCGTATTCGGCGACATGGCCTAACTGCTCGTCATGGTCCTCGTACTTCTTGAGCGTCCAATAGGGCGGAGAGGTGACGACCAAATCGACCGAATGGTCCTTGATCCAAGAGAGGTCTCTCGCGTCTCCCAAGTGCAGCGTATGCCGAGTAGCGTTGAACGGCGAAGGCCACACGGTTTCCCTATAGTACTCGTTAGCCTTCTGGAGCGCCGCTAAGCTCTCGGAGGTATTGTCCACGGTGGGGATGAACGGAACAGCCGCAATGCGCTGCGTGGCGCTTGCTGCCTTCGGGCTCGATATGCCGCTGACTGCTTTACGGTTGGCCGTGCGCGAAGGAGCCACGGGGAGAGCTTTCCGCGAACCGGTACGGGGGGCCATTGCACATTCCTTGGAGGCCAGACCGATGCGGGGGGTGCTGACCAAATCACCTGACGAAGTATGAGGTCCAATTCCTTAAAATGTTCAAGAGGGACCTTGCTTCCTGCACAACAGGATTTCGCGCTGAGCTACCCCCGTTCCACGGGGCGACGGCCAGGCAATAGACGAGAACGCAATGAGCGGCCTCAGTCGCAGCACTTGCTTCCAGACTGGATGGGCGGACAAGCAACCGTCCCATAAGAGCAAAAAACGCAGCAGTCACCTGCTTTGGGCTTCAGTCGAGTGCCGCAGCCTTTGCAGTCGTAAAAGAACTGGCAGGCATCGGTGGGCATCGCCTCCACGGCTTGATGGGCGCAGACAGGGCAGGTCAATGTTGATTGCAGTTGCATCGGCGGACTGTAGACGAAGGGGATGGCATCGTGAACCGGTGCGCTGCGTTTGAAAGCGCCCGAGGGCTGGTCCTTCTGTATCGGTAGGGTAAACCCTCGCGAGACGGTCCCGTGAGACAGAAATATCGTCTCGATAGGGTTGACTTGCTCCTTCTGAGACAGCATAGTCTCAAGGTCTAGAGCCTAACGAGACAGGAGCCGTTTACATGACCGTCATTGGATACGCCCGCGTCAGTACGACCGATCAGAACCTTGAACTACAAGAGAGCGCCCTCCGCGCGGCAGGCTGTGACCTGATCCGGTCCGAGAAGCGTAGCGGCACGACAACGGCGGGGCGGGAGGAGCTTCGCACCGTCTTGGAGTTCATCCGCAGCGGTGACGTGCTGATGGTAACGCGCATTGATCGCCTCGCGCGGTCGGTAGGCGACCTCCAAGATATCGTCCGCACCGTCAAGGCGCGCGGCGCTTCCCTTCGTGCGACCGAACAGCAAATCGATACGGGCACCGCTGCCGGAAAATGCTTCCTTGACATGCTTTCGGTGTTTGCGGAGTTCGAGACCAATCTGCGCAAGGAGCGTCAGATGGAGGGCATCGCAAAGGCCAAGGCCGAAGGCCGCTATACGGGCCGTAAAGCCTCCATAGACCCCGAGGCGGTGAAGGCGATGAAGGCTGAGGGGATGGGTGCTTCAGCCATCGCTAAGGCTCTGGGGATCGGCAGGGCCTCCGTATACCGCGCTCTTGAGGGCTGAGGAGGGATCGATGCTACTGCAACTGGCTACGCTTGGTCTCATCGCCAGCGTCCTCATAGATTGGCGAGGAGGCGCGGCGCTCTCACTTGTTGGGCTATTCGCTTTGGTGCTGGGCACCTGAGCCGCACGGCGAATGTCTGCGGGGTTGGGGCGGACTTCCAAGCGCCTCTTCCCTCGCCTCGCTCCTCGCTGCGCTTGTCGCTGCTTCCACGGTCTCCCGCGGGCTTCATGCGCGGTCAGGGTCCGCCAAGGGACGTTAGGGTCCTGCCCTCGCCCTGAAATCGGAAAATCCTGTGAGAAATCGACTTCAAAAACTCGGTCTAAATCCGCCGTTGTTGTTAGACCGTCCGGGCGCGTGTGAGAGACGAAGGACCGATGGGTCCTCCAAGACCTTGGGATAAAGGCACGGCTCCCAACGGCCCGCTAAAGCACTCTGGGGGGCTCTCTGGATCAAACCGTCCGCTGTAGCCCGGAGGGCCGAGCCCCCAACAAACCACAAGCGACCACTATGCCCTTCTAACATCTTGAAAAAACAGGAAAAATTGGATCCTTACGTCCACACAATGTGGCAGACTATGGGCAGGATGAACTCATGAGAGGCGATCCTTACGCTTTCCCTTTCTCTATGTTCTTCCTGCCTCTACTCCCTTCCCTAAAGCTCCCTAAAGACATTGGTGATGACCATCATTGATACCCCCAATAGCCTCAACCCAATAGCCCTCAGGCCCCCGTGTCGATCTGAGGTGGTCTCGTTTCCAAGCCACTGACCTCGCCCCACACGGCCTCCACTGTGGCCTTTACACCCGGTAGCTTGCTCTTGGTGTTGATCACCGGCAATACGCCCACCACGCCGTGAAAGGCGAGGTAGAGCGCTGTGGCCCCTTCAGCGACATCAGACGCCCTGACAATGAGCGCATCATGCATGGGAAGGCTTGGCACGCCTCGGCGCATTAGCACCTCGATAGCCAACATGATTGCCTCGCTCTCTGCGAACATAAGATTGGACCACTCCAGTCCAATGCCACCAACGCGCCTCAACAGCGGATAAGCCGTGACAGCCTTGTCAGCGATTGACTTGGCGGTGCAGATGTTGCTGGGACGAACTCCACGGTGCTCATCTGCGTAGCGCGCTGAGAACTCCGACGACCACCGCTCAGACAGCTTTCCCGCTCCGAAGCTGACTGTCATGAAACCCTTCACAAGGTCGCGGTCCGCATCAATACGGGCATACGGGTCCTCGCTTGGTGACAGAGCCAAGGGCTGACCCGCCAGCGCATGGAAGATGGTGAGGTAGGAGGCTGCAATATCCAACTCCACTACACGTTCACCGGCTATAGTGATATTTGAGCGTCGTGCTCCGCGCTTCGACGTGGACATGCTCTGATAGCTTTCCTCGCCCGTGCCGCTATCGCTGTACAGCCTACCGCCTCTGTTCCATTTGTAGGTCGAGAGGTCATCGCACTCGTTGAAGAGACGGTACAGCATACGGTGATCCGCCCCGGCAATCTTGAAGCCCTCCAGGAACTCGTTGATTGCGACCACGCGCGCTTCCATCGCCAGCGTTTGCGGTGTGTGCTCGAACCGGACTTTGGAACCTTGGCGCTTGCCCTGCCAGTCGTTGTGAGAGCTGCGCCGCGCCTCGATGGGCTGGTGCTCAATGGGGAAATGCTGATGTATCTTGGATAGAGTGACGCCGTGCTTGCGGGCCAGCTTCACAAGCGATGGTGTCGCCTCGAACTTCGCGGCCTCGCCCTTGCCCTGATCGTGCTCACCGGGCTTATCGAAGCTAAGGTGGTAGTTGGGATATCCCTTGGTGTGGATGAGGTAACGCAACCGTTCCAAGCCATCGCGCACGGCAACCACGTTGTCATAGCCAACGACGCCACCGGAGAAACCGCGAGCGCTCATAGCCCGGCCAAAGCGTCCCGTGCCGCCCTTGCCCTTCTTGGCCTTTGCCTGCAACAACTCTCCAACGAAGCGTTCCACGGTCTCATAGAACCGTGCGGTATCTACTGCCTTGCGTCGCCGCTGTCGGTTTTCAATCCTCTCGATGGAGGTGTTCACGTTCGCTACCAGAGCCCGGGCCTCGTCCGACCGCGCACGAAATTCAAAGGCTCCATAAGCATCGTTCGGAAGCGTATCGCGGAACGGTTGGTGCATCAGAGGACGGCAACGTGCAGGTTTCAGTGGGGTTGAGATGTGGGGTTGGAAGTTTTCCTCCCTCTCCCAAGACATTGAAAATATTTATGAATTCCATCGCTTGGGATTTTGGTGCGGGCGGAGGGACTCGAACCCCCACAACTTTCGTCACTGGAACCTAAATCCAGCGCGTCTACCAGTTCCGCCACGCCCGCGTGAAAAGCATCCATACCCGGCCGCGACGCCGCGGGCGGCGGGCTTATAGCATGTGCCCATCCCTCCGCAGCAAAAAAATGGTCGCGCTCGGCGGCGTTGGGCCAATGCGCCGCAACTGGACAGATCGACCGAAAAATGGTCCGGATCGGGCTGATGACAAGGGAGGAATTCGGCGTGTACCGACGCGAGTTGATCGCAGGAATGGGTGCCGCCGCGTTCGGCTCCCTGCTGCCCGGCAGCCCCCTGGCACAGGGGCGGCCGCCGTTCGCCATCCGCGCGCGCCAGGCCGGGCTGAAGCTCCAGCCGGGCAGCCCGGAGACGCCGATCTGGATGCTCGACAGCCCGGAGCTGCGCGCCCGCCGCGGCGACACCTTGCAGGTCGAATTTGCCAATGACCTGAATGTCCCGGTGGGTCTCGACTGGCGCGGTATCGGCGGGGTTCCGGCCATCGAGCCGCTGATCGGACGCCGGATGCTGGCCCCTTCGGGCTGGGAAAGCGTCAAAATTCCATTGCGTCACGCCGGGACCTTCCTGTGCGACATGAATCTGCTCGAAAGTCAGAACGCAATGCCGGCGCGCGGCCAGCCGCTGGTGGTCGCCGAAACCGACCCCGTCAGCGTCGATCGCGACGAGGTGCTCGTGGTGGAGGAATGGCGGCTGCGCGGCGACGGGAGTGCGGTCGTCGCGGGCATCGACCCGGCTGAAAGCTCGACCTTATATACACTTAACGGCAAACCCTCCGTCGACGTGCCGGCGAGGTCAAATGCCCGCCTGCGCCTTCGCTTCATCAACGGCGGCCGGCGCAACATCATCGCTTTGAAACTCGAGCACGTCGATGTCACCGTCATGGCCATCGACAGCCAGCCGTCCGAACCGTTTTTGGCCCGCAACGGCGCGATCGTGATCGCGCCGGGCGGCCGGGTCGACGCCTTTGTCGATGTCAAAGCCCCGCCGGGCTCGAACCTCAAGATCCTGCTTCACGATGGCCGGCAGGCGCGGACCATCGGCTTCATCCTCGTGTCGTCCGAGCCGCCGGCGCGCGCGGCGCCGCTGCCGCCCCCCGCGCCGCTGCCGTCCAACGGGTTGCCGGCGCAGATGGACCTGAAGAACGCGCTCCGGGCCGATCTCGCCTTGAGCGGCCCGGAGTGGGTTGTGACATCCAACGTTGCCACCACAGCCAAGCCGGCGTTCCGCGCCAAGGCCGGGCGGATCGTTGTGCTCGCGGTGACCAACCGGGCCGACAAAACGACCGTGTTCCGGCTGCACGGCCACCATTTCCGCCTGCTCGACCGGCTCGACGACGGCTGGAAGCCGTATTGGCTGGATACGCTGGCGTTCGAGCCGAACCAGACCCAGCGCATCGCCTTTGCGGCCGAGCACGCCGGACAGTGGCTGGTCGAGTCCATCGCCGCCGATTGGGCTGCGCCGCGCTTCGTGCGATGGTACGCCGTCGAGTGAGGAGCACGCCATGAGCCAAACCGTTCCCGCCATCCGCGGCGTCAAGGCGCGCGGCGTCGTGGTGCCGCTGAAGCGCCCGCTGAAGAATGCCTTTGGCTTGTTCGATTCCGGTCCGCTGGTCTTGATCGATGTCGAGACCGACCAGGGCGTCACCGGGCACGCCTACATCTTCGCCTACGCGACGATGACGATAAAGCCGCTGGTGCATCTCATCGAGGAGATCGGACGCGAGCTCACCGGCAAGCCGGTCGCGCCGTACGATCTGATGGCGGCGATGGACGCCAGGTTTCGCCTGCTCGGCTGGCAGGGGCTGGTCGGCATGGCCGTGTCGGGCCTCGACATGGCCTATTGGGACGCGCTCGGCCAGCTCGCCGGCAAACCCGTGGTCGAATTGCTCGGCGGTTCGCCGAAGCCGGTCAAGGCCTATGACAGCTATGGCGTGGTCGATCCCAAGGCCGACGAGCGCGCGCTGCGCGGCTCGCTCGAACAGGGCTTTCGCGGCATCAAGATCAAGGGCGGCGACGGCGATGCCGCCAAGGACGAGCGCGTGGTAAAAGGTGTGCGCGCCCTGCTCGGCCCAGACGTGGCGCTGATGATCGACTTCAACCAGTCGCTCGATCCCGCCGAAGCCACGCGCCGCATCGCACGGCTCGAGCCCTACGATCTGCACTGGATCGAAGAACCGGTGCCGCAGGAAAATCTGTCCGGCCATGCCAAGGTGCGCGAGATGTCGCCGACGCCGATCCAGGCCGGCGAGAACTGGTGGTTCCCGCGCGGCTTCGCCGAAGCGATCGAGGCCGGCGCCAGCGACTTCATCATGCCTGATCTGATGAAGTGCGGCGGCGTCACCGGCTGGATGCAGGTCGCGGCGCAAGCGCACGCCGCCAACATCCCGATGTCGAGCCATCTGTTCGCCGAAGCCAGCGCCCACATGCTGGCGGTGACGCCGACCGCGCACTGGCTGGAGTTCCTGGATTTTGCGGGGGCGATCCTGGCGAGACCTGCCGAGATTGTCGACGGCACGGTGACGGCGAAGGGCCCGGGGCTCGGGCTGGAGTGGAACGAGGCGGCGGTGAAGAAGTATTTGATCGCCTGACGAGACACCCGATCATCTATCGGAGACACTGAGATGCAACACGTCTTTTTGCTCTGGCACTCTCACGATCTGGGTGAGGGTGAAACCAACGATAAGCTCGTCGGTGTCTACAGCACGGCCGACGAGGCGGAGGCAGCCAAAGCCCGCAAGCTGACATTCGCAGGTTTTCGGGATACCCCCGAAGGCTTCCTCATCAGTCGCTGCGAGCTCGATCAAGATCTCTGGTCTGAGGGATACGTTGCTGCTTGATTCAGAGATAGTGGTGCCATCGACTCCGACGGACGTGACTCATGCTACGCCGCGGCATCTTCCTTTGTTGAAGGTTTTGCTGTGAGTTCAATTCCCAGCGCCTTCATCACGGCAATTGTCGTCTTCAAGGTCGGGTTCCCGTCGGCGCTGAACGAACGATAAAGTTGCTCGCGCGAGAGTCCGGTTTCGCTGGCGATCTGCGTCATGCCCTTGGCGCGGGCAACAACGCCGAGCGCATGCGCGATATAGCCGGCATCCTCGGTCTTAAAGGCTTCCTCCATGAAGACTGCAATCGCCTCGTCGGATTCGAGGTCTTCAGCCGGATCATACGTCGTCAGCTTCTCGCCCATCTCATTCACTCCATGTCTCGGCAAGGTGCTTCGCCGTCTTGATATCTTTCGCTTGAGTACTCTTGTCCCCTCCGCAGAGCAGCACGATGATCGTGCTTCCCTGCTTCTGAAAATAGACCCGGTAGCCCGGGCCGTAATGGATCCGCAATTCGCTGACGCCCTCGCCAACCGGCTGAACATCGCCTGAGTGCCCTTGGGCCAGCCGATCCAATCTGGCGGCGATCAACGCACGTGCTCGCTGATCCCTGAGACGCAGGCGCCACTTTCGAAACGTCTCTGTTTGTTTAAGCTCAATCATGTAGTTTATAAACTACTGACCTTGAATGATCAAGCTTCAATACTCAACCCCAAGCTCATCATAGAGCCTGCGAAACACCGCCGGCAGCACCTCCGGCAAATCCTCCGCGATCAGCCCCGGCCCCGCTTCGGCGGCCGCTTCGCCGTGCATCCAGACGCCGATGCAGGCGGCCTCGAAGGCCGGGACGCCTTGGGCGAGAAACGCGGCGATCATGCCGGCCAGCACGTCGCCGGCGCCGGCGGTGGCGAGCCAGGGCGGCGCGTTGTAGGCGATGCTGGCGCGCCCGTCCGGCGAGGCCACCACGGTGTCCGGTCCCTTCAGCAGCACCACCGCGCCGGAGCGCTCGGCGGCGGCGCGCACGCGTTCCAGTTTGGAGCGGCCGGGATGCTTGTTGCTCATGTCGCTGAACAGGCGCGGGAACTCGCCTTCGTGCGGCGTCAACACGACCTGGGCGTCGCCGCTCGCCTTGATGGATTCGAACAAGCGCTCGGGTGCTTCGGCAAAACTCGTCAGCGCATCGGCATCGAGCACGACACCGCGCTTCCCTGCGAGAGCCGTGTGGACGAAATCGCGCGTGCGGTCGCTGACGCCGGCGCCGGGGCCGATCGCGACCGCGTTGAGCCTGCGGTCGCCGATCATCTCGGCGAATTCGACCGGCGTATCGATGGCGCGCACCATCACCGCCGTCAGCGCCGCGGCGTTGACGGCGAGCGCATCGCGCGGCGAAGCCACCGTCACCAGCCCCGCCCCTGCCCGCAACGCGCCGCGCGCGGCGAGCCGGGCCGCGCCGGTCGAGGCCAATTCGCCGGACACGATGACGGCGTGGCCGCGGGCGTATTTGTGGCCGTCGATGTGGGGCACGGGGAAAGATGCTTGCCAGCTTGACGGCACATTCTCGAAGGTCTGCGGCTTGATCTCCGCGAGCACCTGCGCGTCGATGCCGATATCGGCGACGCGCACGCGGCCGCAATGCTTGCGGCCCGGCATCAAGAGATGCGCCGGCTTGCGGCGGAAGAAGGTCACGGTTTCCACCGCGTTGATCGCAGCGCCCATCACTGCGCCCGTGGTGCCGTTGATCCCGCTCGGCAGGTCGACGGCGAGCACCGGCGCGCCGTTGGCGTTGACCGCCTCGATCATCTCCAGCGGATCGCCCTTGACCGGACGGTTAAGGCCGGCGCCGAACAGCGCGTCGATGATCAGCGCCGGCTTGCCGATCGCCTGCGGGTTGAACGGCAGCACCGGATATTTCCAGCCGCGTGCGGCGAGGGCGGCGTCGCCCTTCAGGCTGTCGCGCTCGCACAGCAGGATGACGGAGACATCGCGGCCCCGCGCGGCGAGTTCGGCCGCGGCGACAAAACCGTCGCCGCCATTGTTGCCGCGGCCGGCGACCACCAGGATCGGCCCCTCCTCGACGAGATCCATCGCGGCGGCGGCCACCGCCTGCCCCGCACTCATCATCAGCGCGAAGCCGGGGGTGCCCTCGGCGATCGTCAGCCGGTCCGCCCGTTCCATCTCACCCGTGGTCAACACTTCCATGCCGAAACCTCAGCCTATCAGCCTTTTCCGCAGGCAACTCTTCCTTACGCCCTGCCGCCACCCGCCTCGACTGCACATCAATTGACCTATTTGCCTATTTAGTAATCTCCACTATCATGCAGTGACCGGCATCCGCCTCTCTAATTGCACATTAAAAGTCTGATAACGTTCCGAAATCGGTCTCGTTAACAACTTGGCATAGACCCTGCTTTTGAGGAAGCCGACCAGACTACCGCGCTCACGATGGACGCATTTCGCGACAATCGTGAGCCATCCGGCTCTCCCTGGAATCCAGGCGTTTGGCTGGAAGCAAGGATCAAACCAGACGGCGCCAGGGATTTCACCAGGCTGCGACATCGAACCACTTTGGAATACCCGGGAGGCGCTCAGTGAAGAAGATCGAAGCCATCATCAAGCCGTTCAAGCTCGACGAGGTGAAAGAGGCGCTCCAGGAAGTCGGGTTGCAGGGTATCACGGTGACCGAGGCCAAGGGTTTTGGCCGGCAGAAGGGACACGCCGAACTCTATCGCGGTGCGGAGTACATCGTCGATTTCCTGCCCAAGGTGAAAATCGAGATCGTGATTTCGGACGAGCTGGTGGAACGGGCGATCGACGCGATCCGCCGCGCCGCCCAGACCGGGCGCATCGGCGACGGCAAGATCTTCGTCTCCAACATCGAGGAAGCGATCCGGATCCGAACCGGCGAATCCGGGCTGGACGCCATCTAGATTCTTATCTTGACGCGTTTTCTTGACGCGAACAGGTACCCACTTCGCTTGAAAACGCTCCATTGGGCTGGACGCTCCCAGAGCCGGGTGCTATCCGGATTTCGCGACTAAATAATCACAAAAACGGCTGCTTCCGCAGCCGATTTCGTTTGCGATCGCCCGCCGATCGCCGACGGACAATGTCGTCGTCGCGCCAAGTCTGGAAACCGACCCGCAGACCAAAAGGGGTATTCATGAAGACCGCCAAAGACGTCCTGAAATCGATCAAGGACAACGACGTGAAATACGTCGACCTGCGCTTCACCGATCCGCGCGGCAAGTGGCAGCACGTCACTTTCGACGTCAGCATGGTCGACGAGGACATCTTTGCCGAGGGCACGATGTTCGATGGTTCCTCGATCGCCGGCTGGAAGGCGATCAACGAGTCCGACATGTGCCTGATGCCCGACCCGGTCACCGCGACGATCGACCCGTTCTTCGCCGAAACCACCATGGTCATCACCTGCGACGTGCTGGAGCCGACCACCGGCGAGCCCTACAACCGCGACCCGCGCGGCATGGCCAAGAAGGCCGAGGCGATGGTCAAGTCGATGGGCGTCGGCGATACCGTGTTCTTCGGCCCGGAGGCCGAGTTCTTCGTGTTCGACGACGTCCGCTTCCAGACCACCCCCTACAACACCGGCTTCAAGCTCGACTCATCCGAACTGCCGACCAATTCGGACACCGAATATGAGGGCGGCAATCTCGGCCACCGCATCCGCACCAAGGGCGGCTATTTCCCGGTGCCGCCGCAGGACTCCGTGCAGGACATGCGCTCCGAAATGCTCGGCGCGATGGCCAAGATGGGCGTCAAGGTCGAAAAGCACCACCACGAAGTGGCGTCCGCCCAGCACGAGCTCGGCATGAAGTTCGACACGTTGACGCTGATGGCCGACCAGATGCAAATCTACAAATACTGCATCCACCAGGTCGCGCATATCTACGGCAAGACCGCCACCTTCATGCCGAAGCCGGTCTATGGCGACAACGGCTCGGGCATGCACTGCCACCAGTCGATCTGGAAGGACGGCAAGCCGGTGTTCGCCGGCAACAAATACGCCGACCTGTCGGAGACCTGCCTGCACTATATCGGCGGCATCATCAAGCACGCCAAGGCGATCAACGCCTTCACCAACCCGTCGACCAACTCGTACAAGCGCCTGGTCCCGGGCTACGAAGCCCCGGTGCTGCTCGCCTACTCCGCGCGCAACCGCTCGGCCTCCTGCCGGATTCCCTACACGGCGAACCCGAAGGCCAAGCGCGTCGAGGTCCGCTTCCCCGACCCGATGGCCAATCCCTATCTCGGCTTCGCCGCGATGCTGATGGCCGGCCTCGACGGCATCAAGAACAAGATCGATCCCGGTCCGGCGATGGACAAGGATCTGTACGACCTGCCGAAGGAAGAGCTGAAGCAGATCCCGACCGTCTGCGGCAGCTTGCGCGAGGCGCTGGAAAACCTCGACAAGGACCGCGCCTTCCTCAAGAACGGCGGCGTGTTCGACGACGACTTCATCGACAGCTACATCGAACTGAAGATGACCGAAGTCGAGCGCTTCGAGATGACCCCGCACCCGGTCGAATTCGACATGTATTATTCGCTGTGATCGCAGGCGGCGCTCGCGCCGTCGGGGTCATGGTGCACGATGCGAAAGGCGCTCCGCGAGGGGCGCCTTTTGTTTTTGTCGGGTGGATGAGCCGAGTGGCGCTTGTCGCGATGCTCAGGCGGTCGAATGCCGCCGACCGTCGAGCACTGCTGATTGCGCCGGTGAGGCTTGCCTGGCGCCGTCGCGGGCCAGCCGCCACACCAGCCGGACGGCGAACAGCGGCAGGATGATCAGCGCCCCGGGAATATGTGCCGCGCCCAATGGAAACATCGCAAGCGGCAACATCCAAAGCGCCAATGCGAGACAATGATCCAGGAGGGTCCGGTCGGCGCGCTGCCGCAGGAGCGCGACGATCCATCCGAGCACGACCATGTCGTAATTCAATATCCAGGGCGAAAACAGAAAAATCGCGACGACAAAAAGCGAGTGCGAAAGCACGGGATCGCGCTTGTGCCAGAACGTCCATACCACCGCGCCAAGCGCCGAAGCGGATATCGCGCCCTGGACCATCCAGGCAAACTGATCCGACAGACCGACAAGGCGCGCGTTGACGAAAGCGGAAGCGACGATCGGCCAGCCCTTGATAGCGGCGACCTCCAGCAGTTCCCGCTGTTGCGGCACCACCTTCTGCCAATACTGCACCCAGATTTCCGGCCCGAACCAAAACGCAGTCGCGAGCACGAGCAGCATCGTCGTGGCGATCGCCACACCGATCACCCGCCAGTGTCCACCGAGCACAAGCAACACTGGCAGCAACAGTCCGAACTGGGGTTTGACGGTCAGCATACCGAACAATATCCCGGCGAGAACTGGTCGCCGCTCGAGATTTGTCAGTCCGCCGATCAGCAGCGCAGCCGTCAGAAATCCGTTCTGGCCCAGAAACGCATTCACGGTAGCCGCAGGCGCGACCGCCAGGAAAAGCCAATCCTTGCGGTCTACGCCCCCGGCGATCGCGGCCCAGACATAGAGCGCAAGGCCGACCACGCACCAGACGGCATAAGAGGGCAAATAGCCCAGCAAGCCGAACGGCCAGATCAACCACAGCAGATGCGGAGGATACGACCAGTACATCGGCTCGAGCCCGGCGAGGCCGGTGACCTTCCGCAGCGCGGCCATATAGACGTCGGAGTCGAACCACGCCGCCGGACCGCCCGAGAACATCGAGCGGCCACCCATCCAGCTGTTGAGAAAATCCCGGCCCAGCGGAAACCCGCCGGGATCGACGATGAAAGCGGACGACGCGTGATCAGCCGCCTGCTTGAAGTCGAGCGTGAGGAAAAAGGCAAGGATGACGGCAGCCATCGCGGTGAGTGCGCCGTAGGCCGCATCAAGTTTCAAGGAATGCGCTCGGAGAGCGGAAATTGTCATGTTTGTTCAATACAACCGGAAAGTTAACAGATCGATTGGCGAAAATTATTTGCCATCATTTAACAACCACCGATTGCAGTCGAACGTTCAGCCCAGCTCGTTGCGCGTATTGTTCCGGTTCCACAATCCCATTGAAGCCAAGACTTCTCCCAAATCGTGGCGGCGATCGTCGCTTTTAGACCGCGCTGGCGGGGTATCGGAGATTCCCGATCAATGAGAGGCGGCATCGACGACATGACGACAGACAATGGTTTTCAGCCGGAGCGTCCTCCGATCTTTCTGTCCGAGCGCATGGATGAGACCGTGCATGCGGATATCGAAACGGGGTGGAACGTCGCGACCGTTTCGTCGCGAATCTTCAAGGCGAGCGCATTGGCGGCGGCGGTGACAACGATCGGCGTCGGCGCGCTGTCGCTCGGAAATCCGGTCGCGCTGGTTGCGAACGTGACGGACTGGTGGAACGACAAGCCTGTGCTGCAGCTTGAAGCCGACACGTCGGCCTCGACCATGCCGACAACGGCCGATGCGCAGGACGCCGCGGCGACGACGGACGAGCCGGCGCGCGAGGAAGTTGCGGTGGCTGCCGCACCGGCCGATCCGAACCGGGTGGAGACCGTGCAGCGCCGGGCGCAGCCTGTTCAGCTACAGCCCGTTCAGGCGCCGTCCGTTCAAGTACAATCACTTCAGGTGCAGGCCGAGCCTCCGCGCCCGGCCGAGGTAGCGCCGAACCAGACGGAAAAAGGACCGCCCGTCAGCGCAGAATTGTTCAGGCAATTCCAGGCCTGGGCGGCCGAGGATGAGGCCCGGGCGCGGGCCGGCGCACCGGCGGCCCCCGCGCGGGTGGCGCAGGAGACGCAGCCAGCGCGCCCCGCGAAACGGCAGCGGCGGGCCCAATCGGTGCAAAATGCCCGCGCCGAAGTCCGCCCGCAGCGGCATCATCGCCCGCGAGTCCGCGAGGAGCAGGATGGGCGTGAACCGATCGCACCGGCGGTCGATGCCCGCGCACCGGACCCGACCGCGCAAAATGCGCAGCCACCGTCGTTTTTCCAGAGCCTTGGTTTCCGCTAGTCCGGCACATGGCGGAGCCCCCGTCATCGGGCGCGCATTCGCGCGACCCGTTGGCTCGTGCCGGATAGGAAACGACTACTACCCGCCCCGCTCCTTCGTGACCGCGGTGAGATTCATCGTCAGCAGCACGCCGGGCTTGGGCAATTCCCGAACCGCGATGACGGTGCGCGCCGGTCGGCTTTCGCCCATGATGTCGACATAGGCCGTGTTCATCGCCTCGAAGTCGGACATGTGCTGGAGGAAGATGTTGATGTGCGTGACGTGGCCGAGGTCAGAGCCGACGGCATCGAGCATCACGGCGAACGATTTCAGGATCTGCCTGGTCTGCGCGCCGACGTCGGTCCCCGCCAATTGTCCCGTCGCCGGGTCGACACCGGCGGTGCCGCCGATCCAGATCTGCTCGCCGACCTTGGCAATGTGATTGTAGGGGCCGATCGGGGTTGGCGTGTTCGGAGGTGTCAACGTTTCGACGCGCGATTTCATATGCCTGCCTCGCTGGATGCGTCGGGAGACATGCCGTAGATCGGCTGCAACGCGCAATACACGAGCGCGTTATGACACTTTCGGCGGATCATCCTTGAGAAATCTTTCGATGTCATCCTGCACCGAATAGGGCAGCGGGATCGGGTCGCCCATGTGGTCGATGGCGCGGTCGAGCGCCAGCCGCACCATGCGCGCCAGTTCGGATTTCCGGTACGGCTTCTTCAGGAGCAGCACGCCCTCGGCGGGACGCGCATTGGCGAACGCGCCGAACGTATTGCCCGAGGTGTAGAGCACCCGGAGCGGCCGGCGCAGCTCGGCGACCTTCTGCGCGAGCTGGCGGCCGTTCATCGCGCCGGGCATCACGATGTCGGTGAACAGCAGATCGAACGCCGCGCCGCTATCGACGATTTCGAGCGCCTCCGCGGCATCGCACGCAACGAGAACGGTGTAACCCAGGCTCTGCAGGCGGCCGGTGACGTGCACCCGCACGACCTCGTCGTCCTCGACGCAGAGAATGGTTTCGGATCCGCCGCGCAATGCTTCCTCGCCGGGCGCCGAGGCATCGCTCGCGGCAGGCACGTCCGGCAGCCTTGCGTCGGCTTTCGGCAGATAGATGCGAAAGCACGCCCCCTTGCCTTCCTCGCCGTCGACGATAATGGCGCCGCCGGACTGCTTGGCGAATCCGAACACCATGCTCAGCCCGAGCCCGGTGCCGGTGCCGAAGTGCTTGGTCGAAAAGAACGGCTCGAAGATCCGGTCGCGGATCGCCAGCGGAATGCCGATGCCGCTGTCGATGACCTCGATGGTGACGTAGTCGCCGGCGCCGAGATCGCCAACCTCGGCGTCGTGCGCATGGCGGGTGAAGTTACCGGTCTTGAACAGCAGCGTCCCGCCGTCCGGCATGGCGTCGCGCGCGTTGATCGCGAGATTGACCAGCCCCGACGTGAGCTGGCCGCGATCGACCAGCGCCGGCCACGCCTCATCGCACAACACGGTCCGGATCTCGATCTGCCTTCCGAGCGTCGGCCCCAGCAGCTTGACCGTCTCCTCGACCAGCGCGTTGATGTCGGTGTCCTGCGGACGCAGCGGCTGCTTTCTGGCAAAGGCCAGCAGGTTCGCGGTGAGCTGCGACGCCCGCTCGGCCGCGTCGTTGATCATCCGCGCGATCGACGCCAGCGCCGGGTCGTGCCTGACGCCGTCGGCCAGGATCTCGATCGTTCCCGTGATCACGGTGAGCATGTTGTTGAAGTCGTGCGCGATGCCGCCGGTCAACTGTCCGACGGATTCCATCTTCTGCGCCTGGAACAATTGCTCTTCGGCGGCGCGCTTTTCGGTGATGTCCCGGACGAAGGCGTTGATGATGAAACCGTCGTCGCGACGCAGCGCCGTCAGCGAGACCTCGGCGAAGAATTCGCTGCCGTCCTTGCGCAACAGCGGCGTCTCGTAACGTCCTCCCGCGGCGTCGCCCGCGGCTTCGCTCAGGAACCGGTCGATCCACTGGCGGTGCCCCGCCCACAGCGATTGCGCAAACAACAGCTGCTCCGCGCTGCGGCCCATGGCCTCCTCGCGCGTCCATCCCATCAGCGCCTCGGCGTGCGGACTCCAGTTGAGGATGACGCAATTGCCGTCGGTCTGAACGAAGGCATCGAGCGCCTCCTCGATGATGGCCCGCGCCATCTTCTCGTTGTCGATCAGCGTCTGGTAGGCCCGCTCCTGTTCGGGCCCGCGGCTTGCCTCGGCAAGCCTGGCGGGATCGGCCATGTCGCGCGACGGCTGGCGCAAGCCACCGCCGATCCCGATGGCGAACGCGACGGCGAGCGCGGCCCCGGTCGCGCCCCCGGCCAGCGCCGCGCGGACGATCGCGGCCGACACGCCCTCCGGCGGCGCTCCGACAACGAACAGACAGGCGAATGAACCCACGGCGCAGGCCGTCATCACGACCAGCACGACCATCGCAAGCACGAGGCGGCCAGATATCTTCACAGCCTTTCCTGGTCGCGAAGTGATGGGACAAGCGCGGCCTGAATCAGGCCATTGCGGCTGCGGCGCGCGACGCCGCGGCGCTTCGTTGCTTACCCGACTTCAGGCTGGCGATGCGAAACTTTCACCTCCGTAAAAGTACGGACGACATTTCTTGCGGGAGCGTCTTCGCACCGCGCCCAACGACAATAAGTTGAATTTGTAAAATCTCTACCCTCATGAGTTGCAGATTGTCGCTCGCATGCCTTGTCCCGTGGGTACGTTCAAACGCCGAACAGCTTGCTGTAGCGCGCCTTGATCTCTTCGCTCTGCGCCTGCACCTGAGCCGGATCGGCCTTGAGCAGTCTCAAACTGGCAAGCGGGACGTGCTCGCCCTTCTCCTTGACCTGCGCGTGGAAGGAGCGGTGCGCAAACACGTCGACCAGCATCTGTTGCGCCTCCGCGCTGAAGAAGAAGCTCTGAAACAGTCTTGCCGCGTTCGGGTTCGGCGCGCCGCGGAAGATACCCGATGGCACGATGATCAGCGGCGATCCCTCGGCGGGATACACCACCTCCACCGGCTTGCCCTGATCCCTGGCCAGCACGAGATTGTAGTCGTTGCCGTCAGCCATCACAGCGCGCTCGCCAAGCAAGATCTTCTTCGGCGGATCGGCGGCCGACTGCACCTGCATGATCTTCTGGCGCGCGAGCTTCTCCAGATAGGGCCAGCCGAGATCGCGCGCCAGCACGAAGGTCGCGGTCATGATCGCGCCGCTGTAACCCGGATGTGCCTTGACCATCTTGCCCGACCATTTCGGATCGAGCAGGTCGGCAAAACTCTTCGGCGCGTCCTCGCGCTTGACGAGATTGGTGTTGTAGCCGATCACCTCCATCCATGCGCAGGACGTCGCGTACATGCCGTCGGGATCGACCTGATCGGCCGGAAAATGTTTCGCGACTTCGGCAGGAAGATAGGGCGCCAGCCAGTCGTTCTTCTTCCATTCGAGATAATGCGCGGGGTCCGTCGAGTTGGCGACGTCGACCGCCTGGATGCCACTGCCCTGCTCCTGCGCGATGCGCTGAAAGATCCGCTCCGCGCCGGAGCGCTCGACGCGGACCGTGATGCCCGGATACTTTGCCTCGAAGGTGCGCGCCAGCCGCTCGGCGGTGGAGAGTTCGAGCGCCGAGTAGAACGAGAGCTTTCCCTCTTTCTTCGCGGCTTCGATCAGCGTGGGCGTTACTTCCTCAGCCGCCGGCGCCGCGGCCTTCAGCGGTTCGGCGAACACAAGACCCGCGGCGGAAACCGCCGACGCCCTGATGAGGTCGCGCCTCGTCCATCCGCCGTTCCGCATACCATCCTCCCATGTCGCGCGACCATTGTTTGCGGCCGCATCTTCCTAGCATGGCTGAGCGCAGCGATACCCGGATCGTTTCCAGCACCGCCCCCGGATATCGCGCCGCCGATCCGGGTTGCAAAGCAATCGGCGTTTGGCCTACGCCGCCCGCTGGTGCCCCTTCAGCGCCGCGCCGAACGCCTCGAACAGCTTGCGGTTGATCGGGTTCTGCTGCGGGTCGTATTCGGCGTGCCACTGGACGCCGAGCGCGAAATTCGTGGCGTCGGCGATGCGGATCGCCTCGATGGTGCCGTCCTCGGCGATGCCTTCGATCACGACGCGCGCGCCGGGTTCGAGGATGCCCTGCCCGTGCAGCGAGTTGACGCGGATGGTTTCGCAACCGAGCAGGCTCGCAAACGTGCCGCCGGGCGTGAGGTGGACGTCGTGGCGGTCGGCGAACACGACGGTCGGGTCGGGATGGATCTCGCCGTTCTCCAGCCGCGGCATGCGGTGGTTCATGCGGCCGGGGATCTCACGGATTTCCGGATGCAGCGAGCCGCCGAAGGCGACGTTCATCTCCTGCAGGCCGCGGCAGATGCCGAAGATCGGGACGCCGCGGGCCACGCAGGCCTCCGTCAGCGCCAGCGCGACGTCGTCGCGGTGGATGTCGTAGGGCTCGTGCTTCTCGTGCGGTTCGGCCTTGAAGCGGGTCGGATGGACATTGGCCCGCGCCCCGGTCAGCACGATGCCATCGACGACCTCGAGCAGCGCGCCGATGTCGGTGATCTCGGGCGAGCCCGCGAACATCAGCGGCAATGCGCCGGTGACGTCGGTGATCGCGCGCAAATTGCGCTCGCCGACCATCTGGGTCTGAAACCGGTTTTCGACGCGATGGGCGTTCGCAATCACCCCGACCACAGGCCGCTTCATCGCAGATATTCCGCTGTCATTGTCCTGTGCAAGAATCTGTCAGGCCGAACCTTGATTGCAGAAGATAATGCCTGCGCCGCGGCGGCGGATCAACCCGATATGCTTTCCACTTCCGCTCCACAGCCCTGCGAGAATGTCAGGACGCGGCAGCCAGTTTGGCGTCCAGATAAGCGCCGAGGATGAGCTTCAGCTCTTCCAGCAACCTTAGGCGCTCCGCGGGCTTGCTGCGATCGAGATTGGCAGCCAACGCGCCGGTGATGTCCGACCAGGCGGCCAGCATGCGACGGCGGTCGTCCCTGGAAAGTCTTGGAAACGCTTCGGCAAACACCCGGTCCAGATGATCGATGAGGGTACGGCGAAGTTCGCGCGCCAGGGCGTCAAATCGCGGGTGCGCCGGACTGCCGGAAAACACGCAGATGAAGGCCGAGGTGTCGGCCTGAATGCCCGCGATTCCTTCGACAAGCCGCGCAATGAACGCCCGGCGGTCCCGCGCGGCGCTGGCCGCGTCCAGTTTCTCGCTTGCGAGCCGCAGGATGCGATCCTGAAACTGTTCGACCAACGCGGCGACAATGTCGTCCTTGGTTTCGAAGAATTGATAGATCGAGCCGACCGGGACCTTGGCGCGCTCCGCGATCAGATTGGTCGACAGGCCGTCATAGCCCACCTCACCCAACAGGGCGCCGGTAGCCTTGAGAATGTCGGCCACCCGCTCCCGGCTGCGCGCCTGGGTGGGAAGCTTGCGCAAGCCGGTTCGCTTGCTGCTTGCGGAATTGGCCATGGCCCCTCCTATCAGGCCGTTGACAACGTGAATAGCGGCTCATATTCATAAAAACATGAATATGTGCTCATATTCATGTTGCCGGGCGGCTTGACCAGGGAAGGTTTGGCGATGGGCGTACTCAACAGCCTCGGCCTCCGTCGCCCGGCGGCGCCGCCAAGCGCGGCAAAAGGCACATTCCGGTTGGATGACGTTACCGTCATCAACCCGATGCAGGACCGGCGCGGCAACGCCACCATCGAGATATCGAATGGCGCGGTCACCGCCATCGTGGACACGCCAGAGCAGGCCTCGCGCGATTTCGCGGGATGTTTCGCCCTGCCCGGCCTGATCGACATGCACGTCCATCTGCCGCCGGACAATGCGTTGCGGCTGACGCCGTGGGCGGCGCTGCTCTATCTCCAGCATGGCGTGACGACCATTCGCGAGGCCGGCGATCTCGACGGCACGGCCGTGGCGGCGGCGCGAAAGCTGGATCGTGACGGCGCGCATCCGGTGCCGCGGGTGTTTTCGTGCGGTCCGTTCGTCGGCGCCGGCAAGGCCGGCTTCAAGAACACCATCCTGCTTGAAGATGCCGGCGCCCGCACTGCCGACGCGGCCGCGGCCCGGGTCAAGGCAACCGGCGCGACGTTCCTGAAGTTCTATGAAGGCCTGACCGAGCCGATGATCCGCGCGCTCGAACAGGCGTGCGCCAGGCACGGGCTCAGGATGATGGGCCACGTCCCGGCCGGGATGCGTTACGAAGACGCCCGCATTGCCGAAGTGCAGCATTTTTTCGGCGTACCGCTGCCGGAAACACTCGAGCGCGACACGCTCACCAATCGCTCCTGCGACTGGCACGCCGTCGACGAGCACCGGATGGACGAGATCGTCGAAGCGACGCTGAAGCACGGCATCGCCAATACGCCGACCATCGTCACCAACCTCGAGATGCTCTGCTACCGGGATTTCGATCTCGCCCGGCGCAGGCCTGCGCTGCGCCATGTGCCGCCGTTCTATCTCGACGTGATCTGGCATCCCGAGCGCGGCCGGTTCGGCAACAGGTTGCCGCGTGACTATCTGGAGCGGCAGGTGGTGCCGGCGGTCGCCAAGAAGCAGGCGCTGACCAAGAAACTGTTCGATGCCGGCGCGCGATTGTATCTCGGAACGGACGTCGCACAGCCCTTCGTTATTCCCGGCGCCAGCCTGCAGCAGGAAATGGCCCTGTTCGCCGAGGCCGGTATCGGCATCGAGCAGATTTGGAAACTCGCCACGCGTGATGCCGGCGAAAGGCTCGGCGTCGAGGGCCTGGGGCGTATCGAGGCCGGCGCGCCGGCCGACATCCTGCTGTTCCGCCGTGATCCGACGCAACGGCTGGACAATTTTGCAAGCCTGGAGGCGGTCATTGCGGCAGGCAGTCTTTACCGGTCGGCCGACCTCGCCCGAGCGCTGGATACGCGTTCGGCCTATTTCAACTCCCCCTTGATCAAGCCACTCGCGCGCCGCGGCGCCGAACAAGCCTTGGCGCGGGCGCTCGGACCTTCGCGAACATGACGCGGACCCGCGCTATTTTCGCGTGAACGCTTCGCGCGGCTCGATCCCGTCAACCCCGGGCAAGCCGGCCGCCCGGAGGGCCGTGGCAGCAGAATCGCCGGTGTCGCCCAGCCACGGCAGGTTCGCCAGGATTCCCCGCGTCACCGGCGCGCCGAGCGGGCCGCCGAAGTCGAGCGGCCAGTAGCCGTTCGGCACCACCTCGGCGGATATTTTCCGCAGGCGGTAGCCCTGTCCGAGCACCGTTTCGGCCTCATCGGGTGGCACTACCCGCGCGGAGCCGGGCGCGGCCGTATCGGCGAAGGCGATCAGCACTGGGACCAGCGCCCCCTTCACCGGCACGGTACCGCTCTGCCGGCTCATCTCGCTGAACGGAACGCGCTTGCCGGAAGCTTCCGTGTAGGCCCGCAGGGCAACGTAATGGATGTCGTCGAGCGTGAGCTTGCCGTCGAGATGCGCCAGCAGCGCGACGAGGTTCTTGCCACGGCCCAAATCGACGAACACGGCATCGCCCAGCGTGCGGGTCTGGCCACGGCGGGTGTAGCTGCGGTCGGGATGCACGGCCAGGACGCCCGAAGCGGACCTCAGTCCGTCCGGCGTCTCGACCTCGAGCGTCAGGCGATACTTATGGGCGGGCCGGTTGATCCTGATCTGGTCGCCGATCACAAGCGCTGCCAGCAACGCCAGCGGGCCGAACCATTTGAAAACCATCGCGCCTTCACCGCCTCTGCCGCCCACCAGGTCCCCACGCTGGCATGCCGGCGTCGGCAGCGTCAAACCGGAGCACCCGCTTCCGCTTGATCCCGGCGGCTTTTTGACCAATGAGTGGCCCGGCAATTCTTCGCGCGAAAGGGACTCAACGTGACAGGACCGGCTGACAATCGCCTTCAGGCCCGCATCGATCTGGCGTGGGCGATCTCGGTCGGCGGCATCGGCGTCGTGCTGTTCATCGCCCTGCTCGCCTTCACCTGGCACTTCTCCGCGACGCTGTTTCTGATCTTCGCCGGCGTGCTGCTCGGCGTCGCGCTGAACGCCATGAGCAACCTGCTCGGGCGCGTGGTGCGGCTGCCGCATGCGCTGCGACTGGCGGTCGTATGCCTGGCGGTCGCCGGCGTGCTGTCGGGGATCATCTTTCTCGGTGGCACCACGATCGGAAAGCAGACCACGGCACTGAGCAACACGCTCAAGTCGCAGCTCGTCAACGTCAAGGGCTTTCTGGAACGCAACGGCATCGACACCAGCTTCTTCGACTTCGGCAGCCTGTCGGCCTATCCGGAGGATGCCGCGCCGCCACCGACGCCGCATTCGCTGCCGAGCGCCGGCACCATTGCCGCCAGCGGCGGCGCGATCTTCAGCCAGAGCCTGAAACTGATCCTGGGCACCGCGAGCGCGGTCGGAAACTTCTTCATCGTGCTGTTTCTGGGGATCGCCTTTGCGACCCAGCCCGGCGTCTACCGCGACGGCCTGCTGTTCATGGCGCCCGCAAAGCATCGCGCGCGGGCGACCATCATCATCGACCGGGTCGGCGAGACGCTGGAGCGCTGGCTGATTGCGCAGATCATCACCATGGTGGCGGTGTTCCTGGTGACCTGGATCGGGCTGTCGATCATCGGCATCCAGAGCTCCTTCATCCTCGGCATCCAGGCCGGATTGCTCGCCTTCATCCCGACCGTGGGCGCCATCCTCGGCGGGCTGATCGTGGTGCTGGCGAGCCTCGCCTCCGGATGGGTGGCCGCGCTCTCCGCCTTCATCCTGTTCCTCGGCGTGCACGCGCTGGAAAGCTACGTGCTGACGCCGATCATCCAGCGCCAGGCGCTGGATATCCCGCCGGCCACGCTGTTCGCCTTCCAGATCCTGCTCGGCGTCGTGTTCGGCATCTGGGGGCTGGCGCTGGCGCTGCCGCTGATGGCGATCGCCAAGGTGATGATCGACCATTTCAAGGCCGACGGCACGGCGGCAGCAACCTCTTGAGCCGTGTCAATCGGCCGTGGTCAGCACCGTCTCGGTGTGTTCGACCTCCGGCGGCGCCGCAAAATATTGCCCGACCAGGCCGCGCCATGCGGTGAAATCTTCCGAGCCGCGAAAATCCACGGTGTGGTTTTCCAGGGTCTCCCACTTCGCCATCAGCCGGTAACGCTGCGGCTTCTCGATCGATTTGTGCAGTTCAAAGCCCTTGCCGCCCCTGGCGCGCAGGAACAGCGGGCGCGCTTTCGCAACCGCCGCTTCAAAATCCTTCTCGGTGCCGGGCTTGACGTCGATTTGTGCGATTTCGGTGATCATGGAGATTGCGCCTTCTTGTTTGCGATAAGCTTGTCTAGCCCAGTCACCTAAAAAGCAAAAGATGAAGCACGCGGTTCATTGTTGCGACGCACGCACAGAAATATGCGAACGACACGCTCGTCTCCAAGTCGATCTGGTGTAGGCTCGCGCCAACGACGGGCATCAAGCCCGCGGCCATGGGGAGAAAACATCATGAACCTTCATCAAATCCTGTTCTCTCTCACCATGGCCGCCGCCTGTGCGCTGGTCGGAACGACAGCACGGGCGCAGGCGCAGCAGTCCGCGGCAGTTGCCATCGACAGTGACGACATCGGCGGCGTCGTGCGCGGCCCCAACGGCCCGGAGGCCGGCGTCTGGGTGATCGCGGAAACGACGGAGCTGCCGACCAAATTCGCCAAGATCGTCGTCACCGACGACCAGGGCCGCTATGTGATCCCGGACCTGCCGTTGAATGTGAACTACGCGGTCTGGGTGCGCGGCTACGGGCTGGTGGATTCGCCGAAGCGGCGCGCCAAGCCCGGCCAGCAGGTCAACCTCACGGCGGTGCCGGCGCCGAACGAGGCCGCGGCGGCGCATTATTATTCGGCGATCTACTGGTACACGCTGATGAAGATCCCGCCGGCGAAGGATTTCGGCGGCTCGACGGATATTCCAAAGGAGATCACGCAGGACATCTGGCGCCAGCGCATGAACAATGTCGACTGCATCGGCTGCCACCAGCTTGGCCAGGAATCCACCCGCACCATTCCGGGCGGGTTCGGCGAATTCAAGTCGGGCGAGGAAGCCTGGATGCGCCGCGTCTCCTCGGGGCAGACCGGCGAATGGATGATCAACCGCCTCGCCGGCCAGCTCGGCGGCGTGCCGTTCAAATATTTCGGCGACTGGACCGACCGGATCGCCAGGGGAGAATTGCCGAAATCCAGGCCGCCGCGACCGGCCGGCATCGAGCGCAACGTCGTGATCTCGTCATGGGAATGGGCCACCGAAAAGCATTTCGTCCACGATCTGATTTCGTCGGACCGACGCTATCCGACGGTGAACGCCTACGGCCCGCTCTACGGCGCCAACGAATATTCGTCCGACGACATGCCGATCCTCGATCCGAAGACGCACAAGGTGACGTTTTCGAAAATGCCGGTCGCCGATCCCAATGCGCCGGAATCGTTCGGGCCGCCGCTGCACGGCACGGCCCTGCTCAATCCGGTCAGCCCCTCGGCCTATTGGGGCGAGGAAAAGATCTGGAGCAACCGCGCCAACAACCACAACAGCATGTTCGACAGGAAGGGCCGGGTTTGGCTCGCGGCGGCGGTGCGCGGTATCGACAATCCGGCTTACTGCCTCAAAGGGTCGGAGCATCCGTCGGCCAAGGCCTTCCCGCTCGAACGCTCGGGCCGGCAGGTGACGGTGTACGATCCGAAGACGCAGAAATACAGTTTCATCGATACCTGCTTCGGCACCCATCACCCGCAATTCGGCTACGACGCCGACGATACGCTGTGGGTCTCCGGCACCGGCCCCGTCGCCGGCTGGGTCAACACGAAACTGTGGGACGAGACCGGCGATGCCGTGAAAGCGCAGGGCTGGGCGCCGTTCGTGCTCGACACCAACGGCAACGGCAAGGTCGACGACTACACCGAGCCGGGCAAGCCGGCGGAGGCCGGCAAGGACATGCGGGTGGCGGGCTCGGGCCCCTACGCCGTGATGCCGCATCCGACCGACGGCTCGGTCTGGTACACTGTCAACGTGTTTGCCGGCCAGCCCGGCTTCATGCGCTTCGATCCGAAGACCAAACTATCGGAATTCTACGCCATTCCGAAGGAAGGGATCGGCGTTCGCGGCGGCGATATCGACAAGAACGGCATATTGTGGGGCTCCGGCTCGAACGGCAGCCTGATCCGCTTCGATCGCAGCGCATGCAAGGGCCCGCTGAACGGACCGGCCGCGACCGGCAACCACTGCCCCGAGGGTTTTTCCTATTTCAAATATCCCGGGCCGGGCTTCGAGGGTTTTGAGAATTCGAGCGCGGAGGCGAGCTACTACACCTGGATCGACCACCACAACACGGTCGGGCTCGGTGAAAACATCCCGATCTCCACCGCCAACCTCAACGACGGCTTCGTCGCGCTCAAGGACGGGCAGATGGTGATGCTGCGCATCCCCTATCCGCTCGGCTTCTTCGCCAAGGGCCTCGACGGGCGGATCGACGATCCCAACGCAGGATGGAAAGGCCGGGGCTTGTGGAGTTCGAGCGGCGATCGCACGCCGTGGCTGATGGAAGGCGGCAAGGGCTCAAAACCGCGGGCGGTCCACATCCAGGTGCGCCCGGACCCGCTGGCGAAATGACGGGATCTGGAGCCTTTTCGGTTCTGATTGAATCAGAATCGGGCTCTGGATTCTTGTTTTGACGCGTTTCTTCACGCGAACCGGTATCCACTTCGCTCGAGAACGCTCTAGCCGAACACCAGCACGGTGCCGGCGACCATCAGCGCGCAGCCGACGAACAGGATGACGGGCCAGCGCATTCTTCGCTGAGCGTAACGCCCCTGCGCGCGGCGCTCGGTGATCAGCGCCATCTCGAATTCTTCCGAGGTCGAGAACAGGCAGCCGAACCCGCCGCGAGCGGAGATTTCCGCCGCTTGAAGCGACGTCAGGACGGCTTGGGCACTTCGACTGCTACGAGAATCCATGGCGCGAATGATAGGAACGGAATGGTAAACGAAAGGTTACCGGGTTCCGTTTGTTCCGCCGACGCGAATGCGGCTGACAACGCGCCCTTCGCGCGGAGCGATCCAGTCTAGGTCGCCGCCGGCGCCTGGCGTTGCGGAGCCGCAGCGCCGGCGGTGTGACGCCGCCAGTTCTCCAGCGACAGCGGCAGCTCCTCGGCGGCCTCGACCCGGTTACGGCCGGTGCGCTTGGCCTGATAGAGCGCGGTATCCGCCGACGCCAGCAGCACGTCGAGTTCGGTGCCCGCCGGCCCGCCGGCGACGCCGATGCTGACGGTGGTGTCCACCGGACCGTCCTCGCAGCGGATGTTGGACGCCTCGAACGCCTCGCGGACGCGCTCGGCGACGATCACCCCCTCGGCGAGCGAACAGGCCAGCAAGGCCGCGAATTCCTCGCCACCGATGCGCCCCGAGAGGTCGTTGCTGCGCAGGTTGTTCATGACGACAGTGGAGAACAGCTTGAGGATTTCGTCGCCTGCGGGATGGCCGAAGCGGTCGTTGATGCTCTTGAAGTGGTCGATGTCGAAAATCATCACCGTCACCGGCCGCCCCGCGGCGGCCTCGCGCGCGATCAGGCGGTTGCTGGCTTCGGTAAAGCCGCGGCGGTTCAGCATGCCGCTCAGGGGATCGAGGGAGGCCGCGGTCTTGTGCACCGTCACCGCGCGGTCCGACACCAGCATGAAGATGACGAACACGGTGCCGATCGCATACAGCACCAGTTCGATCGAGAACGCCGTCACCCAGACGCTGCCGGTGAAGGTTTCATCGTGCGGCCGCAACAGACTGCCGAGCAGGATCGGCAGCGCCAGCACGGCGCCATGCATCACCGGCACGACGATCGTCGGCCAGCGCTTCTGCATCGTCCGCCGCCGCTCACGCCACAATTCGGTGGCCGTCAGGGCGGCATAGATCGCGACGATCGCGGCTCCTGCGACCAGCCGCATGGCGGAATTGAGCGACGGCACGGCCAGCACCAGGCCGGTCCAGACCAGCGCGCCAGCCAGCAGCCCCAGCCAGTTCGGGGTGCGACCGTGGAACACGCGCGAGGCGTTCCAGACCATGCCGCAAGCCACGAAGCCCAAGGCATGCAGGACAAGCAGCGTTGTCTCGCCGAGCCTGGCGCCGCCGACAGTCCAGATCGCCACCGACGCCGCGCCGAGCAGATAAGCCGCGCCCCACCATTTCAACGCCGAGATGTTCTCCTGCTTGCCGAACAGCAGCAGCATGGCCCCCAGCATGCCTGCGACCATCGTGGCGAACAAATAGAGCGTGGATGTATCAAACGACATGGGCTCACCCGGGTGCGCGTGATGCAGCTTGCCGGCACGTTGAAACGTGATTTCGCGCCGGAGCATCGCGGACACTAGGAGCGCCGTATTCGAATTCGGTTGTTGCCGGTAAGCAGATTTTCACGAAAATCCGGAGCGGCACTTCATCATTCGCTAAGCAAAAGGGCGCCGATCGGCGCCCTTTCCCATCCGGTGGATGCAGCAATGCGCTGCAAATTTGAACGAAACGATTAGCGCTTCGAGAACTGGAACGACTTGCGCGCTTTCGCCCGGCCGTACTTCTTGCGCTCCACGGTGCGGGAGTCGCGGGTCAGGAAGCCGCCCTTCTTCAGCACGCCGCGCAGGTCCGGCTCGAAGTTGGTCAGCGCCTTCGAGATCCCGTGGCGCACCGCGCCCGCCTGACCCGACAGGCCGCCGCCGGCGACCGTGCAGACGACGTCGTACTGGCCGTTGCGCGCGGCTGCCACCAGCGGCTGCTGGATCAGCATGCGCAGCACCGGGCGGGCGAAGTAGACATCGACCTCACGGGCGTTGACGGTGATCTTGCCGGCGCCCGGCTTGATCCAGACGCGGGCCACCGCGTCCTTGCGCTTGCCGGTGGCATAGGCGCGGCCGTATTTGTCGACCTTCTTGACGTATTTCGGCGCCTCCGGCGACACCGCCGCCTTCAGCGAGCCCAACTGGTCGAGCGACTGCATGGTATCCGACATTATGCGGCCCTCATGTTCTTGCGGTTCATCGAAGCGATATCGACCTTCTCGGGCTGCTGGGCTTCGTGCGGATGGTCGGGACCGGGATAGACGCGCAGATTGCCCATCTGCACGCGGCCGAGCGGACCGCGCGGGATCATGCGCTCGATCGCCTTCTCGACGACGCGCTCGGGGAAACGCCCCTCGAGGATCGACTTCGCGGTGCGTTCCTTGATGCCGCCGATGAAGCCGGTGTGCTTGTAGTAGACCTTGTTGTCGCGCTTGCGGCCGGTCAGCACGACATGCGCCGCGTTGATGATGACGACGTTGTCGCCGCAATCGACATGGGGCGTGTAGGTCGGGAGGTGCTTGCCGCGCAGGCGCATCGCGACCAGGGTGGCGAGACGGCCGACCACCAGACCCTTGGCGTCGATCACGACCCACTTCTTCGTCACCTCGGCGGGCTTTGCCGAATAGGTTTTCATGTGAGGAAATCCGTGAAAATGGAAATCGGCGCCAGATGCGCCGAGTGAGCGGTTTCTAGAGATCGGCGCGCCGTCCGTCAACGCCCATATGCAGGATTTAATCTTGTAAAAACAACGACTTGTAAATATGGTATAATAATACCTGCAGAAACCCTATGTGTTTGGAATGGAGTAGGTTGCCGTCACGTGGGCAATCGGGTCCGGTGACGTTCCCGACCGCAGGTTGACCTCGCCGACCGCCAGCCGCTTGCCCAGCTTCAACAACCTCGCCGCAGCCAGCACGTCCTGACCCGGCTGGCCCTTGCGCAGGAAATTGATGTTGAGACTGGTCGTTACCGCAAGGCCAACCGGTCCGATCGCCGAGAGCAGCACGACATACATCGAGAAATCGGCCAGCGCCATCAGCGTCGGCCCCGACACCGTGCCGCCGGGACGCAGCATGCGCTCGCCATAGCGCTGGCGCAGCAGGCAAGTTTGGCCATCGGCGCTCTCGATCGAAATGTCGCCGCCGCCGAACGCCTGCGGAAATTCCCTGTGAAGGAACTTCTCCAGCTCAGGCACGCTCATTTTCGCTGTCGTCATGGCCAACCCCGCCCTCGCTTCCAGCCGCCTGTTACATTAGGTTGTCATCAAAGCCCAAATGAAAATCGCGAAGTGAAAAACCGGAAATGCCCGCCCAGACCGCCCGCGCACCTACCCCGTCACCTCCGGTCCTGCTGCAGGAGAACCTCGGCAGCATCCGCCTGCTCACGCTCAACCGCCCGGCCTCGCGCAACAGCCTGTCGGAAGGCCTGATCGCCGAACTGCACGCCGCGCTGAAAGAGATCCATGGCGACAACAGCGTCCGCGCCGTCGTGCTGGCCGCCAACGGGCCGGCGTTCTCGGCGGGCCACGACATGAAGGAACTGACGGCGCGGCGCAGCGACGCCGATCGCGGCCGCGCCTATTTCGCAGGGATCATGAATGCCTGCAGCGCGATGATGCAGGCGATCGTGCATCTGCCGAAACCGGTGGTCGCCGCCGTGCAGGGCATCGCGACCGCCGCCGGCTGCCAGTTGGTGGCGAGCTGCGATCTCGCGATCGCTTCGGAAGCCGCGGGCTTCGCCACCCCTGGCGTCGACATCGGGCTGTTCTGCTCGACGCCGATGGTGGCGCTGTCGCGCAACGTCCCGCGCAAGCAGGCGATGGAGATGCTGCTGACCGGCGAGCCGATTTCGGCGGCGACCGCAAAAAGCATCGGCCTCGTCAACCGCGTCGTCGCCGCCGGCACCGAGCGGGATGCGGCGATCGCGCTGGCGCAGAAGGTCGCGCTGAAATCATCCTACACCGTCAAGCTCGGCAAGGAGGCGTTTTACCGCCAGGCCGAAATGAACCTCGCCGACGCCTACCGCTACGCGGCGGAAGTGATGACCGAGAACATGATGGCGCGCGACGCCGAGGAAGGCATCGGCGCCTTCATCGAGAAGCGCGAACCGAAATGGCAGGATAAATAGCTCCTCCTCATCCTGAGGAGCGCGTCTTCGCGCGTCTCGAAGGATGAGTACGGCCCGTGGCCCATCCTTCGAGGCTCGCCCAGCGGTGCAAACGCACCGCTGGGCGAGCACCTCAGGATGACGGGGGAGGCTATTGCGCGAAAATGACCGTTTGAGGGAAAGAATGAACCACGACACTTACGACGACGCCTACATCCGCGGCATCCTCAATTCGGTGAAGTCGATCGCGATGGTCGGCGCCTCGCCGGTCAATGTGCGTCCGAGCTATTTTGCGTTCAAATATCTGGCGCAGCGCGGCTACGACATGATCCCGGTCAATCCCGGTCATGTCGGCAAGCGCCTGCTCGACAAGCCGTTCGTCGCCTCCCTGTCGGAGATCGGACGCCCGATCGACATGATCGACATCTTCCGCAATTCCACCCACATCATGCCGGTGGTCGAAGAAGCCCTGAAACTGCCGACGCTGCCAAAGGTGATCTGGATGCAGCTCGGCGCACGCGACGATGCGGCGGCCGCGAAGGGGGAAGCGGCGGGCATCAAGGTGGTGATGAACCGCTGCCCGAAGATCGAGTATGGCCGCCTGTCGTCGGAAATTTCGTGGATGGGTGTCAATTCGCGCACGCTGAGTTCGAAGCGCGCGCCGATCCCTGTTCAAGGCATGCGGCTGTCGCTGAACCGCACCAGCGTGGGCGGCGGCGCCACCGCGGCATCGGATCGCGCCGCGAAGAACAAGAGCGAATTCACATAACCTGAATGTGAAATAAACCTTTCGACAAGGCGGCCTGAAGAAGAACGACCGTTTTTGCGACCTGCCCAGCTTGACGTCATCAGCGGCTGCGATCAGCATCGCCGTGCATCTTTCGAAACGCCACAATAACAGGACACCAAGTATGACCGATCGCCTGCCGGGATTTTCGACCCTCGCCGTGCATGCGGGCGCTCAGCCCGATCCCACCACCGGCGCACGGGTGACGCCGATCTATCAAACCACGTCATTCGTGTTCAACGACGCCGACCATGCCGCCTCGCTGTTCGGCCTGCAGGCGTTCGGCAACATCTATACCCGCATCGGCAACCCCACGACCGCCGTGCTGGAGGAGCGCGTCGCAGCCCTGGAGGGCGGCACCGCAGCGCTCGCGGTGGCCTCGGGCCACGCCGCGCAGGTCGTCGTGCTGGCGCAATTGCTGATGCCGGGCGACGAATTTATCGCCGCGCGAAAACTCTACGGCGGGTCGATCAACCAGTTCACCCACGCCTTCAAGAGTTTTGGCTGGAACGTGGCGTGGGCCGATCCCGACGACATCTCAAGCTTCGAGCGCGCGGTGACGCCGCGTACCAAGGCGATCTTCATCGAATCGATCGCCAACCCCGCCGGCAGCATCACCGATATCGAGGCGATCGCCGAAGTGGCGCGCAAGGCCGGCGTGCCGCTGATCGTCGACAACACGCTGGCGACGCCGTATCTGATCCGCCCGATCGACCACGGCGCCGACATCGTCGTGCATTCGCTGACGAAATTCCTCGGCGGCCACGGCAATTCGCTCGGCGGCATCATCGTCGACGGCGGCACCTTCGACTGGTCAAAGGACAACAAATACCCGATGCTCAACGAGCCGCGCCCGGAATATCACGGCATCAAGATCCAGGAGACATTTGGCAATTTCGCCTTCGCGATCGCCTGCCGCGTGCTCGGCCTGCGCGACCTAGGCCCGTCGCTGTCGCCGTTCAACGCCTTCATGATCCTGACCGGCATCGAGACGCTGCCGCTGCGCATGCAAAAACATTGCGAGAACGCCAAGGCGGTGGCCGAGTTCCTCGCCGGCCATTCCGCGGTGGCATCGGTGAACTATGCCGGGCTCGCCAGCGACAAGTACAACAAGCTCGCGCGCAAATACGCGCCGAAGGGCGCCGGCGCCGTGTTCACCTTCAGCCTGCGCGGCGGCTATGACGCCGGCGTCAATCTGGTGTCGAACCTGAAGCTGTTTTCCCATCTCGCCAATGTCGGCGACACCCGCTCGCTGGTGATCCATCCGGCCTCTACCACCCACAGCCAGCTCGACGACGACGCCAAGGCGAAATCCGGCGCCGCGCCCGACGTGGTGCGGCTGTCGATCGGCATCGAGGACAAGGACGATCTGATCGCGGATCTGGAGCAGGCGCTGGGCGCTTAACGGCAAAGCGGGCGACCACGAGGGTCGCCCCTACCCACCGATGGCGCCCCTCATGGGCGCCCACCGCACGGGTAGGCTTGGCCGATGACGCATTCACCTTCCGCGGCACACCCCTCTCGTTAACACCCATTCCGGCATAAAGTGGCGGCAAGCCGCCCTTGATGATTCGGAGCCTTCGATGCTGCGCTGGATGATTCCATTCCTGGCCGCGATGTTCGCGGTCGGAACCGCCGCGGCCGAGGACTCCGCCAAGCCGCCCGCCGCGGCGGTCGCTGCCGACAGTCCCGCGGCGAAATCCGCTGAACCGCCCGTGGCAGCGAAGCCGGAAGCGCCCCCGGCTGCCGCGCAGCCAGCCTCCCACCCGCACGCTGCGAAGCGGGCCGACAAGCAGGCCGCCAGCCGCCGCGCCGCGGTTCGCGCCGCCGGCCAATTGCCGCCCGGCCTGCCCCGTCCGCAGTACAAGTATCGCAGCACCATCGCCCCCATCACTGCTCCGCTTTACGTGCGCCGCGGCCGTGCGGTGGTGGTCGAGGACGAAAATCTCGATCTGCCGCTGCTATCAGGCGGCGTCAGACCCTATGCGCCGCGCATCTTCGGCACGCCGCTGCTGCCGGGCTCGTCCACCCTGCCCGGCTATTACGGCACCCGCCATTCCTATAGCTATGACGGCCCCTATTACGGCAAAACCTCCTACTGGAACCGGCTACCCTATGCCTGCGGCGTCTATGGCTATTGCTAAACGCGTGCCGACCAATCAACGGAGACGGAAAACCGAGGTGACCGGGGCTGTGCAAGCCGGCAGGAACGGCGCAACCAATGTGGACCTCGTTGCCGTCCTCGTCGCCGTCACCGACGGCGAGCCCAAGATCATGACCATCGCGAACGACGGCGCGCTGCCGAGCGGTCCGTTCGAGTTCACCCACCGCTCGCTGCAGACCGGATTGCGCGCCTGGGTCGAGGCGCAGACCGGCCATCCGCTCGGCTATGTTGAGCAATTGTATACGTTCGCCGATCGCGGCCGAGGCGGCGATACGAAATCGCCGCACGCGATCTCCATCAGCTATCTCGGCCTCACCCGCGAGGACCAGGTCGGCCATGGCTTCGAGGCGCACTGGTCCGGCTGGTACGACTATTTCCCGTGGGAAGATCAGCGCTCCGGCCTGCCCGCCGCGCTCGCGAAAACATTGTCCTCGCGGCTGCGGTCCTGGTCGAAATCGGCCGAGACCACGAGCCTGCAGCGTGAGCGCTGGCAGCGCGTCGCCATCACGTTTGGTTTTGACGAGCGCGAATGGAACGAGGAGCTGGTGCTGCAGCGTTACGAGTTGCTGTACGAGGCCGGGCTGATTCCGGAAGCCGTGCGCGACGGCGCGCCCGCCGCCGACGTCATCCCCGGCCGGGCGATGATCGGCGATCACCGCCGCATTCTCGCCACCGGCATTGCCCGGCTGCGCGCCAAGATCAAATACCGCCCCGTGGTATTCGAGCTGATGCCGGCGGAATTCACCCTGCTGCAATTGCAACGCAGTGTTGAGGCGCTTGCAGGCCGGCTGGTCCACAAACAGAATTTCCGACGCCTCATCGAGCAGCAGCAACTCGTTGAGGAAACTGGCGCAATCGCCGCCGAGACGGTCGGTCGCCCGGCCAAACTGTTCCGCTTCCGTCATGCCGTGCTGGCGGAACGGGCCGTCGCCGGCACCAAGCTCCCGCTTTCGCGCACTTGACATCCATTATGCTCAGGATAAGTATAAGCCAAGTTATGCTCATGGAGAGTATAAATGGCGACCTCTTCCTCCCCTGCACGCGCACGCTCCACTGAACTCTACGACCGCATCAAGCGGGTGATCCCGCCGCCGGAATGGGCCACGTTTGCCGGGGACGTCGACGCCATCCTCGAACTCAAACGACGCCGCAACGCGGTCGTGCTCGCGCACAATTACCAGACGCCTGAGATCTTCCACGGCGTCGCCGATATCGTCGGCGACAGCCTGCTGCTGGCGCGCGAAGCCACCAAGGTCGATGCCGACATCATCGTGCTGGCCGGCGTGCACTTCATGGCGGAAACAGCAAAGCTGCTGAACCCGGAGAAGACCGTGCTGATCCCGGACCTTGCGGCGGGTTGTTCGCTGGCGGACTCGATCACGGCGCGGGACGTGCGGCTGATGCGGCAACGTTATCCCGGCGTCCCCGTCGTCGCCTATGTCAACACCTCTACGGCCGTGAAGGCGGAGTCCGACATCTGCTGCACCTCGGGCAACGCGCTGAAGGTGGTGCAGTCGCTCGGCGCCGAGCGCGTGATCATGCTGCCGGACGAGTATCTGGCGCAGAACATCGCCGCGCAGACGAACGTGCAGATCATCGCATGGAAAGGGCACTGCGAGGTGCACGAACGCTTCACTGCCGAGGACATCAGGCAATTGCGCGAAAACCATCCCGGCGTGACGGTGCTGGCGCATCCGGAGTGCCCGCCCGACGTGGTCGCGGAGGCGGACTTTTCCGGCTCGACGGCCGCGATGTCCGACTTCGTCGGTCAACAACGTCCGCCCCGTGTCGTGCTGCTGACGGAATGCTCGATGAGCGACAATGTCGCGGTGTTCCACCCCGACGTGGAATTCGTCCGGCCCTGCAATCTGTGCCCGCACATGAAGCGGATCACCCTGAAGAACATCCGCCAGGCGCTGGAGACCGGACGCCACGAAGTGGCGATCGACCCCGCCATTGCCGCGCCGGCCCGCCGCGCGGTGGAAAGGATGCTGGCGCTATGAGCACGCATAATTCACACATCGCGAGACTTCCTGTCATCATCGGCGGCGGCGCCGCCGGATTGATGACGGCGCTTGAAATGGCGCCGGAGCCGGTCGTGCTACTGTCGAAAGCGCCGCTCGGCGCGGAGGCCTCCAGTCTGTGGGCGCAGGGCGGGCTGGCCGCGGCGATGGGCGAGGACGATGATCCCGCCTTGCACCTGGCTGACACGCTTGCCGCCGGCGCGGGTCTTTGCGACGAAGCGGTCGCCAACCGCATCGTGCACGCGGCCCCCGCTTCCGTCGAACATCTCGCCCAACTCGGCGTGGCTTTTGATCGGCGGCCGGACGGCGGCTGGCGACTGGGCCTGGAGGCCGCGCACGGCCGAAATCGTATCGTGCACGCCACCGGCGACGGCACCGGCCGCGAGATCATGCGCGCGCTGATCGCGGCCGTTCGGCGCTGTCCGACCATCAAGCTGCTGGAAGGCATGGAGGCGCGCAGCCTTATCGTTGAGGACAATGCGATCCAGGGCGTGCGCGCGGTGAACGCGCACGGCCCGATCACGATCGCCACCGGCCGCGTCGTGATCGCGACGGGCGGCATCGGCGGCCTGTTCCAGGACTCGACCAATCCGTCCGGCTGTTTCGGCCAGGGGCTGGCGCTGGCGGCGCGCGCAGGCGCAACGCTCGCCGATCTCGAATTCATCCAGTTTCACCCGACCGCCTTCGACGGCCCGTCTCGGCCGATGCCGCTGGTGACGGAAGCCGTACGCGGCGACGGCGCGATCCTGATCGATGAAGCCGGACAACGCTTCATGGAAGATCAACAGGGTGCGGAACTCGCGCCCCGCGACATCGTCGCCCGCGCGGTGTGGCGCCATCGCGCGGACGGACATCGCGTGTTCCTCGATGCGCGAAAGCACCCCGGGGCGGAGTTTGCAACACGCTATCCGGTGATTTCCGCGTTGTGCAAGATGGCCGGGATCGACCCCGCGACCGATCCGATTCCGGTGCGGCCGGCGGTGCACTACCACATGGGCGGGATCGCGGTGGATATCGAGGGCCGCAGCAGCGTCGACGGCCTGTGGGCCTGCGGCGAGGCCAGCCGCACCGGGCTGCACGGCGCCAACCGGCTCGCCAGCAACTCGCTGATGGAAGCGATCGTCTGCGCGCAATGGGTGGCGGAGAGCGTCCGGGGCGCGCGCAGCGGCGCGCTCAAATCGCGTAGCGCCGACGCGCCGCCCGTCGCGCCCGATCCTTCAGCCGTGCGGCCGATCCTGTCGCAAGGCCTGGGCGTATTGCGCGAGCGGCATGGAATCGAGCGCGCGATCCGCGGCCTCTACCCGCTGGCGCGTGGCCACGGCGCAGCGGCCGATCCCGCTCTGGTGGCACTCATGATCGCCGTCGCCGCCTGGCGGCGCGAGGAAAGCCGCGGCGGGCATTTCCGCAACGACTTTCCGGACACACTGCCCGCGGCGACACCGTCCTTCATCTCGCTCGAGGACGCCTTCGAGACCGCGCGCGCCGTCGTTGAACCCAGATCTCTCGCTGTCGGGAACACCCAGCCATGACGCTTACCCCCCTTCTCCCCCTGATGTACGAACCGCTGGTGCGCACCGCCTTGCTCGAAGACCTCGGGCGGGCCGGCGACATCACCGCGGACGCCATCGTGCCGGCCGACCAGACGTCCGCGCTGGTGCTGCGCGCCCGCCAGGCGGGCGTGGTGGCCGGGCTCGACATCGCACGCGCGACGTTTCAACTCGTCGATCCCGCGATCCGCCTCACGACCGAGCGTCCCGACGGGAGCGTCGTCGCGCCGGGCGACGTGATCGCCGCCATCGAAGGTCCGGCGCGCGGATTGCTGACCGGCGAGCGCACGGCGTTGAACTTCCTCTGCCATCTCAGCGGCGTCGCCAGCGCGACCGCCACGCTGGTCGCCGCCGCGCACGGCACCAGGGCGCGCATCGTCTGCACGCGAAAAACCACGCCCGGTTTGCGCGCGCTGGAAAAATACGCGGTGCGCGCCGGCGGCGGCAGCAACCACCGCTTCGGCCTCGACGACGCCATGCTGATCAAGGACAACCATATCGCCCTCGCCGGCGGCGTGCGTACCGCGATCGAGCGCGCGCGGGCGCATGCCGGCCACCTCGTCAAGATCGAGGTCGAGGTCGATACGCTGGCGCAACTCGAAGAGGCGCTTGCGATCGGCGTCGATGCCGTGCTGCTCGACAACATGAGCGTGGACGAATTGCGCCAGGCGGTGGCGATGACGGCCGGCCGCGCCGTCACCGAAGCCTCCGGCCGCATCACGGCCGAAACCGCCAGAGAAATCGCCGCGACCGGCGTCGACCTGATCTCGGCCGGCTGGCTGACCCACAGCGCCGCCGCGCTCGACATCGGGCTGGACGATCTCGACCTTGCCCGGCAGGCGGCCTAGCCCCCGGCCTATTCGGCCGGTCGCATCGCCGGCCCGGCTTGCTTGGCCTCGCGGATCAGGCGGCTGTTTCGCTGGAACACCGAATAGGTCGCGAAGGTAGCGAGGATCACGAGAGCCTGGATCGTCAGAGCTTCCATCGAGGGGTTGAGACCGATTGCCGTCAGGAAGGCCGTGCCCCAGACGTCGGTGACGGTGATGATCGCCTGCTCCTGAAATTCCTGAACGGCTTCGCCGACGAACTTGATCGCCATCAGGAACAGGAAGGCCGAGGTAAAGATGAAGAGCGGCCGCAGCGGAATTTTTCGCGCGATCAGGTTGATGAAATAGAACAGGACCGCCAGGGCCCCGGTCGCGGCCGCGAGGCCGGCGAACAGTCCGCCGCTCCAGCCGCCCTCGGCCGTCGCCAGCGCGTTGATGAACAGTACGGTTTCGGCGCCCTCGCGGAACACCGCCAGGAAGGCCAGCAGGCCGACCGCCCATACCGTGTCCTGCGACAGTGCCGTATCGGCCTTGTGCGCGAGATATTCCTGCCAGCCGCGCGGATCCTGCTTCACCATCAGCCAGCCGCTGACATAGAGCATCAGGGCGGCGGCGAACAGGATGATGAAGCCTTCGAGGATGTCGCTGTGGTCGCCCGAATTGAACACCGCAAACGCCCAGGCCGCGATGATGCTGGCGGCGACGGCGGTGAGCGCGCCGCCATACAGCGCCTGGACCCGATGCGCGGCGCCGGCCTTGGTGAGGTAGCCAGCCAGGGCGGCGATCACCAGCATGGCTTCGAGCCCCTCGCGGAGCAGGATCACGGCGGCCTGGATGAAAGCTGAGGACATGGAGCGAACCTGTTTTGGCTCGTTGTATCGTCCCGAACATCCAAGTAAAGCGGGGCCAGCTTTGCACAAACGCGTCAAGGGCGCGACGCTGCCGGAATCCGCTGAAAATCGGGCACTTCCCGACTGGCGGTCAGATTAGAATCGCTCCATTTCAGCCGGGTTGGCCGAGCGGCAGAACGGATTCCCGACGTTCGGCCGGGGCGCCGCGCGCGATCAGCCGCTCGGTCTGCAACACCGCGAGCGTCAACACCACGATGGCAACCGCCTGATGCGCCAGCGCCAGGTCGATCGGCACCTGGTGCAGCAAGGTGAGGATGCCGAGCGCGGCCTGCAGGAGGATCGCCGCCACCAGCGACCACGCGCCTCCGATGATTGCCGTGCCGGCCCGCGCGCGCACGGCGTCGATGGCGTGCACCAGCGCCAGGATCAGCAGCCCATAGGCGGTCATGCGGTGCTCGAACTGCACCGTCAACGTATTGTCGAACAGATTGCGCCACCACGGCTGCTCGAACCAGAGCCGCGCGGCGGACGGAATGAAGGCGCCGTCGATCTCTGGCCAGGTGTTGTACACCCGGCCCGCGCGCAGACCCGCGACCAGCGCGCCGAAATAGATCTGGACGAAGGTCAGGGCGAGCAACGCCAGCCCCGAGAGTTTCAACCTGCCGGGAACGGCGGGTTGCGGACGTGGATCCATGCGCCGCAGCGTCCAGACGATCGAGGCGAAGATGATCAGCGCCAGCATCAGATGGGTCGCCAGCCGATATTGCGACACTTCGGTCCGCTGCGTCAGACCTGACGCCACCATCCACCAGCCGACCGCGCCCTGCAGCGCGCCCAGCGCGAAGATCACCCACAGTCGGGCTTTCAACTCGGCAGTGAGCGCGCCACGCCACAGAAAGAACAGGAACGGCAGCAGGTAGACCGCGCCGATCACGCGCCCGAGCAGGCGATGCCCCCATTCCCACCAGAAGATGGTCTTGAACTCCGCAAGGCTCATGCCGGCATTGAGTTCGCGGTATTGCGGGATGGCCTTGTAGCCTTCGAACGCCTGCTCCCACTGCGCCGCGCTGAGCGGCGGCAGCGTCCCGGTGACCGGCTTCCACTCGACGATCGACAATCCGGATTCGGTCAGCCGCGTCGCGCCGCCGACCAGCACCATGATCGCGATCAACGCGGCCACGACGGTCAGCCACCCCTTGACGCCCGCGTGATCGCGGCCCTGTTGTGCTAAACCAGCGGTCATGAAACCCATCTTCGGCGCAACCCGATGGCGCGCTTGATTGCATCGACGCGCCCCTTATAGTCCGCCCCTTCCCGCGCGCAACCCGCCCAAAGGCCCGCATAACCGCCATGACGATACGTACCCGCAAATTCTTCGGAACCATCGCCCTCCTGGTGCTGGTCGTGGTGTGGTCGCTGCTCGGCATGGCCGCCGCCCAGATGCCGTGGCTGGCCAGTTCGGGCTATCGGCAGGCGATCTTCTATGTCGTGGCGGGCTTGGGCTGGGTGCTGCCGGCGATGCCGATCGTAAGCTGGATGTCGCGGCCGGACCGCGCGGCATAGCGCCGATTTGATGACGTATGCGTGCACTCACAATTCCTGCCGCACTGGTTCGTACGACGGCGTTCGTTCGCCATCGGCATCTCTTCCGCGCCGTTCCGGGGCGCGTGCCGATAGGCGCGGAGCCTCACTCCGGTTGATCCCGGCTCTGCCGCACCTTGCTGAACATGACCCCGGACAGCATCACGCGCATCAGGCGCAGCGAGCCCAGCCGTCCGTCCCAGGCAACCCGCGGCAGCGCGTGGAGATTGCTGGCGCCGCTCGCCTGCACAACCCCTGGAACGGTCGATACGGCGCTGGCGTATCCGGCTTCCTGCGCCATCACCATATGCGCACGACGCCATGATTTCGCGTCGCCGAACGGATAGGCAAAATGGTGGATCGGACGGCGCAGTGCCGCTTCCGCAACCGCCTTTCCCATGGCCATCTCGCGGCGTGCTTCGGCGTCCTTCAGGTTGGACAGCGCGTGATGATTCACGGTCGCGCTGCCGATTGTCACCAACGGATCGGCCGCGAGCTTGGCGAGATCGTCCCAATCCATCGAGGCATCGCGCGAGAGCGCTTCGAGGTCGACCGAGCAGCGCTTGCAGAGGTCGCGGATCGCCAGTGCCAGATCCGGCGGCGGCAAGTTCCGCAGCCAGTTCTGCAGAAAGTCGAACGTCACATATTTCTCGGGCGTGCTGCCGGTCGCAAACCGACACTCCCGGCGGTCGATCATCAGATGGATGCGTTGCTCGCGCGAGATGATCTGTTCGAGCGCAAGCCACCAGGCGTCGCCGATCCCGTCAGGGAACGCGGTCGGCACATAGACGGTGAACGGCACGCCGTGCTTCGACAGCACGGGCCAGGCCTGCGTGACGATGTCCTTTCCGGCGCCGTCGAACGTCAGGCAGGCAAATCGCCTGGCGTTCGGCAAGGTGACCGCTCGCCGGCATGCTTCGTCCATCGTGACGAGATCGAAATTCCAGTCTCTCAGCGCGCGGATCGTGCGGTCGAGAAATTGCGGCGTGATCTCGCGCCAGCGGTTCGGCTCAAACGGCCGGCCATTGCGCGGGCGCACCCGCTCGAATCGCAGAATGACGCCGGCGCCGCCCGCGCTGCGTTCCCTCAGCCTGGAATAGAAGCTGAAGAAGGCGAGTTCCATCCCGGCCCGCCGCCAAAATCCCGTCTTCGACGTCACCGTACCGCCCTTTGCCCTCCGTCGCGTGTCCCCGACGCGGCCGGATGGTATTACCCTTTGTTGACATTTCCCTGCGAAGGTCGGCCAAAGCCGCAATTGTAAACAAATCCATATAGCACGGGCTCTGCGATGACCATGGCTGCCGCGATCGAAGTCCGCACCGCGGATCAGAAGACATGGTCGCAGGCGGGCCGTATCGCCGGCGTCGACATCCTTCGCGATCTGAGCTCGGCGGAAAGCATCTGGCGTGGCCTGGAATCGGCGAGCGCTTGCTTCACGCCGTATCAGCGGTTCGACTTCCTCGGCGCCTGGCAGCGCCAGGTCGGCGAGCACGAAGGGTTCGCGCCCTTCATCGTGGTCGGATCCGACGCCGAGCGCCGTCCGCTGCTGCTGCTCCCGCTCGCGCTTCGGCAGGCCTATGGCGCGCGCTGCGCCGGTTTCATGGGTGGCAAGCACTCCACCTTCAACATGGCGCTGTTCGACCGCGATTTCGCCGCCAGCGCGACGCCGGCCGATATCGAATATCTGCTGGCGCTGATTTCACGGCGTTCCGAAGCCGACGTTTTAACCCTGCAACGGCAGCCGCTGCGCTGGCGCGATGTGGCGAATCCGCTGGCCCTGCTGCCGCATCAGCCATCCGCCAATGATTGCCCCTTATTGCAAATGGAGCCGGGCGCGGCGCCGACGGCCTTGATCAGCAACTCGTTCCGCCGCCGCCTCAAGGGCAAGGAGCGCAAGCTGCAATCGCTGCCCGGCTATCGCAGCCACGTCGCGTCGTCGCAAGCCGACATCACCCGCCTGCTCGACTGGTTCTTCCGCGTCAAGCCGCTGCGGATGGCCGAGCAGAAACTGCCGAACGTGTTCGCCGAGCCCGGCATCGAGGCATTCGTCCGTGCCGCCTGTTCCGCGCCGCTCGCCGATGGCGGCCACGCCATCGACATCCACGCGCTGGAAAGCGACGAGGAACCGCTCGCGATCTTTGCCGGTGTCGCCGACGGCCACCGCTTCTCGATGATGTTCAACACCTACACAATGTCGGCGCACGCGAAATACAGCCCCGGCCTGATTCTGATGCGCGACATCATCGATCACTATGCCGCAAAAGGTTTTTGCGCGCTCGACCTCGGGATCGGATCGGACGACTACAAGCGGCTGTTCTGCAAGAGCGACGAGCCGATCTTCGACAGCTTCATCCCGCTCAGCCAGCGCGGCAAACTCGCCGCCGGGTTGATGTCGGGCCTCAACCGCACCAAGCGGCTGGTGAAGCACAATCCGGCGCTGCTGGAAATGGCGCAGAAGCTGCGCAAGGCGTTCAGCTGAGAGCGTCAAAATGTAGGATGGGTTGAGCTCGTCGCGAAACCCATCATGGATCCGCGCACGTGATTGATGGGTTTCGCGAAAAGCTCAACCCATCCTGTACCCTTCTGGCGTCCTACGATTCCCTCACACCGCGACGAAGCGCGGACCCGGCTCGATCGCATCGCCCAGCTCGCTGGGCCGGCTCAACATCGTCACCTCGGAGAAGCCGACCTCCCTGAGCTGGTCGCACATGACGTCGCGCGCATCCGGCGGCATCGAGGCTTCCGGCACGACCACCGCCTGGGCCTCTGACGTCAACAGTTCGGCCGGCAGTTCGGAGGCGGCGCCGACATCCAGCAGCACGTGGTCGTAGACCCGCAGCAGCGCGTCGATCGCGAGCTTCAGCCGCGGCGACTGCAAGCAGGTCCGGTCGAAGCCCGGACGCCCGGCGCTGACCAGATGCGCGCGCGATTGCTGGTCTCGTGTGATGATCTGCGCGAACGTCGCCTCGCCCTGCATCAGTTCGGCGAGGCCCGGCGCGACCGGGTCGGACGACATCGCCGCGATCGTCGGCGACGTCCCTGCGAGATCGACCAGCACGACCTTGGCCTGCCGCGCCATCAGCCGCGCCAGCGCGAGCGCGGTCAACGTGATGCCGTCGCCGGAGGCCGTGCCCAGCACGGTTACCTTGCGCGCATCCGTAATGATGAGCGTATCGGCGACCTCCTGCGCTTCGCTGATCTCCGGCATCGCAGCGATCCGCGGCGCATCGATCACGGGTTCGATCAGTTCCGGCTCAGCCATCTCGACGGGTTCGACGGTCGACGTGGCCTGAACCCCGGGCACGATGGCCGGCGCACGCACCGGCTCGGGCCGCGACACCGGAACGACGGCCGGCGCGGTCTCCAACACCTCTTCCGGCGCGATCGCATCACGGACCGGCGGCGCAGTCATGCGCAGCAATTCACCGGTTGCGATCGCGCCCGACGTGAGCAGCAGCGTCGCCAGCGTCGCGATCAGCACGATCGGCAGCTTCTTCGGATAGGCCGGGGTGTTGGAGACGGTGGCGCGCGAGATGATGCGGCCGTCGGTCGGTATCGCCTCGAGATTCTCGCGCGCGCTGGCGTCGCGATATTTGGCGAGGAAGGATTCCAGCTGGTCGCGCTTCGCCTTGGCGTCGCGCTCCAGCGCACGCAGCTGGACGTCCTTGTCGTTGGTCGAGGACGCCTGCTTCTTCGACTGTTCGAGGCTGGCCATGGCGCTTTCGAGCCGGCCGCTGGCGAGGCGCGCGTCGTTCTCCAGCGAGCGGGCCACCTTGCCTGCTTCCTCGCGCAACTGCCGATCGAGATCGGCGAGCTGCGCCTTCAATTCCTTGATGCGGGGATGGCCGCCGAGCAGCGTGGAGGATTGTTCCGCCAGCTGCGCGCGCAGCGTGACGCGCTGTTCCGACAGCCGGCGGACCAGCTCCGAGTTCAGAACCTCGGATGCCTCGATCGATTGGCCACTCTGCAGCATCTCCTTGATCAGCCGCGCCTTGGTCTCCGCCTCCGACTTCAGCGCGCGCGCGTTGTTGAGCTGGGTGTTCAGCTCTCCCATCTGCTGGTTGGACAGCGTGGTGTTGTTGGTGCCGACGAACAGGCTCGACTTGGAGCGGAATTCCTCAACGCGCGATTCGGCCTGCGAGACCTCCTTGCGCAGTTCGTCGATCTGGCCGGTATAGTATTTGACCGCATTCTTGGCCTGGTCCTGCCGCGCATCCTGCTGCAGCACCAGATAGCCTTCGGCGATCGAGTTGGCGACACGGGCGGCGAGATCCGGATCGCGCGACTGGAACTCGACGACGATGACGCGGGACTTGTCAACCGCATAGGCCGTGAAGCGCTCGTAATAGGCCTCCAGCACGCGCTCCTCCGGGGTGAGCGCGAACGGGTCGCGGCCGATCCCGACCAGCGCCAGCAGCGATTTGACCGGCGAATGCCCCCGCAGCACCGGATCGAATTCCGGCAGTTCGGCAAGCCTGTTCTTCCTGATGATCTCGCGGGCGAGATCGCGCGATTGCACCAGTTGCACCTGGCTGGTGACGGCCTCCGGATCGAGCGCGCTGCGCTCCTCGCCGCGCTCGCCGTTCGGCCGCAGGAAGATGTTCTCGCGCCCGTCGACCAGGATCCGCGCCTCGGATTTATAGCGCGGCGTGATCATGTTGACCGCCGTGAGCGATCCGACCAGCGCCAGCACCGTGGGCACGATGATCCAGCCCTGCTTGCGCAGCAACGCCAGCCCGAGCGCGCGCAGATCAAGATCCCCCGACACGGGCGTGGCTACGGGCTTCGGGGCCACGGGCACAGGCTTGACCGCCCGCTTGACCACCGGCTTGTCCTCGCCCGTACGCCAGAACGACAAACGCATCGCATACCCCCACGGACGCCAACCGTTCGTCCGTCCAAAGCCGGGTGCGAGTACACCCCATTATGGTTGCCGCAGGGTTAACCGCCAGATCAGGCGCGTGCCGTCACCATTTGTTAACCACGGAAGGCCTTAATCGGACCGCACGTTTTCTGGATTCCCGCGACGCGTGAATCGCGCGCTCGCCGCCCCAACCCTGGTCGCTCCGCTCGCGCCCGCCGCCGGCACGCACTGGTTTTGATGATGCCCTTTGTCGACGGCCAACCGCTACGGATCCTGCACGCGACACGCGCGCCGGTCGGCGGGATCTTTCGTCACATCCTCGATCTCGCCAACGGCCAGGCCGATCGCGGCCATCACGTCGGCATCATCGCCGACAGCCTGACCGGCGGCGAACGCGCCGAGCAGGCGCTTGCGGAAATCGCGCCGCGCCTCACGCTCGGCGTTCACCGCACCGAGATCCGTCGCGAGCCGCTGCCGACCGATCTGCTGGTGTGGGCCCGCTTCCAGCGTATGATCGGCGACCTGAAGCCGGACGTGCTGCATGGCCACGGCGCCAAGGCCGGCGCCTTCATGCGGCTGCGCACCGCCGCGCGCGACCGCATCCGCGTCTACACCCCGCATGGCGGCTCGCTGCACTACCCGGTTCATACGCTGAAGGGCAACATCTATGCCCGCATCGAACGCGCGCTGATGAACCACACCGACCTGTTCCTGTTCGAGAGTGCGTTTGCGCGCAACACCTATCAGCGCACCATCGGCACGCCGAAAGGCCTGGTCAAATGCGTGTTCAACGGCGTCACGGCGGGCGAGTTCGATCCTGTCGTGAAGTCCGATGACGCCACTGACCTGATCTATGTCGGCGAGTTCCGGCACATCAAGGGCGCCGACCTCCTGGTCGACGCCGTGGCGAAGCTGCGCGTCGCCGGACGCCCGGTGACGCTGACGCTCGCCGGCGACGGCGAGGAAAGCGCGAGCCTGAAGGCGCAGGTGGAACGGCTCGGCCTCGGCGAGGCCGTGCGGTTCATCGGCCATGTCAAGGCCCGCTACGGTTTTTCGAAGGGCTCGCTGCTGGTGGTGCCCTCCCGCGGCGACTCGATGCCCTATGTGGTGATCGAGGCCGGCGCGGCCGGAATCCCGATGATCGCCGCCGGGATCGGCGGCATCCCCGAGATCTTCGGCGAGCATGGCAGCGCCCTGTTTGCGCCGAGCAACACCGACGCGATGGCCGATGCGATCGAAGCGGCGCTGCAGGATACAGCGGCAACGCTTGCGCGCGCCAAAGCGGTGCGCGAGCGGATCTTCATGCATTTTTCGCAGAAGGCGATGGTCGAGGGCGTGTTCGCCGGCTACCGTGAGGCGTTTGCAAACCATTAACCGTACGTTACCGACGTAACCGTTTCTTCTGTTTTGTCGCCTAAGCCGATGACGTGGGAAAATCCGCACCGGCAGGCAAGCCTTGACGCGCCTGCTCCAGAACGGACGGGACGTGGACCAGTGGAACCGACCAACGCAAGCTCGATGCTCGACGCTTCGGCAACGTCCGCGATCACCGCCGGCGTCGCCCACCCGCCGTTCGAACGACGCCGCCGGCTCACGCCGGCCGCCATCGCCGTCAGCAACCAGAAGGTCGGCCGCGCCTATTCGCCGATCGTGATCGCCGGCGTGGTTCGCGTCATCGACTTCGTCATGCTGAGCGCAATCGGGATCGCGCTCTATTTCGGCTATGTCGTCCCGATCAGCGGCTTCGCCTGGGAATTCCTGGCGGCGATCTTCGGCGTGGCCGCGACGGCCGTGATCGCCTTCCAGGCCGCCGATCTCTACCAGGTGCAGCTGTTCCGCGGCCACCTCAGCCAGCTGACCCGGATGATCTCGTCCTGGACGCTGGTGTTCCTGCTGTTCATCGGCGCGACCTTCATCGTCAAGCTCGGCAACGAAATCTCCAGGCTCTGGCTCACGGCGTTCTACTTCTCGGGCCTTGCGGCGCTGGTGACCGGGCGCGTGTTCCTGCGTTCCCTGGTGCGCGGCTGGGCCCGTCAGGGCAAGCTCGATCGCCGCACCATCATCGTCGGCGCGGACGAGAACGGCGAGGACCTGGTCCGTGCGCTGCAGATCCAGGACGATTCCGACATCAAGGTGCTCGGCGTGTTCGATGACCGCAACGACGACCGCGCCATGGATACCTGCGCCGGCAGCCCGAAGCTCGGCAAGGTCGACGACATCGTCGAGCTGGCGCGCCGCACCCGCATCGATCTGGTGCTGTTCGCGCTGCCGATCTCGGCCGAAACCCGCATCCTTGAAATGCTGAAGAAGCTGTGGGTGCTGCCGGTCGATATCCGCCTCTCAGCCCATACCAACAAGCTGCGGTTCCGCCCGCGTTCGTATTCCTATCTCGGCAAGGTGCCGACGCTCAACGTGTTCGAGGCGCCGATCACCGACTGGGACCAGGTGATGAAGTGGCTGTTCGACCACGTCGTCGGCTTTGCGATCCTGCTGCTGGCCTTGCCGGTGATGGGCCTGGTGGCGCTCGCGGTCAAGCTGGACAGCCCGGGACCAATCCTGTTCCGTCAGAAGCGCTTCGGCTTCAACAACGAGCGCATCGACGTCTTCAAGTTCCGTTCGATGTACCACCATCTGGCCGATCCGGCTGCTGCCAAGATGGTGACCAGGAACGACGCCCGGGTCACCCGCGTCGGACGCTTCATCCGCAAGACCAGCCTCGACGAATTGCCGCAGCTGTTCAACGTCGTGTTCAAGAACAACCTCTCGCTGGTCGGCCCGCGGCCGCACGCCGTGCAGAGCAAGGTGCAAAGCCGCCTCTACGACGAGACCGTCGACGGCTATTTCGCGCGCCATCGCGTCAAGCCCGGCATCACCGGCTGGGCCCAGGTCAACGGCTGGCGCGGCGAGGTCGACAGCGACGAGAAGATCCAGAAGCGTGTCGAGTTCGATCTCTACTACATCGAGAACTGGTCGGTGCTGTTCGATCTCTACATCCTGCTGAAGACGCCGCTGTCGCTGATCACCAAGAGCGAGAACGCGTATTGATTAGGCGTCATTGCGAGCGCAGCGAAGCAATCCATTTCGCTACTCGGGAATAGATGGATTGCTTCGCTGCGCTCGCAATGACGGCGAGTAATTGTTGCGTGAGTATTCGATGCGCGTTGCGGCGACAGCCGGGAGTCCTCTTGCGCCGACAGCGGCCGCGCCCGGCGTGCTGGCATTGCAGCGCGCGTTGGTGTGGCTGGTCGGCGCCTCCATCGCCATCGTCTTCATCGAACCCAGCCCATACGAACTGACGACCCTCGCCGCTACGCTGATCTTCTTCGCCACCGGCATGCGGCTGCGGCTGGTGTTCATGCCGCTGCTGTTCCTGCTGGTCCTGGTCAATCTCGGCTACAGCATCTGCGCGATCGCCGTGTTCGACCGGCCCAACGTCCCGAACTGGATCGCGACGTCGTGGTACATGGCGGTCACCGTCATCTTCTTCGCGATGGTGATATCGGAGGATACCGCCGCGCGGCTCGACATGCTCCGGCGCGGCCTGATCGTCGGTGCGGTGATCGCCGCGCTCGCCGGCGTCGCGGGCTATTTCAATTTGATCCCCGGCGGCCGCGACCTGTTGACGCTGTACGACCGCGCCCGCGGCACCTACAAGGACCCCAACGTCTACGCCGCGTTCCTTGTGCTGCCGGCGCTGTTCACGCTGCAAAGCGTCGTGTCCGATCCGCTTGGCAAGGCGTTCCGCAACGCGATCGCGCTCGGCATCATCGCGCTCGCCATCCTGCTGGCATTCTCGCGCGCCGCCTGGGGCATGCTGATCATCACCTCGGCCGCCATGCTGCTGTTGATGGTGCTGACCAGCCGCTCGCACGCGCAGCGCTCACGCATCATCGTGATCGCGCTGGTCACCGTGGTGCTCGCCGCGATGCTGGTCGCCGTGCTGCTGTCGTTGGACACCGTCTCGCAACTGTTCAAGCAGCGCGCCAGTTTTGACCAGGGCTACGATACCGGACGCTTCGGCCGATTCGGCCGCCACGCCTTGGGCGCCGAGATGGCGCTCGGCCTGCCGCTCGGCATCGGGCCGCTGCAGTTCAACCGTTTCTTTCCGGAAGACACGCATAACTCGTATCTCAACGCGTTCATGTCGGGCGGCTGGCTTTCCGGGGTCTGCTATCCGGCATTGATCTTCGTGACGGTGCTGACCAGTTTTCGCTATGTCTTTGTCCGCGTGCCCTGGCAGCCGGTCTACCTCGCGGTCTTCTCCGCGTTTCTCGGAACCGTCGGCGAGAGTTTCATCATCGACACCGACCATTGGCGGCACTTCTGGCTGATGCTCGGCGTGATGTGGGGCATGTTCGTCGCGGCCGAACGATGGAAGCCTCAGGCTGGCACCGTTTCGTAGAGCGTGAGAAGGAATTGTAGCCCGCATGAGCTCTTGCGACATGCGGGATGCCGCCGGCATCGTTCGCGCATATCGCTGCGCTCATGACGGGCTACAGAAGCGGACCGCAGGGTGGGCAGGCACGTCGCTTACGCACCCTACGAGGCCTGCCTTACTTCTCCACCGTGAACGTCAATCCCGCGTGATCGACCAGGCGCTGGATCAGCTTGTGCTGCATCGCGGCTCCGGGCGTCCAGAAGCCGGCCGGCACGTCGGGCGTATCGCGCAACAGGCAGATCGCGCATTCCGAAATCATCTTCGAGGTCGAGCCGTAGCCGGGGTCGCGGTCGCCGGTGACGGCGGCGCGCACCTGTCGGCCATCGGGCGCGATCGCGACATACAGCAGATCGAACAGCCCGTTCTCGCGCTCTTCCTTCGAAGGCCCCTCGCCCGGCTTTGGCGCATCGGGGCCGGTCTTTTCGGTGTTTGCGGCCATCACCCGCCTGGTATTCGCTTCGCCCTTTTCGCCGTCTCCCGTCAGCACCATCTCGTCATAGACGAAGTCCTTGCCGTAGGGAAAACCCATCAGCATGTTGGAGCGATGGACGTTGCGGGTATTGATCAGCGCCATCATGAAAGGCGCGGCCCAGGACTTCAGGTCTTCCTCGTAGAGCGGCTTGCTGCCCGCCGGCTGTTTTGGTCCCTTGAAGCCGGGCGTCAGCGCAAACGGATCCTTCAGCATCGCCACCAGGCTGAGATCCTTGGCGACCGCATCGAAAGTCGCCTTGGCGCTCGCCGCGGTGCCGCCGGACAGCGTGCCGCGCATGTCGCGCACGCGGCCCTTGACGCGGGAAGCTGCTGCGCCGAACACGCGCCTGGCTTCCTGCTGCACGAAGAAGGTGCCGAGTTCGAACGGCACCGAGTCGAAGCCGCACGAGAACACGATGCGCGCGCCGCTCGCCTTTGCGGCCGCCTCATGCTTGTCGATCATCTGCCGCATCCACAGCGGCTCGCCGCAGAGGTCGAAATAATCGGTGCCCGACGCCACGCAGGCTGTCAGCAATTCATTGCCGTAGAACTGGTACGGACCGACGGTCGAGATCACTGATTTGGTTTGATCGACCATCGCCTTCAGCGAAGCCGGATCGGCGGCATCGGCCACGATCAACGGCGTATCGGAAGGTGCGCCGATCGCGTCACGGACGGTGGCGAGCTTGTCCTTGCTGCGCCCCGCCATCGCCCATTTCAGGGTCGCGTCAGCCTTGTAATGCGCGGCGAGATATTCGGCGACGAGTTGCCCGGTAAAGCCGGTGGCGCCATAGACGACAATGTCGAATTTCGACGAAGGCATATTCGTTTTCCCTGGAACGCGTCACGCTGCGCCCGCAATGACGGTTTCCGCTCGGTTCCGCAACCCTATTTCTTTGCGTAGGACACGCCCATGCCGGCGCGGACGTCGGCCTGGATGCCATAAGGCGCGATCGGATATCGCAATCCATTCCTGGCCAGTTGCTTCATGCCCACAATGGCCTTGGCGAGATGCTCGGGTTTTAGCGCCATCAGCATCTCCTCGTCGGGCACGCCGCCATAGCGCCGTTCGGCAAAGCACGGCAGCGACAGTGACGGCTGGCCGGTCTTGAGCGCGCGGCCCCAGGAATCCGCGCAGGCGGTTTCGCCGACCACGCCCCATTCGAACTTCCTGTAGCCGGTATATTGCAGGCCGTTGATCAGGATGATCATCTGGCCCGGCGTGGCGTAGACGAGGCAGATGTCCGGCGGATTGAGCCGGCCGCTGGTGAGCGGGCTCACCGCCATCGCCTGGTAGCGGCCGAACGGCACCACGTCGAGCGCCTCCTGGCGCTTGCGCGCGTCCTCCGCCGTGCCGTGCCAGACGCCAACATAGTTTTCCCCGGCGAGCCATTTTTCGTCCTGCGGCGCCAGCCCGATCACGGCGCGGCACTGCGCGCCGACGAGATCGTCGCCGGTGATGCCGACGGTCCAGCCGAGCCGCGAGGCCATGCTGACGATCTGGTCGGTGGTATGCACCGCCGAGGGCCGCCGGATCTTCGGGATCGCGGTCATCTCCTCGACTTGCGCGAACATCTTGATTCCAGTCACCGTGGTCTTCAGCCGAAGCAGGCTGTTGAGGTCGGCCACCATGCCGGCCAGGTCGATCGTCTCCGGCGGCGTCTGCTGCTGCATCTCGTCAACTCCCCAGTCGGCGCATTGGAAGGCGCACCATGCCTGATTGTAGCCGGGCGAGAGCGGCGTTGCGACCGCTTACTTCGGCGCCGGTCCCGGCAGCAATTCGTCGATCTTTCCGGTCAGGCGGTAAGCGATGAGGCCGATCCATTCGCGGATCGCAAGATCGGTCCGTCCCAGTCCTTCGACGAGGATGTGTGACGGGATCATCAGATCGTCGGACTCGCCGACGCGCCAATCGACCGGATAGGGCTCGACCGGAAACCCCGCCTTTCGAAACAGCCCGACCGAGCGCGGCATGTGAAAGGCGGAGGTGACGAGCAGCCATCGCTCGCCCTGCTTCGGCGCCAGAAGCGCCTTGGAGAAGTCGGCGTTCTCCTTGGTGTTGCGCGATTGCCGTTCCATGATCAGGCGCGATTTGTCGACGCCGAGGCTTTCGAAGATGCTGCCTGCGAAATCGGCCTCCCTGGCATCGTTCGAGATCAGATTGGCGCTGCCGCCGGAAAACACTACGCGCGCGGTCGGATACCGCCGCGCCAGCGCCGCTGCGGCAATGATGCGGTCCGGCGCCCCTCGCACCACCGGGGTGCCGTGCGCGACGGATAGATCGGCTTCGATCGATGCCCCCAGAATGATGATGCCGTCGGGCGCGCCGCGCGCGGCGTCCCATGGCGGAAAGCGCTGCTCCAACGGATAGAGCAACGCTTTTCCGAGCGGCGACAACCCGCATATCACCAGCAGCAGCACGGAGGCGATCACCAGCTTGCGCCCGAGCGACGCGAGCCGCGTCGCCATCAGGATCGCACCGACGAACCCGATCGCGATCAGGAAATTCGTCGGCAGCAGCAGATAGCCAATCGTCTTGGACAGGACAAAAAACAAGCAGGCCTCATCGGAAGGTCTGGGCTCGTCATACGCGGGCTTGACCCGCGTATCCATCCTCTTCGGAAGACCGTTTCGAAAAAGATGGATTGCTGGACCAAGTCTTGCAGTGACAGACTGAGCACCACCTCACCGGCCAGAAAGCCTTGCCATCCAGGAAGCCTGCCCCATGTCCTCTCATCACCTGCAATCCGGCCCCGAAACCTGCCATTGGGGCTATTTCGACGCGCAATTGAAGCCCGTGCTGACCATCGGCAGCGGCGACGAAGTCACGATCGAGACCGTCAGCGGCGGGCCCGAGGTGGTGCCGGACAAGGACAGATTCCACATCCCGCCCGAACTCGCCGAGATTCATGCCAAGTGCGAGCGGAAGCTGCAGGGCCATATCCTCACTGGCCCGGTGGCGGTCCAAGGCGCCGAGCCGGGCGACGTGCTGGAGGTCGATATCCTCGACGTGCAGCTCCGGCAGGACTGGGGCTGGAATCTGATCCGCCCGCTGGCCGGCACCCTGCCCGACGATTTCCAGGAGACGCGGATATTGAACATTCCGCTCGACCGCGAGCGGATGGTCGGCCGGTTGCCATGGGGCCTCGACCTGCCGCTGAAACCGTTCTTCGGCGTGATGGGCGTGGCGCCTCCGGCGGCCTGGGGGCCGATCACCTCGCTGATCCCGCGCGCGATGGGCGGCAATCTCGACAACAAGGAACTCGGCGCCGGCGCGAAACTGTATCTGCCGGTATTCGTGCCGGGCGCGCTGTTCTCCTGCGGCGACGGCCACGGCGTGCAGGGCGACGGCGAAGTCTGCGTGACGGCGATCGAGACCGCCCTCACCGGCCGCTTCCGCCTGACGCTGCGCAAGGATCTGCGGCTGGATTATCCCCGCGCGGAAACCGCCGATCACTACATGACGATGGCGATGGATCCCGACCTCGATCAATGCGCGGTGCGGGCGCTGCGCGACATGATCGTGCTGCTGGGGGAGAAGCGCAATCTGTCGCGCGAGGACGCCTACACGCTATGCAGCCTCGCCGCGGACCTGCGGGTGACGCAGACGGTCAACGGCTCCAAGGGCATTCATTGCATGATCGCGAAATCGGTGGTGCACGGCTAGTTTGGCGTCTTCAGCCCCCCATGGTGAGGCGCGCGAAGCGCGTCTCCGAACGATGCTTCGCATCGCCGTGCGAACCATGAGGCGACAGGCGGGCTTGCATCCTTCGGGACGCTTGCTTCGCAAGCTCCTCAGGATGAGGGTTGAGAGGGGATCATGATGCACCCTATCGCGTCGTGATCCAAGCTCGGTTCAAAACTCCGAGCGCAACCGCAGCCGGGCGTGAAACGTCACGCTGGTCTTACCGACCAGCGCCGTGCCGTTCACGTCGGCCGCATCGGCGGAATAGACACCGGTAAATCCACATGTCACCTCGCGCCCGCCGAACAGCGGTAGCGAGCCGGCGGATCGCGTATGCTCGGTGGTGATCAACTCACCGCGCCATTTGCCGTGATCGCCCTGATAGCTGCCCGTGTAATAGAAATATGAATCGCCGCCCGCGATCCTGCCGTCGCGCAGCACGATCACGCCGTTGGCGCGGCCATGTCCGCCGTCCGTCATTTCGATCTGGATGGTGTAGAGCCCGTTCTTGATTGTCATTGCGCCCTTGCTGTCGTCCCCGGGCATCATCGGCATTTGCTGGCGCGCGAGGCAATCAGGAAATGCGTGCAGGGCTGGATCGTTTCGCCACCGACGCGAACCCGGTCAGCGCCGCCAGCGCACGCAGTACAGAGCGCGCAAAATCAATCCACAGCATGTTGGCGTAATATTTTACTGTGATTCCAAACGGATAGATCGGTATCCACAAGCAGTTTGACTCATGTGTGCAAAACTAAATAGAGTCGAAATAGTAACTTTTCAGTACACCGTTTAAAAGTTAGCGTTCCCCATGGCTACAGAAAAAGCCGAAACCGACCGCATTCCCGTTACGTTGGCGCTCTCGACCATCAACTATCTCGAAAGGCTGGTGAGACAGGGCACCCACGGCACCAGCGTTCCCGGCGTCGCTAGAACATTGATCGAGGAAGGCATTCGGCTCGCCATCAAGGACGGGTTGCTTGCGATCCGCGACAATGGACGTGCGTCCTGACGAGAACGCGATGCGGCGGTTCACACAGAATGTGGAACCGAAACATGATTACGAATCTACCGACCTGGACCAATGATCGCGTCGAATTGCTCAAGAGCCATTTTGAAGCCGGTCTCACCTGCCGCGAGATCGCAGCCAGCATCGGCGTCAGCCGCAACGCCGTGATCGGCAAACTGCAAAGGCTGCAGCTGACGCGCGGGCCGCAACGCGCGGAACCTCGCCCCACCAAGGAGGCGCGGGATCGCTCGCGGAAATCGATTCCGCGTCTGCAGTACCAGATCCTGCAGGCCGTCTACGAGAACGCGCCGCCCACGACGGAGGAAGATCCCATCGTCAGCGAGTCGCGCTGCTCGCTGCTCGAGCTCAGCAACCAGCGCTGCCGCTGGCCGATCAGCACGCCCGGCGCCGATGATTTTTGCTTTTGCGGCAACACGCCGGTGGAAGGCGCGCCCTATTGCTCGGGCCACCACCGCCTCGCCTACCGTCCCGGCTCGCGCCAGCGCGTCGTCAGGGAACCGGGCAACCGGTTCGCATGAACACAGCCGCCGAAATCAGTACCCGGTTCTGATTACATCAGAACCGGTCGCATCCTCGGATCACTCCCGCCCGATGCTTCGCTTGAAAACGCTCTCACTAACCGAGCCGCCAGCCGACTTCTTCCGCGAAGCTCTTGAAGAATTCCGCCGTGTAGGCCTGCTCCGGGGTCTTGCGCACGCGCTCGTCGAGCTTGTGCGCGTCGTCCCCCACCAGGATGCGCCAGCGCCCGGCCTTGACCCCGTCGAGGATGATCTTTGCCGCCGCCGCGGCCGTCGTCGGCGCCTCGTCGTGGAACGCGCGGGCGCGGTCGAGCGCGATCTTCCGGATGTCGTCGTCGGACATCGGCCCGGTGTCTATGCCCATGCCGTTCAGGCGTTGCCGCGCCGCCTGGATCTCGTTCGGGCTCAGCTCGTCGGATTCGGTCCCGCTCTGGATCTTGCGTGAATTGGAAACGATCGAGGTGCCGATATGGCCGGGCATTACGACGGAGCATTTGATATGCGGCGCGTTGAGCCGCAGATCCGTCATCAAGGCCTCGGTAAATCCCTTCACCGCGAATTTCGCGGCGCTGTAGGCGGTGTGCGGCACGCCCATGCCGACCGTGGCCCAAAAGCCGTTGACGCTGGACGTGTTGACGATGTGGGCCTCGTCCGCCTTCATCATCAGCGGCAGGAAGGTGCGGACGCCGAGATACACCCCGCCCCAGCAGATGTTGAAGGTGCGCTCCCACTGTTCGCGCGTGCTGGTGAACAGGCTGCCGCCGCCGCCGATGCCGGCATTGTTGAACAAGAGGTGGATCCTGTCGGTCGCCTGCTGCTCGACCAGCTCATCACGAAAGCGCTGCAGATGGGCTTCGATCGAGACGTCGGCGACATGGGTGGTGACGCGCAGGCCCTGCGGCAGCTTCTCCGCCTCGCACAGCCGCCTGGTCTCGGCCATCGCCTCCGCCGAGACATCGCACATCGCGACATTGCAGCCCTCGGCCACCAGCTGGCGCGCGAGTTCGCGGCCCATGCCCGTGCCGCCTCCGGTGATCACGGCGAACTTTCCGGCAAAATCCTTCATTGCGACGCTACCTCGGTTTTCGTTTTTCTGATTGGAGCTCAGGATGATGTTGCCCGCGCGGACCGAACACTAACAGGTGGCTGTCGCCGGTAAAGCGCCCCGGCATTTCGTGCGACGGAATTGCGGCGTTCGCAGAACATCGAAGCCCACGTCCCGCTGTTGCGCGCGACAGAACGGGCAGAGCGCCGTCAGGTCCACTTCCGACGACCATAATAAATCAACTTTAGAGCGAAACGCCGAAAACCCCTTCAAGTTGTATCATTTTTTAAACACTCCCTTTGAGAATTGCCCTTAGTTTGGACCGGGGTTAGCGATGAGGAGCGCATTCTTTGAATTTTCGGTTCAAAGCCGGCCGCTATCCGCAGCCATCGGCTCCCGGACCTCTGCGTGCAGACCACCGCCCCGGCCGCGTCCCAATTCCCCCATCATCAGGCGACAGGACGGCTTCCGCGTTTGATCCGCGCCTGGAGAGCCTGCGCGGTCTTGCTGCGTTGATGGTGTGTTTGCACCATGGAATGAACGTGTTTGCAGTCGAAACGCCCTCCATGGCCAGGAGCGCGATGGAGCGCGCGTTCGACTCGGCTACGGCGGTGATCTTCTTTTTCGTGCTGAGCGGCTATGTGCTCGGTCGTGCGCTGGAGCGTGACAGTGCCCTCGCGGGCTATCTGGTACGGCGGCTGTTCCGGCTCGTCCCGACGTTCGTCGCAGCCGTTCTCTTTGCGTTTGTCTGCGAGCGGCTCCTGCGCATCGATCCGATGCCGTCCGGCCTCGCGCCGGGCTTCGCCCGCATGTTCTGGCCGGCGCCGGACTGGGCCGCCCTGCGCGACAACCTGTTGCTACAATCGTTCAGGGTGAACGGCCCGACCTGGACATTGTTGCTGGAACTGCTCGGCTCGTTGATGCTGCCGCTGCTGGTCGCTGCGCACGCGGCTACTCCAATGCGGTGGCGCTGGGCGCTGTTTGCCGCAGTCGCGACGCTGCTGGCGGTCAGTCCGTTTCGCGCGCTACTGTGGTTCTATGCCGGCTGGTTTCTCGCCCGGGAAATCGCGGCGTGGCTGACAGAAAAACCGGCCATGGCAGCGACGGGATGCGCCATGGGTCTGGCTGGCCTCGTCGTGCTCCCGCTGTGGGGCGACTTCTACGCCGTCAGCATCGTCATTCCATCCGCGTTCGCCGGCGCATTGACGATCGGCGCCGTGGCCGCGTCGCCCGGCCTGCTGCGATGGGCCACCGTCAGACCGCTGAGATTTCTCGGTCGGGTTTCCTACAGCCTTTATCTGTTGCACTGGCCGATCTTTTACCTCTGCGCGCTGCTGGCCGTTGCGCTCCGTCCAGCCTTACCCACGGAGAGCTGGGGAAACCTGTTTGTGACCGTGACGTCCGTGATCGCGGCGCTGGTCGTCGCCGCGCTCTCGCATCGGTTCATCGAAGCGCCGTCAATCCGGGCGGGAAAGCTGGCCGCGACGGTTCCCGCGCGGCTCTGGGCACGGATATCGAGGGCGCCGCGCGGCGGACAGACCTACGCCGCCGCCTCGCGCGAACCGGCCAGCGCGCCCAAGCCTTCCAGCGCCTTTCGCGTCGCGGCCTGCTGTGCGGGCGAGGCTTCTGGCATCGGCGCGCGGGAGAAGGTTTGAGGCAGCCCCTGCAGCGTCTGCGCATGACGCACGCAGGCCGGCAGATTGTCGGAGACGATCGCGTTCCATAGCGTCAGCAGCTTCTGGTGCAGATCTAGCGCGCGGGCGTGATCGCCCGCCTTGACCGCGTTCCAGAGTTCGACGGAGGCGTGTGGCGCGGCGCTCAGAATCGCGGCGATCGAGCCGTGCGCGCCGAGCGTGTAGGACGGATACATCAGCGCGTCGACGGCGCTGTAGATCAGCTTGTCCGGCGCCATCATCATCAGGTCGGCGAACAGCTTCAGGTCGCCTGCGCTCTGCTTGACGCCGACCACCAGCGGCACCTCGTTCATGATCCGCGTCAGCAGCGCCGGCGATAAATAGGACCACGGCACCACGTTATAGATGATGATCGGCATCCCGGTCTCGTCCGCCATGCGGCGGAAGTGATCGACCATCGCCTGCTCGTCCGGCTTGAACAGATAGTGCACCGGCGTCACCTGCAGCGCGGCGACGTTCATGTCGCGCACCAGCCTGCCGCGGCGGATCGCGTCGCGCGTGGAATCGACGATGATGCCGGCGATCACCGGCACGCGTCCCTTCGCGGCTTCCACCGTCGCCGCCATCAGGTCGCGATATTCCCCGTGGTCGAGTGTATGTCCCTCCCCGGTCGAACCGCCCGCCGCCATGCCATGGCTGCCGGCGCCGATCAGCCAGTCCACCTGCGGCGCGACGCCTGCAAAATCGATTTCGCCATCCCTGCGGAACGGCGTCGTCATCGGCGGTATCACGCCGGTCGGACGTGCTTTCATGGTTCGGCCCTCGCTGTTTCCATCGGTTGCGTGCGGGTGTGGTCCCCGCCTTGGCCAAGCCAGCCTAGAGCTTTTTCGGATCCGATTGAATCAGAACCGAGCGCGTGATTCCTGTTTTGACGCGCTTTCTTTACGCGACCCGACATCCACTTCGCTCGAAAACGCTTAGCGAACGCCGCGCCAGTGTTGCAGTTCCGGGTCGCCACGGCAGGACAGTGAAACTGACCTAACCTCGGGTAGATTACCGCAATATCTTTGCCGACGCTTGAACCCTGGACGGGGCCTATCGACTTATCCAGCAGGGGCAATCTGCAGGAGGCCACCATGGCCCATTGGCACGACACGATGGTCGACCGACCCCAGGCGGATGATGCGACTTACTTCACGGGCTGGACCATCAGCGGCGCATTCGTGCTCGGCACCGTCATTGCCGTCTGGGTTCTCGGCATCTAGCTGAACCCGATGGCGGCGCATCGAGAGCTCAAGGCTGCGCTTCAGGAATTCGGCGCGCCGGCCGGCGTCTCTACAGCCTGAGCGCCGTCAGGATCAGGGCCGCAATCAGCACCGCAATTCCCACGGACGCGACCGCGAAAAATAGTCTCGGCATGAGAGCTACCATGTTCCCCAATCCTTGCGCCAACGCTGCCTGACCGGCCCGGAGAGTCTGCCCGCAATCCCGCCATCGGACTGCGCGCAAGCCGTCGGGCCCGGCTGAAGCCCGGCATATTGAGTCATTACACTTGAATAAACTGGTGTGAGACTTGAGACGCGCGCTCACGCAAAGACCAAGGGAGCGCAAACTCCAAGTCGGGGACGGTCACCGTGATTTGGGCGACAGTGAATCTGTAGCGTCTGCGCATGACCGATGCACGACATTTCTTGCAGGGCGCGATGAAAGGTTGAGGGCGCCTGGAACTGCTCTGCGCTCAATATCAAAACAGGCATCAACCTGAACCGCTCCGTCGGCCGTTGCTCGCAACCAGGGGAAAACGTTGCAGCAGCGATCACATGCGCGCCTTCGATGAACGGCATTCATAACCAACCGGTTGATGGATTTCACCAGGCCGCCTCGGCCGTTTTCCGCGGGTCCATCCGCCGGCCGTGGCGTTGCCGTATCCTGCCCGCGCGGCCGGGCTCACCGCGCTGTCGAACCGATTGCAGGCCGGCGTGCGATGCTATCGCGAAGCTTATCTTGCGCGGTGGCCCGTGGGAACGACGTGTCCGCGCCACCAAGCGAACCGGAGCGGCACCCTGACCGGTCAACGCACGCCAGCGGCCGGCCGGCTTAGTCAAGTCGTTTGCGCGCCTTGCGCCCGGCGCTGATCGAAGCTAATGGAACGGCATCGGAGCGTGGCGCAGCCCGGTTAGCGCACTAGTCTGGGAGACTAGGGGTCGGAGGTTCAAATCCTCTCGCTCCGACCATTTAACCCCCTGATTCCCCGAAGCTTTGTTCGATTTCAAACCCGACGGGGCGGAGTCTGCCGATTTTGGCGCGGGGTCTCGCTTGCGGGGCAGACGGAACCCGTCGAGGCTGCGGGCCGCAGCCCCTCAGCCGTCCTTCATCGCATGATCCAGGAGCTGGCGGCAGGCCACCAGGTCCTGCAGCACCCGCTCCAGGCGCTCGCGATCGGCCTCCGAGGGGCCGGACTTGCCCTTGACGAAGGGCAGCAGCATGCCGTCGTCGTCGGTATCGACAAAACGGTAGTCGATTTCCTTTTCTTCGGTCTCCTCGTAGTCCTCGTCCTCCTCGGAAGAGGCATGCGCGATCGGCGCCTCGGCCTCGTCCTCCGGCTCCTGCAGACTGAGGCCGACCGCCTCCTCGACCGCGCCGAAAGTCACGGCGGAGGTCTGGTCGGCGAGGCCCTGCACTGATTTGATGCCGTGCTCTTTCAAGATCCGCTGCACGCCGCGGATGGTGTAGCCCTCGCCATAGAGCAGCCGGCGGATGCCCTTGAGCAGATCGACATCGTCGGGCCGGTAATAGCGCCGCCCGCCGCTTCGCTTCATCGGCTTGATCTGGGCGAACCGCGTCTCCCAGAACCGCAGCACGTGCTGGGGAATGTCGAGCTCTTCAGCGACTTCGCTGATGGTGCGGAACGCATCCGGCGCCTTGTCCAATGCCAGTTCCTCTCAACTCATCTCGTTGATGAAGACGCAGTACGCGATGCGCAGCACCCGACGATATGACGCAGCCTGTTGCGCCGACGCGCTAGTCCGCCTTGCTTTCGCCATTGCCGACCGCATGGCCGTTGATGCGCTGCTTCAGAATGGCCGATGGCTTGAACACCATCACGCGCCGCGGCGAGATCGGCACTTCGGTACCGGTCTTCGGGTTGCGTCCGATACGCTGGCCCTTCTTGCGCACCATGAACGAACCGAATGACGACAGTTTCACCGTCTCGCCCTTCTCGAGGCAATCGGTAATCTCTTTCAGAACGAGTTCGACAAACGCCGACGATTCCGTTCGCGACAGGCCCACCTTCTGGTAGACGGCCTCGCAAAGATCGACGCGTGTGACTGTTTTTCCTGTCCCGGTCATCGCCTGCCCCGCACTCTCGGCGAACAATTTATTCCCTGAAATTATGAGGTTAGCTTGCAATGGTCAACAGCGAGCATCATGCAGAAGCATGAAACACCGACACAAATTTAGTCGAATGTGTGATCTCGTTCCTACCAGCGCACCAGCGCGGAGCCCCAGGTGAAGCCGCCGCCCATGGCTTCGAACAGGACGAGATCGCCTTTCTTCACGCGGCCGTCCTTGACGGCCACCGAGAGCGCCAGCGGGATCGAGGCCGCCGACGTATTGCCGTGCCGATCCACCGTCAGCACCACTTTCTGCGGCGCAATATGCAGCTTGTGTGCCGACGCATCGATGATTCGCTTGTTGGCCTGGTGCGGAATGAACCAGTCGATGTCCTCGGCGGTGGCGCCGGTCGCATTGAAGGCGTCCACAATCACGTCGGTGATCATGCCGACGGCGTGCTTGAATACCTCGCGGCCTTCCATCCGGAGATGTCCGACAGTCTGGGTGGTGGAAGGACCACCATCGACAAACAGCTTGGCCTTGTGGCGGCCGTCCGAACGCAGATGCGTGGTCAGCACGCCCCGGTCGGTGGGTTTTCCGGGCTGGTCCTGCGCCTCGAGCACGATGGCGCCCGCGCCATCGCCGAACAGCACGCAGGTGCCGCGATCGTTCCAGTCGAGAATGCGCGAGAAGGTCTCGGCGCCGATCACCAGCGCGCGCTTGTAGGCGCCGCAGCGCAGGAAGTTGTCGGCGGTCGCCAGCGCGAAGACGAAACCGGAGCACACCGCCTGCAGGTCGAAGGCGGCGCCATGATAGATGCCGAGCCCGTTCTGGACCGCGACCGCGGTCGCCGGAAAGGTATTGTCCGGCGTCGAGGTCGCCAGCACGATCAGGTCGATCGCCTGCGCATCGAGGCCGGCATGGTCCAACGCGGCGCGCGCCGCGTTGATCGCCAGATGCGAGGTGAACTCGCCTTCGGCCGCGATGTGGCGCTGGCGGATGCCGGTGCGTTGCACGATCCAGTCGTCGGACGTATCGATCCTGGCCGCCAGTTCCGCATTGGTCAGCACCTTCTGCGGCAGATAGGAGCCGCAGCCCAGCACGACCGAACGTTTCGCACTCACGAGACAACCTCCTGCGCGGTCGGTGCCAGCGCACTGCCGTCGCGGTTGAGCATTCCATTGATCTTGGTGAGGAGATCGTTGCGGACGGTCTCATAACCGACATTGATCGCGTAGGCAAAGCCTTCGGCATCGGTGCCGCCGTGGCTCTTGACCACCAGCCCGGTGAGACCGAGCAGCACGCCGCCATTGAGCCGGTTGGGGTCGAGCTTTTCGCGCAGCGCCCGGAAGGCGCCGCGCGCCAGCCAGTAGCCGACTTTGGCGATCCATGACTTCGATATTTCGCCGCGGAGAACGTCCACGATCTGCCGCGCCGTGCCCTCGGCCACCTTGAGCGCGACGTTGCCTGTAAATCCCTCGGATACGATGACGTCAGCCGCGCCCTTGCTGATGCCGTCTCCCTCGACGAAGCCGATATAGTCGAACTGCGGCAGGTTCATCGCGCGCAGGATTTCGCCCGCCTCGCGGATCTCCTCGTGGCCCTTGACCTCCTCGACGCCGATATTGAGCAGGCCGACGGTGGGCCGCGGACGATCGAACAAGACGCTCGCCATCGCGCTGCCCATCACCGCCATCTCCACCAGATGCTGCGCGTCGCCGCCGATGGTGGCACCGAGGTCCAGCACGACGGAATCGCCACGCTTGGTCGGCAAGACGGCGGCAATGGCCGGGCGGTCGATACCCGACACCGTGCGCAGGCAAAATCGCGCCATCGCCATCAGTGCGCCGGTGTTGCCAGCCGAGATCGCAACGTCGGCCTCTTGCTTCTTCACCGCCGCGATGGCCAGCCACATCGACGACGTGTTGCGACCGCGGCGCAGCGCCTGGCTCGGCTTGTCGTGCATGCTGACAGCGACGTCGGTATGGACGACGCGAGAAGCCGCCTTCAACGCCGGATACTTCGCCAGTTCGGGATCGATCAGGGCGCGGTCGCCGAACAGCAGGAACTCGGTGTCGGGGTGCCGGGCCAAGGCGGTCGCGGCTCCCGGAATGACCACCGATGCGCCGATATCGCCGCCCATGGCGTCAAGCGCGATTCGAACCTTTTGCGGCATGGGCGTTCCGGAAACCTGATCTGTTACGGCCGTCAAGGAGTTCGGCCGTACGCTGGACGGCACCGTTAGCCGGTGCCTGGCGAAACGCAACTCCGCGCTACGCCGGGCCGGGACAATAGCGCGTCCCCGTGCCGACACAACCTCTTGACCCGCGGTTTTGGCGAATGCCGAGCATTGTGACCCGGAATCACAACCCCGTTATTTATCCATATCGATCAATTACTTCGGAGGCCCTTGGCGGACGACCGCGACCTGTTCGCCCGCCCCGACGCCGCCCGCCGTCGCCTGCGAGGCCGGCTACTTCCCTTTCGGCTTCCGGGCGCTCGGCTTTTTCGGTTCGGCCTTCAGCGCCTGCAGCGCTGCGAACGGATGGTCCTCGGGATCGTCGGCTTCGACCACCGGCTCGAACACCGCGCCGGGCTTGCGGGGATAGGGATCGATCGCAAGAAACAAGGCGTCGGTAGCGACCCGGCCGAGATCGATCATGCCATTCTCGATCGGCTCGGGCGGATCGGGCACGTCCGCGTCGTCGCCATCGGCTTCGTCGACCAAGGCGGCCATCTGCGGGATCTGCTCGGGCGGCGCGAAGATCAGATCGACCGGCTCTTCGAGGTCACTCTCGATCTCCTCCAGCGTCACCACGCAGGTCTGACCGATCCGCGCCCGCACATGGCCGGCAACGTGAAAGCGACCGCCGCGCTCGGGCGTCACGTCGAAGGAGGCTTGCGCCAGCAGCACCGCGCGCAGACCGCCAACATCGGCCACCGCGGCGCGGACAGCCTGATCGGCCTCGATGTCGCGGTGCAGGCCGGTCTCCGGTATCTGCGCCGCCGCGATCGGAACGCGCCACGGGTCGGGCTTGTCGGTCTTGCTCATGGGTGTGCGTCTGCCTTATCCGGCAAGGGAAACCGGGCTGCTCCGCTGGCCAGCGCGGCGTCATCGAGCCTGTCCAGCGCGGCCATTGCCGATTCGGCGTAGTCGGCAAGCCGGCGGGCCTGTCCGATGTTCGCCCCGTTCAGGATATTCCTGTCGATCGCCTGCGCCAGCGCCTCGCGGCCACCCGTGAGCGCCATGTCATAGGCTGCCGTCCGGCCGTAGAAAGCCTCGCCGAACGCCTGCATGCGCTTTGGTACCTTGAGGTCGCTGACGCCCATTTCGCGCAGATTATCGTCCATATCGTTGCAGAAATGGTCAAAAACACCCTGCGACAGTTCCTTGCCGCCGCTTGCCGTTTTCAGCCGGCGCAGAACCATCCACAAATGCAGCAGAAGCAGGTCAAAACGGCCGTTAACCGTGTCCGGAACCCGCAAGTCCCGATAAAACAACGGTTCTCGCGCCTGCGTCACGATCATGCCATAGATGGCTTCAATGGTGCCGCGCAGCGGCGGCCGGGGTTTCCTGAAGCGATTGAACGGCCAAAGCATCGGAGGTTCCGCAAGGCGGCCCCGATACCCCGGGGACCGCGCGTGTTGCAATCCAGCGTTCTGCCCGGTACGTCAACGCACCGCGCGATGCAAGAGGACGAACCCATTCCTGACATGACCGAGATGAGCCAGCCGAGCACGTCCGTGCCCTCGCCGCGCCGCCTGTCCGCGGGCCGGCGCGGTTTTCGGGCGGCCGCTACCGTGGCGCTGATCTGCGCAGCCCTCGCCGGCTGCACCGGGGAGCAGTTCCAGAAGGGCTATATCCTGCCCCCCAACGCGCTGGAGCAGATTCCGATCGGCGCGAGCCAGGACCAGGTCCTGATCGTGATGGGAACGCCATCCACGGTGGCCACCCTGAACGGCGAGGTATTCTATTACATCTCGCAGCGCTCCGAACGGAAAGTCGCGTTCATGAACCAGCAGGTGGTCGACCAGCGCGTGATCGCGATCTATTTCGATAAGAACCGCCAGGTGCAGCGCCTTGCCAATTACGGATTGCAGGACGGCAAGATCTTCGACTTCATCAGCCGCACCACGCCGACATCCGGCCAGGAGCTCAGCTACCTGACGCCGCTGTTCAAGCTGTTGAGCTTCAACTAGCCAATCGCTCCAGCGTCGCGCGCGCCCACCGTCCGGCCGGGCTTTACCGCCGGTCGGCGGTAATGATGCGGACGGCTTTCGCCTGATCGGCATTGCGCAGGCTCGTCGGCGAGAAATGCGGCCAGTTCTGCTTGGCGCAATCAACGGCTTCGGTGCGCTCGGCGTTGCCGGCTGCCGGTGTCCGTTCCTCGCACATGGCCCCCGTCGCGGATGCCGTCACAGCACATGCCACCAAGCAAACAGCCAACACCGATTTCATTTTCACCACCTCGCCCTGAAGTTGCCCTGCGCCGCGGCAGGTTTGAGGTGAGAACCGGAAAAATTGCCGATTGTTCCCGATGCAGATTGAAACATCCGATGGGTGTTTTTGCCGGCGCGGACGTAACCCGTTTCGTTTCATCGAGCGTTCTCGCACGGCCTAACGCGCCGAACTTCGATGACGTTAACGCGCGCTGGACGGTGCGATGCCTAGGGCGGACACTCTGCGCCGCTGTCGATCCAGGCCTGAACCAGCTTGCCCGCAGCTTCCTGGCTGCCGGGAGCCGGCTGACGGCCCTCGCCGGGATCCCAGCCCCACGCGACGAGATCGTCCTTGGCGACGTGCTCCTGCAGCGCGGCGAGATCCCGGCCGCCGTTCAGCTTCACGTCCTTGAGCTGGCGACAAATCTCGCCGATCGACTTGTTCTGCCAGGCCATGGATAGCGGGGCAAAGCCCCAGCGCGGATGGCCGGGGATGCTTTTGTAGGAAGCAGCTTCGCGGAGCGTAATGTTCTTCGTCGTGTGACATCCTGAGCAATTGGCTTCGAAGTGTCCCGTCTCGGCACGCCAGACCGGCGGCATGTGATCGTGCTGGTCGTCGCCCTGCAGCGGACGATCACCCGCCGGATGGCAGTTCATGCAACGCGGATGCGTGAGCACCTTTGCGACCTCGGAGAAGATCGCACGCGACCGCTCCGCCGAATTGGCAATCGATTGGAATTCGGCGGGCGTTTTCAGCGGCTGGCTCGACGTCGGATCTGCCTTGGCCTGTGAAGCGCTCGCGAGCAGCACGATCGCCAGCGCGCGGGCCGTCATCCATGACTTCGATCGCTTGACATTCATCAGCACATAACCAGCCCGGCAGGGCCTGGTTCCGAGGCGCGGTCCGCGGTCACATAGGTCGCCGTGAATCCCATGTGGCCCCTAGGGAACGACGGCGTCACAGTTCCGTTGTTCGGTGAAGCATCACCCGGTTGGAAGCACGATGAACATGATGGCCCGGCAGCCCTTCAAGTCCCGCAGCAACGAAGAGGTCGCGGGGCTGGTGGGCGCAGCGGCGACTGCGATCCTCGCCATGGTCATCATTTCAATGCTCTATTTCGGCCGCGACATCCTCGTTGCGGTCGCCCTTGCAATTCTCCTGAGCTTCGTGCTGGCGCCGCTGGTCAATCTGCTGCAGCGACTTCGCATGCCGCGAGGGCTGTCGGTCGTGAGCGTCGTCATTCTGGCGTTCATGCTGATCTTTGCGATCGGCAGTCTGCTGGCGGCGCAGCTTTCCCAACTGGCCGGAGACCTGCCGAACTATCAATCGACGATCAGCCAGAAGATTCAATCATTCCGCGACGCCAAGTCAGCCAGTTCGACGCTCGAGCGCGCCTCCGACATGCTGAAGGATCTCGGCAAGGAATTGGACAAACCGAAGGAAGCCGCAGCCGCTCGCCCCGTGAGTCCGACGCTCAATCCGAACGCGCCCACGCCGGTACCGGTCGAAGTTCGCCAGCCCGATCCGGGGGCGCTGGAAAGCCTTCGCACGCTGATTTCCCCGCTGATACATCCCCTTGCAACCACCGGCATCATCGTCATCTTTGTCGTGTTCATCCTGCTTCAGCGCGAAGACCTGCGAAACCGCTTCATTCGACTTGCGGGCACGTCCGACCTGCAGCGCACGACCGCGGCGCTGGACGACGCCGCCTCCCGGCTCAGCCGTCTGCTGCTCACGCAACTCGCCCTCAACAGCGCGTTCGGTCTCGTTATCGGCACCGGGCTATGGCTGATCGGCATTCCCAGCGCTGTTCTATGGGGCATCCTCGCCGCCGCGTTGCGCTTCGTGCCCTATATCGGCGCCGTGATCTCTGCCGCGTTCCCGCTGGCACTTGCCGTGGCGGTCGACCCCGGCTGGTCGATGCTGATCTGGACGCTGGCCCTCTTCATTGTCGTGGAACCCGTCTTGGGCCACGTCATCGAGCCGATGGTGTACGGCCACAGCACCGGCCTTTCCCCGGTTGCCGTGGTGGCCTCCGCGACGTTCTGGACCGCGCTTTGGGGCCCGATCGGACTGGTTCTCGCAACACCCCTGACCGTCTGCCTGGTCGTGCTCGGCCGCCACGTCGAGCGCCTGGAATTTCTCGACGTCATGTTCGGCGATCGTCCCGCGCTTTCGCCTCCTGAAATCTTCTACCAGCGCATGCTTGCCGGTGACCCGACCGAAGCCGCGCAAAAGGCCGAGGAGTTCTTGAAGGAGCGATCGTTGGCATCCTACTATGACGAGGTCGCCTTGAAAGGCCTGCAGCTCGCCCAGGCTGATGCCGAGCGCGGCGCGCTCGATCAGGAACGCCTTGTCAAGATCAGAGACGCGATCGGCGAATTCGCCGCCGATCTTTCCGAGCGGGATGACGATCCACCGCTGATCGACAACCCAACGGTCGATGCGGAGGCCTCGTCCGCGATTGAAAGCGTGTCGGAAAATAACCCCAACGAAAATCTTCCGGTGCTCGGCAAGGAAAGCCTGCGACCGGATTGGCAGGGCGAGCATCCTGTCCTTTGCATCGCCGCTCGCAGCCTGATTGATGAAGCTGCCGCGACCATGCTGGCTCAACTTTCAACCGCCCATGGACTGCCCGCGCGCGTGGAAGGCGCAGAAGCGCTGTCGACGACAAACGTCGTCAGGCTCGATCCCGTCGGCGTTGCCGTTGCCTGCCTGGTCTACCTTGGTTCGTCCGGGGACGCCCATATGCGCTACTCGATCCGGCGCCTGAGGCGTCGACTGCCCCGGGCAACGATCATGCTGGTCCGCTGCACCAGCGAGACAGACGAAAGCTCTCTGAAACTCTTGCAGGAGAGCACACGGGCCGACCTCGTGGCCGGCGGCCTCGGCGAGGCCGTACGGCTCTGCGTCGAGGCGGCACAGGCCCCGAATCCGACAGGCCAGCTTGAAGACGTGCCCGTTGTGGAGCGCGACATCGCGGCGTCCACCTAACTCGCTTCGTAACGGTACATTTCCATATTGCGGAATACACTGCGCCAAGTCGCCCGCTTGCCCTTCGCGCGCGCGATGCCTACGGTTCCAGCAAGTATTTAATCTACAGGGAGCAACCTAGTGACGATTAAAGCTGTTTCTCGACGGCGGATGTTGACCGGCGCTGCGGCCGTTTCAGCGGCGGCGATTCTGCCACGCGCCAGCTATGGTTCCGACTGGCGACCGACCGAGACGATCCGGATCATCGTGCCGGCGGCGGCCGGCGGCAGCACCGACGTGATGGGCCGGCTGGTGGCTGCCCATCTGCAGACGGCCTGGGGCCAGTCCGCCGTGGTGGAAAACCGCTCCGGCGGCGGCGGCACCATCGGCACCGCCGAAGTGGTGCGCGGCAAGGCGGATGGCCACGTCATCCTGATCGGCAATCCCGGCCCCAACGCGATCGGCTACAGCATCTTCCGCAACCTGTCTTATAAGGCTGAGCAGTTACAGCCAGTCAGCAACCTGATCCGGATCCCGAACATCGTCTCGGCGCATCCATCGACCGGCATCAAGTCGATCCCGGAATTGATCGCCTACATCAAGGCCAATCCGGACAAGCTCAATTACGGCTCCTCCGGCGTCGGACAGAGCCCGCATCTGACGGGCGCCTGGTTCCTGCAGCTCACCGGGTTGAAGATGGTGCACGTGCCGTTCCGCGGCGCCGGCCCGGCGCTGCAGGCGGCGCTGGCCGGCGACATCCAGATCCTGTTCGACAATTTGTTTCCGTCGCTGCCGCAGACCCAGGACGGCAAGCTCACCGCGCTCTGCGTCACCACGCCCGAACGCAGCAAGGCGGCGCCGAACATCCCCACCATGCGCGAAGCGGCGCCTGAACTCGCCAAGTTCGACGTGTCCTCCTGGTTCGGAGTCTTCCTGCCGAAGGCCGTGCCGGCGCCGGTGCTCGAAGCGCTCAACCAGGAACTCAAGGTGATGCTGGAGCGCGAGGACATCAAGAAGACCCTCACCGGCATGGGCGCCACCGCCGACTGGGGCACGCCGCAGCAATTCTCCGAATTCGTTCAGGCCGAAACCAACAAATTCGGCGAGATCATCAAGCGCGAAGGCCTTCAGATGGACGTGAACTGAGGCAAGGTTTCGGGTGGATTAGCACAGCGTAACCCACCGCAGCTGCAGCCTCGCGGAGAAATATTCGGTGGGGTACGGCCCCTAACCAACCCTACCAGCCGAATCCCGCGGTGACGGCCGCGGGATTTTCTTTGTTCACGACGCTTTGTTGATCTTCTTGACCTTGGCGTCGGTGGCCTCGATCGCCATGGCGAGCTCAAGAATCGCCTTCGACAAAAGCTCGGCGGCCTCCTTCTGGTCCTGCGACTTGGCGGCGCGCAGCGCGTAGTTGCGAGCGGATGACAGCGACATCGATTGATCCTCCGAGGGTTCGCGTGCAGCGAGATTGGTTCAAGTAAAAACCCCGCGGCTCGCACCGCGGGGTTTGTTGTCGGGTGAGCTTCGCGCCGCTCAGTGCGCCAGAATCGCCAGCAGCAAGAGCGCCACAATGTTGGTGATCTTGATCATCGGGTTCACCGCGGGGCCGGCCGTGTCCTTGTAGGGATCGCCGACCGTGTCGCCGGTCACGGCGGCCTTGTGGGCGTCGGAACCCTTGCCGCCGAAATGGCCGTCCTCGATGTACTTCTTGGCATTGTCCCAGGCACCGCCGCCCGAGGTCATCGAGATCGCGACGAAGAGACCGGTGACAATCACGCCGAGCAGCATGGCGCCGACGGCGGAGAACGCCGCCGACTTGCCCGCCGCGCCGCCGCCCGCGATCGCGTAGATCACGAAATAGACGAAGATCGGCGACAGCACCGGCAGCAGCGACGGGATGATCATTTCCTTGATCGCCGCCTTGGTCAGCAGGTCGACTGCCTTGCCGTAGTCCGGCTTGTCGGTGCCCTGCATGATGCCGGGCTTTTCGCGGAACTGACGCCGCACTTCCTCGACGATCGCGCCCGCCGCACGGCCCACCGCCGTCATACCCATCGCGCCGAACAGATACGGCAGCAGGCCGCCGAACAGGAGGCCGACCACGACATAGGGGTTGTTAAGCGAGAAGTCCGGCGCGACGCCGACGAAGTACGGCGTCTTGTTGGCGACGAAGAATTTGAGGTCTTCGTTATAGGCCGCGAACAGCACCAGCGCGCCGAGACCGGCCGAACCGATCGCGTAGCCCTTGGTGACCGCCTTGGTGGTGTTGCCGACCGCGTCCAGCGCATCGGTCGACTTGCGCACTTCCTTCGGCAGCCCGGCCATTTCGGCGATGCCGCCGGCATTGTCGGTGACCGGGCCGAAGGCGTCGAGCGCCACGATCATGCCGGCCAGCGCCAGCATCGTCGTCGTCGCGATCGCAATGCCGAACAGACCCGCGAGGCTGTAGGTGACGAGGATGCCGGCGATGATGACAATCGCCGGAAGCGCCGTCGATTCCATCGAGATCGCGAGACCCTGGATCACGTTGGTGCCATGGCCGGTGACCGAAGCCTGCGCAATCGACTTGACCGGGCGATAGTCGGTCCCGGTGTAGTATTCGGTGATCCAGATGATCAGGCCGGTGACCGCAAGACCCGTCACGCCGCACCAGAACAGCGCGGTGCCGGTATACGGCACGCCCGGGATGGCGCCAAAGCCGACCGTGTAGTGGATTGCCGCGGCGACGCCGCCGAGCGACAGCACGCCGGTGGCGATCAGGCCCTTGTAGAGCGCGCCCATGATCGACTGGCTGGGGCCGAGCTTGACGAAGAAGGTGCCGATGATCGAGGTGATGATGCAGATGCCGCCGACGGCGAGCGGCAAGGTCATCGCGTTCAGCAGCGCCGGCGAATTGGCGAAGAAGATCGCGGCCAGCACCATGGTCGCCACCGCCGTGACCGCGTAAGTCTCGAACAGGTCGGCGGCCATGCCGGCGCAGTCGCCGACATTGTCGCCGACGTTGTCGGCGATCGTGGCCGGGTTGCGCGGATCGTCCTCCGGGATGCCGGCTTCGACCTTGCCGACGAGGTCGCCGCCGACGTCCGCCCCCTTGGTGAAGATGCCGCCGCCGAGACGGGCGAAGATCGAGATCAGCGAGGCGCCGAAGCCGAGCGCGACCAGCGCGTCGACCACCGTGCGGCTGCCCGGGGGGAGCCCCGCGATCTGCGTCAGGTAGATGAAGTAGAGAACGACGCCGAGCAGCGCCAGGCCGGCCACCAGCAGGCCGGTGATCGCACCCGCCTTGAAGGCGAGTTCGAGGCCGCCCGCCAGCGAGGTGGTTGCCGCCTGCGCGGTGCGCACGTTGGCGCGGACCGAGACGTTCATGCCGATGAAGCCGGCGGCGCCCGACAGCACCGCGCCGATCAGGAAGCCGACCGCGACCAGCATGCCGAGGAAATAGGCCAGCAGAACGAAGATCACGACGCCGACGATGCTGATCGTCGTATACTGGCGCCGCAGATAGGCCTGCGCGCCCTCGGCCACCGCGGCCGCGATCTCCTGCATTCGCGCGTTGCCCGCGTCGGCTTTCAGAACGGACGACGTCGCCCAGATGGCATAGACGATCGAAAGCGCTCCGCAGAGCACAATCACCCATAATGCTGTCATTGAATTTGCCTCAGATTTTTGTTCCGCCCCACGCCATCCCGCGAGCGCGGCCGGCGCTTAATTGTGGAAGCCTTCCCTGCCCGAAGGGGTGGCCTCAAATCGGGCGCGACCTTGCCAAAATCGTCAACCCCGCGCAACGTCACGGGAGCCGGAATCGGTCGAATCTTGCACGGAGTCACCGGGTAATTCGGCTATGACACACCGCTGCAACACAGGGCGCGACGGCCCGCGTTTCAAAAGTGGCTGTAAGACAACCGCTGCAGCGCGATTTTTTGGCCCGCGGCATCCCTGAAGGTTGGGGCCGAACCGGCCTGAACAATAGTGCCGATCTCGGTAACAGCAATGCCGGACGGTTGTGCCGCGAGCCGGAAAGCTTCCAGGCGGTTTTCCGGAATGGTGCAGAGGATCTCGTAATCGTCGCCGCCCGCCACCAGCATCTCTCGCCCGACAACGCCGCGTGACACCAGTTCTTCCGCCGGGCCGGACAGCGGAACCCGATCCATCTCGATCACGGCGGACACACCTGAGACGCCGCAGAGCTTGGCGAGGTCGCCGGCCAGGCCGTCCGACACGTCCATCGACGCAGTGGCGTGGTTGCGAACGACGTTCGCCAGCGCTACGCGCGGCTCCGGCACGCGGTAGCGGCCGATCAGCGTTTCGCTTGCCGCCTTGTCGGCAGCAGCCTGGACTTTTCCGCCGCGCAGTATGGCAAGCCCCAGCGCGGCATCGCCGATCGTTCCCGTCACCATCACACGATCGCCAACCTTGGCGCCGCTGCGATGGACCATCTTGCCAGGGACCACCCGCCCGAACGCGGTGACCGAGACCATCAGAGGACCGGATGTGGACACGGTGTCGCCGCCGAGCAGCGGACAGTCGAAATCCACGGCATCCTCGCCCAGCGCCGCGGCAAAAGGTTTGAGCCAAGCCTCGTCGGCCTGCCGCAAGGCCAGCGTCAGCACGAACCCGGCCGGGATGGCGCCTTTCGCGGCGAGGTCGGACAGGTTCACCCGCAGCGCCTTGCGCGCGATGGTGTCGGGGGGATCATCGGGCAGGAAGTGGACGCCTTCGATGATCGCGTCCGTCGTTATCACAATGTCCGAGCCGCGGGGCCGCAGCGCGGCGGCGTCGTCATCGAGGCCGAAGGCGCCGGGGTCGGTGGCGAGCGGCCGGAAATAGCGCGCGATCAGCGAATCCTCGCCGGACGCGGATGGGCCGCTAGCCACGCGCGAACTCGTCGGCGCGGAACTGGCGCGCGATCTGGTCGAGCACGGCATTGACCATGCCAGTCTCGTCCTTTTCGACGAAGGCATGGGCGACGTCGACATATTCGGACACGACGACGCGACCCGGCACGTCCTTGCGGTGCTCCAGCTCGTACGAACCGGCCCGCAGCACCGCGCGCAAGATCGCGTCGATCCGCTTCAGCGGCCAGCCCTTCTGCAGCGCGTCGTCGATCAGGGGATCAAGCCGCGCCTGGTCGCGCACCACGCCGGCGACCACGTCCTTGAAGAACGCGGCTTCGGCCGGCAGATATTTGTCGCCCTCGACCTCGTTGCCGAGCCAGTGGCTTTCGAACTCCGCGAAGATGTCGTTGATCCCCGCGCCCGCGATGTCCATCTGGTACAGCGCCTGAACCGCGGCCAGCCGCGCCGCGCCGCGCCGGTTGGCCTTGCGGTCCTGGGGTTTCGCCGGCTTCTTGCTGTCTGCCATCGTCAGGCTTTCGCCAGCCGGCGCTTGATCCGCAGCATCGCCAGCGCGGCGCGCGCGGCGTCGCCGCCCTTGTTCAACTCGCTGGCGCGCGCCCTGGCCCAGGCCTGCGCATCGGTGTTGACGGTGATGATGCCGTTGCCGAGCGGGAAGCGCCGCGAGACCGACAGATCCATCAGCGCCCGTGAGGACTCGATCGAGACGATCTCGAAGTGGATGGTATCGCCGCGCACCACGCAGCCGAGCGCAATCGCCGCATCATAAGGCTTGCCGTTCTGTTCGGCGGCGTCGAGCGCGATCGCAATCGCTGCGGGGATTTCCAGCGCGCCGGGCACGGTGATGACGTCATGCGTGACACCCGCCGATTTCAACTCGGCGACGGCGCCTTCCAGCAGCGCATCCTGGATGTCGTCATAGAACCGCGCCTCGACGATCAGCGCGCGCGCGCCTGATATGTCGGTCTGGTCTTTTAGGGGGGCGCGCCGTGCGTCTGCCATTTTTAGATCCGTTTAAATCTGCCGACGCGTTATGTAGTCGCCGCGGATAGTTAAGCCAAGCGTGAATACCAAGGGCTTTGTCATTCCGGGGCGATGCGTCAGCATCGAACCCGGAATCTCGAGATTCCGGGTTCGCTTCGCGCCCCGGAATGACCGCTTGCGACGGCTGCGCCGTCACTTCATTTCCGACAGCCGCGCCGCGTAGCGGGCCATCAAATCGACCTCGATATTGACCTCGCTGCCGGCGCGCCAGCCGCCCAGCGTGGTGACGCCGAGCGTATGCGGGATGATCAGCACTGAAAACACCACGTCTTCAACCGCGTTCACCGTCAGCGACACGCCATCCAGCGTGATCGAGCCCTTGGCGGCGATGAACCGCGCCAGTTCCCGAATCGTGCGCAGCTCGAACCGCGCCATGTCGGGCAGATCGTCGCGCTGGACGATGGTCGCAACGCCGTCGGCATGGCCCGCGACAATATGGCCGCCGAGTTCATCGCCGATCTTCAGCGCGCGCTCGAGATTGAGTTTTGTGCCCTTGCCCCAGTGTTTTGCCGTCGTCATGCCGAGCGTCTCGGCCGCCGCATCGACCTCGAACCAGGTCTTGCCGCCGTCTGTGCCAGACGCAACCACCGTAAGGCAGACGCCGTTGCAGGCGATGGAGGCGCCGTCGGCGATGGTGGCCTGGTCGTAGCGGCAGGCGATGCGCATGCGGTGCAACTGGCCCTGCACGGTGGGCGTCAGGTCCACTATTTCGCCGACATCGGTGACAATTCCGGTAAACATTTTCCACCACCGTCATGGCCGGGCTTGTCCCGGCCATCCACGTCTTCCTCTTCATCCGCCGCCAGGACGTGGATGCCCCGGACATCTTGTGCGAAGACGTGCTCCGCACTTTTGCCCGGGCATGACGAACTTAGGTGGCGCGCTCGTAAATCGTAAGTGTATCCCTACCCAACGCTTCGCTAGCACGTGTTTTGAATGCGGGCGACCCGGTGAGGGCCGACAGCGGCAATGCGTCCAGCGCGGGAATGCCGTCCGCGCCAATAAGTTCAGGCCCCCGCAGCAGCCAGATTTCATCGACCAGGTCGGCCGCGACGAAGGACGACGCGACCCGTGAACCGCCCTCGACCATCAGCCGCGTGATACCCTTATCCGACAGCACCCGAAGCACCGCCGGCAGGTCGAGACCCGGCGGCTGCGCGGTCGTCGCCACGCGCATGACTTGCGCGCCGGCGGCACCGAGCCTGGTGGCCGCGGCAGCCTCCGCCGTCTCGGACGTCACGACCCAGAGCGGCGTCTGCCGCGCGGAATGCACCAGCTTGCTCTCACCAGGGAGCCGCAGGGCCCGATCCAGCACCACGCGCACCGGCGACCGCGCTTCCATTCCCGGCAGGCGGCAAGTCAGGACCGGATCGTCCGCCAGCGCGGTGCCGATGCCGACCAGGATGGCGTCGCATTGCGCGCGCAACAGGTGGACCTGCGTTCGCGACGCCTCGCCCGTGATCGCGACCGGCTTGTGGCCGGCGGCGGCGATCTTGTCGTCGGCCGACACCGCCAGCTTGAGGATGACATGCGGGCGGTTGTCGCGGATGCGGCGGAAGTGGCCGGCATGATCACGCGCCGCCTGCTCGGCGCCGAGCCCGACTTCGACCATGATTCCGGCGGCGCGGAGTTTGGCGTGCCCCTGCCCGGCCACCTCAGGGTTGGGGTCCTCGATCGCGGAAACCACCCGCGCAATGCCCGACGCGATCACCGCATCGACGCAGGGCGGCGACTTGCCGAAATGCGAACAGGGCTCCAGCGTGACGTAGAGCGTGGCGCCGCGCGCGGCGTCCCCGGCCCGCCGCAGCCCCTCGGGCTCGGCATGCGGCCGCCCGCCGGGCTGGGTCCAGCCACGACCGACGATGACACCGTCCTTGACCACGACCGCGCCGACCGCCGGGTTCGGCCAGGTGCGCCCCAGGCCACGGCGGCCGAGCGACAGCGCCAGCTGCATGAAGCGCTGGTCCGCCGCAAAAGCCTGTGACTTGGCCTCTCTCAGCTTCTGCCCGTATTGGTCTTCCAGGATGCGGAAGATCATTTGCGCAACGTGGCGACCCGCGCGGCGTCCTCGGCGGAGAGTTCGCCGAGCACGGCCTCAAAATCCTTGGCCTCGCGGAAATTGCGGTAGACCGAGGCGAAGCGCACATAGGCGACATCGTCGAGCTGGCGCAGATGCTCCATCACGATCTCGCCGATCGCCTCCGACGACACTTCGGCCTCGCCGCCGCTTTCGAGCTCGCGCACGATCGCGGAAACCATTTTCTCGACCTTCTCGGGATCGACCGGCCGCTTGCGCAGCGAGATCTGCAGCGAACGGACCAGCTTGTCGCGGTCGAACGGCACCCGGCGGCCGTTGCGCTTGATCACGGTGAGTTCGCGCAACTGCACGCGCTCGAAGGTCGTGAAGCGGAAATTGCAGGCGATGCACACCCGCCGCCGCCGGATCACGGCGGAATCCTCGGTCGGACGCGAGTCCTTCACCTGCGTATCGAGACTGTTGCAGCTGGGACAACGCATCCAACGGGACCTTTGCCTTGCGAAACCTGGCTCGCGAAACCCTATTGATAGATCGGGAAACGGTCGGTGAGCGCCTTGACGCGTTCCTTGATCGCGGCTTCCACCAGCGGCGCCTTGCCGTCCTCCGACTGCGCGAGCGCGTTCAGTACTTCCGCGATCATGCCGCCGACCTGCTTGAATTCGGCGACGCCGAAGCCGCGCGTGGTCGCCGCCGGGGTGCCGAGACGCAGGCCGGAGGTGACGAAGGGCTTTTCGGGATCGAACGGGATGCCGTTCTTGTTGCAGGTGATCGCGGCACGCACCAGCGCCTTCTCCGACACGTTGCCCTTCAGGCCCTTCGGCCGCAGGTCAACCAGCATCAGGTGGTTGTCGGTGCCGCCGGAGACGATATCGAGGCCGTGGCCGCGCAGCGTCTCCGCCAGCGCCTTGGCGTTCTCGACGACGTTCTTCGCATAGATCTTGAAGTCCGGCCGCAGCGCCTCGGCGAAGGCAACGGCCTTGGCGGCGATCACGTGCATCAGCGGGCCGCCCTGCAGGCCCGGGAAGATCGCCGAGTTCAGCTTCTTGGCGAGCGCCTCGTCGTTGCAGAGGATCAGGCCGCCGCGCGGGCCGCGCAGCGATTTGTGCGTGGTGGTCGTGGTGACGTGGGCGTGCGGAACCGGCGAGGCATGGACGCCGCCGGCGACGAGGCCTGCAAAATGCGCCATGTCGACCAGGAGATAGGCTCCGACCGAATCGGCGATCTCGCGGAATCGCTTGAAGTCCCACGGCCGCGAATAGGCCGAGCCGCCGGCGACGATCAGTTTCGGCTTTACCTGCTCGGCCTGTCTGGCCACCTCGTCCATGTCGATGAGATGATCGTCGCGGCGCACCGTGTAGTGCGCCGCCTTGAACCACTTGCCGGACATGTTGACCGGCGAGCCGTGGGTGAGATGGCCGCCGGCGGCGAGATCGAGACCCATGAAGGTGTCGCCGGGCTGCAGCAGCGCCAGAAACACCGCCTGGTTCATCTGGCTGCCGGAGTTCGGCTGGACGTTGGCGAATTGCGCGCCGAACAGCTTCTTGGCCCGCTCGATCGCCAGCGTCTCGGCGACGTCGACCCACTCGCAGCCGCCATAGTACCGCGCACCGGGATACCCCTCGGCGTATTTGTTGGTCATGACCGAGCCCTGCGCCTCCAGCACCGCCCGGCTGACGATGTTTTCCGACGCGATCAGCTCGACCTCATGCCGCTGCCGGCCGAGTTCGCCCTTGATCGCGGCGGCGATTTCCGGATCGGCCTCGGCGAGCGTGGCCGTGAAGAACGAGTCGGGCGCAGAGACGGGCTTGGAGCTGGAGGACGTCATGGGGCGAAATATCTCCACCGCCGCAAGCCCTTAGGGGCAAGGCGGTCGGCTGTGTGTTGGCGGTCGAAAGAAGTTCCTGCGGGATATCACATTGCCCGGGGGAGGCCAAGCGCTTGCGGTTCAAGGCTGGTAATTATGCCAGATATGGTGGGAAGGAAGGGGCCCGGCCCACCCTTCGTCGGCGCGCGCGCGCCCCCGGGCTTGACCCCGGGCCCATGGCCACCGGCGGCAGTTGGAGGCGCAGGCGTCGGCCAGGGTGCCCCTTCCCGCGGCCGCGGGGTATGGGCCCCGGGTCAGGCCCGGGGCGACGAAGGCGGGCGACGAATTAGGCGAACCGGTACGCCCCGCCCTTCTCCACCGACCGTTGGAACGCCGGCCGGGCGTGCATCCGCCCCAGCCAGGCCGCGAGGTTCGGGTACGGGCCAAGCTTGCCGAACATCTTGGCCATTTCGCCGACAAAGCTCATCTGGACGTCGGCCCCGGTCAATGCCTCGCCAACGAAAAACTCCCTTCCCTGCAGCGCCGCGTCGACATAGCCGAGATGGTTGGCCAGTTCGCTGTCGATGCGGGGATGCAGCGGCGCGCCGGCCTCCTTCAGTCGGGAGACGTAGAGGTTCAGCATCAGCGGCAGCATCGCCGAGCCTTCCGCATAGTGCAGCCACTCATTATACGCTTCGTAATCGGCACTGCCTGGCGCCGGCATCATCGCGCCCTTCCCATAGCGGCGGATGACGTAATCGACGATGGCGCCGGATTCCGCGATCGTCCTGCCGTCGTCGGTAATCACAGGCGACTTGCCGAGCGGATGAACCTGCTTCAACTCCGGAGGCGCCAGCCTGGTCTCGGCGTTGCGCTGGTAACACTTCATCTCATAGGGCGAGCCCAGTTCCTCCAGCAGCCACAGGATACGCTGTGAGCGCGAGTCATTGAGATGATGGAGCGTGAGCATGGGTTTCTTCGCCTAGCTGGAGACGTGGTTAGGATCGAGAGTGTCATCGCAGGCCGAGCCAAGCAACCATCTCGTTAAAAGGGGCGCGCCGGCAACACCGCCCAATCACCGATGCAGGCGGTGCGGTGATCGGTCAGACTTGCGCTGTAGCGTGCGGCCTCGATGGCGGGACGGGCCATCATCTTTTCTTGAAGCACCTTCCGCGTGATCCATTTCACAGCGCCTGGCGGCGGGCGGGCCCATAAACCTCCCGGGGCCGCAGCCGGATTTCGCACATGTCTGAATCACCTTCACAGAGCGAACCCAGAGCCAGAACCAACGGCGCGCTCAGGACGGCATTGCTGATCTCTGCAACGATGGTCCTTGGCGTGCTCGGGATCTTCCTTTTCTTCCTGGACCTGAAGCCCCCGCCCGACCAGGGCAGCGGCACGCCGCTGCAGGCCGCCGCAAGAGCGGCCAGGTACGAGGCCGTGATCGCGAACTGGAATCGGTATCGGGCAAAGGGCGCGCGGGCGGAAGTCCGCTAGAACGCGGGTCGGCTTGGTCAGCCGCCCGCTCTCACAGCCCGGTAAATCCGGCCTTGACCGGGTCGCTCCTGCCGTCGAGTTCACGCAGATAGGTCAGCCCGCACACGGTAAGCCGATGCGTATCCTTTTCGCCGGCCTCGACCAGCGTGGTCAGATATTGCGTGACCTTGCTGCGTGCCTCCTCGCTGGCGGCGGCGGTGCGGTTCACGAGCAGGTCATAGGTCTGCATGATGCGGTCGATCGCGGCTTCCATCGTCTTCTCCTGAATGTGGGATGCGGGTGATGCGCTCAGGCGGCGAGCTGGGTCTGAAACAGGGTGATCGCCTTGTTGGCGAGCCGGATCTTGTTCAATTCGCCATGCTGGACCATTTTCACGATGATCTCGAGCAGGCGTTCGTCGGGTACGGATCGGTCGGCGATGGCGCCGGTTCGGTGCAGGTAGTTCGACGCGATGGCATAGGCGTCGTTCACCACGCCGAAATGCATCACCTTGATCCCACGCTCCACCAGCATGCTTCACCCGTTCCATGACCAGCACCTAATTCGCGGGGAGCGCGATGGTTCCAATTGACGAAACTGGCTGGGAACAGGCCGACGCCGCGTCGGCAAGATCGCGCGAAGACCGGCCGTTGATGACGAAGCCATTCGGCCCGGAGCACCAAGGATTGCGCCAGCGAAATGCAAAAACGCACCGGCTCCGGAAAACCGGGGCCGATGCGTTTCAAGCGAGGCTTACTGCCTTGCCGGTTCATCATCCGCTGTCGGCCGCCGGTCTTCTCGCCTGGCCGGCTTGGCCGCTCGCGAACTGAAGATTCTCAGAGCCGATACAGGATCTGGTCGGTCCAGAACCGCTCGAGGCGATGCAGCGACTTGTTCAGCGTCGCGAACTCCTCGTTGGAGATGCCGCCGACCTGCTCCACCGTCTTGACGTGCTTCTGATAGAGCGCGTCGACGATCTTGCGGATTTCCTGGCCCTGCGCCGTCAGTCGGATGCGGACCGAGCGGCGATCGACGCGCGAGCGCTGGTGATCGAGGAAGCCGAGTTCGACGAGCTTCTTCAGATTGTAGGACACGTTGGAGCCGAGGTAGTAACCGCGCGTACGCAGTTCGCCGGCAGTCAGCTCCTTGTCGCCGATATTATAAAGCAGCAAGGCCTGCACCGAGTTGATGTCGGCGCGGCCGCGGCGGTCGAATTCGTCCTTGATGACGTCGAGCAGACGGCGGTGCAAACGCTCAACCAACGTCAGCGCTTCCAGATAAAGCGGCTGTACCGGAGCCTGGCCGGCAGCGCGCTCAGCAGTTTCCACCGCCGTTGCAACGGCTTTGATCATGACACTTCCCCTGTCGTCGTTTTTCGACTTATTTCGACGAAACTTCTGTCCCGCCTGATAGGTTCAACTTAAGGGGGTCGATTGAACGCCGGATTAAATAAGAGAATAAATGGATCATGAATTTAACAGAGTGAATTGTCGATTAAGCCCCTTGGATCAAAGCCTTTTGCAATATTTCATTGACGGTGGTCGGGCGTTGTTCACGCTTCGTCTGCGACCCCTGTCGCATTCGGAAACAGGTCTGCCTGAAAACGAAACGCTCGCGTAAGGTGTGTGGTCGAAGCGTTTACGGCGCTTAACGGTGAGTGAAACGTTAGCGGAAGGATTTCTGAAAAATGGCGCCCGGCATCGAATTTTTCCGCACGGAAAAAATGTGGCGGGAAACTGACACGCCGCGCCTGGAGCTTTTCGGTCCTGATTGAATCAGAACCGGCCGCCCGGCGCGGAGCAGGATCGGCCACCTACGGCGGCCGCTCGCGCGCGGCCATCCAGGCAAGCGCCAGATAGGCGGCCAGCATCAAGGCTTCCAATCCCACCACCGCGAGGCTGCCGCCATAGATGCCTGGAAACATCAGCTCGATGACCGCCATCGACACCACCGTGGTGAGCCAAACCACGGCCCCCCAGGGCGTTGCCAGCCACAGGCCGACCGCGCCCACGAGTTCGATCACGGCGAAATAAACCGTGGCGGTCTGCCAGGCCATCGACTGGTTCTCGAACGCCTCGTCCTCGCCGCCGATGAAGCCGGTCACCTGCGCCCAGTGGAACAGACCCTTTCCGATCGAGACGACCGCCATGACGCGCAGGAACATGACCAGGCGGCGCGTCCATACATTTTCGTCACGCTCGATGCGTTCCGACGACATCGCCGCCATCGACATCGCACTGTCCCGTGCCGGATCCCGCGCCGATAGGTCGGACATCGGTGTCGGCCTGGGCGTCGGCCTGGGTGCCGGCCGCGGCATGGACGGCGATGCCTGGTTGGGTGTTCGCATGGCATCCTGTCTTGGCCCGGCAGGGCGGCAAAATCAATTGCCGAAAATCAAATGCCGATGAGGCGGTCAAGGCTCGGTGACGGCACCGTTGCGAGGTGCTACAAGCGGAACAAATCAGACCGACCCCTGCCCCAGGAGTTCATCCCATGGCGATCAAATTCGGCCGTCCGATCGAGATGCGCGACGCAGCGCGGCGGCAGACCGCCGTTGCCTCGACCGCGCTGGACCTCGCGATCCGCCCGCGGCGCAACCGCAAGGCGGAGTGGGCGCGGCGGCTGGTGCGGGAAAACGTGCTGACCACCAACGACCTGATCTGGCCCATCTTCGTGGTCGACGGCACCAACACGCGGACGCCGGTCGCCTCGATGCCGGGCGTCGACCGCCTCACCGTCGATCAAGCGGTGCGTGACGCCGAGCGCGCGATGAAACTCGATATCCCCTGCATCGCGCTGTTCCCCTATACCGAGGCCTCGCTGCGCGACGAGACCGGGTCGGAGGCGCTGAACCCGAACAATCTGGTCTGCCAGTCGGTGCGCGCGATCAAGAAGGAATTCCCCGAACTCGGCGTGCTCTGCGACGTGGCGCTCGACCCCTTCACCAGCCACGGCCATGACGGACTGATCGAGGACGGCAAGATCCTCAACGACGAGACGGTGGCGGTGCTGGTGCGACAGGCGCTGACGCAGGCCGAAGCCGGCTGCGACGTGATCGCGCCGTCGGACATGATGGACGGCCGGGTCGGCGCGATCCGGGAGGCGCTGGACGAGGCCGGCTTCCTCGACGTGCAGATCATGGCCTATGCCGCGAAATATGCGTCCGCCTTCTACGGCCCGTTCCGCGACGCCATTGGTTCTGCAAAGACGCTGACCGGCGACAAGCGTACCTACCAGATGGACAGCGCCAATACCGACGAGGCGCTGCGCGAGGTCGAACTCGACATCGCCGAAGGCGCCGACATGGTGATGGTGAAGCCCGGCATGCCCTATCTCGACGTGGTGCGGCGCGTGAAGGAAACCTTCTCGATGCCGACCTTCGCCTACCAGGTGTCCGGCGAATACGCGATGATCGCCGCCGCGGCCAATAATGGCTGGATCGACGGCGAGCGCGCGATGATGGAAAGCCTGCTCGGCTTCAAGCGCGCCGGCGCCGACGGGGTTTTGACATATTTCGCGCCAAAAGCGGCGGAGAAGTTGAAGGCCGGAGGGTAATCCTCCGTCGTCGTCCCCGGCGAAGGCCGGGACCCACAGCCACCGTCGTACCTGGTAGCAAAGGCAACTGGCCCCATTGCCCGAGCGATGGGCCGCGGCGCATGGGTTCCGGCCATCGCCGGGACGACGACATTTGAGTCCCACCCTACCGCCCGCACAATATTGCTCGCTGTTAATGGTCGCAGCCCCTTGGCGTCTTCCCGCGCGGTTCCCATGTGAGCGGCGGCAATAGCGTCTGGAGGACGGACCATGTCTTATAGCGGCTCTGGCAACAGCAGCGCGTCAAACTCGGGCGCCGCCTGGCGGAACGACGGCGGGGTGCCGCCGCATGCATTCGATCCCAACCTGCAGCCGGAACTGTTTCGCGGCGTGCTGACGCGACGGGTATTTGCTTTCCTCATCGACCTCGTCGTGCTGACCGTGCCGGTGATCCTCGGCTACATCTTCATCGCCGTGTTCGGCGTGATCACGCTTGGGCTCGGCTGGATGCTGTTCTGGCTGGCATGGCCGGCCACCATCGTGTGGGCGATCGTTTATTATGGCGCCACGATCGGCGGCTCGAATTCCGCCACCGTGGGCATGCGCATGATGGACCTGGAGGTACGTACCTGGTACGGCGCTCCGGGCTACTTCGTGCTCGGCGCCTGCCATGCCGTGCTGTTCTGGGTGTCGGTCACGTTCCTGACCCCGTTCGTCGTGCTGATCGGGCTGTTCAACGGCCGCCGCCGCCTGCTTCACGACATCATCCTGGGAACCGTGGTCATCAACAGCTCGGTTCGCACCCAGGTGGCGCCCTCGGCCCGCGGCAGCTACTGAGCACGCTGTTCACGGTGGTCGCAATCTGCGATTGACGGTCGGCCCGCCCGGCGCGATGCTGTGCGTTGTCCGGCTCGGAATGTCTCCGGGCCGGAGCGGCTCTTTTTCGCGCCGACGCGTTTTCTTAACGTGGACCGGTGTCTACTTGGGCGCGGAGACGGTATGGTTGATTGTTTCGGAGGCCTGACGACCCCTCGTGACCCAGCATTCGCGTGACACCCCGCAATTCTATCTGACGGCGCCCTCGCCCTGCCCCTATCTGCCGGGCCGGCACGAGCGCAAGGTGTTTACGCATCTTGTCGGCGACAAGGCCGGCGATCTCAACGACCTCCTGACCCATGGCGGCTTCCGCCGCAGCCAGTCGATCGCCTACCGCCCGGCCTGCGACCAGTGCCGGGCCTGCGTCTCGGTACGCGTGGTCGCGAACGAATTCCGTCCCTCGCGCAATTTCAAGAAGGTTCTGGCGCGCAATGCCGATATCGTCGGCGAGCAGCGCAGCGCGGTGCCGACCTCCGAGCAGTACTCGGTGTTCCGCGCCTATCTCGACAAGCGGCACCGCCATGGCGGCATGGCCGACATGACCGTGCTCGACTACGCCATGATGGTGGAGGACAGCCACGTCGAAACCCGCGTCATCGAATACCGCAAGCGCGGGGTCGATACCGGCATCACCGGCCGTGGCGAGGAGCTGATCGCGGTGGCGCTGACCGACGTGCTCAGCGACGGGCTGTCGATGGTCTATTCTTTCTTCGAGCCATCGCAGCAGAGCCGCTCGCTCGGCACTTTCATGATCCTCGACCACATCGCTCGCGCCCGCCGGCTAGGACTGCCCTACGTCTATCTCGGCTACTGGATCGAGGGCTCCAAAAAGATGGACTACAAGGGCCGTTTCCTGCCGCAACAGCGGCTGGCGCCGTCAGGCTGGCTGCGCGTCGACGCGTCGGGCGAAGCTGCGCTGGCCGAGCCGCAGGATTGACGGGGGGAGAGTGGCGAATAGCGCCTTCCGCTTATTCGCGGTTCAGCCGAAGAACGTCTCGAACAGCAGTTTGACGTTGAGTGCCACGATCACGCCGGCGACGATCCACGCCACCACGGACACGCCGAGCGGAATCGCGAACTGGCCCATCTTGCGGCGATCGGACACGAACCGTACCAGCGGGATCACCGCAAACGGCAGTTGCATCGACAGGACGACCTGGCTCAGCACCAGCAGTTGCGCCGTCCCCCGATCGCCATAGATGGCGGTGACGATCACCACAGGGACAATGGCGATGCCGCGGGTGATAAGCCGCCGCGCCCAGTTCGGCAGCCGCAGGTGCAGAAAGCCTTCCATGACGATCTGGCCCGCCAGCGTCGCCGTCACGGTGGAGTTGAGCCCTGAGGCGAGCAGCGCCACCGCGAACAAGGTCGACGCAATGCCGAGCCCCAGCAGCGGCGACAGCAATTCATAGGCCTGGCCGATTTCGGCCACTTCGGTGCGGCCGCTTGCATGAAAGGTGGCGGCGGCGACGATCAGGATGGCGGCATTGATGAACAAAGCCAGCATCAGTGCGATGGTCGAGTCCGTCGTCGCCCATTTGATCGCCTCGCGCCGGCCCTCGTCGGTCCGCTCATAGGCGCGGGTCTGCACGATCGCGGAATGCAGATAGAGGTTATGCGGCATCACGGTGGCGCCGATGATGCCGATGGCGATGTAGAGCATCTCTGGATTGGTGACGATCTGGGAGGACGGCACAAACCCCTTCAGCACCGCGGCGACCGGCGGCGCGGCGGCGGCGATCTGAATCGCAAAGCAGCCGGCGATCACGATCAGCAATGAGATGACGAAGGCCTCGAGGAAGCGAAAGCCCTTGTTCATCAGCAGCAGCAGCAGGAAAGCATCGAGCGCGGTAATCAGCGCGCCGCCGATCAGGGGAATGCCGAACAGGAGATTGAGCGCGATCGCGGTGCCGATCACCTCCGCCAGATCGCAGGCGATGATCGCGGCCTCGCAGGCCAGCCACAGCATGAGGTTGACCGGACGGGAAAAGCTGGCGCGGCAGGCCTGCGCGAGGTCGCGGTCGGTGACGATGCCGAGCCGCGCCGCGAGCGCCTGCAGCAGGATCGCCATCAGGTTCGACAGCAGGATCACGGCCAGCAGCGTGTAGCCGAACTTCGAACCGCCCGCGAGGTCGGTGGCCCAGTTGCCCGGGTCCATGTAACCGACGGAAACCAGATAGCCAGGGCCCAGGAAAGCCAGCAGCCGCCGCGACCAGTGCCCGCCGAACGGCACCGAGACGCTGGCATTCACCTCAGGCAGGCTCTTCTGGGCTCCTGACGCGGCATCGGCACGCCAGCCGGAAGCGGTCGTGTCGCTCATTGAAGCAGTCTCGGCAGCAGTTTTTGAACCCAATGCGGGCGTTCGCGCATCCATTTCCGCAGCATGGCTGATTGCGATCTTTATTGCAACTCATTTGCAACTGCATCTGCAACTGACACCCCGATATCATGCATTTTATTGCCGTCATGCCCGGGCTCGTCCCGGGCATCCACGTCCTCGGGTGCCACAGTCAGGAACGTGGATGGCCGGGACAAGCCCGGCCATGACGAAACTGAGGCGTCCCTGTCGGTAAACGGGTGGGTTCGATTGAACTCACATCGGAGAGTGACGGCAACGTAGAATCAGGAAATGCCGCCATGTCCGCCACCCCTCGCCTGCCCGCCACGTTCAACCGCCTCGCCTGGTCCAACCTCGCCGCCCAATCGGCCGAGCAGATCGCGCTGGCCGCCACCCCCATCGTTGCCGTGCTGCTGCTCGGCGTCGGCGAAGGCCAGACCGGCCTGCTGCAGACCGCGCTGACGCTGCCCTTCATCCTGTTCGCGATCCCCGCCGGCCTGCTCGCCGATCGCATCTCGCGGCGCTGGGTGATGGCGGGTTCGGAGGCGCTGCGGGCCGCAGCGCTCGCCGGCATCCTGCTGCTGATCTGGCTCGGCCAGATGACGCTGCCGCTGCTGTCGCTGCTGGGCTTCATTGCGGTGTGCGGCACGGTGGTCTACAGCGTCGCCGCACCGGCGCTGGTACCGTCGCTGGTCACGGCACGCCAACTGCCGGCGGCCAATGCCCGGATCGAACTGGCGCGCACCATTGCCTTCGCCAGCGGCCCGGCGCTCGGCGGCGTGCTGGTCGGATGGGTCGGCGCCGCGCCCGCCTTCGGTTTTGCCGCGGCGCTTTCGGTCGCAGCCGTCGTGCTGCTGTCGGGCATCCATGAGCCGGTCCGCGCGCCCGCCCCGCGCCGCCATCCGCTGCAGGACATCAAGGAAGGCGCCGCGTTCGTGCTGAATCATCCGCTGCTGCGACCGGTGTTCATCACGCAGTTCATCTTCAATACCGCCTCCTTCCTGCTGCTCGCGGTGTTCGTTCCCTATGGCGTGCGTCATCTCGGCCTGTCGGCGACCGGCGTCGGCGTCACGCTCGGCATGTACGGCGTCGGCATGGTGGTCGGTGCGCTGGCGGCGACACGTGTGATGCAGCGAATGGCCTTCGGAGTCGTGATCGGGCTCGGCCCCGTCACCGGCTTCGCCGCCGCGCTCGTGATGGCGCTCACGACCATCGCACCGAGCCCCTGGCTCGCCTGCCTCAGCTTCTTCCTGCTCGGCGCCGGTCCGATCCTGTGGGTGATCTCGACCACGACGCTGCGGCAATCGGTGACGCCGCCATCGCTGCTCGGCCGCGTCTCCGCCATCAACATCATGAGCTACGGCGCCCGCCCGCTCGGCTCCGCCTTGGGCGCCATCGTCGGCGGCTTGTATGGCGCGGAAACCTGCCTCTACCTCGCCGCCGCGATCTTCGGCGCCCAGGCGCTGGTGATCTGGATCTCGCCCGCCGTCGCGCTGACGCGGCAGCCGGACATGGTGGGCGAGCCGGTGCGGTGTTGAGATCGGAAGTTTCCGCGAAGCGACTTCCGCGTTCGGATCGGCCGAGCGCGTGGTCGTGTGCGGCGACGCGAGTTCAGGCCGCCGGCCTCGCAGCCTCCGCGAAGGCCTGACCGGATAAGCGCCGGTCGTAGTCGTCCGCAAGGGCTCGCAGGGCCGCCGCGCCGTCACCCGCAAAAGCGGGCCCGTGCATCAGTGCCAGTGTGCCCGGCGCGAGGCTGGCGAGGCCGCGGATGGTACCGCCCATGCCCGGGCTGAGGCTTGAATAGTTGAAGATGTCTTCCGCGGCGACCGCGGGCCCGACCACGTCGCCGTCGGTCAGCGCCTTGCCGTCGCCCAGTTGGGTGAACAGGTCGCCGCACAGCAACGTTCGCGTCGATTCCTCGAACAGGACGCCGGCGTCCCAACCATGCGGCGTGTGCGGCGTATCGATGAACCGCACGCGCTTGCCGCCGCCGATGTCGACCACCTCGCCGTCCGTGAGCGCGCGCGGTTCACGGTCCGCGAAATCGGTCAGCGACACCATGCAGCCGGTCCGGCCGTGCGCGGGCGTCGCCTGTGGCGCGACGGCGAGCCACTCGTTCATCGCCCCGCACTCGTCGGCCTCGAAATGGCCATAGGCGATCCACCGAAGCCGCTCGGGCGGGATGATCCGGCTGAGCGCCTCGCGGTTCAAGGGAAACATCCTGCGCAGGCCGGTGTGAAACAGCAGCGGTTCATCGCCGAGGATGAGAAACTGATTGAAGGTGAAGCCGGCCGGGGGAGCAATGTCCGCCACATAGGTCGAAAGACGATAGATGCCGCTGGCGATTTCGCTGACCTTGGTCTCCATGAATACCTCCATCACGGAAATGAGTTAGGGGAAAAGCACCGGTCGATATACAAACGTCAATTTTTGATGATACACATGTGTACAGTGAAATTCCATCGCCTGTCAATAATGAACGATCACGACTGTGCAGTGAAATAGAATGTCGCGCACTTACACCCTGAAGCGCCGCGCCGAACGGCAGGCCCAAACCCGTCAGCGGATCGTCGAGTCCGCGGTGGAACTGCATGGCAGCGTGGGTCCGGCCGCGACGACGATCAGCATGATCGCCGATCGCGCCGGCGTGCAGCGCCATACGCTGTACGCCCACTTTCCCGACGAACGCAGCCTACATCTCGCCTGCTCGGGATACACGATGGATCGCGACCCGCCGCCGGAGCCGGCGCCCTGGCGTTCGATCGCGGACCGGCGCGAACGCCTGCGAACCGGGCTCGCGGCGATCTACGGCTGGTACGCGCGCAACGCATCGCTTGCCGCCTGCGTGCTGCGCGACGCCGAGCATCACGCCCTCACCCGTGAAATTTCCAACCTGCGATGGGGGCCGTACCTGGCGGCCTATCCAGACGTGCTCGGCGAAAAGCTGAAAAAGCGGCAGCGCGCCATGCTGCATGTCGCGCTCGGATTCCACACCTGGCGGACGTTGTCGCGCGAAGGCGGCTTGAAACCGGGCGATGCCGCAGCGGCGATGGTTCAAGCCATCGAGAACGCAAATTGAGAGCCTCGCCGGGACGCGGCTGCCGAAGAAGACGTCGCAACGCCGATCCAGCTCCGCCTGTTCTTCGCCGGCACCGTGCTGATCGTGTTCGCCGTCGGCATGCTGGCGACCCGGCTGGCCCCGCGCTACGGCCTCGACCGCTCGATCCAGGGTGGGCTGCTGGCCGCCCTCGCCGGCAGTATCGCGATGCTGCCGGTGTCGCTCTACAGCCCGACGTTCGTTTCCGAGATGATGATGGCCGCGATCGGCGTCTAGCTCGCGGCCACGGTCTCGCGCTAGCGCTGTTCGCGCTGCGGCCAAGGCGCGCTAGGGCCGCATGAACATGAAATCCGTGTCGGGATCGCAATTGTCGGCGACGAAGCGCAGCTCCGACTGGACGTCGGCGACGGATCGGCTCTCGAGATATTTCGCCACGACAAGGCTGAGCATCGCACGGCAGATGGCGTCGGCAACATGGCCATTGGCCTCCGCGTCGGCGAGCGCGGCCGTGAAATGTCGTTGCGCGATCTCTGTCGTGGACATGCGCCGCTACCTCCGTATCCCATTAAGCGCGCGACCGAGCTGCGCGCCTTGACCTGAGTCAAGGCCGATCGCGCGGCGAGCCAACTCAGCCCGCCAGATACCGCTCGTACTTGCCGGCCACCACCTCATCCGCGGCGATATCCGGATCGAGCGTATAAAGGTCCTGCGCGCGGCCGATGCCGCGCAGCGCGTAGCGGCCGGTGGAGACGAGATAGTTCCGTCCCGCCGCGTCGAGGCCTGAGCGGAACGCCGAGGACATCAGCAATTCGCGGTCGACCGAGCGACACATCGAGGCGATGCGGCTGACCTCGTTGACCGCCGGTCCCACCACGGTGAAGTCGAGCCGGTCGTCGCTGCCGATATTGCCATAAAACACCTCGCCGAAATGCAGCCCGACATGGGCCGTCGTCACGGGACGGCTCTCGGCCACGCGCCGCGCGGTCAGCGCCTTCATGTTGCGGCGGAAACGATGCTCGGCGCGCAGCGCGGCGCGTCTGGCCTCCGCCAGGTTCTCATGCGTGAACATCGCCATCACGCCGTCGCCGATCAGCTTCAGCACCTCGCCGCCGGCCTCATGGATGGCATCGATCGAGGCCTGCGCATAATCGTTGAGGAACGGAATGATCTCGCCGGGATCGATGCTTTCGCTGATCGCGGTCGAGCCGCGCAGATCCGAGAACCACAGCACGGTGTTGATGCGCTCGGTGACGCCGCGCGCGATCCTGCCGCGCAGCACCTGTTCGGCGGCGTCGCGCCCGAGATAGACCCGTCCCAGCGTCTTGGCGATGTCGGCCTGCGCGGCGGTCTTGATCGCGAGCCCGAGCGCCGGCACGAGGTCGCGCAGCGCTTCCATCTCCCGCGCGCCAAAGCCCTCGTCGCGACGGATCGCCCAATAGGAATAGACGCAGTCCATCTGGCCCATGGTGCCAGCCTCGCCGAAGCGGTGCACATAGGCCATCACGTGCTTGTGGCCCTTCTCGGCAAGATCGCTCATGAACTTGAAACTGGCGATCCCCCTCGCGAGATCGACCGGCAGTTCCTCATGGCCATTTTCGAGCATGTGATAGAAGATCGAGCTTCGCCACGCGTCCGCGGCTTCGCCTTGCTCGGTCGAGCCGTATTCGAACATGTCGCTCTCGTTGGTTTCGGCATCGTTCCAGCGAAAGCCGCGGCCCTCGAAGATCGGGTGCAGCGTGTCGATGAACACCATCGCGCGCGATACGGGCAGGCCTTCGGCGCGGCAGCGTTCGCAGAAACCGCGGATCAGATCGTGTTCGGGCAGGCCTGTGAGGCCCTGGCCGACCAGCCAGTTCATCAGGCGCAGACGTGGCACCAGTTCCATGCGCCGATTATGCCGCGCTATCGCGACGAGTGAAAGCCTCGTCCCCTCAGCCCCTGGTTCGCGTCACCGCCTCGCCGTCCTCCTTGACGAAGGCCTGGACGGGATTGTCGAGCAGGTCGAGCACCCGCTCCGAGGGCCGGCACAGCCGCGCGCCCCTGGCCGTCACCACGATCGGCCGGTTGATCAGGATCGGATGCGCCATCATGAAGTCGATCAGCTCGTCGTCGGTCCATTTGGTATCGGCAAGGCCCAGTTCGGCGAAAGGCGTGCCCTTTTCCCGCAGCAGCTCGCGCGGCGAAATGCCGATCGCCTTGATCAGTTCGACCAGCCGCGCGCGGCTCGGCGGCGTCTTCAGGTATTCGATCACTTCGGGCTCCTCGCCGCTCTGCCGGATCATGGCCAGCGTATTGCGCGAGGTGCCGCAGGCGGGGTTGTGATAGATCGTGACGGTCATGGCCGGGACTCCCTAGATGCCGCACCGCGCAGCAGCCAGTTCATGAAGAAGAGTGCGACGACGGCACCGGCGAGTTCGGCCGCGATGAAACCGGGAAGATCGGCGGGGCGGATGCCGGAAAACGTATTGGTCATCGCGCGCGCGATGGCCACGGCCGGATTGGCGAACGAGGTGGAGGCCGTGAACCAGTAGGCCGCTGTGATGTAGAGGCCGACCAGCCACGGTACGCCGCCGCGATTGAAACGGATGCCGGCGAGGATGGTCGCCAGCAGGCCGAACGCGGCGACGCCTTCCGCGAACCATTGCGCACCGCCGGTCCGCACCTTGAGCGAGGCGTCGAGCAGGGCCAGCGCGAACATCGCATGCGCCACCATGGTCCCGGCGATGCCGCCGGCCACCTGCGCGATGACGTAGCTCCACGCTTCGCGCAGCGGGAGTTCGCGCTTCAGGGCAAAGACCAGCGATACCGCGGGATTGAAATGCGCCCCCGAGATCGGCCCCAGGATCGTGATCAGCACCACCAGGATCGCGCCGGTCGGCAGCGTATTGCCGAGCAACGCGAGAGCGACGTCCTTGGTCAGGGTTTCGGCCATGATGCCGGAGCCGACCACGGTCGCCACCAGCAAGGCGGTCCCCAGCGCTTCGGCCGCGAGGCGGCGCGGCAGATCGAATTCGGACATCAGCTTGCCTTGTCCTGTCCAGAGGTCGATCCGGCGGTGCGGCCGATCTCGCGCAGCTTGGTGCCGAGCGACAGACGATCGATGCTGCCGAGCGGCAGGCTGGTAAAGGCGGCAATGCGATTTTTGAGATAACGGAAGGCTGCGACGAAAGCTGCTTCCTTCTCGAGGTCCACCCCCTCGATCGCCGCCGGGTCTTCGATGCCCCAGTGCGCCGTCATCGGCTGACCCGGCCAGACCGGGCAGGATTCTCCGGCGGCGTTGTCGCAAACGGTGAAGACGAAGTCCATGACCGGCGCATCGCTTCGCGCGAATTCTTCCCAGCTCTTAGAGCGCAAGCCTTCGGTGGGGTAATCGAGGCGTTCGAGCACCTTGATGGCGAACGGGTTGACGACTCCCTTTGGCTGGCTACCGGCGGAGAAGGCCTGGAAATTGCGCTGGCCGTCCTTGCGCAGGATGGCCTCTGCAAGGATCGAGCGCGCGGTGTTCCCGGTGCATAGAAAGAGGACGTTGTAGATGCGCTCAGACATGCGTTTTCCTCCTCGTCTTCGGCGGACAGCAGGGCGTGAGATCTTCGATCAGCGGCTCGCAGATGTCGGGCCGGCCATCGCAGCAATCCTGCAGCATGAACAGGATCACCGCACGGAATGCCTCGAGATCCGCACGATAGACAATCGAGCGGCTGACGCGCTGCGCGGTCGCCAACCCGGCACGGGACAGGATGGCCAGATGCGAAGACATCGTGTTCTGAGGCACGGCCAGCGCCTTGGCGATGTCACCGGCTGCCAGCCCGTCGGGCTCGTGCTTCGTCAGCAGACGAAACACGTCGAGGCGAGTCGATTGCGCGAGCGCCGCGAGCGCCACAATAGCTTGATCGGATTCCATATATCGAGAATTATCGATATATGGACAATTGTCAACGCCGCATGTGTCCGACCCCTGCAAGCCATTCTATATTTCGATCTTTCTAGAAATATGGTTGACGGGCCAGCTGCCGGCGCTACAATGGCATCATGAAACTCGACGACGCGGCCACCCATCTCGAAGCGCTGGGCAATCCGACCCGGCTGAAAATCTACCGCGCGCTGATCCGCGCCGGCGGCGCCGGGCTCGCGGTCGGGCGGCTGCAGGAGAAGCTGAAGATCGCGCCATCGACGCTGTCGCATCACATCAAGACGCTTGTGGTGGTGGGTCTCGTGACGCAGGAGCGCGACGCGACCACGCTGATCTGCCACGCCAATTACGCAGTGATGCGGGAGCTGCTGGGCTTCCTCGCCGCCGAATGCTGCGCGGAGAGCGCCGAAACCGCGGATGCAAAGGGTTCTGCCAGGACTGCGGCATAGCCGCGTCGCACTGATCTTTATTTCTATATTTCTGGAATGATGGGAGTAGATCATGAGCCAAGCCAGGACCGTCGCGATCATCGGAGCCGGCCCCGTGGGCCTTGCCGCCGCCGCCCATGCGATGGAGCGCGGGCTGCAGCCGATCGTGCTGGAAGCGGGCAACCAGGTCGGCCATGCGATGCGCCAATGGGGCCACGTGCAACTGTTCTCGCCCTGGGAATACAACGTCGACAAGGCAGCCGCGCGGCTGCTGGCGGCGACCGGCTGGAATTCGCCGGCGCCGGACCACTATCCGACCGGCGCCGAGATCGTCGAGCGCTACCTTGAACCGCTGGCGAACAAGACTGCGCTCGAGCCGCACATCCATACATCGAGCCGGGTCACGGGCATCAGCCGCATCGGCTTCGACAAGATGAAGACCAGGGGCCGCGAGCAGGCGCCCTTCGAAATCCGTTACCAGAATGGGCAAGGCCCCAAGGTCGTAACGGCCGACGCCGTGATCGACGTTTCCGGCACCTGGCATTCGCCGAATCCGGCAGGTGCCAACGGCCTGCCCGCCATCGGCGAGGGCGAAGTGACGGACCGGATCGCCTACGGCATGCCCGACGTGCTGGGCAAGGCGCGCGCACGCTATGCCGGCAAGACGGTCGGCGTACTCGGCGCCGGTCACTCCGCGATCGGCACGCTGATCGACCTCGCCACACTCGCGCGCGAAGTGCCCGGGACCCGGCCGATCTGGCTGCTGCGTGGCGCCGATCCCGCCAAGGCGTTTGGCGGCGGCGCCAACGACAAGCTCTCGGCCCGCGGTGAACTCGGCACGGCCTTCGCCGCGCTGGTGACGGCGGGCCGCATCGCGGTCGAAAGCGAATTCCGCGTCTCGCATCTGATCGCCGACGGCGACCGCCTCGTTGTCGGCGCACTCGCCGCCTGCCCCGCCCGCCGCGTCTTCATCGACGAACTCATCGTCGCGACCGGTTTCCGACCGAATCTCGACTTTGTGCGCGAACTGCGCCTCCGGCTCGACCCGGCGATCGAGTGTCCGGTCGCGCTGGCGCCCCTGATCGATCCCAACGAGCATAGCTGCGGCACGGTGCGGCCGCACGGCGCGCGCGAACTGGCGCAGGACGAGCCCGGCTTCTATTTCGCCGGCATGAAGTCCTATGGCCGCGCGCCGACCTTCCTGATGCTCACGGGATACGAGCAGGTGCGTTCGATCACAGCCGACATCGCCGGCGATCGCGACGCGGCGGACCGGGTCGAACTGGTGCTGCCCGAGACCGGCGTCTGCAGCCGCGCCGTCACCGCAGATGCCAGCAATTGCTGCGGCGGACCTGCGATATCGGATGTTGACGCGTGCTGCGTCGCGGACGAGAAAGCAAAACAGCAGGGAAAGGCGGGATGCGGCTGCGCGTCCTGATCAATCGGGAGTGAGCGCGATCTCGCTGGAAGGCCGATCCGTCATCGTCGCGATGTGTGTGGGGCAGCTCGGCAGCCTGCTCCCGCACGTCGTGGTACCTTCCATTCTCGCCGCCTTCCTGATTCCGGAATGGCATCTCAGCGGGGCGCAGGCAGGCCTGTTGGCAGGCTCGGGCGCCGCCGGCTACATGGTGACCGTGCCCGTGCTGGTGACGCTGACCGATCGCATCGATGCGCGCAGGATCCTGATCGCGGGCTCCGCGGTCAGCGCGCTCGGCACTCTTCTTTTCGGCCTGCTCGCGACCGGCCTGCGGTCGGGCGCCCTGTTCAACGCGATCGCCGGCGCGGGTTTTGCCGGCGCCTACATGCCAGGGCTGAAAGCGCTGACGGACCGCCTCGCGCCGGGCGATTCATCCCGCGCCATCACGCTCTACACGTCGAGCTTCTCGTTCGGTGTCGGCGTATCATTCCTGGTCTCCCAGCTCGTCGCGGGGGCCTGGGGCTGGCGCAGCGCGTTCTTCGTCACCGCCGTCGGGCCACTGATCATGCTCACCGTGTGCGTGTTGCTGCGACCGGTCGAACCGAAGCCGGCGCCAGGACAGCTGTTGAATTTCAGACCGGTGTTCCAGAATCGGAAGGCCATGGGTTTCGTCCTCGGCTACGGCGCGCATTGTTTTGAGCTGTACGGCATCCGGACCTGGATCGTGGCATTCTGGACGTTCGTGGCCGCCAGGAATTCGGACGGTTCGATCCTGACGCCGATCGTCGTCAGCGTGGTGTTCTCCATGCTGGCGATGCCCTCGAGCATTCTCGGCAATGAACTCGCACTCCGGTTCGGACGCCACCGCGCGATCTCGGCCGTGATGTTCGCGTCCGCCGCGATCGCGATTTTGATCGGCCTGTTAGCAGACAAGTCGCCCTGGCTGCTTCTGCCGCTGTTGCTGCTTTACGCCATCACGGTTCCGGCCGATTCCGGCGCGCTGACCTCGGGCATGTCGATGTCCGCCGATCCCGCCTTCCGCGGCGCGAACATGGCGATGCACTCCACCGTCGGCTTCAGCCTGTCCGCACTGGGCGCATGGGCGTTGGGCGTGGCGCTGGATGCGGCAGGCGGCCCGCAGAATGCAGCGGCCTGGATGGCGGCCTTTTCGGTGCTGGCGGCGGGCATTTTGCTTGGGCCGCTGGCGCTCTACTGGTCAAGAAGAGAGAATTCGTGAACCGCAGCCAATTTTCCATCATCGTCGCGCTCGGCACGACGCAGACGCTGGCCTGGGCCTCGAGCTACTATCTGCCGGCGATCCTGGCCGATCCGATCGCGCGCGATCTCGGCGTGTCCCCGAACTGGATTTTTGCTGCCTTCTCGGCATCGCTCGTCCTCTCGGCCATGCTTGGGCCGCGCGTCGGCCGGCAGATCGACCTGGTCGGCGGCCGATCGGTGCTTTCGCTTTCCAACCTGGTGTTTGCTGGGGGCCTTTCACTGCTCGGGCTCGCCACTTCGGTCCCGCTGTTGCTGCTCGCCTGGCTGCTGCTCGGGATCGGCATGGGTGCCGGACTGTACGATGCCGCCTTTGGCGCGCTCGGCCGGATCTATGGCGACGCGGCGCGGCGCTCGATCACCGGCATCACCTTGATCGCGGGCTTTGCCTCCACGGTCGGATGGCCGCTCACCGCATGGGGGCTGGAGACGATCGGCTGGCGTAACACCTGCCTTGCGTGGGCGGCGGCGCATATCCTGATCGGCCTGCCAATCAACTGGCTGATGTTGCCCCCGGTCGCGGGCGCCAAGGCGGCGGTGGCCGCCGCCGTCAAGCCGCACATCCCGCTCGACCGCACCATGCTGCTGCTGGCATTCGCTTTCGCCGCGGCCTGGAGCGTCACCGGCGCGATGGCCGCGCATCTACCGCGCATTCTCGAATCCGCCGGCGCGACCTCGCTGCAGGCCGTGGCGGCCGGCGCGTTGATCGGCCCGTCGCAAGTGGCGGCGCGGATCTTCGAGGCCAGCTTCCTGTCGCGCTATCATCCCCTGCTGTCAGGCCGTCTGGCTTGCCTCACCCACCCGCTCGGCGCCGCCATCATCGGTCTATGGGGCGGCGCGGCGGCCAGCGTGTTCGCGGTCTTCCACGGCACCGGCAACGGGGTCCTGACCATCGCGCGCGGCACCATGCCGCTCGCGATCTTTGGCCCGCAGAACTACGCCTACCGCCTCGGCGTCATCGGCGCACCGGCCCGGATCGCGCAGGCCGGCGCCCCGCTCGCGTTCAGTCTGCTGATCGACCTGATGGGCAGCCGCATCCTGATCGTGTCATCAGCGCTCAGCCTTTCCGCGCTGCTGGCATTGTGCCTGCTGCAAGCGCCGCCACGGGAGTGAGCGGGTCGCAGGAGCGCGAAGCGCCTCATCCGCGAATTGCCGAATTCCGATTAGCACGCAAAGGTAGTGCCATGCAAAAATAGTAGCCGGGGTTGCCCGGCTTGCACGATGCGTGGAACCGGACCGCCCGGTGCCGCGAAACCCTGTCATTTGGCGGAGTTGGCGCACAGCAGCGAAGTTTCGCATCAATGCGTCGCCAAATTTCAATCAATTGTCTCTCACCCGCATAGCCGATCGCTAACAAGTTCTTGTCAGACCGCCATCAAGGGAGGGGTATCGATGGTAAGGGCTTCAGCATGCTGATGCCTTAAGGCTCTGGAATTGGCCATGAATGAAGCGAACCGTCTACGGGAACTCGAAGCTGAATGCCGCCAGCGCGCTGTCAACGAACCTGACAAGAAATGGTACTGGCTGGCGCAAGCCGCCAAGTACCAGATGCAGGCCAACCGGAAAGTCGCGTTTCAGTCGGAAGCTGCCGCCGCCCCGGACACGCCGGAAATCAAGCTCGTGCAATGGTCGCATGTGCGCGATGAACGACGCGTGATGGATCCCCTCCCCGACGGCCGCGGATCATCCTCCTGGTAGCCAGGCGGCCCGTCGCCGTCGATGGCGCAACATACACCTACACGCGCTCCGCCGGCGCCAGCTTGCAGACCTCGGCAGTCGCCTCGAGCTGCAGCGTGGCGTGGTGAATGTTGAAACGATGCGCGAGTTCCGCGCAGACGCCGTGCAAGAAGGCGTCGTCGCTGCCGCCCGGTCGCACCAGATGCGCGGTCAGCGCGGTTTCGTTCGTGCTCATCGCCCAGATGTGCAGGTCGTGCACTTCAGTCACGCCTTCGAGTCCCGCGAGATAATCCCTGACCTCGACGGGTTCGATACCGCGCGGCACGCCGTCGAGAGCGAGGTTGACGCTGTCGCGCGCCAGCTCCCACCCGCTCCAGAACACGACCGCTGATATCAGGAGGCTGATGGCAGGATCGAGCCAAAGCCACCCGGTCAGCATGATGACAAGCGCCGCCGCCACGACGCCGAGCGAGACGCCGGCATCCGCCGCCATATGCAGATAGGCGCCGCGAATGTTGAGGTCGCCGTGACGACCGCGCATGAACAGCAATGCTGTGCCGCCGTTGACGAACACGCCGAGCGCCGCGACCGCCACGACCGTCCAGCCCGCGACCGGCGCGGGGCTGCGCAACCGGTCGACCGCTTCGACGGCAATGCCGCCGACCGCCACCAGCAAGAGGCCGGCATTGAACAGCGCCGCGAGAATGGAGGCGCGGCGATAGCCGTAGGTGTGCCGCTGCGTCGGCTGCTTCCGCGATAGCCATGATGCGCCCCATGCCAGCAGCAGCGCGGCCACGTCGGAGAGGTTGTGGACGGCGTCCGAGATCAGCGCCAGCGAGTTGGCGGTGTAGCCGAACACCAGTTCGGCGATGACGAAGGCGGTGTTGAGCGCGGCACCGATCGCAAACGCCCGGCCGAAATCCTCCGGCACATGGCTATGGCCGGCGTGGCCGTGGGAATGATCATGCGCGTGGACGTGACTATGATGAGCGTGATCGTGCGTCATGGCCGGTATATAGCGCCGCCAGGCTCGAATACCATCACAGTGGCGGGATGGCGAGTGGCTCGGCCATCTCCGTCGTCCCGGCCTCGGGCCGGGACGACGGGCAAGCGTTACTCCACGCCTCGCAGGAACTTGTTCGACTTCGGCAGGCCGCCCGCAAGGCGGCCGGCGTCGGCGCGGTTGCCGCGCCACTGCGCCAGATCCTTGGCGCTCATGCTCTGCTCGCGGCCGGCGGAATCCTTCCAGGTCAATCCGGCCTTGAGTTCGAACACCGCGACGTCGGAGAGCTTGGCGCCGGAGTATTTCTGCAGCCGCACGCCGCGGCCGCGCGCCATTTCCGGCACCTGTTCCAGCGGGAACAGCACCATCTTGTGGTTGGAACCGATCACCGCGACGGTGTCGCCCGACACGGTCGCAATCGCGCACGCTTCGGCCGGCATGGTGACGTTGAGCACCTGCTTGCCCTTGCGGGTATTGCCGACGCAATCCTCTTCCTTGACGACAAAACCCTGGCCTTCGCTGCTCGCCACCAGGAACTTGCGATCGCCCTTGTTGACGAACAGCGAGACGATGGCGGCGTCCTGTTCGAGCTCGATGAACATCCGGATCGGCTCGCCATGACCGCGGCCGCCGGGCAGCTTTGCGACGTCGAGCGAATAGAATTTGCCGTTGGTCGCGAACAGCAACAGTTTTGACGTGGTCTCGGCGAAGAACGCATGGTCGAGCTTGTCGTCGGTCTTGAAGGCCAGACCGGAGATGTCCTCGACATGGCCCTTCAGCGTACGCACCCAGCCCTTTTCCGAGATCACGACCGTCACCGGCTCGCGCTCGACGAAGGCTTCCTCGATCGCGGCCAGATCATGCTCCGGCGCGTCGGCGAATTGCGTCCGGCGCTTGCCGAGCGGCGTCTTCGGCCCGAACATGTCGCGCACCTTGCGCACCTGCTCGCCGACCTTCGACCATTGCTCGGTCTCGGAGCCGAGCAGCGACTTCAGGCCCTTCAATTCGTTGCGAAGGTTTTTGTCCTCGGTGCGGATCTCGAATTCCTCGAGCTTGCGCAAGGACCGCAGCCGCATGTTGAGGATGGCGTCGGCCTGGATTTCCGTCAGGTTGAACGTCTTCATCAGCACCGGCTTCGGCTCGTCCTCGGTGCGGATGATCTTGATCACCTTGTCGATGTTCAGGTACGCGATCAGGTAGCCGCCGAGGATTTCCAGCCGGTTCTCGATCTGGGTCTTGCGGTAGTTCGAGCGGCGGATCAGCACGTCGCGCAGATGGTCCAGCCATTCGCGCAGGCACTCGGCCAGCCCCACCACCTTGGGGATCTTGCCCTTGATCAGGACGTTGAGGTTCAGCGAGATCTTGCTTTCCAGCTCGGTCAGGCGGAACAGCGATTCCATCATCAGCGCCGGATCGACCGCGCGCGATTTCGGCTCGATGATCAGGCGGATGTCTTCCGCCGACTCGTCGCGGACGTCGCCGACCAGCGGCAGTTTCTTCTCGTTGAGCAGTTCGGCGATCTTCTCGACCAGCCGCGACTTCTGCACCAGCCACGGGATTTCGGTGATGACGACGACCCAGGTGCCGCGTGCGCCCTCTTCCTGGCTCCACTTGGCGCGGGTGCGGAACGAGCCGCGCCCGGTCATGTAGGCTTCGGCGATGCTTTCCTTCGAGTCGACGATGATGCCGCCGGTCGGGAAATCAGGCCCCTTGACCCACTTGAGGAGCGACTTCGACTTGGCCTCGGGCTTCTCGATCAGGTGCAGCGCGGCGTCGCAGAGTTCGGCCGCGTTGTGCGGCGGGATCGAGGTCGCCATGCCGACCGCGATGCCCTGCGCGCCGTTGGCGAGCAGGTTCGGGAAGCCGCCGGGCAGCACCACCGGCTCCTTGCTCTGGCCGTCGTAGTTCGGGCGGAATTCGACGCCGTCCTCGTCGATGCCTTCCAGCAGCAGCCGCGCGACATCGGTCATGCGCGCTTCGGTGTAGCGGTAGGCAGCCGGATTATCGCCGTCGATATTGCCGAAGTTGCCCTGGCCGTCGACCAGCGGATAGCGCGAGGAGAAATCCTGCGCCAGACGCACCATGGCGTCGTAGATCGCCTGGTCGCCATGGGGATGGAACGAGCCCATCACGTCGCCGACGATCTTGGCCGACTTCTTGAACGCGGTGCCGGGATCGAGCCGCAGCAGGCGCATGCCGTAGAGGATGCGCCGGTGCACCGGTTTCAGCCCGTCGCGGGCGTCCGGCAGCGCGCGGTGCATGATGGTCGAGAGCGCATAGGCGAGATAGCGCTCTTCCAGCGCATCGCGCAGCATCACCTCGTGGATTTCGGCCGGCTCTTCCGGCGGCGGTACACGTTTTCCCATGGGGAGGCGTTAAACTTTTCGGCTGAATCGTTCAAGACGCGAATCGCGAGGCCCCCCGAACCGTCGTCCCTGCGAACGCAGAGACCCATAACCACAGGTGTTTGTGGCGAAAAACGGCTGCCGCCACAGCTCAAATCGATGGGCCGCGGCGTATGGGGTCCGTGCGTTCGCAGGGACGATCCGCTGAAAGGCCTGCGAAAAGCTAAGAAGCCGAACTGATTCGCGCCCGATGACGCGCCACCGCGTTGATGAAGCCGTCCCTTGCGTCGGAATGGCCCTGCCCGCGCGGCTCCAGCACGTGGCGGAGCAGGAACAGCCCGGTCAGGCGAAAGCCGTCCTGCAGGTCCTGGTCCGACCAGCCATTGGCGCCGCCCTCGCCTTCGCGCAGGAACGGCGGCAACCGCAGCAGGCGGTCGCGGTAGGGCTCGCCGGCCGCGCGCGACACCGCACCGCCGGATTTTGGCGAGACGTAGATCAAGTCGGTGGTTTCGCCAGTGGCGGCGCAATTTTCCAAATCGAGTCCGAAGCCGAGTTCGGCCAGCATCGCCAGTTCGAACCGGATGAGATGCGCCGCCGCGCCGCCGACGTCGTCGAAATCATCCAGCATCTGATCGAGCATCTCGTAGATGTCTTCGTGCGGATCGCGCTCCGGCAACAACCGTACCAGCGAAGCCAGATGGGTGATGCCATAGGTCGCATGCGCCGATGCCAGCAGGGTGGCCGCGCGCAAGCGCGTGCCCTCGATCGCGTAATATCCGAGGTGCTCGTCGAGCCGCGCCCGCCATACCGTGGCAACATTATTGCCGGGCTGCAGCACCGGCCGCATCCGCTTGCCCGCGCCGCCGCGCACCAGCCCCAGATGCCGGCCGTGCGCGCGCGTCAGGAGTTCGACGATGGCGGAAGATTCGCCATGCCGCCGCACGCCCAGCACGATGCCCTCGTCGGTCCATTCCATGGGGAGAGTTTACAGGATTTCGGTCAGGGGCGCAGCGTTCTCCGTTGTCATTCCGGGGCGCATCGAAGATGCGAACCCGGAATCTCGAGATTCCTGGTTCGATGCTTCGCATCGCCCCGGAATGACGACGCCGCATCACGTGTCGAACCATCCCACGGCGTCGCCGGTGAAGGAATAATACAGCCCCAGCGCGGTCAGCGCGCAGGAGATGATCTCGATGCCGCTGTCGAACTCGATGCCGCGTTGGCCGATCACCGGCACCAGCGAAATCACCGACAGCGTCAGGGCCGCGACCAGCACCCAGCGCGCCCAGGCCATGCGGTGGCGCGCCGCGAGATGGACGAAATAGAGCAGCAGCAGGATCATGCCGCCCGCCATCACCGTGCCGACGATCATCGCCTGCTCGGTCATGTTGTCGGTCGGCGTGCGGTCGCGGAACGCCACCGACACCGAGTCCAGTGTCAGCGACAGATACAGCAGGACCTCGAACCACAGCACGTTATTGGGTACGGTCATCGGGCGTGTTTTTCTTCATTGCCTGTTTGCGGCCTGATTGGCGCGGATCATTCCTTCGGGAATTCCAGTCCCATTTCCCGGTAGCGGTCGGGATCATCCCCCCAGTTCTCGCGCACCTTGACGAACAGGAACAGATGCACGGGGACGCCGACGATCTCGGCGATCTCCTTGCGCGACTCCGCGCCGATCGACTTGATGGTGGCGCCGCCCTTGCCGAGCACGATCTTGCGCTGGCTCTCGCGCTCGACGAAGATCGTCTGCTCGATGCGCACCGACTTGTCCTTGCGCTCGGTCCAGCTGTCGGTCTCGACGGTGGACTGATACGGCAATTCCTGATGCAGCTGACGATAGATCTTTTCCCGGGTGATCTCGGCCGCCAGATGCCGCAGCGGCGCGTCCGACATCTGGTCCTCGGGATAATGAAAAGGTCCCGGCGGCACCATGCGCGCCAGCGTCTTGCGCAAATCGTCGACCCCGTCGCCCGACAGGGCGGAGATCATGAAGGTGTGCTCGAATTTCATCCGCGCGTTGGCCGCCTGCGCCAGCGCCAGCAGCTTTTCGCGCGGGATCAGGTCGATCTTGTTCAGCACCAGGATTTTCGGATGCGCGACCGATGCGAGCTTGTTCAGGATCGCGTCGGCCTCCTCGTCGATCCCGGCCTTGGCATCGAGCAGCACGCAGACCAGATCGGCGTCATGCGCCCCGCTCCAGGCGGTGGAGACCATGGCACGGTCGAGCCGTCGTTTGGGCAGGAAGATGCCGGGCGTATCGACCAGGATGATCTGGGCATTGTCCTCGATCACGAGGCCGCGGATCAGCGCCCGCGTGGTCTGCACCTTGCGCGAGACGATGGTGACCTTGGAGCCGACCAGCGCGTTGACCAGCGTCGACTTGCCGACATTGGGCGCGCCGATCAGCGCGACGAAGCCGCAGCGGGTCTCGCCCGACGCGCCTTGAGCAGGTTCAACTGTCATTGCTGCCGCCGACGCCTTCGCGTTCGATCATCACGGAGGCAGCGACTTTCTCGGCCGCGCGCTTCGAGCCGCCGACGCCTTCGGCCGGCGCCAGCCCCGGCAGTTCGACGGCGACGCGGAATTGCGGGTCGTGATGCGGCCCGGTGCGCTCGATCTCGCGATAGACCGGCGTCGGCAGGCCCTTGCTCTGCGCCCATTCCTGCAGCACGGTCTTCGGATCGCGCAGCGGCCGGCGCGGCTTGCGCATCCGCTCCAGCCAGTTGCGCTCGACGAATTGCGACGCCGCCGCATAGCCGCCGTCGAGATAGATCGCGCCGATCACCGCCTCGCAGATGTCGCCGAGCACGGATTTGCGCAACCGCGCGCCCGCGCCGGCGCCGACCGCGCCGAGCTTGATGTCGTCGAGCAGGCCGAGCGATTTGGCGACGTCGGCGCAGCTCTCCTTGCGCACCAGATCGGCCAGCCGCTTCGACAATTCGCCCTCGTCGGCGCGCGGATAGGCGCGGTACAGCATGTCGGAGATGATCAGCCCGAGTACGTGGTCGCCGAGAAATTCCAGCCGCTGGTAGCTGTCGGCGCGGTGGCGCGTCGCCGGCTTCAGCGCCGAGACATGGGTAAAGGCCGTGGTCAGCAGCGCGGGATCGGCGAACTGGTAGCCGATCCGCCCCTCGATCGCCGCGACGGCCGCCTTGGCCGCGGCCTTGCCGCGCTTCTTCCTGGGCGCAGCTTCACGCGGCGCATCAGCCTGGTCCGGCTCGCCTGTGATCGTTGAATCCTGGATGACTGATGTCTCGTCGATCATCGCACGATTGTGAAAAGACGATTCCAGCGCACCGCCGTCGGCCAGCGCCAGAACATCCAGGCGTGCTCACCTTCGGCGACGGAGAAGAAGATCATTTGCGCGCGCCCGACGATGTTCTCGAACGGCACATAGCCCACCGCCGACAGCACGCGACTGTCGGTGGAATTGTCGCGGTTGTCGCCCATCATGAAGAAGTGGCCGGGCGGTACGGTATAGACGCTGGTGTTGTCGTAAAATCCGTTGTCGACGCAGTCGAGCGATTCGTAGCTGACGCCGTTCGGCAGCGTCTCCTTCCAGCGTTTCACCCGCGCCGTGGCGTCGGAACCGCAGGGATCCTCGCCGACGAAATCGGACAGCCGCTCGCGCTTGACCGGCTTCTCGTTGATGTAGAGCAGGCCTTCGCGCATCTGGATGCGGTCGCCCGGCAGGCCGATCACGCGCTTGATGTAGTCGGTCGAGTCGTCCTTCGGCAGGCGGAACACGACGATATCGCCGCGGTTCGGCTCCGAGCCGAAGATGCGGCCCGAAAACAGCGGCGGCGACAACGGGATGGAGTAGTGGCTGTAGCCGTAGGAATATTTCGAGACGAACAGGTAATCGCCCACCAGCAGCGTCGCCTTCATCGATCCCGACGGGATGTTGAAGGGCTGGAACAGGAAGGTGCGGATCACCAGCGCGATCAGCAGAGCGTGGATGACGACGCGGATGGTTTCGCCCAAGCCGCTTTCAGATTTTGTGCTGGAGGTCACGCTCATCGCTTTCCCAATTCCCGCGGCGCCGTTGCCCGCATGGTGGCAGAACGTTTTCCGCGCGCGAATCGCCCGATGCGGCCGCGCCAGGAAAATGGTCTTGTTACTGACGTTGAGAGCCAATTCCGGTGCTTGCCGGAATCGGCCCTGGCTCGAACATGGAGCTCTCGGCGTTTTAGACGGTTGTTCGTAGGCGCGCAATCAAGCGCCTTGTCAAAACTTTATAATGCATTGAAAAATCAATGATTTTTAGTTTTGCGCCGAACCTCCGCCGCAACGGCCCTCACGACTCAGGGTTTGGCGGGTGCGACCGCCGAAATTATGACGAAGGCCTGCGCCAGCGGCCAGTCGTCGGTGATCGACAGGTCGATCCGCGCCTCGCAGCCCTCCGGCGTCAGCGCCTCCAGCCGGGCCAGCGCGCCGCCGGTCAGTTGCATGGTCGGCCGCCCCCCCGGCAGGTTCACCACCCCCATGTCGCGCCACCAGACACCGCGCCTTATGCCGGTGCCGAGCGCCTTGGAACAGGCCTCCTTGGCCGCGAATCGCTTGGCGTAGGTCGCGACCACCATCTTTTCGTTGTTGCCCCGCCGCGCCGCCTTCGCGCGCTCGGCATCGGTAAAGATTCGGTCGAGGAACCGGTCGCCATGGCGCTCGATCACCTTGGCTACCCGCGTAATATCGATCAGATCGGAGCCGATGCCGATGATCATGGCCGGGTCGCGGTCTTGGCCGCGATCTTGCCGCGGCCGCGGTCCATCGCCGCGCGCATCTGCCGCACGGTCTCGCCAAGGCCCACGAACAGCGCCTCGCCCATCATGAAGTAGCCGATGTTGAGTTCGGCGATTTCAGGCAGCGCCGAGATCGTCTCGGCCGTCTGGTAGTCGAGGCCATGGCCGGCATGGACCTCCAGCCCGGCCGAACGCGCCAGCGCCGCCCCCTCGACGATCCGCTGCCATTCCATTTCGGCCTTGGCGGTGTGGCCATCGACCACGGCATCGCACCAGCCGCCGGTATGGATCTCGATCACCGGCGCGCGCAGTCTTGCCGCCATCTCGATCTGGGCCGGGTCGGCGGAGATGAACAGCGACACCCGGATCCCGGCATCTTTGAGTCGCGCGATGAACGGCGCCAGCGCATTGTGCTGGCCGACCACGTCGAGGCCGCCCTCGGTCGTCAGTTCCTCGCGCCGCTCAGGCACCAGGCACACCGCGTGGGGTTTTGTCGCCAGCGAAATCCGCAGCATGTCCTCGGTCGCCGCCATCTCGAAGTTCAGCGGCTTCGTGATCTCGGCCTTGAGGCGGGACATGTCGGTATCGCGGATGTGCCGGCGGTCCTCGCGCAGATGCGCCGTGATGCCGTCCGCGCCCGCCTCGATCGCAAGCAGCGCGGCGCGCACCGGATCCGGCCGCTCGCCGCCGCGCGCATTACGAAGGGTGGCGACATGGTCGATGTTGACGCCGAGGCGCAGCGGAGGAGTTGTTGACATATTCCGACTCTCGAAACGAGAAATCCCGTCGTCCTGCGCGGACCGGCCCCGCCTGCGAGGGCCAAGCCCTTCCGGCGCGGAGGAAGCCCACGCATCCATCTTCTTGAGAAGGATGCGCGGCCGGGTCAAGCCCGGCAACGACAGATCGGCTACCCGTTCACGCGTTCGACCTTGGCGACGACCGCCTTGGCGCGCAATTGTGCGATAATTGCACTGAGGTGCTTGAGGTCATAGACCTCGAGGTCGATCGTCAGTTCGGTGAAATCGGGCGAACGGCGCGACATGCTGATGTTGTCGATGTTGCCGTCATGCTCGGCGATCACGGTGGCGACCTGGGCGAGGCTGCCGGGCTCGTTGACGTTCTGGACATGGATCCGCGCCGGGAAACGCTGCGGGTTGGTCTCGTCGATATCCCAGCGAACGTCGAGCCAGCGCTCCGGCTCTTCCTCGAAATCCTTCAGCGCCGGCGACTGGATCGGGTAGATCGTAATGCCCTCGCCCGGCGTCACGATGCCGACGATGCGATCGCCCGGCACCGCGCCGCCGTTCGGCGCGAACTTCACCGGCAGGTCGGAGTTGATGCCGCGCACCGGGATGACGGAGGCGCTGCGGGCCGGATGCGGCGGCTCGGCCTTCAGCTTGAGTTTGACCGCGAGGCTCTTCTTGGCCCCATATTTCACCAGCCGTTCTTCCTTGTAATCCGGATACATGGCGCGGGCGACGTCGGAGGCCTTGAGCTCGCCGCGGCCGACGGACGCCATCACCTCCTCGATCGAGGTGCGCGCCAGCCGCGGCAGTGCGCCGGTGAGCTTGTCGTCGGCATATTCGATCTTGGCCCGGGCAAACAGGCGATCGACGATGCGGCGTCCGAGGCCGGCATATTGATCGCGTACCGCGGCGCGGGTGGCGCGGCGGATCGCGGCGCGGGCCTTGCCGGTCACGGCCAGCGCCTCCCAGGCCGAGGGCGGCGCCGACTGCGCCACCGAGGTCAGCACCTCGACCTCGTCGCCGTTCTGCAGCTCGGACGACAGCGGTGCGAACTTGCCGTTGACCTTGCAGCCGACGGCGGAGTTGCCGACGTCCGTATGCACGGCATAGGCAAAATCGATCACATTGGCGCGGCGCGGCAGCGCGATGAGCTTGCCCTTCGGGGTGAAGCAGAACACCTGATCGTGAAACAGTTCGAGCTTGGTGTGCTCGAGAAACTCTTCCGGATTGGCGCTTTCGGACAGGATGCCGATGGTCTTGCGCAGCCAGGCAAAGGCGTTGGATTCGTGCTTGAGCCGCTCGGTCGGCGAGCCCACGCCTTCCTTGTAGAAGGCATGGGCGGCGATACCGAATTCGGCGATCTGGTTCATTTCCTCGGTGCGGATCTGCAACTCGACGCGCTGGTTGCCGGGTCCGATCACCGTCGTGTGCAGCGAACGATAGTCGTTCTGCTTCGGCGTCGAGATGTAGTCCTTGAACCGCCCGGGCACCACGGGCCAGGTGGTGTGCACCACGCCGAGCGCGCGGTAGCAGGCTTCGATATCCTGCATCACGACGCGAAAGGCATAGATGTCGGAAAGCTGCTCGAAGCCCACCGACTTGCGCTCCATCTTGGTCCAGATCGAAAAAGGCTTCTTCCGACGGCCGTTGACCTTGGCCGTGATGCCATTCTTCTGCAGATTCCTGGAGAGCTGGCTTTCGATCTCGCCGATCAGGTTGCGGTTGCGCTCGGCGAGCGCATCGAGCCGCTGCTGCACCACGGCATAGGCTTCCGGATCGAGCGTATGGAAGGAGAGATCCTCGAGCTCCTCGCGCATCTCCTGCATGCCCATGCGGCCGGCGAGCGGGGCGTAGATGTCCAGCGTCTCCTCGGCGATGCGCCGTCGCGAAGCATGCGGCACGAATTCCAGCGTCCGCATGTTGTGCAGGCGGTCGGCGAGTTTGATCAGAAGCACGCGGACGTCGTCGGCGATCGCCAGCAGCAATTTGCGCAGGTTCTCGGCCTGCTTGGCCTCGCGGGAAACCAGCTCCAGCCGCTTCAGCTTGGTCAGGCCCTCGACCAGCACGCCGATCTCGTGGCCGAAGACATGGTCGATCTCGGCCCGCGTCGCCTCGGTGTCCTCGATGGTGTCGTGCAACAGCGCGGCCACGATCGTGGCGTCGTCGAGCTTGAGGTTGGTCAGGATCGCTGCAACTTCGAGCGGATGGGAAAAATAGGGATCGCCGGAGGCCCGGGTCTGCGTGCCGTGCGCCTTCATGGCGTAGACATAGGCGCGGTTCAGCAGGTCTTCGTTGGTATCGGGATTATAGGACCGGACGCGCTCGACCAGATCGTACTGCCGCATCATCCGCGAGCGCGGCGATTTGGATTTTTCGGCCACAGGCGAGCTCGGCGCGACCGCGGCCTGGTTGGTCGCGGCCTGCATCTGCCGGGAGCTGCGGCGCCAATACGCGATCACGTCACACTGCCTTTTTCCTGCCGAACCCTACCTGCCCAACCTTAACCAATCTAATGCGTTTTGCGGTGGCGGTGCCATGCGGCCTGGCCGCCAAGCCGTTGAAATTTCGCCTGGAGTGGCGACAGGGCAACCCCCGGACCAGCCAATTGCGCCCCTGACCGTGAACGTCGCCCCGTCACGGTGAAAATGTCAACAAAAGCAAAGGCCCGGACGAATGTCCGGGCCTCTGACCGATCGGGAAATTGTGGAACGCGCCAAACAGCGTGGATTACTCGTCTTCTTCGGGTTGCTCTTCCGGCGGCGCCAGGCCTTCGAGGCCCTTGAGCAGTTCTTCCTCGGTCATGCGTTCCACCGCGACCTCGGTGTCGTCGGCATCGACGCTGGCGCCGGCCGAGCCGATCAGCGGTACGGTATCCGGCTCTGGCTCATCCACCTCGACGAACTTCTGCAGGGAGTGAACCAGCTCTTCGCGGAGATCTTCCGGGGAAATAGTGGAATCGGCGATTTCCCGGAGTGAAACGACGGGATTCTTGTCGTTATCGCGATCAACTGTGAGTTGCGACCCTGACGAGATCATACGGGCGCGATGGGCCGCCAACAGTACCAGGTCGAAGCGGTTATCGACCTTATCAATGCAATCTTCCACGGTGACGCGCGCCATAGACCGTCGCTCCGTTATTGGGGCCAAATATGTCGGTGTTGGGGGCTAGTTATAGGGGGAGAGACCGAACCGCAAGACCAAATTTGTGATTTGCCTTCTGGCTTGGCTCTGATACCCCCGGCGCCGGGCCAAACCGGCCGGAATGTGCAGTCGCGGCAAGGTTGCCGCACTGGGCAAGTAAATCTCTTCATTGCGCGTCAAAAGTATAGGTTTTTCGCCCTCGCCCCACCATAATTGCAGTGGTGACTGTCGGAGGGCACGATTCACCGAACTTTAGGCAACCGAACTGGAAAGTGCGCGCGGCCGATGGCTGCTGCGCTAGAAAAGCTAACAACAACGTGAGAACCATTTGATGTCACCGGCTTCAAACAAGATCGCGCTATTCATTGACGGCGCCAACCTCTACGCAACCGCCAAAACGCTTGGCTTCGATATCGATTACAAGCGCCTTCTCAAGGAATTTCAGAGCCGGGGGACGTTGCTGCGGGCATTCTACTACACCGCGATCATCGAGGATCAGGAATACTCCTCGATCCGCCCGCTGATCGATTGGCTCGACTACAACGGCTACACCGTCGTGACCAAGGCGACGAAGGAATTCATCGACGCCTCGGGACGGCGCAAGGTGAAGGGCAACATGGACATCGAGCTCGCCGTCGATGCGATGGAGCTGGCCGAGCACGTCGACCAGATCGTGCTGTTCTCGGGTGACGGCGATTTCCGCTCGCTGGTCGAAGCCGTCCAGCGCCGCGGCGTTCGCGTTACGGTGGTGTCTACCATCTCGAGCCAGCCGCCGATGATCGCCGACGAACTGCGCCGGCAGGCCGACGTCTTCACCGACCTCGTCGAGCTGCAATCGAAGCTGGGCCGCGATCCCTCCGAGCGCCCCGCGCCCCGCGAGCCGCGCCACCACTCGCCGCAGTTCCTGCAGCGTGCGACGACGACCGCGGCGCAGCGGGCCGGCGACGACGATTTCGACGATTGAGAAGAAGGCGATAGGCTGCTAGAGCCTCGGTTCTGATCGAACAGAACCGGGGCTTCTTTTTGTTCGGTGCGCGGTGGGCGCGACCCGGCCCCCGTCCCTTGGAACCATGGCCTGCCGCTCCATCCGTGACGCCTTCGAACCCGGCTGCGATTGCCCGCTCTGCCCGCGGCTCGCCGAATTCCGCGCCGAGGCGCGCGCGAAGCAGCCCGGCTGGCACAATGCGCCGGTCGACTCGTTCGGCGATCCCGACGCGCGGCTGCTGATCGTTGGACTGGCCCCCGGCATGCAGGGCGCCAACCGGACCGGACGACCGTTCACCGGCGATTACGCCGGCGATCTGCTGTATGCGACCCTGCTCGAATACGGCTTCGCCGAGGGCGTCTATCAGGCCCGACCCGACGACGGGCTCAAACTCATCGACAGCCGCATCAGCAACGCGGTGCGCTGCGTGCCGCCACAAAACAAGCCGTTGCCCGCCGAGATCAACACCTGCCGGCAATTCCTGGTTCAGACCATCACGTCGATGCCCAGGCTCCGCGCGATCGTGGCGCTCGGGCGCATCGCCCATGATTCGACCTTGAAGGCGCTAAACCTACGCGCCGCCGCCGCCCCCTTCGGGCACGGCGCGGTGCATGAGGCGGGTGCGCTGCGGCTCTACGACAGCTATCACTGCTCGCGCTACAACACGAACACCGGCGTGCTGACGCCAAAAATGTTTCGCAACGTGTTCGCGCAAGTGCGGAAGGATCTGGAATCGTAAGGGCTAGAAGGTGTCGTAGCCCGCCATGAGCGCAGCGAAATGCGGGACCGGTGTCCGCGTCGTCCCGCATGTCGCTGCGCTCATGGCGGGCTACGAACAGCAACCATTCAAGCCGGATTGGCCCTCAGCCAGGCCAGCACCTCGGCGGCATTGCGATCAGGCGGAAACACCGGATAGAACACGTGCGTGATGCGCCCGCCGTCGACGATCAAGGCCAGCCGCTTGATCAGCGTCAGGCCCGCAACCTCCATGGTCGGCAGCTGCAGCGCGCGGGTCAGCACCAGCTTCTCGTCCGACAGCACCGCGAACGGCAGATGCAGCCGCGACGCCATTTCGGTCTGGTAGACATTGTCCTGTGTCGACAGGCCGAACACGTGGCTGACGCCGGCGGCCTTCAGCTCCGCATAGAGGTCGCGGAACGCACAGGCTTGCGGCGTGCAACCGCGGGCGCCTGGAATCATGTCCCAGTCGTCGACCAGGCTGATCTTGCCGGGCTCGCCGGTGCGGGGATAGGCGAAGACCACGGTGCGGCCGGCGAGCGTGGACAGCGTCACCGACGTGTCGTCGGTGGCGAGCAGCGTGACGGGCGGCAACGCCATGCCGACGAGATGAGCCGCCGCGCCGTCATCGGTGGGTGCCGGGATCTTGCTCCAGTCGACTTCGAACAGGTTCGATTGAGCCATGTCGTTTCCTCCAGGCGAATAGCGAATGGCGAGTAGCGAATGAAAAACTATCGCGCGCGAATTTCCCTATTCGCTACTCGCCATTCCCTATTCGCCACTCACCCCCGTGCCCGCATCAGGCGGCCTTTTTCACGGCCCCAGTCGCGCTTCTTTTCGCTCTCGCGCTTGTCATGCAATTTCTTGCCCTTGGCGATCGCCAGCAACAGCTTGGCGCGGCCGCGCTCGTTGAAATAGAGCTTGAGCGGGATCAGCGTCATGCCGTCGCGATCCACCGCGCCCATCAGCCTGTTGATCTGCTTGCGGTGCAGCAGCAGCTTGCGCGGCCGCTTCGGCTCATGGTTGAAGCGGTTGGCCTGCAGATATTCGGGAATGTTGGCGTTGATCAGCCAGATCTCCCCGTTCTTGGAATCCGCATAGGATTCCGCAATCGTGGTCTTGCCGTTGCGGATCGACTTCACCTCGGTGCCGGTCAGCGCGATGCCGGCCTCGACCGTGTCGTCGATCGCATAGTTGAAGCGGGCCTTGCGGTTTTCCGCGACGACCTTGATCGGGCGCTCGTTCTTCTCGGCCACTTCAAGCCTTCTTCAGGAGATCTCGGATCTCGGTCAGCAATTCAACTTCGGCCGAAGGCTTCGGCGGCGCCGCGGGCGCCGCCTCGTCCTTGCGCTTCAGCTGGTTCATGGCGCGGATCACCATGAACAGAACAAAGGCGACGATTAAGAAATTCAGCGTCAATGTCAGAAAATTGCCCCACGCCAGCACAGCGCCCTGCTTCTTGGCGTCGGCGAGGTTGGTCGCCGTCACCGACTTTGACAGGCCGGTAAAGTAGTTGGAGAAATCCAGGCCGCCTGTGATCGAGCCGATGATCGGCATGATGATGTCGGCGACCAGCGAACTGACGATGGCGCCGAAGGCTGCGCCAATGATGACGCCGACGGCAAGGTCGACGACGTTGCCCTTCATCGCGAATTCGCGGAATTCCTTCAGCATCTTGTAGTCCCCCCTCAAGACTTCAAACGCACTTTGCCCGGCTCAGTTGAGCAGCCCGGCATGCACCATGGCCTCGCGGATCACCTTGCCGGTCGGCGGCGTCACGCTCATCAGCGGCAGGCGTACTTCCTCTTCGAGCCGTCCGAGCAGCTTGAGGCCATGCTTGGCGCCCGCCAGGCCAGGCTCCTTGAACACGGCGTCGTGCAGCGGCGTCAGACGGTCCTGGATCTTCAGGCCGGTCGTGTAATCGCCCTGCAGGACGGCGGTCATCAGGTCGGCGCACAGTTTCGGCGCCACGTTGGCGACCACCGAGATGCAGCCATGGCCGCCCGCCGCCATGTAGGCCAGCGCGGTCATGTCCTCGCCGGACAGCTGGATGAAATCCGGCCCCATCGCATGGCGCTGCTGCGAGACGCGCGCCAGATTGGCGGTGGCGTCCTTGACGCCGGCGATGTTCTTCAATTCGAACAGCCGCGACATGGTCTCGACCGACATGTCGACGACCGAGCGCGGCGGGATGTTGTAGATGATGATCGGAATCCCGATCGCGTCGTTCACCGCCTTGAAGTGCTGGTACATGCCTTCCTGGGTCGGCTTGTTGTAGTACGGCGTCACGACCAGCACCGCATCGGCGCCGGCCTTCTCGGCATGAACGGCGAGGTCGATGGCTTCCCGCGTCGAGTTCGAACCGGCGCCGGCGATCACGGGCACGCGTCCGTTCGCTTCGGCAATGCAGATCTCTACCACCCGGTGGTGCTCGGCATGGCTCAGCGTGGGGCTCTCGCCGGTCGTGCCGACGGGAACGAGGCCATGCGACCCCTGCTCGATCTGCCAGGCGATCAGCCCCCGGAACGCGGCCTCGTCGAGGGCGCCGTTCTTGAATGGCGTGACCAAGGCGGTGAGTGATCCCCGGAACTTTGTCTTGGCTGCCATGGACTTCCTCCAAACACTTCAGAAACGGCACCAGCGAAAAATTGATCTCACTTCATATCGGGTCTGAGGATCAGGCGAAAGGGCCGTGCCGCAGGACTGTAGCGCTTTGTTTCGACGCCAAAATCCGGTCCGGCGGGGCGGCCTGCACCGGCAAGTCAATAGCCGCGATTTCGCCGCGGTGATGGCGCAAACAGGACGAGCGCCGACGTTTTAGCATTTTGTCCACATATTCGGTCAAATACACCTTGGGGCTGGACCCGACTGAATGATTCGACGCCGCAGAGGAATACCGTGATCCCATCCCGCGCCACAGCAATGCGATCGACCGCATTGGCGACCAGCCTGGCGCTGGCTATTGGGCTGGCGTTGCCGGTGGCGGGTTGGGCCGCGGCCAAGGTTCCGCTGCCGAAGCCGCGGCCGATCACGCGCAATGTCGCTGCGAAGCCTGCGGTCCAGGCTGCGCCCGCGGCGGCCCAGACGCCGGCAGCGGCTACCGCCGTGGCGCCGGCCGCGCCTGCTCCGGCACCGCCTATCCTCGCGCCGGCGACGCGCCAGCACGCCGCCCTGCCGCCGCCGAAGAAGCCGGTGATGGCGGCAGCGGTCGCCGCCACCAGTTCGACATCGCAGGCCGACAAGGATGCGCTGGAGAATGTCATCGAGCTGGTGCGCAAGCAGAAGCCCGCCGACGCCACCCAGGCGCAGGCGGCGATCTCGGACCCGGTCGCGCGCAAGCTCGCCGAATGGCTGATCCTGCGCAGCGACAACAACGGCGCCTCGGTCGAACGCTACCGCGCGTTCGTGACCGCCAACCCGAGCTGGCCGTCGCAGACGTTCCTGCGCCGGCGCATCGAGGCGGCGCTGTGGGACGACCGCCGCGACGACGGCACGGTGTGGTCGTGGTTCCAGAACGATTCGCCGATCTCGGCGAAGGGCAAGTTCGTGCTGGCCAAGGCGATGCTCGCGCGCGGCGACCGCGCCAATGCCGAACGGCTGGTGCGCGAGGCCTGGCGCAATGACGGCATGTCGGAGGATACCGAGAGCGCCGCGCTCGACATGTTCGGCGCGCTGCTGACGGCGGGCGACCACAAGGCGCGGATGGACACGCTGTTGTACGGCACCGAGCAGGAAGCCGGCGGCATGCGCGCCGCCAAGCGGCTGGGATCGGGTCATGTCGCGCTGGCGAAAGCGCGCATCGCCGCCAACAAGAAAGGCTCGAACCTCAAGGCGCTGCTCGACGCGGTGCCGCACGAGCTGCACGGCGATCCCGGCTACATGTTCGCCCGCATCCAGTGGCTGCGCCGCGAGGAAAAATTCAACGAAGCCGCACAGCTGATGCTGGCGGTGCCGAAGGATCCGAACCGGCTGCACAATCTCAACGAATGGTGGATCGAGCGGCGGCTGCTGGCGCGCAAGATGATCGATGTCGGCGAGCACCGCACCGCCTATCTGATCGCGCGCGACGCCGCCCTGCCCTCGCGCGACATCTACAAGACCGAGCAGGAATTCACCGCGGGCTGGATCGCGCTGCGATTCCTCAAAGACCCCGCGGTCGCCGCCCAGCACTTCGCGCGCATCGGCGTCGGCAGCGCCAATCCGACCGCGCTGGCGCGCGCCGGCTATTGGCAGGGCCGCGCAGCGGAAGCGGCCGGACGGCAGCAGGAAGCGCGCGCCGCATACAGCCGCGCCGCCGAACAGTCGACTAGCTATTACGGCCAGCTCGCGCGCGCCAAGCTGGGATTGCCACAGCTCGAACTGAACGGCGTCCCGCGCGGGCGCGGGTCGGAGCGGCTGGAGATCGTCCGCGCCGTGCAGCTGCTCTACGAGCTCGACGAGCGCGAGATCGCCATTCCGATTTTCGCCGACATGGGCGAGAACGGCGATCCCGATGCGCTGGCCGGTCTCGGCGAACTGACCGCGCGCCATGCCGACGCCCGCGGGATGTTGCTGCTCGGCAAGGCCGCGCTCAACCGCGGACTGCCGTTCGACCATTACGCCTATCCCGTCACCGGCATCCCCTCATTCAAGCAGATCGGACCGGAGGTCGAGCCCAGCGTCGTCTATTCGATCGCCCGGCAGGAAAGCGCGTTCAACCCCGCCGTGGTCTCGCCCGCGCAGGCCTATGGGCTGATGCAGGTGACGCCGGACGCCGGACGCTATGTCTGCAAGCGGGCCGGCGTCAGTTTCGACCTCAACCGGATGAAGACCGATTCGGTCTACAACGCCACGCTCGGCGCCGCCGAGCTCGGCGGGCTGCTCGAGGACTATCGCGGCTCCTATATCCTGACCTTCGCCGGCTACAATGCCGGCCGCGGCAGCGTGAGGAAGTGGATCGAGCGCTATGGCGATCCGCGCGATCCCAAGGTCGACGCGGTGGACTGGGTCGAGCTGATCCCATTCTCCGAGACGCGCAACTATGTGCAGCGGATCATGGAGAATCTGCAGGTCTACCGCGCACGGTTTGGCGGCGGCACCAAGCTGCAAATCGAAGCCGACCTGCATCGCGGCGCCAGCATTCAGTAACGCGACATCCAATCAGCGGGGCGAACCGAGCCGGCGCCGCCTGGCGCGGCGATTACGTCTGATGTCGCATGAAGGCGGCATGCTCGGCGTACCGCAGAACCCTGGATCAAAAGATCGAAAACAACCCCATGCAAAGTAGCGGAGCTGCGCGCCGCGGAAGAAAAATAAATCAATTACTTCAATATCTTGCTTTTAATTTGTGAAACAGAACTGCATGTAAAGAAAAACCCCCGGCAGTTGCCTGCCGGGGGTTCTCGGTGTTTCAAGTCTTTCGGGATCAGAAGTTGCGCTGGGCGCGAACGTTCAGGAAGACCGTGCTCTGGTCCTTGAACTCGTACACAGCGGTCGGCTTCGGCGCCGTCGCGGTGATGGTCGAGTTGCCCGACATCTTCTGGTCGAGGAAGAAGGCGCCGACTTCAGCCGAGAACGTCAGGTTCTTGACGGGAGTCCAACGGGTGACCACACCAACCTGTGCGACGTTGAAGTCAGGGTTACAGGTGTAGGTGGTCGCGCTGGCAGCAGCCGCCTGACCGCCATGCGTGGCGGCGAAGCCGGCGCAATAGATACCCTTGGCCGAACCGATGCCGGCGAGGTTATCATTGGTGCCACCGTCATACTTGACCTGGGCGTAGCTGCCCCAGAGGCTGGTCGACCAGTAGGGATCCCAGTTGTGGTTGAACGCACCACGGACACCCCAAGCGGTCGTCAGGATGAGGCCGCTGCCGGTCGCACCGCCACCGAAGGAGCCCGGAGGAGCATAGATGGCGTCGGCAACGCCGCCGAGCCCGATGCTCTGATAGGCACCGTTACCGCTGCCACCGAACATCGCGAAGTTCGGCGAACCACCGCTGGTCGAGATCACGGCCTTGGTCGTGCCCTTGGCCCAGGTCGCGTCGATCTTGAAGTCGTCGCCGGGACCGGTCGGGATGTTCTTGATCTGCAACGCAGCCGTCACAGCACCGCCCCACTTGTCCTCCTGATGACCGGAGAGTTCCGACGCGTTGGTCGGAGCACCACCGGTGGTGAGAGCGTTGTAGGTCGTGCTCACGAGGTGAGCCACACCCGAAATCTGGAACAGACCCCAGGCCTGGTCGACGCGGATGTTGCCGGCGATATCGGGCGCATGCAGGCCGCTATAGGTGTTGGTGCCGACACCGTTGACGTTGATGCCGAGCGACGAGTTCCAGACCGCGGTGCGGTTGAACACGGTCGGGTCGTCGAGGCCGATGGTGGCCGACACGCCGTTGCCGAACTGCGCGGTGTACTGGATGTTGTTCACGCCGGTGACGTAGTCGGGGCCGCCGAGCAGGAACGAGTTGTTGTTGCCCGGATAGCCGTTCCACGGCGTTGCGTAAGCCGAAGCCGACTTACCGAAGGTGAACCCGGCGAACTGGATGAACGCGAATTCAACCGCGACGTAGCCGCCGCCTGCCGTCGAGAGCAGCGCGCTGTTGAGCGGAGCACCGGTGGTGGCAGCCGTACCCGGGTTGGTCGTTCCGAAGTTCTGGAACTGGAAGTCGCCCTGACCGAAGGTGCGGACCACGCCGTATTCGGTGGCGGTGCGGGTATCGACCGTCAGCGCCATACGCGAGCGGGAGTTGAAGTAGTCGCGGTAACGATTGCCCTGGCCGGCATCGCCGTTCCAGAAGGGTCCACCGTAAACGTTGCCGTTAAACGTGGTGTCGACGCGCAGATAACCACCCAGCTTGATGCAGGTGTCGGTGCCCGGGATGTAGAAGAATCCCGCGCCGTACAGGGAGCAGATCCTCACGTACTCGACCGCTTTGGCCTTGACGGGAAGATCGGCGGCCTGTGCTCCGCTCATGGCGACGAGACCCGCCGCTGAGCCGAGAATAAGGCTCTTAACCATCTTCATGCTAAACCTCCAGTTTGCTCTGTAGGGAAGGTTCCGGATCCGCCGGGTGCAAACACCCTTGGTTGGTTCCCTTAATCCCCTGAAACCCGCTCAGTCGCTTCGCGCCTTCGGACACTCCCGCATGAACGCGAGGGACTTAAGCGAACCACCTAACGGGACGACCTCGGGATGCCCCCCTCCGTCGCGTGATCACAATTACCGAGGACTTCTGCACACGCAATAAAGGAACCGCTCCGAACACCCCCGCCGATCCGCTTTTCACAGCGGTGTTGCACAAATAACACGGGCTCGTGATCGAAACTTTTCCGTAACCAACTGTTTTCAATGCTGTTTTTAAAATCGTTTCGATCGGGCGTGATCGGTCGATGGAGCACTGCAGCAAGGCCGCGAACGACGTCGCACGCAGCTCCCGCGTATCGAATCGCCAGGCGCCATGCCGATTCTACGGCACCGATTCCACGCCTATTATAATGAGAGCAATGAAGCCGACTTTGTTGGCGGCCTGCCCCCGAGGCTGGCCTGGCGGGCGTCAATCCGCCGGTAGCCGGCGTCACGAACGCCAGCGGCCGTTCTTGCCAACGATCAATGCCGTAACCTGGAAGTTGGCGGAGAGGGAGGGATTCGAACCCTCGATACAGCTTGAGACCGTATGGCGCTTTAGCAAAGCGCTGCCTTCAGCCACTCGGCCACCTCTCCCAACCGGGCGACTTATGCATCGAACAATCAAGAGCGTCAAACGACTTATCGCCGTGCGGTAGTTCATCTCCGGCCGGAGGAAAACGCCCGAAGGGCAGCGCCTGGAGCCCTGCACGTCACACAAGCGCCCTGCCTCGCGCCGCCAAGCGCCGCCTCGCTCGTTCCGCCACGATGGCAACTTGCCGAGGAACCGCTCCATATCAAGCCGGTTGCCCCCGATCGCAATCTGCCGGCAACGGAATGACGGACGCCTTCTCATCGATCCAATACCCACACTGGCTGATGGTAGCCGGTGCGCTCTTGCTGGCGCTCGGCGTTGCCGGACTCGCCATGCGCGGGCGAGACGTCGAAGCTCCGTCCGATCCGATCCCGAACGATCCGCCACCATCCGAGTCCGAGGAAGATATCGAACCGGAGGAACCTTCCGAGCGCCTGACCGACGAAAAGCGACGAGATCGATGGGCCGAACGAGTCGGCGACGAAGTAGCCGGGCGCTAGTCACGAGGGCGCCACCCGGGGTTCGCTTCTCATGGGCCCACCAGAAAGCAGCGCGAAAGGAACGAACGCAACAAGCGGCTGTTGACCCCACTCAACGGAAACAGGGATTAGCTCATGAAGAAGATCATGTTCGTTACGGCCTGCATCGCAGCGCTCGCCTCACCCGCCGCATTTGCGCAGCAGCCCACTGGCGGCGCGTCGAGCCAGGGCAATGTCGGCCCGGGCGCATCGGAAGGCGCGATGAAGGACACCGGTGGCGCCATGCACAAGGGCACCACCGGCACCAGCAGCCGGCCTTCGCCCAAGGGCGATGCCAGCACGTCCGGCGCAGGTACCGCCGCTGGCGTGAATAACACCGGCAACGCCACTGATCCAGGCGCCGTGCAGGGCGGAACGAACCGGCGCTAGCGCCGCGTGAACAAAGGTGTGTCGCCGCCGACCAAGGCGGCGTGTGTTGGAGCCCGGTTCTGATCGATCAGAATCGGGCTTCATTGGTTTTTCGAAGCGTCGTCATTCGAAGCAATGGCCACGCCGCTCGAACAATGCTGCGAGCGGCGTCAGCCTTCATAGCGCGAGCTTCCTGACCTGAGAGCGCCAGCGAATGGGAGACCGGTTCGCGTTACCAAACGCGTCAAACCAAATCCAGATCCCTTTCCGCTTCAATCGAAACGGATCAGAGTTAGTGCGCGCTCATCCAGGCGCGGGCTTCGCGCTGCGCGGTGGCGATTTCCGCCTCCGACATCATCGCAGCGACTTCGCGCCGCATCGAGATGGCGTCCGCGCGCCCCTTCAGCGCGGCGAGATTGAACCATTTGTGGGCCGCCACGAGGTTGACCACGCCGGAGCGGCCGCTCGCCCAGTACAGTCCGCGCTCGAACAGCACGTCCGGGATGGCGGTGGCTTCCACGGCGATGGCCGCGTCGAGATCGATCTGCCCCTGAAACATCGATAGCCCCCTTTTGTTATCGTTGCCGCCCTGCCCCGAGCGCGGCCCCTGTCCACTGTTGAAACTTCCCCAACGCCGTTTGCCGGTCTGTTGTTGGCAGGATCATGGACGATCAAATTTGAAGGACAGTTTAAGGTTCGCGATGAACGGGAGATAAAGACAGGCTTTGCGCCGCTGAACGATAAAGCGCAGAAGTGCCTGTGACGCCGGCGGAAATCGGAAAGTGTAAATCTCGGTTTACCGAGCGGTTTGGCAGAACGATAACCATTGCCGCAAGGTCGGCATGGTCATCACCGATGTTGCCGCCGGGCCGCGCCGGGCGACGTTTCGGTGGATCGGGCACCGCGGCTCCCCATCATCACGGCACGACGGACATGCCAATGAGGGGCGCTCCGACGGCGGAAACCAAACCGGCGGCGCGCAGGGACAATCGATACGGCGAGGGAAAAACGGCCTGGCGACACCCGTGGTGTCGGACTTTGGGAGCACGCTCGGGCGGAGCAAGCGTTTCCGGGGGCAATGCGCCCTCTCGGGGAACGAGGGCGTCGGCGAACACGTCAGGACCAGATTTCATGCCGGAGCTTTGGGCTCCGGAAGAAATTGCGGGCAGTTAAGGATACCCGCAACGAACGAAGAACAACTCGTTTCTTCTGCCGGACCGGTTTGAAAGCGAACTTTCACTTCGATCCGACCGTTGACCTGATGTCTCGCCGACACCCTCTTTCGTCAAAAGAGCCTTCAGGATTATCTCAGAGAGACTTTCATCGCAGAGAGACGTTCATCCGGGCTCGTGTGACGTGCCGGCATCAAGCGGCCGGCAACTCTTGAAGAAGCGAAGTTACTTCTTCTTCTTCGCGACCTTGCGGGTCTTCTTCGCAGTCTTCTTCACTGCGCTCTTCGCCTTCTTCGCCTTCTTCGCTTTCTTGGCCATGTTGCCCTCCTAATGTAAGTGAGATGGCTTTAGTCTGCTCGTGCATTCGGGAATCGAGATGCACTACATCCCGAATACACCAACGCTCTGAAAAAAACAGCGTCCCGCTTAAAGAAGTGTTGACGCAGCAACGAGAGCGCGCGCAGCGCGACCAAATCAGCGACGTCGCGACACGCTCTTGCGTCGATGCAAAAAATGCCGAAGCGGTGCACGCCGTTGCCAGTCCGCAGTGCAGGAATCGCCTGTACAGTTGTGCAATTTCGTGATTGCGAAGTTGACGATCGATCGACGATGCCGCGCGCTGCGACTCGGCGGCTGCGTCAAAATGACGTGCGCACGGACTCTGAGTCGCACGGTTTGGCAACAAAAAAATTTTCGTAGTCACAGCGCGGAAGCGTCGCCGACGCGCGCCGAAACGAACATTCCGGACGAATCGCGAGCGGCGATTCGGAAGGACGCGCACCGTCGCGACGATCGGCTTCGATGTCGCGACGGGCGATCGAAGCGAGCGTGCGCCGATCGATCACGACATCACGGACGCGGCGGATGTCCCGTAACGGGACGCTTCGTCAGATGCCGAGCTTCGCTTTCAGGAGATCGTTGACGGCTTGCGGATTGGCCTTGCCGCCGGACTGCTTCATCACCTGGCCGACGAACCAGCCGGCGAGTTGCGGCTTGGCTTTCGCCTGCGCGACCTTGTCGGGATTGGCCGCGATGATGTCGTCGACGACCTTTTCGATGGCGCCGAGGTCGGTCACCTGCTTCATGCCGCGGGTTTCGACCAGCTCGCGCGGGTCGCCGCCCTCGGTCCAGACGATCTCGAACAAATCCTTGGCGATTTTCCCGGAGATGGTGCCCTCGCCGATCAGGCCGACGATCGCGGCGAGCTGCGCCGCCGACACCGGCGAGGCCGAAATGTCGCGGCCTTCCTTGTTGAGGCGGCCGAACAGCTCGTTGATGACCCAGTTGGCGGCGAGCTTGCCGTCGCGGCCCTTGTCGGCAAGGCCCGTGAGCACGGTTTCATAGAACACCGCGCTCTCGCGCTCGGCGACCAGCACGCCGGCATCGTAGGGCGACAGGCCGAGGCTCTCGACGAAGCGCGCCTTCTTCTGGTCCGGAAGTTCCGGCAGGTGCGCCTTCAGGTCGTCGACATAGGCCTGCGTGAATTCGAGCGGCAGCAGGTCCGGGTCCGGGAAATAGCGATAGTCGTGCGCCTCCTCCTTGGAGCGCAGCGAGCGCGTCTCGCCCCTGGCAGGGTCGAAGCGGCGCGTCTCCTGCTCGATCTTGCCGCCGTCCTCGATGATCTCGATCTGACGCCGCGCTTCGGATTCGATCGCCTGGCCGATGAAGGCGATCGAGTTCATGTTCTTGATCTCGCAGCGGGTGCCGAGCGGCCCGCCGGGCTTGCGCACCGACACGTTGACGTCGGCGCGCAGGTTGCCCTTCTCCATGTCGCCGTCGCAGGTGCCGAGATAGCGCATGATCGAGCGCAGCTTGGTCACATAGGCCTTGGCCTGCTCGGCGTCGCGGATGTCGGGCTTGGAGACGATCTCCATCAACGCCACGCCGCAGCGGTTGTAATCGATGAAGGACTGCGACGGCGACTGGTCGTGCAGCATCTTGCCGGGGTCCTGCTCCAGATGCAGCCGCTCGATGCCGATCGCAGCCGTCCTGCCGCCGTCGAGATCGACGATCACCTCGCCCTCGCCGACGATCGGCGACTTGTACTGGCTGATCTGGTAGCCCTGCGGCAGGTCAGGGTAGAAATAGTTCTTGCGATCGAACACCGAACGCAGGTTGATCGCGGCGTTCAGCCCGAGACCGGTACGCACCGCCTGGCGAACGCATTCCTCGTTGATCACGGGCAGCATGCCCGGCATCCCCGCATCGACCAGCGACACCTGGGTGTTGGGCTCGCCGCCGAAGGCGGTCGACGCGCCGGAGAACAGCTTTGACTTCGAGGTGACCTGGGCATGGATCTCCATGCCGATCACGACCTCCCAGTCGCCGGTCTGGCCCTTGATCAGTTTTCCCGGGTTCACTGTCGCGTTCATCGATGCAGGCTTCCGAACGAGGTTGTTGTGAGCAGGCGTTGGGCTTCGCGCAACCGACCGCGCCAGTCAAGCCGGGGAAATCGGCACAGGGACCGCCGGTGACGCGGCGCCGACCTGGTGCGCACCAGTCAGGCCGATCCTGCACAATATCCCCTGGCGCCGGCATTCACCGCTGCATTGACGCCCCGCAGGACTGTACAATAAAGGTTGCATAAGGGTGGTTGGGGAATACCATGTTTCGTATCTTGTTGGTGGCGGCCGTCGCCGTCGGTCTCGCGTCGTGTGCAACGCCTTATGCCCAACAGGGCATCACCGGCGGTTTTGATGTCCAGGAATTGCGGCCGGACGTCTTTCGCGTCAGTTTTGGCGGCAACGGGTTCACCACCAAGGAAACCGTTCAGGTCTATTGGCTCTACCGCTGCGCCCAACTGGCAATCGAGAAGGGTTTTGGCGGCTTCGAGATCCTCTCCGACATGCAGTTCTCGATGCGGCGCGCGCCGGAGGATGATCGCGACCGGCCGCGGCTGAGCAGTGCCGTTGCCTCGCTGCGCACCAGCATTCCCGTGTCGGCGGACGAAGCCGCCCAGGTTCGCGTGTGGCGGCCGGACGGCGATCTCGCCAGCCGCTCGGTCGAGCCGATCCGGCTGGCACGCGGTGGCGGCGGCGCGATCTTCATCTATGGCGGCGGTGGAGGGATGCCCAAACCCGCCATCGAAGGCGACATCCATCTGCTTTCCGCGCCGGTCGCCGCGGCGCCGCCAAAAGTGTTCAACGCCAAGGAGTTGCTCAGCCAACTGGAACCCCTCGTGAAAGCGGACAAGTGCGGCACCGGCAACATCTGTCCGCATGTGCATGAGTATCTGCTGCCGAAGGGCAAGCTGCGGTAACGGTCCGTCAGCTGCCGTTCACGGCTTGCTCGAAGCGGCGCCGCGCAGCGCGGACACGATGCGCTCCCACTCCGCCTCCAAGGAATCCGTCGCCGCCGGCTGGCCGGCGCGGCGATACCAGTAGCCGGCATTGCCGAGATCACCCTCGACGCGGTGCAGATAGGCATGCACCCAGGCCGAGCTGGCGTCGCTCTCGTCCTGCACGATCCTGTGCGCCTGATCCCAATCACCCTTGGCGGCCCACCATAACGCCGCCAGCGGCGGTGTCAGCGCCGGCCCCGGCGCGGCGTCATCGAGGCTGGCGCAAAAATCGGCCATCTCTCACCACCATTTTGGCGGCGTGAAGCGCCCGGCGGCCTGCTCCACGACCTCGCCGAGCGAGAACAGCGTCTCCTCGTCGAAGGGACGGCCGATCAGTTGCAGGCCGAGCGGCAGGCCCTGGCTGTCCTTGCCCGCAGGGACGGCAATGCCCGGAAGGCCCGCCATGTTGACCGTCACGGTAAAGATGTCGTTGAGGTACATCTCGACCGGATCGGCGCCGCCCTTTTCGCCGACGCCGAAGGCGGCCGAGGGCGTCGCCGGCGTCAGGATCGCGCTGACGCCCCTGGCAAAGCAGTCCTCAAAATCCTTCTTGATCAGCGTGCGGACCTTTTGCGCCCGGATGTAGTAAGCGTCGTAGTAGCCGGCCGAGAGCACATAGGTGCCGATCATGACGCGGCGGCGCACTTCGGCGCCGAACCCCTCGGCGCGGGTGTTCTCGTACATGTCGGTGATATCGCGGCCGGGCACCCGCAGGCCGTAGCGGACGCCGTCATAGCGCGCGAGGTTCGACGAGGCTTCCGCGGGCGCCACGATGTAATAGGCCGGCAGCGCGTATTTGGTGTGCGGCAGCGACACGTCGACCAGTTCGGCGCCGGCGGCCTTCAGCCAGGCCGCGCCCTCGCGCCACAGTTTCTCGATTTCCGCCGGCATGCCATCGAGGCGATACTCCTTCGGGATGCCGATCTTCATGCCCTTGACGGACTTTCCGACCGCCGCCTCGTAGTCCGGCACCGGGCGATCGACCGACGTCGTATCCTTGGGATCGTGGCCGGCCATCGAGCGCAGCAGGATCGCGGCGTCGCGATTGGTGCGGGCGATCGGACCGGCCTGGTCGAGCGAGGAGGCAAACGCCACGATGCCCCAGCGCGAGCAGCGGCCATAGGTCGGCTTGACGCCGACGGTCGCGGTGAACGCCGCCGGCTGGCGGATCGAGCCGCCGGTGTCGGTCGCGGTCGCGCCCATGCAGAGCAGCGCCGCCACCGCGGAGGCCGAGCCGCCGGACGAGCCGCCCGGCACCAGCGTGGTGTTGCCGCCCTTGCGCCGCCACGGATTGACCACGGGACCGAAGCACGAGGTCTCGTTCGAGGAGCCCATCGCGAATTCGTCATTGTTGAGCTTGCCGAGCATGACCGCGCCGTCGCGCCAGAGCTGCGCGGTGACGGTGGATTCGTAAGGCGGCACGAAATTGCCGAGGATCTTCGAGCACGCGGTGGTGCGCACGTCCTTGGTCGCGAACAGGTCCTTGATGCCGAGCGGGATGCCGGCGAGCGGACCACCCTCGCCCTTGGCGATCTTCGCGTCGACCGCGCGCGCCATCTCGCGCGCCTTTTCGGGCGTTTCCAGCACGTAGGCATTGAGCGAACGCGCGGCCTCGATCGCGGCGAGATACGCATCCGTCAGTTCGAGCGAGGTGAAAGACTTGCTCGCGAGGCCCTGCCGGGCCTCGGCGATCGTCTTCGATGTCAGGTCGGTCATTTATTGATCGGGCTGCAGAAGAAAGGAGAGAGCGTCTTGTCGTTGGCCGGGTCGTCCGCTTTCGGCCTGGTCCGTTGATCCGCCTCGAGCGCATCGAGCAGCACGTCCATCGCCTTGTCGGGATCGGCGGCCTTGCCCTGGCGCTCCATCGCGTCGAGGTAGTTCATGTAGGCCTGGTAGGCCTTTTCGTCGTCGCAGAGCAGACACATCGGAGTTTCCGATCTTCCAGATTGACAGCTGACCAACCTCTTCAGGCGAAGCGCCCTTCAACCCCGGATCAAGTACGGGCCGGGCTTTCGCCTGAGCCTATTCGACCACCTTGGGCACCAGGAAGAAATGGTTTTGCGTTTCCGGCGCATTGCCGACGATGGCATCGGCGATTCCACCATCATCGACCACGTCGGCCCGCTTCTTCATCTCCATCGGGGTCACCGAGGTCATCGGTTCGACGCCGTCGACATTCACTTCCGAAAGCTGCTCCACGAAGGCCAGCATGGCGTTCAGTTCGCCCTGCAGATGGGGAACTTCGGCCTCGGTGACCGCGATCCGCGCCAGATGCGCGATGCGGCGGACGGTGGCGGCATCAACGGACATTAATATAGGCCTCGACGGGAGAATTGGCATCCGCCGTATAGCAGAGGGCGGTTTTGCGCCGCAACCATGGGCAACGGGCGAGCCGCGGTTGGACCTTGTTTTCCGCGGCCGGAAGCCGCTCCGCGCCGGGCGTGCGCCAACTCACGGTATTTTTCTCCCGGCCGGGCCATCCTGCCCCCTGACGAAGCCGGTTTGGCTCCCCATCTCCTGTCTCAGGGGATGTCGTTGCCGGCTAGAAACCGTGAGTGATGCCATGTCGCAGACCCAGGCCAATATCCTCCGCGAAAAGGCCGAGATGTTCCAGGCGCGCGCCGAAAGCGCGGCCGATCCGATCTCCCGCCAGCACTATCTGGAAATGGCCGCGCATTATCGGTCGCTCGCGGCCGAGCATCTGGACGTCAGGCGGGCCGAACCCGCGGCCCAGCATTGATTCAGCCGGGCTGCGCGATCGCGAGCTTTCGCAGGGCGGGCTGACGGCGGCATCACCGCCATGGACGACGATCGCTGATGAACGCCTAATGATCCCTTGGGCTGGACACCCTTGGGGTGGACAGGATCAGCGGCCGAACAGGCCGCCGACGGCGCTGCCGACGCCGCGCACCGCTCCTCCGACGCCACGCACCGCGCCGCCGATCACGCCGATCGGACCGCCGGGCCCGCGCGAATAGCGGGTACGGCTGCCGCCGCGGCGACGCTCGCTACGGTCGGCTTTGGCGGCCTGCTTCGCGGCCTCGGTCAGCGCCTTGTGCTGGGTGGCATCGAGGAAGCCGGTCGAGGGATAGCCGGAGTCCTCCTGCCAGCGCGCGATCGCCGCGCGGGTCGGCTCATCGAACGTGCCATTGGCCTTGGTTTCAAAGCCGAGCCTCGTCAGCCGGCGTTGCACGGCGCGACGCTTGCTCTTGGTGAGGCCGAGCTGTTCCTCGGTCTGCTGGCTGGCCTCGCCGGTCGCCTTTGTGCTGGTCGTATTCGCCGCATCGGCCGGGGCCGACGTGTCGCGGGGCGTGTCGCTCAGGCCGGCCGCGGCAAAGTGCGCGCTGTCGATGAGCGCCAGGATCGACAAGGCCAGGATCAAGGCGCGCATCACGCTTCCTCTGCCGTCATGTGTGTCGGTGATGCGGTCCACAAGATAACAAACCATCGCCCTGCCCCCCGAGCTGTCGCCTTCCAGCGGCCCCACACCGCGTCGCTGCGAGGGTAACTGTCGCCGATGGCAGGCGTTCCCGCGCCTGGCATCGATTGTCACGCCGCTTGGCACGTCACGAACCCTCGTGGTCCTCCCTGTCTCGATCAGAATTGTAGCGATTATTCGTCGCAACGATGTCGATCGGCGCATTGGCCGACGCGCAAGGCGGTATGGGGGTTTAGCTTACACCCTAGACTAACCTCCCAGCGCCGCCAGCCGCGCCAGCGCATCCGCCGCGAGCGACCGCGTCAATTCCGCCGCCGGCACCTCGCGGCCCATCCGCAGCGCCTGGCCGGCCCAGAGGTTGGTGAAATCGACCTTGCCGAGCTTTTCGGCCGCTGCCTTCAAGGGCGCGAGCGCGGTCGCGGCATGCGGAAATGCCGGGGCATCCGGCGAGACCGGACCGACCTCGCGCATCACGCGGTTGGGGACGCCGCGCGCGGGACGTCCGGTCATGACATTGGTGATGAAGGTAGCGTCGTCGCTCGCCTCGGCCAGCGCGGACCGCGCCGCCGCGCTCACCTTGGACTCGGGGCAGCGCAGATAGGCGCTGCCGATCTGCGCGCCGGCAGCGCCGAGCGCGAACGCGGCCGCGATGCCGCGCCCGTCGGCGATGCCGCCGGCGGCGATCACCGGCACCTTCACCGCATCGACCACCTGCGGCACCAGCGCGAAGGTGCCGGGCTGCTGGGCGATGTTGTCGGTCAAGAACATGCCGCGGTGGCCGCCCGCCTCCGCGCCCTGCGCGATGATGACGTCGGCGCCGTTCTGCTCCAGCCAGACCGCCTCCTTCACGATGGTGGCCGACGACATCACGATGGCGCCCGCGGCCTTGACGCGCCTGAGCAGCGCCGGATCAGGCAGGCCGAAGTGGAAACTGACCACCTCCGGCTTCAGCTCCTCCACCACCGCGCACATCGCCGCGTCGAACGGCGCGCGGTTGGCGGCGCTGACGGGTGCGGCCGGATCGATGCCGTGCTCCCTGTAATAGGCGGCAAGTCTCGCCTTCCAGCCCGCCTCGCGGGCGGGATCGGCATCGACCGCCGTATGGCAGAAGAAGTTCAGGTTGACCGGCGCCGAGACGCGCTGGCGGATGATGTTGACCTGCTCGCGCGCCTTCTCGGCCGTGATCATCGCACATGGCAGCGAGCCGAGCGCTCCACCTTGTGCCGCCGCGATCACGAGGTCCGCATCCACGACCCCGGCCATCGGCGCCAGCACGATCGGGAATTCGGTCTTGAAGAGGTCGATGATCCGGCGGTCTGGCCACATGGTTCTGCTCGCTTGGGTGAGTGGAATTATGCGTCAGGCAGCGGAGGAATTTCGCTGCCCATTCAAAATCTGATCCGCTTCGCCGACGAGCCGCGCGACGATCTCGCCGGCCGGCGGGATATCGTGGATCAGCCCGACCGCTTCGCCGGCGATGACCGCGGCAATGTCGAAATTGCCGGCCGCCCTCGCCGCTGCATATTCGGCTGCGACGGCCTGCAAATTCTGCATCAATTCGACTTCGCGGCCGATCCAGCGCCTCGCGTGATCGTTGATCAGGCAGCGGCCGGTGAACGGCGCAGGCCAGACGTTGTTGCGCGAGAGGTCGAAGATGATGCCGCGGATGCTGTTGCCGTTCGAGGCCGCACAGATGCGCCGTTTTGCCTCTTCCGCGCCGTCGCATTCCTGGCTGGCGTAGAAGCGCGTGCCGAGCAGCACGCCGGATGCGCCCAGCATCAGCATCGCCGCCAGCCCACGGCCGTCGCCGATGCCGCCGGCGGCGGCGACCGGCACCCGGCCGGCGGCGAGATCGACGACCGCCGGCACGATGTCGAGCGTGGTGCGCGAGGCGCCGTGGCCGCCGGCCTCGGTACCCTGCGCGATCAAAACGTCGGCGCCGGCAGCGAGCGCCTGCCGCGCCATCTCCTCGGTCTGCACCTGGCAGATCAGGAGCGCACCGGATGATTTGATCCGCGGCGCGAACGGCGCGGGATCGCCGAACGACAGCATGATCGCGCGCGGCCGCACTTGTAGCGCGATGTCGAGCAGCTGCGGCTGTTTGGCGAGGCTCCAGGTGATGAAGCCGATGCCGAAGGGATCGGGCACGTTCGCAAGCCTGGCCGTTTCCTGCTCAAGCCAAGCTTTGTCGCCATAGCCGCCGCCAAGAATGCCGAAGCCCCCGGCAGCGCTGACGGCCGCGGTGAGCCGCGCCCCGGCAATGACGTCCATCGGCGCCGAGAGGATCGGATGCTGGATGCCCAGGCGAGCGGTCAACGGCGTCGAGATCGGCATGTCCATTCCCTGCAATCTGGACAGCAATATAAGGTCGGAGTATCATTCTCTAAAAATGAATACTTTAGAATTCTGGCATCTCTAATATGAAACGGAGCGCCCCATGGAGCTGAGCGACCTCCTGACCTTTTCGGCCGTCGCGCGGCTGGGCGGCATCACCCGCGCCGCCGACGAACTCAACACGGTGCAGTCCAACGTCACCCAGCGCGTGAAAGCGCTGGAAGCCGAGATCGGCACGGCGCTGTTCGAGCGACACAGCCGCGGCATGACCCTGACCGGCGCCGGCCGCCGTCTGCTGCCCTATGCCGAACGGATGGCCGCGCTGGCGCGCGAGGCGGTGTTGGCCGCCCGCGACGACGGCGAACCCAAGGGGCCGCTTGCGATCGGTTCGATGGAAACGACCGCCGCCGTCCGCCTGCCCGCGCTGCTGGCAAACTTCCATCGCCGCTTCCCTGCGGTGCAACTCAGCCTGCGGACATCGACCACGGCCGAACTGGTGGCGGGCGTGCTCAACGGAACCTTCGACGGCGCGTTCGTCGCGGGTCCGATCGAACATGCCGAACTCGAGGCGACGGTCGCCTTCTGTGAGGAATTGGTGCTGGTGACCGCGCGACGATGGCCAAATCTCAAGGCGCTTCGCGCGGGGACGCCGGGCTCGGGGCCGACTGCGCTGGTCTTCCGCACCGGCTGCACCTACCGCCAGCGGCTCGAGCAGGTGTTCACGGAATTCGGCTGGCCGTCTTCCGCGCGGTTCGAACTCGGCACGCTCGACGGCATGATCGGCTGCGTCGCCGCCGACATGGGGGTGACGCTGCTGCCGCGCGCCGTGGTCGGGAAAAACGACAGCGTCGCCATCCACACGCTCACGCCCGCGCAGTCGAGGGTCGAGACCCTGTTCATCACCCGCCGCACCGCCCATCGCTACTGCGCGCTGCAGGGGTTTGCATCCTGCCTCGACAGCAAAGGCGAGGTCATCGCAGCCTGACATGCCATTGTCGTCGGCACTTGTTTCGCCGTGCGAAACGTCTCGGCCACAATGTTGTAACAATGCATGTCGCGCGGCGCATTTTCGCGCTGCGGGGTTCGATCGCAATGCGTGCGTCGGACTCAAAATGTTCTGGCCGCCGTGCCCTACTACGTTAGTATAAGGCGCTACCAAAACCATAACGTCAATTTGGGAGGGACTACGATGCGTGCCGCGTTCGTATTGTGCTGTTCTGTTGCCCTGTTGGGCACCGTTGGGACGGCAAGCGCTCAAGACTGGACGAAATCGAAATGGGGACCGAACGACGAGATCGGCTCCGCCAACTACATGACGCCCGAACTGGTCGTAAAGGCCGCGGGCCTGGTCAAGACCGGCAAGACTTACGCGCTCGGCATTCCGGTCGACTCCAAGACTCCCGCCTATCCGCCGCGCGCCTTCAAGATCACGGTGGTTCAGCCCGGCCAGGCCGGCATTCCCGGGCTTGGGCCCAACAAGACCACCTATAACGACGACATCATCGAGGGCTGGGTCGGCGTCGGCAGTCAGCTCGACGGCCTCGGCCATCTCGGCATCGAGCACGTCTACTATAACGGCAACAAGCTCGCCGACTTCGCCGATCCCACCGGGTTGAAGAAGCTCGGCGTCGAAAAGGTCCCGCCGATGGTGACGCGCGGCGTGCTGCTCGACATGGCGGCCCATTACGGCACCGATGTCGTCAAGGAAGGCACCGCCTTCAACACCAAGGAGATCGAGGAAGTCGCCAAGAAGCAGGGCGTCGAAATCCGCCAGGGCGACGTCGTGATCTTCCACACCGGCTGGCTCGGCCTCATCGGCAAGGACGACAAACGCTATGGCGCCGGCGAGCCGGGTCTGGGCGTCGAAGGCGCCAAGTATCTCACCGGCAAGGGTGTGGTCGCCGTCGGCGCCGATACCTGGGGGCTCGAAGCCGTCCCGTTCGAATCCAAGAACATCTTCGAGGTTCACCAGATCCTGCTGGCGATGAACGGCACCTACATCCTGGAAAACATGGACACCGCCGAACTTGCCAAGGACAAGGCCTATGAGTTCCTGTTCGTGCTCGGCCAGCCGCGCTTCAAAGGCGGCGTGCAAAGCATGATCAACCCGGTCGCGATCCGCTAGGCCTATCGCGACCGATGGCGTGGCGTCCGGGCATGGGCGCCACGCCACCACCGGCTTTGCGCCGGCGCTGCGCCGGTGTTATGCGGGGCGATGCCCGCTCCCATTCTCCCCTTGATCGAAGCTGTTGCGCACTGGCCTGAACGCGGCGCGTTGATCGGCCTCGACCTCGGCACCAAGACCATCGGCGTCGCCGTCTCCGATCCCGACCGCCGGCTGGCGACCGGCGTCGAAACCGTCAAGCGCAAGGCGTTCAAGGCCGACGCGGCGCGGCTGTTGGCCATCGCCGCCGAGCGCAATGCGGCCGGCTTCGTGCTCGGGCTTCCCATCAACATGGACGGCAGCGAGGGGCCGCGCGCGCAATCGACCCGCGCCTTTGCCCGCAATTTCGCCGGCCTCACCGGGCTTGCCATCGCGCTGTGGGACGAGCGGCTGTCGACGGCCGCCGTGGAGCGCGAGCTGATCGGCATGGACGTCTCCCGCGCCCGCCGCACCGAGGTGATCGACGAGCACGCCGCGATCTTCATCCTGCAGGGCGCGCTGGACCGGCTGGCAACGCTGCGCGGGGATCGCTGATCCCATGGCGGTCGTCATTGCGGCACTGCTGCCGGTCTTTCTGCTGATCGTGCTCGGATTCATCCTGAAGCGCACGCTGATCAGGCCTGAGACACAGTGGGTCGGGCTGGAACGGCTGACCTATTACGTGCTGCTGCCGCTGTTCCTGATCCAGACGCTGGTGAAGGCGGACCTGAGCACGGTGCCGGTCGGCGGCGTGGGCGGCGCGCTATTGTTGTCGGCGCTCGCGGTGTCGCTGCTGTGTCTGTCGCTGCGCCCCCCGCTCGCGCGCGCCGCGGTGGACGGCCCCGCCTTCACCTCGATCTTCCAGGGCGCGACGCGCTGGCAGACCTATGTCGCTTTGTCCGTATCCGGCAGCCTGTTCGGCAATGCCGGACTGGCGATCGCATCGGTCGCGATGATCGCCATCGTCCCTGTCGTGAACGTCCTCAGCGTTTCGGTGCTGGCCCATTACGCCTCGCCGGAAAAACGCTCGGCCGGATCAATCGTCGTGGCGGTGGCCGGCAATCCGCTGATCTGGGCCTGCGCGATCGGGTTGGCGATCAACGTCGCGCAGCTGCCGCTGCCAAAACTCTGGCATGAAGTCGCTGACGCGCTCGGCCGCTCCTCGCTCGCGATCGGCCTGCTGGTAACCGGCGCCGGCCTTCAACTCAAAGGGCTGTTCCGGCCGAGCCTCGCCGCCAGCGTGGCCGTGTTCCTCAAGCTGGTGCTGATGCCGGTCATCGCCATAGCCCTGGCGCTGCGGTTTGGCCTCGCCGGCTCCAACCTCGCCGTCGTCACGATCTGTTCGGCGGTGCCCACGGCATCGAGCGCCTATGTGCTGGCCCGGCAGATGGGCGGCGACGCGCCGCTGCTGGCGCAGATCATCACGCTGCAGACGATTCTGGCGGCGGTAACGATGCCGGTTGCGATTGCGCTGGTGAGCGCAACAAATTGACCGGCGCTACGGGCTTTTCAGGTTCAGGAAATACCGTGTGTGACGCAGTTCGCCGGTCTTGGTGAGCGCGCCTTTCTCGACAAGGTCTTGCAGGTCACGCGTCGCCGTTGCCCGTGAGGTCTTGCTTATGCTGATGTAATTCTCGGCGCTCAATCCGCCTTCAAAGCCATCGATGCCTTCGCGGAAGATACGCGCGACGACTTTCGACTGCCGTTCGTTCAGGGCGTTGCGGTACCTGTCGTAGAACCTGGCTTTGGTCACGTAGAAATCGACGCGCTTTATCGTGTTGTTCTGCGCTTCGAGTATCGTGCCGGCGAAATAGTTCATCCACCCGGTGATCTCGAGGTCTTTGTTGTTTCGCTCCAGCGCCGCGTAGTAGTCCTTGCGCTTGCGCTCGATCGTGTACGCTAGCGCGATCAGGCTTGGTTGGCCGAGATTTTGCGCGAGCGACTTTTCAGCGAGCGCCCTTCCGATGCGTCCGTTGCCATCCTCGAACGGGTGGATGCATACGAAATAGAGATGCACGAGCGCCGCGCGCGTCAGCGCAGGCAAAGGCATCCTGCCACCCGGCGCGGTGTCGTTGAACCACGCGACGAAGCTCTTCATTTCGGGGGGAATACGCACCGACGGCGGCGCCTCGAAATGAACCGTGCGCTTTTCCATGGGACCCGACACCACCTGCATCGCATCCGCGTGCATGCGGTAGCCGCCGATGACTTTGATCTCGCGATTTCCGGCCAGCAGCATCGCGTGCCAATCGAACATGGTCTTGTCGGTCAGCGGCGTCGCAAAATTCCGGTACAGATCGACCATCATTTTGCAGATGCCACGCTCAGCTGAGGTCACGCCGGGGGCTTCTTCCCCCAGGCCGAGTTGCTGACGCAGCGAAGATTGCACGCTGTCGCGGTTTAGGATTTCACCTTCGATTTTAGAGGTTTTGACGGCCTCTTCGCTGATCAGCTCGATTTTGAGTGTTTCCTGCTCGTCCGCGCCGATATGTTTGCAGGCGCCGACGAACTCCCCGGATTGCAACAGGAATTGCTTTTCCAAAGGCTCTAAAGCCCTTGAATCATAAGAAAAATCCGGCCAGACGGGCTTTTCCCAGTTCCAGGTCATGAGTTATAGGCCACCTTTCTATAGCTCATAATATACGACTTTTTGAGCTATAGACACTCTTTCCATAGCTCGCCCTGTGAGCGCCATGGCAGCTCCATGAACGCTGGGGATGCTCTGCGGCGGGTGCAAACTTCCCTCGTGCCGGCCCACCAAGTAGAAATAGACAACGCGCCTCGTCGATCACTACCGATGCACTCGACAGTACCGAGCATGGTCATCTCACCTTGATCCCGCGATTGAGCAACGTCTGGCCAAGGCTTGTGATCGTTGAGGGAATCATGGGCTCCGGCAAGTCGACCGTCACGATGAACATCGCTCGCCGGCTGGAGGCATCCGGCATCCCCGCCACCGGGATCACCGAAGGGGTCAATCCGCATCCTATCCGCTTCGATTGGGACCTGCCCTGGAGCACGATGCCGCCGGCACAGCTTGCCGAATCGTGCATCGCCAAGTGGCGCACTTTCGTTGAAAGCTCGCTGGCTTCCGACCGCATTCAGATTGTCGACGGGCAATTGTTTCACGGCAATCTGACGTCGCTGCTGCTGCTCGAAGCCGACATGGAGCTGATCGCCGCCTATTGCCGGGACATTGTCGCGGTCATCAAGCTGCTGCGTCCACTGCTGATCTATTTCCACCAGGACGACATCGACCGCGCCATTCGCGCCGTCTCGGCGCAGCGCGGCGACAAATGGGTGGACTATCAGGTCAACTGGAAACTGGAATCGCCGTACGCCAGGAGGCGCGGGCTGGCCGGTCTTGACGGCCTGATCGCCCTGTATCGTCAATACCGCACGCTCACCGACCAATTGTTTGCGGATATCGATATTCCAAAGATCAGCATTGAGAACTCCCGGCGACAATGGGCGCTCTATGATGACATCATCGATCGCGCATTGACGAACCCGAATGCCATTTAGGCCCGCAGCCCTACTGCCCGGTCTGCCCCCACAGCCCCGCCAGCCAGAACGTTTGGATCGTCGCGGCCAGGTTGTTGATGCCGTGCAGGGCGATCGTCAGCCCGGTCGAGTTGGTGCGGTAGCGCAGATAACCCAGCAAAACGCCGATGGTGAAAACCTCGCCGAAGAAGAACCAGTCATACTGCAGGTGCAGCGCGGTCCAGGCCAGCGACGACAGGACGATCGCGCCGGCGACGCCGAGTTTGGATTCCGACCAGCCGCGATAGAGGAAGCCGCGGGCAAAAATCTCCTCCCACATCGGCGCGGCGACGCAGAAGGCGAGCACCAGCAGCCACAGCGCGCCATCGGCCTCGGCGGATTTCAGCACGTCGCTCATGAAGCCCGACGTCACCTCGCGGCCAAGCGCGCGCGACAGCAAATCCCAACAGCCGACGAGGATGACCAGCGCCGCGAGGCCCGTGAAGAAGTTTCGCCACGAGGTCCATCGCAAAGCGAGATAATCGGTGAACGAGATCCGCGTCGGGCGGATCGCGACCCATGTCGCCAGCAGCACGGCCGGCAATCCCAGGATGACCGAGAGCGAGATCGTGAGGCCGCCGCCGATCACCCGGATGGCTTCGGCGACGTCGAACGACCAGCCGTGCCGGAACACGAAATAGGCCATGATCGCGAGCTGGCCGACGAACATCGCGACGAAGATGAACAGGCCCCACAACGTCGTGCCCCAGAACTTCCAGACGCGCGGCGGCGGGTCGGGAAGCGCGGGCGGAACGGCAACGTCGCTTGCGGCGGTGATGGACTCCATCGGCGGCTTTCTCGTTGTCGTCACGCCGGGCTTGGGCATTCACGTCTACGCAAAGGAACGAAGACGTGGATGGCCGGGACAAGCCCGGCCATGACGGATAGACAAGACGTATTCAGCGCCGCGGCCGGCCCGACGGGATCAGGTGTGGAACCGTGAATCACTTCCGCGACGTGATCGGGAAATCATAGGCCTGACCGCCCGCTCCCGGCAGCGAAAAGTGCCACCACTCTTTCGAATAGTTTACAAATCCTCGCCGGGCCATCACCAGAACCAGCCTCTCGCGCCATTTGCGCTGGGCCGCGGTGATGGATTTCGCCGCCCTGTGCGATTTGACATCGAGGCAGTCGTAACCGGTGCCCATATCGACGCTGCCGTCAGGCGCGCGAAGGTTAACATTGGCCGTACAGTCGCCATAGTTTCTGGCGGGATCAAAGGTGGCGCTATTGTCGGCCTTCAGGTCGACCAGCGAGAGATCGAGCGCCGCGCCGGTGGAGTGACCCGAACGGGTTGCAATATAGCCGAGGCGAAACAGGTCGGCCTTGGCGAACGCCGGATGGTAGCGCTTGCCGGCCGCCGTCTCCTTGCCGTCGCGCGACCACGCCACCATGTCGGCCACCGTGCGTGTTGGCCGGTAGCAATCGAACATTTTCAGCGACAGGCTTTGCAGCGCGAGTTCCTCCTGGATGCTTTTCAGAAGCGCACCGACCTCGCGCTTCACCACGCATTCGGCCGCCTCGTAGCCGCGCAGCGGGCGGCCGACGAAATTGTTGGAGCCGGCGTAGCGCATGTCCTGGATGATGGTCGGATCGACGTCGCGGAGATGGACGAAACCGGCCGGCAGCTTTTGGGCTTGGGCGGCGTCGGTCGCAGAGCCTGCCGTTGCCACCAAGACGGCAAGCGCGCTTGCCGCGCGATGAGAATTGGACCCCAGCCGCCGTAGCAACCGGCACACGGATCGTAAGACGTGCCTAAGATTCACCGAGGGCTCGCGCATCTGCCAATCCTAGCCAAAACGGCCCTCGGGAACACCACCGGGCGGGCCATTTACCCTGCCTGAGAACCCCTAGTGGATAAGTCCGCAGGGGGGATTTGACGCTTGCCCTGCCCGGCGTCTCTGCCTATAGCTCTGGCTTTAATGACCCCTGCATCGAAATCGACCTTTGTCCTCGGTCACCGGCATCTGCTGGGAATCGAGGGACTTTCCGCTGCCGACATTACCGGCCTGCTCGACCTTTCCGAGGAATATGTCGAGCTCAACCGCCAGGTGGACAAGAAGCGCACCAGTTTGCGCGGCCGCACCCAGGTGAACCTGTTTTTCGAAGCCTCGACGCGGACCCAGTCCTCGTTCGAACTGGCGGGCAAACGGCTCGGCGCCGACGTCATGAACATGTCGGTGTCCTCGTCCTCGATCCGCAAGGGCGAGACGCTGATGGATACCGCCGTCACGCTCAACGCCATGCACCCGGACATCCTCGTGGTGCGGCACCACGCCTCCGGCGCGGTGGAACTGCTGGCGCGCAAGGTCGACGGTTCCGTGATCAATGCCGGCGACGGCGCGCACGAGCATCCGACGCAGGCGCTGCTGGATGCGCTGACCATCCGCCGCAACAAAGGCCGGCTGGAAGGCCTCGTGATCGCGATCTGCGGCGACGTGATGCATTCGCGCGTGGCGCGCTCCAACATCCTGCTGCTCAACACCATGGGCGCCCGCGTCCGCGTCGTCGCTCCCTCCACGCTGCTGCCGCGCGGCATCGAGCGGATGGGCGTCGAGGTGGCGCGCGACATGCGCGAGGGCCTCAACGGCGCCGACATCGTGATGATGCTGCGACTGCAGCGCGAGCGGATGAATGGTTCCTTCGTGCCGTCGAGCCAGGAGTACTTTCATTATTTCGGTCTCGACCAGAAGAAGCTCGCCTATGCAAAACCCGATGCGCTGGTGATGCATCCGGGGCCTATGAACCGCGGCGTGGAGATCGACTCGATCGTGGCGGATGGCGCGCAGTCGCTGATCCGCGAACAGGTGGAGATGGGAGTGGCGGTGCGGATGGCGGTGCTCGAAGCACTGGCCCGCAACCTGCCGAACGCCTGACATGCTGACCGACCGCCGCCCCATCCTGCTCGCCAACGCCCGAATCGTCGATCCCTCCAGGGACTATGACGGCCCCGGCGACGTGCTGATCGCCGACGGCATGATCCGCGACAGCAAGCGCGGCATCGGCGCCGCCGGCGTCCCTGAAGGCACCGATATCGTCAATTGCGCCGGCAAGATCATCGCCCCCGGGCTGATCGACATGCGCGCCTTCGTCGGCGAGCCCGGCGCCAGCCACCGCGAGACCTTTGCTTCCGCCAGCCAGGCGGCGGCGGCCGGCGGCATCACCACCATCGTCTGCCAGCCTGATACCTCGCCCGTGATCGACAATTCGGCGACGGTGGATTTCGTGCTGCGCCGCGCCCGCGATACCGCGATCGTCAACATCCATCCGATGGCGGCGCTCACCAAAGGCCTGCGCGGCGAGGAGATGACCGAGATCGGGCTGTTGAAAGCCGCCGGCGCGGTCGCCTTCACCGACGGCGACAGGAGCGTCACCAATGCGCAGGTGATGCGCCGCGCGCTGACCTATGCCCGCGATTTCGACGCGCTGATCGTGCACCACACCGAAGACCCCGACCTGGTCGGCGAAGGCGTGATGAACGAGGGCGAGTTCGCCGCCCGCCTCGGGCTGGCGGGAATCCCCAACGCGGCCGAGTGCATCATTCTCGAACGCGACATGCGCCTCGTCGCGCTGACCGGCGGGCGCTATCATGCGGCGTCGCTGTCGTCGCTGGAGTCGCTGGAAATCCTCAAGCGCGCGCGCGACGCCGGCCTCGACGTCAGCGCGTCGGTGTCGATCAACCACGTCACGCTGAACGAAAACGACATCGGACCTTACCGGACGTTTCTAAAACTGTCGCCGCCGCTGCGTACCGAAGAGGATCGCCAGGCGCTGGTCGCGGCCGTCGCCTCCGGCCTCGTCGACGTCGTGATGTCCGACCACAATCCGCAGGACGTCGAGGTGAAGCGGCTGCCGTTCGCGGAATCCGCTTCCGGCGCGGTCGGGCTGCAGACCATGCTGCCGGCGGCGCTGCGGCTGATTCACAACCGCGAGATGGATTTCATGACACTGATCCGGGCGATGTCGACGCGGCCGGCGGAGTTGCTCGGCCTGCCCGGCGGTTCGCTGCGCGCCGGCTCCCCCGCCGACGTCGTCGTGATCGATCCCGATACGCCCTGGGTGCTCGATCCGGCCGACCTCAAATCGCAGTGCAAGAACACGCCGTTCGACGAAGCCCGCTTCTCGGGACGCGTGGTGCGGACTATCGTGGGCGGACGCACGGTCTACGAACACGTCTGAGTCACCCGTCTGATTCACCCCGGTGAATTCAATCTGGGCTGGAGTTACCGCCATGTCCGACGCCTTCCTCATCGCCGCCTGCCTGATCGGCTATCTGCTCGGCTCGATCCCGTTCGGCGTGGTACTCACAAAACTCGGCGGCACCCAGGACCTGCGCTCGATCGGCAGCGGCAATATCGGCGCCACCAACGTGCTGCGCACCGGCCGCAAGGGCCTCGCCGCGGCCACCCTGATCGGCGACATGCTGAAGGGCACCGTGGCGGTGATCATCGCCGGCTACTACGGCGGCGCCAATGCGGCGATGCTGGCCGCGCTCGGTGCGTTCCTCGGCCATCTGTTTCCGGTCTGGCTGAAATTCAACGGCGGCAAGGGCGTCGCCACCTATATCGGCGTGCTGATCGCCCTGTTCTGGCCGGCGGCCTTGATGTTCTGCCTGATCTGGCTCGCCACCGCCGTCACCACGCGCTACTCGTCGCTGTCGGCGCTGGTGGCCGCCTTCGTGACGCCGCTGTTTTTGTGGTGGTTCGGCCACCCCGCGCTGGCCTCGCTGTTCGTCGTGCTGACGCTGCTGTTGTTCTGGAAGCACAGCGAGAACATCAAGCGGCTGCAATCGGGCACCGAGGGGCGGATCGGGGCGTAGTAAGGCCGCGTTGGCGAGGTGGGCGATTAGGCCGCCTCTTCCGCGCGGGTTGGGCGGATTAGTATTTCGGCCGAAATCCCGAGTTGCTCATGCAGCCGCCGGATCATGTCGATTGACAGACTACGTCTGCGATTCATGACCTCTGCAACCCGCGCGCGGGTACCGATCAGAGATTCAAGATCTTTCCGCGTAAGCCCCTGTTGTTCCATCCGAAACTCGATCGCCTCGATCGGATCGGGTGGGTCCATGGGATAGTGCTTGGCTTCATATGCATCGATCAATGTCGCCAACACATCAAGCCGGTCACCCTTGGGTGTTCCGCTTTTTGCACCCCAAAGGCGCTCAACCTCGGCAAGCGCGTTCTTGTAGTCCGCCTTGGTTCGGATTGGTTTCAATTCAGTCGCCATGTCGTACCTCGACTGCATCAATCTTGTCGTAAGTTTTGTGCGTGCCGATCCATTTGATCCAAACGATGCCCTTCTCGAAATCGACAGCTACGACGAGACGATAGTCATTACCCTCTATGTTGAAGACGATGCGTTCCGCGTTGACGATACTCGCCGAAGCATACCGACGCTTGATCTCCGCAGTACTCCTCCACGAGGCCTTGCTAACCTCGTCAAACCAAGCTTCCAGCGCCGCTCTGACCGCCGGCTGGTCCTTCCTGCCGGAAAGGCTCTGGACGAACTCTCGCAATGTCCGGCGAGCAATGATCCTCATTGCCCGAAGTATATCCTGGTCCCATTATGGGAGCAACGGGCTGTTGGGGGTTCACCGCCCCGCCAGCGCCTTCTCGACAAACCGCGCGGCCGCCAGCGCTTGCGCGTCGGCGCCATAGCGCGCGATCAATGTGACGCCGACCGGCAGGTTGCCCTCCGCGATCAGCGTGGGAACGTTCACGCACGGCACGCCCATCAGCGTCCAGAGCCGGTTGTAGCGGGGGTCGCCGGTCGAGGCCAAGCCCTTGGGCGCGCCGCCCGGCGCCGACAGGGTCAGGATTGCGTCGACCTCGTCGAACAATTTGGCCAGCGCATGCCGCGCGCGGCTCGTCACATCCATCGCCGCGTCATATTCGGCGGCCGTGCCGCCCTTGCTCTCGTCAAGCCGGGCGCGGAGGTTCGGCGCCAGCGCGTCGTAGTTTTCGCGGTACTCCCAGGCGAGCGCCTGATGCGCCTCGAACTCCTGGACCACCGGATGAATGCGCCACGCCTCCGCGATGATTTCGGGGATCGCCAGCGTGCGTACCGAGGCGCCGGCGCGCTCGGCGGCCTTCGCCGCGGCCTGCAAAGCTTCCGCGCCTGAAGCTTCCGGCGCATCGGCAAAATCCTGCGTCACGATACCGATGCGTGGCGTCGGCAGGTTTGACGGCAGCAGCAATTCGGGCCGGCCTGTCATCGCGGCCAGGCCGCGCGCGACGTCGTCGACGCCGGCCGCGAACAGGCCGACGGTGTCGAGTGTCCACGAATAGCATTTGACGCCGACGGTCGGCAGCAGGCGATAGGACGGCTTGATGGCCGCCGTGCCGCAGAACGAGGCCGGCCGGATCACCGAGCCGCCGGTCTGCGTGCCGAGCGCCAGCGGCATCATGCCGGCGCCGACCGCCGCCGCCGAGCCCGATGACGAGCCGCCGGGCGTGTGGCCGCGATTGTGCGGATTGAGCGTCGGCGTCGGATCGGACGAGGCGAAGGCCGTGGTCGTGGTCTTGCCCAAAATCGTGGCGCCCGCCTGCTTCAGCAGCATCACCACCGCCGCGTCGCCGCGCGAGCGAAAACCCTTGTAGATCGGCGAGCCCATCTCGGTCGGGAAATCCGCGGTGTCCATGATGTCCTTGATGCCGACCGCGATGCCGCGCAACGGCCCGGTGTCTTGCGCGCGGACCTTCGAATCGTGGCAGACGAAGGCGCCGATCGACGGTTCCTGCGCGCGCGTCGCTTCGAGCGACTGCGCGATGGCGGCGTCGGCGGAGAGGTCGCCGGCATCGATGCGGCGCTGGAGGTCGGCAAGCGAGATCATGAAGGCATTCCTGTGATGGCGGACGCAGGTTACGGAGCGCTTCCGGATCGAGCAAGCCTGGTGCCAATCACCATCGAACGGGGTTGATCGCAATCTCAGGTTGGGCAAAGCTGCGTTCGCATGCATGACAAGACAAAGCCCGCGCCCGACATCACCGAGACCGACCGGGTCGACCGGTTGCGGCTGATCCGCAGCGACAATGTCGGGCCGCGCACCTTCAACGCGCTGATCGCGCATTTCGGCAGCGCGCGCGCGGCGCTGGAGCACCTGCCCGAACTGGCGCGGCGCGGTGGCGCTTCGCGTTCGGGACGGATCTGCACCGAGGCGCAGGCGCGGGCCGAGATCGCCGCCAGCGAGAAGATCGGCGTCGCGCTGGTGGCGCCGGGCGAAGCCGCCTATCCGCCGCGGTTGGCGACGCTCGAGGACGCGCCGCCGCTGCTCGGCGTGCGCGGCGCTCCAGAGACGATGCGCCGGCCGATGATCGCGATCGTCGGCTCGCGCAATGCGTCCGGCGCCGGGCTGAAATTCACAGGCCAACTGGCGCGCGACCTCGGCGAGGCCGGGTTTGTCGTGATCTCGGGGCTGGCGCGCGGCATCGACCAGGCTGCGCACCGCGCCACCGTCGGAAGCGGCACGGTCGCGGTGCTGGCGGGCGGCCACGACAGGATCTATCCGCCGGAGCATGCCGACCTGCTCGCCGCCCTGCTCGACCGCGGCGGCGCGATTTCCGAAATGCCGCTCGGCCATGTGCCGCGCGCGCATGATTTTCCGCGGCGAAACCGCCTGATCTCCGGGGCTTCGCTCGGCGTCGTCGTGATCGAGGCCGCGCACCGCTCGGGCTCGCTGATCACGGCGCGGATGGCGGCCGAACAGGGTCGCGAAGTGTTCGCGGTGCCGGGCTCGCCGCTCGACCCGCGCGCCGCCGGCACCAACGACCTGATCAAGCAGGGCGCCGCGCTGGTCACCGAGGCCAGCGACGTCGTCAACGCGATCCAGCCGATCCTGGCGCGGCCGATCGTGCTCGACGCGCGCGAGGAGGATAATCCGCCGCTCGATTTCGAGATCGATCCCGCCGTGCGCAGCCGCGTCGTCGCGCTGCTCGGGCCGAGCCCGGTCAGCCTCGACGACCTGATCCGGATGTCAGGGCTCTCGCCCGCCCTCGTCCGCACCGTGCTGCTCGAACTCGAACTGGCCGGGCGGCTGGAGCGCCACGGCGGCGGGCTGGTGACGCTGGTCTAGAACACGCCGTTCATGCGCAGCAGCACGATCACCAGCGAGAACAAGAGACCGACACTGGAGAACAGCAGGATGGAAACGAACTGCGCGCTCTCCGACGCTCGCGACGTGGACGTGGAGATGCGCGCGGTTTTCGGCATGACGGCGCTCCGGCTCGCTATCGGCAAGACTCCTGTATTCATAATGTCCGTCAGCCGCGGTTCGGGTTCAATGTGCTTTCCGGCTCAGTGCCAATCGGCCGCAGGCGCGGCAGCCGGCCGTCGCGTTACGGTCGGCGTCCGGCTTGACGATGGTGGCAGGCCGCCTCACCCGCGATAGATCGGCGCCCCGCTCGGCGAGGCCGTGGCGCCGCCGTCGACGAACAGTTCCTGGCCCTGAATATGCGCGGCATCGTCGGAGGCGAGGAACAGCACCGTCTTCGAAATATGCTCGGTCTCGCCGAGGCGGCCGAGCGGGGTCGCCAGCGCGATGCGCTTCTCAAACGCCTGTTCGGCTTCCGGCGTCGCGATCGCCGCGCCCCAGATCGGCGTGCGGATCGCGCCGGGGGCCACGACATTGACGCGGATGCCGCGCGGCGACAGTTCCGACGCCATGATCCGCGCCATCGCCCGCACGCCGGCCTTCGCCGCGCCATAGGCCGAATAGCCGGGAATGCCGAGCACGGAAATCACCGAGCCGTTGAGGATGATCGAGGCGTTGTCGTTGAGGTACGGCAGCGCCGACTGCACGGTGAAGAACACGCCGGTCAAATTAGTGCTGATGACTTTTTCGAACGCCTCGACGGTCGAGCCCCCCAGCGGCGTATTGCCAGCGATGCCGGCATTGGCGAACAGGACATCGTAGTTGCCGAACTTTCCGGCCCCCTTGCGGATCGCGGCTTCGGTGGCTTCGATATCGGTCGCATCGGCCACCAGCGCCAGCGCATTCGGCCCGAGTTCGTTTGCAGCCGCCGCCAGCGTTTCCTTGTTTCGCCCGGTGATGACGACCTTGGCTCCCTCTTCCACCAAGACTTTTGCCGTCGCCAGCCCGATGCCGCTGTTGCCGCCAGTGATCAATGCCGTCTTGTTTGCGAGCCGCATGTGCCGCCTCCGATGGTTGCAATATTAAACTAGGTTGCTCACCTAGGCCATCTGGTTTAATATTGCAACTACACAAGGCCGTGATCGGTCGGTGGACCGGATCGGAGACCCAGATGGTGAAACGAACGAGTTTTGAAGCCGACGAATGCCCGATCGCGCGCTCGCTCGATGCGATCGGGGACTGGTGGTCGATGCTGATCATCCGCGAGGCGCTGTTCGGCGTCCGCCGCTTCGGCGAATTCCAGAAGCGGCTCGGCCTTGCGAAGAACATCCTGACCGTGCGGCTGCGCGCGATGGTCGAGCGCGGCATCTTGAAAACCGTACCGGCCTCCGATGGCAGCGCCTACCAGGAATACCTGCTGACGCCGAAGGGCCGCGGCGCCTTCCCGATCCTCGTCGCGCTGCGGCAGTGGAGCGAGGAATTCGACGAGCGGCCGGATGAGATCGGAACGATTCTGGTCGACCGGGAAACCGGCAAGCCCGTGCGCAAGCTCGAACTTCACGCCCAGGACGGGCGGCTGCTGAGCGCGGGCGATATCACGTTGAAGCCGCGAACGGCGAAGGCGGGCAAGCGGATGACGGCGTAGTTGCGGTTTTTCCCCTCTTCCCACGCTTCGCGGACGAAGAACGGGGACAGGGAGAAATCACGACAGCTTGTGCTTGCTCCTCGTCTGCAGCCGCTCTTCGGCCTCGAGCTGGGCCATGCGGAGCAGGCGAACGAGCACCTCCAGCCGGTGGGGTTCGGCAAGCTTGACCAGTTCGGCAACGGTCTCGGCGATGAAGGCCACGGCCTCGTCAGGGCCGCCCTCCTCGCCTCGATCGATGGTTCGTTCCTGGGGCGGCGAGTCCCTATCCTTGCCCGAAGCTTTCCGCTTCCGGCCGCCTCCACCCTTGCTCAAAAAATTTGCATCCAATTGAATACAATATTGGCCAGAAATAGCCGGTTTATCGGCGCAACTCTAGGGAGTATTTCGGAACTCCGTTGATATTAAGTCGAACAGGAAGGCTCCCCGATCCCGCAATGCGATTTGACAGGGACCGCCTCACCACCCATGTTCGGGTCCAAACGGCGGGTCGCGAGTCTCGCGGAACCCACCCTTATCTCTTCCCGTAAGCCCTTGGAATGACATGAATATCGTCATCGTCGAGTCGCCGGCGAAAGCCAAGACGATCAATAAGTATCTGGGCGCCTCCTACGAGGTCCTGGCCTCGTTCGGCCACGTCCGCGACCTTCCCGCCAAAAATGGTTCCGTCGATCCGGAAGCCAATTTCCAGATGATCTGGGAGGTCGATCCCAAGGCGGCCGGCCGGCTCAACGACATCGCCCGCGCCCTGAAAGGCGCCGACCGCCTGATTCTCGCAACCGACCCCGATCGCGAGGGCGAAGCCATCTCCTGGCACGTGCTGGAGGTGATGAAGGAGAAGCGCGCGCTGAAGGATCAGAAGATCGAGCGCGTGGTGTTCAACGCCATCACCAAGCAGGCGGTGACCGATGCGATGAAGGCGCCGCGCCAGATCGATGGCGCGCTGGTCGACGCCTACATGGCGCGCCGCGCGCTGGACTATCTGGTCGGCTTCACGCTCTCGCCGGTGTTGTGGCGCAAGCTGCCGGGCGCCCGCTCGGCCGGCCGCGTGCAATCCGTCGCGCTGCGGCTGGTCTGCGACCGCGAACTCGAAATCGAAAAATTCGTGCCGCGCGAATACTGGTCGCTGGTGGCGACGCTGACGACGCCGCGCGGCGAAAGCTTCGAGGCCCGCCTGGTCGGCGCCGACGGCAAGAAGATCCAGCGGCTCGACATCGGCTCCGGCGCGGAAGCCGAAGACCTCAAGAAGGCGATCGAAGCCGCGAACTTCACGGTTTCCGCCGTCGAGGCCAAGCCGGCGCGCCGCAATCCGCAGGCGCCCTTCACCACCTCGACGCTGCAGCAGGAAGCCAGCCGCAAGCTCGGCTTTGCGCCGGCGCACACCATGCGGATCGCGCAGCGGCTTTACGAAGGCATCGACATCGGCGGCGAGACCACCGGCCTGATCACCTATATGCGGACGGACGGCGTCCAGATCGACCCCTCCGCGATCACCCAGGCACGCAAGGTGATTGGCGAGGATTACGGCAACAACTATGTGCCGCAGGCGCCGCGCCAGTACCAGACCAAGGCCAAGAACGCCCAGGAAGCCCACGAGGCGATCCGCCCGACCGACCTGTCGCGCCGGCCGTCCGAGATGCGCAAGCGGCTCGATGCCGATCAATCCAGGCTCTATGAGCTGATCTGGACCCGCACCATCGCGAGCCAGATGGAATCGGCCGAGCTCGAACGCACCACGGTCGACATCGCGGCGAAAGCGGGCTCGCGCGTGCTGGAGCTGCGCGCCTCCGGCCAAGTCGTCAAATTCGACGGCTTCCTTGCGCTCTACCAGGAAGGCCGCGACGACGAGGAGGACGAGGATTCCCGACGCCTGCCCGCGATGAGCGAAGGCGAAGCGCTGAAGCGGCAGGGCCTCGCCGTCACGCAGCACTTCACCGAACCGCCGCCGCGCTTCTCCGAGGCGTCGCTGGTCAAGCGGATGGAAGAGCTCGGCATCGGCCGGCCCTCGACCTACGCCTCGATCCTGCAGGTCTTGAAAGACCGCGGCTACGTCAAGCTCGAGAAGAAGCGGCTGCATGGCGAGGACAAGGGCCGCGTCGTGGTCGCGTTCCTGGAAAACTTTTTCGCTCGCTACGTGGAGTACGACTTCACCGCAAATCTCGAAGAGCAGCTCGATCGGATCTCCAACAACGAGGTCTCCTGGCAGCAGGTGCTCAAGGAGTTCTGGATCGGTTTCGCGGGCGCGGTCAGCGATATCAAGGATATTCGCGTCTCCGAAGTGCTGGACGCTCTCGACGACATGCTGGGGCCGCACATCTACCCGCCGCGCGCCGATGGCGGCGACGTCCGGCAATGCCCGACCTGCGGCACCGGCAAATTGAACCTCAAGGCCGGCAAGTTCGGCGCCTTTGTCGGCTGCTCCAACTATCCGGAATGCCGCTATACGCGACCCCTGGCCGCCGACTCGGAGGCCAGCGCCGACCGCGTGCTGGGCAAGGACCCGGAAACCGACCTCGACGTCACGGTGAAGGCCGGACGCTTCGGCCCCTACATCCAGCTCGGCGAGCAGAAGGACTATGCCGAGGGCGAAAAGCCGAAGCGCGCCGGCATCCCCAAAGGCACGTCGCCCGGCGACATGGAGCTGGAACTGGCGCTGAAGCTGCTGTCGCTGCCGCGCGAAATCGGCAAGCATCCCGAGACTGGCGAGCCGATCACTGCCGGCATCGGCCGCTTCGGTCCGTTCGTCCGTCACGAAAAGACCTATGCGAGTCTCGAAGCCGGCGACGAGGTGTTCGACATCGGCCTCAACCGCGCGGTGACGCTGATCGCGGAGAAAATCGCCAAAGGCCCGAGCGGCCGCCGCTTCGGCGCTGATCCCGGCAAGCCGCTCGGGGAGCATCCGAGCCTCGGCGGCGTCGCGGTCAAGAACGGTCGTTACGGCGCCTATGTCACCGCCGGCGGCGTCAACGCCACGATCCCGAGCGACAAGACGCCGGAGACGATCACGCTCGCCGAAGCGATTGCGCTGATCGACGAACGCGCCGCCAAGGGCGGCGGCAAGAAGAAGGCCGTCGCCAAGAAGGCCGCGCCGAAGAAAGCCGCCGCCAAGAAGACGGGCGACACCGACGCCGATCCGGACAAGCCAAAACCCGCCAAGAAGGCGGCAGCGAAGAAGGCTGCGGCCAAGCCCAAATCGGAAGCGGTGAGCAAAGCGCGCGCGCCGGTCGCATCCGCCGCCAAGACGTCGGCGAAGCCCCCATCGAAAACGCCGGCGAAGAAGAGCGCAGGCAAGGCCCGCGGCTAAGTGAAACGAAAGCACGACCATGGTTTTCCGGGCCGGGACGCCATCGTCGCCTTCATCCGCGCGAATCCCGGCAAGATCGGCACGCGGGAAATCGCCCGTGAATTCGGCCTGAAGAATGCCGACCGGGTCGAACTGAAACGCATCTTGCGCGAACTTGCCGATGAAGGCGTGGTCGCCAGGCGCGGACGAAAGATCCACGAGCCCGCGGCGCTGCCGCCGACGCTCGTTGCCGACATCACCGGCCGTGACAGCGACGGCGAACTGCTCGCCACGCCCACCGAATGGGACACGGAAGAAAACGGCGCCGCGCCAAAAATCCGGATTCATGTGCCGCGCCGGCCGCAGCCGGGAACAGCCGCCGGAATCGGCGACCGCGCGCTGATGCGGATCGAGCGGCTGGATGAGGGCGACGGCGCGCTCTATCGCGGCCGCGTCATCAAGGTCCTCGATCACGCCCGCACGCGCATTCTGGGCATTTTCCGCAAGGCGCCCGGCGGCGGCGGCCGTCTGGTGCCGGTCGACAAGAAGCAGGCGGGGCGCGAACTGAACATCGCGCCGCCTGATACAGGCGACGCGGAGGATGGCGACCTCGTCAGCGTCGATCTCGTGCGCAGCCGCGGCTATGGCCTCGCCTCCGGCAAGGTCAAGGAGCGGCTCGGCTCGCTGTCGAGCGAAAAGGCGATCAGCCTGATTGCGATCCATGCCCATGAAATCCCGCAGGCGTTTTCGCCCGGCGCATTGCGCGAAGCCGAACAGGCGCAACCCGCCACGCTGAAAGGCCGCGAGGACTGGCGCGACATCCCGCTCGTCACCATCGATCCGCCCGATGCCAAGGATCACGACGACGCGGTGCATGCCGCGCCCGATGACGATCCGACCAACAAGGGCGGCTATGTCGTCCACGTCGCCATCGCCGACGTCGCCTTCTATGTACGGCCGGGCTCAGCGCTCGATCGCGACGCGCTGACCCGCGGCAACTCGGTGTATTTCCCCGACCGCGTGGTGCCGATGCTGCCCGAGCGCATCTCCAACGATCTCTGCTCGCTGGTGCCGGGCCAGCCCCGCGGCGCGCTGGCGGTGCGGATGGTGATCGGCGCCGACGGCCGCAAGCGCTCGCACAGCTTTCACCGCGTGCTGATGCGCTCGGCCGCCAAGCTGCATTACGCGCAGGCGCAGGCCGCGATCGACGGCCGGCCCGACGACGTCACGGGTCCGCTGCTCGAACCGATCCTCAAGCCGCTCTACGCGGCCTATGCGCTGGTGAAGCTCGCGCGCGACGAACGCGATCCGCTGGACCTGGATCTGCCCGAACGAAAAATCCTGCTCAAGCCCGACGGATCGGTCGATCGCGTGATCGTGCCCGAGCGGCTCGACGCGCATCGTTTGATCGAGGAGTTCATGATCCTCGCCAACGTCGCCGCCGCCGAAATGCTTGAAAAGAAGGCGTTGCCGCTTATCTATCGGGTGCACGACGAGCCGAGCCAGGAGAAGGTGCATAATCTCCAGGAGTTCCTGAAGACGCTCGATCTGCCTTTTGCGAAGAGCGGCGCCTTGCGCCCTGCCCTGTTCAATCGTGTGCTCGGACAGGTTCGCGGCGAGGATTACGAGCCGCTGGTCAACGAGGTCGTGCTGCGCTCGCAGGCGCAGGCGGAATATTCGGCGGAGAATTACGGCCATTTCGGCCTCAACCTGCGCCGTTACGCGCATTTCACGTCGCCGATCCGGCGATACGCCGATCTGGTCGTGCATCGCGCGCTGATCCGCGCGCTCGGCCTCGGCGAAGGCGCGCTGCCGGAGAGCGAGACGCTGGAGACGCTGAGCGAAGTTGCGGCGCAGATTTCCGTGACCGAGCGGCGCGCGATGAAGGCGGAGCGCGAGACGGCGGACCGGTTGATCGCGCATTTCCTCGCCGATCGCGTCGGGGCCACGTTTCAGGGACGGATTTCCGGCGTCACGCGCGCCGGACTGTTCGTCAAACTATCCGATACCGGCGCCGACGGACTGATCCCGATCCGCACGCTCGGCACGGAGTACTACAATTACGACGAGACGCGGCACGCGCTCGTCGGCTCGCGCAGCGGTGCCATGCACCGGCTGGGTGACGTCGTCGACGTGCGTCTGGTAGAAGCTGCACCCGTAGCCGGCGCATTGCGGTTCGAGCTGTTGTCGGAAGGACAAGTCATTCCGCGCGGCAGAAAACGCGACGGTTCAAAATCTTCGACAACGGCGTCGAAATCGCGTCCTGGCCGCAGCCCGCGCGAAAAAGCTCGCAAGCCCCCCAAAGGCAAAACCGGCAAGGCCAAACTCGACAAGGCAAGGTCCGGTAAATCGAAGAGAGGCAAGTCATGGAAACGGTAAACACCGCGACGACAGTCTGGACCCGGGATACGGTCAAGGGCGAGAAGCGCGACTTGTGGACCGCGATGAAGCGCGGCTTTCGTTGCCGCTGCCCGCGCTGCGGCGAGGGCAAGCTGTTTCGCGCCTTTCTGAAAACCGCCGACAACTGCTCGGTGTGCGGGCTGGATTTCACGCCGCACCGCGCCGACGATCTGCCGGCCTATCTCGTGATCGTCGTCGTCGGCCACATCGTGGTACCTGCGGTGTTGTGGATCGAGACCAACTACGCGCCCGCCGTGTGGCTGCAGCTTTCGATCTACCTCCCGCTGACGTTCCTGATGTCGCTGGCCTTGTTACAGCCGGTCAAGGGGACCGTGGTCGGCCTGCAATGGGCGCTGCGCATGCATGGCTTCGACGAGAATGCCCCTAGCGACATTCCGCCGGTGTAGTTAAACCGGGAGGCTAAGAACAAGATATGGGGATGGAATGACTGAAGCTGCGCCCGCCGTCATCGAAGGAAAAGAAGCCGACCACCATCCCTACTTCCGGCCCAAGGACGCGGCAACGCTGATCCTGATCGATCGCTCCGGCGACAAGCCCAAGGTGTTGGTCGGCAAGCGCCACGACAAGGTGGTGTTCATGCCCGGCAAATATGTCTTCCCGGGCGGCCGCGTCGACAAGACCGATAACCGCGTGCCGGTCGCAGCCCCGATCTCCGCCGAGCTCGAAGCCAATTTGCTCAAGGGCAAGCCGAAGATCGAGGCGTCTCGCGCCCGTGCGCTCGCCGTCGCCGCGATCCGCGAGGCCTGCGAGGAGACCGGGCTCTGCCTCGGCCGCAAGGTCGACAAGGCCGTCAAGCTCGAAGGCGCCTGGCAGCCGTTCTCGGACGCGGGACTGTTGCCCGATCCGTCCAGCCTGTTCCTGATCGCGCGCGCGATCACCCCGCCCGGCCGTGTCCGCCGCTTTGATACCCGCTTCTTCACGGCCGATGCTTCGGCGATCGCCCACCGCGTTGAAGGCGTCGTCCATGCCGATGCCGAACTGGTCGAGCTGGTATGGGTCGAGATCGGCTCGGAACCGCTCGCCGACGCGCACGCGATGACCAAGAACGTCCTCGCCGAACTCGATCGCCGGCTCGCGACCGGACCGCTGCGCCACGACGCGCCGGTGCCGTTCTTCCATTTCTACGGCGGCAAGATGCAGAAGGATGTGCTGGGCGGATAAGCCCACGACAACCGTCATTCCGGGGCTCGCGAAGCGAGAACCCGGAATCCATCGTGCGCCCCATTCTGAAGCGATTTGGATTCCGGGTCTGGTCCTTCGGACCATCCCGGAATGACAGTCGTGTCGAGTCTCCGTCCAAAATCGAAAAATTCTTCTCAAGCTGCCCCATTGGCGTTGCCCTGACCGCCTCCCTATCTGTTCCCCTAACAATAACAGGTACGGAACGGGGCTATGGCACAGCGGCAACTCAAGCTCGGCGCATTCATGCGGCCGGTTTCGATTCACACCGGCGCGTGGCGCTATCCGGGCGCCTGGCCCGACGCCAATTTCAATTTTCCGCACATCAAGAAGCTGATCCAGAAGCTGGAGGCCGGCAAGTTCGACGCGTTCTTCATGGCCGATCATCTGGCCGTGCTGAACATGCCGATCGATGCGCTCAAGCGCAGCCACACGGTGACGTCGTTCGAACCGTTCACGCTGCTGTCGGCGCTGGCCGGCGCCACCGAACATATCGGCCTGATCGCGACCGGCTCGACCACGTTCGACGAGCCCTATCACGTTGCCCGCCGGTTTGCCTCGCTCGACCACATCTCGGGCGGCCGTGCGGGCTGGAATATCGTCACAACGTCCAACCCGGACGCAGCGCTCAATTTCGGCCTCGACGACCATATGGAGCACGCCGAGCGCTACAGGCGGGCGCGTGAATTCTTCGACGTCGTCACCGGTCTCTGGGACTCGTTTGCCGATGACGCCTTCGTGCGCGACGTCGAGAGCGGACTTTATTTTGATCCCGCCAAGATGCACGTGCTCAATCACAAGGGCAAATACCTCTCGGTGCGCGGACCGCTCAATATCGCCCGCCCCGTCCAGGGCTGGCCGCTGATCGTACAGGCAGGCGCCTCCGAAGACGGCAAGCAGCTGGCGGCGGAAACGGCGGAAGCGGTGTTCACCGGCGGCGGCTCGCTGGCCGACGGGCAGAAGCTTTACGCCGACATCAAGGGGCGCATGGAGAAGATCGGCCGCGACCCGGAGCACCTGAAGATCCTGCCCGGCGCGTTCGTGGTCGTGGGCGACAGCGTCGAGGAAGCCAACGAGAAGCGCGCCAAACTCGACAGCATGGTGCATTACGACTCGGCGATCGCCTCGCTCTCGGTGCAGCTCGGCACCGACGCCTCCGGCTTCGACCCTGACGGACAATTGCCGCCGATCCCCGAAACCAACGCCAGCAAGAGCGGTCGCCAGCGGCTGGTCGACGTCGCCGCGCGCGACAAGCTCACGGTGCGCCAGCTCGCCCAGCGGGTCGGCGGTTATGGCGGGCTGGCGTTCGTCGGCACCCCCAAGACCATCGCCGACCAGATGCAGGACTGGCTGGAGAGCCGCGGCAGCGACGGCTTCAACATCATGTTCCCGTTCCTGCCCGCCGGGCTGGACGATTTCGTCGACAGGGTGGTGCCGGAGTTGCAAAAGCGCGGGATCTTCCGGAAGGAATACGAGGGCAAGACGTTGCGGGAAAATTTGGGGCTGCCGAGGCCGAAAAACCGGTTCTTCGAGGGTTAATCAGTCGGAATCAGGCCGGATTCGGCCCCGAAAACCTTGACTTTGGGCGATCAGAAGCTAGGTTGCCCGCAAATGCAGGCCGGTTTGGCCGGCGCCCGAATCCCCCTTTTTGAGGTTCTGCACATGGCCAAAGCGGTCACCATCAAGGTCAAGCTCGTTTCCACGGCGGATACCGGCTTCTACTACGTCGCCAAGAAGAACTCGCGCACCATGACCGACAAGCTGGTCAAGAAGAAGTACGACCCGGTCGCGCGCAAGCACGTCGAGTTCAAGGAAGCGAAGATCAAGTAATTCGCAAGGCGCATCGCCGGCGGGTTGGACGGGGCCTTTCGGCCCCGTTTTGATTCCGGGCCGTCCCTGCGATGCGGAGGCTCCTACAAGGCGTCGACTGAAAAGCAGAAGGCCTCCGCGATACCGCTGGAGGCCTTGAGTATCACGAGGGGTACATCCGCCCTCGCTACACTATATTATACTATACTCGGTCGTTCTTTGGCTTCTCTTGCGAGGCGCCCGGTATTGATACGCGATGTACATCAACGCAGTGTGACAATCGTCGCGACGGTGGTTGTCTTCGGCCAGGAACAAGAGCGCGCACATCCGTCGGAGGAGGGATCGGCTACGCCGCCTGCATTTGCCGGGGTGGCTCGCTTGGCCGGATCAGCGCGAAAGCGATCTGGATGATGCCGCCGGCAAGCCCGAGTGCGACGCCGATGCGCCAGGCCATGGTGTAGGAGCCAAGCTGGTCGTAGATCAGCCCGCCGCCGAAGGCGCCGAGGAACGAGCCGATCTGGTGGCTCATGAAGGCGAGGCCCTGGATCATCGCCTGCCATTTCAGGCCGAACATCTCGGCCACCGCGCCCGCCACCAGCGGGCCGACGCCCATCCAGAGGAAGCCCATGATGGCGCCGAACAGCAGCGTGGTCTCCGTCGTCGCCGGCAGCATGAAGTACCAGGCGAGCGCGAGTGAGCGCAGGACGTAGATCATGCCGAGCAACGCCAGCTTGTTCCAGCGCTGGCCGGCCCAGCCGAAGAACAGGCTGCCGAGCACGTTGAAGCCGCCGATCATGCCGAGCGTCTGCGCGCTCAGCATGGGATCGAGGCCGCAGATCTGCAGGTATGACGGCAAATGCGTGGTGAGAAACACGAGCTGCATGCCACAGACGAAATAGGCGCAAGTCATGACCACGAAGGACGCGTTGCCGAACGCGAGCTTTGCCGCCGTGCCGGCCGAGGCGTCGCCGATGTCGTCGGCGGCCTTGGGCGGCAGCGGGATCTGGTCGGCGCGGCCGGCGTACCAGGCGGCCGGCAGCATGAACAGCGACAGGATGACGAAGCCGGCAACGCCGACGCGCCAGCCAAAGCCTTCGTTGAGCATCTGCCCGATCGGCGCCGAAAGCAGCGCGCCGAGCGAGCCGGCCGCCGAGACGATTCCCATCACGGTGCTGCGCACGGTCGCCGGCACCGCGCGCGCCGATACCGACATCGCGATCGCGTTGGCGGTGCAGGCCAGCGAGGCGCCGATCAGCACGCCGGCGCCGATCAGGATCGGGATCATGCCGTGCGCGGTCGCCATCAGGGCGAGGCCCGCGACATACATCAGCGACCCCACGATCATGATCGGACGAAAGCCATGGCGCACCGTCAGCGCGCCCGCGACCGGCTGCAAAAATCCCCAGGCGAGGTTCTGCACCGCCAGCGCCAGCGTGAACTGCGACACCGAAATGCCGATGTCCTGCGTCAGCGGCTGCATGAAGATCCCAAAACTCTGCCGCAGCCCCATGCTCAGGGTCAGCATCAGCGAGGCGCCGATCAGGATGGGAAGCGTGGGCCGCAGGATCCGCAGCAGGGCCATTATTTTCTCCCAGGGGGACGCTGTTCGAATGCCGCGTCCTGCCATCGATCTCTGAAATAGGTACACAGACCTGTGTACCTAGTCTATAAGGGGGCCGTCCTGTCAAGCTTGAGCCGACCCGCGCATTCGCATGGCACCCCTGCCCGCCAAATCCGACATGAAGGAGCGCATCCTCGAAACCGCGGACAGGCTGTTCTACCTGCAGGGAATTCGCGCGATCGGCGTCGATACCATCGCGGCCGAGATCGGCATCAGCAAGCGCACGCTGTACAATCATTTCCCGTCCAAGGACGCGCTGATCTCGGCGTATCTGGCACGGCGATTCGTGGCGCCGCGGTTATCGGACAAGCCGCCGGTGGAACAGATCCTCGGCACCTTCGATGCGCTGGAGCGCCGGTTCGCGTCACGGGGTTTTCGCGGCTGCCCGTTCGTCAATGCGGTGGCTGAACTCGGTCAGGACCGCGCGGTGCGGAAGGTCGCCGTGGCCTTCAAGGAAAGCCGCCGGCTATGGTTTCGCGACCTGCTGCTGCAGCTCGGCGTCGCGGATGCGGAAGCGCTGGCGACGCAGCTTGCGTTGCTGGTGGACGGCTCGATCGCACAGGATCTGGTGCGCGACGACCCCGCGATGGCGCGGGCAGCGAAGGCGGCCGCGACGGTGCTGCTGCGGAATGCGGGGGTGAAGGTGGGTGGCGGCCCAGCAAAGAAACGGCGATCGAAGCCGGCTCATTGAGCCTCTCTCGCTCGTCGTTCCTGCGAACGCAGGAACCCATACGCCGTGGCCTTTCGGTAGGGCGATGTGGTAGTTACCTCACGCACCAATAAATGCCGGTGGTTATGGGTCCCTGCGTTCGCAGGGACGACTCCGAAAATGCCGCAACAGGGAGCGAATATGGAAGACCTGACAGTCACCGCCAGGGGTTACGACTTCAAGCCGGCGCAGGCGGCGATGCAGCGCTATGTCGACAACAATCTGCTGTCGGGCATTTCCTGGGCGGTGATGGTCGGGCGCGAACTCGTCAATGTGAACTGCGTCGGCTGGGCCGACAAGGAGGCGCAGACGCCGCTGCGCGCCGACCATATTTTTCGCGTGTTCTCCAATACCAAGCTGGTCACCTCTTGCGCGGCCCTGCTGCTGTTCGAGGAAGGGAAATTCGCGCTCGACGACCCCATCGAAAAATTCATTCCGCAGCTCGGAAATCGCAAGGTGCTGCGGCCGGGCGCGACCTCGCTCGACGACACCGAGCCGGCGACGCGTTCGATCACCATCCGCCAGCTGCTCAGCCACAGTTCGGGTCTCAGCTACGGCTTCTTCGATCCGGGCAGCGTCATTTTCAAGGCGCTCAACGCGCGCGGCGTGCATGATCCCCGCACGACGCTGGCGCAGATGGTCGATGCGCTGGCCGACCTGCCGCTGATCTACCAGCCGGGGACGTCGTGGGAATATTCGCTGGCCATCGACGTCGTGGCGCGGCTGGTCGAGGTCATCAGCGGACAAGGTTTTGACAATTTCATCCAGGCGCGCATCCTCGATCCGCTCGGCATGGCCGACACCGGCTTCGTCGTGCCTGAGCAGGATCACGGCCGCCTGGTCGCCTACTACGCCGGCGCGGACCTGATGGACCCGATGAAGCCGGGCCTGACGCGGACCGACAATGCGCCGTTCCCCGGCGCCTATTTGCGTCCGATCGCACGGCTCAACGGCGGCGCCGGGCTGGTCTCGACGCTGCCCGACATGGTGGCGCTGATCCGTAGCCTGCTCCCGGGCGGCAAGACGCTGCTCAGGCCCGAAACGATCGCGCAGATGATGAACAATCAACTGCCCGAGGGGCAATGGATCCGCTTCGCCCTGATGGGCGAGCAGCCCGGCAAGGTGCACGGCCTCGCCGGCGGCATCATCCAGAATCCGTCGAAATTCGATCATCCCGACGCGTCGGGCGAGCTCTATTGGGGCGGCGTGGCGGGCACGCAATGGTGGATTTCGCCGAAGCGCAACATGGCGGGCGTGATGATGGCGCAGCGGCAGATGTCGTTCGTGCATCCGTTCTCGTTCGAGTTCAAGCGGCTGGCCTATGATGCGGTGAAGCAAGGGGCGAAGGTAGTCGCCTGAGGCCAGACGCCATCGCCCCCGCTGCGAACGCGCTGCCGCGGCCACACCCAAGGAGTCGTCCCTGCGAACGCAGGGACCCATACGCCGCGGCGGGTGTGCAGGGCACACTGCGAGAGGCGTTGCTTCCGCCAAGCGACAGCGGTGCGTGGCGCAGCAGAGTTACAGCCACTGCGAATCATCGAGAGATCACGCGGTATGGGTCCCTGCGTTCGCAGGGACGACAGCTACGGTTTGACGGGTTACGCCGCCGTCGAGACCACGCGGTTGCGGCCGTCGTGCTTGGCGCGGTAGAGCGCGGTGTCGGCGCGCTTGAGGACGTCGGCGACCGGCTCGTCCTTGTTGTCCAGCATCGCCAGCCCGATCGAGATGGTGACGTCGATGCGCTTGGTGCCCTTGTGGACCGCGAAGGTCTCGCCGGCGATCGAGCGGCGCAGCCGCTCGGCGATCATGCCGGCGACGGCGAGATCGGTCTCCGGCATCACGATCACGAACTCCTCGCCGCCGTAACGGCAGGCGAGATCGATACCGCGGATCGACTTGCGGATGCGCACCGCGAATTCGCGCAGCACGTCATCGCCGGCGTCGTGGCCGTAGGTATCGTTGATCGACTTGAAATAGTCGATGTCGAGGATCATCAGCGCCAGCGGCTTGCCGCGGCTCGAGGCCTGCTCGGCCAGCGTTGCGAGGTGGCTTTCCATGTAGCGACGGTTATGCAGCCCGGTCAGCGCGTCGGTGATCGCCATCTCAATGGAGTTCTGCACGTTGTCGCGCAGGTGATCGGCGTAGCGGCGCTTGCGGATCTGGGTCCGGGCGCGCGCCAGCAATTCGTTCTTGTCGACGGGGCGCAAGAGATAGTCGTTGACGCCGATTTCGAGCCCGCGCAGCAGCCGCGCATTGTTGTCGGCGTCGGAGATGGCGAGGATCGGCAAATGCCGCGTGCGCTCCAGCGAGCGCGCCTGGCTGCACAGCCGCAGGCCGTCATAGTTCTCCAGGTTGAGCGACACGATCAGCAGGTCGTAATTGCCCTCGGCGGCGTGGAACAGCGCTTCCGCCGGATTGATCTCGACGTCCACCGTGTGCTCCGCGGACAGGATCGGCGCCAGCCGCTCGTAGGACGACGGCCGGTCGTCGACCAGCAGGACCCGCCCGCCGACGCCCTTGTCGGCGATGGCGCTGCGCTCGGGCGCTTCCATGCCGATCTCGAGCGAGGTGATGGCGCGCATCCGCAGTTCGTCGGTCATCATCTTCAGCCGCGTCAGCGAGCGGACGCGGGCGATCAGCACGATGTCGGACACCGGCTTGGTGAGGAAATCGTCGGCGCCGGCCTCCAGGCCGCGGACGCGATCGGAGGGGCTGTCGAGCGCGGTGACGATGACGACGGGGATGAAGTGCGTGGCCGGGTTGGACTTCAGGCGACGGCAGACCTCGAAACCGTCCATGTCCGGCATCATGACGTCGAGCAGGATGATGTCGCAATCCGATCGCGAGCAGATGTCGAGCGCCTCGGCACCGTTGGATGCCGTCAGCACGTCGAAATATTCCGCCGACAGACGGGCCTCCAGCAACTTGACGTTTGCCGGGACGTCATCGACGACGAGGATACGCGCAGACATCTAACCCAACTCCACCCTACCCGATAAACCGCCGCACGGTTTCGATAAACTTGCCGACCGAGATCGGCTTGGACAGATACGCCTCGCAGCCGCCCTCGCGGATGCGCTCCTCGTCGCCCTTCATCGCAAACGCCGTGACCGCCACCACCGGAATCGCGCGCAGCTCCGGATCGTCCTTGATCCAGCGCGTCACTTCGAGACCGGAGACTTGCGGCAGCTGGATGTCCATCAGGATCAGATCAGGGCGCAGCTTGCGGACGAGATCGAGCGCCTCGAACCCGTTGCTGGTGCCCGAGGTCTGGTAGCCATGGGCCTCCAGCAGGTCGCGAAAGAGCTTCATGTTGAGCTCGTTGTCCTCCACGATCAGGACGGTTTTTGCCATCCCGTCCCTCCCTCATTTCAGGAAACAGACTTCGCGTACGTCCCGGTACCGCCGCCTGCCGAAAAGTGAATTCAAACTAGCGTCAGATTTCGATCCAAGCCGTTAAATCGATGCGCCAACTTTTGCGGCTTGGTTTCCAGTTGCTTGAATACTTTCCGCAGACTCGGGCATGATGGTTCCAAACTAGACACCATAAGTTAACGGAAAGGCAAATCCATCGTTGAAAAAGCCTGTTCACAACCCTCGCGAAGTAGCTGAAATCGTTGCAGTTCAGGCGCTGGGCTTCATCGCCGGCGAGCCCGAGCGATTGGGGCTTTTTCTGGCCGAGAGCGGGCTTGGCCCGGAGACATTGAGAACGGCGGCAAGGGACCCGCAGTTCCTGCGCGCGGTGCTCGATTTCGTCATGCGCGATGATGCAACCGTGAAGGCTTTCGCCGACACCGTGCAACTGCACCCGACCAATATCGCGGCTGCCCGCCAGGTGCTGGGTGACCCCGACTGGGAGCGCGACGTGCCGTGAGCGCGACCGCGGCCAATCTCGGCGGTCCGCTTGCATTCTGCCGGGATTGCCTCGGCGACCTCGATATCGCGGCCCGGCGCTGCGCCGCCTGCGGTTCCCCGCGCCTCGTCCGCCACCATGCCCTGCCCGCGCTGACGCTGGCGCATATCGATTGCGACGCGTTCTACGCCACCGTCGAGAAGCGCGACAATCCGGAGCTGGCCGATCGGCCCGTGATCATCGGCGGCGGCAAGCGCGGCGTGGTGTCGGCCGCCTGCTACGTTTCGCGCACCTATGGCGTGCGCTCGGCGATGCCGATGTTCAAGGCGCTGGCGCTGTGCCCGCAGGCCGCCGTCGTCCCGCCCGACATGGCAAAATATGTCCGCGTTGGCCGCGAGGTGCGCCACGCCATGCTGGCGCTGACGCCGCTGGTGGAACCGCTGTCGATCGACGAGGCATTCCTCGATCTGTCCGGCACGCAGCGGGTTCACGGCATGATTCCGGCCAAGGTGCTGGCGCGCTTTGCGCGTGACGTCGAGCGCGACATCGGCATCACCGTGTCGGTCGGCCTGTCCTGCAACAAGTTCCTGGCCAAGATCGCCTCCGATCTCGACAAGCCGCGCGGCTTCGCCGCGCTGGACCAGGACGAGGCCCGCGAGATGCTGGCCGACAAGCCGGTCGGCTTCATCTACGGCGTCGGTCCGGCCACCCAGGAGAAGCTGGTGCAGCGCGGCTTTCGCACCATCGCTGATCTGCAGCGTGCCGACGAGGTCGAACTGATGAAGCAGTTCGGCGGCGAAGGCCGCCGGCTGTGGCGGCTGGCGCGCGGCATCGACGACCGCAGCGTGGTGGCAGACCGCGGCGCCAAGACCATTTCCAACGAGACCACGTTCGAGAACGACATCAAGGATTTCGCCACGCTGGAAAAGGTGCTGTGGCGGCTGTCCGAAAAAGTCTCGTCGCGGCTGAAGAGCAGCGAATTGTCGGGCCAGACCATCACGCTGAAGCTGAAAACCGCGGATTTCCGCCAGCGCACGCGCTCGCAATCGATCCAGGCGCCGACGCAGCTCGCCGCCAAGATCTTTGCCGTGTCGCGCGAAATGCTGGCGAGGGAAATCGACGGCACCGCGTTTCGCTTGATCGGCACCGGCGTCAGCGCGCTGCGCGAAGGATCGCAGGCCGACGACACCGACATGCTCGACCGCCGCTCGGCGGATGCCGAACGCGCGATGGACGACCTGCGCAAGAAATTCGGCAATGCCGCCGTGATCCGCGGCATTGCCTATAAGGGGCCGGTGAAGGAAGAGGACGAGGAAGACGAGTAGGCGGTGACGTCAATCGACGACGGCCACCGCTTCGATCTCGATCAACCACTCCGGCGCGGCCAGCGCCGAAACGCCGACCAGCGTGCTGGCCGGCGGCTCCAGGCCTTCGAAGAATACCGAGCGCGCCTTGCCGATGATGGGACGAAGCTCGGGCTTGTAGCCGACGACAAAAGTCGTGATCTTCACGATATTGGAATAGCTTGCGCCGGCCGCCTTCAAGGCAAGCCCGAGATTCTGCATCACCTGGGTTGTCTGCGCGGCGATGTCGCCCTCGCCGACCACACGGCCCTCTTCGTCGGTGGCCACCTGTCCGGAAATGTAGATCGTGCGCGCGCCAGACGCGACGACGACGTGCGAGTAAGCCGGGTTGTTGTGAAGGCCGCTCGGCTTGAGATGTTGGTGCTTGCTCATGGTTGCGCTCCCTGACATGCGTGAAGGGCGCGAGCCTATCCGCCTCAAGCGCGTTCGGCCAGACTGCTCAGAAAACAGGTATTTCCAAGGGACCGTCATGCCCGGCCGTGTGCCGGGCATCCACGTCCTGCGCAAGGGAACAACAAGGACGCCGGGACAAGCCCGGCCATGACGAAAATCCGCTGGCGCAAGTACGCGCCAGTTACTTACACGGTTTGGAATCCTTGACGTCGAAGCGGCCCATCGCGCCGGCGATGACGAAATCATTGTAGTCGAGCACCAGCGCGCGGGAGACGCCGTTCTCGAACAGTTCGAACGACATCGCGTAGACCGGCGTCTGTTCGCCCTCCTTGGTCTTGGCGTCGCGGTCGTAATAGCTGACGGTGACGGGCCAGCGGGTCAGCGCCTTCATCTGGTCATTGGCGGTCGAAGGATCGGGGCTCGCGATGTCGCGGGTGCCCGGGATCGGCTGCCCGATCACCGACAGCGTGTTGTAGACCTTTTCGCCATTGTCGGAGCCGTCATAGACCGTCAGTTCGAGTACCGACTTGCCCTCGCGCGCGGCGGCGATGATGTGCTGGATCTGCTCGGTCGGAAAAACGATGTGGCCGTCGAGTTCGAACGTCTTCGCCACCGGCGCTTTCAGCTTGACCTTGATGCGGTCGCCGACCCGTTCCGCCATGCCATCGACCGGCGCGGAATCGGTGTCGTTCATGCGGCTGTCGATCTTGAAGCGATAGCTCTTGCCCGCGCCGTCTTCCCAGGAATGCGAGCGCAGGTCGCTCAGCGTCAGTTTGCCTTCGCCGCTGTCAAGTTCCGAGACCTGGCGGAATTCGGAGGTGTAGCCCTCGCAGGCGCTGCCGGTGAAATTGTAGAGGATGCGCCCGCGCGCGCCGGAAATCGCATTGGAGCCGCGCGACTTTACCAGTTTCAGTTCGTAGAGCGCCTGATGGGCCAGGAACGGCCCGCTGGCGCCGGCCTGCGCCGGCCCGTCTGCAAGTCCTGCAAGCAAGGCGGCGGCAGCCGAAAACGCCAATGCACGAACCGGAACCGAGCAAGCCATGAGGTTTTTCCTCGATATTGAATCATTACATTAGTGATGGCCCCATTGCGTCGCAACTAGGGCGACCCCGTGGGGACGAAGGAATTTGACGGCTGGGATGCCCCGGCTTTCCGACATCTACCGAGAGGCCGCGGCCGGGTCCCCCCGCTTTCGCGGAGGACGACAGCGGAGGTCGTGGGAGATGCGCGGACGCCGTGCCCTCCCGGGCTCTCCCTTGCAACCGGCCGCGCGATGCGCGAAACAGTGCCGCCCGAACACGGATCGGGTTGGTGGCATCAATCAGAGGCGAAACAAGATGGCGGGCACGGTCGAACAGAAGCTGGCGGCACAGGGCATCGCGCTCAACGAGCCGCGCACCCCGATGGCGAACTATGTCGGCTTCGTGCGCTCGGGCAATCTGCTGTTCGTCTCCGGCCAGGTCTGCGCCAATGCGGAGGGCCAGCTGATCGCCAAGGGCAAGCTCGGCGCCGGCGTCACCATCGAACAGGGCTATGCGGCGGCGCAGGGCTGCGGCGTCAACCTGCTGTCGCAGGTCAAGGCGGCGCTCGGCGATCTCGACAAGGTGGTCCGCGTCGTCCGCCTCGGCGGCTTCATCAATTCGGCGCCCGACTTCCTCGACGGACCCAAGGTGCTCAACGGCGCCTCCGACCTGATGGTTGCAGCGTTTGGCGACAAGGGCCGACACTCCCGCACCACCGTCGGCGTCGCGTCGCTGCCGTCGGATGCCGCCGTCGAGGTGGATGCCATCTTCGAAGTCGCCTGACAGGACATCCCGATGCGCGCGCCGGACTGGCTCACGGCACGGCCGGTCGCCCATCGCGGCCTGCATGACATTTCGCGGGGGATCGTCGAGAACATGCCGGCCGCCGCGCAGGCGGCGGTCGACGGCGATTTTGCCATCGAATGCGACATCCAGCTTTCCGCCGACGGCGAAGCGATGGTGCATCATGACGATGCGCTCGGCCGCCTCACCGAGGGAGCCGGCAGACTGATCGAAAAGACCGCGGCCGAACTGAAAGCCGTCACGTTCAAGAACACGGCTGAGCGGATGATGACGCTCGGCGATCTCTGCGCCCTGGTCGCCGGCCGCGTGCCGCTGGTGATCGAGGTCAAGAGCCATTTTGACGGCGACCGGCGGCTGGTGCAGCGGATGGCGCACGTGCTCGCCGCCTATGATGGCCCCGCTGTCGGCATGTCCTTCGATCCGGACCAGGTGATGGCGCTGCGCGACCTGATCCCAGGCCACGCGCGCGGCATCGTGGCCGAGCGCGAGTACACTGCCGCGGAATGGCCGGAAGCCTCGGCCGACCAGCGCCGCGGCATGACGCATCTGCGCCATGCCTTCCGCACCCGGCCGCATTTCGTCGCCTATTGGGTCAACGAATTGCCGGCAGCGGCGCCCTGGATCGCCCGCCACATTTTTGGGCTGCCGCTGCTGACCTGGACCGTGCGCACGCCGGAACAGCGTGCCCGCGCCGCGTGGCACGCCGACCAGATGATCTTTGAAGGGTTTGTGCCGGGAACCTGACCCCGCGGAAGGTGGCTTGAACGGGCCACCTTGAACTGGCACGCGCGATGCACGATCTTCAGGACATTGGCCACCCTGCGCGATGGCTGATCGCACCATGGGACCGGTCCGAATTATTCGATGGCGTCATCCGAAATCACCCTCGAAGCCGTCCCCGCCGTCAGCGACATCCCGGCGGCCGAATGGGATGCCTGTGCCAATCCGGCGGGCGACCCGAACAGCCTCGACCATCTCGACACGCTGGCTTCGAGCGACTTCTGCGCCGGTTCAAAGCCGGCCTATAACCCGTTTGTTTCCCACGCCTTTTTCGCCGCCGCCGAGGCCTCGGGATCAGCCTGTGCGCGCACCGGCTGGGGCGCGCGGCATCTGGTGGCGCGGCTTGACGGGGAGATCGCGGGCATCGTGCCCTGCTACCTAAAATCCCATTCGCAGGGCGAATATGTCTTCGACCGCGGCTGGGCGGATGCTTATGAACGCGCAGGCGGGCGTTACTATCCCAAACTGCAGGCTTCGGTGCCGTTCACGCCGGCCACCGGGCCGCGGCTGTTGATCCGCGATGGCGTCGATCGCGCGCAGATCGGCTCCGCACTGGCGCGCGGCCTGATGGCGTTATGCAACGCGACCGAGGCCTCCTCCGTGCATGTGACGTTCGCGCGCGAAGCCGAGGCGAAATTCCTCGGCGAGCATGGTTTTCTGCAGCGCAACGACCAGCAGTTCCACTGGCACAATGAGGGCTACAAGACGTTCGACGATTTTCTGGCCTCGCTAAACTCGCGCCACCGCAAGGCGATCAAGCGCGAGCGGCGCGAGGCGGTCGCCGCCGGGATCACGATCCATCATCTGACCGGAAGCGACATCACCGAGGATGCCTGGGATGCGTTCTTTGCGTTCTACATGGAGACCGGCTCGCGCAAATGGGGCCGGCCGTATCTGACGCGACACTTCTTCTCGCTGATCGGCGAGAGCATGAGCCGCGACGTGCTGCTGGTGATGGCAAAGCGCAACGGCCGCTGGATCGCCGGCGCGATCAACTTCATCGGCTCGGACACGCTGTTCGGGCGCAACTGGGGCGCCATCGAGCATCATCCGTTCCTGCATTTCGAGGTCTGCTATTATCAGGCGATCGACTTCGCGGTCCAGCGCGGCCTGAAGGTCGTGGAGGCCGGCGCGCAGGGCGAGCACAAGCTGGCGCGTGGCTACCTGCCGCAGACCACCTACTCCGCGCACTTCATCGCTGATCCCGGCCTGCGCCGCGCGATCGACGATTACCTGAAGCGCGAGCGCGCCTATGTCGCGGAGGTCGGCCGCGAACTGGCGGAGCACGGCCCGTTCCGCAAGGCCGCCGACGAGGCTTGACCTCGCGGGGCAAGCGACGTGAAATTCAGATCAACCCCGAGGAAACAGCCATGCCCGCCTATGACAACCAAAACCCCTTCGCAAAAATCCTGCGCGGCGAGTTTCCCTGCCACAAGGTCTATGAGGACGAGCATGTGCTGGCGTTCCTGGACATCATGCCGCGTTCGCCCGGCCACACGCTGGTGATCCCCAAGGCCCCGGCCCGCAACATCCTCGACATCACGCCCGAGGATTACGCCCACGTCGCCCGCGCCGCCCACAAGATCGCCGCCGCGGCGATGAAGGCGTTCAACGCCGACGGGATCTCGGTGGGCCAGTTCAACGAGCCCGCCGGCGGGCAGGTCGTGTTTCATCTGCACATGCACGTAATGCCGCGCCACGACGGCGTCGCCTTGCTGCCGGCGGCGAGCCGGAAGGAAGACGTGAAGGTGCTGGAGGACAATGCAACGAAGCTGGTTGCGGCGCTGGGATGATTCTTCACCCGCCCCTCGAGGGGCGGGTCGCCGCGAAGCGGCGGGGTGGGGTGACAGACTATCCGCGTATGTTCTGCTGGCGGAACGATGATCTTTCCACCTCCAACAGAGAATGCGCGGATAGTCTGTCACCCCGCCCCGTCTCACATTACGCTGCGCTCCATGTGAGCCGACCCGCCCCCTCAAGGGGCGGGTGAAGAATCCTACTCCGTCTCCGCGAGTCCCGGCTGCGGCTGGGCCAACGGCGAGAACTCGCAGCGGTCGGGCTTGACGTCGAGCAGCGGCGTTTCATCGAGGCAGTCGAGGCCGCGGACCAGGATCGAACTGCCTTCGATCTTGACGAATTTCACGACCGACGTGCCGATCGGGTTGGGCCGCACCGGCGAGCGCAGCGAAAACGTGCCGCGGGTCTTCTGGTTGTTCTTCGGGCTCTGCAGCACCAGGTCGCGGCGCGACTGGTGCAGCCAGTAGATCACTTCGAGGTTTTCGTAGAAATCGACGCCCTTGATGGCGGGCACCCAAGGCTCGAAGATTTCGAGCCGGCACACCGGGCCGTCGTGACGGCCCTGCCGCGGCGTTTCCAGCCGTGACTTCCAGGGCGTGCGGATGCGGCCGATAAAGTAAAGGGCCGCATCGCGCGCCGGCGGCATGTCAACCGTGAGTTCGCCCTCGCGGACGTCGCTTGCTTGAACCATCTTCTAATCCAGTGAAATGTTGAGTTCCTTTATCACGCCGGCCCACAATTTGCGATCCGCCTCGATGAACTTGTCGATATCGGCAAAGCTCTTCGGACGCAGCGGCGCAAAGCCGGCCTTGTCGAGCGAGGCGCGAAAGGTGTCGTCGTTCAGGGCACGATCGAGGCTGGCCTTGAGTTTTTGCGCGATCTCGTCGGGCAGTTTCGACTGCGCGGCGACGCCGTACCAGACGCTGACCGCATATTGCGGATAGCCGGCTTCGGCCATGGTCGGCACGTCGGGCAGATCGGCGATGCGCTGCGCCGACGAGACCGCCAGCGGCCGCAGCAGGCCGGCCTTGACCGGCGGCAGCGCGGTACCGAGCGTGTCGAACATCAGCTGGATATTGCCCGACAGCAGATCCTGCAGCGCCGGCCCCGCCCCCTTGTAGGCGACGTGGACCATGTCGATGCCCGCCATCTGGCGGAACATCTCGCCGCTTAGATGCGTCGTGCCGCCGGTGCCGGCCGATCCGAAATTGAGCTTGCCGGGATTCTGCCTGGCGTAGGCGACGAACTCCGCCACGGTTTTTGCGGGCACGGAGGGATGCACTTCCATCAGCACCGGCAGGTCGGTGATGATGGCCAGCATCCTGAAATCCTTCGCCGGATCGTAGGGCAGCTTCTTGTAGAGCTGCGGGTTGAGCACGACGATCGAGGCGGCGGTGAAGAACAGCGTGTAGCCGTCGGGCTCGGCGCGCGCCGCGACCTCAGCGCCGATCGCGCCCTGCGCGCCGGCCTTGTTCTCGACCACGACGGTCTGCTTGAGATCGCGGCCAAGATAGTCGCCCACCATGCGGCCGAGCACGTCGGTCGGCCCGCCCGCGGCATAGGGCACCACCAGCTTGATCGGTCGGACAGGATATTCCGCTGCATGGGTTTGCGGTGCGGCGCAGGCGAGCGCGGCGCCGAGCGCCGACCATTTCAGCCAGTTCATTTGCGTTTCCCCGGATTTTCTTTGTGGTCGAAGAGTAGCGGATTATCCGCGCCCTGCAATCAACCGAGCCACCATTTGCCGCCGACGAGGACGATCTCGCCGAACACCACGCCGGCGAAGATCGAGCGCCGCGTCAGCATGAACACCACAAAGCCCGCCGCCACTGAGCCGTAGCGCAGCCAGTCCGGCACCGCGGCCAGCGCGCTGGGCGGCTGCACCAGAATCTGGGCGATGACGCCGGCGAGGATGGCGGTCGCCACCGCCCTCACCCACACCAGGATTTCCGACCCTTCGTCGACGCCGGCGCCGAACCACAGGCCGGCCATGCGCCAGATTTCGTTGGGCAGGAAGCCGGCGAGCACCAGCAGCAGCAGCGCATGCGGACTGCCGACAAACTCGCTCATGCGAGAACCCTTTCCCGCCACCAGTGCACGCCATAGGCGATGCTGCCGGCGGTAACGCCGCTGATCAGGATGTCGACGCCGGTGTTGAGCTGCGAGATCAGCGGATAGAGCGCGAGGCCCAGCACCAGCGCCAGAACGTCGGATATCTGCGTGCAGTTGCGCGCGGTCGACAGCAGGAACGCCAGCGGCGTCAGCATCAGGATCGCCGCGCCGAACAGCGGCGGCAGATTGGCAGCGAGGCCGTAACCCAGCGCGGTCGCGACCATGCAGACGATCAGCAGTCCACATCCGAGCCCATGCGTGAACGCGATCCGCCGTTCGCGCGGCACTTTTGGCAACAGCCGGTAGCATTCGACCCATAGCGTGACGGCGATGAAATGCGTCACCAGGACGAGATGGCGCCGCCTGGACCGCGGCGTTTTCACCAGCGGCAGCACCGACACCACCATCGGGAACAGCCGGATCGCGCTCACGGTGACGGCGATCGCGGCCTGCACCGCGGTGGCGCCGGAGCCGAGCGTCGAGATCAGGATGATCTGCGCCGGCCCGGCCCAGACCAAGAGCGTCGAACCAAGCACCCAGCCCAGGCTGAAATGGCTGTCATGCGCCAGCGCACCAATGCCGACATAGGTCGCAAACAGCACCAGCGACAGCACGGTGGACGCCACCGCGCTCATGCCCCACGCGAACGCGCGGAACGGGCTTTGCCATTGGGGGGAATCAAGTGCGGGAATCGCCAATTGAGACCGGTGAGGTTTGAGTCGTAGCCGGCATAGGGCTGGCGAATGCCGTCCGCGTCAAGCAAGGGAGGGTCGGGGCGGCCATGCGACAACCGGTGTCATTCCGGGGCGATGTGAAACATCGAACCCGGAATCTCGAGATTCCGGGTTCGCTTCGCGCCCCGGAATGAGCCGCACATTCTCAGCCCGCCACGCCACGGTTCCTCAGCACAAAGCACGCCCCGCCCGCCTTGTGAATGCGGTTGCAGAGCGCGTCGGCGGCGGGGCGCGTGTCGGCGCCGATGCGCACCTGATAGAAGGCGCGCGTGCCGCGGCTGCGCATCACCGATGACAGCAGGCTCGGGTCCTGGTCGCCGATCACGGCGCTGAGCCTGTTCATGGCGCGGGCATAGTTCGCCAGCGCCTTGTCGCGGGAAAAACCGGCGGCGAGCTGCACGCCCCATAGTTTGGCTGCGCCAAGCGTAACGCGCTGTTCGAGGCCGGCGACAAACGGATTCGGCGCCTGCTTCAGCAGCGCCATCAATTCGCGGCAGTTCGAGGTCGGCTGCCGGGCCGGCGGAGCACTGCCCTGTTGCGCTTTCGCCCACTCCTCGACGGTGGAGCCGGTGATGGCGACGACGTAGCTGCGCGTCTCCTGCGGCATGCCCCCGGTCCCTGCGAGCCATTCCTGCACCCGGCGCGGGCCGGCATTGTAGGCTGCGGCCGCCAGTCCCAGATTGCCGAACTGACCGCGCAGTTCGGCCAGGAACTCGGCGGCCTTCGGCAGCGCCTGCACCGGGTTGTAGGGATCGAGCACGCCGCGCTCGCTGGCGGTGCCCGGCATGAACTGCGCGATGCCCTGCGCGCGCTGGCCGTTGCGCGTCACCGGCCCGGTCGCATCAGGGCGGAAACGGCTTTCCTGCCAGATCACGCGGGCGAAGAATTCCAGCGGCAGGTTGGCGGCAGTCGCGGCCGACTCGATCATCAGGCACATCGCCTCGCGTGCGTCGCTCTCCCGCCCGGCCTCCGCGGGGCGCGGCGGGAGATTCGTCCGGGTCGCCTCGCCGGCGTCCTCGGCGGGGGCGCCGGCTGACGACGACAGCAGCCATGCGGCGCAGCCGAGCATGCGAAGCAGCCGGCCTCGCGACCTGACCGGCCGGAATCGTGTGGCTAGAATTAGCGTAAACACGCCGATAAACGGCCGGGAGGCGCCGGCGGATCCATGGATTTTCCGCGGCAAAACGCCGTTTTGCGATGGGATTGTCCGGAAATCGGCGCCATCGGACCCGCCGTTGATTTACGTTAATGCCGCATTTTGCGGCAGCCGGGCTTTTACAGGGAACCGGTCGGGGTAAAAGTCTCCCTCTTTGTTGGGAGACTTTCAATGCAGGACCGGCGCGAAAGCGCGCGCGACAAGGTGATGTATGGCGGCGTCGCCGAGATCGGCGACCAGGGCACGACGCGCGAATGCATCGTCCGCAACATCTCCCGTGCCGGCGCAAGCATCGAATTCAGCCGTGATTGGCCGTTGCCGAGGGAGCAGCTCTCGCTGCGCATCGCGCGCAAGGGCCGCTCCTTCCTGGCCAAGGTGGTCTGGTGGCGCGAAAACTTCGTCGGCGTCGCCTTCCGCGGCGAAGGTCCGTCCGAGCCGGTTTCCGACCTCGAGGAACGGCTGCGCAAGAGCGAGATCAAGAAGCGGCAGCTTCAGCGCCAGATCGACCAGTTGCTCAACGAGCGCTAATATAGAGCGTCTTCGAGCGAAGTGGATACCGCTTCGCGCGAAGAAAACGCGTCAAAACAAGTATCTAGAGCCCGGTTCTGATGCAATCCGAACCTGAAAGGCTCTAGCGTCACTCTCCCCACAGGCATCGGGGCGCAACATGACTGCAAAACCGCCGGACGGACTGCCCGTCTACCGCCTCCTGACCGGAAAGGACGACGCCGCGTTCTGCCGGCGCGTTTCCGAGGCCCTGGAGCTTGGTTACATCCTATACGGCTCGCCCGCCCTGACCTTCAACGGCGAATACGTCGTGGCCGCCCAGGCGCTGGTTTGGCCCGGGGACTAACCATGAAAAGGCCGGCGGTCTCGCAACGCGCCGGCCTTTCGCTTTTGCCTTGAAGCCGCTTACGCCTTGACCAGCGGGCCCTTGGAGGCGGGCCCTGAACCGCCGCCGCCGTTCGGGCCACCCGATTTCGGCTTGCGCTTGCGGGCGCCCGGCAGCTTCTCCGGCTTCGGCGTGACCGGCCCCTCGACGAACTCGAAGCCGATCTTGTCCTTTTCCACGCCCGCCTCGTCCTTGAGCAGGATGACACGGACATGGCCGCCGCCCTTGAGCTGGCCGAACAGCACCTCGTCGGCCAACGGCTTCTTGATGTGCTCCTGGATCACGCGGGCCATCGGCCGCGCGCCCATCTGCTCGTCATAGCCGTGCTCGATCAGCCAGGCCTTGGCGGGCTCCGACAGCTCGATGGTGACGTCGCGGTCGGCGAGTTGCGCCTCGAGCTGCAGCACGAACTTCTCGACCACCATGCCGATGACGTCGGCATTGAGGTGAGCGAAAGAAACGATCGCATCCAGCCGGTTGCGGAATTCCGGCGCGAACTGGCGGTTGATCGCCTCGTGGTCATCGCCTTCCCGCTTGTTGCGCGTGAAGCCGAAGGCCTGACGGGCCAGGTCGGCGGCGCCCGCATTCGTGGTCATGATCAGGATTACGTTGCGGAAATTGACCTGCTTGCCGTTGTGGTCGGTGAGCCGGCCATGGTCCATGATCTGCAGCAGCACATTGTACAGATCCGGATGCGCCTTCTCGATTTCGTCGAGCAGCACCACGCAATGCGGATGCTGGTCGACGCCGTCGGTCAACAGGCCGCCCTGGTCGAAGCCGACATAGCCGGGAGGCGCGCCGATCAGGCGTGATACGGTATGGCGCTCCATGTATTCGGACATGTCGAAGCGCAGCAGTTCGACGCCCAGCGAGGCGGCGAGCTGTTTTGCCACCTCGGTCTTGCCGACGCCGGTGGGACCGGAGAACAGATAGGAACCGATCGGCTTCTCCGGTTCGCGCAGGCCGGCGCGCGCCAGCTTGATCGACGCCGACAGCGACTCGATCGCCTTGTCCTGGCCGAACACCACGCGCTTCAAGGTCTGTTCGAGGTGCTTGAGCACCTCGGCATCGTCCTTCGACACGCTCTTGGGCGGGATCCGCGCCATGGTCGCGATCGTGGTCTCGATCTCCTTGATGCCAATGGTCTTCTTGCGCTTGTTTTCGGCGACCAGCATCTGTGCCGCGCCGGACTCGTCGATCACGTCGATCGCCTTGTCCGGCAGTTTGCGGTCGTGGATGTAGCGCGACGACAGCTGCACCGCCGCCTCGATCGCCTCGTTGGTGTATTTCAGGCGATGGTAATCCTCGAAATAGGGCTTCAGGCCCTTCAGGATCGCAATCGCGTCTTCCACCGTCGGCTCGTTGACGTCGATCTTCTGGAAGCGCCGCACCAGCGCGCGGTCCTTCTCGAAATGCTGGCGGTATTCCTTATACGTCGTCGAGCCCATGCAGCGGATCGAGCCCGAGGCCAAGGCCGGCTTGAGCAGATTGGACGCGTCCATCGCGCCGCCCGAGGTGGCGCCTGCCCCGATCACGGTGTGGATCTCGTCGATGAACAGGATGGCGTTCGGATGCGCCTCCAGTTCCTTGAGCACCTGCTTGAGCCGCTCCTCGAAATCGCCGCGGTAGCGGGTGCCGGCGAGCAGCGTGCCCATGTCGAGCGAGAACACGGTGGCGGCCGCCAGCACTTCCGGCACTTCGGAATCGACGATGCGCTTGGCGAGGCCTTCGGCGATCGCGGTCTTGCCGACACCGGCTTCGCCGACGAACAGCGGGTTGTTCTTCTGGCGGCGGCACAGCACCTGGATCGCGCGGTTGATCTCGGAGTTGCGTCCGATCACCGGATCGATCTTGCCGTCGCGCGCCTTCTTGTTGAGGTTGACGCAATAGGTTTCGAGCGCCTCGCCCTTCTTCTTGGCGTCCTCGTTACCCTTGGTCTCGGTCTCCTCGTCGACGCCGCGCACCGGCCGCGCTTCGGAGACGCCCGGCCGCTTGGCGATGCCGTGGCTGATATAGTTGACGGCGTCGTAGCGCGTCATGTCCTGCTCCTGCAGGAAATACGCGGCGTGGCTCTCGCGCTCGGCAAAGATCGCGATCAGCACGTTGGCGCCGGTCACTTCCTCGCGGCCCGAGGACTGCACATGGATCACCGCGCGCTGGATCACGCGCTGGAAACCCGCCGTCGGCTTGGCATCGTCGGCGCCGTCGGTCACAAGGTTTTCGAATTCGGTTTCGAGATAGTTGACGAGGCTCGTGCGCAGCTTGTCGAGATCGACGCTGCAGGCCCGCATCACCGCCGCCGCATCCGAGTCATCGATCAGCGACAGCAGCAGGTGTTCGAGCGTCGCGTATTGATGATGACGCTCATTTGCAATCGCCAGCGCACGATGCAGGGATTGTTCAAGGCTTTGGGAAAAAGTTGGCATTCGCGTCCTCTGTGGCCCCCGGCCATCATGATCGCCATTACCCGGTCAGGCAACAACAACCTTTGTCATCCCCCGTCATATAGTGTCCGGCGATCGTGGCGAAAGACCGGTTCCGCAAACGTGTTTTTCTTGTAAATTCGCAGCCCAAATCTGCGGCGCAAATGGCTGCACACGTCTGCTGCACGTACCTGGCGCACGCAAGCCCATCCCGAAGAACTACCGGGATCGCGAGCGGTATCGTCCAGCACCAGTTGATGGATGCAAAACCTGTTCCCAACAGAGCCGCTACCCGATGACCCGTTCCCTCCGGCCGGGTTAGGCGCCATGCGCGGCTATTTCTTTTCCATCACGCATTGCAGGGGATGCTGATGCTTGCGCGCGAAATCCATCACCTGCGTTACTTTGGTCTCGGCGATCTCGTAGGTGAACACGCCGCACTCGCCGATGCCATGGTGGTGCACGTGAAGCATGATCTTGGTGGCGGCCTCGGCGTCCTTCTGGAAGAAACGTTCCAGAACATGGACGACGAACTCCATCGGCGTGTAGTCGTCATTGAGGATCAGCACGCGATACAGGTTCGGACGCTTGGTCTTCGGCTTGACCTTGGTGATGACCGACGTCGATGGCCCGCCCGGACCGGTATTGCGGTTATCGCCATTGCTCATCCGGGAGGCAGATGCGGGTGACTCGGCGGGTGATCTGGCGGACGACTTGGCCGCTACCTCGGCCGATGACGCGGACGAACAAACTTTGAAGGTTGGCTGCAACATGGCTCAGGCGTTCGAATGACAGGGGTGACCGGAGAGCACATCGATGTCGCCTCGCGACCGGCTCAGGCACGGGCCCGTCGGCAAAGCACCAGCAACGCATTTTTCCAGATCGCCGCTCCCGGTCCGATCCGCCGAGCGGATCGGCACCTCGAATATGGGTCCGCCGCCGGATCGTCGCAAGCGCAGTCTCCCTGCGCCGGCGCAACCCGGCAACCGGACCGATTCCCGGGCTCGGCTATCCGTCAGCGAGACTAATCGCTTCCGGCGAATTTGACAAAGACCGTAATCGGCGGACGGCGCATCGCAGCCGTCTCCGTCATTTTACGGAACCGCAAGACGCAAGATCCGCGCGACAGGCGGCCTGCCGCGGCGAGAGGTCCGGCTGACGAACCGCGCCGCACGAAAAAGCCCGGCCGAAACGGCCGGGCTTGCATCGTCGACATGTTCTCAGAAAGCCGTGCGCAGACGAAAGCCGTGCGCGGACGATCAGTGCGCCGCCGGCGTGAACTTTGAAACCAGGCCCTCGTAGGGCTTGAAGGTCTGCTTGGCGAGATCGCTGTAGAGGCCCGCGATCTTCTGCGTTTCTGCAACGAAGGTCTCGTAGGACGAGCGCGCGAATTCGGTCTGCGCCTCGAGCGCCTTGTCCAGCGACTTCACGCCGGAGAGCTTTTCCACGAACGACTTGGTGTCTTCGAACGACTTCTTGGCGTAATCGCCATAAGCGGTTGCGATGGCTTGGACGCCGCTCTGAAGGTTGGTCGCGGAAGCGGCAACCGTTTCGAGATGCTCCTTGCCGTAATTCTGAATGTCCTCAACCTTGACCATCGTTGTTTCCTTTCCCAGACTGCAGTCCCAAAACCGATTGCCGGGAGGTCCCGGCCCCCTGACCTTACCTTTATATGTGCAGCGCACAATCAAGTCAAGGAAAATTGTGCGACGCACAATACGGCAAATTCGTGTTAAAATCCGGGGTCTTACGCAAAAGTTAATTAATCTTTTGGAAACCCGCCCCGCCTAACCTTGACCTTGGACGCATTCATCTCGAACGCAGCCTGAAAGCTGTTGGTGAACAACGTCTTAGCCAAAACAGCGACCTGATCCGCCGGACCGGCCGTGCCAAAATGGCGGATCAAGGCTTCGAACGGGACAGCGTCAGCGGTTTATGGGCACAATTTTGCCTCACGAGCCGGTGATCAAGACAGAAATTGGGACGGGGAAGTAAATGCTTCGTACAACCTTGGCTTCCTCACGCGCGTTGCGTGTGTGCGCCCTCGGACTCATCACCTTCTCAACCGCGATCCTGATCTCCAGCGAGAGCGCCGAGGCGCGCCGCTACAAGCACCGCCGCCACCATCATGTGGTCCGCGAAAGCTACAGCCCGCAATTCTCCTCGATCATCGTGGACGGCAATACCGGCGCGGTGCTCAGTTCCAACAATCCCGACGCGATCCGCCACCCGGCGTCGCTGACCAAGATCATGACGCTTTATCTTTTGTTCGAGCGCCTCGACGCCGGCAAGATGAAGCTCGACACCGAGATGGATGTCTCCGAACATGCCTCCGAACAGGCGCCGACCAAGCTTGGCCTCAAGCCCGGCCAGTCGCTCAAGGTCGAAGACGCCATCAAGGGCCTGGTGACGCGCTCCGCCAACGACGCCGCCGTGGTGATCGCGGAGGCGATCGCCGGCGACGAAGACGAATTCGCCAAGCTGATGACGCGCAAGGCGCGTTCGCTCGGCATGAGCAAGACCATCTATCGCAACGCCTCCGGCCTGCCCAACGACGAACAGGTCACCTCGGCGCGCGACCAGGCCACGCTCGGCCGCGCGATCCAGGATCGCTTCCCGCGATACTACCGTTATTTCGCAACGACCGTCTTCAATTTCCGCGGCCAGTCGATCCGCAACCACAATCGCCTGCTCGGCAATGTCGAAGGCGTCGACGGCATCAAGACCGGCTACACCCGCGCCTCCGGCTTCAACCTCGTGAGTTCGATGCGCCGCGGCAACCGCCATCTCGTCGGCGTGGTGCTGGGCGGTCGCAGCGGCAGTTCGCGCGACGCCACCATGCGCAACCTGCTGGCCGAGAATCTCGAAAAGGGCGCCACCAAGCGGATGGTCGCGGCGATCACCGAACGCAATGGCGCCGACGGCGCCGCTGAAGTCGCCGACGCGTCGCGTTCGGCCGAGCCGGCGCCGACCGCGCTCGCCTCAGCCGATCCGGCCCTTGGCGCGATGCCGACCACCCGCTCGATGGCAAAGCCATCGCTGCTGGCGGCCGCTGCCGCCGCCCTGCCCGCGCCACAGGCCAAGGTCGAGCCGCAAGCCAAGCCCGAGCTGGCGCCGTTGACCAGCGGCGTGATCCAGACCCAATCCATCTCGACGATCCCGGGCTCGGCCGAGCCGATGAAGCCGGTCAAGGTCAAGACGGTTCAGGTCAAGGCCGGACCGATGAAGCTGGCTGCCGCCGGCCCGTCGCAGCCGGTCGCGTCGCCCGTCACCACCACGATCCCGGCCCGCCCCGAAGTCGCCGAGACCTCCAGCGCCGTCGTGGCCAGTGTCAGCGACGCCAAGATCGAAGCCGCCCGCGAGGCGCTGAGGGCGGCGCTGCCGCAGCAGCCGGCCGGCCATGGCACCGGAAACGGCGTTCTCGGCGTATTGCCCGCCTCCAGCCTGGGCCAGGCGCCCGCACAGGCGGCGCCGCACGCGGCGATGGCCTATGCCGATCCGACGCCAGCGCCCCGCAGCCAGCCGCAGAACGAGGCCGCCAAACCGGCCGCGCCGGCGGTGGCTCACACCGGCTGGATCGTCCAGGTCGGCGCGCTCGACAGCGAAAACGAAGCCAAGCAGCGCATCGAACTTGCCCGCACCAAGGCCAGCAGCCTGCTCAGCAAGGCCGATCCCTTCACCGAGACCACCACGTCCAAGGACAATCGCACGCTGTACCGTGCCCGCTTCGCCGGCCTCGACAAGGACCAGGCCGAAGCGGTCTGCAAAACGCTCAAGCGCGCCGAGATCTCCTGCATGACCGTCCGCAACTGATCAAGACGTCTCGCTAGAATCCGCAAAGCCGGCGCCGCAAGCGCCGGCTTTGTTGTTTCCAAGCGTCCCTCCTCCCGCCATTCCGGGGCGATGGGAAGCATCGAACCCGGAATCCGCCGGCGCCAGCTTATGCGGCGAGATGGATTCCGGGTCTGCGCCCCAAGTGGGGCGTATCCCGGAATGACGACGATGGTGCGGCGCGACTTACTCTGCCGCCAGCGCAATGCGCGCGGCCTCGCGAAAGGCCGTCCGGCGAAAACTTTCCGTCAAGAATTTGCGGCTAGGTTTACCGGCAATGAACGATCGACCACGCCGGGCAACGGCGGGCGATGTGGGGCATCAGTCAGAGTACGGCAGGCAGTTCGCGGTTTGTAGCGTCGGTGGCGTGAGCCGGAGTGAGCTAGAGATGCGTACGAAGAAGAGTATCCTTGGCCTCGTTCACACGGGCAGCGAGGTACGTCGAGCCCCCCTGGTCGGGATGCAGTTTCTTCATCAGGGAACGGTGCGCCCGGCTGATGTCGTCCCGCCCCGCTCCCGGCTGCAGGCCAAGGATCTGATAGGCCTCCTCATCCGTCATTTTTCCACTCGCCGCCGGGCCTCCCCGCCGCCCTGCCGCGTCGCCCTGCGCGTGATGACGCCAAGCGGGAAACCGGCGGTCAAGATAGCTTTCAAGTAAGGCCACGCTCTCGGCGTCGAACGACGGGATCATCGCGATCAGCTGCGGCAGGTCGAACGCGTCGAGCGGGCGGCCGGCATTCGGCCCATCGATGATCTGTCCCGACAGCGCGCCGCTGTCGTGGTCGAGACTCATGTCGAGAAATGCCGAGCGCACGCGCGAGGCCTGCCCCGCCGAACGCGCGCCGCCGCCAAAAATCCCGCCGATATTGCTGAAGCCGCCTGGACCAAACGGTGACCAGCCGAGCAGGCCCGCGCCGAAAATGCCGAGCGGGATCGCCACGGCCAGTTCGCCGCGCAGCCCGGTGAAGGCCGCGACCGCCAGCGCCAGCACGCCGCCTCCGATCTTGATCCAGCGCGCGAGCAGGACCGGATTGGCCGCGCGGAACATCTGCAGCAACAGGTAAAGGACGACAACGGCGACGACGCCGACAATCAGGGTTGGCATGGGTCTGATATAATCGCTTCGGGACGGAAATGCATCGCGGTCGATTGGCTTGCGACGGAGCCGTCCTCACCTCATCTGGCCGATCAGCGCGGCCGCGCCGCCGGTGGTTCTGGCCAACCGTAGCAGCGCCTCGCGCCCGCCGGCTGCATAGGCCGCGGCGGCGCGCAGCAGTTCGCGCAATTGCGCCGCGGCGCCGGGATCGAAGCGACACCATGCCCCGCCGGTGAGGCGCGCCATCTCGCGAAACGCCCGCTCGGCGGCGGGGTCGTGCCCTTCCTGAAACATGAACAGCGGCACCTTCAGCATGCCGAGCTCGCCGGCCCTGGCGCAGAGATCATCGACCGATTCCTCCATCGCGTCGCCGACGAACACCACGGCGCGCACGCCCGCGGCCACCGCCTCGCGGCGCGCTTCCGACAGCACCTTGCCGATCTGGGTATTGCCGCCGCGGCAATCGATCTTGCCCATCAGCCGCGCCAGTTGCGCGGAATCTGAAATCCAGCCGGTGGCGCGGCATTCACTGTGGCCGCGGTAATAGACCAGCCTGATGTCGAGGCTGCCGATCGCGCCGGCTTCGCGAAACATGTCGGCCTGCAGCGCGCAGGCCATATCCCAGGTCGGCTGCCGGCTCATTGTGGCGTCGAGCGCAAACACCAGCCTTCCCCGCGCGCCAGCGGCATGCGGCGACATGGCGCGCGCTTTTGCGACGAAGGCAGCGATGTCGTCCGCCGTCGACGGCTTGGCTTCGGGCAAGTGGTCGCCGGGGCGCGTCCCGGCTACCGCCGATGCCACGTCGTTTGTCGATCTCGGCTTGATCGGTTCGCCGGCCATGAGCGCTCGCGGATGAAATCAGCAAGCCCTATGTGGGACGGCGTCAGGTGGCGGTCAATGCACCGGATCTGAAGGCCCCGAATCTGAAGGTCAGCGTGACGAACGGCGTCAGTTGGTGATCGGCTTGCCCGGCGTGCGACGGCTGGCCAACGGCACCGCGGGTGGCGCCGACAGCGGAACCGGTCCGGGATTGGCGGCGAGGATGTCCGGAACGCCGGTCGGCACCGGCTTCAGCGCGCCGCTCTTGTCGGATTCGTCGAGGAACTTGTCGAGCATCGACTGGATCGAGGATTTGGCGGCCTCCGGACCGGTGTCACGCATGTCGTTGTGCTGGAAGCCGGTATTCACCACGGTGATGCCGGACTGCTCGCACTGATCGTCGTCCGGCACCACGCCCGGGTCGGGCTTGAAGTGGGTATCCTTGGAGCGGAACGACAGGATCTTGAACTTGCCGTCAGTCAGGAACGGGACACGCAGATTGTCCAGCGTCACGACCTTCTTGATTTCGTCCGGAAACTCCTTGGCGAAATACATCGAGATATCGCCACCCATGGAGTGGCCGACCATCGTCACCTTGTCGTAGTCGGCGTTGGGCTGCAGCTTCTTCATTTCATGAAGCGCGAAATGGATGTTGGCGACGCCACGCTGGATCTGCGGCAGGCGACCGACATAGGGCTCGCCGATCTTGGTCACCATCGGCGGATCGGTCGGCAGATCGTGCTGCGGGCTGACCGCGAGGTAGCCGCGCCAGGCGAAGACGTTGGACAGGAAGGAATACTCGGTGTGCTTGACGGTATTGCCGTGGTTGAGGACGGCGACCGGAAGTTTGATCAAGCCGGCATTGGCCTGCATTTCCTTGTCACGGCGAACGGCGATCGTGACGGCGACCAGGCGATTGTCGCGCGCGGCATCGTGGAACGCGATCGTCTCGTGACGGATCGCCCACTTGCTCGCGGTGAAATACGCGACAGCGACCAGCACCGAGAGTGAAAGCAGAACGAGAATTCCACGTTTCATTGTCGTCCTCGTGCCCCGCGAGGGGCCATCCCTGTTTAGAGACTCTTCCGGTCTCTTCTTGATGATATAGGTCACGATGGAGTGACATAAAGGCCAAATGTTGTGTGTTGACCGCCTGATCATTGTGCGATGCACCTAACCAGTGTGCAGCGCCAATCCCCGGAGATCTCCGCCCCGTTTCCCCATACGACGTCGCCTATCAAGCTTCGGTTCGAACGTTAGATAAAAGTCTAACTAAACCTGCTCGGTTCCCCGCGAACCGTTGGTACAGGTGCGGATGTACCGGTCGCGTTCCCCGCCGCACACCTAGGCTGGCGTGTAGATGACGAGCTTCAGCGCCGGGTCATCGTTCGCCTGAAAGCTCGTATACTCCAGTTTGAGCCGGCCCTTCTTGGGATGGATCAAGGATTTCCGGCCTGCCGCCACGGAGCTGACGTCGTGGGCTTCCCACCAGGCGGCGAATTCGGGGCATCCTTCGTGCAACCGCGCCAGCAGTTCGCGGAACGCCGGATCGCCGGCCCACAGGTCATGGGTCGCCCGGAATTGCGAGACCATGCGCCTCGCCACCTCCGCCCATGACGCGCCGAACAATCGACGGGAGGCCGGATGGGTCAATACGGAGATCAGGCTGTTGCGGTCGGCCTCCTCCCGCAGGCTGAACGCGAATATGTCGTCCGCGGCCTCATTCCAGACCAGCACATCCCAGCGCCGCCCGGTGACATAGGCCGGCAAGTTGAGCTGTTCCACCGTGCGGCGGATCGCCGGCGGGACGATCTCGCGAACGAAGGGCCGCCGGTCGCCGCGCTGGGTCAGCTCGGTCAGATGCCGATGCTCGGCCTTGCTGAGCCGCAGCGCGCGCGCCAGCGCGTCGATCGTCGCGGTCGATGGGCTCACGGAGCGGCCCTGCTCGAGGCGGACATACCAGTCGACGCCGATGCCGGCGAGTTCGGCCACCTCCTCCCGCCGCAGGCCGGGCGTGCGCCGCCGGCGGCCCGCCGCAAGGCCGACCGCCGCCGGCGTCAGCTTCTGGCGCCGCGACCGGAGGAAATCGCCGAGTTCGCTCTGTCTGGAAGTCGTAGCCGATACCGCCATGCACACCGCGCCGAGAGAGGGCCCAATAGTCCTAGGATAATACCAGGTCTTGTTGGCCGCCATCCATTCCGCGACGATCCTCTCCACCGAACCAGGGAGAATGGAATGAAGGCAGCCGTCTTGAATGCATTCGGGTCGCCGCTGGCGATCGAGGATCGACCCGAGCCGGCGCTCGGGACCGGCGAAGTCATCGTCGACGTCGCCGCAAGCCGCGTGCTGGCCTATGCCAACGAGGTGCTCGGCGGGCAGCGGAAATACCTGATGGATTTGCCGATGATACCCGGCCCCGGCGCCATCGGTCGCATCCGCGCCACCGGGCCGGATGCGACGCAGCTGCGGACCGGCGACTGGGTCTATTGCGATCCGACCGTGCGCTCGCGCGACAATGCGCGTGCCCCCGACATCGCCTTGCAGGGCCTGACCGGCGGAACCGAGGCTGGTCTCCGCCTGCAACGCTATTTCCATGACGGCGCCTGGGCCGAGCAGATGCGGCTGCCGACCGAGAACGCGGTTCCGATCGGCGACATCGAGAGAAGCGACGCCGGCCGCTGGTGCGCGCTCGGCACGCTGCTGGTGCCCCACGGCGGATGGCTCGCCGCCAATTTGCAGGCCGGCGAGACTGCGCTGGTCAATGGCGCCACCGGCAGTTTTGGCAGCGCCGCGGTCGCCGTCGCGCTTGGAATGGGCGCCCAATGCGTGCTCGCGACCGGACGTAACGAGCAGGCGCTGGGCGACCTGACGCGGCGGTTCGGCTCCCGCGTGCGCGCCGTGCCGATGCGCGGCCAGGAGACGGACGACCGCGCCCGCATCCTGCGGGCCGCTCCAGGCCCGATCGACTGCGTGCTGGACATCCTGCCGCCAGCCGCCAGCGCCGCGCAGGTGCGGACCGCCATCCTGACCGTGCGGCCCTACGGACGGGTGGTGCTGATGGGCGGCGTCGGCATGTCCGGCGGCGCCGACCTCGACCTGCCCTACCCATGGCTGATGCGCAACTGCATCACGCTGCGCGGGCAATGGATGTATCCGCCGCATGCGGCGACCCTGATGGCCGGCATGGTTCGATCAGGCCTGGTCGATCTCGGCCATTTCGAGATCACCGCCTTCGGCCTCGATCGCGCCAACGAGGCGGTGGCGCACGCCGCCGCCAATGCCGGTCCGTTCAGGATGACGGTGATCGAGCCGCGGCGCGGCTGATCGCGACCAGGCTCAGGCGCTGGCGATGTCGCCGATGATGTCGTGCACTTCGAGCGGCTTGTCGACCTGGGTGAACCACTCGGCGCGGTTGGCGGCGCGGCGGCGGCCGCGCTCGTCGAGCGGCAGCTTGAGCTGGCGCAGCAGGCTCGTCACCTCCTCGCGGGCGGTGACATGGCCCATGCTCGGCCGGGTTCCCAGTGTCGCCTCGTCGATGTCGTCCAGCGCCGTCAGGCCGCGCGGGAAGAACTCGCGGTAGACTACCCGCTCCGCAAAGCCGTCGATCGAGCGGAAGCCGAGCCGGAGCGACAGATCCTTCAAACTGTCGGCGACCAGCTGCTTGTTGCGCGAGCCGATCATGGAGAGGCGGTTGCGCACCACGATCCAGTCGGTGGTGGCGCCGTCGAGCTGGCGGCGCTTGCGCCGGCTGTCGCGCACCATCTCCGCATAGTGACTCTCTCCGGTCACCGAGTAGGTCGCGGGATCGACGGTGCCGAGCACGTCGAAATCAAGGAAGCTGTCGTTGATCGGCGTTACCAGCGTATCAGCCATCGAATGCGCCAACCGCATCAGGTAGGAATCCGAACCCGGCGTGTCGATGACGATGAAATCGAAGGTGCGCTCGATCGCGCTCACGGCCTCGACGAACTGCTGGAACTCGGCATTCTCATTGTCGGCGATCTGCATCGTTTCGCCGAGCTTGACGCAGTAGTGAACCGGGATTTCGAGGTCGAGGCCGGTGCGGCGCGCCCACGCCTTGCGGTTGGCGATGTAGCGGGTGAAGCTCTGCTGGCGGCAGTCGAGATCGATGGTGGCGACGCGCTGACCGGCTTTCAGCAGGGCAACAGCGATGTGGAGGGCGGAGGTGGATTTTCCGGATCCGCCCTTTTCGTTGCCCAGCACGACGACATGCGCCGAACCGGATTGTCCCTGACTCGTCTGAACCAACATGACTCAACCCAATCCCCGCACGATATCTTCAACCACGCACGGCTGCGGTCAAGTGAAATGCGCGACGGTTCATTCAAAACACGCGTCGTGTGTCTTAATCATGAATTGTAGCGGTCGCAGCGCCGACAACGGACTCGTCTCGATGCTGCGATCTGACGCGACGGTGTCGCGGCAAGCTTGGCGGCACTGCAACGTGCTTATAAGGTCGGCACGCCCGCCCGATCAGGTCCGGGGCCGCCGGCCCTCACCCTTCACCGCGAGAGATCGAAGCCATATGTCGCGAAGCCCCGTGGTCGTCCGTACCGTCCCCGCCCTGCGCCGCGCCGTCGAAGCGCTCCGCGCCCGCAAGGCCACCGTCGCATTGGTGCCAACGATGGGAGCGCTTCACGACGGACATGTGTCGCTGGTGCGGCTCGCCCGGCGCCGCGCCCAGAAAGTGGTGGTGTCGATCTTCGTCAATCCGACGCAATTCGCGCCGACGGAAGATTTCGGCTCCTATCCGCGCACCTGGAAGGCGGATGTCGCCAGGCTTGCCGCCGAAAAGGTCGAACTGATCTGGAATCCGGACGTCAAGGCGATGTACCCGGACGGTTTCGCCACGCGGATCGTGCCGGAGGGCCCCGCCGCCGCCGGCCTCGAGGACCGCTTCCGGCCGCATTTCTTCGGCGGCGTCGCCACGGTGGTCGGCAAGCTGTTCACCCAGGTCCGGCCCGATGTCGCGATCTTCGGCGAGAAGGATTTTCAGCAATTGCGGGTGGTGACGCAGATGGCCGCCGATCTCGACCTCGGCGTGCGGGTGGTCGGCTCGCGCACGGTGCGGGAACGCGACGGGCTCGCGATGTCGTCGCGCAACGTCTACCTCTCGGCCGATGAACGCCAGACCGCGACGGTGCTGTACCGCGCCATGAAGCAAAGTGCCAAACGACTGAAGGCCGGCGAGGACATGGCGGTCGCGATGGAAGCCGGCCGCGCGCTGATCGGCGCCGCCGGCTTCGCACTGGACTATTTTGAGCCCCGCCACGCGGTCACGCTGGCGCCGGTCAGCTCGATCAAGGACGGGCCGCTGCGGATCCTGGTCGCCGCCAAGCTCGGCCAGACGCGGCTGATCGACAATATCGGGGTTTAAAGCAGTCCGAGGTCGCGCAATTCGCGGCGCATCGGCTCCGGCATCGCGGCCACGCTGGCAGCGGAGGATTTGGTCAGGTCGGCGGGAATGGCGTCCTCGGTGAGGTAGCGCCAGCCCTGGAACGGGCGCATCGGCCGCGGCGAGACGGCAATGACCTTGGGCTGCATCACGAGGCGGCAGCGGCCGATCCCGTCCTTGTCACGGAACGGCTCGATCGCGATGATTTTTTCGCGGGCAGCGATCTCGCCCTTGATGACCCAATAGAGCGAGCCGCCGGCGAGGAGTTCTGCGTCGCGCTTCGGCGTCATCCGCGTGACGTGGACATGGCGCAGCGGCAGGCCCTTCTTCTTCGCGGTCGCCATCCGTTCGGCGATCCAGCCCTTGAGTTCCCTAACGGACTCGCAACCGACGGCAAGCTTGATGAGATGAAGCGGCATGGTGGAGCCGGTGTAGCGGTCCCCGTGCGCGTTGAAAAGATCACTCGCTGTTATCAGCTGTGGGCGCCGCGCCCGGGGTGAGCTGGACCGGTGCCGTGGAGGCCGGCCGCTTCGGCGCCGGCGGCGGTTTCTTGGCGGCGGCCTGTGTCGGAGCCGGTGCGGCGGCTGGCGGGGCCGACGGCGGTGGCGCAATCGAACGGGCGGCACTGGCTGCCGGGGGCGGCTTCGCCGCGGCGCCAAGCGGCGGCTCGGGGTTCATGATGCTCACCGCCGGTGTCGACGCCGAGGTCGGGAATTCGGCGTTGGTCGGCTTGCCCGTCGGCATCGACGGCGGGAGCGCCGCCATCAGGCCGGCGGCCTGCGGGTTGTTCCAGACCGCCGCATAACGCGCGACCAGATTTTCATAGACACGGTCTTCCATGTTGGACGCGATCTGGCGCGGATCGGTCAGCGAGCGGAACGCGCGGCAGGCGGTCGGCGTGCAGCGGTCCCGCACGGTCAGCACATAGGCCATCAGGCCGTACCGGTCGTGCTCGACGGCCCGGCGCAGCGCCACCAGATCGGACCCGCCGCCCTTGTTCGCGGTCGCGACATCGCCGAGCGAGGTCAGCAGCGTGATCTGCGAGGCGGCATAGGCCACCGCCGAAGCGACCGACTCGGCCGAGCCGAACAGCACTTTCTCGCACGCGGCGAGCACGGCATCGCCGGCCAGTTCGTCGATGCAGGAGAGCTGCGGCAGCGGCGCGGCAGCCGTCTGCACCGGTCGCGCCTCGCCGGTATGAACCGCGCCGGTCGAACCGCCGCGGAACGTCACCACCCCGGCGACCCCGATCGCCAGCAGCGTGATGAGCGCCAGCACGCTGTTGGCCACGGATCGCTCCGAACGCAGCAGCGTGATCAGAACGATGATCGCGATAAAGACGCCCGACGCCAGCGTCAAGTACAATGGAAGGTTCGGCCAGTTCCAGATTTGGTCGAGCGGCGCGGCCCAGTCCCAATTCATGCGTGGTGTCCCTTACGCAGCATCACATGCGAACGACCGACGAATGCGACCGTGCCGCATCCGTTTTTCGGCAGATGGTTCTGCGAACGGGGCCTTTTGACGGCGATCGAACGGGAACCCGCCAGCGATCGCTTGCACACAATTGATTCAGGAAATCGCGAGCTGGCTTTCCTTGGCAACCCGTTCGAAAGCTTCGGTCGAGCTCTTAATACGGTACTGGCAGTCATCGCCTTCCGTCGGCAGCAGCCGGATCACCTCATAGGTGCCGCTGGCGGCCGGACGGGCGACGTTGCTGGCAGTAAAATATACAGTCTCTCCAACGGAGTACTTATGCTTCAACGCCCTCTCCATTACGCAAAGAACGCCGGCCGCGCTCACGGTCCCGCTAGCTTTCGGCCGACTTGAGAACCCTGCGGCAACCTAGCACAGCCGGGCGCCCAAAAGCCAGCAGCTTCGCGGCATGGCAAACGCGCGAATTCCGCATGTTTTTCAGCACGATACGCCACGAATCGGCCGGTTCCCCGGAATCCGCCGCGCACCGATATTTTCGAAATCGAGCCTAAATGGTTCGATATCTTTAACCAAGAACCGCCGGCGTCAGGCCGTCTCGAAACGTTCGATACGCAGCGTTTCGGCCAGACCGTCGCGCGTCCATTGCTGGAACGCCGGCAATGCCTGCATCGCCTCATAGTAATGCCGCGCCTCGCCGCTCACCTCGATCGCATAAGTGCGGAAGCGATGCACCACCGGCGCGTACATCGCGTCCGCGCCGCCGAACGTGCCGAACAGGAATGGTCCGTCCTTGCCGTAACGCCGCGCGCAATCAGCCCAGATCTCCTGGATGCGCGTCACGTTGGCGCGTGCATCTTCGGAGAGCGCGATCGCACCGATCGGACGGTGCAGGTTCATGCCGCATTCGCTACGCAGCGGCACGAAGCCGGAATGCATCTCGGCCGAAATCGAGCGGGCATGCGCGCGCCGTGCGCGGTCCTCCGGCCACAGCTGCGCCTGCGGGAATTTCTCGGCGAGATATTCGATGATCGACAGCGAATCCCACACCGTGACGTCGCCGTCGACCAGCGCAGGCACCTTGCCGGCGCGGGAAAAGCCCAGGATCCGGTCCTTGTCGGCCTTGTCATCGGTATAGAGCGGGATGAATTCTTCCTCGAACGGGATGTCGTTGGCGCGCAGCGCCAGCCATGGCCGCATCGACCATGACGAATAGTTCTTGTTACCGATGACAAGTTTGAGCATTTTCGGGGTAATCCTGTTGCGACCCCGATCCTGCCACAGGGCGGCGCACGCGTTCAACCTGCACGTCACCTCCTCACCGTCATCAATTCCTGCGCCGGGGACTGAAGCATGCGCGCCTACTCGGTCGATATCATCGCCGTCGCCTTCTTCATCGTGGAGTGGCTGGCCTACGGCTTCACGCTCGAACAAACCACTATGGCCGCGACAGCCTGTCGGCGCGGATGAATCGCTATCGCGAGGTCTGGGTGCGCAACATCCTCGACCGCGAGGCGCGCATGGTCGACATGCAGATCATGACCTCGCTGCACAACGGCACCGCCTTCTTCGCTTCCACCAGCCGCCATTTCAACCGCGGCCAGCGTGCGTTCTTCTTCGCGCTCGGCTATCTCTGCTGGTTCGTCAGTCCCTGGGTACTGCTGGCAACCACCGCGCTGGTCGTCATCGTCACCTGGCGGCGGCAGTTCGCCTCGAACGCGTGGCGGGCGATGGGAAATTAGCCGCCTGCATCACCCGTTGGTGAAATCCTGCGGCGTAAAGCTGAGGTCGAGCACCTTCCATTCGCCGTAGCGGTCCGCCGGCAGCATCGCGTAAGGCTGGCAGTCCTGCAGGGCGCGGATCGCGCCCTGCATCAGCACCACGCCCTTCATCGACGCCTTGCCCTCGATCAACATCGGATCGGCGGCGAGCCTGCCGTCCGGCGTCATCAACACGCGCAGCTTGACCCTGACGTCGTCGGAGCCCGACAGCGAGGCCGGCAGCTTCGAGCAGGTCTTGAGATGACGGCGGAACGCCGTGATCACCGTGCTGGCGATATCTGCCGTCTCGGTCGCTGCGCCGTCGAAATTGCCCTCGCCCCTGGTCGGTCCTTGCGTGGGCGCCGCCGGTATCGGCGACAGGTCGGGCGGCAGGCCGAGCAGCACCTGATACTTGATCGAAACGTCTGGCTCCGGCGGCTTGTAGGCCGGCGCCGCTTGCGACTGCGCCGGGCGCGGCGGGGCAAGCGCTGCCTGCTTCAGCGGTGCCGCGGGCGACGCGGCAGGAAGAGGCGCTGCCGCCGGCGGAGGTGGCGGCGTGGTGTCGACCGGCGGCTTGTCGGGCCGGGCGAGATCGGGCTGTGCCGGCGCGGACCTGGTTTCCGCCTGCGGCTGGCCGGTGGGCGCCTGCTGCTCGGCGATGTCCTGCGGCGTCACGATCTCGACCGGGATCTCCTCGGCGGTCACCGCGCCGAACGGGCGCACGTCCGAAAACAGCACGAGCAACGTCAGCAGCGCGACATGCGCGACCGCCGACGCCGTCAGGTCAGATGAAATGATCCGCCGCTGTTCCATCGCACCGGCACGATGTTGGAGATCCCCGGCCGACAGCTTAGCGTCGGCGGGTGCCGCGGCTCAATCCCATTTCGGCGCGGTGTTGAAATCCAGCAGCCGGCCGTCGGCGCTGCCCATGGCGGAAATCTGCGCCATCTCCTCGTCCGACAGTTCGAAATCGAAAATGTCGATGTTCTCCGAAAGCCGCTCCAGTTTCGAGGTGCGCGGGATCGCGGCGACGCCCTGCTGCACCAGCCAGCGCAGGCAGACCTGCGCGGCGGACTTGCGATGGCGCTCGCCGATCTGGTGAAGGTCCTGGTCGCTCTTGATACGGCCGCGAGCGACCGGGCTATAGGCCACCAGCGCCATGCCGTGGCGCGCGCACGCCTCCTTCACCTTGGCCTGCTCCAGATAGGGGTGATACTCGACCTGGTTGCACAGCAGCGGCTCCGGACATGACGCCACCGCCTCCTCGATCAGCGCGACGGTGAAATTGGAGACGCCGATATGGCGCGCCAGCCCCTGCTGCTTGACGCGAGCCAGCGCGCCGAGCGTTTCCGCCAGCGGCACATGCGGATTCGGCCAGTGCAAGAGCAGCAGGTCGACCTCGGTCAGGCGCAGCCGCACCAGGCTTTCCTTGGCGGAACGCTCCAGGTCGTGGGGCGCGAAATGCGTCGGCCAGATTTTGGTCGTGACCAAGAGTTCGCCGCGCCGGATCGCCGAAGCGCGCAAGCCCTCGCCCACCTCGCGTTCGTTTTCGTACACTTGCGCGGTGTCGATGTGGCGATAGCCGAGCCGTAGCGCCTGCTCGACGATCCGCGCGCACGCGCGTCCCTGCAATTCCCAGGTGCCCAGCCCGATCGCCGGGATTTTCGCACCCTTGGCTTCGATCGACAGCATCGGTTGCATCCGCGGTAGCCAGCCACATTATGGGCTGCGGGAGCCGTCGTGCCAACCGATTGCGGCCGGCGCGAGCAAGAAACACAAATGCGTTCGCGATCACCCTAAAGAAAGCGTCAAGACGCTCAGGCCGGCGGCGCTTCCCCGGGCGACAATGCGGCAAATACCGTCTCCGGCGAATGGGCGATGACGGTGAGCAGGGCCCGTGCCGGTCCGCGCGGCGCGCGCTTGCCCTGCTCCCAGTTCCGGATGGTTTCGACGGGCACGCCGAGCCGGGCCGCGAATTCGGTCTGCGTCAGCCGAGCGCGGCGGCGCAGGTCGCGTACGGCGGGCAAAACCGGTGTGTCGCAGGGCACGGCGGCAGGCCCGGCTGCGAATACCGTCGGCGTCCCGGATCCGGGCATCCCCGGCGCGAGCGGAAACTCCTGCCCGTCCCGCAGTTCGACAATCCGTCCGTCCGCCTTCAGCCGCAAGCGCTGCATGTTGCCCCCATGGGAGCCCATCATCGTTCAAGCGCGTTAAGGCGCGATTAACGATAAAAAAGGCCGATTGGCGGCAGCACTATTTCAGCCCGAACCACAGCGTGGCGATGCCGAGGAAGGAGAAGAAGCCGACCACGTCGGTGATGGTCGTGACGAAGGTGCCGGACGCCACCGCCGGATCGGCGCGCACCCGTTCCAGCACCATCGGGATCAGAATGCCGCCGAGCGCGCCGGCCACCAGGTTGCAGATGATGGCAAGGCCGATCACGACGCCGAGGCCCGGGATCTTGAACCAGGCCACCGCGGCGACGCCGGTGATCACGGCAAAGGCGAGTCCGTTGACGAGGCCGACCATCGCCTCGCGCATCACGACACGGAGCGCGTTGTTGGAGCCGAGTTCGCGTGTCGCCAGCGCCCGGACCGCGACCGTCATGGTCTGGGTCGCGGCGTTGCCGCCCTGGCTCGCCACGATCGGCGCCAGCACGGCGAGTGCCACCATCTTTTCGAGCTGGCCTTCGAACAGGCCGAGCACGGAGGACGCCAGGAACGCGGTCGCCAGGTTGACCAGCAGCCAGTTGAAGCGGGCGCGCGCGATGGTCCAGACATTGTCCGAGAGTTCTTCGTCGCTGGTGACGCCGCCGAGCGCCTTGAGGTCTTCGTCGGCCTCTTCCTCGATGACGTCGACGACGTCGTCGATGGTGATGACGCCGACCAGCCGGTTGGTGGTATCGACCACGGGGGCCGCGACCAGATTGTACTTGCCGAACATCCGCGCGACCTCTTCCTGGTCGTCCAGCACCGAGACGCGGCGGCGGTCTTCCTCGACCAGTTCGGCGAGCGGCACCGGCCGGCGCGCCCGCAGCAGCGTGTCGAGCGACACCGCGCCCTGCCAGTGCTGCCTGGAATCCACGGCGTAGATCTCGTAGAATCGATCCGGCAGATCGGGGGTGTCGCGCATGTAGTCGATGGCCTGGCCCACAGTCCAGTCCGGCGGCACCGCGATGAACTCCGAACTCATCCGCCGCCCCGCCGAATTGTCCGGGTACAGCAGGCTGCGTTCCAGCGGCGCGCGCTCGTCCGGCGGCAGGCGGTCAAGGATTTCCTCCTTGTCCTCCTCGTCCAGGCCTTCGAGCAGTTCGACGGCGTCGTCGGATTCGAGTTCGCGAACGCCCTCGGCGACCGTCTCCGGCTCGAGTTCCTCGAGGATTTCCTCGCGAACCGCGTCGTCGACCTCGTTCAGCGCCGAAAAGTCGAAATCGGTGCCGGTGATCTCGACCAGCGTGACGCGGTCCTCGGGCTCCAGCGCCGCGATCAGGTCGCCGAGATCGGCCTCGTGCAGTTCCGCGACCACCTCGCACAGCATCGGCCGGTCAGCGGCGTGGATGGCGCGCGCGATCTCCGCGACGAATTCGTGACGCAGCTGTCCGCCGTCATCCCGCATCGGGAGACGGTCGAGCAAGGCGCCTTCCGCAGGTTGCGCCTCGGCCTGGGCAACGTCGATCTTCTCGGCCATGCCGCGCCTCGCCTGTTTGACAGATCAGGGGAATTTGCCTGAGTTACGCTGCACGCTTACCCAATCGGTTACACCCAGCGCAATGCCAAATATGTCGAACCGCAAATGACCCGGAATTTCACGGCCGCGCTGTGCGCGGCGGTCGCCATGTTGATGAACGCGCTGGCGGCGGCCCTGGCGGCCGAGTGCCCGCGCAACGACGCGCTCGGCACCGCGCGCGTCCTGACGGTGAACCCCGCCACGACCCCGCGCGTCGGGCTGAAGAGCTTTCCGCAGACGCTACCGCTCGAAGACCACGAAGTGGTGCTGACCTTCGATGACGGACCGTGGCCGCCGACCGATCGCAAGATCCTGGCGGCGCTGGCGCAGGAATGCGTGCGCGCCACCTTCTTCCTGATCGGCAGATCGGCCTCGGAACATCCCGACCTGGTGCGACGAATGGCAGCGGAAGGTCACACCGTCGCACATCACACCTGGTCTCACCGCAACCTGAGACTTTCAAAGCCGGAAGCCGCGCTCGCCGAAATCGACAAGGGCTTCGCCGCGGTCGAAGCGGCGCTGCACGGCAAGCCAACGACCACGCCGGGCACGCCGTTCTTCCGCTTTCCCTATTTCGAGATGACGCCGGCGACGCTGGACGCCTTGCAGACGCGCGGCATCGCCGTGTTCGGCGCCGACCTCTGGGCCAGCGACTGGAATCCGATGACGCCGGCGCAACAACTGGAACTGCTGACCGAACGGCTGCAGGAGGCACGTAAAGGCATCATCCTGCTGCACGATCCCAAGGCACAAACCGCCGCCATGCTGCCGGCGTTCCTGCGATGGCTGCGCGACAACCGATATCGCGTGGTCCATATCGTCCCGGCTGGCGCCAAAACCGTGTCCGACAAACCACAATAGATCACGATCTGTTTGACACATGCGGTCCTGTGGCCTGGATCGCCACTGAAACGCCAATTAAGTGTAGAAACTATATGATTTGGGCGGCATTCCTGCTGCCGAATAGGGGCCGTTGCGTGCTTGGGAATGAGCCGGGGTTGAATGATCGCTAGCGTATGTGTGAATCTGCGGCGGCGGTTTTGCAGCGCCTTGTGCATCGGGCTCCTGAGTGCTGCCGCCTCGCAGGCCGCGCCCGCCGCCGATTGTCCCGGCCCTCCCGGCGCCATCGGAACCGCGCGCACCATCGTGGTCGATCCGCGCGCCCATCCGGTCATCGGCACCATGCAATACGCCAAGACGCTGCCGCTCGAAGACCACGAAATCGTGCTGACCTTCGACGACGGCCCGCTGCCGAAATACTCCAACCAGATCCTCGATATTCTCGCCGCGCATTGCGCCAAGGCGACCTTCTTTCTGGTCGGGCGCCAGGCAAACGGCAATCCCGAGGGCGTGCGCAAGGTGCGCGACGCCGGCCACACCGTGGCAACGCACACCCAGAACCATCCGGCCGGCATGCACCTGCTGCCGATGCAACGCTCGCTGCAGGAGATCGAACAGGGCATTGCGTCGGTCACCGCGGCGCTGCACGGGACGGCGCCTGCGCCGTTCCTCCGCATTCCCGGCCTTCGCGTCAACGAGGGCATGGAAGCCTACGCCCGGTCCAAGGGATTGCAGATCTGGAGCGCCGATTTTCCGGCGGACGACTGGCGGGACGTCTCCGCCAGCCGCGTCTACGATCTCGCGATCCAGCGGATCGAGGCCAAGGGAAAAGGCATATTGCTGCTGCACGACATCCAGCCGCGCACCGTCGAGGCGCTGCCGAGAATCCTCAGCGAACTGAAAGCCCGCGGCTACCGCATCGTCCACGTGGTGCCGGCCACCGCCGATCGTCCGGCGACCCCGACCGAACCGCCGCAATGGCAGATGCATCCGCTGTCGGAAACGGTGGCGATCTCGCGCTGGCCGAAGGTGCCGAAATTTGCCGCGGCCGGCCCCTCGACGCTACCCGCGCCGGCGCTGTCCCATCTCGACTGGCGCACGCACGATCTCGGCGCCGGCCCCACCCGACGCGGACGTGGAGTCCCCCTGCCGCCCACAGCCATGTGGCCGCAGCCGGCGAACTTGCCGCCGGTCAGCATGGCGGCGCTGCCGATCCCCGCGGCGAGCCTCTTCAGGATTCCGGAATCGGTCCGCCTGACGCTGCTTGGCACTCCCGCGCGCCGTGCGGACATGGCGCAGGCGCGTGCAACCGATGCCTCGTCGGCATCAGCAAAGGTCGCCGCGAAGCCCGTGCGCCGGGGCGGCAGGACTGCGGTCCGACCGCTCACGCCCGCGGGGCACGGCGAGCCATCGCCGCAAAGCATCGGTCCCGCCGCCACGAGGCCGGGGACGAACGCCGGCCGCACCCCGCGATCGGCGTGGATCGCAGGCCTCAAGAAGCGCTGATCTCAGTTCGTCACGATCTTGGCGATGCAGAGCAACATCACGATCGCCAGAAACAACAGATCGATATAGGCCTTGATCTCGCCGGCGTGACGCAGCTCGGTGACGTCGGTGACGACCTGCTTGCGTGGCGGCGCCGTATTCAGGCTCTCGGCCGCCGCCGCCATCAGGCGACGCGTGTCCAGCTCCAGCCGCTCGATACGCTGGAAAAAGGTGAAGGACCGCAACGCCGACGCCGCATGCATGCCGGCATAGATCAACATGAGGACCGCGACCACCACGCGGCTCTGATACTTTTCCAGGTAGTTCAGCGTGAAATAGACCAGCGCCAGGAACACGAAGTTGGACAGGACGCGATAAGCGTAGCTCAATATCAGCATTAAGATGCTCCGGGTGGTCTTTGTCGTCTCGTGGTTCCAAGCGCCGGACGGCGACGACGTCGGCCGGATTCGACGGGCGGCTGGCCCGCCCACTTTAGGCTAACGCCGCGGCGGCGGGGGCAACAACGCGCGCAGGCCGCAAAGGATTTTTCGGCCGTGGCATTGCGGACACGCAAGGTCTGGCTGAGCGATGGCACAAAAAACAAAACAGTTTCAAGCTGCATTGCGCTCCGACGACCACCGCGCCAGACGACGCTGGCCCCCCTTGCCGCGTTCTCGTCTGTCCGACCGTGCAGCGACTCGCCGGTTGCGGCCGGACCGGGTAGCGATAGCAAACCGAGCCGATCGCGAAACCTGTGTGTAATACGGATTTTTCGCCGAGACCGCCGATAGCCTTGACGACCGGCCCCGCCGCCCGATCCAGGCCGCCGCCCCATCATCGCCAAACCCCGGCAGCCTGCCGACCCGCTTGCGCGCGCCGCCCGTCCTGGCTTTCGATGCATCTCCCGATCCGAAAGTTTCGGTCGGGCATCATTCCGTCGCGCGCATCGCGAGCGGCGGCCGAGCCGCTGGTCCGCGCCGGACCACGCCACCATTGACGCTGCGCGCCTGCCTTGCGATGTTGACCACCCGCCAATCCCAAGGTCTTCCATGCACGTCGTTCGCTCCGTTCGCCTCTGGATGAAAGAGGGCCGATCAGACAAATTGTATGAAGTCGACCTGGTCGATCTGGAACGGCCGGATACCGAGCGCTATCTCGTCAATTTCCGGTATGGTCGTCGCGGCAAGTCGCTCAGGGATGGCACCAAGACGACGTCACCGGTGACCCGCGCGAACGCCGAAAAGCTGTTCGACAGCGTCGTGGTGTCCAAGATCAACGACGGTTACCGCCGCGTCGATGGTGACGCGCCACAGCCGGCGGCGGCCGACAGCGCCGCCAGCGGTCGCGACGCGGCGCTCCTGAACAAGCTCGCGATCTGCGCGCGCAGCGGGTGGCCCGACGACGAACGCGACCGCCTGCTCTGGCGCCTCGGCACGGTCCGGCTTGCCGCCGCCTATCCCGAGCTCGCCGCCCTCGCCGGCAAGATCGGCGCGGCGAACGCAAGTTACAGCCTGGTCCATGCGCTCGCGCGCTGCGGCGGGGCGGACGCCGTCGATTGGTTGCGCAACTGCGCCGACGTCAATGTCAGTCCGGTGACGCGCGACTACGCGGCCTATGCCGTCGCCAGCGGATTGATGGGCGGGCGGCGAACCCAGCCACGCCTGTCCTTGCCGCGAACGACGGATCCTGCGGCGACACGCGACATTGAAACGGCATTGGCGAACGGCGACGGCGGGTCACTGCTGCAGGCGCTGCTGGCGGCGAGCGTGGCGCATCCGGGCTTTGCCAATCAGTTCCTGATCGCACTGGCCCATCATGCGCTCGCCGACGGCGCGGCACGCAAGACGCTGCTTGCGGCGGTGCGGGCCATGACGCCGCGGCCGCCCTTCGTCCAGGTGTTGCGGCGCCTGTTCAAATATGCCGACCTCACCGATGACGGTCCGCTGTTTGCCGCGACCGCGCGGCAATTCGAACTGGCGACGCCGATGTATCGACGCCATCGCGTCTACAACGACCAGATATGGATGCCCGGTTCGCGCCAGGCACTCAAGCCCAGCGAAGAAATGCGGAGCACCAATCCGCGCCTCGCGCTGTCCGACCAGACCCTGCTCTACTTCAAGCGGCGCGCCTGGCGCATGCTGCGCAAGCGCGCCGAACTGGGGCAGGACGCCTTCACGTCGATGGCGACGGAACTGCTTCTCGCCTTCACCGACGCCGACGGCATCAAGCCGGTGACGTGGACCGGGTACGCCCTGGTCGACGGCCGGTTTCGCTCTGTCCCGCAGGCGATGGAGGCGTTGTACCGGGTCTGGAGCGTCAGCCACCTGCTGCATGGTTCGGCCGCGACCAGCCGCTTCAAGACCAGCTCGCTCACGCATGACCATCTCGGCGAGCGGGCGCCGGCGCAGCGCGAAGAAGCATTCCCCGCGCTGTGGGATGCCCAGCCGGAGCGGCTGCTGCGGATCGCGACGGCGGCGCGCCTTCACGCCGCGGCGCGCTTCGCGGCCGAGGCCTTGCAGCAGGGCCCGCCGCGGCCCGAAGCGATGGACATCGCCGCGATCGGCGGCCTGCTGGCCTCGCCCTATCCGGAAGTCAATGCGCTCGCCGCCGCGATCGCGCGCCGCTTGATCGATGCCGGCAAGGCCGACGCGACGTTGATCGCAGCCCTGCTCGAAGCAACGGCAGCGGAGCTGCGCGACCTCGCCATCCGCGCCATCGACGAACGCGCCGACTGGCCGTGGGCCGACCCCACGCTCGCGCGCGCCGCATTGACGAGCGCGGATGAGCATGTGCAAGGCCGGACGCGCAACTGGCTGCGCGATCGCGCGCCCACGCGCGATCAGCGCGCCCGCGCCACGGAAGCGTTCGCGGCCTGGCTCGCGCAATTGCCTTCAGAGCTCCACGATGCGACACGCGGCGGCCTGAGGGCCGCGCTCGCGCTGCTGCCGCTGCTATGGCCGGATCGTGATTGTCCACTGCAGCCGGAGGTGATCGAGAGCCTGACCGGTCATCCGAGCCCCGACGTCCAGGCAGCCAGCATCCAGCTCATCGCCGTGACCCCGACCCGGCCCGGCGACCTGCCGGCCGCGTTCTGGCAGGCCATCCTGCAAGCCGAAGCGCCGGAAATCCGCGTCGCCTCGATGGCGCTGCTGGCGCGGCTCGACGACACGGCGCTCGCCGGGCATCGCGATGGCATCACGCTCGCGGCTACCGGCACCCATGGCGGGCTGCGGGCGGCCGCACGGCCGCTGGTGGTGCGCCTGGCGGCCGCCGACGAAGCCTATGCCATCCGCTTGCGCGACATGCTGATGGCCGGCCTGTTCCGCGCCGAACCGGTCGAAGGCCACGCCGCCGACATGGTCGCGCTGTTCGCCGAGGCCTTGCCCGAGGCCGCCGCCGCCATCGACGACGGCACGCTGTGGCGGTTGCTGCAGGCCCGCGCTTCCGGCGCGCGCATGCTGGGCGCGAAACTGCTGCCGAGCCGCGAGCCGCAGCGTTTCTCGGTCCGCCAATTGGCCCGCCTCGGCAACCATCCGTTCGCCGCGGTACGGCGCTTCGCGCTGACCGCGTTCGAAGCCGACGAAGCGCGTTTCCGCGCCGATCCGCAAAATGCCGTGCTGCTGGTCGAAAGCGAGTGGGACGACGTGCGCACGACCGCGGTCAACCGCCTCACCAGTTGGCCGGGCGACGCGCTGCCGGCGGCGGCGCTGGCGGTGATGGCGGACTCGACCGTGCCGTCGGTCCAGGACGGCGCCCGCCTGCTGCTGCGGCGCAGCCTCGCCGCGGGCGATGTCGCCGAGGTGCTGGGGCGCGTGCTCGAGCACCCCTCCGGCAGCTTCCATTTGTTCGTCACCGAGCTGCTCACCGGCGATTCGCTGGCGGACGCGGCGATCTTCGCCAAGTTCCTCATCCAGGCCCGCATCATCCTGATGCAGATCAACCGCGGACGCGTCGCCAAGGACCGCGTCTTCACGGTTCTGCGCAACGAGGCGCTGGCGCATCGGGATCGCGCTGCAGACATCGCGCGACTGCTGCACGACTTCACGCTCAGCGTGACCCTGCGCGACAAGGCGCCGGCGCTGATGATTCTGCGCGACATCGCCCGCGCCTGGCCGGACCTCACCTTGCCCGTCACCGTGGCGCGCGCCGGCCGCACGCCGCCGGCTGGCGGCGCGCAAGCCAGCGGAAACGCCGCATGAATTTCGCCTATCGATTTCTCGGCAGCACCAGCGCCGCGTCGGACGCCGCCTCGTCGTCGTTCGCCTTCGCACCGGACACGCTGCGCCAGCCGACCTTCTTCACCGGCAAGGTCGCCCGTCATCTCGCATTCCGCGAGGCGATCTCGGCGCTGCACCACGTCGTGGTCTCGGACCTGCGCTTCAAGCCGCGCGACCGTACCGCCTATTTCGAATGGCTGAAGCAGAACGAGGCCACCATCCTCGCCGACGCGGCGGCGCAATCCGAAGCGCTCAAACCGCGCATCGCGGAATTGCAGGACCGCATCGGCTGCCTCAACCGTGAGCACGACCGGCTGATGAAGCCGTTCTGGACGGCGCGGCAGGCCTATTTCAACTACCTCTTCAGGCAGAACCGCGACGCCTGGATCGTGCTCGATCCCGTCATCACTGTGCATCCGGACGAGATCTTCTTCGAGTGCTTCAGCCTCGATGAGTCCAGCTACGGCCGGCTGTCCTGCGACCACGACGTGTTCCAAAACCTCGGCGAGATGGCGTTCGGCACCACCAATATCGACTACAGCCACGCGCTGTACGACGAATTCCAGAAGATCCGTTCCTATCGCGACACCACGCTGACCATCGATCCCGCCGGCTTCGAGGTGCAGACCGCCGACGACCTAGATTTTCGCGAAGAGAAGATCGAGCTGCCCGACAGCTGGGTGCGCGGCTTCCTGCAGGTGTCGAGCGCCATGACCCTGCCGGCGCATGTGTTCGACCTGCATCCGGTAGACATGGCCAATATCCTCACGCGGCTGGCGCAGAAAAAGGAAAAGGCCGGCCCGCGCTCGCTGCGCTTCGTGCTGAAGCCGGATGCGCCGATCGAGGTGGTGATCGAGCCATGGCACGAAAAACTCACCTTTCGCCGCTCGATCTATCGCGGCAAGGAAGCGGCCGAAATCCGCATCTGGGGCCGGCGCAGGCTGGCGATCCTCGGACGTGCGCTGCCGCTGGCGCGCTCGGTGCGGGTCCACCTGACCCGGAGCGGCCTGCCCTCGTTCTTTGTTGTCGATTTCGGCGGTTTGCGGTTTACGCTCGGCCTGTCCGGCTGGACCGCGAACGACTGGTCCTCCGCCGGGCAGTTCGACCTGCTGGCGCCGCGCCACAAGATCGACACCGACACGGCCCAGCGCGTTTTCGCGGCACTCGGCCAATCCCACGTGGCGACCGCCGCCGAGCTGGCGCGTCGGACCGGCGTCGACCAGACGCTGGTGCATGCGGCGCTGACAGCCTACACCCAGGCGGGGCGCGTCATGTTCGACCTCGACAAGTCAGTCTACCGCTTGCGCGAACTGACGCGCGAGCCGTTGTCGCCGGGCCAGCTCCGCTTCGCGAGCCCGCAGGAAGAGAAGGCTGACCGCCTGATCGACGCCAATTTGGTGACGATCGGCAACATCGATCGCAACCAGGGCGGGCGCGCCGTCGACGGCCGGGTGCTCGACAATGCGCGCACCGAGCAGGTCAGCCTCGTGATCGACGACGACGACCGCCTCGTCGAGGCGCGCTGCAGCTGTCACTTCTATGGCCACAACAAGATGGCGCGCGGCCCCTGCGAGCACATGCTGGCGCTGCGCCGGATTTTTCACGCGCAAGTCGAGGGCGTCCCACAGGACCGCGCCATCTCATGAGCAACATGCCAACGGCCATCTGCGGACCCGGCTTGAATCGGAACCGCGATTTCGCCTATCACCGTGTTCGGAAGGGCGCAGGCTGGTCAGGACCTTGCAACCCGGGCGGCGTATCGCCGTCCTTGCACCATGACCACGCATGCGTCACTGGCCCGATCTTCACTGGGCCGGGGCAGTCCCCCCATCCGCAATCGCAGAAGGGGTTCGTTGAACCCAATTGCGGATGGGGGGACGCCCCGGCGTCGAGTGGATCGATCCAGTTCTTGGATGAGACGAAGGCAAGCCGGCCTGCGCCCTTTCCGATCGCCCTGCCCCGTGTGGCCGCCGCCACCTTGTTGCGAACATGCTCGGTCGCATGGTTCGAGACGCCCGCTTCGCGGGCTCCTCACCCTGACGCTCGAGGCGTTCGCCGCACAAAAGGACGTCATCCTGAGGAGCCCGCCACAGGCGGGCGTCTCGAAGAATGGCTGCGGCATCGCCCCCCGGCGCGATTCCGCCCTTCGTATGTGACAGCCCTGTTCCCGACCGGAGGGCTGGCCGCGTGAACGAGACCGTTTCGCCCGGCACGGTGACGCGCCAGGAACTCTACGACCGTATCCGCCAGTCGTCGAAGGACGAGGTCATCCTCGAGGAGATGATCCGCCTCGGGTTCTGGCCCGACCAGGACGCGCCATCCCCCGCCGCGGAAAGCATTCGCGCCCGCGGCGAGGCGATGCGCGAACTCGGCGAATTGCAGCGCCAGATCGCGCCACTCAGCGATCCCGTGCGCGCGCTGAAGGAAATGCACAAGCGCCGCAAGGCCGAAGCGATGGCGCGGCGGCAGGAGACCAGGCGCCGCAACGCCGAGGCGCGACAGACGCGGGCGTTCGCCTGGTTCGAACGCCGCAAGCGCGATGTGCTTTACCTCGGCGAGGACGTCTCGCCGGGTCTTCACAGCCGCACGACCGAAATCCCGTTGCGCGACGGCTTGCCGTCGCTCGCCGACGGCAAGGCGCTGGCGGATGCGATGGGCATCCCGCTCGCCGAGCTGCGTTTCCTCGCCTTCAACAGGAAGGTGTCGTCGGTCAACCACTATCAGCGTTTCACGATCCCCAAGAAGAGCGGCGGCGAGCGGTTGATCTCGGCGCCGATGCCACGGCTCAAGCGCGCGCAGTATTGGGTGCTGGACAACATCCTCGCGCGGCAGCCGCTGCATGACGCCGCGCACGGCTTTGCTCCCGAGCGTTCGATCCTGACCAATGCGCGCAACCATGTCGGCCGCGACGTCGTGATCAATCTCGACCTCAAGGATTTCTTCCCGACCCTGACCTACGCCCGCGTCAAGGGCCTGTTCGAGGCGCTGGGATATGCCGAGGCGGTCGCGATCCCGCTCGCGCTGTTGTGCACCGAGCCGATGGTCGATGAGATCACGCTCGACGGCGAACGCCACTTCATCGCCGACGGCCCGCGGCTGCTGCCGCAGGGCGCGCCGACCAGCCCCGCGATCACCAATCTGATCTGCCGCAAGCTCGACCGCCGCCTGGTGGGGCTCTCGCGCACGCTCGGGTTTACCTACAGCCGCTACGCCGACGACCTGACCTTCTCCGCTTCGCGCGACGCGGTGAAGAAGATCGGCACCCTTCTCAAGGCCATGCACGGCATCGTCGAAGCGGAAGGCTTCAAGGTCCATCCGGACAAGACCCGGGTGATGCGCCGTTCGGCCCGCCAGGAAGTCACCGGCCTCACCGTCAACGAAGGCGTCTCCGTGCCGCGCGACCTGATGCGCCGCTACCGCGCCGTGCTGCAGCAGGTCGAGCGTCACGGCCCTGCCGGCAGGCATTTTGGCCCAGGCAACGACGTGATCCGCTCGCTGCTCGGCTTCGGCCATTTTGCGGTCATGGTCGATCCGGAGAGCGGCGCGCCGTTGCTGCAGCGCGCGCAGCGCCTCGCCGCGAAATACGCGCCGGCGCTTGCGCCGCGGACTCCAACCCGCGCCGCCTTCCGCCAGGCCGCGGCCACCGGCCAGACGCCACCCGGCCGGCAGTGGGCGCCCGCCGAACAGCCGCCGCCGGCGCCCGATCCGGTGCTGGTGGCGCTGGCGCGGCAGGAAGAAAAGAAGCGCGCCGCGCAAGCGCGCAGCGCCGCAACGCCCGGCTTGTCGCGTCCACCCAATGTTTCCCCGTCGCCCTGGGGCACCCCGCGCGCCGCCGGCCCGCGGCCGGCGCCGACGGCAGGACCGCCACCAATCCCCAGAACGAGACAGCCGTGGTACGTCACCGCAATGGTGATCCTGATCGCGGTGATACTCACCCTCGCGCTCAGGCCCGGCGGCGCCGTGGTCGCCGGCGCGATGCTGTATGCTTATTTCAGGTGGTGGTGGAAGCGGTGAAGCTGCGGCCTCGGCCGGGCCGGCATCCGTCGCAGGGAGCGGCACGGGAAAATGCCTCTGACTGGAAACCTTGCCATCGGTTGGCGCCGGCGTTCGCGAGATCAGGAAATGTCAGGCGTCCGCACTTCCGGATCATCTGCCTGACCACGATCGGCGACGTCGGTCGGCGACATCGTTCACGTGCTGCATGCGTTCTGGAAAAAACACCGTTGATGAATATCGCTACCCGCGACTCTAAATTCGTCGATACTCTCATCGCACGGAGTGCGCCCCCAGCGGGGGTGACGCCCCATCCGCCTATTTCAACCCGAGCGTCATGACAGCACGTCAACAAGCCGGTCGATGAGTGCGACCTGCGCTGGGAGGATCTTCAATCGCGCCGTTTCCACATCAAACCACGCGGCGCCGTCGACCTCCGGAAAGGCCTGGCGCCGACCGCTTCTCGGCGGCCATTCGAGTTCGAAAGTATTTCCCGACAGCGACGTCGGATCGAAGTCGGCCTCGCCGCAGAAGGCGATCACGCGCTTGCCACCACGCTGCTGGACCTCTGCCAGCGGCTGCAACGAGCCGATGAGGGCCGCCGGACCGAGTTCTTCGGCGAATTCGCGTCGCGCGGTTTGTTCGGGATCTTCGGAAGCGTCGAGTTCTCCCTTTGGAATCGACCAGGCCCCGTCATCTTTCTTGCGCCAGAATGGACCGCCTGGGTGAACCAGCAAAACCTCAAGGCCGCGCAGGCCGTGGCGATAGGCCAATATACCGGCGCTCACCTTCGGTCTTGCGGGAGTTTTCCTGGAGGCTGGCACCGTTCTCTCTGCTGAGTGGCGTCAACCGCTAGGGGTTGACCCGTGTCCTATCGAGTGAGCCGCCATGCAGTCCGAAAGATACTTTGCCGTTCGGCTTCGCGAATTAGTGGCGAGCTGCGCCGGTGGACCGGCTGCGACGATCCTGCCGCCCTCATCGCCCGCGCCCGGTCCGATGTCGATGATCCAGTCGCTGGCCGCGGCGACGGTCATGTCGTGCTCCACGACGATCACGGTGTTTCCGGCTTCCACGAGTCCGTCAAGTTGCTTCATCAGCTTGGCCACGTCCGACGGGTGCAGGCCCGTGGTCGGTTCATCGAGCACGTAGAGCGTGGCTCCGCGTTGCGACCGCTGCAATTCGGTGGCGAGTTTCACACGCTGCGCCTCCCCTCCCGACAGTTCGGTGGCGGACTGGCCGAGCCTGATATAGCCGAGGCCGACCTCACGCAGGACGCCCAGCGCGCGTCGCAGCGCATCGTCATCGGCGAAAAAGTCGAACGCGCCGTCCACCGTCATCGCCAGCACGTCGGCGATCGACCTGTCGCGTATCTTGATCTCCAGCGTCTTGGCGTTGTACCGCGCGCCTTTGCAAGTCGGACAGGGTGCGTACACACTCGGGAGAAACAGCAGCTCGACACTGACGAATCCTTCGCCCTGGCATGTCTCACAGCGGCCTTTCGCGACATTGAAGGAAAACCTGCCGGCGTCGTAGCGCCGGGCGCGCGCCTGTTTGGTGGCGGCAAACAGCTTGCGCACATGGTCAAGCAGGCCGGTATAGGTCGCGAGATTCGATCGCGGCGTGCGACCGATCGGCCTCTGGTCGACGACGACAAGTCGCTTGATCCCGTCAAGGCCTGCAATCTCCCCGCCCAGCGTTTCGACCACCGGCTCGAGACCGACAGCGTCAGCATCGCTGGCTGGCTGACGCTGGCCCAGCTCGTCCGCGACGGCGTCCACCATGAACTGGCTGATCAGGGTCGATTTTCCCGACCCCGATATGCCGGTGACGCATGTGAACACGCCCAACGGGATGTCCACATCGACGCGCTCGAGATTGTTGCGCGTGACTCCGCGAAGCTTCAGCCAACGGTCGGCCGCGCGCGGTTGCCGGACCCTCGTCCCGGTCCCACCGAACAGGAACGGCCGCGTCCGCGACGCCTTGACGTCGGCAAGGCCCGACAACGGCCCGCTGTATAATATCCGGCCGCCATGCTCGCCGGCGTCCGGTCCGACGTCGACGATCCAGTCCGCCCGCCGGACGACTTCCAGTTCATGTTCCACGACAAACAGCGAGTTGCCGGAAGCCTTGAGGCGCTGCAGCGCCCGCAGCAGCGCCTCGGTGTCCGCCGGATGCAGACCCGCCGACGGTTCGTCGAGAACGTACACGACCCCGAACAGGTTCGATCGCACCTGTGTCGCCAGGCGCAGCCTCTGCAGCTCGCCCGGAGACAGCGTCGGCGTGCCGCGTTCCGGCGTCAGATAGCCGAGCCCGAGGTCGAGCAGCACCTCCAGACGCGCCACCATATCGTCGATGATCCGCCGCGCGACCAGCGCCTTCTCGGGATGGCGATCATCGCTGTCATCTCGCGCGTGCGACCGGAGCAGATCGGTCAGGCGCTTGAGCGGCAACCGCGAGATATCCGCAATGTCCATGCCTGCGAAGGTGACCGACAGGGCCTCCAGCTTCAGCCGCTTGCCGTTGCAGACCGGACAATCCGAGCTCGACAGAAATTGCGACACGCGCCGCTTCATCATTGCGCTCTGCGTCGTGGCGAACGTCTGCAGCACGTATTTGTGGGCGCCTGTGAAGGTGCCCTGGTAGCTCGGCTCCTCCTTGCGCTTCAGGGCGCGCCGCGTCTCGGCCGGACTGTACCCGGCATAGACCGGCACCGTCGGCCGCTCCTCGGTGAACAGAATCCAGTCACGGTCCTGCTTCGGCAATTCGCGCCAGGGCCGGTCCACGTCGTAGCCAAGGGTGACGAGAATATCCCTGAGATTCTGGCCTTGCCACGCGCTTGGCCAGGCGGCGATCGCCCGTTCGCGAATGCTGAGCGTGTCGTCCGGCACAAGCGCACGCTCGGTGACCTCGTGGACACGGCCGATGCCATGGCAATTCGGACAGGCGCCCTCGGGCGTGTTCGGCGAAAAGGATTCCGCGTAGAGCAGCCGTTGTTTGCGCGGATAGTGGCCGGCGCGTGAATAGAGCATGCGCAGCAGATTGGACAATGTGGTCACGCTGCCGACCGAAGATCGGGTGGTCGGCGAGCCGCGCTGCTGCTGCAAGGCCACCGCCGGCGGCAGACCTTCCACGGAGTCCACCTCGGGCACCGCCATCTGGTGGAACAGCCGCCGCGCGTAGGGAGACACCGATTCGAGATAGCGCCGCTGCGCTTCCGCATAGAGCGTTCCGAAGGCCAGCGACGACTTGCCGGATCCGGAGACACCGGTGAACACGACAAGCGCATTGCGGGGAATGTCGAGCGAAATGTCCTTCAGATTATGCTCGCGAGCGCCACGGACACGCACGAAGCCGTCATCATGGTCCAGTCTGCCCGTGGCGCTCACCAGCTTGTCCATGCAACCTCCCCGGCGCGGGCAACGAATGTCGCGCAGTCGCCGACGAATGAAGAAGTCGCCGGGGAATGACCGGTTCCGTCTCGCGCCTGACCGCTTCGCGGAACGGCATTCATGGCAGCTGGAACCGGTCGCGTCTCCCCATGTTTCCTGCAGGAAGCGAAATGACCGGTTGTTCAATACCGTTTCGGCTCAACGACCGCGCAACGAACCTGCTGGACGCTTGATGGAAGAATTGTCGATTCTCAGAACTTTCGCCGCGGCGACAACAATTCTCGCCGCAGCCCTTGTCGCGGCCAATGTGAATGCCCGCATCACGGTTGCCGGCTTCATGATATTCATCCTGGCGTCAGTGGCGTGGATGACCGACGGCTGGCTGGAGACGAAAGCGTCTCTCATCATCCAAAACGTCATCCTTCTGTTCATCAATGCGATCGGAGTCTGGCGCTGGTTTCCGAGGGCCGCGAAGGAAGCCACCGGCTGAAACCGCCCAGGCTCGATCAGATCATTTGCGCTCCGGAACGCCCACGCATGTCGTCGTGCCGTCGGTCTCCCTGGCCGCTGTGCTGCATGGACGTGCAGGTATGGTCTTTGTGGACACGCCATCTGCCGCGGGTACGGAACGTCCCTGGTGGGACATCTCGGCTGGCGCGGGTGCGGCCGACGCCTGGCCCGGCGCCGGTGGCGATCCCATCGAAGCAGCGGCGCCTTCGCTGACGGGTGGCACGCCTGTGGTTCCGCCGATCACACCCCCGCTCGTCGGTGGATTCTGGCTTGGAGAGGTCGGGGGAGACTGAGCTGCGCCGGGCGACGTGATTGCCACGGGGGGTTTCGGAGCGCCGCCACCCACAGCACCAGCCGGAGCACCGCCGCCGACAGGACCCGCCGGAGGGCCGCCTCCAACAGCAGCGCCACCGGCGCCGGCTGAGGTACCCGTGCCGCCTTGCCCGCCGCCCGCGCCTGCCGCGCCGGCGCCGCCACTTCCGCTGCCCGCACCGCCGGCTCCCCCGCCGCCGCCGCCACCGCCACCGCCGCCACCCTGCGCCATGCAAGCGCCGGTGGACATCCATGCGATCAGAAACGCGGTGAGAACTGTTTTGGACCGGCGCATGACGAACTCCATTGACGCGGTTGAAGATAATCCGGCTTGATCGCTGATCAGATCATGGGCGTGCGTCTGACGCTGGTGCCCGCCTTGATGATCACGTGCGTCGACAAAAGATCGATCGATCAAGGGCTCTAATTCGGCGTTGGCCGCTTGGTTGCACGCCGTTGCCGGGTTCCCGCGGGGTGCGTCACCGGAACGCGGGACGCGACTGCTACGGCGCTGGTTCCAGATAACCTCCGTGCCTAGTCCTTGCCTGACGAGGACCTCCCAAGCCTGACCTGGATCTCCCAAGGGTCCAGGCTCCCGGCACGGGTCGTGCTTCCCCAAAGGTCCTCTCCCGCCACCAACGTCGTCGGCAGCCGGTCTTCGGAAAAATTGGCCACGATCTGCAAGATCTCGCAGCGGGCCGTCTGCCACCGCGCATCGATGCCAGCATCCGGCCGGGCAGGAGCCTCAAGGATCGCGGCGGTGGCGCTTACGAAACCGGAGCGGATCAGCGGGACGATTTTCTCGCGCCTGATCCGCAGGAGTCTCGTCGTCAACGCGCGGAACTGCCGGCTCTCGCTGGCGTGGTCGAGCGTCTCCCAATCCAGTTTCGAGGCCTGAAATGTCTGCGCGCTGCACGGGTCCGGGATCGCTTCACGGAGTTCGGGCGACGAGAATGCGCTGAAGTGGGCGAACTCCCTTCGCCGCCCTTCCCTCGTGAGATCGGCTGCCTCGCCCTGCCAGTCGGCGAAAAACAGGAAGGGGGTCTGCGCTGCGGCCTCCTCGCCCATGAACAGCAGCGGAATATGCGGGTTGAGCAGCAGCAGCACCATCGCCTGCTCGAGCTTCTCCCGGCTGACGAGTTTCGCCAGCCGCTCGCCCAGCCCGCGATTGCCGACCTGGTCGTGATTCTGCGCGAAGAAGATGGTGGCCTCGGGCGGCAGGTGGCCGCTCGGCCCACCGCGCGGCTGCTGATGCAGCGGGAAGACTTCGCCCTGGTAGGCAAAACCTTCGCTGAGGGTACGGGCGAGATGGCGCAGCGGATGATCGGCGAACGCGCTGTAATATCCTTCGTTTTCGCCGGTCAGCACGACGTGAAGCGCGTTGTGGAAATCGTCTCCCCACTGCGCATCATAGAGTTCGGTTCGTTCCCCGGACCGCTCCAGCAGCCGCGGTTCGTTCGCTTCGTTTTCCAGCATCAGATGCACATGGCGGCTCCCGGACTGGCTGCGAATGGTCTGAGCCAGTTCGGCCAGGAAATGGCGTTCCGAGGTGTCCTTCAGGGCATGGACCGCGTCCAGCCTCAGCCCATCAAAGCCGTAGTCGTTCAGCCACATCAGCGCGTTCGCGACCAGGAACTGCCGTACGAAGCGGCCGTCCGCTCCCTCGAGATTGACGGCCGGACCCCATCCTGTCGAATGCCGATCGGTGAAGAAATTCTTGGCGTAGCTGTGCAGAAAATTGAGATGCGGTCCGAAGTGATTGTAGACCACATCGAGGTAGACCATGATGTCCCGATCATGCGCCGCCCGGATCAAGCGTTTCAGATCTTGAGGGCGGCCATACCGGGCATTCGGGGCGTTGAGCAGTACGCCGTCATAGCCCCAATTGTGCCGGCCCGGCACATCGGCGAGCGGCATCAGTTCGATCGCGGTGACCCCGAGCTGTCGCAGATAATCCAGCCGCTTCTCGACGCCGGCATAGGTTCCTTCGCGGGAAAACGTGCCGACGTGAAGTTCGTAGATGACCGTCTCCGGCCACGGCCGGCCGGGATATCGAACGGCGTCGCGCAGCACCGCCGTGTCGAAAACCTCACTCGGGCCGCCGACATCGTCGGGCTGAAAAGTTGAGGCAGGATCGGGAACAATCAGCTCGTCGTTGATCCTGAACTGATAGCGCGTCCCCGTGCGCGCCGTCGGACTGACGAGTTGGTACCAGCCCTCACCCGCGTGCGGCATCTTCTGTGGCGACGAGCCCGCTTGCAGCAATTCGACCGTCCGCGCCGAGGGCGCCCACAGATTGAATTCCACGCCGCCGTCAACGTTCTGCGTACCGTGCCGTCGCTCTTGTCCAGCCATGCCCTTCTGCGTGCCCGGTTTCATCCTGACCTGAAAAGTTTGTACGGAGCGCTTTCTGCCGACAGCGCCGCTGTGCAGCGGCAGCACAGTCCGCCGTGGAGGGCAGATCAACCCGATTTCCTGAAGGTGGTTCCTATGGCCGTCGCCGCCCGCCCAGGAACAATCACGACGGTGCCGACGTTCGTAAATCGAACTTGAGTGCCTGATACGATCCCATGAACTTCATCAACAAACGCTCATTCCATATCGAGGAGGTCCACCCTTCCATCGATTGCGGCCGCTTCGCCATCAAGCGCGTCGTCGGCGAAGCCGTGGAGGTGCGCGCGGATATCTACCGCGACGGCCACGACATCATCGCCGCTGATCTGATCTGGCGTCGCGCGACCGACAATGACTGGCGACGCACCAGCATGACCCACGAAGGCAATGATCGCTGGACGGGTTCCTTCGTTCCCGACAAGCCCGGCCGATACGCTTATGCCATTGAAGCCTGGACCGACGAATTCGCGACCTGGCGGCACGGCTTTGAACAAAAGCGCAAGGCCAACGTCGCGACGGACCTGGACGCGATGGAGGGCGCCTCGCTGCTCACCCACGCCGTCGCCGGCTGCAAGCAGACCACCGCCCGGATCGCGCATGCGTGCCAGGCGTTTCTGGAGACCGGCAAGCCGGACATCCTGCTTTCCGACGAACTGAAGCTGGCGATGGCTCTCGGGCAATTGCGCGGAGACCTCACGCGTACCGCGCCCCTCAAGCTTGTCGCGGAACGACCCGCCGCCGCCTGCAGCGCCTGGTATGAGATGGTGCCGCGCAGCCAGAGCCCCGATGCCGGAAGGCACGGCACGTGGGACGACTGCATCCGGCGCCTCCCCGATGTCCGGGCGATGGGCTTCGACGTCGTCTATCTGACGCCGATTCATCCCATCGGTTCCACCAACCGCAAAGGGCGGAACAATTCGCTTCGTGCAGTCGACGGCGATCCCGGCAGTTTCTATGCGATCGGCTCGCTGGATGGCGGCCACGACGCCGTGCATCCCGAACTCGGCAGCCTGGAAGACTTTCGCAGGTTCGTTTCCGCATGTCAGGCGAACGGCATGGAGGTCGCACTCGACCTCGCCGTTCAGTGCTCGCCCGACCATCCCTGGCTCAAACAGCATCCGGAATGGTTCAAGCGCCGGCCCGACGGCACGATCAAATATGCGGAAAATCCGCCTAAGAAATACGAGGACATCGTCAACGTCGATTTCGACTCCAAGGATGCCGAGGGGCTCTACAAGGCGTTGCGCGACGTCGTCCTGTTCTGGGTCCAGCAGGGCGTCAAGATTTTTCGCGTCGACAATCCCCACACCAAGCCGCTCCGCTTTTGGGAATGGCTGATCGACGAGGTTCAGGAACGCGACCCGGACGTGATCTTTCTGGCCGAAGCATTTACCCGGCCGAAAGTCATGAAGGGCCTCGCCAAACTCGGCTTCACGCAATCCTACACGTATTTCACGTGGCGTACCGAGCGGTGGGAGATCGAGCAATATGTGAACGAACTGGCCGGCTATCCGGAGCGAGAGTTTTATCGCCCGAACTTCTTTGTCAGCACGCCGGACATTCTGCCCTTCCATCTCCAGAGCGGCGATCCCTGGATTTTCAAGGCCCGTGTCGCGCTGGCGGCAACGCTGTCCGGCAATTACGGCATCTACAACGGGTTCGAACTGCTCGAGCATGAGCCGATCCCCGGCCGGGAAGAGTATCTAAATTCCGAAAAATACGAGTTGAAGACCCGCGACTGGGACAAGCCCGGCAACATCAAGCCCTACATCGCGCAGATCAACCAGATCCGGCGCGACAACCCTGCCCTGCAGCAGACCTCCGACATCCGCTTTCTGTCCGTCGAGGACCAGTCGGTCATCGCCTACGTCAAGCAGTCATCGGACCAGACCAACGTCGTTGTCGTCGTGATCGCGCTGACCGGCGATTTTCACGAGTTCTGGCTTCCGCTGGGAGAGCTGCAGCTTCGCACAAGCGCAGGCGACCTCAAGCCAGTGAACGCGCTCGAAAATCTCAAGTCCGGGCCTACCTCGCCGCTCGCCTATGGCGGCGTGCGCCTCTGGATCGATCCTGTTCACGATCCTGTCTTGCTGTTCCGCTGCCTGGGATGATGCGACATGAACACAGTCCATGAAGATCTGGTGTTGCCCGTTGGGTCAGAGGCTTCTTCATGGATATCGAGCAGCGCAGTGATGGCGGCCCTGGAAGAACACTGGCTGCCTGCCTATCTTGCCAGCGCCAGATGGTTTCCGGGTAGTACGGCAAGCCGGATCCGGCCGAAGATTGTCGAGTGCCTTCCCTTTGCGGACGAGTTCACCCATTTCGTGATCGTGGAAGTCGAGCGGCAGCAGTATCTCGCGCCATTGCGGGTGGACTGGTGCAATGATGCGGTCTCAGACCAGCCCGGCGCGATCATCGCCAGAATCCGCCAGGACGAGCGGCAGGGAGTTCTGCGGGACGTCGCTGCGGACCCATCCTTCATCCGACGTCTGCTGCAATCGCTCCGCCGCGACGTGACGATCGCGGGATCGGGTTGGCGGCTGGACTTCAATCCGACCAGCAAACTCGGCAGAGAGCCGGCGGACGCGGCGTTGCGCATCAGGTCCATTCAGGGCGAGCAATCGAACAGTACGGCGCTGGTCGGCCAGCACTACGTCGTCAAGCTGTACCGCCACGTCGAGGCGGGGCTGGTTCCCGAAGTCGAAATGGGACGCTTTCTGACCGAGCAGACCGACTTCGCGCACACGCCCGCCCTGCTCGGTCATATCGAGGCAGTCCACGGGGCCGAGACCTTTGCCCTTGGCGTGGTGCACGCCTACGTGCCCAATAGCGGCGATGCGTGGGCCTGGTCTGCCGATCGCTTGCGCATCTATCTGGAATCGGTAGCGGAGGACTCCGGAGAGGGCGACAAGGCGATCAGCGTACGACGCGACTATCTTCGGTGGGTGCGGCGTCTGGGATGCCGGGTTGCGGAGATGCACCGGGCGCTGGCCAGCCGTACCGATCTGGCGGACTTCAAGCCTGAACCCATCGACGACGATGATATCATGTTCTGGGTTGGCGATATCATGCAGCGGGCGCGCCGCGTTTTCGAAAAGCTGAAGGCGTCGCCGCCGAACGCATCGGACCGAGCACTTGCCGAGCGGCTGACCCGCTTCGAACCGCACCTCTCAGACTATGCGACGAGCCTGATCCGGCCGTCGATCGGCCGATGCAAAATCCGCCATCATGGCGATCTGCATCTGGGCCAGGTGCTGGTCGCAGGAGATGACGCCGTGATCATCGATTTCGAAGGCGAGCCGAGCCGGCCGATGGCCGAACGGCGACGAAAGGCGCCGGCCGCGCGCGATATTGCAGGCCTGCTGCGCTCGCTGGACTATGCTGCGATGTCGTTCGGGCAGCACAGTGACGCGGATGACCTGGCGCCTGCAACATCGCAATCCCTGCTCTCCTGGCGCGAGCAAGCCTCCGAAGCCTTTCTTGGCGCCTACCAGGAGGCGATGGGCGCCTCGCTGCTTTGGCCGGACCGCGCCGACGAAGCAAACGCGATGTTGAACTTCTTCCTGCTCGAGAAAGCCCTCTATGAAGTCGAGTATGAGCTTTCCTACCGGCCGACATGGCTGTCAGTACCGTTGCAAGGTGCCGTGCGGATTCTCGAAGAAGCCGGTATGGTCGTAGCTCCGGCGTAAGCTGCCGGCCATTGGTGGATTGATCGGACCCCGAGTGTGCCATCTGGCCAGGCCCGGCGAGCGAGTTAACCCTCGTCGGTTGCTGCCACGTGAAGCCTCGTCTTGTCTTGCTCGTACGATACGATCAGGGTGGCAAGCGCCTCACGCATCAGTTCGTCGGACGTTGCCTGCTCCATCGTTTTGCATTGCTCGATCTGAAAGTCCAGCTCGTCGCACAAATCGCACATGGCAGCTCCTGCCGTTAGGCCCCGCAGCGCCCCAGGAATCACCTGTAACAATGCGCTGGGTGCAGCCATGTTGCAGTCGCGAGGATATTTTGGACGCAATGATGGAACCGGAGCGAGTATCGCGGCCGACGCGCACAGGAACCATCAATCCGCACGCTGGTTCAGAACTGGCGGTTGCGGAGTGCATTCATGCGTTTGGTTCAAGCATTGGAGCGCCTGGGAACGGCGCGTGAATTCGTCAGGCAGGGCGAGAGGGACATCCACATCCAGCGCGCATTGCTGAAGCGATTGCAACGCCAAGGCCGGGATGTGAGTGACCAAGTGCGGCTTCTGGCGCAAATGGAAGAAATGCAGACGCACTATGTCGACCATTATGATCGCGTCGGCGACCAGGTACTTGGCCTCGTTCGGCCTGAAGAAGACGAGTAGTCCTGAGGCGCCACCTATCTGAAAGCCCCCATAAGGGGTCGCTTGGACACGAAGGAGAGCACAACATGAAGGCAACCGTTGGAATTTTGGCAGCGATCCTTGCTCTTTTGAGTCAGAGCACCACCGGTACGCCGGCGCAAGCGCAACAAGCCGATTCCGTTACAACGCGGCGGGCAGCACCCCTTACCAGAGTTCCGATTGTTAGGGCTGCACCTTATTGGGATGGATATATCGTGCCCCGCTATCGTTATCGCGCGGAAGACGACCGGGTCGACCCCTGCGGCGGGCCGGTTGTCCCTGTCATTCGCGTCGGGCCCCAAGAACAAACGGTGCCGATGTGGCTGGCAGATTCGTTCGGCCTTGGCCGAATTCATGGTCGGGACTGGCCTTGCCGGGATCGTCGGCACTAGGACTCCAACATCGGGCATTCAATCCACGCGCCTACGGGAGCGGTGAGCTTGCCGGCAATCGGGCACATGATCATCTTCACCCGAACAAGAACCATCCCAGCATGCCGAATAGCGGAAGCACTGCAACGGCGATCAACAGCAGGGGTGCCGCGGTTCGTGGCCTGGAGGATCGGGGGGTTGTTGGTTTGTCATTTGAACCCAAGTCGCCAGCATATAAGCCGTTCCAACACCCCGTCTCTGGACTGACGAGACCATCTGATGGCCGCGATCATCAGTTGCTGAACGTAGGAACGCGCGTTTTCATCGCGAATTGACGACAGCGCCCCTTGTCCCGATGGCGCACAGGCGACGGTTCCTGTCTCCTCCAGTCCAGGTGGGGACCGTCGCCACCAACCCTGGTTGAGCGACCGTCGAACGCCGAGTCGCGCAAGTGATCCCACCTGTCGATCGATCGCGAGCACCTTACTTTTTGACAATTCCCGTATCGGTGTTCCCAAGCGTCTGAACCGCGCTGTTCGCCGCAGGCGTATTCACCGCGTTGCCTTGGGTCGCCGCCGCTGGCGCGTTGCCTCGCCCGGCAACGCCTGGCTTCGCACCCGTTGTACCCTTGCCCAATGCGTTCGCAGTGTTCGGACCCAGCGCCCCGCCGGTCCCGCTAATGGTGCTGCCATTCGACAGCGTCGATCCGCCGCCTCCAGCACCTGCTGCCGATCCAGATCCAGATGAACCGCCACTGGAGGAACTCTGCGCAAAAGCACCAGCGCAACCTGCGAGATAAATGCCCAGCACCACAGCAAAGAATCTCATATCAGCTTCCCTCCCGATCCCGGACACAAATGGTTGCGGCCCTCATCTGCACGCGCCTGACAATCCTACGGCGCGACCTTCGTTCCGCGGCGCGCGTGCCGCAATGACATGCCATGAGCATCGTTATCTGGCCCGTGCTTGCGCCGCGCGTAACACACGCGCGGCAAACGGCGCCGGAGCCCTGCCCAAAGGATTATTGTGACATGCGATGAAGCGAAATGCCGACCTGCGGGAACGGGCCAAACGCCCGTTCCTCACATTCTCGATCCAGACATCGGGCCATCAACGGCGCGCATGGCGTGCTGCGCCAGACGTCCATCGCTGCGGCGTTCGTGACATCGGCCGGCAGGAGGGCGCGGTCACCGCGCCCAGGGTGACATCAATGAGCACGCTTACGGCTGCCCCGATCCGCCCGATGCGCCATAAACCTGTCCAGTGGCGTAGCTCGCATCCGCAGCCGCCAGCTGGACGTAGATCGAAGCAAGTTCAGCCGGCTGCCCCGGACGGCCCAGCGGCGTCTGCCCGCCGAATTTTTCCAGCTTCTCCATCGATGCCCCGCCCGAAACCTGAAGCGGGGTCCAGATCGGTCCAGGTGCGACCGCGTTGACGCGGATGCCCTTCGGGCCCAACTGCTTGGCAAGCGATTTCACGTAATTCATGGTCGCCGCTTTCGTCTGTGCGTAATCGTACAGTTCGGCAGAGGGATCGTAAGCCTGCTCAGACGACGTGCCGATGATGCAGGCGCCGGCCGTCAGATGCGGCAACGCCGCCTTGATGATCCAGAACGGCGCGTAGATATTGGTCTTCATCGTGGCGTCGAAATCCTCAGACGAGACGTCGAGAATCGATTCGCGGGATTGCTGCCGCGCGGCATTGTTCACGACGATATCCAGGCCACCGAGGCCCTCTATGGCGCGCTGCACCAGGGTGGTGCAGAACGCCTCGTCTCTGAGATCGCCGGGAATCGCGATGCCCACGCGTCCGGCCTGCTTGATCAACGCGATCACCTCTTGCGCGTCCGGCTCTTCCGTCGGGAAATAATTGATGGCAACGTCCGCGCCCTCGCGCGCATAAGCGATCGCGGCCGCGCGTCCCATGCCGGAGTCTCCGCCCGTGATCAGGGCCTTGCGGCCAGCCAAGCGGCCGGATCCCTTGTAGCTCGTCTCGCCGTGATCCGGACGCGGTTCCATCTTGTTCGCCAGCCCGGGCCAGGGCTGCGATTGCCGCTGGAATGGCGGCTTGGGGTAGTGGCCCCGGGGATCGAGTCGAGACTGTTCAACCATCTGCGCTTCCTTTGCCTGGGCCTGTTTCGCTGGTGCCGTTTCAAGAGAGCTGACCGCGAGAGCGGCTGCTGCACCATGGACGAGTTGCCGTCTGGAAACCGATCGCCGCTGCTCATCTGACATTGCCATCTCCACTCTGACCTGCCCAACTCCCCAGGACGTACGGAGTTGCTGCGCGAATGGCAGAATTCATCCAGGCGCGCGCGCCTTGCATCCTGCGTTTATCAAGAGGCTGCGTACGACGTGTATGATCCCACGCGTTGCACTCCGTTCTTCGCGGTTGTTGACATGGGATCGTGCTACTTCATCGCTACTCGGCATAATGCAATTCGCCGGGGCATGTCGAGTTGAGGTCTTTCATCTCGGAGTTTACTGCAAGGTATTGGCGCAATCGGGCCGCCGCCACGGCCGCGATGGCAGACCGGAGGTGGATCGATGAGGACCAGAGGATGAAGTTGCTTCGGGTGGCGCGCGAGTACGACAAGCTCGCCGACGCCGCCGCTCGCAGGGACACTTCCTGCCTGGAGGGGCGCACCTACTGATTCCTTGGCACGCACTTTTCTCGAGGGCTTCAGTGACGGCAGCTACTTCGCCTCTCTGCACGGCCTCAGTGCGGGTACACTGAGGCCGGCAAGAGTAGCCGGCGGCTTGGGGGCGATACGCCGGCCAATCCCCATCAAGCACGGTTGCTCCATCACGTCATTACCTTATGTGAATGGAACCAGCTTCGCTTGACGCGCGACGGATGCCTGCGATCGCCGTCGGTGATGGTGCGGTCGAGGAGCGTCAGAGTAACGGGTTGATCCGTGGATCAACTACTCCGTCTTCGGCAGCCGGGGCGCCAGCGGCGCGCCTGCCGGGCGCGAAAGCTGGTCAAGCATCGCCTCGAGTAGCCTAGGGCGTTCTTTGTTGGCGGAAAGCCAATCATCCACATCAATCGCGTTATCGGCCTTCAGAGCTCGTCGCAGAAATCGCTCTTTTGCATCCGGGCCCGGGGTTCTTTCAGCAAGCTCCCGCATGTCGCTGGCGAACGCCTCGACCCGGTAACGGAAGGGCGTGCTTTGCTTGAACCGACGGCGAGTTTTTTTCATCTTTGTACTCTCGTTGCGCCACGCCACGACGTTCACACAGCAGGGCTCGCTTCTTACGATCGCAGGTTGGATGATGCGTGGGGGCGTTGCAGATGGGGGTGCGAAAGCCCGTCAATTTCGAATTCGGTTATCGCCACATCGTGGGGTCACTTCGGAGCGTCTCGCGTCCGGTCTTGCGTATTTCCTCGATCGTGCACTCCCTTCCGGCGGCAGCGAGTATTTTAGCCGCGACGTGGGCACGAGTTCCTGTGTGATATTGATCGATGTGGCTGCACACCTCGTCCAAGATCACGCGGAGCAACGCTCTTTTTTCCGCATCAGACATCGGATGCTCCCTCGGAGGCGTGATGAGCTTGCCGACGGTTTTGAGTTCCGACATTCACACGGGTTAATTCGGCAAAAAATATTGCCCGATTGACGACCCGGTGAAATGCCGTACCCGGAGATCGCGCCCAGCGGCCGGGGACCGGCGGCCAGCATGGGTCAGCTCGACCGGGCGCTCCCAGGCTCGGCCTGCTTGCGATGTTGCCTGGCCAGCGTCTCGGCCGGCGTGACGTTGGCGATCGAGGACTGCACCTTGTTCTGCATGCCGCTGACCACATCGCCCTCGCCGCTCATCATGGCGTCGAAGCCGGTCCTGGCGACGTCGGCTGCGTCATCCTTCTTGCCCGTGCCGACGCTGGTATCAAGCATGTCGGCGCGGCGAAAGAACTCTGTCTCGGTCGCGCCGGGCATCAGGCAGGTCACGGTCACATGGGTGTCCTTCAGCTCTTCGCGCAGCGCGAACGAGAAGGAATTGAGGAACGCCTTGGTTCCGTTATAGACCGCCTGAAAGCTGCCCGGAATGAATCCCGCGATCGACCCGGTGATCAGGATCTTGCCGGCATTGCGCCCGCGCATTTGATTGCCGACCTTGTGGATGAGATAGATTGTCCCCGTGATATTGGTGTCCACGACGGAGCGCGCCCGCTCAAACTCCTGGTCCAGGAATGCATGCCCGAGCCCCCGCCCCGCATTCGCCAGCAACGCGTCGACCGGGCGGCTGTCGACAGCCGCCAACAGGCGATCCACGCCTTCGATGGTCGAAAGATCGCTCTGCACGGCGTGGACGTCCACGCCGGTCTCGCGGAGCGAAGCCGCGGCGGCCTCGATGGCCGGCTCGTCGGCCGCGACGACGAGGTCATACCCCGCCTGTGCACAGCAGCGGGCAAGCTCGAGACCGATACCCGTAGATGCGCCAGTGACAACGGCAAATTTCTTTTCGGCGCCCATGTTGGTTTCTCCGTGATGTGTTCGCCACCAATCCTGGGTGACATGGGACGTTCCAAAGTCGCCGGCCGAGTTGCCAATGCCGAAGCGATACTCGATTTTGTTCCGATGAAATGCACGCAAGCCGACCCACGCGCAGCGAGGCTGTAATGCGAGCTTGGAGTCGTGCCGACACGCCATGTGACCGCCACGCGCGCTCGTGAGTTTGGAACACGGTGCGTCGTTCCGAATTGTGCCTCCGAAGCATGATGGCGGAGGAACATGACATGAGCCGGAGCGATACGCGCTCACTGAGCGAGATCAGGCGAGAAACCGAGCAGACGCGCGCCGCATTGACCACGACCGTGGAGGAACTGCGCGGCACGGTCAGCGATACGGCAGCGGACATCAAGAGCCGGCTGCGGCCTGACGCTCTCAAGGCGGAACTCTCGGGTTACATCAAGAGCCGCGGCGAGCAGCTCTATCATGACATGACGGAAGCGGCGCGGCGGAACCCGATGCAGGCGGTCGCCGTGGGCGCCAGCGTGGCTTACCCCGCCATCAAGATCGCGCGCGCTATTCCCTTACCGATCCTGATGATCGGCGTGGGCCTGTTTCTGGCCGGTTCGAAGACCGGTCAGGAGCTCACGCAGAAAGCTTCCGACATGGCGGGAGACGCAGCGGAAGAAGCCGGCCGCCGCATCGACGATCTCAAGACCGGAGCCGCCCATATCGGCAACCAGACCATGCAGGCCATGTCCGACATGCGCGATAGCGCCGAACAAACGCTCGGTCGCGTTCAGGACGCAATCGCCGGAACAGCGCGCCACGCGTCTGTTCGGGCCAAAGAAGTCGCAACTACCGCGGCGCAAGCCGCGACCCGCTCCGCGGATGCCGCTCAGGGCACCGCTTCGCAGGCCGTGGGCGCAATGCGGGATGCCGAGGCCCAGCTGTCCGAAGCCGGCCGGGATCTGTTCGATACGGCCCGGCAGCGTCTCTCCGAGGCGGGCGAGAACCTGTCGGACGCAGGGCAGAAGACGGCCGACACGTTGCGGGGTTCGATCCAGCAGCATCCGATGCTGGTCGCCGGCCTGGGTTTGCTGGTCGGCGGGTTGATCGCCAGCGTGTTGCCGAAATCCGACATCGAAAACAGCCTGATCGGAGACGCCAGCAATGCGGTGAAACGCAGGGCGCGGCAGGCCGCCGCCGCAGGCTTTGATTCCGCCAAGGACGCCACAGGGGAGATCTTCGCCAATGTGGCACAGCAGGCGTCGGCCGAGGGGCTGACGCCCGATTCGCTGGCGGACGGCGCCCAGGACGTACGTGACCGGGTCCAGCGCGTCGCTGAACGCGCCGTCACCACGGCATTCGATCCCGACGGCAGCGGCGACGGTCGTGACCAAGAAAAATCCAATCGCAGTGAGCGCATAGGCGGAGGACGACAAAATGACTGATCAGAAATCGCAACCGGCGGGCACCGGCAGACAGTCCGGAAAGCAAGGCGACCAGGGCCGGGCCGCAGCGCCACAAACGTTGCGCGAGCATGCCGCATCGGCAGCGCGCGAACTCAAGGACAAAGCGTCCGACATGACCGAAAACTCCGGTGAGAAACTGAAAGAACAGGCCACCGGATTCGGCGACATGGCCAAGGATGTGGCTTCTCAGGCATCCGACAAGCTGAAGGACACCATGGCGGAAACCAAAGGCGCGGGTGCCGAGTATGTCGGCAATCTCGCCGAAACCATCCGGCGGGCGGCCAAGGAGTTCGACAACGATCTTCCAATCGCCGGCAAGTATATTCGCAAAGCCGCCGCGCAAGTCGACAGCGTCTCCGATTCGCTGCGCTCCGGAGATTTCAGCGACCTCATCGACAGCGCCCAGACGTTCGCACGACGCCAGCCTACGGCGTTTCTGGGCCTCGCCGCATTGGCCGGATTTGCCGCCGTGCGTTTCCTGAAGAGTTCGCCGGGAACAGACGGTGCAACATCGACCAGCACCCGATCGCTGCAGGATAGGAGCGCCCGTCATGGATAGCCGCGCGGATCGCACCATTCCCGAGCTGTTCAGCGACGTTCTCGCCCAGCTCGCCAAGCTGATCGGCAACGAGTTCGACCTTGCCAAAGCCGAGATGGCCGGAAAGGCCGGCCAGGCGATGCGCGCCGTCGCCCTGATCGGCGCCGGAGCCGTCGTCGCGATTCCGGGCCTCGTTGTGCTGCTGTTCGCAGCCGCCGCCGCGCTGATGCACGCCGGACTCTCCGATCCGGCCGCGTATGCGATCGTGGGCGGAGCAGTGGTCCTGCTTTCGCTCATTCTCATTTGGCTGGGCATCAGCCGCATGTCGGCCGACGCGATGAAGCCTTCGGTGACACTCGAGCAATTTCAGCGCGACAAGGCTGCGGCGAAGGAGATGATGCAATGAACGGCGGATCCGAACAGGCGGCCGGGTTCGTTCGGGAACTCAGCGACGCCGCACGAAGAAATCCGGTCTCCGCTGCGCTGATCGGCATGGGAGCGGTCTGGCTATTGGCCAGTCGCACGCAGCGGGGCAGCGAGTTGATGCGTCGGACAGGTATCGATCGGTTGCCGGAGGCCGCCCAGGAGGCATGGCACGGCACCTCCTCCAGCGTTCGCGAAGGCCTGAGCAGCCTTCGCGAAACCACCACCGACAGGTCGGGCTCGCATAATGGCCGAGGCGATCGCATGGTCGAGCAGATGACGGCAGCCGGCGAACGCCTGCTTCAGTCCGCGTCGGACCATATGGACGACCTTCCGGCGCAAGCCGGAAACCTTCTGGATGACGCCAGGGACAATATGACCGAGTTGTTCAAGTCCCATCCGATCGCCATCGGAGCGGTCGGTGTCGCCATCGGCGCCGCCATGGCGGCGGCGTTACCGACGACTGCAGCCGAGGCCACCTACTTCGGAGAAGGCAGCGAATTCGTCAAGCAGAGGGCGAGCGAGCTCGTCGGGCAACAGGTCGAGCGCGCAACCGAGATCGGCGTGAAGGTGGCGGACGCCGTCGCCGACGAGGCCCGTCAGCAGGGCCTCACGGCGGACAAATTGAAATCCGCGGCCTCCGACCTATCCGGCAAAGCGGCGCGCGTGGCCAATGCGGCGACCGAAGGCTCCAAAGACTGAGTTGTTTTTCCGACAAGCGGCATAACATTCCAGTGCAACCGCGGCTTGAGGACCAGCCGCAAACCAGGGAAATCGTCATGAACCGGACAATGATCGTATTAGCCAGCCTTCTTCTGACCGCGCCCGCCGTGGCTCAATCCGTCGGGGAAAAGACCGGCGTCAATTCCGTGCTCGGCGTAAGTCCGTCCACGCCCGATTTCGTTCAGCAAGTCGCGATTTCGGACATGTTCGAGATCGAATCGAACAAGCTCGGCGAGCAGAAAGGCGGAGCGGAGCAGAAGGCCTTCGCCGCCCAGATGGTGACGGATCACACCAAAACGTCAACCGAACTGAAAGGCCTGGTTTCCAGCGGCAAGGTCAAGGCCCAGTTGCCCACCGCTCCCGACAACGCGCACCAAAGCAAGCTCGACAAGCTCAAGAATGCGAGCGGCAACGACTTCAACTCGCAGTTCGACTCGATGCAGGTCGACGCCCACAAGGATGCGGTCGATCTGTTCGAGCGCTACGCCAAGGGCGGCGACAATTCCGAGCTGAAGGACTGGGCCGGCAAGACCCTGCCTGCCTTGCGGCACCATCTGGAGATGGCGCAGAACCTCGGCAAGAACGGCGCGCCCACGGTCGGCGAGCGCCGATAAGCTTCGGGTGAGCACCACTAGTCTAACAAACGGTGCTCACCCCGCAGCCTTGCGTGTCCCGCGGCCGAGACCGTAAGCGACAGGCGACGATAAGTTCGCAAGGCCTGTGCCGAGGACGAACGCGAACGGCCGCGCCAGCTACGTCCGGCATGGGTCAACAGATGCGTGGCGTGTCAGATCATCCCCGGCCAATGCGGCTCACCCCCACCCCAGTTCCAACGACGGCAAATAACCTATGTTGATGCGCTTTTGCGCACCGCACCTAGGATGCGCTGGCCCGATCGTACGCTCCGTTCGAGCGTGAATCATCGACAGGAACGTTGCGTATGACCGCCTGTTGGCAAGGCGAAGGAGCGTTCGCGAGCATGAGTGGACGCACGACCATGATCGGCTAGTTGGGGACGCGTATGCAGAGTGGCTTTGCATTCTCGAGATTTGCAGACCGGCTTGGCAGCCTCGTGGAACTCTCCGCCGCCGATATGGACCTGCTCGCGAGAATGCCGAGCACGATTTCGCACCATTCTGCCCACGACATCGTGATGCGGGCGGACGACAGCCCGCATCATTGCTGCCTGTTGCTGCAAGGATATCTCTGCTGGAGAGCGGAAGATTCATCCAGCAGCCAGATCATATCGATTCACGTTCCCGGCGACGTGCCCGACCTGCACACCTTCCAGACGCTGAGAGCCGGCGCGCATCTCGGCGCGCTGGGCCCTGTTGTCGTCGCCATGATCCCGCATGCATTCCTGGACGAAATCGCAGCCGCATCACCGGGGATGTCCCGGGCCCTTTCCATCCTCCTGCTCTCGGAATGCTCGACCCTTCGCAACTGGGTTCTCAATCTCGGGAGTCGTGATGCCCTCACGCGCGTCGCCCATCTGGTCTGCGACATCGTGGTGCGGCTGCGTGCTGTGGGCCTGGCCAAAGACATGAAATTCGTCTCCCCTCTTACCCAGGCGGATCTGGGCGCGGCGTGCGCCATTTCACCCGTGCACGCCAACCGGATCGTGCAGGAATTGCGGCGCAGAGAACTTCTTCGATGGGAATCGCGCATGATCACCATTATCGACTGGGTCGCCCTGACGCGCGTCGCGGCATTCCGCCACCAATATCTGTGGCTGCGACGGCCCGACACCGTGCTGCCTCGGGAGCCGACAGCCTTCGTCGAAGCCCACCTAACAGGCGTCGCTGACGCGTGACCTGCCGGATCGTCCAGACGCGCCTGCCGATGCGTCAAAGAGCAGAGATGCGCAACATCGATTAGGAACCATCGTCAGGCCCCGAGGTTCGCCCCCGTCAGCAGCTTCGAGGGAATCAACATGAAAGCGCTTGTTTGGCGGGGCACCGAGGATATCAGGTGTGAGAGCGTGCCGGACCCACGGATCGAACACGAACGCGATGCCATCATCAAGGTGACAAGCTGCGCCATTTGCGGCTCGGACCTTCATCTCTTCGACCACTTCATGCCCGGCATGCAGTCGGGCGACATCATGGGTCACGAAACCATGGGCGAAGTGGTGGAAGTCGGCTCGGGCGCAAAGCAGGCGCTCAAGGTCGGTGATCGCGTCGTGATTCCGTTTACGATCATCTGCGGCGAATGCGAGCAATGCCGCCGCGGCAATTTTTCGGTCTGCGAGCGCAGCAATCGCAACAAGGGGGTGGCCGAAAAGGCCTTTGGGCACGCCACGGCGGGGCTGTTCGGCTATACCCACCTCACCGGCGGCTATTCCGGCGGGCAAGCCGAATATCTGCGTGTACCTTTTGCAGACAAGACGCACATCAAGGTCCCCGAGGGGTTGCCCGACGAGACGCTGCTGTTCCTTTCAGACATCTTTCCGACCGGCTGGCAGGCTGCCGTCCAGTGCGACATCGAGCCCACCGACACGGTGGCGATTTGGGGATGTGGACCCGTCGGGCAGATGACGATCCGCAGTGCGGTCCTTCTCGGCGCCAGGCAGGTCATCGCCATCGACCGGCTCCCGGAACGCCTGTCGATGGCGAAAGCCGGTGGGGCGATCACGATCAACTTCGAGGAGGAAAGCGTCGTCGAGCGCCTCAACGAACTCACTGCGGGCAAGGGACCGGAGAAGTGCATCGACGCCGTGGGGCTCGAAGCGCATGCTACCGCGACGCTCGACTCGATGTACGATCGCGCCAAGCAAGCGGTGATGCTGGAAACCGATCGTCCCCATGTGCTGCGCGAGATGATGTACGTCTGCAGGCCGGCCGGCATCCTTTCGGTGCCCGGCGTCTATGGCGGTTTTCTCGACAAGCTGCCGTTCGGCGCCGTCATGAACAAGGGCCTGACGATCCGCACCGGGCAGACCCATGTCAATCGCTGGAGCGACGACCTTCTCAATCGCATCCTGGAAAAGCAGATCGACCCGTCCTTCGTCATCACCCACACGGAGACGCTCGATCGCGGACCGGAGATGTACAAGACTTTCCGCGACAAGCAGGACGGCTGCATCAAGGTGGTGCTCAAGCCGAATGGAGGCCTGCATGGCTAACGCTGTCCGCCCGACCGCCCTTCCCGGCCGCTCGCAATCGGCCGCGGATCGCCTCGCCACCAATCTCGGATACTTTTCCCTGGCGCTCGGGGCTGTCGAACTGATCGCGCCGCGCGCGATCTGCCGCGCGCTGGGCCTTCGGGGTCTTGAGCCGGTCGTGCGTGCCTATGGCGCGCGCGAGATTGCCAACGGCGTGGCGATCCTGACCAGCCACGATCCGGAGCCCTGGGTCTGGGCCAGAGTGGCTGGAGACCTGGCCGATGTCGCGACCGTCACGACCGCGGTCCGGTCGAGCAATCGCAAGCGCGACAACAGCGTGCTCGCGCTGGCCGGCCTGCTCGCCGTGACCGCGCTCGACGTGGCCTGCGCCAGAAGTCTTGGATCCGGCAAGGGAGATCGCACCACCGCAACCATCGACTACAGCAGCCGCAGCGGCTATCCGAACGGCGTCGGTGCCGCTCGCGGCGCCGCACGGGACTTCAAAGTCCCTGACGACATGCGGAGTCCGAAATTGCTGCGGCCCTTCACTTGAGTTAGCGATCGTACCTTCATCGGCAATTATTTTGGAACGGCGGCATGATCGTTCCGTTAGCCAGCCGCCAACACCGCCCGCACTATTCTCCCTGGCGCGGGCGGTTGGCTCCTCCCGGAAACTCGCGACCCCGGTCGTCCACAAGGATGAGCTACGGGGTCGCCTTTTTCAGAACGCTGCGGATTACTCAACGCAATGGTTTTTGCAGACCGGTGGAGTCGATGCGGAGCAAAGTCCGCCGGCGCGCGCGAAGAGCTTGATCACCTGGCGAGCACGGAGCGACGCCACACCCCTTAAGCTTGAAGGACTAGCCGTCCCGGTCTTCGCGGCGGTAGTTGTCCTGTGTTGCCTGCTCAGTGAGTTGCTTTTCGGCCCGGCTGCGTCGCCTGTTGCGCGTGATGCCATAGAGGATGACAATACCAAGCACGAAAACGCCAACGAACCACAACGCGACGGGTACGTGCGATCCGGTATCGACCGGAACCCCTTGCGCCCGGGCGTTGGACACGAGCAAGCACGCGGCGAGCACCGTAAGCGCAGCCGTGGTCCACATGATCTTCCGCCATTCCTTGAACATCACTCTGCCTGGTCCTTGCACGAGACGTCGCAACGCGCAGCTTCTCACCGTTCCTGACTGAACTGAAATGCGAAGGTCGCGGCGTCGTTCCTATGGCGCACTGGCGCGCCAGTCACGCCACCCCCGCAACGTCCTTCTCCCCAGCAGGAGATGCAGTTAGGAACCCCAGCCTGCACCGACGGTTCTCGCTGTCGGCGCTTGCCGAGCGGCGCTGAACAGTGCTGCGTAAGCAGGGCGTCAGACTTGATCATGACCAGGGCCATTCGCGCCCTATCGGCGGCGGGTTGATCTCAGCGACTTTTGGGGTATCGCATTATGGCCAGCAAGCAATTTGCAGCTCTTCCATTCCGCCTGAACGGCGCGACGCTCGACATTCTTCTCATTACAACACGGCGGAAACGTCGCTGGTCGGTCCCCAAGGGGTGGCCGCTTCACGAAAACCCCCGGTTGACGGCCGAAATCGAAGCCTTCGAAGAAGCTGGCCTGATCGGCAGAGCGAGCGCTAAATCAATCGGAAGGTTCAAGCACCGAAAAGACAAGGGCAAACGGAAGATCGCTTGTACGGTGAGCGTGTACCCGCTGCTGGTTCGCGCGCAGGAGCGGCGATGGCCTGAATATGGCGAAAGAGATATGATATGGCTGCCGGCCAGCGAGGCAGCCGATCTGGTTCACAAACCTCAGTTGAGGCGTCTGATCGCCAAATGGGCCCGAAATGTTCGCCATGGTTCAGTGAAACCGATCGGGAAAGACCGTTAGCCGATTGGTCCGCCCGGGTTAGCGCAGCCGCGGGCTCGAAGGTCGAATCGCCGGATTCAGATCGGTGGTCAGGTCAATTTCCGACCACGAATGAGCGCCAGTTGCTCCGGCTGATCGGTGAGGTCCAAGAACTCGGAAACCGCGACCGTTCGACTTCCTGCCCATCTTCTTCGCGCATGATGGACACCTGATCGCCTTCAGCTCGACATAGCCACCAGCTTGCGCCGCGCTCACTTTGTAAAAATTTGCGCTGGCGTCCAATTATGCTCAGTCACGCTACTCAGATCCGGACGTTCTTGGGCCAGGCACCGCGACCCGGTCGAAGTCGGCGGCTAACGCATCCAGCGACGCGCGCATTTCAGGTCCCCGCATGGGGGCGCCATGCCCGGTGATGACGAGTTCCGGCGCCAGCGCGGCGAGTTGGCGTACGGACTCCTTGGCGCTTGCCCAGTCCGGCGTGAAATACATCGGAGGGCCGTGCATTTCAGGCGCCTGAGTGAGCGAGGAGTAGATGGATTCCTGCCGGGTGGTGACAAAAGCATCTCCGGCGATCAACGCGCGGTTGCGCGGCCGCCACAGCGAAATGTGCCCCGGCGTATGGCCCGGCGTATGTACCCAGCTCCAGCCCGCAGCGAACGGAACGCTATGATCCGAAGGCAAATCGTAGAGATAATGTCCGACGTTTACCGGCCGCGTCGGAAATAGCGGCGACAGGCGTGCGAGCAGACCGCCGCCCACGCCTGGATCGGGAGGAGCGTAGGATTGCGATCCGTCCAGAAAAGGGCGCTCGGCGTGATGGGCGTAGATCGGCACTTCCCAGCCCTGCGTCAGTGCTTCGAGGGCGCCGGAGTGATCGAAATGGCCGTGCGTCATGATGATGCATGCAGGTCTGCCGCTATCTCCAAACCGGGCTTGCGCGGCGGACCGGATCGCTGCCGCCGAACCCGGCACGCCGGTGTCAACGAGAACCAGTTTCCATCTCCGGCGCCTTTCAGGCCGATGAAGACGACGTTGACGATCAACAGCTTGCGATACGCCAGGTCGTCCGCGATCGCGGACGTGATGCCGCTGCGGTCGCCATCGAGTTCCGTTGCCAAAGCGGTGGACGACAGTGGAATTTGCGAGGTCGTCAATGGTCCCTCCGTGGCGTCATCGCTCGATCTTCATGTCAGTCGAATGTTCCATTGCAGCAGGGGAGCGCCGTCGCGCAGCGTTTCGGCCGCCGGCCGACGCGACACAATCAACATTGCGATCCCAAGCCGAACGACGGAATAACCGTCGTGAGGCACGCCGTCCTCCTTCGTCAGTTCAGCCGGCAGATCGTACGTCATGACCAGCATCTCTTCCGTGTTGAGTCGGTATGACAAAAACTAATCTTGTTCGTTCCTCGTCGCGGGCAGGATCTTGGCAACACACTTAACGCAGGTTAGCGCCAGCGCTTGCGATGCAGGACCGACAAGGCGTGGATGGAAGTATGGTGCGGGCGCCAGGATGCGGATCGAATTCGATCGGCCGGCAGCAACCAACCCTTTCGCCACGCGTTCCCGACAGCGCGGACTGCAACAAGAGAACTGGCAGCGTCGAGGCGCGCTACCTTCAAACGTGATTGAGGATGTCCATATGAAGATAGCTATCGCAGGCGCCACCGCGCTGCTTCTTTCGGGCGGCCTGGTCTTCGCACAAGGCGATCCGTCGGGTCGCGGCTCCACGGTCGGAGATCCGGCTGCAAGCAGCGCAAACCCAACGACAGACCCAACGGCGCGCGGCAGATCAGCGACCAACCCGAGCGGCAGCGGCACATCCACTTCCGGGGGTCGGGACGATAACGGCGACCAGGGCCGGGACAAGATGCCGGAGACCGCGAAACAGCCTACGCCGCAAGCTCAACAGAAGGGATTGCCGAAATAAGTCTCTGGTGCGGGCGAGCTGCGGCGGAAGGTGCGGGCTTCCCTATCGCGCAGGAAACGGCTGGAACGCGTCGGCTCAGGCGCGGGAATTTAAGCCAGTGGCGCCCGACGCATTCCGACATTTTGGCGAAATGGATTATTTTGGAATATTATTTCTCAATAATGCCGAATTTACTGAATCTATTCCCCCCTGCCTCAAACAAGGCGATGGACCGACGGTGTCCGAAAGTGGATTTTACGGCAAAATTATTCTGATATTTCGAAAGGATGACGATGCGCCTCATGACAACCATGCTCGCTGCCGTGACGGCGGCAGGACTGGCGCTCGGCGCCGTCGCACCGGCCAAAGCCCAGCAGCCGCTGCGCCTCGGCTTCATCCCGGTGATGGGTACGGCCCAGATTTTCGTCGCGGAGGGTGAAGGCTGGATCAAGCAGGCCGGGCTGACGCTCACGACCGCGACTTTCGAGTCCGGCCCCAACATGATTCAGGCGCTTCAATCCGGTACGCTTGACGTCTATGTCGGCGGTCTGGCGCCGCTCCTGGTGGCGCGATCGAAGGGGATCGACGTGCGGATCGTCGCCGCGACCGTCGTCGAGGAGATGGGATTTGCAACCAGTTCAGCCTTCGCGACCCAGATGAACGGCAAGGATCCGGCGGCGGCGTTCAAGGCGTTTCGCGAAAAGAGCGGCCGTCCCGTCAAGCTTGCGACCCAGCCGATCGGCTCCGGACCCAACACCGCCCTGCAACATTGGCTTTGGGAAGTGGTGAAGGCCGACAAGGCAGACGTCCAGATCGTCGAGATGGGCATCGACGCCACCCAGCGCGCGATCGCGACCAACGCCGTCGAGGGCGGTTCGGTGCGTGAGCCTGCCCTCTCCATCATCCAGAAACAGAATCCGGCCATCAAGCTGATCGCAACCGGCAAGGACATGTTTCCGAACTTTCCGGGCGTCGTCGTCGCGGTGATGGGTCCCTTCGCCGACAGCCATCCCAAGGCGGTGGACGGCCTCGTACGGTCCGTCATCCGCGCCACCGCCTTCCTGAAGGAACGCCCGGAGCAGGCGGTGAAGCACGTCGGCGCCGCGTTCGGCAAGGGCCTCGTGCCAGAGGACATTCTGCTGGACGCATTGAAGTCGCCGCAAACCCAGTTCACGTCCGATCCACGCCGCATCGAGGAATCGACCAAGAAGCTGCAGGAATATCAGGTGAAGATCGGCGCGCTGCAGAAGGTGGAGCCGCTGGAAGGGCTGTTCGCCTTCGACATCTACAATCGCGCCGCCGCCAACTGAACGCCTCACCAAAAAGCTCAAACAGGACGCGCCGGTGACACGAACGCGATCGCTAACACTTGGCGCGCTGGGATTCTTTGCGTTTCTGGGACTGTGGGAAGCGCTGCCCGCCTTCAACATCGTGCCGGCGGCGGTACTGCCGCCGCCGAGCGCGCTGCCAAAGGCGTTCTGGCGCGAAGTTTCCAGCGGCATCTGGTTCACCAGCCTGCTGACGAGCCTGCGCAACTACCTCTCGGGCCTCGTGATCGGCAGCTTCCTCGGCGTCGCGCTCGGCGTCGCCACGGGCATGTCGGCGACACTCGAATCCTTGCTGTCCTGGATCGTGCGGATCCTGCGGCCGATCCCCGGACTGGCCTGGGTGCCATTCGCGATCCTGTGGTTCGGGATCGATCCCGCCGCCGCGATCTTCATCATCTCGACCGGCGTGTTCTGGATCTGCTATTTCGCAGCGCTCGGCTCGGTGCATTCGGTCGACCGCGACCTGATCGAGGTCGCCGACGCGTTCGGATTTCGCCGCGCCGATCAGAAACTGCTGAAGGTGATCCTGCCGGCCGCCGCCCCCGGCATTCTGGTCGGCCTGCGCACCGCCCTTGGCCAGGCCTGGATGGCCGTCGTGGCCTCGGAAATCTTCGGCGTGCCCGGCCTCGGCCAGCGCATGATGCAGGCTTCAAACTTGCTGGCAAGCGACATCGTGGTGATCTACATGGCGACGATGGCCGCCCTCTATGGGCTGATCGACACGTCCTTCGTCATGCTGCAAGCACGGGTGCTGCGATGGAAGCGATGATCTCCCTGCGCGGCGTCGGCCTGACATTCGCCCGCGACGGCGAGCGGACAGAAGTGCTGCGCGACCTCGATCTCGACGTCGCGCCGGGCCGGTTCATCGCCGTGCTGGGCCCCTCCGGGGTCGGCAAATCCACCCTGCTGCGGGTCATCGCCGGGCTGCTGCCGCCCAGCGCCGGCGAAGCCCGGGTGAACGCCCGCGCCGAAGGGTTTCGACTGCCGGTGGCGCTGGTGTTCCAGGACGCGCGGCTGCTGCCGTGGCGCACGGTGCTTTCCAATGTCTGCTTCGGTCTCGAACACGGCAAGGTCGGCCTCGGCGAGCGCCACGACATGGCACGCACCGCGCTCGCGCTGGTCGGCATGCCCGGCTTCGAGAAGCGATACCCGCACGAGATGTCCGGCGGCCAGCGGCAGCGCGTGGCGCTGGCCCGTGCGCTGGCGGTCGATCCCGATATTCTACTGATGGACGAGCCGTTCGCCGCCGTCGACGCGCTCACCCGCGAAGCCTTGCAGGACGAACTGACGCGTGTCCATGCCGCGACGCGCAAGACCGTCATCTTCGTGACGCACTCGATTTCCGAGGCGGTCTATCTGGCCGACGAGGTGATCGCGATCACCGGCAAGCCGGGTCGCCTTGCCGCATCCATTCCGGTGATCACGCCGCGGCCCCGACGCCGCGACGATCCGGAGAACCGCGAACTGATTGCGAAGCTGCGCACCATCCTGGGGGAAGAGGACCCCGCCTGAACCTGCTGTCTTCCCGCAGGCGTCGCCGGCGCGAACCGTCAACGGATCGGCTGAACGTCTCTCAATTGCGTGCCGCGATCTGACCGGCCGATACGCCCGATCGTTTCGGCCGCTGCCGCCCCCACCTGCCATTCGTCATCCGCGCATGTCATCGCGGTTCTATCGATGCATTCCGGGCGTGGTGAACGCCGGCGGCGGGGGCCGGTATGGAACGACCGACACACCGAAGTTGCGGCCGTATTGTTGTTTGACGGCGGGAATGTTCGCGACGCCGGTCTTGAGGTCCGACGAACGGGCGTCGATCGGTGGAAGGTTCTCGACCGGATTGACGCGCTCAACCTCCCGCTTGAGTTTCTGGTTCAGGCACTCCATCGTGCCGCTCGACTTCGCCTCGGCGCATTTTTCGGAACGCGGCGGCGCATTTGCGGCGCCGCCGCCGATGACGACTTCGGGACGGCCGGTGGTGTCTGTGCCGGGCTTCTTGGCCGCTGCATCGCCGCCGATGACGATCTCCGGAAGCACGGTGACTTCTTCGGCAGCCGCCGGAGAGACCAGCGCCGCTGCGCCTGCCAGCACAAGCAAGGTCAGCCGCATCGCGCCCCTCCCCTACCGCCCTGCCCGCGCCTGTACCACCAGCGCGCTGAGTTTCGTATTGAGCGCGGCGATATCTACCGTGCCGATCCGCGACAGTCCCACGCATTTGCGGCCGCAGCCGCCCGCAATGCTGCGGCCGGGCTCTCCGAAGGTCGCAACCGGGACACTGCCCGTCACGTGAAAGCCACGCGCAATCAGGCGCGCGCGCACCGCCAGGCAGTAGTTGACGGAAAGATACGAAAACCGGGTTTCGCCGTGTCCGGCCCGATACTTCATCGTCGCGGTGCACAGGTCGCCGCCGGCCAGGCGCCAGGCCCGCGCCAGATAGGTCACACCATAGTGGATGTTGGTCTCGGGCACCGCGAGTTCGGCCAGCGTGCCGTTGAATCCGAGCATGCGCGCCGTCGACGGCAGGATCTGCATCAACCCGATTTCGCCGACGCCGCCGATCGCAGCAGGGTTGAATCCGCTCTCCACGCTCATCACCGCCTCGGCGATTTCGGGCGCGAGACCGGTGTTCGCGGCTTCCCTTTCGATCAGCGCGCGGTAGCGCGACCGCGCATCGGATGCGCCGACCTCCATTCCGGGCTTTGCGGGATCGCTTTGCTCCGCAGGTGGGGCGACGGCAGATGTTGCTTGCGGCGATGGTTTGTCCGCGCCGTCTTCGACGGCCGCAAAGCGGGCGTCGAACGACGTCGAGGTCGAAGCCGTCTCCGCCTGGAGGCGCGCCGGAAGAGCGATCAGGAGCAACACGGGGACGACGGCAGCCCAGGCCGCCAGCCGGCTTGCCATGGCGCCGGATAACTTGGCTCGCTTGCACGCCACCATCGTTAGTTGCCCTCCCGCGGGCGGTCGTTTCCCCGGGGCGACAGCCGCAGGTGCATCGGTTGCAGCATCGCAGGCGGCGGTACACCGACGTCGCCATCGATGAAAAGCGCGCGCAGATCGGCGACGGTCTCCGTATCGTCAATGCCGTCGACCTCAATGCGATTGATCTTGCCATCGGCGCGAACCCAGGCCCGCAGCACAAACCGCGAAGGCGATGCGCCTGCCTGGCTGCCGCGGCGAACCAGATAATCCTGAACCTGCCGCGCCTTGCCGCTGTCGCCGGCGAGTTGCTGTTCGAGGTGGCCCTGCACTTGCTTGGCGAAGACCTGCCAGGACTCCGGGACCGCCGCAGCAGATCGATATTCACCGCTCGACGCCGCGACGGGTGACGCCTTCGCCCCGGCGCCGGCCGCGATCAATCCCGCCACCCCCGCCACCGATTGGGCTATCCGCTTCCACCACACCGCGAGGCCTGAACGTCGGCCGGCAGCAGGCGGCGGAATCGCATGCCGCTCGGCTGACGCCGAAGATCTCGCTGCCGGCCAACGATTCATCGCCGTCACTGCACGGTGACTGGCGCGCTCGCCTCGGCCGCAGCTTCCCGCACGGGTGCCTGCGGCAGGACGGGTGTGGCATCGCTCTTCGCAGAAAGCTGCCGCAATTCGTCGCGCAGATAGGCGATCAGCTCCTGCACCAGGCGGTCCCAGATTTCGATCTGCGCGCGAAGGTGGTTCGGCATCACGCCACCGGCCACCGAGACGTCCTGACAGAATACGAGGAACGGCTGGCTGAGCTGCAGGCGCGCGAAGCGGCGCGTCGCATTCCAGCGGTTGATCAGGTCGAGCGGCAGTTCGCCCTGAACCTGCAGCACGGCCGTGAACGCGACATCGACGAAGCTTTCATCCGGCAGCCGGTTCCCCGGGCGGACGTCGAACGCAAGGCCGCCGGTTGCCGACCGCAGATAGGAGACATTGGCGACCGGATCGGTTGCCTCCTCCACCCGGTAACCGGCCTGCTGGAGAATGCCACGCAGGCCGTCGAGCGTGAGCTGGGTGATCGGGGTATCGGACATCGTGGACTCCACTTCAGGATTACTTTCGGGAACCGTCGAGCAGGTTCGACAGCGCGAGTTCGTTGAGGATCGGCGGATTGCGCTTCAACAGCTCGGCGAGATAGGCGCGCCGCATCGCGCCGGCACGCTCGGCGCGAATCTGCTGCACCAGCTGGTCGCGTACTTCGGGGAGCGTACGGGTATAGGCCGCCTTGGTGTCGATCAGCTTGAGGATATGCCAGCCGTCATCGAGCCTGACGGCTTCGGACACGCTGTTCTTGGCGAGCCCGATCACCAGGGTCTTGATTTCCGGCCGGATCTGGTTTTCGGCAACCCAGCCGAGATCGCCGGCATCCTTGGTCTCGTTCGCCGCGCGCGCGATCGCGGCGAAATCGGCGCCGGGGGTCTTCAACTTGCCGACGACTTCATCCACGGTCTTCTTCGCCTTATCCTCCGTGGCCTTGTCGGCGTCCTTCGGCGCGGCAATGAAAATCTGCGCAAGCTGGAACTGACGCGGCATCAGCAAGGCGGCGCGGTTGGCGTCATAGACTTTCTGCAGGTCGTCCTCGCTCGGAAAGCCGGCCGGCGGCGTCGACACCGACTGCAGATAGAGCTCGGTCAACGCATTCTCCCGCACGCGATCGAGCTGGGCCGCGATCGTCGCCTGCTGATCCCATTTCTTGGCGAGAAGCTCCTGCAGCACCAACCGGTTGGCCAGCAGCATGCGAACCGCCTGGCTCAGCAACGCAGGATCCTTGGCGAGCGCCGCCTGATCCTGCGCGCCGAGCGCCCCGACATAGGCGCGAAGTTCTTCGGCGGAGACATTGGCATTGCCGACCCGGGCGATGACATCGTCACCGCCCGACGTCTTCGAGGCAGCCAGACCCTGGGTCGCCGCCGCCTGAACCGCGGGCGTTTCGGATGCGGCAGGCTTCGGCCGAGCCGGCGCCGGGGCTGAAGGTGCCGTGACCTGCGCCGGTGCCGCGCGCTGAGGGGCCGGCGTCTGGGCCATCGCTCCGATTGGAAGGCTGACGAGGGCCGCAGCCACGGCGGCGCTGCGGACGTGTCGGGATGTGCTGAGAACGATAACGGGTTTCATGGCGTCGCCTTCTGATCGAGAAGCTTGTCGGTATAGTCCTGCAGGAAATTCTGCGCATTGACGCGGCCGACGCCAACCAGCGGCTCGCTGGTCGTGAACGCATCGCCGACCGTGAGACTGCGGTATCGCTTCAGGATTTCGTTGCCGTCCTTGATGAGCTGGGTGTTCTTGGCGAGGCAGCTCTTGGTGCTCGCCTTGTACGCCGCGGCCTCGCCCTCGAATTTGGCGCGCTCGGCATCCTTGGAGCGCGCCACCGTGGCCGCCTCCTCATACGCAGACTTCCATTTTTCCAGCGTCTCGTCGCGCTCGCTGAGACGCTGGTTGAACTCGTCGACCGCCTCGCGGTTCTGCTTTTCGAGCCGTTTGGCCTCGGCCTTGGCGGCGTCGATCTGCGCCTTCAGGGCGGCCTTTTCCTTCTCAGCCTCTGCCAGCTTGGCCTGAGACGCGCTGCGCTGGTCCTCGAGCTGGCGCGTCTGTGCGGTGGCGCTGCGCAGCGCCTCGCGCAGGCGATCATGCTCGGTATCGGCGCGAGCCTCGCCGCAGGCAATGACCGCGGCGAGAACGGATACAAGACGGGTAATGCGCATCTGCATGATCAGAACTTCGCGTTCAGGTCGACCTGGAGAACATCGACGGCGTAAGGCAGGCCCGAGATGTTGTTGGCGCTCATCCATCGCAGGCTCGCCCAGACATTATCGCTGAGGCCGACATTGCCGCCGACGAAGTAGCCCTTGAGATTGGTGCCGCCGAGACCAAAGTCGGGGTCGACGAACGCGTCGACGGTGGCGTCCGACTCCAGGTATTTGTAGCCGGCGTGCACGTTCCAGTCCCACAGCCGCTTGATGACCTTGTCGCCGACGGTGACGCGGGCAAGCCAACCCTGGCCGCCGCCATTGTAGCCGCCGGGCGTATTAGCTGCGACATCCGGCCCGCGATTGTTCAGCGCAAATGCGTTCATCAGGCCGCGGTCCAGCGCCGTGTTCCAGATGTATTCGCCGTCGAGCACGATATGCACGGGATGGAAATGGCCGAGATCAAGCTGCGCGCTGGCGACGACTGGCCGATACTGGCCGACAAGGCCGGCATACTGAAAGAGCGGCGGTGCCGGATTGGCCGGATCGACGACCAGATCGCGCAGCCACCGGTAGGTGTTGCCTTTCTGCGCGAAGGACGGGCGCGTAATATCCGTATCGCAGATGTCGGCGCTGGTCGGCGCAAAGCACGGATTGGAGAGCTTGCCCTGAACGTTGGCGAAATCGTAATAGGCGACCGCGAACCGGAAATCGGATACGGGAGAGAACCGAGAGGTGAAGCCGGCCTGAGCGCCGAACAACCACCGGTCATGACTGGCGAACTTGCCGTTCGGAATCACCAGATTGGTGCCGGCATTGGCATCCGTGTTGTAGAGCGAAAACGCGCCGGCCACGGCGAACGGTGTAAACCACTCGAACAGATCGTACTTGGCTTGCACTGCGGCGCCGTCGAAGCCGAGATCCCGGTACCAGGCCAGATCGGTCGGCGACCAGAACGGATTGTCGAAGCGACCGATCGAGACATTCAGATTGTCGCCGAACGTTCGGTATTTCAGGAAGCCGCGATCGAGCCACAAAGCGTACTTCGAAAAATTGCCGCCGCTGGCCCCGAGCGTCTGGTTGGTCGAAACCGGCGAGCCGTTCTCGCCGGTCGCAATCCGTAAGCCGGCGCTGAAACCGTTCCAGATGTCCGCCTCCATGCCGAGCCTGGCGCGGAGGCGCGCCTGATGACGGTCCTGCGTCGTGTTGTAGGTCGGGAAATTAAGAGAGCTGGACAGATCGTAGGGCGACCCCGTGTTGATGGCGTTGAAATTGATGGCATCGAGCTGGTTGTTGCCTGCCGGAAAATAGCTGCCCTGATAGCGCGCACGCAGATCGCCGGAGAACCGGATTCGCTGCGCCCATTCCGGATAGGCGCCCGGCGACGCCCAGTTTTCCTTGTGTGCCCTGTCCATAACCTCCCGTTTAATCTCTTCACGTAACTGCCGTTTGACAACTTCCGGCACGTAGGTGACGTGTCGCGTGCCGGGCGGCGTCGCCGCGGCGGTCGCGGCATTGGCCGCCTTCGCCGCCTCGTCGGCCTTCGTCGCGGCGCCCTTGGCCGCCTCGCGGGCCACATAGGCCTCGTCATTGGCCTGCCGGATCAGCGCTTCGGCCTGCTCTTCCTTCAGCACGCCCTGCTTCACCAGCATATTCACGAGGTTGATCGTGGCGTTCGGCGAGGCGGGTTTCGCCTGCGACACGCCGGTTCGCCGGTCGGATTTCCTGACCGACGATTGCCCTTCGTCAAACGCCGTCTGGGCCAAAGCCGGCGTGGTGCAGCTGAGCGCGCACAACGACATGGCGAGTGGCATCAAGCGCCGTCGTGCGTCTGGTTTCTTCTCAAACATCGGTTCTCAGTCCTCTACCAGTCCTTGACTCAACGAAATCGCTACAATTGCTTCAGCTCGGCCGGCGCGCCGTGACACGCGTGACCACCGGCATCGGCATGTCCTTTGGCGGCGGCTCGCGCAGCGTCAGCTTGCCGAGCACCTCGTCGCGGATGATGGCGTCGAGCTCCGCGTCGCCGGTCGACGGCGAGAGCGTCACCCGCGTCACGCGTCCCGTCGCATCGGCCCATAGCCGCACCTGAATTTGCGTCGCCATGTTGCGCGTCCGCGGGTTGGCACGGATCGCGGCCGTGGCCTGATCGGTGACGATCGTGCTGTACCAGCCCCATCGACTGCCGCCGCCCCCGCCGCCGCCGTAGGGGCTGCCTCCGACCTTGCTGCCGAGGTTGAACAGATCGCCGGGACCGACCGCCTTCGCATCGAGCGACAACGGCCCGGGCGGCTCGTCGTTCTTGGCGTCCTTGACCGGTTCGTCCTTTGGCTTGTCGACCGGCTTCTCTTCCTTGAATTCCGGCTCGGCCATCTTGGGCTGCTCGATCATCTTCTGCTCGGGCATCGGCGGTGGCGGCGGCGGTGGAGGCGGCGGCACGATATTGACGACGGTCAATTCGCGCACCTGTCGCGGCGGCGGCATGTCGTCGTGACTGCTGAGGAAAAAAACGACCGTGATAGCGAACCCCACGATGGCAAGCAGCGTCCCGCCAAAGCGAAGCCATGCGTCGAACCTTCCGATACGCCAATGCGACATCGGGCCGGCCTTGGCGTCGAGCGCGGAGGAGAACGACTGGTCCTGGACGGGCGCGTTCATGACGCCGCCTCCAGCGACACGTTCTCCGAAACTCGCGCGGCGACGTACTGCACGACGAATGTCACGACGGTGTCGAAATCCGTCGTCTCCACGGTGACCCGCGTCCCGGGCTGCCCCTCGATCGCCACGCAGAATACAAACCGATCGGCCAGGAACTCGACATAGCCGGACTCGTCGATCGACAATCGATATCCCGGGCATCGCGATATCCGCAGGAACTCCGGATCTCGCTCTAGCCGGCGATCCGCAATACGGTTTCGCAGCAGCTCGGCGAGTCGCGCCAGCAAAGCCTCGCCGCGGACCGGAAACGGAAGCAAGATGGCGTTCGGTACGGCATCTATCGGCAATTCGGCAGGTCGCAGATCGACCGACGCCCGATCGAGACGGACGTCATTTTCATTGGCGCGCCGTCTGATCGTCCACGACGCGTCGTTGAACCAGGACCGCAGTCTCCCAAAACCGTTTCTGGCGGCGTTTCGCATGTCCATGGCCGTGCCCATCAGATCCGTCACTTCACCAGCGGCTTGGTGGCGAGACCGACCTGGGTCAGACCCACGCGCCCCAGCAGATCGAGCACATCCATGACGCTCTGGTACTGCGCCTGCGCATCGCCGCGCAGCACCACCGGAAATTCCGGCGTAAGGGCCTTTTGCTGCACCAGCCGCTGCTCCAGCTCCGGCAACGTGACCGGGATGGTGTCGAGAAAGATCTTGCCATCATTGGCGACGGTAATCGCCTTCGTCGTCTGCGTCGCGAGACTGGGTGCAGCCGATGCCTTCGGCAGATTGACCTTCTGGCCCTGCACGGTCGCGGTCGTCATGATGATGAAAATCACCAGCAACACGTAGGCGAGGTCCAGCATCGGGGTGATGTTGATGTCGTCGTACGGCTTGGCGCTGTCCTGGACCTGCATCGCGATTACTCCGCTGCCTCGCGGTGTTCGATCCGCTCGGCCGAGTAGAACTCGGCCATCTTCGTCACGAACTCGTCGATGAAGACCTGCATGTCATTGGTCAGGTCCTTGATGCGGGAGATCAGGTAGTTGTAGCCGAACAGCGCCGGGATCGCGACGCCGAGACCCGCCACCGTGGCGACGAGCGCCGCCGCGATGCCCGGTGCGATGGCGTTGACATTGACGTCACCGCTCGCCGCGATGGCGGCGAACGTGATCATGACGCCGACCACGGTGCCGAGCAGGCCGAGGAACGGTCCGCCCGAGATCGCGATCGTCAGCACCACCATCAGCCGGTTGAGCCGCTGGGTCTCCTTGACATAGCCGCTGTCGAGCGCCGCGCGGATCGCCGCGATCGACGTCGCGGAGAGAACCGGCAGACGCCCGCCATTCTGGGCAAAGCGAAGGCGAATTTCCGAGGCACCGAGGTGATAGATCCGGTACAGGGACGACGCGCGCATGATCTTGGCGTCGGACGCGCTCATGCGGCCGCCCAGGCTCGAAATGTCTTCCGGCTCGCCGCTGTCGAGCATGGTCAGATCGGCCGCGATCTCACGGAAGCTCTTCATGAAGCGCGCATTGGCCCTGGCCTGCTTGTTCAGATAGGAGGCGCGGTCGTACATCACGACCCAGCTGACGGCCGCCATGATCATCAGGATGCCGATCACGACCCAGCCGTCGAGCGTCACCGACTTCAGGATCACGGCGAAGTAGCCCGAGAGCCAGCTCGCGGTTTCCTCGTCGACGCTGAAAGCGACCAGCTTGGCCTGCTCCGGCCCCTGCCCGATCGCGGCAAACTTGATGAAGCCCGAGGACCGCGCGACCTTTGCGATCTGCAACTCGTCGATGTCGCCGACGAAACCAACCATCGCGGCGGCCGGAGCCGGCGCTGCCGCCCCTGCCGCCGCTTCCGGTGCGGGGGCCGCAGCGTCCGAAGCCGCGCTACCGTCCGCAGCAGGCACAGCCGGGGCTGGTGGCTGCGCCGCTGCGGACGGTGTGGCCGCGGAAGCGACTGCGGTGTCGCCCCCGACCAGGCCGACCGAATTGAGCGTGGGCAACGTCGCACCGAGCTGCGCGTACAGCGCCCCATCGAGGTAGATCGAAATCTGGCCGCCATTGGCGACGACCGCGACATGGTGCCAGCCGCCCGGCGCGACCGGCGCGCCGGCGCCGCTGCGTTGCACGGCGCCCGCATGGCTCACTTCGACAAACGGCACGCCGTTGTCCAATCCGATGACCAGCGCGTTGCCGCCGTCACGGCGGCTGTACAGCGCCGCACTGGCCTGCAGCGCACCCGGCTTGATCCAGGCCGACCAAGACAACGGCGTGCCGTCGTTCACCGCCAGCGACGACGACGCCGGCAATGTCAACGACGTGCGGCCGTCAAGCCGCAGGCCGGTGCCGATCAGCGAGCCGTCGGCAGGCTGCCCGACGCTCTGCGCGTTGTTGGCCCAGACCGAGGAGTCCAGCGCCGGCGTCCCGCGTTCGTTGAAATGGTAGACCAGTTGCGTGTCGGCGTCGTAGGTGCCCTTGGCATCGCCGGTCGCAACCGCTTTCTTGTTGCCGGAGTAAAGCCAGATTTCGGCCCTGGCGCCGGGCTGCAGGTTCGGCACTGCGACCCAGACCAGGGCTTCGCCGAGCAGCGAGTCGTATTTCTCGATGTGATGCTTCAGCGGCGTCTTGTCGTCGCCGGCGACGAAGCGCAGGTCGCTGCCGTCCTCCTTGGCCTGACCGAAGCGGAAATTTCCGGCATGCAGCCGGATCAGAACCGGCGCGGCGCCGATCGGATCGGTGATGTTGGCGCCGGACGCGCTGGCGTCGATGGTGATCTTCTTGCGCAGCTGCCAATCGTCGTTCCACCACGCGGCGGCTGGTGACGGCAGCAGCGCCAGCAGCGCCACAAGACCGCTCAGCAGGATCCCCGGAACGGCCCGGTCGCTGTGCCGACGCGCGGATTGGCCCGCGCGGCCGATATCATTTGATCGCCCAATCATCAGAATTCACCCCAGATCCGGAAGTTGACGCGCGGGTTCCGCGCGGCAGAGTAGGTCTGACTCACCATCGGCACCGAATAGACGAGCGTGCCGTTGAGATAGTCGAACATCTTGAAACGCGCGCCGACGCCGTAGCTCCATACGTCGAATCTCGACTGCTGCTCCGGCAATGGTCTCAGGATGCTGGCGATGCCGGCGTCGGTGAACCCGAAGAAGCGCCAATCGTTGAAGACGGTGAAGCGCGCCGGGCCCTGACCGGTCTCGTTCTTCATCTGCTTCTGCAGCATGTCGCCGATATTGGGACTGCGCAGTTCCAGGTTGCCCACCACACCGTTGTCGCCGAGCGTCTCGGACTCCAGATAGCCGCGCACGGTGTCGAGACCACCGACGCTGAATTGCTCGCTGGACACCAAGGGCCCGTCAGCAACCTGCCCCTGAACCTTGCCGTAGAGCTGGAAGCCTTCCGGCAATTCATGGGTATGCGAAACGTCGGCGTTGAAATGCGTGAAGCTCGGAGAAGCGTTGAAGCGCTTGGTGTCGAACGTGACGATGCCATCGCTGAGCGGCCGCAGATTGTAGGTGATCCCGGCGTTGAACTGCGTCGTCGAATTCTCGGCGCTGAAGGTCGCGCTGTAGTTGGCAACCACCGGGTAGTACGTGACCGGAGACGAAAATCCGTCGCCGCCAAGCTTCACGGTCTGGTCGAAATGCTTGTAGTCAACGCCGGCCGAGAGCGTGTGGAAGAGATTTTCCCGCGTCGGCAGCGTGATCACCGCGCGGCTGCCGAAGATCTGGCCGGGGCCGATCACGTTGGTGCCGCCGACGGTCGCGACGTTGCTGCTGGATTTCACGGCATAGAAGAGGACACTCAGCCAGTCGATGTCCTGGACCCGTGCAAGGTAGGATCCGGAGAACACCTCCGCATCGCCCGGCCGTTGCGGCGCCACCTGATAGGTGAAACTGAGCGAGTGGCCGAGCTGCCAGAGGTTGTCGTAGTGCACCGTGCTGCTCAGGCGCAGCGCGGTGGTGTTGGGGGACTGCCGGTTGTTCAGCTCGACGCTGGCGTGCACCGGAACCTTGTCTTCGACGTTCAGGTCGACGTCGACGGTGCCGGGCGTGACCCCCGCGCGCAGTGCCGGGGTCACGCGCCGGTCCGGCCACTGATTCAGCGCCACAATGTCCTTGGTGACTTCGCCGAAGTTTGGAACGGTCCCCTCTTTGAGCGACCCCGCCTTGCTGGTGATACGGTCGAGCTGGAAATAACGCGAATTCTTGACCCGGAGACGCCCGACCTTCAGCTCGGTCACCTTGAGGATGATCATCTTGCTCAGCGCGTTCTGCTGCGGAACGGAAACGCTGACCGTCTGGAATCCCTTGTCGTGATAGGCCTTCTCGAGCGCCGCGCGTGCCTTCTCGACGTCGTCGGGCGTCTTGTTCGGCCCGAGAAACGGATAGATCGCCTCTTCGATCTCGATCTGTGGAAGCGTTTCGGCGCCCTGGACGGCGAAATCATCGATGTCAAAGCGTTGAACGGGCGCGGCCGGCGGCTTCTGCGCCGTCGCCGGCGAGGGCTCCGAAGAGCCTGGCTTGCGTCCGGAAGCGGCTGGCTTGATCGCGTCAGTTGCGTCAGTCGACCTGGCGGGAGTAGACCCGGCCAACTTGGCCGCGCGTGCAGGATCGGCCGCGAACAGCCCTCCGGCCAGAGACACCACTCCCGCCGTCAGGCAACACAACACCCTGCCCGCCGGCATGCGCCAGCGCAGCTCGCCACCAAACACCTTTTGCACCGAAGTCCGCCTGCCTTCTAGAACCGACCGCGCGACCGCCGTTGAACACCGCGATCACGTTCCCTCGTTCTGAAGACGACTGACCGAGACCCAACCCGCAACACTTTTTGGGCAAAGCGAGAAATATTTACGATTTTTTCATGGTCTGTTTTCGACGCCGTCGAATCGCGAGCGGCCACACGCTGAGACCCGAATGCCGACCGGCGGGAGACAATCGATATCGGATGTTAGGCTGAGACTCTTTCAGCCGAGCAGCACGACCCCGCCCGGCAGCGATCGCGCCTGGGCGCCAAAGAGTTGCTGAACCTGCAGCACGAAATCGCCGAGCTTGCTGATCTGGAACGTGCCGTTGACGACGCGACGCTTGAGGTCCGCGCTTGTGATGATGATCCTGCCGGGCCGATAGCGATTGACCTCGTCCACGACGTCGGCGAGCGTCTGGTCACGAAAGATCAGCAGCCCGGCCTGCCAGGCTGCAACCTGCGCGGGATCCACCGGCACGGATACTTCAAGTCCGCCGGGCGAGTACGAGACCTGCTCGGCCGCGCGAAGCTGCACGACCTTTCCACTTTCGGCGACATCGACATCCACCATGCCGCTCAGACAGCTCACCCTGACGTTGCCGTCGATGCACCGCGCATTGAAGTCCGCCTGCCTGGCGCTGATGCGCCCGTTCGCAGCCAGCATGACAAATGGTTTCGGCGATGACGGCAGCGCAACCACCGCGGCTTCGCCGGATATCAATTCGATCCGGGTTTCGTTCGGCGCCGGCCGGAGGGCGATGCTGGTCTGGGTATTCAGTTCCAGGGACACCCCCGGCGAGACGACAATCTTGCGCTGCTCGCCCTTGCCGGTCCGATAATCGGCGGACAGTTCCTCCAGCGATGGCCAGAGACCGAGCGGCGGGCGAACGACCAGATAGCTGGCGGCCGCGGCGGCGAGCGCGCCGCCCAGGACGGCGCGACGAACCAAGGCTGCGGAAGGTGGTGTTTGCAAGGCCTGTGCAGCAACGATGGCATCACGCTGACCGGCGAGTTCCCCGGCCGCGATGCCTGCATTCCGGAAAATCCGCGCAGCCGTCCTGAAAGCCTCTTCGTGGGCGGGGCTTTGCCCACGCCACCGCTGCAGAGCCTCGACGTCAGCCCTTGTCGGAGCACCGGACTTGAGCCGGGCGACCCAGTCGAGAGCTTCTTCCAACAGCGCGTCATGTGCGGCTGTATCACCCGGCGCAGTCACGATCTATCGCCTCATCTACTGCGCTCACCAAGCCGACACACCGGGACCGACGACATCGCACCAACTATACAGTCGATTGCGCCTTCCATCGCGATCCCGACGCGTTGCCTGCCCCGAACCAAATCAATATCGAAGCCATCAGATGGCCGCTGATTCCTGCGCGGCGTGCGATGCGTCGGTCGCGCCCTTTCGCTCGAAGGATTTACAACAGACCTCGTTACCGCCCTGGTCATTTCCCCGGAACCTCTCGTCCAGCTTGCGGCACACTGAGGTGCTACTGCGTGGTGTCTACTCGATAGACGACTGAGCACCGGCTATCCCGAAGAGAAACTGCAGTAAATCGATCTACAACTCAAATAGCGAGGTTGGCCACCCCTATCCGGTGCGCTCGACGAGGCCTTGCCCACACTTGGCGATTCTTCCACCGCAAGTTTGATCAGGACCGGGGACGCGGGCCGCCGAGGCGGCGACGCAGCGTATATTCCAGACTGTCCGCGCAATGTCCGAGAGCCTGTCTCAGGTCGCTCTCGACGGTGCGGACGCTGACATCAAGCCGCCGCGCCACCTCTTGCGCAGACTGCCCCTCGATGGAAATGCTGCGGAGCACTTCGCGAGGCCGCGGCGGCAATTCCGCCAAGGCGCGCTTGAAAGCTTCGATCTCCGAACGCGCCTCGACTATCCGCGCCGGGTCAGGTCGTTCATCGCACACATCCAGGAGTGCGTCGATTTCCGACGCGCTCACGCGATAGTTCTGAGCTTTTTGCCTGTCCTTCGCAATATTGATGGCCGTGCGAAAGATGTAGTCCGTCGGACTGCGCACGTGCACGGCGTCCGTCACGCGATCCAGCCGCAAGAACGTCTCGTGCAATGCGTCGTGTGCGAAGTCAGACGATCCGAGGCGACGTGTCAGTTTCTTGATCAGACCGTCGTAGTGCTCGACCAGCTGACCTCGTAGCCGTATCCGGTTGATGTCAGCCACGTTTCGCAGGCCCCAACGACTCGCCCATCGTCCGCCGGACGACCTTCTGGAAGGTAAGGTCGTAGCGTCGCTGAACTAAACATTTATGACGCATAGATTTACCACCCATGCGCGAGTGGCCGTTTCAGCTCTCGCAGCCGGCGCTCTTAACGATATGCTCGCGGTTCAACTGTCGCCTTCAAGCGCGGGTCAGGAAGGATCGAACATCAGCTGCACGTGGATATTCATACGGTCCGGCAATTCGGCAGGGATGGGAGGCAGCGGTTGCGCACGACGGATCGTCTCAATCGCCTCCCTGTCGAGCACGACCTGGCCGGAGCTTGTTCTCACCCAGACGCCGAGAAGCTGACCATCCCTGCTCATCGCGAACTGGGTATCGACAATGCCCTGGAGTTGCCGGGCGCGGGCAGCGTTCGGGTAGCGCTGGTATTGGGCGACGTGCCGCAGCAACGCCTGCTGGAATTTTGCGGCCGCGCTGCTCGCCGGCGCGCTTATGGCCGCGATCGATGACAGGACATTCGATGGAGGCGCCTCCGCGGGCGAGAACGTTCTCGCGCGCGGAACGGGCGCAACTTCTTCGGACGGCGTCGGATCCGGGTCTTTCTGCGATGTGTCGGCTCGGCTGGCGACCGTCTGCGAGGTCGACTCGGAAACCGAAGCAGTGATCGTCGGTGCCGGATCGGGCCGCGGCAGCAGGCGAACCTGCACGACCGGATTGGATTGCTGGCCGGTCGAGCCCGCCGGCATCTGAAGCTTGATCCAGTAAACGCCGCCGACGAGAAAAAGGGTCACCAGGACAGGCGCGAGAAACAGCCGCAGCAGTTCTCCCGACGACCATGCGCTGGCCTCGTGTTCGTCGGGCTGCAGCGGCAGCACCGGCGGTGCCGGATGTTTCCAGGTTCGCTGGCGTAGCTCATCGGCACTCATTGCAGCGAGTTCACGATGATGCCGATGCGGACCGGCTGCGGTGTGTTCGCCGGCGCCGGCCGGCTGATGGTCACGCCGCGCAACGTCGCCGCGACAGCCGCGTCGCGTTCGCGATCACCGGTCGACCGAAACAATTCGGTCCGCTCGATCATGCGCGCGGGATCGATCCAGAGGTCGAGCACCGCGCGGTAGTTTCCATCGCGTGTTCTCGGATTCTTCCGGAGTGCATTCTGGATATCCATTTGCACGCCCTGGCTGTAGTCCTGCAACCGGCTATCGCTCCCGTTCGACCCGCGCACCCGCAATGTCCCTAACGACAAGTCCGAAGTAGCCAGCGGAACGGCGGGCGAAACGCGATCGACGCCTTCTCCGGACCGCGGAGCCAGCGTAATCGCATCGGGACGGATATAGCGCACCCGCAATTCGGTTCCTTTCAGCAGCAGCCTCAGTGCCGCATCGGCTGCAAACATACCTTCGACGGCGACCGATGTGAGACCGACGGCGGAATTGCTTTCATAGAGCACCTGAATGCCGGTCGTCTGCCCGTAAGCTTGCAGCGCCCCCGCCAGCGATTGGGCCGGAATGTGGAAAGCGATCGGCCCGCCCGGCCTTGCACCCTGATCTTCGGTCGCTCCGGCCGCGAAGATGCCCACGATCAGCATCACCAAATAGGCCCCGGGAAACACGCTCCGACCTGTGAGACCGCCGCGCGCTTCCCGTCGATGCGATGACCGGAGCCACGGGAGGCGGCGGCGTGCAGCGACCCACGTCCACGTGCTGCCCGCAAGAGGATGTCTATCGGCGGAAATTGCCGCGGCGCTCGAGGTCGCTTTCTTGGGACCAGTCGGCTCGACCAGAAATCGCATTGACGGCTACTCGATTGCACACCCTGCCACCCATTATTGATCCACAGGACCATCGCGGTGCAAGCGCAGGCACCCTCTATATCATTTGTATGACAATCGTCTAACCGCAGACCGATGCCGGCGACTGCTCGTGTCTGTCGCCGGCCGATCCACCAACAGGCACGGGGAATCAACCGCCCGCGCCAGCTTCCGCCGCAGCCGCAATGTCACGGCCGCGACAATTTCTGTTGCTCCTCGGCGGTGAGACCTTGCGTCTCGCTTTGGTTCAGCGATCCGTAGCCGACGATGCGGATCGGATCGGCGGAATTGTAACTTCGCTGATCCGGCTTGCGGAGAGATCGATCATCTGGATCGCCTTCGCCACCGCCATACCCCAGCACTTCGACGATGATGACGGAGGGATTGTTCTGATTGGAATCTGCCGGCTTCTGGCTTTCCATCGCCTTGGACGCAGCGCCGGCGGCATTGTCGGCGGCCACCAGGGCGGTGGTGTTCGGCGCCTGAACCGTCGGGATTCCCACGGTCTTGCCGGCGGCCTGGATGTTGTCGGCATTCAGCACGAGGAGCGCGCCGATCGTCACATCGTTGCCGCGGATGCTGGCGTCGCCGGCATCGACGGTGCCGTGCGGCGCGAACAGGAAGACGTCGCCCTGCTTGACGCCGGGCACGCCCTGCAGCGCCGCGATGCCGGCGCCGGTCTGCGGTGTCGACGGCGATTTGGTCACGTTGGCGTAGGGGTCAAGCGTGAACTGCGGCGGCGAGGTGACGAGCGACGTCTTCTTGCCCTTGCCGGCATTGACGTCGGCATTGGTGGACCACATCACGATGTCGCCGCCGAGTTCGGTGAATACACGCGACTGCGCCACGATGGCATCGCCGTCGCTGAACGTGTTGACGCCGCCGCCGCGCAGCGTCAGCAGGCCCGGCCGCGCCGTATCCTTCTGGCCGGCGAGGTTCGGCGTCTGGTTCTCGAAGCCGAGGACGATGTCGCCGCCTGGCGCGAGCAGATTGATGTCGCCCCCCGCCTCGGTGCGGATACGCGCCAGCTGGTAGAGCGACAGGTTGCCGTCATAGGCCGTCGTCCTGGCGCCGATGGTGGTGCCGGGGAACAAGGTCTGGATCGCCCTGTAGGCACGATCAAAACCCTTGCCACCAGCGCCCTCACCCGCCGCGGCAGCCTGACCGCCGGCCCTGATCTCGGCGAAATAGACCTTTTGGATCAGCGGCGCCTGCCAGGCGGCCGGCAGCTTTTCGAACTCCGACAGGGCAAGCTGGACCAACACGGCCTGTTGGACCGATGTCAGCTTGCTGAAGTCGTCCGCGCTGACGGCGAGAGCGGTCAGTGCAGGCTTCTGGCGATGGACATAGTCGATGAGATCAAACGCGTAGAGCGCCGCCGTCGCGCCCGCGGTGGCCGGATCCAGATAGGCATCGATGAAGGCCGTGTTGCGCGGGCCGATCGCACCGACGCCGACGCTGACGCCAATGGCGGCGCCGATCTTCGGCAGCAAGACGTTGTCGGTATTGCCGATCGTGGCGATGCCGGTCCCGCGGGAATTACCGTTGGCGGACGACGACACGAACAGGTCCCGTCCCGCCTGCACCTCCAGGTATCCAGGGCCGCCCATCCGGATGTTGAAGGCATGGCTGCCGTTGCTGATAAAGCTCGTAATGTCGCGGCCAGCCTGGATCGACGACACGTCGACGGCGGCAGGGTCGCGGTCGGAGTTCTGCAGATAGAACAGCGGCGCGACGATATCCCGGCCGGCGCGGACACTGGTGCGCTTCGAGGTGGCGAACCCGGGCTGGACGATGTCGCCAGCGACCGCGTAGATGTGCACGGTCCGGGGATCGTCAAACTGCACGAGATTGCTCGGCGTCGCACCTGTCGAGAGATCGGCGAAATTGAGAATGGTAGCAACGGCCGCGTAGGTCGTCGGCGCTGCCTCGAGCGCGAGGTTCACGCCGGTCATGCTGACCCCGACGTTGTTGATGTTGCGCCCGGCGAGAAAATCGATCTGCGCGGTGACCGCCGGCAGTGCGGGAAGCGTATGAAAGCCCGAAGTGCCCAAGCCGAGCAAGCTTGTACCGTTGATTGATCCGTTCGCCGCGATCACCTCCATGATCGGCGGCCCGAAACTTCCCGTCAGGGAAATGTCGCCGCCCGCCGCGAACGTGTTGAGCGCGGTTCGTTCCGTGTAGGTGGTGAAATAGCCATACGGGAACGCGAACGACGAACTCTGGAAATTCGCAGGCGTGACGCCTTCGAGGCCGATCGGCGTGCTGCCGGCAACGGTCTGGCCGATCGCGCCCACGCGGGTCGGATCGCCGATCGCCACGTTGATGTTGCGGTCGGCGTAGGCGGAGAGTTGTGCGTCGCCCGGGATCAGGTTGACGATCGATGTCGAACCGATGTCGGCCGCGCGAACCGTCCCCACGCCTCGACCGACCAGGAAGTTGGCGTTATTGATCGTGCCGCCGACCGCAACATCGAGGTTGCCGCCGCCGGTGACGACCAGCCGGCTGAGGTCCCTGCCCGGCAGCCGCCCGGTGGTCGGCACGGCGACGTCAACATTGGTCATGTCGCCCCCGACACTGACGCTGGCATTGCCGCCGCCGAGCGCGCCGAGACCGACGAACGCGGCCACGCGCGGCGATCCGGTCGCCGGCAAGTTCGCGCTGCCGCCAGTGAAGGCCTGATAATAGGCGCCGAAATTGATGTACCAGGTGCCGTTCGAAATGACGCCGCCGACCGGCGTCTCCTGGGTCCACAGCCAGAACGTATCGATCTCGCTGCCGCCGTAAAGCGTCTTCGAATTGTTGCCGGGGGCGACGGTGGGTGGCGATATCGCCGCCCCTGTCAGATTGCCCTTGGCGCGGACGGTAATATTGCCGCCGTTCTCCGGATAATTCGGCGTGAACGCGGTGGGATAGGCGTTGTCGAAATTGTTCGGACTGGTGGTCGTGGTCGCGGTCGCCGAATATCCGAGGATGCTGTTCGGTCCCTTGCCGGGGCTCGTCGGGATGAACGGCCGGGTGGGCGCCGTGAATCCGGACGGCGCGTTCGCCGGCGAGCCGGCCGTTCCCGCGGTGTAGATGCCGAACTGCGACAGCAGCGAGATGTCCGCCGCGGCGGCCAGGTCGAGGTCGCCGGTGCCGGTGCGCACCACGCTCGGGATCGGATAGCCCTTCTGGTCGAGGCGCGGATCGTTGAAGACGATCGAGCCCTTGCCGCTGGCGAGCGCCGACTTGTCGAGCAATGCCAGCGGATCGGTGCCGGTGAGATCAGCACCGCCGACCAGCCGCAGGCTCCATGATCTTGAACCGGAGGGCAGTTGCGCCGCGAGCGCGTAGACCGCGCCGTTCCTGCCGCCGGTCACCGGATCATTGCCGGTGACCGCGACCGGACCGAAGAAACCGTCGCTGAGGCTGGCATTGATGTTGAGATTGCCGGCGGCGCGCAAGGTCAGCACCGCCGCTTCGCCATTGTAGCGCAGATTGTGCAGGTCGATGCCCGGATTGGCCGAGGTCGGATTCTGCATCAGCGTCATGTCGCCGGAGCTGCGCAGCTCGATGCCCGCCATCAGGTGGAACACGCTGCTGGTCGCCAGCGACCCGATCCCGGCCTTGATCGCCGCGGCATTGGCCATGTAGGCCTGCGCGGCGGCGTCAGCCGCCACCAACGCCTGGTCAACGAATGGATTTGAAGTGATGTCGGTGACGGCGACCGCCTCGACGTCGACCTCACGCGCGCCGGTGATGATGACGCCGCCGTCGGAAACGCCGACGAGACTGGACCCGACCCGCGGTGCGCGGATCGTCACCTTGCCATTGCCGATGCCGCCGGAAACGTCGATGGTGGCGCCCGAAGCCAGCAGCACGCGTCCGCTGGTGACGGTGTCGCTGACGCCGGTGCCGAGGAATACGCTGGCGGCACTGCCGCTGGCCGAGGTGGCATGCGCGTCGAGCAGCGCAGTTCCGCCGATCGTCAGGTTCTTGCCGAGTCCGGCCGCCAGGCGAATGATGCCGCCGTTGACGCCGGATGCGTTGATCGCGCCCAGGACCGTGAGATTGCCCGTTGTTGCCGAAAGCTCGACATCGTGCGCCGTCACGTTGCCGACGATCATGTCGCCGGTTCGCAAGGTCAGCGCCTGCCTCTCGCGGAAGCCCGCGATGGCGGCCAGCAGCGTGCCAGCGTCGCCGGAGCCGAGGTCGAGCGAAACCTGCGCGCCCTTGTAGCCGTCGACCGTGCCAGTATTGAAGATACCGCCAAGCGTCGCGGTGCCGTTGGTAGCGACAATGTTGAGCGTGCCGGCATCGCCACCCTTGTCGGACGACAGCGGATCGATGCCCGCTGTTTCCGTCCGCTCAGTGCCGCTGACGTCGACGCGCGCGCCGGACTGGATGTCGACGTTGCCGTTCTGAGCGGTCAGGTTGACCGTTCCGCCCGGCGCGATCCGCACCACATCGTAGAACGTCGTCGCGCCGCCCGCCACATTGATGATGGAACCGGCGTCCAGCGTCACGCCGGCGCGGCCGGTCAGGTTCACCACGCCGGATGCGATTTCGATATCGGTGTTCTGCTCGATGGTCTGGCCGATCACGGTCAAATGGGCGCCAAGCGAATTCACCGATGTTGCCGTGCCTGTCGGTGCGGACCGATCGAGTTTCACCGCCCCGGTCGCAGTGAGCGTGGTGTCGGCCCTGGCGTTGCCGGTGAGCCGCGACGTCGACACCGTCAGATCTCCTGCCACGCCGATGACGCCGGTCCCCTTGCCGGCAACCTGTGCCGTGCCGGTCAACGTGACGGTGCTGAAACCGGCGAGAGCGAGCGCGCCGGGTCCAAGCGTGAGATTGGCTGACGAGACTTGCAGCCTGCCCTGGCCGGCTGAGCCGGTCCCGGCAACCGCCGCGCCCTGCAGCGTCACATTGCCAGCCGCGATCCGCGCGACATCGCCTGCAGTTCCGATGCCCTGGATCAGTGGCGCGTTCAAGGTCAGGCCGGCTACCGAGTATTCGCCGGTCGCCGGATCGATCGTGCCGAGGCTGGCCGATCCGTAGAGATTGATCGACTGCGAGGCCGACAGGATCAGGTTGGTGGTCGGGCCCAGGCCGCGGCTGGCATCGCCCTGCGACAGCACCTTGAGCAGCTCGTCGGTGATCGTGAAGCCAGTGCTGGCCCCAGTGCCGACATTGATGACGGCGGCGCCGGCGTTCACCGTCGGTGCTGCGAAACGCGCCGTCGGGTTGATCGACATGGTGTTGGTGTCGTTGAGGATCAAGCTCGAGCGGGCATACACGCCCGCTCCCGCCCCGATGTTCAGCGAACTCGTCGACGCCGTGACCGAGGCGCGGCTGACCGAAAGCGGCGTGGCGTTCGACGCCATCAGGAATGCGCCCGACGTCGTGCTGATCACGATCTGGCCGAGACTGAGGCCGGTCGCAGGATCGGTCGGAAAGCGGTCGGCGATCGCGCCGTATGCCGTCGTATCGATCCGCGCGCCCGGATCGAGCGTGATCGTGCCCGATGCCACCAGCATGATTTCCGGGGCTGCAAGCCGGGCATGGCCGCCGATCTCGACCGCCGCGGCCGAGGGCGTGATGGTGATCTGGTTGCGGTTGCTGAACGGCGTGTTGCGCAGGCCGCCGATCAGCAGGCTCTGGGCGCCGATCGCGTTCAACGCCGTATCCGTCAGGCCGACAAAGCCGGTCGGCGCGAGGTCGCCGTCGCCGATCACAGCGAGATTGGTGCCGACGATATCGGCCTGGCCGCCGCGGCCGCCGACGCCGACCGAGAAATCGCCGCGCCCCTGGAAGATCAGCCCGCTGGTCACCTGAATGACCAGCCGTCCGGCGTCCTGCGCCAGCGCGGGCGGCGCGAGATTCTGCGCCGCGGCCTGCTTCTGGAAGAACTGGCTGACGGTGGTTTCGTCGTATTGCGACAGCTTGCGCACGACATCGCCGGGCGTGACCACGAATTGCGATCCGAGCTGGTCGCGCTGGCCGGTGTTGGCATTGGCGCGATAGCCCGCAACGAGATATGCGCCACCGGGCATCGCGGAATTTTGCAGCATCGAGGGCGCGACCTGGCTCGCCGCCACCGTCACCTTGTAGCCGCCGGGCAGCAAGGCGTAATGCCCGGGCAGCAAGGTGTAGTATCCGGCCGGCAGGCCGTTGATGCCGCTGAGATAGACCTGGTCGCCGACCTTGAGATTGACCGGCGTGGCATCGACATTGATGCCGCCGTCGCTACGCTGCATCTGCGGATCGCGCGGCGCGTAGGCGCGGCCGAGACTCGGCAGGATCGCAAAGGTCTGCGCGCCCGCCAGCGTATCGACGGAGCCTTGCCGTCCGCTCACGAACTGTGCGCCATACAGATCGCCGCCGCCGGATTCGTTGATAACGGCCGCCGGCTTGTCGCCGTTATCGCCGGCGACATTGACGGTGCTGCCGAAGAACGAAATCTGCTTGGAGGGCGGTTGCGGCGTCGACGTGGTCACGAGTTCGTTCGGTGTCGATCCGCCGTAGCCATAGATATAGCTGAGCGCGCCCGCCGGCTGGCCATATGGAATCAGAGAACCTTCCAGCGACACCGAGGTGATGCTGCCGGGCAGCAGATTGACCTTGCTGAAGCCCGGATTGGCGGAATCACCAAACGTGATTTGCCCCATCGGCGCCCGTAGCACGCCGCCCTGGTTGATTGTGGGGGCAATGATGACGACCTGTCCGTTGGCCGAGAGCGGCACCGGCGGCGTCTCCGCGCTGTTGCGCGCGAAATTGATCGTGCTGGTCGGGCCGCTCGCCCTGATAGTGAACGCCGTGCTCGAGGAGCTCGCAGCTCCGGTGGTCGGATAGATCTGCGCTGCTGTGAAATTGAGATCGCCGAGGGTCAGCAGTTGCCCCGCCATCGCGTTGTTGGCCTGCTGCGTGACAAGGCGGATGTCGCCGCGGCTGTTGAACGACATCGACGCGAATCCCGGGAGGCTGACGGCGGTGGAAACGGCGGTGGCGCCGTTGTAGCGCGACGTGTAGCTGTAGCCCGCGCCGCTGCGCAGATCGCCTTCGATATCGATCAGGTTGGCGTTGACGATCAGCTTCGCGGTGCCCGCGACCGCGGCCGGGATAGCCTGCCCGATATAGTTGTTGTTTTCGACAACCCAGGTGCCGGTGCGTTGACCGCTGCCGATGTCGACGTAGGGCGCATTCAGCGTCACCGTCGCGCCCGGCGTGGCGCTGTAGTTGCGCGCGGTCAGGGTCAGGCGATTGGCGGCGTTCAGCGTGACATCGCCCTTGAACACCACGGCATCGACTCCGCCGAGCGAGATCGAAGTGGCCCCGCTCGCCTCGATCTGGTCGACGCCGATGAACATCTGGCCCTGCAGACTGGAGGGCACGGCGTCGCCTAGCTTCAATCCTGGCGCCATCCAGGTTCCGGTCTGGCTGATGACCAGTTCGAACACCGGCACGGTATAGTCGGGCTCGCGCAGCCGGTTGGTCGCGTTGCTCGGCTGACCCCAGCCGACCTGGTCGATCGACAGGCTTCCCCCCGCGGCGGCGGCCCCGCCGCCTCGCGCGTTCATCTTCGCGGCCCACAGCAGGCCCTGCGAAGCGCGAATGTTGATGGCACCGCCATCGGTCGAGATGTCGAAGGGCGACGCGCCGGTGCTGCGCAATCCGTTCGGGGACGGCAGCAGGATGGTGCCGCTGACGCCGGAGACATCGATCACCGCGCCGGCCTCGGCCACCACGGTGCCGAGCGGCGCGTTCATCGTCCGCTCGTAATTGGCGTAGGGATAATACAGGGAATGCAGCGCATCCTGGTTGATATTGACGGTGCCGCCGCCGCGGATGACGTTCTTGATCCGTCCGTTGGCGTCGACATAGGTCTCGACCACGCCCTGCGCCAGCAGCTTTGCGTGCGGCCCGATCCACAGCGTCTGCTTCGGATCGAAATCCGGCGCCGCATACGCCGTCGCGTTCGATGGCGGGACGGCGCCGACGTCGGATGGGGCCGGCGCGCCATACAGGTCGATGTTGATCGACCCGGCGGGCGCCGAGATCACGCCGTCCATCGTCAGCTGATGGGTCGCGTGCAGGCCGATGGTGGCCCCCACCTCGCCGCGGATGCTGGCGCCCTGCTGCATCACCAGATTGCCGGCGAACGGATCGACGGCGCTGAGGATCAGGTCGACCGGCGCCGCCCGGCGGAAAGCCGGCGTCACCGTCGGCGTCGCGATCGTGTTCACGTCGGTACCGGTTGGCGCGCGCTCCACATTCGCGACCGGGTCATAGGTCGTTGCGTGGAGCTGAATTTCGGCGCCCGCCGCGATGGTGATGCCCTGGTAGCCGTACAACGCATAGCGGCCGAAACCGCCCGCGTTGAAGAAGCCGGGATCAAGACGCATCACGCCGGCCGGCACCGCGCCGCCGCCGATCTGGATCTTGGGCGTCGCAATGCTGAGCGTGCCGCCCCTGCTGAAGCCGTAGGAGCGGACGGTTCCGTCCAGCGTCACCACGAACGGATAGGTCGTCGGCACGTTGGTGATGACGCCGGTGGTGGTGTTGCTGGAGAAGTTATTGAACCTAATGAAGGCGTCGGCGATCAGGGTGATGTCGCCGCCGCGGCCGACCGGCAGGTCGCCGCTCATTTTCAGCCGGCCGTTGGCCTGCACCCAGCCGCCGCTGGACGCGTCGACGACGGCGCCCTGCCCGACCGCCACATTGCCCGACGCCATCAATGATACGCTGCCGCCGTCGGTGAGCGCGAGGGAAGCGTCGGCTCCATCCAGAAAATCATTGACCCACAGACCGCGCGTATCGATCAAAGCACCCGCGCTCAGGACGATATCGGCCGCGACCGTGCTGCTGCCAGCCTTCAAGGCGACGGCGCCGGCGCGCGCCGTCAGGCTGCCGTCCACGGAGATGGCGCCGGCGCTGGTGAGATTGATCGCGCCGCCCGGCGCGACCTGGAGCCTGGCCCCGTCCGTAACCCGGATCCCGCCGTTCTGTGTATTGATGTTGATGGTGCCGTAGCCGGCCTGATCGAGCAGTTCGGCCGATAGATAGAGGGTCTGCTGCCGGTCGGCCGACAGCAAGGTGTTCGGATCGCGGACACGGCTCGGAAGCACCGGCGTCGGCAAGTCGCGAAACGCACCGGTGACGATGCTGTTGACGAAAACGTCGTCGGGCGCTGGAACGTCCGGTGCGATCACCACCCTGTTGGGCTGGATCAGCATGCCGGCCCCCGCGGCCGAGCCGATCGTGAGCGATCCGCCGGCCGGCTTCGACTGTGCCGTGCGTTGGTAGACGCCGCTGACGGTCCCGGCATCCACCGAGGCGTCGAACTCGGCCGCGCGCACCGTCAGCGATATCGCGCCCGCGGCGGCGCCCTCGATGTATTCGCTCTGGTAGCGCGCGCCCCCCCTCAGAAGGGACGTATAGACTTCCTCAACGCCCCAGCGCGCATGATCTACCCGGAAGTCACAGCAGACCCCGACATAGACGACATCCGCTGGCGCCTGATTGATATCATAAAGCCGTCCGTCGGCGCCGATCAGCCGCGTGCCAGGGACCCATCCTGCCTGATGAAGGAGCGAACCACCGGAGATATCGATGAAGGCGCCCGGCCGCACGATCGCGTCGCCGGTGGAGAAAATGCTCACCGACCCCGCCGCCGTCAGCCGCTGATCGATGTTGCGTTGGGCCAGCCCGAGATAGCCGGACACTTCGAGCAGCCCGCCCGGCGTGTAGACCCGATCCGCCGCGACGGTGATCAGGCTGCGCACGTCGACCCAGACGTCCTTGCCGGCAAGGATGCCGTCGCGCTGCAACGGCGAATCGCGGAACTCGTTGCCGCGCGCGTTCACCTTGGCCGCACTCTCGGCGGCAGCGAGCTGCACCAGCTTCAACCCGGCGACGTCGATCAGCGCGCCGTCGCCGATATAGACGCGACCGGCATCCGCAGCCGAACTGGTCACCAGCGCCGGCGCATAATCAAGCGCATACAGATTGGCCGGATTGCTCGTCGCATTGAGCGCCACCTTGGCGCCCGGCGCCCAGATGCTGGAGCCTCCGAGCAGCTTGACGGTTTCGCCCTCCAGACGGATCAGGGATTGCGGCTGCGGCTGGCCGACCGAGGCGGTCAGTCCGTCTTCTTCCGGAAGCACCGCGGTCAGGCTGCCTGCGGACAGCTCCACCGTACCGGTGCGCTTGATGTGCACTTCATGGTTGGTGGCTTCCGTGTAGAGGCCGTCGCCCGCCAGCAACGTGATCGAGCCGGCTTCGTTGACCGACGTCGACGCCGTCAGCACGCCCGACTGGCGCACCGTCATGCCGTACATCGAGATGTTACCGGTCGGCGCGCCGATATAGCCGGTGTTTCTGGCTTCGCCGCCATTCTCGACGATGACCTGCACACCGCGCACACTCGGCTCGATGCTGGCCGTGATATACGCCGCTGTACCTGCCGCCAGCACGGTCTGGCCGTTCGGCGTATAGATCACACCGTTGTTGGTGACGTTGGCGCCGAACAGGAAGACGCTGCCGCCGCCCACCGTCACGGAAGCCGGCGCCGCAGTCTGGATCACTGCCCCCGCTTCGACCGTCACGTTGCCGGTCGTACCCGACGTATTGGCGAAGATGGCAGGGTTCGCCAGATTGGTGGCGGTGTCGAAGGCCTGCTGGTTGACGATTCCGGTACGGAACTGGGTGTCGGTGATGCCGAGCGTCGAGGCGACCAGCGAACCGACATTGACCTGGCTGGAGCCGCCGAAGATGATGCCGTTGCGGTTGATCACGAGCACGAGGCCCTCGGCGCGGATCTGCCCGAGGATCTGGCTCGGGGCCGCCGAAGGATCGATCACGCGGTTCAGCACGGCCCAGCTGTTGCCGGTCGGCGAATTGCCGCCGCGCTGGTCGAAATAAAGGATAGTGTTGCGGCCGACATTGAAGCTCGACCAGTTGGCGATCGCGCTCGCCGCGGTCTGCTCGATTGTGACGGTGGGATTGGACGCATCGCCCGTCTGCACCGGCGCCCTGAGACCGGACCACGTCGCGACATTGTCGGGCACCAGCCCGCCGGCAACGAGACCGTCGGGAACGCCTGACGGAGTGGCCAACGCCTTGTTCCGCGCGTTGAGCTGATTGGTCAGGTTCTGCCGGATCAGGTTGGTGGCATTGGTGATCGAGCGCTGCGCCCGCTGCGCCGCCGCGGCGGCCTGCTCGGCGCCGATTTGCGCCGAGCTGGCCGCCGAGTTCGGCGCGCTCGAAGCCGCAGCACCCTGCAGGAGATTGCGCGCATGTCCGGCTGTCCCCATCATTGACAACGCAACCGCGCTGGCACTCGCCAGCAGCGCAGCGCGGCGGAATGAATGGTGGGTACGAAAGGCGGCTTCACGTCTGGACATCGAACATCCTTGGGACCGGAATTTCCTGGTAAAGGAGAGACGGATCGAGATCGGCGAAACTACCGGCAAGCAGCCGAAACTTTTTTCAGCCGAGCAGCACGATGCCTCCGGGCAGCCGCTGGGCCCGCGCGCGCACCACGTCCGCAACGAAATCGACAACGTCCTCAATGCGATCGAGACGGAAACTGGCGGCGATGCGGCGCTGGCCGAGCTTGTTGTCGAGCAGGATGATCCTGCCGAACCGGTATCGGTTGACTTCCTCGATCACCCGCGACAACGCTTCGTCGCGAAAGATCAGCAGGCCCCGCTGCCAGGCCGTCACCACTTCGGCATCGACGGCTGCAACCTGACTCATTCCGCGTTCATTGAAGACGATCTGCTGGCCGTCGCCGAGCATCGATGTACCCGCGCCGCATGTCACCAGTACGTCACCCTTGACGCAGATAATGGAAACGGCATTGCCGTCGCGGCGGACGTTGAACGCCGCATTGCGCGTCTGTGCGCGTCCTGCGCCCGCATGCACGACGATATCGTGCGGTCGCGGATTCCTCGATGTGAACGCAACCTCACCTGCGATCAGGTCGACCCGGACGACGCCGTCGTCGGTCGCGGGACGAAGGTCGATACTGGTCTGGGTGTTGATTTGCACCGCCATCGTGCCGGCGAGATCGATTTGCCGACGCTCACCCTTGTGCGTGCGATATTCGGCCGCGAACTCGGACCATGACGGCCACAGGCCGAGCGGCGGATGAACGACTGCCGCGGCACCGGCGAGCGAAGCCGCCATCAGGCCGCCGCCAATGAACGCGCGGCGTTGCATCGGCTTGCGCGCGGCGGGAGGTTTTTCCTCCGCAACGGCTTGCCGCGTGGCGTCGCCGAGCAAATTCCACAGCAAGGCGGCTTCCGAAAACGCCTTGCGGTGCGCCGCGCTGCGGCTGCGCCAGGCGTTCAGCGCACCAAGGTCGGAGGCGGTCGCGCTGCCGGAAGTCAACCTTGCGAGCCAGGCTTGCGCCTCCTCCTGCAAAGCAGCCTCTTTCGTATTGCAGCCGGGGTCGTTCATCTAGGTTTTGGTTCCGGTAGATTGGCGCAAATCAAGGTCGTTCCCCCTCGCTACGACGGTTTAGCCGGGCGCGGTCCACGCCGCGGCACCTGCTTCTGGTTGATGACCTTGCCGAAATGGGCAAATGCCGCCTTTACTTCCCGATCGACGATCCGGGCCGTGACTCCGAACCGTTCCGCCACCACCTGATACGGCAGCTCCTCCAGCCGCGCGGCGATGAAAATGGCGCGACGGCGTTCGGGAAGCTCGCCGAGCAGACCGACGAGGGCCCTGAGTTCGGACCGCGCTTCGGCGATGCGTGCGGGATCGAGTTCCTGCTCCGCCTGCCAGCACAGCAGATCGACCTCGGAGCGTTGCAACCGCCGTTGGTCGCCGCGCTTGTGGTCGGCCGCGATATTGAGTGCGATCCGGTAGAGATAGGCGGTTGGATTGCGGATCGCTGCGGCCGACGCCCCTTCGTCGATCCGGTCGATGTGCAACCAGGCGTCGTGCAGCACCTCGCTGGCGAATTCAACGGACCCGTAGCGGCGCGCCAGCCGCCGTCGCAAGCCGCCATAGTCATTGATCAGCACACGGCGCAGCAATGTCAGCAGCGACTCGGTCAAGGCCGAACCTCGACCGTTGCCCTCGCGGCTCCGCTCCCGGCACAATATGCCGCTGCGACGCTCTTGTCCTCGGCCAGAAGTAGCGTCACCGGTTGCGGCAGGTCCGGCGGCGGCGCCTCGCCGAGGGCCGTCCCCTGCAGCGCCGACAGCAATGCAGCGTCACGCACGTCGTTACCGGTCGAGGTAACGAGCTCGGCCCGGGAGACGGCGCCGAGCCGGGAGATCCAAAGCCTGCCCAGAAAGCGATATGAACCGGGACGCGTCTCCTCGCTCCGACAGAGCGCCGAGCGTAATGCCGCCTGCAGCACCGCAGAATAGGCATTGAAGCGCGGGTTGACGGGCCAAGCGCGCCTCGACGAGTCGGTATCGGCTTCGGCCGAACGCAGCGACACCAGCGTGAACCCCCGATCCCCCACAAAGCGGGCTGCGAGGCCGGTGCCTGCGAGCAGGCCCTGCAAGGCGCCCGCCCGGGTGAATTCGCCTTGCACGGAGACGGAGCGGCGGCCGGCGATCGAACCGGTATCGACGAACATTTCGATGCCTGCCGCGGCACAATAGGCTTCGAGCGCCGTCGCGAGCGGTTGGGCTGGAATGTCGACATGGATCCAGCGATGTGCGCTTGCGTCTTCGGCTCTCGCCGGCGCGCCAGCTGCGCTCGCCAGAACGAGAAGCACAAGCGATGCGTGCAGCCGTCGTCGTTCCCTGCTTCGCCAGCGGGGCGCCAACGATCGGAACGCTTTGCAGAGACTGGACGCCACGGGGGAATTATTCAGCAATCGGAGCGGCATGCACGAAACACGCGAACGCCGTTCAACGCATGCTTACGAGCCATTTCCGATCAGCCCAACTTCTACTTTCGCAGGCTACTTCCAGTGTACCACGTTTGCGGCAAGTCGAGCGTACCGATGGTTGATGACTGTTTTGCTACAGCGTTCGAAAGCCGGCATCGACAAGCTGCTGCACCCATCGCTTGCAGCGGCGTGCCAGGATCATTTTTTCGGATTGAGGGAAAAGCGCAGGCTGAGAGGCTGCAGCATCTCCGGTGGCGGCGCCTCGCCGATATTGCCGCGCGTGAGGATGGTGCGCAGATCTGCATCCGCCCGCGCGTCCCTCAGCGCCGGAAATGACACCCGCTCGACCGTCCCGTCCGGGTTGAGCCAGGCGCGCACCACCACGGTTGGCGGGGCGCCGTCTTCCTTGCCGGCATTGGTCAGGTAGCTTCGAAAGCGATTGGCCACCTCCTCATCGGCGGTCACCCACGTCTCGAAACGGTATTGCACCAGTTTGGCAAACTGCTTCCACGAAGGCGGCACGTTCGACGGATCGCGATAGTCGAGGCCCTGGGCAGCGACGCTCGCCGGCGCGATGATCGGAAACACGGAAAGTACGAGAACGCACAGCGCGATGAAACCATATCGAACGCGCAGGTGCGGGCTGGCAATCAGGAACATGGCGAACGGATCTGCTTGAAGATGAGGCGCCCTACTCTGCCCGCTCAGTTTTGCAAACAGGTGACACGGGCCGAGATCGAGGCGGCGCGATTGGCGCGCGAGCCGCCGCCGGCGATTTGCGGCCGGTCATCCTGGTCGAAACGGATGCCGTGGCCGGCCAGGAATGCCTTGGCTTCGTTCGCTGCGACCGCCAGCACACGGTCAATCCTGGTGCGGCGGCTGATGACGCCCTCCACCAGTCCCTTGCTGTCGAGCACCGGCGCACCGCTTGCGCCGAACGTGACGGTGGAATCGATCGCGAGATGACCAGCCTCGCCAGCGTTGGGCGCCACCGTCGCGTTTGCGAGCACGCCGCCCCCGGTCATCATTGCCGGCAGCTTATCGTATGCTGCCGCAAACACCAGGTCGTTAACGGAAGCCGATCCGCTGCGCGGAAACACCGCAGCCAGCCCGAGGGTTTTCGGAGCCTTGATCAGGGCAAGGTCGAAGCCGGGCGAAAGCGCCAGGGTTCGCGCGGCGACGACGCGCCCCTCCTTGGCCACGATGAGGCGGGCGCAGCCTTCGACGGCATGGCGCGCGGTGAGCATGTGCCCGGCATCATCGACGAAGAATCCGGTGCCGCTTTTCTCCCGGCCGATCGTCGCCGGCTCCGGCGGACGCGCCAGCGACTGCGGTCCGCTCCGTCCAGGCGCCCGGATCGGTAGCCACACCTGCGCCGCGGCAGGCTCACTGCCCGCGGCAGCGGCAATTGCAACGATCAGTATCCAGCGGCGAAGCATGTCGCCGCTGGATGTCTCATGGTTGTGGCGCGGCGTCAATTCACCTGGTCTGCCGCCCGAGCGGCGCGCGTGCCGAAACGGACCACCCCTGGGATCCATCCGCCGAACTCCCGCTTCGGCGGCGGGCGATCCAAGCTCACCGGCGCTCCAGATTGGCCCTTTCCTCACTGGTCAGCTTCCGCTTTTGCTCCGCCGTCAGCTCGCCGCTGCCAACGACGCGGAATATGCTGTTGGGATCATAGCTTCCCTGCTCCTGATCCTGCCCGCGCTTCGGCTGTCGTTCTCCCTCCCCACTCGGCGTACCGGTGTCGCCGCCGCCGTAGCCGATAACCTCGACGATGATGACGGAGGGCTGTTCGCGGGCGCCGGATTGGCTCGCGTCCTTGACGGCGTCGGCCGCCGCCTTGTCCTTGGTCTCGAGATTGAGGCTTGCGACCGATGCGGCCGGCTTGGGAACGCCCTTGATCTCGCCGTCGGCCCGAATGTTCTCCGCGCCGCGGATTTCCAGCGCGCCGAGATAGATCGCGCCCGAGCTGCGGATGCCGGCGTCACCGGCGTTGATGATGCCGTCCGGCGCATAGAGGTCGACGCTCGATACGGCCGCGTCGGGCGCGCCCTTCTGGGTCGAGATTCCGCTGCCGCTGAAGCTCGGGTTGATCGTGTAGGAAATGCTGCCGTCACGGCTCAAGGCGTAGGTCACCGGCGGATTGGTCAGGGCGGACTTCTTGCCCTTGCCGGCGTCGATGTCGCCATAGCTCGACCAGATTGTGATGTCGCCGCCGCGCGCGGTCAGAATACGCGAGGTGTTGATCATCGTGTCCTTGCCGGTCAGGATGCGAATCTCGCCGCCATTGATGGTGAGCACCCCGTTGTTCGGACCGGTCGCCGTCGACGAAAGCGCGCTGACCTGCAGGTTGCCGCCCGGAGCGGTGATGTCGAGATTTCCGCCGAGATAGGTCCGGATCTTGGAGACGTCCATGATGACGTCGCCCTGCCATCCGGCGTTGTCCTTGCGCTCGGCGCCGGGATAGAGCCTGGCGATGGCCGCATAGCCGCGCTCGTAGCCAAGCCCCGCGGCAAGGCCATCAACCTTGCCGCGGCCGGCGGCACGCAGTTCGCGCGAGAGAACGGCATTGATCAGAATCTTGCGATAGTCGGCAAAACGCGGATCCTTGATCGCTGCCAGAGCCTCGGCGTCCGAAAGCGAGGCCGTGCGCGTGGCCTGCCGCATGAAGGCGACGAGCTGATCGAGATAGATCGGCCGGCCATCCGACACCAGATAGGACGGCATGTTCGCGGCATTGGCCGGGTCGAGATAGGCCGCGACGAACGCATCGTACAGCGGGCCATCCGCGGTGCCGGCAAGGACGAGCAGGTCCGCGCCGCCCCGCGGCAGCGCGGTGTTGCGGTAAATCGGCGAACCGCCCTCCGTCGCACCATTGCCCACCGTCTCGATGCCGCCGCCTCTGCCGAGATAGACGTCGCGGCCGGCCTCGACCAGCACGAAACCCGGACCGTCGATGCTGATCGCGCCGCGGGCGAGATTGACGTCGCGGCCGGCGCTGACCAGCGTGAGATCGCTCGCCTGGCTGTTCTGGGCGCGCAGGTTCAGGTTGACGACGTCGTGGCCGGCGCGGAACCAGGCCTGCTCGCCGACGTAGATAAAGGGCGCGGTGCCGGCATTGAGGTTTGCCTCGCCGGCAACGATGTCGCCGTTCACGGCGTAGAACCGGCTCGGCTCGTAATCGCCCGCGTGCAGGATCGTGGTCAGTGCGGTCTGGCTGCCCGCAACCGGCGCGCCATACCAGCTGCCGGTCGGATTCTGGTTCGGGATCATGGGCGTACCGAAATGCCCCTCCACCATCGAACCGACTGCGAGGATGCGCTCGAAGCTTTCCTTGCTTCGAAGCGCGAGATTGAGCGAGCCTTGCGCCCACAGATCGAGATTGCCCGTCGCGCTCGGCAGTACCAGCATGCCATTGACGATGTTGATGTCGCCGCTGGCGGCCACGATCCTGGTCGTGCCGGGATAGTAGATGAACGGATCGGTGGCTTCGACCATGTAGTTCGTGTTCATTCCCGTCCACGCCGCCTTCGACGCGTTGAAGGTGGTCAGGGTATCGTTCCACAGGGTGACGTTGCCACCCGTCGCGATCACCGACAGCGCGGTGCGTTGCGTCTGCGTGCTGAAATAGCCCTGCCCCGACGGCAGCGAACGGAAATCCTCGGCGAGAGCGACCGCATTGTCCCGTGAGCGGTACCATTGCGTCGGATTGCCGGCGCCAGCAAGTTCGACGGCACCAGCGGCAGAAACCGTGAGCGCGGCATCGCCAATCGCAAGCTGCGTGTGAACGCCACGCACCAAAGTCTCGCCCAGTTGGGATTGAGCATACGATACAGTGTGACCGGCCGCGATGTTGCCACCGGCTGCGATGTTCCCGGTGCCGCCGTCGACGTAATAAACGCCGCTCAGGATGTCGCGGCCCGCCGCGACCGTCAGATCGCCGCCGCCGGTGACGGCAAGCGTCTTCGCCTCGTTCGCCGTCCTGCCGCCGCCGACCCGGCCCTGCGTCACCGTGATCACGGAGGTCTCGGCAATATCGCGGCCGGCCGTCACGCTGACATCGCCGCCGCCAAGGGCGGCGATGCCCTGCTGGAATTTGGCGAAGTTCACCCACCAGGCGGTTTGCTTGTTGGTCTCGAAGCTGCCGTCGGTCATCAAGCGGCCGGTGCGCCATTGCCAGTCGACGATCATCTGGGCGCCGGGAACCAGCGTCCGGATATCGTTCTGCGCCGAAATCCGGATGTCGCCGCCACCGCGGGTGAAGGCCGGGTTGGCCAGGTTGCCGGTATAGGTGCCCCCGAGAGAGCCATCGGCGATCTTGGCGCCGGCCGTATAGATGACCGCGGTCTGATTGGCGAGCCTGATGTCGTTGCCGGCGGCGACGTCGATCGTGCCGGTTCCGGTGCGGATGATGGCGCCATTGCCGAGCTTGACGCTGCCCGACGTCGCGCCGAAGGCGGCGAGCGGACGAACGGCCAGCGAATTGGCGGCGGCGAAATCGGCACCGCCGACGAGACGATAGGACCAGGAGGCGACATCCGTCAGCACCGCGCCCGTGGCGGCGGCGCTGGCGAAGCCGTCGGACAGACTGCCGTTGAGAAGGAGATTGCCCGCTGCCCGCAAGGTCAGCACCCCGGCCTCGCCATTGGTACGGGCCGTATGAAGATCGACCGCGCTGGACAGCGTGAGATCTGTGCTCGACGTCAGCTCGATGCCTGGCACCAGGTGGAAGGTCGGATCGGACCCGCGGCCGAGGCTGGCCTGGATCGCCGCGGCGTGGTTGGCCATGAATGTCGCGGCATCGGCCAGCGCCGTGGGAAGCGTCGCGTTGACCGAGGTCGTCGCATAGTCGCGGTAGGCCTCGGCGATGACGCGCGCGGCGGTCATGGTTGCCGCCGCGCTCGCGAGATTCACGGTTCCGGCGCCGTCATCGCGCCTGAACCGCAGCTTGATGTCGCCATTGCCGTTACGTCCGCCGAGCGCTTCGATGCGCGCCCCGGCACGCAGGTCCATCAAGCCATCGGTACTGCTGAGTTCGATCAGGCCCGACCGCTGTGCGGCATCGCCGGCATTGGCCGACAGCGACGCGCCGGCCGCCACCGTCAGGTTCTGCCTGGCCGACAGGCTGATGCTGCCGCCGGCGGCGCCGCCGACATCGATTGCGCCGGTGACCAGGATACTGCCGGCATCGGCGGCAAGCGAGACCGACGACGCCCGGGTCGTCCCGTCGATGACGAGATCGCCGGCGCGCAGGCGCACGCTGAGATCGCCGTTGAAGCCGCTGACCGCAAGCTTGCCCGCCAGCGCCGCAAAGCTCGGAACCGATCCGGTATCCAGCGCGAAGCTGCCGCCGCCGTCGCCGCGCAGTTCGCCGTCGAGCCGGACCGCCAGCGACGAAACGATGGCCAGCGTACCGGCTTTGGCACCGTTGCCGGAGAGATCGATCCGCGAGTCGGCCCTGGCGTCCACCCGTCCCTGGTCGGCGGTGAGCGCGATGCGCCCCCCTGCGACGGCCAGCGTCTGATCGAAGAACTGGCGGATCACACCCGTGGCGCGCGTCACCGATCCGCTCGCCAGCACGACATCGCCGCCGGTCGCGCGCAGGCTCAGCGAGCCGGCGGCGAGGTCGATCACGCCGCCCTGCATGATCGAAGCCGCGGCGATGGACAACCGCGCACCGAGCGTATCGATGGGCTTGTCGGAGGACACGCCCGTCAACTGGAACGCACCTGCCGAAACCCAGTCCTGCTGGGCACCGCTCTCCGCGCCGAGCAGCGGGGCAGCAAAGGCAAGATTGGCGGATTTGAAGTCGACCGTTCCGGTGCCGCGACCGAGGATCGCCGTATCGGCCGCGAGGGCAACGCGGCCGAATCCGTCAACGGATTTCGCGCCCGTGCCGAGGACGATGGTGGCAGCGTTCACCACGAGCGACCCGCCCGAGCCGCCGAGCCCCGGCGCCGTCGCGGCGGAATTGTTGCTGAACAGGACTTCGCCGGCGGCAATGGTCACCTGCGCGCCGGTGGCGCCGTTCAGGCCGGCGGCGTCGAGTTCGAGCCTTGCCAGACCATAATCGCCGTTGGCGCCGCGTGTTCCGATCGTAGCAGTGCCGTAGAAGTCGATCGAGGAGTAGCTGCGCAGATGCAGGTCGGACACGGTCGCGAGCGACGCCAGCGAGGCGCCCGAGAGCACGAGACCGTCGGGTGTCCCGCTCGGCGTGCCGATGCTGATCCTGCCGCTCGAGACGTCGAGCGCCGTGGCGTGCAAATCCGCATTGGGGGCAACGCCGGTGGTCTTGGTGGCGTCGAGGATGATCGCCTTGCCACGCAGCGTCGCCGCACCGATGGTCAGCGTCCCCTGCGCGTTCGAGGCGCCCGTCCGGACCGCCCTCACCGTCTCGCCGTTGGAGACGCGGACGAAGGCGCCATAGTCCACGGCAGGCGAGACGACGATATCGTCCGAAGGATCGTTGTTGCCCTTGGTGTCGATCACCGCGGCGACCACGGGCTTGATCAGGATGTTACCGGAACCTCCGCCGACCGGGCCGCGCGCCTCGATGACGCTGCCGCTCGCAATGTCGATGTTCTTTTCCGACGCCAGCAGGATCTCCGGCGCGACCAACGCGGTCGCCGCGGAGCCGTCGGTCGCAATGACGATGCTGCTCGCCACCGCGTCCACTTCGAGGCCGGCGGCCGTCTGCCTGCGGGTGCCGCCGAGCAGCAGGCTTTCATTGCCGAGCGTCGAGAGCTGCCCGGCGTCGAGGACGAGATAACCGGCGGACCTGTAGCCCGCCGCATCGACGCCGCCGACGACCGCGATCCTGTCGCCGGAGATATCGACCACCGCGCCGCGGCCGCCGTCCTCGGCGGAGCCGCGGAGCGTGGCGTTCAAGCCCACGGTCATCGTCGCCTCGATCTGCAACGCGCCGGCATCCATCGGCAGTCGGGGCAACGCGGTCACCTCGAGGCCGGACTGCCGGCGCATGGCCGCGACGAATTCGGACGAGGCGAAGTAGTTGTTCGCCGTCCAGACCTTGTATTCCGAATAGAGCCTGACGGTCTCGATCGGAGAAACCCGGTAGGTCTGCGCACGCTGATCGAAGACGCCGGTGTCGCTGATCGACGACCGGCCCGCCATGACAACCGAGCCGTCGGCGAGTTGCGTCGCGTGGGTAGTGCCGTAGATCGGCTGCCCCTTGCTGGTGAACGGCGCGAGCCGGTAGGCGCCGGGCAGCAGCGCGTAGCTCGCCGGCAGCACCGCGTAGTCGCCGGCCGGAATGCCGTAACCGCCGTCGAGGTGGATGACCTGCCGGCGATCGATCGCCGAAACCATGCTCACGGGCATGATCGCCATTGCACCGCCATAGGCGAGATAGTTGGACGATCCGCCCGAGCCCGGCACGAATTGATAGGCGATCAGGTCGCCCCCGCCCGAGAGGTCGATGACGGCTCCGCTGCGCGCGTCGATGTTCGGCGCCTTCAGCGTGATGCGCTTCTCCGGCGGCGCCGTCAGCGGCGCATTGAGGTCGTTGCCGTACCACAAGGTCAGATCGGCGATCGTGCCATAGGGCAAGACCAGACCGGCGCCGGACACCGACGTGACGCTGCCCGCGCCGAGCGTCAGGCTGTCGGTGGCGTCGAGCACGATCTGGCCGAACGGGGCGCGCAGCGTACCGCGCTGGTCGATGACAGGCGCGTGCAGCGTCAGCGTACCGCCGGCGGAGAAAGGCAGCGCCGATGACTCACCATTGGCCAGGATGGTGATCGACTGCGACGCCGAGATCGTCGCTGCCGTCTGCGTGAACGGGAAGACCTGGCCAGCCGTGATCACGAGGTTTCCGTCGACGTCCAATCCGCCGTTCACACGCAGGTCTGAGGTGTTGATGTCGGTCCGGGCGTAACCGCGGATGGCGGCTTCACCGACGTCGATCGCTGCCGCCGCCAGCGTCAATTCGCCGGCGAGCGCCGCCTCAGGCGGGGAGACACCGCCAGAAGCGCCGATTTGCAGCGTGGGCGCCGACAGGCGCGACGATGTTCCATTATAGTTCAGCAGCGAACCGCCGATGGCGATCGAGCCCGATACGGAAATGTTGACGGCATCGAGCTTGACGGCCCCCCCCGAGAGCGAAAGGCCGGCGAAGCCACCCGACGCAAACGCCTGCGGACGCACGGTCAGCGATTTGGTCTGGGAGAACAGCCCCGAAATATCCCCGAAAACGTCGGCCAGATAGGCGAACGCCGTCGGGCTCAGCCCGTACTGCGCGGGATCCACCCCGCCGGCTGGCGCCGCGCGCGCGGAGACGAGAATACCTCCACCGTTCGCAACGGCATCGATCAAGGCCTGGCTGAAAATGATCGGCGTGTATTCATAGCCGAAATCTGCGAAGATCAGACCGAGGTCGAAGCCGATCGTCTCCTGCCAGCTCGTTCCGTCGCACGACCCGCTGCCGTAGCCGAAGCAACTCGGTTGCAGGGTCAGCAGCACGCCCTTGAGCTGATCCAGGGCCGACGCTCCCGACGCCGCCAGCGTGATACTCAGCCCGCCGCCCGAGGCTCCCGGACCGCCGGGATTGCCGATCAGCGTCCCCTCGATCATTCCGCCGGCCGCCGAGATGTTGATTGCGCCACCGTTGCTGGCGAGCGTGAGTGCATGTACGGCGCCCTTGGCGCCGACGCCATCGACGACATCGATCACACCGCTGGTGCCGGATACGTCGATCAGCGCGCCGCGCTGGATGGCGATTTCGTCCAGCGCATCCAGATTCACCGAACCGCCGTCATGCACGGTGCCGGTACGCCGGCCATAGTAGTCGGCCGTGATGCGCGCGGCGCCGCGTGCGAGCAGCCTCGCCGTCGCCTCCAGCGTCACGTCCGCACCCGACACCGTGATGGTGCCGGCCGGAGCGTCGATCACGCCACGCACGATCGCATTGGCGCCGGTCAGCGACACCCGCCCGCCGATGCCGGGCGCGATCGTCGTGCCCGTCGGCAACACGATGTCGCGGGCCGCCTTGAACGACAGCGCGGTGCCCGGCCGCCGCTCGGCGGCCAATGTCTGCAGCGAGGCGACCGGGGCAATTCCCGTGGCCGAAGCACGGCCGCCCAGACCGGCGGCATCGACCACCTGCGTCTGCGGGCTCGGCGCCAGCGTCATCCCGTCGGCCAAGGTGATCGAATCGGCGATCAGCGCATAGGAGCTGAAGCCCCCCTGGCTGAAGAAGGACGGCGCGAGACGGGTGGCGTTGCCGGTCGCCGTGCCGTCCGGCGCGATGGCGATACTGGCGAGATTGAGCGTCAGCGTTCCCCCCGCCGACACCACTGCCTCGCTGCCTGTCGCGATGCCGTAACCGCGCAACGTCACCGTGCCGAGGTCGACGCCGGCGTTGCGGGCCGTGATCGTGATCGACCCGGCCGAGCCGAGTTTCAGCTTGCTCGCCGACGACATCCACGCGCCGGCGCTGACGTCGAGCACCGATCCGGTCTCGAAATTGATCGCACCGCCGAACTCGATCCTTCCGCCGTTGACCGCGACCGGCGTGGACAAGGGGGACATCAGGTGATTGGTCCAGAGCCCGCTGACATCGATGACGGCAGGCGACATGACCGTGGTGGTGCCCTGCGTCGAGAGGACGAACGAGCCGCCGGGAAGCCGGATCGATCCATCGATGACAACCGACTTTCCGGCCAGATAGCTGATCGCCGTCACGGCGCTGCCCGGCACCAGTTCGAGATCGGCGCTGGATGCGAAGGTGATGTTGCCATTGACGTTGAGATCGAGCTTGGCGAGCCCGCTCTCGTTCAGCATGTCGGTCGACAGCACCAGCGTCGATTTGAGGTTGGCCGGCAGCGCGCTCGACATCGAGAAGCCGTCAGGCAACGTCGCGGCCTCCTTCTGGATCAGGAGGTCGTTGGCGTGAAAGTTCGAATCCGGGATCGAGGTCGAGCCGAACTTGAATGTGCCGCCGACCGCCGGGCTCGAAATCTGGCGCTCGCCGGTGATCACCCCGGCGATGATTTTCCCGTCCCAAACCTGCGCCGGAGCATGGACTTCCAGCAGTCCGCCATTGGCGCCCTGTTCATAGCCGTTCTCGAAACGATACTCGTTCCTCCGGCCGCCGATCGGGCTGGTCCAGGTCTCGACGATGTTCCAGCGCGCGTGATGGCGGGTGAAGCCGCTTGCAGACGCAATGTAAATCAGGTCGGTCGGCGCCGCGCCGATATCGTAGACCCTGCCGTCCGCAGCGAGAAGGCGCGTCGTGCGGACATAGCCGTCCGTGTAGCGGATGCTGCCGCCGGAAATGTCGAACTGCGCGTCCGGCCTGATCACGACCTCGCTGGAATGGATGGTGATGCTGCCCCCCTTCACCGCCCGCTCCGCCATCGAGGTCGGGACGTTGGCGATATAGTCGTTGGCATCGATCAGCGGCGAGCCGAGCCATGTGGTGCCGTCAGCCCGTGTGCCGCTGAGGCGGCGGTCGACATAGACCGTCTGCCCCACCAGGAAGCCGCCGCGCAGCAGCGGCGAGTCGCGCAGCTCGTTGGCGCGGATTTCGACCGCCACCGAATTGCGTTCGACCGGAATTTCGACGTCCTTCACGCCGGACGCATCGAGAATGGCGCCGCCCGCCATCAGGAAGCGGGTTCCGGCGACCGGAGATTGCGGCTGGACGGCGAACCCCTCGTTCAGGCTGGCAAAGGAATATTCGGTGCCGCGCAGATCGATGTCAATCTTGCCGGCCTGCGCCTGGACGTAGGCGCCGGTCAATTCCTCCGCGCCTGCGGACGCCTTGCCTTCCAGTTCGACGGTCTGCCCGGTGATGCGCACGAGGGACGAGCCGCCGGCCGAGCCACCGGTTCCAACCACACCGCTGCCGTCGACGACGACCTGCGTGACGCTGCTGTCGCCGAACACGACGGTGCCGCCGCGCCGCTTGATGGCGCCGAAATAGCTCCACAGCGTCGAGTCTTCGCCGGCGATCATGATGCTGCCGGGCGAATCGAGCGTCGTCATGGCACGCGCGATGCCGTTCTGCTGCACCGTCGATCCGACGATGGTGATGTTGCCGGCCGTGGCCTCCACCAGGCCGTCGTTGCGAACGACCATGCCGACCTGCGCCGTGCGCGCCGCCAGCTTCTGGAACAGCACCGCGTCGTCGATCCCCGGCGTATAGAAGTTCGGCAGCGCCGAGACGTAGGCGCGCAGGCCGATCATGCCGCTGTCGAGTGAATGCGGTACCAGGAATACCTGCTCGCCGGCCGCCATCAGCACCTGGCCGCCGTCGGTCGAAAGTGAGCCGCTATTGGTGACGTTGGTGCCGAACAGCCCGATCAGGCCATATTTCCCGCTGCTGATCCGGGCGCCGGCCGCAACCGTGACATTGCCCGCCGGAGCGGGCGCGACAGCGTTGACATTGGCCGTGGTGGGGGCATCGCCGAAGGTCGGCCGCTGGTCGATCGAGCCATTGCCCAGCGGATCCCACGTCAGGCTGGTATTGATGCCGGCAAGGAATTGCTCGTTCGTGAGCGTGAGCGAGGATGCCACCAGCGTGCCGACATTGACCTGGCTCGAGCCGCCGAATATGATGCCGTTGCGGTTGATGATGTAGACTTGACCATCGGCCTTGATCGAGCCCAGGATCTGGCTCGGCGCCGCGGAAGGATCGAGCACGCGATTGAGCGCGATCCAGTTCCTGGCGTCGGTGCCGCCGGCGCGCTGATCGAAATACAGCGAAGTATCCTTCCCGACATTGAAGGTCTGCCAAGTCAGGATCGCCTTCTGCTGCGTCTGCTCGACGGTGACGTCGCTGCGGCCGCCCGCGGCGGACTGGGTCGGCAACCTCGCCCCCTGCCATAGGGTCGATCCCGGCACGGCGCCCGGCGCGACCTGCAGACCGCCCGCGACAAGACCGTCGGGAACGCCGCCCGGGGCAGCGAGCGCCGCATCGCGCGCGGCCTTTTGCGCGGCCTGCATGGCCTGGACGGCGAGCGTGGCGCGCCGGAGCGCGCTGCTTGCCTCACGCGCCGCGCGCTGCGCCTCGATCTGGGCCGACTGGGTTGCCACGATCGTTGCCGTCGACGGCGTCGTCGTGCCGCCACCGAGGGACCGCGCATTCGCGGGCGTCGCCGCGGCGAGCACGGCGATCGCGCTCACGCTCGCCAGCAGCCAGCGGTGCTTCGAGCGAATGACAGCCGGATGACAAATAGCTGAATCAACGACCACGTGCAGTCTCCCCCAACATTCCGGGTAACGTCGCCAAAGCGCGGTACGGCTACCATGCCGGCAATGCTCCCTATTTGAAGGACTGCCCTTTGCATCAAAACCCGCACCAATTTTTGCAGCTGCGTGCAATTGGCCGGCTTTGCAGCGGAAACGCTAGCTGAGCAGCACCACGCCGCCCGGCAGCGATCGCAGTTTTGCGCCGAAGGCCTGTTCGATGCGCGTCAGTATCTCTTCGAGATGGTCGATCCTGAACCGGCCGCTGACCGGCATACGGCCAAGCGCCGTGCTCATGACGACGATCCTGCCTGGACGATACCGGTTCACCTCTTCGACGACGTCGCTGAGCGGCGTCGAGCGAAAGATCAGGAGGCCGCGCTGCCAGGCCGACACAAGCTCGGTATCGACGATTTCAAGCGGCGCCACCGTCCTGGCGTCGTAGCGCAACCGTTGCCCACCCGGAATTATCGTCATCTCGCCTGCCCGTTCAACCCTGACCTCGCCTGAAAGGCAGGTCACACCCACGAAACCAGACGCCTGCAGATAGCGCACATCGAATTGCGCCCCCTCCCCCGTGATCCAGCGATCGGCGGCGCGAACGGCGAAGGCGCGCCCGCCACGGCGGGCCGCCGCGAACGAGGCTTCGCCCGCGATCAATTCGATCCTGTCGGCGTGGGCATCGGAAGATTCGATCGCGATGCTGGTCCGTGTGTTCAGGCGGATCGACACGGCGTCGGAGAGCGTCACGCGGCGCTGCTCTCCCGCCGCGGTGCGATAGTCCGCGGTCAGCTCGCCATAAGACGGCCAGAGACCGAGCGGAGGACGGGCAACCGCATAGGCACCCGCCACAGACGCCGCCATCAGGCCGCCAGCGATGAAGATACGCCGTCCGACCAACGCGGGCTGCGGCGGTTCCGACATTTCTTCGCGCAGCCGCACGCTGCGTCCGGCGGGCTCGAGATCTTTCCATAACCGACTGGCCGCCGCGAATGCCGCGGCGTGCGCCGCGCTCCGGTTGCGCCAGCGCCTGAGTTCGGCAGCGTCGGCGACGGTGGCATCGCCGGAAGTCAGGCGGCGGAGCCAGGCGACGGCCTGTCGATTGATCTCCTGCTCGTTCTGCCGATCTACCTCGATCATGGTCGTCTCATGTCGCACAACGCGATACGGCGGATCGCTGCGGATCCGCGCGCTGTCCCCCTTGCAGATAAGACGGCTCTCGACAGCTCAATCCGCATCATTTTCCTGGTTTTCCGGGGCGCTCGCCGCGACGGGCCAGGCAATATTCCGCGGCCCGCTGCAGCTCCTTCTCGGCCAGCCTCAGCGAGATGCCGAAACGGCGCGCGATTTCCTGCCGTGGCAGCTTTTCGATCCGTGCCGCAAGCAGAATCTCGCGGCGGCGCTTCGGCAGCTCCAACAAAATAGCCTCCAGCTGCCGCAGTTCGGAGCGCGCCTCGGCAACGCGCGCCGGATCGGGCGCCTCGTCGGGGACGTCGAGCAGGCTATCGATCTCGGCGGGCGCCAGATGGCGATGGTCCTCACCCTTCATGCGGTCGCGCGCGGCGTTCATGGCGACGCTGAGGATGTAACTGCGCGGGTTCTGGATATCGCCGAGTGTTTCCACGCGTGCAATTTTCACCCAGGCATCCTGGAGCGCATCGCCGGCCAGTTCAGGGGAGCCGAGACGTCGCGTCAGCCGGCCCTTGATTTCGTCATAGCGATCGATCAGGAAGCGGCGCAGGGCCGCGAGGGAGGTCTCCGTCATCGCGCTCCCCTCGCCGCGTGCGCGTCACACCCGGCCGCCGCACCGTCCGCTGCCGGAACGATCACGATGGTGAGGGGCTGAGCTAGACCCGTCGGGGGCGGCGCGCCGATGCGTAAACGGCGTAACTTCCGGTCGACCCCTTCGTTGAGAGCAGGCTCCCCTGCCCCGCTCAGTCGCTCGTAGCGCAACACGCCGCCTTCGGCGTCGATCCAGAAACGGGCGGCCACACGGTAAGTCCCCGGCCGCACATGCTCGTCAGCACACAGCGCCGCCCGCAACGCCGTTTGGACGCGCGCGTAATACTGGCCGATGTGAGGCGGCAACGATGGCTCCGGGGATGCCGGAATCGGCTGCAATATGTATGAGCCGCTGCTTTCATCGCGCGCCGAGAGTCCGGTCCCCTCCAGCAGGATTGCGAGGGCCGCATCCGCCGGCAGCCGGCCCCGAACCGCATTGGACCGCCGTCCGATCGCGAGCTTGCTGTGGTAAAGAACGTCGCGTCCCGAAATGCCGCCATAGGCTTCAAGCGCCGTTTCGAGCGCCTGCGCCGGAATGTCGAACTCCAGGCGCACCTCCTGCGCGCGAGCGGCGGATGTTGAGAAGAGTCCGCCGATGCCGAACAGCAACAAGCCGAACAGCCCTGCGCGCCGGGCCTGTGCGCTGACCGGCACCTGCAGCGGCAACACCTTTTCTCGCTCCGTCGATCTCGTCCCGTCAGGTGACCGTAAGCAGCGAGTGTTACAGTTCCATGGCAACGTCAGGCCGTAACCGTCCACAGCAGGATCGCGTAAAGGGCTGCCGACATGCGCGCAGGGAGCCGGATGGGTGGTCCGCCTCGGCCCTCAAAGGCGGCCGGGTTAGCGATTTGCGAAAGCGTGCGGCTGCCCGGCCTCAAGTGGCCCAAGCGCGGAACTGGTCCGCCCGGCGTCGGCACCCCGGCCCGGAGAGCCTCTCCTTCCCTGGCCATGCGCCTCGCAGCCGGCTTCTGATCCGAGGCCGGCCTAGAACTCGCGTCGCGGTGTCGACCGTGCCGACTAATGCGAGGTCGACAAATTCCTTCGCGATCGCGAAGTTCTTCTCACCAGCCCATCAGGCCACGGCGCAGACTGAACGACCAGCCGCCCTGCCTCGGAAAGCACTGGGACCGTCTCACAACACGATAGTCTCTCCTCGCCCGTTTCCGCGATGGACGGTCGCACAAAAACAGCGGGCGGCGGCCTTGGTGCATTGTCCTGTTTTCGGCCTTGGCAATTTGCACGAATGCTGCATCGCACCTTCATTCATCAGTACCATGATGATCGAAATCGCCGTCAGCGCGTAACGGGTTGCTCGGTAGACGAGACATTGGTCGGGCCGCGATCGTAATGAGCTGTCCGACAAACTTTCGACTTGATCGAGGTCTCCCGTTTAGAACTCCTCGAAGGAGTTGGTAGTTGCGCTTTGCGTGATGCCAACGACGGCCGGCAGCAGTCTGCAACGGGTAATCGATCGTGCGGCCCATCATTGCGGGTATCGCGCTCGTCACGTTGGAGGAACCGGAATGGACCAACGCGAAGTTCGCGCGGCGTGGGAGAAATTCGTCGAGCACGGCGCGCTGTCGGCTGAACTGAGGCCATCGGTCGCGGCCTCCTGGCAACGGTCTCGAAACCACAAGGTCATGACCGATCGCGCTCGGGCGCCGCTCGTCGCTGACGCCGAACTGTTTCGCCACCGCTCAAAACACGCTTCGCTTCGGCACGCCGCCCGTTGCGCCTTGCAGAACTCGAAGACCTTCCTCCGCGATGCAGGATCCATGATGATCTTGACCGACCCTACTGGGCTGGTCATCGACACCCAGGGGGACGCCAGAGTTATTGACGCTGGACGTGCGGTTCATCTGGAGCATGGCGGGCGCTGGAGCGAGGCCGATATCGGCACCAATGCGATCGGCGCGGCCATGGCGGAAGCAAGACCCGTTCAAATTCACGGCACGGAGCACTTCTGTACGGAGGTACAGCGCTGGACCTGCGCCGCGGTTCCGGTTCACGATCCGAGCGATGGCGAACTGCTCGGCGTGGTCGACATATCGGGCCCGGCGAGCACGTTCAATCCGCAGAGCCTGGCGCTGGCGGTTGCCGTGGGCCATCACGTCGAGAGTGCCCTCGCGCAATCGATCAAGCAGGATCAAGAGAGGCTACTGTATCATTTTCTTGCCAAGAAGTCGCTGTGGGTAAATGACGAGTACGTCGTGCTCGATCGTCGAGGCGCTGTACTTCATGCCACCGAGCGCGCGCTCGGCGCCATTCGCGATAACAGCCGCCGCCCGGGCGACGCCGCAACCCAATTCCTGAAGGCGCTTCCGTTCGAGGATTGGCCAGTCAGATTGAAGGAGTTCCTGCCGAATGCAAGCTTCGATCTCGTAGGCCATGGAGGCGCCGGCATCGGCGCGATCATCGTGCTGCACGCGAAGCGGCGGTCTGCCGCCGATCGCAGCGTCTCGACCTCGAGAACAGCGTTCGGTCTATGCGAGGACGGAATCTCAAGGCCGTGCCGGAACGTCCTGACACCACAACCGCGGGCCCATAAGGCGAACGAGAACGGCGGCTCGAGGTTCGTCGCTGAGGATTCGACCGTGCGCGCCATCGTGAAGCGCGTCGAAAGCGCGGCGGCGCGCCAGATGCCGATCCTGATCCGCGGAGAGACCGGGACCGGCAAGGAAGAGCTGGCGCGCCACGCCCACGCCGCCAGCGGCCGCACCGGCGCGTTTATTCCGATCAATTGCGCGGCCCTCCCCGAGAACCTGATCGAGGCCGAGCTGTTCGGTTATGCTGCCGGCGCGTTCACCGGCGCGCGGCGTGGCGGAGCGGCCGGACTGGTCAAAGAGGCTGATGGCGGCACGCTGTTTCTCGACGAGATCGGCGACATGCCGGTTGCGCTGCAAGGCGTACTGCTACGGCTGCTCGACGATTGGACAGTGCGGCCTGTTGGCGGACGCGGGTTCAAGGTCGATGTCTTCCTTGTCTCGGCGACAAATGCCGCCCTCGATCGCGCCGTTGCCGAGGGACGCTTTCGCTCCGACCTGCTCTATCGGCTCAATACCCTCGAGGTGAGGCTCCCGCGCCTGCGCGATCGCACTGATTTTGAAACTATCGCACGTCACCTGCTCCGAGCGATCGATTCCACCAGCAACATCACGGCGCTGGCCCTGGCCCGACTGGCGCCATGTCCCTGGCCGGGGAACATCCGCGAATTGCGCAACGTGCTGGCCCGCCTCACCCTTGGCGTGGCGAACGGCGCGATTGACGAGGCCTGCGTCGAAGCTGTCCTTGATCAAGTCCCGCCAACAGCGCCTGCATCACTTCACGACGTCCAGCGAGCCCGCATCCTGGCCGTTTATGCCGAAACCGCCGGAAACATCAGCGAGACCGCCAGGCGTGTTGGCGCATCGAGAAACACGATCTACCGTGCACTCGGGCAGAAGCGGCCATAGGACCGCCCGTATCGTCGCGATGTTTGGGCTCCGGTTCCGGCACGCGACGACGCAGCCTCCGACGACCAAATCCGCGACGGACGCGGGCGGCGACCGCGCCGTCCCGAACTCCTGGAATCCGATCTCACAATCGCTCTGCACCGCCGCCCAAGGCGGGCCCCGCAGTCGGGTCGTAATCATCGGGCTTCTTTGCAATCAAGGTCTGCGTCGTCAGAATCAGGCCGGCCACAGAGGCCGCGTTGCGAACTGCGCTGTAGCAGACCTTGACCGGGTCGACGATGCCGGCCTCGAACAGATCGACACACGTGCCGTTGCGCGCATCGAGACCGTTTCCGTTTGCGCCGCTCGCGACCTTCTTGACTTCCGCTTCAGCATTCAGGCCCGCATTTGCCGCGATGTAATAGAGCGGACGGCTCAGCGCGAGCTGCAGCAGTTCGGCGCCCTGTTTGGTGCTGCCCTTCAGCTCTTCGATCAGGCTGTCCAGTTTCGGCGCAACCTTCAGCAAGGCAACCCCGCCGCCCGGGACAATGCCCTCCTCGATCGCAGCGCGCGTTGCGTTGATCGCGTCCTCGATCAAATCGGTGCGCCGCTTTTGCTCCACCGGCGTCGCTCCGCCCGCGAGAATCATGGCCGTGCCGCCGGACAGTTTGGCAATCCGTTCCTGAAACTTGTCCCGCTCGATGTTTTCCGGCGCGGCATCATACTGCCGCATCACCTGCGCGCGACGGGCCGCGATTTTTTCCGGGTCGCCGCCGCCCGCCGTGATCAGGGTCTTGGAGGCCGATATCCGCACCTGGCGCGCGGAGCCGAGGTCGTGCAGTTCGGCCTTCTCCAGCCTGCCGCCAAGATCGACGGAAATCACGCGGCCGCCGGTGACGATGGCGATATCTTCCAGTATCGCCTTGCGCCAATGGCCGAACTCCGGCGGATGGATCGCAGCAACCTTGAAGTCATTCTTTTCGCGGCGCGCCAATAACTGCATGATCACCGATGGCGCGATCTCCTCCGCAATAATCAACAGCGGCCTGCCGCTTCGTTCGATCAGAGAAATCACGCCGGAGAGTTGCTCGCCGGTCTGGATCTTGTGATCGGTCATGAGAACGAACGGATTGTCGAGGACGACTTGCATCTTCTCCACATCCGTCACCATGTGATGCGAGAGATATCCGCGCTCGAACGCCATGCCTTCGACGACTTCCAGCGTCGTATGGACTGTGTTGCCATATTCGACGGCGACGATCCCGTGATCGCCGGCCCGCTCGAAGGCTTCCGCAACCATCTCTCCAAGCGACGCGTCGTTGGCGGCAATACTTGCAACGGCGCGCAGTCCGGAACGCCCCTGCAGCGCTGTCGCCGAACGTTTCAGCGACTCGATGGTCTTCGCGACGGCAAGCTCGAGTCCTTCGACCAGTTCGACCGGATTGGCGCCGGCCGCCAGACACTTCAGCCCATCCTGAACCAGGACGTCAGCGAGGACCGTCGCGGTGGTGGTGCCGTCGCCCGCCACGTCATTGGTCTGCTTCGAGACCTCGCGCAGAACCTGCGCCCCCATGTTCTCGAACGGGCATTCAAGCTCGATCTCGCTGGCGATGCTGACCCCATCGCGGGAGACGATCGGCGTCCCGATCGGCCGGTCCATGATCGCGTTCATTCCCTTCGGCCCCAGGGTACCGCGCACGGCCTTGGCAAGCTTGGCGACGCCCCGTCCCAGCGCGGCTCGCGCCGCTTCGTCATGCAGCATGATTTTCGGCATTGGATATCCTCATCCCTTCACCAGACCAAACGATCGCCGCCGGCGGTCACAGCCATCAGCGCTCGGATTGCGTCGCCGCCGATCCCGGCGAGGCTTGCGCCCTGGGCACGAAGGGCGTCTCGAGATCGAAACGCACCGAAAGCAGACCCCGGCACAGCGCGCCGTTGAATTCGGCATTCACCCCGACACGGCGCAGCCGGGAGACATAAGTGGCAAAATCATCGGGCCTGAGCTGCGCACCAGCGGCGTCGACGAAGGCCGGCGCATCGGCCTCGGCGGCCCCGACGACCGCCCGTCGCTCGAGATAGCGGCGCACCAGCTTTTCGCCGTCGTCGTCAAGCGGAAGGCAAGCAAGTTCCCGGAGCGTCAGCGAGACGATCGCTTCAGGCGGGTGGCCCATACAGGCGAGATGATTGAGCAATGCGACCTGCCGGCGCTGAAACGCCTTGACGAGGAACGTCTGGCGCAGATCGTCAAGGCTGCCGTCAGCCTCGGCACCAAAGGTCTCCTGAAACGAGAGACCGCTGGCGAGACCGGCATTGATCTTGTCGGCGTACATGTGCTCGCCAAGGACCACGCTGACGCCTTCAACCCAATCAAGCGCACTCAAGGCCCGGCGCATGTCGTCAGCCATCAGGAACGAGAAATTTGCCGCGCACCAATAGGTTGGTAGACGGAATTCGATGTGAACACGGTTCATCGCATCCACGTCGGCCCTGGCGATGAAATTCAGGTCGACCACGGATTCGTCCAGCTCCGGATCCGTCACGCCCTGCAGGCAAGCCCACACTTGGGCTTGCCGCTCCTGGCGCTGCGGTTCCGCGAACCGCCTGTCGTCAATTCGCCGGTCATGCTCCGGCACGTCGTTTTCGGCGCGCTCGCTCATGGCGTTCACAACGGCGCGTGCACGGCTTCCGGGAGATGGGCGTATCCACCGCCTGCCCTGATCTTCTTCTTCTGGGCATCGACGTCGATTCCATAGAGCCGCGCCGCATTGAGACCCAGAATCTTGATCTTGTTCTCCATCGTCAAGACCGAGCCTGTCTCCTTGGTGATGTCGGCCGGAATCTCAAAAGCCATGAACTTGTCGATCAGCCATTTCGGCGTCCAGATGCCGTAATCGCTGCCATAGAGAATCTTGTCCGGTCCGACCCAGAACAGCAGCTCCGAGATGACGTGGGCGAAATATCCGGGACGCGTATGGATGAAGGGCAACGCCACCGCCAAGCCCGCGTAAACGTTGGTTTCCTGGGTCGCGATCCAGCAGAAATCGTCCAGCCGCGGCAGGCCGCAATGCTCGACGATGAAGTTCAGATCCTGGAACGACGTGGCGCAGTCGTCGATGTCGGCCACATCGAATGCGTCACGGTTGAGCGGGATGATGGTTGGCCCCTTGTGGACGTGGATATTCTTGATCCCAAGCTTTTGCGCCGCCTCGAGATACTGATAGGACGGCTTGTCGCTCAGCTTGTACCCCTTGGATTCGCCGCGCCATTCGGCGGTGTAGAGCTTGACGCCCTTGATCTTGTACTTTTCGGACAGCTCGTGCAGATGCTCCAGGCCCTTGTTGCCGTCACGCGGATCGAAAGCGCCGTTCAGGATGAAGCGATCGGGATGGCTCTTCTTCATCGCCGAATTGCGCTCGGTGGTGTTGAAGCCGTTCTTGTAGAAATCGGTCAGGTAGGTCGGCTGCAAGATCGCCATATCGTCATAGCCGGTGACGAACAGGTCATCGAACATCGTCTTGGCGTCGTATTTCTCGAACTTTTCCTTCTCCCACTTCTCCGACGGCGGACTGAGGTTTGAATGATACGCATAGAAACAATCGATGAATTGCTTGCCGTGAACGTTCTTCTGGTTCGCCGGGCTTCCGTCCCAAAAGTGCGTATGCCCATCGATCACGAAAATCTCTTCGCCCGTGGCGGTCCTGTACATAGCGATTCCTCCCGAACTGATCATTTTTTTTGAGGCTCGCCATTGGCGAAGCCGGGATTGGCCCTGGCCGGCCTGCTGACCGGCCAGGCGTTAGTTCGCGGTTGTCGTCAAGAGATGTATTTCATGGCTTCGTTCATGTCGCCGAATAGCACCACGGTATTGTCGTCCGTCATCACCATGCGCCCGTAATGAGTCGAGGTTGATATCTCGAACAGGTAAGGCGTCATGGTACGCCCAAGCTCTTCCGAGATTTCGTCCATCTTGAATTCCATCGTTCCGATCCCGTCGATCCGGATCATCGCCGGCATATACGTCACCGTGATATGTTCATGCCGGCTCATGACGTCCGCGATGGCGCGGGCTTCGACGCTGTCATTCATCGTGACACCGCACTGATGCGATACCGTGTCTTCGAACTTGATGTCCTTCATCGATTTGAAGATGTTGTCTTCGTGCAGCATATCGCGCTCCTTGAGAAACTGAGGTTTGGATGTCGGGCCGGTTATGATGCGAAATTGGCCGGAACGGTCAGGCCAAGCTCCCTGGCGATGCCCTTGATCCGGTTTTTGGCGTGGCTCAAGGCATCTGCGAAGGTTGCGACCTTGACCCGCGGCTGTGACCAGATCGGCTGCAAGCGATTGGCCGCGTCCAGAGCGAGTTCGCCGTGCTTGGCAAGCCACTTGTTGAACAACGCGATATTCTGCGTCCCGTACGTGGGATCGGCGCCGAGGATATGGAACAGCTCGACCGTATTGGCGAGATTACGCTCGTAGTCGGCTTCCGCGGCCGAAACCACGGCCGGGGTGATGAAGTCGCCCTGGGCCGCCGCGGCCTGCATCAGGAACCCGGAACGGAACAGTTCGCCGACCAGCGGTTCGAACACCACATTTGTCGCGAAATATTGCTCGAGATAATCGTTCGAACCCATGACCGACTCGATCGATTTGCGTACGCCCTGCCAGATCGGATCATCGAGCCAGTGCTTCTTGCCCTCGCCGATGTCGAAGCCGGGAAGATCGAGCCCGATTTCGCTGAGATAGAGCGTGATATCCTGGGCAAACCGCAGCTTGTACGACGAGTTGGTCAGGATCGCGTTGTTGACCATTTGCGTATAGCCGTAGCGCTGCGCCTGCATGGTCGAGGTGCCAAGGCCGAACTCGGCATGCTTATATGCGCCGAGATGATTCTGCAGGACCTTCACCCAAGCGGCGTCGAATCGCGCCGGTGCGCCGGACTTCCTGCCGTTCTCGATGGTGTTCTGCACCATGCCGCAGATCGTCGATTGCCGCTGGTAGTGCGTGCGCTCCCATTCCTGATCGACGGCGCGGAATTTGTGCCAGTTGGAGCTCTTCGCCGCCGTCCAGTCCTTGCTATAGGTGGGCGTCCCATCCGGAAAGGAGATGATCCAGTCCTGCAGGAGATAGCGCTCCGGATCGGGCTGAACATCGACCGTCATGTCTTCATAGTGAGTGGCCTTCCGGCCCTTCGGCTCGAAATAATTGTATTTGCGGCTGTCGGAGCCAGGGAATACCGCGGCTCCCGCGGCTCCAGACTTGACGGCTGCCGGCTTAACGGCGGTTCTGCCTGTTTGGACGCTCATGAAGACCCTCCCTGTTGCTGTTTCGTTGCGACGAATTGCTCAACGCCGTCATCGCACCGCCGGCGTAAATTTGTCGAAATAGATATGCTCGGGCTCCACGCCGTTGCCCTGCAGGACCGGCAGCACGGCATCGATCATCGGTGTCGGACCGCAGGCGTAGGCGTCGATCGAACCAGCCAGCTTCCCTTCGCGCAAATGGCGCGACACGACCTCATGGACAAATCCGGTTTCGCCGTCCCAATTGTCGCCGGACGCTGCATGCGACAGCGCCGGGATGAATTTGAAATCCTCGAGCTGCGCCCCGATCGCGGACAATTCGTCGAGATAAAACAGATCCGCGCGCGTTCGCGCTCCGTAGAAGAAACGCACCGGCCGCTGTTCCCCGCTCGCAATGTGATCGGCCAGAATGGACCAGAGCGGCGACATGCCCGAGCCGCCGCCGATCAACAGCATCGGGCCCGGTCTCTCCTCGCGCCGGAAACAGGTGCCGTAAGGACCCTTTACGGTCACGGCGTCCCCCTCGGTGAGCCCGCCATCCAGCTGCGACGAAAACGCGCCGTCGGGATATTTCTTGATGATGAAGCGGAGATTCGGGCCATCGCTCGGCGCGTTCGCCATCGAGAAAGCCCGGGTTATCCCACCGTCCCCAATTGTCAGGTCGACGTACTGGCCCGCCCAGAATTTCATCGGGTTCTCAATTTCGATCTCCAGCAGTCGGATGTCCGAGGTCAGCGCGGTGATCGCCACGATGCGCCCCGCAAACGATTTGACGGCGATCGAGCGGCTTAGCAAATCCTCGTCGTAATTGAGCAACTCGAAACTGACATCGCTATAGGCGTGCGTTCGGCATAGCAGGACGTGGCCGGTCGCGCTCTCATAGTCGGGCAGCGCAAACGTCGAGTATTTCAACAGCTCGATGTCGCCGTCGACAAGCTTCGATTTGCAGCTTCCGCATTGGCCTTCCTTGCAACCGTGCATCAGCGAGATGCCTTGCCGAAACGCGGCGTTCAGCACGGTTTCGCCTTCCTCCACTTCCATTTCGACGCCGACAGGCTCGAACCGAACCTTGTGAACTTGAGCGTCGGACATCATGCGTGCCTCACCGTCTCAGCGAATGGATGGTCGATCACGGCGTGTTGGTCTTCGGGAGAAGGGGCCGCCGAGACGGCCCCTTCCCTTTCGCAGTCAGTGGCAGGGATTGATCTTGAAGCCCTTGCGATACTCGGCCACTGCGACTTCGCGCTCGATTGGCGACAGTGCCCGGAAGCCCCTGAGCGGGCTGCCAAGCTGATGGCCGCGGACGTGATCCAGCGTCCACATGTCTTCCGCGTCGAAGCGCAGATGCGGCTGGGCAATCAGCGTCTTGCCGTCCGGGCGGACAAAGCCGAGATCCTTGATGGCGTCAGCGATATCCCAGCCGTGATAGCAGTCTTCCCATTCGCGGCGACCGCTGAAGCGGCCCATTGCCGGCGTCGCGCGGCCTTCATACTCGGCGGCGAACGCCACCTTGTGGGTCCAGCGGCACCCTTCCGAGCAATAGGTGTACATCTTGCCGTCGACCTCGTCGCAGACGAAGTCCTCCCGGATCAGGCAAGGTACCATGCAGCTCCAGCACCGGTGCGGATAGACGTAGCCGACGTCGGTGTTGAAGAGGATATTTGTCTCGCCTGGCACGCTCAGCTTCGCATGCCACTTCCAGAAGTCGCCGAACTCGGCGTACCAGCCCGGATATTTGTGCTCGAACCACTCGAAGTCCTTTTCGGTCTGGGCTTCGATCCGCCAGAAATTCGCCGACCAACCGACCGTGAAGAACTGCGCGGTCTTGTGGACGTAATTCTTCTTGACGATGCGGTCCCATGCGGCGGCGACGTCGTCGTGGTGGATCTTGATGCCGTACTTCTCGAGCGGCAGCATGTAGGTGCGATAGTAGTCCTCGTAGATCCAGCGATGCCACAGCTCGGCGTAGGACTCCTTGTTCTTGTCGCGGTTCGTCGTTCCGTACTCGATGAACGTTCCAATCGCCGCGTCGACGATCGCGTGGTTCTGCCAGAACGCGTATTTCAGATCGCGCTCGAGCAACTGATGGTTCGATGGATCGTTGATCATCGCCATCAGCATCGAATGACCGTTGCCGATATGGCGCGATTCGTCCGACTGCACGGACAGGAACACGGTCGGCAACGCGTAGTCGCCGTTGCGCGCGGCTTCCGACGGCATCGCCACGAACAACGTATTGGTGAACGCGGTCTCGGCGACAACGGTCAGATAGACATTCGCGGCGGTAATGGCATCACCGGTCAGGAAGCCTTCGGCGAACTGCCGCCCGATCGTGGTGGCGTAACACTTGCCGAATGCGGCTTCGGTAATATCGAAACCGGCCGGATCAATATAGTTCTCCATGTACCACTTTTTGAGGTTCATCTGGATCGTCGAGTGGCGAAACTCGTCGACCATCTGCATGGTAAAGCCGGTACGAAGTTCCTCGCCCGGCGCCAGCCTGCCGACCATCGCCATCGAACGCGCCGCTGAGATTTCCGGGAACGGAATGATGGCCAGGAACAGCTTCATCCATTCCACCCAGCGCGGCTCGACGTTGCGGAACATGTCGCCGCGCAGCGCCGCGTCCAGTGCGCCGTAGACGCGGTTGTCTTTTTCCTCTTGCATCGGGAAGTACGACCGAAGCACCTGCTTCATCGGATCGCGCGGCGTCTTCGAGATCTTGTAGTCAGTCGGGAACGTCATTGCTTCCTGCACGTAACTTGGCGTCCAGCCAAGATCCGCGACGCGGTTGGCAGCCTCAGCGATGCTGATGCCTTTCTGAGACGTTATCTTGTTGAGCGTCAGACCTACAGACATCTACTTCTCCTTTGAATGTTGCGTCAGCTTCTGCATTCAGGGTCTTTATCGTCAGATCGAAAGACGTCATGCCCGCCTCGCGATCGTTTCTCCTTGGAAATCCGCCTCTGACCTATGAACTTTGATTCCTCTAAATTGACTTTGATTCCCGAAATCCAGTTTTCAGTTCAGCCGGGTCGGTCGGCACTCGCCACCTCACCGCTTCCGGTGCCGCCCTTGACGAGCGGCCGATCCTCGGCGATGAATTTCGCCGCCAGCACCAGCGTGCCGATGGCAAACTCCTTGCCGTGCCTCGCGATCATCCCTTCGGCCACTTCAGCGACCTGAGCGAAGAAGGCATCCTTCGACTTGTCTTCGTCGCTCAGTTCGGATTGCGCCGACGCAGCCGGGCCGCGCCCGGCCGACATCCTCGATGCAGCCGCTTTGGCTTTCTCCAGATCAATCTTGCCTGCATCGGCATTTCTCATCACGCGTGTCCCGAACGCTTGTGTTCATCGTCTGACGGGCTGCTATCGAATCTCAGCAATGCGGCATTGAGCCACTCGCGCTCGGCGACGAGACGAGCATGCTCGGTCTGCAGGTCGGACAGCCGCCTCGACACCCTTTCCAATTCGTCTTGGGCCGCGCGCCCGCCGTCGCGCGCGACATCGCGCTTCGCGCACTCCAATTCGATCTCGGTGCCGCCCCGCGCGCTCTCGTTCCGAAGTTGCATTTCGTTGTTGCGAATGATGCCCTCGATCAGCTTGTGACGGGCAATCACCTGATCCCGCGCGCGCTCTCGCTCGGCCGCGTCCTCATCGGCGATTTGTGGCCCGCGTCGGCTGGGGTCTACCACTCGCATTGCCCTCGTTCGATCATCCGGACTGCAACTGAACATCTGGCTGGTCATGTACTACGGGACCAGAACCGCGCGCCCATGGATACGCCCGTTGTGCAGGTCGTGCAGCGCATCGTTGGCTTCGCTGAGCTTGTATTCCCTGGTGTGGAGCTTCACTAAGCCCCGATCCGCCAGCGCCATCAGCTCGACCAGCTCGGCATAGGTACCGACGAGATTGCCAACGATGGTCTTCTCCGTCGTGATCATGTCGATGGTTGGCAGATCGATCTTGCCGCCGTAACCGACGATATAATAGAAGCCCCCATTCGCGGTCATCGCCAGCCCCTTGGCGATCGCGTCGCCCTCCCCGACAAAATCGATGACGGCCTCCGCTCCGCGTCCGCCGGTCAGCGCCAGCACGGCCTCAACTTCTCCGGCATCGGCCTTCACGAGATGGTGCGCGCCGCATGTCTTGGCGAGTTCGAGCGATGCATCGGAGCGGTCGACGACAATGATCTCCGCCGCGCAAAGTGCAGCCAGAACCTGAATTCCTATGTGACCGAGCCCACCGGCGCCAATCACCACCGCGTACTCGCCCGGCAGCAAATGACGCGAGGCTTTCTTGGCAGCGCGGTAGGCGGTCAGCCCGGCGTCGGTATAGGGAGCGACGTCTTTTGGCGCGAGCGACTTCGGCAGCTTGATCAGGGAGCGCTGACCCGTGAGCAGATATTGCGCGTAGCCGCCGTTGGCATTGATGCCGGGAAACGAACTGTCAAATGCGTGCATGTCGTCGCCGCGCCGGCAAGCCAGGCAATGACCACTTGTCACCAGCGGATGGCAGATGACGCTGTCGCCGACCTTGACGCCCTCGACCCCGGGGCCTACGGCTTCGACCCAGCCGGCATTCTCGTGTCCCATGATGTAGGGAAGCTTGACGTCAACCTTGCTCCGCCAGATGCCTTCGACGATGTGCAGGTCGGTACGACAGACACCGGCGCCGCCGATGCGAACGATGACGTCCATCGGGCGCGAGATCTTGGGGTCCGTTACATTCTCGTATCTGACAAACTCCTTCGCCGTCAGCTTTTCATCGAAGTCATGGAGAACTGCGGCTTTCATCGATCTCTCCCCGGAGCAATTTTTTTCTCTCGAAGTCGCAGGCGCGAATTCGTGGATATCAAGAGATCAGCAAGAGCTGTGCCAGTGCCCTAACAAGCTGATGTCTTTGACTTTCTGATCAGCTCGGGAAATGCCCTTCGGTCCGCGGCGGAGCAATCATCATTGCAAAACTGTTCCGTCTCGGAACAGTTTTTACGGCACCGACGTCACGTCGAAGTTGCGCGAGCAAATTTGGATTTTGTCTGGATTGGATTATGATGAGCGAAACAGCCGGCAGGAAAAGCAAGTCGCGAACCGGCTTTGACAAGAGGAAATCGCCGAGCCACCGTCCAGGGAGGAGGGATAATGCTGCCTGCCAACCGGCGCATCGAGAATGCGTGGATGCGGCTCGAACAGCAGGGCGCTCCCCCGACGGAGCTTTTATCGGCTGATATCTACGACAGTTGGATGCGTTGCATTTCGCACGGCCTCGACACCTTGCGCCCGCCCTCGCCGGAATTCGTCAGCCCTGCTGTCCTTCGCCAGGAGCAGCAGCGCTGCTCGCTCGTACGCGGCCTTGCGCTTGCGGAGATGCACACGCTGCATCAGCAGATCGCCGGGTCCAATTTCATGATCGCTTTTGCGACCGCCGAAGGACTGCTGCTCGACATCATATCCGACTCCAGCTTCAGCGACGCCTCGGACGCAGCCTGCATTCGTGCGGGCGCCGTCTGGACGGAGAATGTCTGTGGCACCAACGGGCTTGGGACGGCGGCTTACCTCAAGAGACCGATCGTCGTCCACGGGCGGGAGCATTTTTTTGCCCGCTACAACAATCTGACCTGCGTGGCGGCACCGATCTTCGCGCCCGACGGGGATCTGGCCGGAATACTGGATGCCTCGTCCGATTGCATGTCGCGGCAGGCACATACACAAGCGCTTGTCGCGATGGCGGCGACGCAGATCGAGAACGGACTGTTCCGCGAAAGGCATCGCGGCGACATATTGGTCGCCTTCCACAATCGCGGCGAATATCTGCACACGTTGAGTGCGGGCCTACTGGCTGTCGACAATGAAGGCAGGATCCTTGCGGCAAACCGCGCGGCGCGCGTCTTGCTGCACGGATTGCCCGCGTCGGCGGGGCGGATGTTTGGCGATGTCTTCCGCGCGAAGTTCGGCGCCTTCGTCGACGAGGGGCGACGCCAGGAGCGACAGCGACTCGAGGACGAAGTCGGAAGCCAATTTGTTGCGACAATCGAGAACACCCGCCAATTCCCGATGATGCAAAGGACCACGGCGACGAGGTCGCCTCCGCAAGCAAAGCCGACGCTGCCAAAGGCAATTCCGGCTCAATTCGTCTCCGCGGATCCGACGATCGCCGGAATCCTGCGCCGGGTGGAGATCGCTGCGGCGCGCAAAATGCCCATCCTGATTCGTGGCCAGACCGGAACTGGAAAGGAACAGATGGCGCGTCACGCACATGCGGCGAGCCGCCGCACCGGCGCGTTCGTTGCCGTCAATTGCGCCGCGCTTCCCGACAGCCTGATCGAAGCCGAACTGTTCGGGTATTCGGAAGGTGCTTTCACCGGAGCTAGGAAGGGCGGCTCGCCGGGACTGTTCCGGGAGGCCGACGGAGGCACTATCTTCCTCGACGAGATCGGCGACATGCGGGTGGCATTGCAGGCGGTTCTGCTGCGGTTTCTCGACGACTGGACCGTGCGACCGGTAGGAGGCAGCAAGCGCGAGGTGGACGTTCTGCTGGTCTCGGCCACCAATGCCGATCTCGACGATGCCATCGCCAAGGCCCGGTTCAGATCTGACCTGCTGTTTCGCCTCAACACGCTCGAGGTGACGTTGCTGCCGCTGCGCGAGCGCACCGATTTCGCCGAGATCGCCCGCCATCTGATGGAGAAGATCGATCCGGCAGTGGAGCTGACCCAAGGCGCGATCGATCGTCTGGCTGAACTGGATTGGGACGGCAACATCCGCGAATTGCGGAATGTTCTTGCGCGGATTTCACTGAGCGAAGCGGGCAATGAGATTGACGAGGCTGCCGTCGAGTCTGTCGTCGGGCCGATCTGCCGTGCGCGGCCGGGAGCGAAGACGTTGCTGCACGACGCAGACAGGCGCGATCTGCACGAGATCCAGCGCGCGCATGTGCTGAGTGCCTACGCGGAAACTGGCAACAACATCAGCAAGACCGCGCGCCGGCTGGGCGTCTCGCGCAACACGGTTTATCGGGCCCTTCGCGGCAGGGAGATCTGATCTCCGGTACCCAATGGGCTGGCCTGCGCGCGAAAAGGAATCCCGCGACCACGCATATGATCCACGATGCTTCCACAGGGGCGCCGCAATGTTCGAACCGGAAAACAGTCTCGAAGCGCTGATGCAGGCCGCGGGGAAAGATCCCGGCGTTGCGCCCACATTCTATCGCGCATTGCTCGCAACCGAGATCTACGTTCTGTCCCCTGAAACACCGATGCAGCCAGGCCGGCGCCGCTCGCTGAAATTCCAGGAGAAGATCAACATCGCATCGGTCGAATTCCAGGGCATGACGTGGCTTCCCGCCTTCACCTCGAAGAAGCGCATCTCCGACTACGTCAAGGAGCCGGAAACTTGTCTCGGCGCGGCGGCGCGCGATCTGTTCGAGATGCTCCCCGACGCGAATTTCTGGCTTAACCCGTTGTCGGAATGCCAGAAGCCGCTGCCTGCCACCGAAATCGCGCTCCTGATGAGCGGCAAGATTTTTGAAACACTGCGAAGAGCTTGCGATTGAGCGAGATCAACACCAAGCAATCGACGCGCTACGATATGGCCGAACCTTGCACCGCCATACCCACGTCTCTTCGATGGACTGCTTGAGAGACGGCGGATCCGAGCCCCGCCGATTTGTACGCTGAACCACGCCGTTGCCCTCTCACGAGTAAACCGAAGTTTTCCTGACCGCGGCCGTGGTTTGAATGCAGATCCGACGATCAAGCAGCCATGCCGGAGTAAGCGAGAAATCAAACCCTAGGAGGCTGGTGCAAGAATGAGGCTGGTGCCAGAATAGTGACATTGTCGGGAGTGACGTCACGGGCAGGGAAAAAATCCCGTCGTATCAACGGCCTACGTCCTATTGGTGCGCTCGGAGGGACTCGAACCCCCACGATTTTACTCACTGCCACCTCAAGGCAGCGCGTCTACCAATTCCGCCACGAGCGCTTGGGATCCCGGCCGAGGGACTGGCGTCCGCCGGATCGACGGCGCCGATGTAACAAATCGCCGATGGGGCGACAAGGAAGTTTTGCGCCCCGATAACTATCTGACATCAGGGGATTTCGGCAGCATCCGCTTGACTTCGACGGCGATCCGGTTGCGATCCACCAGCACGACGCCGGAGGCCACCGGCAGGTTGTTGGCGAGGATCTTGACCTCGTCCGCCTCGGTGGCGTCCAGCTCGATGATGGCGCCGCGGGACAGCCGCATCACCTGGTGGATGGGCATGGACGTGGTGCCGAGCACCACCATGAGGTCGACGCTGACTTTATCGAGGGTGGCCACTGCGAAACCGCCAAGGGGGGACTAGATGGGTATGGTTCCACCTGACCACGTTATGGTTAGCCAATGGTTAATGATCGCCAAGACCTTGATTTGACGACGTTTGCGCGCCCCCCGCGCGGCGGCGGCGAGGTGGAGTGGCGAATCTCCGACGGCCCGATCCCCTACCCCGATGCCCTGGCGGAAATGGAGGCGCGCGTGGCTGCGATCGCGGACGGCAAGGCGGGCGAACAGGTCTGGCTGCTGGAGCATCCGCCGCTCTACACCTCCGGGACCAGCGGCAAGGATTCCGACCTGCTCGACCCGCGCTTTCCGCTGTTCAACACCGGCCGCGGCGGTCAGGTCACTTATCACGGCCCCGGCCAGCGGGTGGCCTATGTCATGCTCGACCTGAAGCGGCGGCGGCCGGACGTTCGCGCCTATGTCGCGGGTCTCGAAGAATGGACCATCCGCACCCTCGACGCCTTCAACGTGCGCGGCGAGCGCCGCGAGGACCGCGTCGGCGTCTGGGTGCGGCGGCCCGACAAGGGGGCCGGCCACGAGGACAAGATCGCGGCGATCGGCGTCCGGCTCCGCCGCTGGGTCTCGTTCCACGGCATCGCCCTCAATGTCGAGCCGGAGCTGTCGCATTTTGCCGCGATCGTGCCCTGTGGCGTCGTCGATCCGCGCTACGGCGTGACGTCGCTGGTGGATCTCGGCCTGCCGGTCACGATGGCGGATGTCGACGTCGCGCTGCGGCGGACCTTCGAAGAGGTGTTCGGCGCAACAGCGGCGCCGTTGCCGGAGACGATGCCCTGACGGCCGTCAACATTCGCTTTGAGAAAATCCACGAAGGCGCGAACCCGCGGGATGTTCTGCCGCCCGGGCAGGATCAGTGCCTTGATCGGCTGCGGGTCGGGATCGTGACAGTGCGTCAGCACCGGCACCAGCCGGCCTTCCTTCACGGCCGCCTCTCCGAGAAAGTCGCCAAATCGAACCAGGCCGGCGCCCGACAAAGCGAGGTTGAGGAGGAAATCGGCGCTATCGGAGCGGACCGATCCCCTCACGGGCACCATGATCCGCTTGCCCTGCTCGAACATCGGCCACTGCACCAGGCGCGTGAAGCCGGTGAGCTGCAGGCAATCATGACCGGCGAGATCGGCCGGCGTCTCGGGAACGCCGCGGCGCGCCAGATAATCCGGGCTGCCGGCGATGACGCGGCTTACTTCGCCGAGGCTGACCGCAATCAGCCCGCTGTCGCCCAGCGGACCAACCCGGATCGTGACGTCGACCTGGTCGGCGATCGGATCGATGCGATAATCGCTCACCGAAAGATCGACGGTGATGTCGGGGAATTTTTCCAGGAATGCCGGCAGCAGAAGTGCGAGCCGGTGCCGAGCGAATGCCGTGCCGGTGTTGACCCTGAGATGGCCGCGGGGGCGGCCATGGATCGAGGCGACGTCCGCTTCGGCGGCCTCGATCGCAGCAAGAATTCCCCTGGCGTGAACAAGGAACGCTTCGCCCTCCTGCGTCAACACCAGCCGCCGCGTCGTCCGGTGCAGAAGCGCAGCCCCGAGGCGGCGCTCCAGCCGGCTCACGATGCGGGAGACGCCCGAGGCGGTCAGATCCAGTTCGGCGCCAACGGCCGCAAAGCTTCCGAGATCGACGGTGCGGACGAAGACGGCGAGATCCGGCGGGTGCGCATTCATGACTTGCAGGCACGGGTGAATGTCAATTACAGACATTTATATCGCATGTCAGCACGAATAGCAGGGAGCTCCCAACCAGCGGAGACCACCCATGCCCCTTTCCCGCCTGTCCGTCCCTGTCCATCTGCCGCCGTCCCGTATTCGCGCGCTGGCGGATGCCGTCCACGAAAGCCTGGTCGAGACCTGCGGCGTCGAGCCCCACAACCGGTTTCAACTGGTCTCGACCTACACGCCGCGGACGATGTTCATCGATCCGACCTACGGCGACGTGAAGCGAACGCCGGACGGATCGATCATCGAGATTCTGCTGCTCGAGGGTCGCTCGGCCGAGCAGAAGCGAAACTTGTTCCGCCGGATCGCCGAGCGTGCCGCCGACGCCGGGTTTGCCGGCGACGACGTCATGATCGCGCTGATCGAGAATGTGCCCGACAACTGGTCGCTCGGCCGGGGGATTGCGTTCAGCGGACATCACCTGGACACGACGGCCGCATCCGCGTCGCCGCGCTGAACAGGACATCCAGGCGGCGCCGCGAGCGCCGTCTGGACATCTCGAAGTGTCAGGCTGCAGCCGGCTGCAAAGATACTTCCAGCTTGCCGGCGATGTAACGGCGCTCCTGCGTCAGCCCGCCGAACCCGTAGGCGTCGCCCTTGACCTCGTCGACATGGGCGTAGCTCTCCTCGTGCAGCGGCCCGAGCAACTCGCCCATGCGCCGGAACAAGGCCGCCAGATAGGCCGCCTTCTCGTCTTTCGTGTTGGTGCCCTCGCTGACATGGACATCGAGCCAGAAGCTGGCGAGGCTCTGCTCGGCCAGCGATTTTCCGCCCGCGAACCAGTCGGCGGCATCGACCGACTTGACGATCACGGCGGTGACCTTGGGATCCTTGCGCAGGATCCGCGCGGTGAGTTCGCTGACGGCGGAGGCGATTTCGGCTTTCAGCGACGGCGCCTTGCGGATGCTGGAATAGCTGACGGATATGAGCGGCATGGTCGTTCTCCTCGGGTGAGGCGCATCGGTAAGCGCGCCAGCAGCGATGTAGACCCGCCCGCATCATTCTGGTATCTTATCAAACTGTATAACAGTGATAACCATCAATGATGATGCGATGAGCACGCTGGACATCGACACGGTGCGCGCCTTCCTGCTGGTCGCCGAGTTGCGGGGTTTTACCCGCGCCGCCGAGGCGCTCGGCGCCACGCAGGCCGCTATCAGCATGAAGCTGCAGCGGCTGGAGGGCGTGCTCGGCAAACGGCTGGTCGAGCGTTCGCCGCGGGCGGTGGCGTTGACGGCGCAGGGCGCGGCGTTCCTGCCCCAGGCCCGCGCGCTGATCGAGGCCCATGACCGCGCGCTGGCAGGCGAAGCGCCGGTGCGCCAGACCTTGTCGCTCGGCATCTCCGATCATGCCACGGGACCGGAACTGGTGCCCCTGCTGGAGCGGCTGCACGCGGTCTCGTCGCAACTGGCGCTGTCGGTGACGATCGGCTTTTCGCGCGAGATCCTCGATGCCTATGATTCCGGCGAATTCGACGCCGTGCTGGTGCGACAGGAAGGCAGCCGCCGCGGCGGCGAAAAACTGGCGCAGGATGCGTTCGGCTGGTTTGCCGCCAAGCGCCTGGACTGGCGCCGCGGCGAGACGCTGCCGCTGGCGACACTGGCGCCGCCCTGCGGGGTCCGCGCCCTCGCCATCCGCGCGCTCGACAAGGCCGGCATTGCCTGGCGCGAGCGCTTTGTCGGCGGCGGGGTTTCCGCCGTGGTCGCCGCCGCGGCGGCTGGCCTCGCCGTCGCGCCACTGGCCCGGCGGATCGCGCCGCCGAACCTCATCGATATCGGCCCGGCCGAGGCGCTGCCCCGGCTTGCCATGTCGAAGGTAATGCTGCACTCCAAGGTCAGTGATCCCGCCAAGCGGGCGGCTTTGCGGGGGTTAACGGCCACTTTTCGGAGCCTCGCAGGGTCATCTGGAGGGTCTGTCGAATAATGCGGCAGTTTCGGGAACTAGTGTCCAAGTCGTGCGTTTGCGCCTGTTATGAGGGCAGTCGGTCGAATGGTCAGGCACGATCCGCAGCAGCAAAAAGACCTTCTCGAAACCGAACGCAGCTTCCGACTTCTGGTTGAAGGCGTCGTCGACTACGCGCTCTACATGCTGGACCCCAATGGCGTGGTGACGAGCTGGAACATCGGGGGCCAGCGCATCAAGGGCTACGCGCCCGACGAAATCATCGGAAAACACTTTTCCAGTTTCTATACCGAAACCGACCGCGCCAACGGCAAGCCGCAACGCGCCTTGCAGATCGCGCGTGAACAAAACCGCTATGAGGACGAGGGCTGGCGCGTCCGCAGGGACGGCACCTTCTTCTGGGCCAGCGTGGTCATCGACCCCATCTACGAGAATGGCAATCTGGTCGGCTTCGCCAAGATCACCCGCGACATCACCGAACGCCGCGAGGCGCAGCTCAAGCTCGAGCAGATGCAGCGGCAGCTCGCGGAATCGCAGAAGCTCGACGCGCTGGGCCAGCTCACCGGCGGCGTCGCGCATGATTTCAACAACCTCCTGATGGTCATCAGCGGCAGTCTCCACATCCTGCGAAAGTCGATCGGCGACGATCCGAGATCGCGACGGGCGCTGGCGGCGATCGACGGCGCGACCAGGCGCGGCGCCTCGCTCACCAGCCAGTTGCTGACCTTCGCCCGACGGCAGAGCGTCAACCCGGAGGCCGTCGACGTCGCCCAGCATATCGAGATGGTGCGCGGCGTCCTCGACGTCGGCGTCGGCAGCGCCGTTTCGCTCCGATTCGACATCGCGACCGGCCTTGGGCTTGTCATGGTCGACGTCGCCGAATTCGAGACGGCGCTGGTCAATCTCGTCATCAATGCGCGCGACGCCATGGCCGGCAGCGGCGTCATCACGATCGCGGCGCGCCACGACGACGACGGAAAGCATGTCGCGATCTCGGTCGAGGATACCGGCGCCGGCATCGCCCCCGACATCCTCAACAAGATCTTCGACCCCTTCTTCACCACCAAGCCGATCGGCAAGGGCACCGGTCTGGGATTGTCGCAGGTTCATGGCTTCGCCCACCAGGCCGGCGGCACGGTCAAGGTAGCGAGCGAACTCGGCCGGGGCACCAGGATCACCATCCTGCTGCCGCGCCGGGAGAATGTCCCCGTGGTGAAGGAAGTCGCGCGCGCCGACATGCGCGGCAGCGGCACCGTGCTGCTGGTCGAGGACAATCCGGACGTTGCAACCGTCAGCGCCGACCTGCTCGAACAGCTCGGCTACACCGTCCGACGGGTGGCGAACGCCGAAGCCGCCCTGCACGAAATCGAACGCGACGGCGTCGACCTCGTATTCTCCGACATCGTCATGCCGGGCAAGATGGACGGCCTCGGGCTCGCGCGTCACCTGCGCGCCACCAGGCCGAGCCTCCCGATCCTGCTGACCAGCGGCTACAGCGACGCGGCGCTGAACGTGCGCGGCGATTTTCCGATTCTGCGCAAGCCCTACGAGATCCACGAACTCAGCCGGGCGATCGCGAAGCTGCCGCGCTGACGCGCTCAGCCTGGCGGAACGCCCACCGGCCTTACCGCGACCTGCCAATAGGTCAGTCCGGCCACAAAACCGGCTCCAGCGAAGAAGGCGACGAAGGGTAACGCCAACGACCGCAGCAGGATCGTCTGGCTCAAAACCCCGATCGCGCCGCCAGCGGCGCCAAAGAACAAGGCGGAGCGCGTTCGCGATACCTCGCCGATCCAGACCACCATGGCCGCCGGAATCGCCGTCAGCAGGCAGACGATGGTGAGCACGACCGGCACGAAGATCAGACTGACCAGCAGGTTCACGCCGCCGGCCACCAGCGCGGGCGGGCTGGCCTCGGAAACGAGGAACAACAACACCAGGCCATAGATGGCGGCCGTTACGGTCGCGCATGCGGCGAGCCAGCCCTTCATCGCACGACGAAACCAACCCGACCTCATCGCGCCCTCCTCACAGGACCGCCTCGAACGTGCTGCGCAACGTTTCGTGGCGGAAGACGAAACCGTGGCTGAGCGCCTTGTTTGGCAGCACGCGCTGGCCGCCCAGCAGCAATTCATTGGCAAAGTCGCCGCCGATACGGCGCAACAGCGCGTCGGGAATCCGGAACCGCGCGGGCCGGCGCAACCGGCGGCCGAGTTCGTCGGTGAATTTCTGGTTGGTGACCGGGATCGGCGCTGTCGCGTTGACCGGGCCGGAAAGTTCAGCATGCGTCATCACATGGGCGATCAGGCGGATCAGATCGTCGCGCTCGATCCACGACATCCACTGCCGGCCCGAGCCGAGCGGTCCGCCGAGGCCGAATTCGAACGGCGTCAGCATGCGCGTGATGAAGCCGCCCTCGGTGCCGATCACGAGCCCGATCCGCAGGCAGACCACGCGCACGCCGTGCGCTTCCGCCGGACGCGCTGCCGCTTCCCACGCATCGCACAGTTCGTGGCTGAAGCAGGCATGTGACTTTGCCGATTCCGTCAGCACCTGGTCCTGCCACAGCCCGTACCAGCCGATCGCGGAGCCCGAGATCAGCACCGAAGGCTTGCGTTGCAGCCGCGCGATCAGCGCCACGACATCGCCGGTCATGTCGAGGCGGGACGCAAGGATTTTCTGGCGCTTGGCCTCGGTCCACAACCCGTTGCCGATCGGCTCGCCGGCAAGGTTGACGATCGCGTCGAGGCGCATGTCATCAGGCAACTGGTCGAGGCTCGTGATCAGCGTGATCGGCGGCGGCAGCAGGTCGGCTTTCGCAGGGTTGCGCACCAGCGCGATGACGTGATGCCCTGCCCCGCTCAGCGCCGCGACGAGGCGGCTGCCGATGAAGCCGGTTGCGCCGGTCACCAGCACGGTCTGCCGCGCCGGCAGTTTTTCGACGAGATCTTCCGCGGGCGCAATGGTCATGCGCGCCAGACGCTTTGACGCCGCATAATCGCGCACGGCACACAGCGCGGCACCCACGGCCGCCGCCCCCGCCACAACGCTGAGCCAGCCCGCATAGGCGAGTTTGACACCGGTCGGCTGCGCCGCCCAGCCGATCAGCACCGGCAGCAGCAGCGCCAGGATGGCGCCGTAATTGATCGCCAGCAGCGTGTGGTTGATGCGTTCGCTGGCCGGCAGTTTGCGGCTTAAGTCCTCCTCGACGAAATCCATCAGCGTGATGACGATTTCCGCCGCCAGCACCGCGATGATCAGCATCGCCAGCGCGCCGTGCACCTCGAGCCAACCCAGTGTCAGGAACAGCAGCGCATACAGCATGTTGCGCAGGCTGTGCAGCCGCAGCTCGTAACGCTGCGAGGGCCGCCAGGCCAGCCGCTCCGTCAGTTCGTGGTGATAGAAGGTGTCGAATACGCCCATCGCGACCTGAACGGCGATCAGGAACCAGAGCAGCGCGGTCATGATGCGGACTCCCGGAACAAGGCGGATTGGCGAAGTAGCCAGCCAAGGCGCGGATGAACCACCTCGAGCGTGAAGCGAAACGCGCCGCCGCCGAGATCGGAATGCGTGACGGTGAGATCGCCGGGCGTCAGCCGTGCCGGCAGTTGCAATCGCAGCGGACCGATGTGCAGCGCGTAGCCCGCGCTGCGAAATACCAGCGCCTCGTTCTCGACCGAGATGGTCAGCGCCATGCCGACGCCGCAGCCGACATATTCCTCGAGCCCGGTGGGACCTGCGAAACGCTTGGCGGAATGGATCACCTGCGGAAAGCCGTTGCTGCGCGCGCAGATCCGGGTCCAGATCTGGCCGCCGCTCGCCGCATCCTCGGTCACGGTCACGACCATCGGTACGCCGGTTTCGACGCCGGTCGGCAACGGCGCGCCGATGATCCGCGCCAGTTGCGCCAGCCACCAGCCGGCGCGGCTGAAACTCGCCTCCTCGACCGTGCCGACATAGACGACGGTCTCGCCATCGGCAAAACGCTTGGAAAAGCGCCGCCAGATCGCCAGCGGCAGCCGGCCCCAGGCCTCGCCGGGCAGCAGATCGTGGAAGCGGCGGTCGTCGAGCATGATGGTGTTCGCGGCGCGTCTGGAAGGTTCTGGTATTCTGCTGGACGCCATCGCAACGCTCCCTGCCTGCCCTCTGCCCTATCTGTTCTTCCCCGCCGGCAGGAAGCTGACGATCTTCTCGCCGAGCCTGATCAGCGCGGCCAGCCGCGGCCGCGGCACGTTCAGCATCTGCGTGTACCAGCGGTCGACCAGTTCGGTGAACGCCAGCATCTCCTTCAGCCGCTTGCTGGCGACCGGGCTGATGGTCGGGTCGTCGGCCGCGTCGGAGACGCAGGCGCGCAGCGCATCGACCGCGGGATCGAACTCACGCGCCTTGCGGCCGGCGGCGATCCGCGCCGCCACTTCCCAGATGTCGGTCTCGGCCTCGAAATGATCGCGCCGGTCGCCGAGAATCGGCACCCGGCGGATCAGGTTCCAGGCCAGCAACTCCTTGATCGAGGTGGAGACGTTGGAGCGCGCCATGCCGAGCGTTTCGGCGATGTCCTCCGCCGTCATCGGCGCCTCGGCGAGATACAGCAGGCCATGGATCTGGCTGACCGAGCGGTTCACGCCCCACTCGTCGCCCATGTCGCCCCAATGCAGGATGAAGCGCTCGACGACGGGCGGCAGTTTCTTCTTGTCGGTCATTTCTGTCATGACAGAAATATCTGATCAATCCGCTCGAATGTCAAGGACGGTCGGATGGTACCGGGCAGCCATCGCTCCGATGCCGAGCCCCCGTGGTTGCCCGGTCCCATACCCGTTCCCGCTGTGGAACCCCGCGTGAACACGGTGTCTCGCTACTTATGGTGGCTCCATTAACCGCTTCAGCACTGATGCGCGGCTAGGTTTCCGGCCGTTGCCATGGAGTCGGGACGGCAAGGCGGAAATGCCCAGTCGACAGTATCGAAAATCCGGCGGTCCGCTCCGCCACCTGTCGCCGGCGGTGATGGTGGTCGCGGCTGCGCTGGTCATGACGACCTGCGTGCTGGGCGTCGTGATCTGGAAGGCGCTCGACGCCAAGACGACCACGCTCGCGCGCGGCAGGGCCGATACGATGAATCTGGCGCACTCGCTGGCCGAACATGCGACCCATGCCATTCAGTCGGCCGATATCGCGATGGCCGGAATCGTCGAGCTGCTGAAATATCGCGACCTGGTCCCGGAGCGCTTCAACCGGCATCTGGCGCAGACGGCGCGCTCGCTGCCGCAGTTGCGCGAGATCGGCGTCTTCGACGCCAACGGCAAGCTGCTGTATTCGTCGTTGCTGCAGCGGCCGCTGCACGACGCTTCCGACCGGCTTTACTTCGCCCATCATCGCGACACCCCAGGCCAAGCGCTGCGCATCAACGAAGCCCAGCCGTCGGATCTGACCGGACGATCCGCCATCCTGCTGTCGAAGCGCTTCGACCGCCAGGACGGCAGCTTCGGCGGGGTTCTCACCGCCACGATCGACAGCGACTATTTCAACCAGTTCTACCGGACCTTCCAGCTCGGCCCCGACGGCAGCATCAGCCTGGTGCGCGACGACGGGGCCGTCCTGATCCGCTGGCCGGTACCGGACAAGAACACCAATCTTGCCTCGACCGAACTGTATTCCAGGCACCTCGCGCAGACTCCGTCCGGACACTACAGGATCACCTCGCCGTTCGACGGCATCGACAAGTATATCGGGCATCAGGGGACGCGGCATTACGGCATGGTCGTCACCGTGGCGATCACCGAGGAGTGGATGCTCGCCGAGTGGCGAAAGACATTGCGCACCGATGCCATCGTGTCCGCCGCCGTGGCGTTCATGATCCTGTTGCTCGCCGGCATCCTGTTCGCGCAATTCCGCTTCCGCATGCGAACCGAACGCGCCCTGCGGGAGCGCGAGGCGCATTATCGCCTGCTCGCCGACAACATCGCCGACGTCATCATCCTGATCGACGCCCGGGGCCTGGTGCGCTACGTCTCGCAGTCCGTCGGGCCGGTTCTGGGACAGCGTCCGGAAGATCTGCTGGGCAGGGCCTGCTTCGACATGATCCATCCCGCGGACCGGAAAATGGTCATGTCGGCGACCGGGCAATTGAGCGGAATAGACAAGGTGAGCACGGTGCTGTTCCGCACCTGGCGTGCCGACGGAGCGCTGGTCTGGGTCGAAAGCAGATTCAAGCTCGTGGCGCTGCCGGACGACCCGGCGCAGGCTGAATTCCTCTGCGTCATCCGCGACGTCACCGAACGCAAACGGATGGAAGACGAGTTGAACCAGCTCAACCGCCGCCTCACCCAGCTCGCCGCCACCGACGGCCTGACCGGGCTGACCAACCGGCGCGCCTTCGATGACTTCCTGCAGCGGCAATTCGAAAGCTGCGACGAGATCTCGGTCCTGCTGCTGGACATCGACGGCTTCAAGGGCTTCAACGACACCTATGGGCATCAGGCGGGCGATCGCTGTCTGCAGGCCGTCGCCAAGGTGATCGGAGACGCCACCTTCGACACGTCGGGCCTGTCCGCACGCTATGGCGGCGAGGAATTCGCCGTCGTGCTGCCGGACACCGGCGAGGATGAGGCATTGAAGGTGGCCGAGAAGATCCGGCTGGCGGTCCGGGCCCTCGGCATTGCCAACCCGGCCAGCAGCCGCAGATACATCACGCTCAGCATCGGCGTCGCCGCCAGGACCGACGCGATGCGCGACGATTCCGCCCTGGTCGGAGAAGCCGACGCCGCGCTCTACGAAGCCAAGCGTCTCGGCCGCAACCGCAGCTTTGTGGCTTCCTTGCTCAGGCTGCATCATGTCGAGAGCGCGTCGATTCAGCACGACGCCGGGTTGGTCCCGCAGCCGCGGACGGCCTCGACCTGAACGCGGCGTGCTGCCGGCCGCCGGTCAGACCGTCGGCAGCACCGAAAAACTTGCGCCGGCCGCGCGCAGCTTCAGCATGTCGGGATTGGCGGCTTCGTCCCGCAGCGTATCCACCCGCGCCGACGATGGCCCGCGCCGGCACGCCGCGATCATGGCCGCGACGGCGTCCGCGGGACCGGCGAACACAGCTTCCACGCTGCCGTCGCGGCGGTTGCGCACCCAGCCTTCGAGATCGCGCGACCGCGCCGCCTGTTCGACGAAGTACCGGTAGCCGACCCCCTGCACCCGCCCGCTGACCACGACATGGCGGAGCGCATCGCTCATGGCTTCTTCAACCCGAGGAAGGCGGCACTGCGCGCTTTCACCGCCGCCTCGCGCGTCGTCCGCGCCGTCAATTCGGATGACGCCAGCCCCTTCAGGCCCTTTGGCGAGGCGCCCTCGCGCAGCGCCTTCAGCGTCTCGTAGACCGCCTGCGTCGCGGCGGCGAACGGCGCATGGCCCTGCAGCGCGATCCGCACGCGCTGGCCGGCGAGATAATCCGGCGCGGCCATGTCTTCGGGCGCGCCGCCGAGCACGATCGGAAGGCGCGTCGCGGCCGAGACGGCTTCCAGCTCGCCGCGGGTCTGGATGCCGGTGAAGAACAGCGCATCGACGCCTGTCGCCTCATAGGCCTGCGCGCGCGCAATCGTATCTTCGAGACCGGTGATGGACGCCGCCCCGGTGCGGCCGATCACGACCAGCGACGGATCGCTGCGGCCGTCGAGCGCGGCCTTCATCTTGCCGACGCCCTCCTCCAGCGGGATCAATTGCACGCCCGCCTGTCCGTAGGCCTGCGGCAGCCACGTATCCTCGATCGTCAATCCCGCGGCGCCGGCGGCTTCCAGTTCCTGCACGGTACGGCGGACATTGAGCGCGTTGCCATAGCCATGATCGGCATCGACCAGCACCGGCAAGCCGGCAGCGCGCGACATCCGCCGCATCTGCTCGGCCAGTTCGGTGAGCGTGATCAGCGCGATATCGGGATCGCCGAGCACGGCGAGCGACGCCACCGAGCCGCCGAACATGCCAAGCTCGAAGCCGAGGTCCTCGGCAATCCGGATCGAGGTGGCGTCATAGACCGAGCCCGGCCGGATGCAGGCGCTGCCGTTGAGGATGGACCGCAGTCTTTCGCGGCACTGACGGAAGGCCATTCCCACTACTCCACTCTTGCCGTCATTCCGGGGCGCGAAGCGAACCCGGAATCTCGAGATTCCGGGTTCGATGCTTCGCATCGCCCCGGAATGACGACCCCTCTAGGCAAACTCCAGGATCAGCGCATCCACCGCCAGCGTCGCGCCGGCCGCCGCGTGAATCTTCTTCACGGTGCCGTCGCGCTCGGCGCGCAGCACGTTCTGCATCTTCATCGCCTCGACCACGGCCAGCGTCTCGCCGGACTTGACCTCCTGCCCTTCGGTCACGGCGATCGACACCACGAGCCCCGGCATCGGGCACAGCAGCTTCTTGCCGGTGTCGGCGGCCGAGGTGACCGGCATCAGCCGCGCGGCCGCGGCCTCGCTCTCGGTGAAGACGTTGACGGCGACCTCAAAACCCTGATGCGCCAGCCGAATGCCGTTCGGGATCGCGCGCACATGCATCGCGACGTGATGGCCGTCGATGGTGCCCTGCCAGACCGGCTCGCCCGGCGTCCAGCTCGAAACCAGGTTGTGCGGATTGCCCGGCAGGCCGTCGGCGCCGATGAAGCGCACCGCGACGCCGTTGGCCTCGCGTGCGACGTCGAGCGCGATTTCCTCGCGGTCGAGCCACACCGCGCGGCGGCGTTCGCGCTGCACCAGCCGGCCGTTCATCTGGCCGGAAATCTGCCGCTTGCGCTCGCCCAGCACGTGATCGATCGCGGCGCCGATGGCGGCCAGCCGCCGGGCCACCTCGCCTTCCGGTGCACGGGCGGAAAAGCCTTTTGGAAACTCCTCGGCGATGAAGCCGGTGGACAGCTTGCCCTCGCGCCAGCGCGGATGGTTCATCAGCGCCGACAGGAACGGGATGTTGTGGCGAATGCCGTCGACATAGAACGCGTCCAGCGCGGCGGACTGCGCCTCGATCGCCGCCGCGCGCGACGGCGCATGGGTGACGAGTTTGGCGATCATCGGATCGTAATGGATCGAGATCTCGCCGCCTTCCTGCACGCCGGTATCGTTGCGGACGGTGATGCCGCCATGGCTCGCTTCGGCGGGCGGGCGATATTTCACCAGCCGGCCGATCGAGGGCAGGAAGTTGCGGAACGGGTCCTCGGCATAGACCCGCGATTCCACCGCCCAGCCGGTCAGCGTCACGTCCTTCTGCGCGATCGACAACTTCTCGCCGGCCGCGACCCGGATCATCTGCTCGACAAGGTCGATGCCGGTGATCAGCTCGGTGACGGGATGCTCGACCTGCAGGCGGGTGTTCATTTCCAGGAAGTAAAAGCTCTTGTCCTGGCCGGCGACGAACTCGACGGTGCCGGCGGAATCATAGTTCACGGCCTTGGCCAACGCGACCGCCTGCTCGCCCATCTTGCGGCGGGTGGTCTCGTCGAGCAGCGGCGACGGCGCCTCCTCGATGACCTTCTGGTTGCGGCGCTGGATCGAACATTCGCGCTCGCCGAGATAGATCACGTTGCCATGCTTGTCGCCGAGCACCTGGATCTCGATGTGGCGGGGATCGACGATGAACTTTTCGATGAAGACGCGGTCGTCGCCGAACGAGGATTTGGCTTCGGCCTTGGCGAGCGTAAAACCTTCGGCGACCTCGGCCTTCGAATGCGCGATGCGCATGCCCTTGCCGCCGCCGCCGGCCGAGGCCTTGATCATCACGGGATAGCCGATCTCGTCGGCGATCTTCACCGCGTGCCTGTCGTCCTCGATCACGCCGAGATGGCCCGGCACGGTCGAGACTTTTGCCTTCGCGGCGGCCTTCTTGGATTCGATCTTGTCGCCCATCGCGGCGATGGCGCCGGGGTTGGGGCCGATGAAGACGACGCCGGCCTTCTCCAGCGCGCGTGGAAACGCCTCGCGCTCGGACAGGAAGCCGTAACCGGGATGCACCGCCTCGGCGCCGGTCTTGCGGCAGGCATCCACGATCTTGTCGATCAGAAGATAGCTTTCGGCGGCGGCCGGCGGGCCGATCAGCACGGCCTCATCGGCCATCTCGACGTGCAGCGCGTCGCGGTCGGCCTCGGAATACACGGCCACCGTCTCGATCCCCATCCGCCGCGCAGTCTTGATGACCCGGCAGGCGATCTCGCCGCGATTTGCGATCAAAATTCTCTTGAACATGTTCTTCTTGCTTGAGCTTTGGGCAGGATCCTCACCCGCCATATGACATGCGGGGCCACGGGTAACAAACCCGTCGTACAGCAAAAATCAACGGTGGCAACGGCTCTTGTCGGCCCCCCGGGCCGCCGGTGGGCACAAATCTACCCGGAATAGGATTTGAACCGGCCCCGCACATAGGCGCGGGATACCGCCTTCATCAGCTCGCCGACTTCCGACTCCAGATAGTCGTTGGCCAGGATCAGCGCGCGGATGGTGGCCCGCATGTCGCCGCCACAGGCGGAAATGGCTTGATCGACCGCCGACTCAAGCTCGTCGCTCTCTTCGGATTTCGGCTGTGAAGAGAGTGGCATGAGGAAATCCCGTCTTGAGCAACGCCACGATGTTCCTCTTTTGTTCTGGTCAAGTCAATGGTCCCGTGATATTCAGACGGACGCCGAGCTGATGGTTTCCCCAACCTGCCGAAAGGCGCGAGAGGTCCCGGGGCCGCGATTCAATCGCCTCTCCCTGTGATAGAAACGCCGCGTGCCGTTTGGAATTGACCTGAAATGAAGCTGATGCAGTCACGAGTTTTTCTTGTTGCGATGTTGCTGTCGATCGTCCTTCCGGCCGGCCAAAGCCTGGCCGCCACCGCCGTCGTACGCGACGGCGGCACGCTCACGATCGGCAGTGTCACCTACCGGCTCGACGGCATCGATGCCCCATCCTTCGACCAGCTCTGCATCGACGAGCACGCCGATGTCTGGACCTGCGGGATCGAGGCGCGCGACCAACTGGCGAAACTGACCGGCGGCAAACAAATCCGCTGCGACGATCTGGGGCCCGATCCCGCCTACAAGAAATGGCGGCTCGGCGCGTGCAAGATCGATGGCGAAACCGCGACCCTCGGTCAGTGGCTGGTCGGCAACGGTTTGGCGCTGAATGTCGAAACTTCCACCAGCGGACGCTTCAAGGCCGAGGAGGCACGCGCCAGGGAGGACCGGCAGGGTCTGTGGAAAGGCTGTTTTGCGGCCCCGGCCGCGTTCCGCGCTGCGAAGAAGGACGGCGCGCTGTATGGCGCCGCATGCCGCGCCGACCGCGACAAGGAGATCCGCGCGGCGCTGTTTCCCGAGGAACCGGTGATGCCGCCCAGCTGCAATATCAAAGGCAAATACGCGGTGCGGGCCCGCGTCACCGGGAACCTCGGCATCTATCATCTGCAGGCCTGCCGCTCCTACCCGGGCCTGACCAACCCGGACCGCTGGTTCTGTTCCGAGGACGACGCGCAGTCCGCCGGGTTCCGCCGGGCCTATAACTGCCGGTCGCCTGCCAAAACCAAATGAACAAGAACAAGGCCAAATGAGACTGGCAACACCGCCGCTTCCTGTGTGAAACTGCCGGCAAAGGTTGCCGGCGACAATGACTTCTTCCGATGATCCCCATGGGCTTCCTGACGCCGTCGTCGCCGAACGATTGCGACGGCATCTGCAGGAAATCGCCGGCGAGCGCGACCGCGCCCATCGCGCGCTGCAGGAACGCGAGGCCGAGCTGGCGCGCATCCAGCGCATTGCCCGCGTCGGCGGCGTCGAGGTCGACTTCCGCGACGGGTTGAAGAACCGCCGCTCGCCGGAATATCTGATGATCCACGGGCTGCCGCCGGAGGCCGCCAACGAAACCCACGAAGCGTGGGCCGCGCGGATCCATCCCGAGGACCGCGAACGGACCGTCGCGCATTTCTTCGATGCCCTCGCCGGCCGCGACGAAGACTACGCCATCACCTACCGCATCATCCGGCCGAGCGATGGCCAGACGCGCTGGATCGACGTCGTCGCCAAGATCGAGCGCGCTGCCGACGGCAAGGCGCTGCGCCTGGTCGGCGCCCATATCGATTCCACCGACCGGATGCTGGCGCAGGAAAAACTGCGGGAGAGCGAGCAGCGGTTCCGGCTGATCGCCGACAGCGCGCCGGTGCCGATGTGGGTGACCAAGCTCGACCGCACGCGATCGTTCGCCAACCAGGCCTATGTCGATTTCCTCGGGTTGCCGTTCGAGCAGGCCATCGTGTTCGACTGGCGGCAGCGGCTGCATCCGGACGACCAGCAGCGGGTGGTGCGGGAATCGATCGCCGGCGAGGCCTCGCTCAAGCCGTTCGTGCTCGAAGCCCGCTACCGCAACGCCGCCGGCGAATACCGCTGGCTGCGTTCGGAATCGCAGCCGCGCTGGGATCCGACCGGTAGGCACATCGGCTTCATCGGCGTCGCGCACGACGTGACCGCCGCCAAGCAGGCCGAGCAGGACCTGCGCCGGCTCAACGGAATGCTCGAGATGCGGATCACCGAGCGCACCGCGCAGCTGGAATCCAGCGAGGCGCAGATGCGCGCGATCCTGGAGAACAGCCACCAGTACCAGGGATTGCTGAACCGGCACGGCGAGCTGCTCTACGCCAGCAAGACCGCGCTGGCCGGTATCCGCTGCGAAGCGCGGGACGTGATCGGCAAGCCGTTCTGGGACACGCCGTGGTTCGCCGGCACCGAGGGCATGCGCGAGACGGTGCGCAACGGCTTCGCCGCCGTGATGCGGGGCGAGGAGATTCAGAGCGAGATGCGGCTGTCGCTTCCGATCGGCGAGCGCCATTTCGATTTCGCGATGCGGCCGCTGCGCGATCAACACGGCAGGATCATCGGCGCGGTGCCCGACGGCGTCGACATCACCGACCGCAAGCGCGGCGAGGAAGCGTTGCGCCAGTCGCAGAAAATGGAGGCGGTCGGACAATTGACCGGCGGCGTGGCGCACGATTTCAACAATCTCCTGACCATCATCCGATCCGCGACCGATTTCCTGCGCCGCCGCGAACTGCCCGAGGAGCGCCGCCGCCGCTACATCGATGCGATTTCCGACACGGTGGAGCGCGCCTCCAAGCTGACCGGGCAATTGCTGGCGTTCGCCCGCCGCCAGCCGCTGAAGCCGCAGGTCTTCAATGTCGGCGCGCAGGTCGAGGCGGTGGCGCAACTGATCCGCCCGCTGGTCGGCGCCCGGATCAGGATCGACGTCGAGATATCGGACGCCCATTGCTTTGCCATCGCCGACATCGCCCAGTTCGAGACCGCGCTGATGAACCTCGCCGTCAACAGCCGCGACGCCATGGAGGGCGAGGGCCGGCTAGGCATCCGCGTCCGCAAGGCCTGTGCCATCCCGCCGCTGCGCGGCCAGCCCTCCCGCGGCGGCGACTTCGTTGCCGTCACGGTGACCGATACCGGCAGCGGCATCTCCCCTGCCCTGCTCGAGACCATCTTCGAGCCGTTCTTCACCACCAAGGAGGTCGGCAAGGGCACCGGCCTCGGCCTCAGCCAGGCGTTCGGTTTTGCCAAGCAATCCGACGGCGACATTGCGGTCACGAGCGAGCAAGGTCGGGGCGCCACCTTCACGATCTATCTGCCGCAAGCCGCGGTGCCGGTGGATTCGGTCGAAGCCGCCAAGACCGGCAGCGAGCCCGCCGCGCGCGGCCGCGGCTATCGCGTGCTGGTGGTCGAGGACAATGACGATGTCGGCCAGTTCTCCACCGAGTTGCTGGAAGACCTCGGCTACACCGTCCGCCGCGTCGCCAGCGCGGATGCCGCGCTCGCGATCCTGGCCGAGGACGAATTTTCAGCCGATTTGGTGTTTTCGGACGTCATCATGCCCGGCATGAACGGCGTCGAACTCGCCGGCATCGTCCGCGAGCGCTACCCCGGCCTGCCGGTGGTCCTGACCAGCGGCTACAGCAACGTGCTGGCGGAAAATGCCGACCGCGGATTCGAGCTGATCCAGAAACCGTATTCGGTGGAGCTGCTGTCACGCAGCCTGCGAAAGGCGATCGCGCAAGCACGGCGTTAGTGTGCGATTCTTATTTCGGTGACAGTGCACTTAACTCTCCCACAACGCTAAATTTAGTGCACCGGCCGATTTCGGTGACAGTGCACTTAACTCTCTCACAACGCGATAAGTTTAGTGCACTGTCACCGTAATCGGGTATTTCAGTGACAGTGCACTTAATTCTCTTGCAACGCACTCAACTCTCCTCCCCGTCCCGCGGCTTCGGCCCGCGCTTCGCCGGCTTGAGCACCCGCTTCGTCCTGCGCTCCAGCGCGTCGAGGAACCTGTGATCGCCGATCGGACGGCCGATCGTCTCGGCGCGGCGCAGCCGAGCGAGCGCCTCTTTATCCGGCTCCTCGGCCAGGAAATACGCAAAATCCGGATAGCGCTCGCGCACCGGTGCCAGCGTCGTGACGCCGTCGCGACCCTCCCCCAGATGCGCCCTGACGCTCGACCAGCGCCAGTCGCGCGCGCGGCGGACCAGCCGCGCCCGCACCGGGTTGAGCGACACGTAGCGCAGCGCCGCGGCAAGGTGCTCCTCGTCCATCGCCACGCAGCCGAAGCGCCCCTGCCAGAAATGGCCGGTCCGCTTGCGGCGCGCATGGATGATGCCGGCATAGCGGCGGTGCACCGGCGCCAGCGCGCGGCGCAGCCCGTCCGCATCCGACGGCACCAGGATCAGATGCACATGGTTCGGCATCAGGCACCAGGCCCACACCTCGACATCGGCCGCCCGGCACGCCTCGGCCAGCAGGTCGCGATACCGCGCATAATCGTCATCGCCGAAAAACGTCCGCGCCCCGCCATTGCCGCGTTGCGTCACGTGGTGCGGCAGTCTGGGAATGACGACACGGGCGATACGAGCCATCCGCGCAGCATACAGCCCAGGCGCAACAAGTCAATTTAGTGCACTGTCACCGTAATACCAGGCATTTCCGCCGCCCCTACGGTTGCCTGTTGTAGGCGGCACTCTCCAAGGGCGCGTTAGAAAAATGAGTTATCGGCGGGTTAACGCCGCGGCGGCATCAAGCGGTTTGGGCTTCCGCCAGTTCTGCGTCCGCTTCCGTTACTGGTTCCTTGAGGCTGCATTCGATCAGCGAGCCGCCGATCGAAAATTCGGTGAACAATGACCCGTCGGTTGTAACCTTGAGCGGCGCAAAGAACTGGGCATCGCCCGGGCTCTTGAGGAAGAAGCGGATGTGGCTCGCGGTCATGGTGTCCCGTGACAGCCAGACGATGCCGGAGAACAGCGCCACCATCATCTGGGCGTACTGCTCCATATTGGCGATCCCGAGCTCATAGATTGGCGACACGATGACGAAGCGCGCGCGCAGGATCGGATTGGGAAACTTGCTCATCATCAGGCGGCTGACTTGGCAGGCCGCATGGACCCGCTCGCCATCGGACAGGCAGTGGAGGTTGGGGCCCTCACCATCCTTGGTCATGGCGTCATAGGACGAGTAGCTTCCCGCGGTGAGCGTCGAAAAATCCTCGCCGACGCTCTCGGCGTCCTTCTTCCACTGGCTCTTGATCGACCGCCAGGACCTCTCCGGCTCTTTCATTGGCAAAAGGCGCATGACTAACTTGGGGTTAATGCGAAGCTCAAGCCGGCAGTTTAACGGTCGCGACTAAACGTTTGCTTACGGTGTCGCGCCCGCACGCAAATAAACACCTGCTTGTACCGGTAGAACTACGACCATCCGCGCGGCCCGCCGCGCATCGGGCGATTTTCGGCAGCGTGTCCCGAACATGCCACGGGGAGAACGATCGAAGCAGCTCGGCGTTTCCGCTGCATCGACGTTTCCTCCCCTGCGTCGCAAACCAGGCCCCGCCATCCCTTGGATGACGGGGCTGCTTTCGTACCGGATGCGGAATCGCTCAGGCGGCTGCCTCGTAGTTCACCGCCGTCTCGGCGATCTTGGTCAGCGTGTCGTCGGTCTTCTTCTCTTCAGACAGCGTCTGGTCGATCAGTTTCGCGGCTTTCGGATTGTTGAGCTTGAGCGCCCAGGCTTTCAGCGTGCCATAGCGTGCAATCTCGTAATGCTCGACCGCCTGTGCCGCGGCGAGCAGGCCGGCATCGAGCGCGGGCGTGTCGGCATACTCTTCCATGATCTCCTTGCCCTCGTCGAGGATGCCCTCGATGGCGTCGCACTTCTTGCCGCGGGCGGCCTTGCCGAGCAATTCGAAGACCTGCTCGAGGCGCTCGATCTGCCCCTCGGTTTCCTCGTGGTGCTTCTCGAACGCGCTGCGCAGCTTGTCCGATTGCGCGGCCTTCGCCATCTTCGGCAGCGCCTTCAGGATCTGCTTTTCGGCGTAATAGATGTCCTTGAGGGTATCCAGGAAAAGTTCGTTGAGGTCCTTGTCGGCCATGTCGTCCTCCATTTCGGTGCTTGCTAAACAACAAGCGGGCGCGATGGTTCCTATGGCGACACGGCCCGCCTCGAAGACGTCAGCACGCGGATCTGCGCGGCAAACGGTGTCGGTATCTTCGGTGGCATTGCCGCGCCGACACGATCGGGAGGCGCGATCATCTGCGATTGCCGTCGTGGAAAGCGTAAACTCAGGCGCGCGAAAAATGCCGTCGCCTGCGTCGCGGCGCCTTCCGCGCAATTTTTGTGCAACGCAATTCGGCCATCATTTATCGCTTAGCCTTCGCCAATTTTGCTGAAAACAAAGATTTTCGAGGGGGAATTTAATGCGTACGATCTTCGTCGTTGCCGTTTGGATGTTGTCGATTTTGTTCGTGAGCGCTGCCGGGGCACAGCAGCAGCAGCGCGCACCGGCAGCGGGCAACGAACTGCCCGAGCGCGATCAGCTCAACGCCGGCACGGTCACAGTGATCACGGCACCGATCGGCGGGCCGATGTCGATCATGGGCTCCGACATGGCCTCGGTGCTGGACGATGCGGAGCGGCTCCGGATCCTGCCGATCCTCGGCAAGGGCTCGGTGCAAAACCTGATCGACATCCTGCGCCTGAAGAACATCGACATGGGCTTCGTCACCACCGATGCGCTGGAGTTCGCCAAGACCGAATACAACATCCCCGACATACCGAAGCGCGTTCGCTACATCACCCGGCTGTTCCACAACGATATTCACATCGTGGCGCGGAAGGAGATCCGAAGCCTGCAGGACCTGCAGGGCAAGCGGATCTTCGCCGAGCGCAGCATCGGGCTGCCGGCCGCGCGGCTCATCTTCCGCCGCATGGGCATCGAGGTCGACATCGATTCACAGACCGATCCGGACGGCGGCCTGCAGAAGCTGCTGAACGGTGAACGGGATGCGTGGGTCGCGAGCGTTTCGAGGGGCGCCCCGGTCATCAAGAACATCAAGAACGAGGCAGGGAGATTTCACCTGCTGGAAATCCCCTATGCCAAGCCGTTGCAGGACATTTATCTGCCGTCCTCATTCTCCGCCGAGGAGTATCCGAACCTCGTGGCAAAGGACAGCAAGGTCTATGCCCTCGCCGTTCCGACCGTGCTGATGGTGTACAACTGGCCGGCCGACAGCGAGCGCTACCGAAGGGTGGCGCGCTTTGTCGATGCGCTGTTCAGCAAGATCAGCCAATTGCAGCAGCCCCCGCGGCATCCGAAATGGAAGGATACCGGCATATCGATCAACGTCGTCGGGCTCGAGCGCTTCAAACCGGCGCAGGACTGGCTCGACAAGGCGCAGCCCGCCGCCGCGACGCAAGCGGGCCCGACCACCGCAACCGCCGAGGAATTCCGCGCCTTCCTGGCGCAGAAGAACGGCGGAGCGGCCTCACAAGAGGAAACATCGAAGGCCTACAACGACTTTCTCCGCTGGCGCGCCGGCCAGAAATAGCCGCGTCGGCGGCGCCGCTTCCCGCACGCTCCCGCGGCCGGCGCCGCGTCCCGCCCGGGCGCCCTGATGGTCATGGACGTCGGGCGCCGCGCCGGTCCTTCGCGTCACCGATCGGCAGCGATGGGCGCCGTCCCGTGGTCGCCCGGCTGGGGCGACCGCCCTTGAGGCCGGCTGCGGCGAATGTAACAATCCTGTCGCAGAGAAAAACTAGATCAAGACAGGCGCGGGTCGCCGGGACACTGTTTAAGGGGAACGTCGCATGGGTCGCTGTATCTCGTGGCTATCGGCCGGCTTGGCCATGCTCGCCGCAATCCCGGCGTCCGCTCAGAATGCCACCCCGCGCAACCTGATCCTGTTCGTGCCGGACGGACTGCGCGGGCGCATCGTGACACCGCAGACCGCACCTGCGATGGCGGAATTGCGCGACAAGGGCGTCAACTTCAACAACTCGCATTCCCTGTTTCCGACGTTCACGATGGCGAACGGATCGGCGATGGCGAGCGGCCACTACCTGGGCGACACCGGTACCTTCAGCAACACGATCTACACCGGCAAGCCGATCGCCCATTCGAACGGTACCGTCACGCCGTTCCTCGAGGTCGACCCCGTATTGCTCGAGGTCGACGAGCATTTCGGCGGCGACTACCTGAACGAGGAGACGTTGCTGAAGATGGCGCGCGAGAAAGGGTTCAGCACCGCGGCGATCGGCAAGCTCGGCCCGACCTTTCTCTTCGACCATACCGACGGTGGCAAGAACACCATCGTGGTCGACGATTCCACCGGAGGCACGAGCGGGGTGCCGCTGTCGGATGAAATGAAGACCGCGCTGACCAAGGCCGGACTTCCGCTCGTGACGACCCCGCGCGGTGAGAACGGCAAGGCCGGCGACGCGAAAACGCCGGGCACCACGAGCGCCAACGTCGCGCAGCAGGCCTATATGGCCGACGTCGCGACCAAGGTGGTGCTGCCGATGTTCAAGGACCGCAACAAGCCGTTCGTGCTGGTGTTCTGGTCGCGCGATCCCGACGGCAGCCAGCACAATACCGGCGACAGCCTCAACAGCATCACGCCCGGCATCAACGGGCCGACCTCGATGGCCGGCATCAGGAACGCCGACGACAACCTCGCCCAGCTCCGCAAGGCGCTGGACGAACTCGGTCTCGCCGCGTCGACCAACATCATCGTCTCCTCCGACCACGGCTTTTCGACGATCTCCAAGGAAAGCAGGACCAGCCCGGCTGCGAAGATCTCCTACGAGGATACGCCGAAGGATTTCCTCCCGATGGGTTTTCTCGCCATCGACCTCGCGAAGGCGCTGGACTTGCCGCTGTTCGATCCGAACGACAAGAACGCGCGCGTCGCCGACAATGCGCATCCGAAGGCGGGCAATGGTCTTCTTGGCAAGAATCCCGAGAAGCCCGATCTGGTGGTGGCCACCAATGGCGGGTCGGATCTGATCTACATTCCCGGCAAGGACCGCAAGCTCGCGGATCGCACCATCAAGGCGCTGCTGGAGCAGGATTACGTCAGCGGCCTCTTCGTCGACGACGAGATCGGAAGCTTCCCCGGCACGCTGCCGATGTCGCAGCTCGGCCTCAAGGGCAAGGCGGTGGTGCCGCACCCGTCGATCGTGGTGAGCTTCCGTTCGTGGTCTTCGGGATGCGAGGAGCCGACCAACTGCTCGGTACAGGTCGCCGACACGGTGCTGCGCCAGGGCCAGGGCATGCACGGCAGCTTCAGCCGCGGAGACACGCTGAACTTCGCGGCGGCGATCGGGCCCGACTTCAAGTCCGGCTATGTCGATCCCCTTCCCGTCAGCAACGCCGATGTCGGCGCCACCGCGGCCAAGCTGCTCGGGCTGAGCCAAAAGGCCAAGGGCAAGCTGATCGGCCGCGTCATGACGGAAGCGATGCCCAACGGCGCGACGCCGACCGCCTACGCCGGGATCGTCAAATCGAAGCCGGCGGCGAACGGGCTGCGCACCGTGCTCAACTTCCAGCGCGTCGGCTCGCAGCGCTACTTCGATGCGGCAGGCTTTCCCGGCCGGACGCTGGGGCTCGACACGGGCGAGACCCGGCAGAAGACGGCGGGAAAATAACGACGTCGCGAAATCTCTATTGGATGTGCCAAAGGCCCTTGTGAATGTCGAACTTCACGAGGCCTTCGTCGCGCATCTTCAACAGCAGGGATTGGCAGGCTTCCTCATTCGGCAGGTTGGCGCGCCGCATGAGCTGATAGACCTTGAGCGGCTTCTCTCGCAGCGCATCGAGGATGTTTTCGCGATCCTTCAGCATGATCGTTCCTGCAACTTCAAGGGTGACATTCTTGATGGGTCATTCGCGGATCGACGTCAACCGCAATAGCTGCCGCGGCACATGCCGGGCGCGCGGCACCGATCGATGAAAAAAGGCGGGAGCCAAGTCCCGCCGTCTTCGAAAAGATCGATCGCGTGACGATCTTACAGCATGCCGACGTCCAGCATGCCCGGCAGCTGCGCGAGCGGCAACGCCGCGGCGCCGACAAGGGTTGCAACCAGCGCCTTGAGACGATGATTGGCATAGCGCTTGCCGCGCATCTGGCCGGCCAGCCATTCCAGCACCTTGGTATCGATGTTGGCGGCCTTGGTCGGCGCCCAGCTCTCGATGTCGGTGTCGGGCGACAGCGCGACCGTGCGCGGCGGCACCGGCAGACCGGATTCGGACGCTGCATGATGGGCGACCGCCTTGGCCAGCAGATCGTCGAAGCGACCGTCGTCGGTGCGTTCGGCCGCGGCGTCGCTGATCTGAAACAACGCCTCGACCTCGGCACGGCTGACCGGCTGATGTTCGACCGCGCTCACCGTCAGGATGCGGGCGCACCAGGCGGCATCGTCGGCGTCGAGCGCGCGGGAAAAATGGATACGGCCGCGGGTGGTCGGGCCCTCGCCGGTGATCACGCCGTCGCGCACGATGGTGAGCGCGTGGGCCGCGGTCTGGCGGCAGGACGGTTGCGGAACATCCGACGTCCCGGCGGATAATTCAGCGGTCTTCTCAGTCATGGTATCGGCAGTCGAGGCAGGCATCGTTGCACTTCTCAATTTCTGTTCAGTCCAGCATTTCCACACCCGGAATGAACGCGCGGTTAACGAATCGACACCGGCATTCCGGGATCTTGAGACCGTTGCCGAATGGTTGCTGTGACGTCGGTCACGTAGGGATTGCAACCTCGGCGAAGGCCGCAGGAGAAACACACATGTCGATGTCATGACAACCCGGACATTTGCGGCGACCGGTTCTTTTCACGACAGGTGTGGCAATGCAAATACGATGCTAGAAAACCAGCGACGCGGGGAAGAATCTCACAATTTGCGTAAATGTGTTCCTTCAGACACCTCCCGGGACTATAACAGCCACGCCGAATTCCCCTGTAACGCTAATATCATGAGGTCAGATCATGGCACTTCAGATTGGCGCCACCGCTCCCGATTTCGAAGCCCAGACCACCGAGGGCGTGATCAAGTTCCACGACTGGATCGTCGACAGCTGGGCGTTGCTGTTCTCGCATCCGAAGGACTTCACGCCGGTGTGTACGACGGAGCTCGGCGCTCTCGCAAAGTTGAAGCCGGAATTCGACAAGCGCGGCGTCAAGCTGATCGGGCTGAGCGTCGATCCCGTCGACCGGCACGCAAAGTGGTCGGAAGACATCAAGGAGACGCAGGGCGCGGCGCCGAACTATCCGATGATCGGCGACGTCGACTACAATGTCTCGAAGCTTTACGACATGCTGCCGGCCTCGACGACGGGCGACGTCGCTCAGCGCTCGGCCGCCGACAACATGACGGTCCGCAACGTCTTCATCATCGGGCCGGACAAGAAGATCAAGCTGGTGCTGGTCTATCCCATGACCACCGGACGCAATTTTGCGGAGATCCTTCGCGTGATCGACTCGCTGCAAATGACGGCCAAACACCGCGTCGCCACACCGGCCGACTGGAAACAGGGCGATGACGTCATCATCGCAGGGTCGGTCAGCGACGACGAGGCGAAGACGATCTACCCGGCCGGCTGGAAGTCGCCAAAGCCGTATATCCGGATCGTGCCGCAGCCGAAGTGAACGTTTCGGAGGGTGGGCAGAGGCGCGCTTGCGCCGTGCCCACCATCATCGAGCACGATGCAAATGTGGTGGGCACGTAGTGCTTTGCCGACCCTGCGGCCTCTAGGTTTTTCCCACGACCCAATTCGCCAACAGCAGCGCGGCGGTCGATGAGATCGCTGTCACGAACGAGCCCCAGGCGATGTCGACCACGACGACCGCCCAACTCCAATCCCTGAGCATCGACATCGAGGTCAGCTCGAAAGTCGCATAGCAGAACAGTCCGAACAGCGCGCCGTAGAGCAGCGTCGTCTGCCAGGTCACGCCCTGCCCGCCGCTGACGAAGACCACCGTTCCTCCGACATACAGCAGATAGAACAGGATCGCCGGCGCGAGCTTGATGTCGCCCAGGAGGTGACCGACCTGCGACGTGAAGAAGCCCTTGGCGACAAAACCAAGGAACAGCAGATCGATGGGGACGATGACGAGCAGGGTCGCCAGGTAGAGTACGACGTATCGGTTCAAGGTGTCCTCCAGCCCGCGGAGCGAGGGCAGTCATACAGAACAAATACGTAGATGTGTCTTCTGGTTTCACGGGCGCGGGTTCCGCCGCCCGGCGGCTCAGGCGGCGCGGACGCGGTCGAGGAACTTCTCCACCTCGCCCTTCAATTGCAGGCTCTCGCTCGACAAATGCTGGGCGGAGGCGAACATCCGGCTCGAGGTCTCGCCGGTCTCGTCGGCGCCCTGCGCGGCATTGCGGATGTTGGCTGCGACGTCTGCCGTTCCGCTGGCCGCCGCGCGCACGCTCTGGGCGATGTTATGGGTGGCGCCGCGCTGCTGCTCGACCGCCGATGATATCGAGTTGGCGATCTCGCTGATGCGCTCGATGGTATGTCCGATCGCCTTGATCGCGACGACCGACTCCTCGGTCGCCAACTGCATGTTGCCGATCTGGCTGGAGATCTCCTCGGTGGCCTTGGCCGTTTGACCAGCCAGGCTCTTGACCTCCTGCGCCACCACGGCAAAGCCGCGGCCGGCGTCGCCGGCCCTGGCCGCCTCGATGGTGGCGTTGAGGGCCAACAGGTTGGTCTGCTCGGCGATCGAGGTGATCAGTTTCACCACGTCGCCGATTCGCGCGCCCGCCTCCGACAGTTCATTGATGCGTTGATCGGTGGCAGCGGCCTGCTTGACGGCATCGGCGGCGATCCCGTTCGATTCCTGAACGCGCCGGGTGATTTCGGCAATCGAATTCGACAATTCGTCGGAAGCCGCCGCGGCGGTCCGGACATGCTCGGATGCGGCCTCGGACGCGCTGGCCGATCTGCCGGAAAGCCCGGCCGTGGTCCGCGCCGCGTCGGTCAATTGCTGCGCGACGCGTTCAAATTCGCCGGAAGAGGCCAGCACCTTGTCGAGCATGCTGCCGACGCTGGCCTGGAATTCGTCGACAAACCCGCGCAGTTCGGACTTGCGCTGCTCCGCGGCCGCCACGGCAGCGGCCGTCTGCTCCTCACGCATCCGGCGGCGCTCGGCCGAATTGTTCTTGAAGACGGTCAGCGTCCGCGCGATCTCGCCGATCTCGTCCTTGCGATCCTCGCATGCGATCGCAACATCGGGCTTGCCTTCGGCGATCGCGGTCAGGGAGGCCGTGACCGAAGTCAGCGGCTTCGTCACCCGGCGCACGATCAGCGTGGTCAGCAACATGACGACGAGCGCGGCGAGTCCGGCCGCGAGCGCCATGTTCTGGATCGCGTGCGACAGCATGGTCTCGTAATGCTCCATCGGGATACCGACATAGAGAACGCCGATCACCTTTCCGGACGAACTCACGACCGGGTAATAAGCCGTCATGAAGGTCTTGCCGAACAGCGTGGCGGGACCCTTGTAAGCTTCGCCGCGGCGCAGGACGGGTTGTGCGGGATGGTCGGGCGCGAGTTGCGTACCGACGGCGCGGTCGCCATTCTCCTTCTTCACGTTGGTGCTGCGACGGACGAACTGGTTGGAGGCCTCGTCGTGGACGAACAGCGTCGCGTTGCCGCCGGTATACCCGACAGCGCGATCGACGATCGCATGGTCCTTGAATTCCGGCATCCTGGAGATTTCAGCCCGGACGACGGCGCCGTCCCTGATGGTGATCCTGGCGTCGCTGTAGGTCTCGGCAAATGCCTGAGCCAGCGTGCGCAAATTGACTTCGATGTCGCGTAGCGCCCGGGTGCCGAATTCCGAGGTCAGCGACCAATAGGCGGCACCTACAACCAGTGCGGTATTTACGCCGATCAGGAATATGGCGCAGATAAAGGTCTTGGTGCCGAGCCGCAGGTTCAGCGCCGGCAATAAGCTTTTAACCGATCCCCCAGACATAACGAAATATCCCCCAAAAACAGTCCGAACCTGATCTGATCTGCGGCCCCGAACGTTAGAATGCACAACCCTTAGCAAAGGTTTATGAACAGAATGGAACCTATGCGCGTATGACCGCCCTTGTTTGGTTTCGGGAGGACCTTCGCGTCTCCGACCATCCCGCCCTGTCCGCCGCCGCCAAGTCACACGCCAAAATTGCGTTCGTTTATGTGCTCGACGAGACCGCGCCTGGCATTCGGCCGCTCGGCGGCGCGACGCGGTGGTGGCTGGCGCAGTCCTTGCGCGCGCTCGGGACAAGCCTGCGCCGGCGCGGCGCGGCGCTGGTGCTGCGCAAGGGACCGGCATCCGAGATCATTCCGGCGCTGGCCCGCGAGGTCGGCGCCGAAGCGGTCTACTGGAATGAAATAGCCCAAATTCCGCAGCGGAAACTGGACGATCAGGTGGCCGCCGCCCTCGCCGCCAGCGATATCGCCGCACATCGCCTGCCCGGCGATCTGCTGGCGTCGCCGAACCAGATCCGCAACAACGAGAACCGGGGGCTGCGCGTTTTCACCCCGTTCTGGCGGCGGGTGCAGGCGCTGGGCGATCCGCCGGCGCCGCTGTCCGCGCCCAAGACGCTGAAGGGCGTCACGGACCTCACCAGCGATCGGCTGGAGGATTGGGGTCTGGAGCCGACCCGGCCGGATTGGGCCGGCGGCCTGCGCGACAATTGGTCGCCGGGTGAAGCCTCCGCGCAGTCCGCCCTCAAGGCGTTCCTGAGCGAAGGCGTTGCCGGCTATTCCGGAGATCGCGACCGGCCGGACCGCGCGGCGACCTCCCGGCTTTCGCCGCATCTTCGTTTCGGCGAGATCAGCCCACGCCAAGTCTGGCATGCCGCGCGCTTCGCCGCGGCCGAAACTCCGCGCTTGTCCACCGACATCGAAAAATTTCTCAGCGAACTCGGGTGGCGCGAGTTCTGCCGTCATTTGCTATTCGACGTTCCCGATCTGGCGACACGCAACCTGCAATCTCAATTCGACGGCTTCGCCTGGAAAGCGGACCCGACGGCATTGCGCGCCTGGCAAAGCGGCCAGACCGGCTATCCGATCGTCGATGCCGGCATGCGCGAACTTTGGCACACCGGCGTGATGCACAACCGGGTTCGGATGGTGGTCGCGTCGTTCCTGGTCAAGCATCTGCTGATCGACTGGCGCGAAGGCGAGCAGTGGTTCTGGGATACGCTGGTCGATGCCGACGCCGGCAGCAACCCGGCGAACTGGCAATGGGTGGCGGGCTCGGGCGCCGACGCCGCGCCGTACTTTCGCGTTTTCAATCCGATCCTGCAGGGCGAGAAGTTCGATCCGGATGGAGCCTATGTCAGGCGCTGGGTGCCGGAACTGGCGGCACTGCCCGACAGGCTGATCCATCAGCCCTGGACCGCCACGCCGCTCGAACTGGCAAGCGCCGGGATCGAGCTCGGACAAACCTATCCGCACCCGATCGTCGATCACAAGGCGGGCCGCGAGCGCGCGCTGAAGGCTTACGCGGCGATTCGAGGCAATTAGATTTTTGCCGGCGCGCGATTGACCAGCAACACCGCGGCGGCGCAGGCGATCATGCCGGTGATCGCCAAGGCATCGAGACGCTCGTCGAACAGCAGATAGGCCATCAGCGCGGTGACGGCCGGCACCAGATAGAACAGGCTCGCCACCGATGTCGCGGCCTGGTGACGGATCAACCAGTACAGCAGGCCGATCGAACCGATCGACAGCACCACCGCGAGCCAGGTCACGGCGAGGATGAACTCCGTGGTCCAGTGCACCACGCGCGGCTCGAACAGGAACGCGCCGAGCGCGAAGAACACGGTGACCGCGGCGAATTGCACGAGGTTGCCGCTGCGCCAGTCGATGCGGCTGCAATAGCGCCGCTGGTAGAGCGTGCCGAGCGTGATGCTGACGAGCGAGATCGCCGACGCGATCCACCCCCAGCCGGCCTGCCCGTCCATCGGCCGGCCGTGCAGGATCAGCGCCACGCCAGCCAGCCCGATCAAAAGCCCGCCCCACTGCATCGCCGTCACGCGCTCGCCGAGCCACCGGTTCGCGATGGTCGAGGTCAGGATCGGCTGCAGGCCGGGGATCAGCGCCGACAGGCCGGCTGGAATCGACAGCCAGATCGCAAGCGCCGTGCCGCCGAGATAAAACCCGTGCACCAGAAGGCCCGCGACGATGCTGTGACCGATCTCGGCGCGGTTCGGCCAGACCGGCCGGACGACCGCGCAGATCGCGGCCATCAGCACCACCACGAGCGCCATGCGGATCGCCAGATAGGTCAAGGGATCAGCGTTGTCGATGACGTATTTGGTGCCAATGAAGCCGGTGCTCCACAGCAGCACGAATATCGCCGGCGCCGCGCGGGCGGCGAATCTCCCTGGATTCTGATTCATTTGCCGCCCCTGTTGCCCGATCATGTGGTATGCGGCAAGAACCGATCGCGCCCGGGACACCGGTGCGATGTCACCTGTCGAAACCTGATGTCCGAACGAGGAATGCCATGGATGTTCGCGCCGCCGTCGCGGTCGCTGCCGGAAAGCCGCTGGAAGTAACGACCGTTCAGCTCGAGGGGCCGCGCGAGGGCGAGGTGCTGGTCGAGATCAAGGCGACCGGCATCTGCCACACCGATGAATTCACCTTGTCCGGCGCCGATCCGGAAGGGCTGTTTCCCGCGATCCTCGGCCATGAGGGCGCCGGCGTCGTCGTCGATGTCGGCCAGGGCGTCACCAGCGTCAGGAAGGGCGATCACGTCATCCCGCTGTACACGCCGGAATGCCGGCAGTGCCCGTCCTGCCTGTCGCGCAAGACCAATCTCTGCACCGCGATCCGCTCGACCCAGGGCCAGGGCCTGATGCCCGACGGCACCTCGCGCTTCTCGCTCGGCGGCAAGCCGGTTCATCACTACATGGGCACGTCGACGTTTGCGAATTACACCGTGCTGCCGGAGATCGCGGTGGCAAAAATCCGCGAGGACGCGCCGTTCGACAAGGTCTGCTACATCGGCTGCGGCGTGACCACCGGCATCGGCGCGGTCATCAATACCGCCAAGGTCGAGGAAGGCGCCAAGGCGATCGTGTTCGGGCTCGGCGGCATCGGACTCAACGTGCTGCAGGGCCTGCGGCTCGCCGGCGCCGACATGATCATCGGCGTCGACATCAACAATGATCGCAAGGCGTGGGGCGAGCGCTTCGGCATGACGCACTTCGTCAACCCGAAGGAGCTCGGCAAGGATCTGGTCCCTTACCTCGTCGACATGACGAAATCAGGCGCGGACCAGATCGGCGGCGCCGACTACACGTTCGACTGCACCGGCAACGTCACCGTGATGCGGCAGGCGCTGGAAGCCTGCCATCGCGGCTGGGGCCAGTCGATCGTGATCGGCGTGGCGCCGGCCGGCGCCGAGATCGCGACGCGGCCGTTCCAGCTGGTCACCGGCCGGGTCTGGAAGGGCACCGCATTCGGTGGCGCAAGGGGTCGCACCGATGTGCCAAAGATCGTCGACTGGTACATGCAGGGCAAGATCCAGATCGACCCGATGATCACGCATGTGATGCCGCTCGCGGAGATCAACAACGCGTTCGAGCTGATGAAGCGCGGCGAGTCGATCCGCGGCGTGGTGACGTTCTAGGGTCTGCCGTCATGGCCGGGCCTGTCCCGGCCATCCACGTCCGTCACTCGGCGGCGAAGCTAGAACGTGGCTGGCAGGCGCAAGGCCGGGCGTGACGGAAATCAAGTGCGATCACCACTCTTCCGGACAGGGATCGACGATCTTCCAGAGCTCGCGCCCGTTCCGGATCTTCTTCATGTCGGTGGTGAGCCCGCCATTGCGTCGGATCCAGTCCTTCACCGTATCGGGGTAATAGGACATCAGGTCCGACGTGCCTTCGGTGCTCGTGACCTTGATGCCGAAAGTAAAGGCCTTGTCGTAATAGGCCTGGTGGAAACCGAGGCTCGCCTTCGGCGTCACGCAGATCTTGTTCATCGGCACGATGCCGAAAACCAGCGTGCAGGCCGAGTTGCAGATGCCGTCGATGATGACGCGCTCCTTGCGATCGCGGATCCGCTTGTACTTGGCCTTGTATTCCTCGACATAGCCACCGTGATCGCGCGTGATGCGCAGGTCGGCGCGCGCCGGCGTCGCGGCCAGAACAGAAAGCAGCAGCAGGGCAATGGACGTAATGCGCATGAGTGTCAGAGAGAACCGGATGGCCGTGTTCGACGCGGAAGAGGCGTTCCGCCGACCAGGGACAAGACAGCAAAACTCTGGCCGGACTGTGTTGGGAATTCCCTAAGGATTGCACTGGACAAAGGACGAACGCGGCGGATTCCGCAAGCGTTCGACCTGCTTTCCTGCCGGGCGGGGCCGGCCCCGCCAACCCGGCGCCACCCGAGATTTTGGATGGAACCGAAGACCGCCTCATAACTTATTGATTCGATACATCTTCTTCCGTTGCACAATCGGCTGTCGGCGCGACCCGAACTTGCTATAGTTTTGAACCGTGAGTTCCGGAGAATCGCCATGACCAAACCCAAATTGCTGATCGCCGCTGCCCTGCTGTCCGTTGCGACTCTGGCTCCAAGCCTGGCCGACGCCCGGCACAACCGCCACCATTTGCACAATTGGGGGCTGCCCTATCCGATCAGCTTCCTGCACAATTACGGCCCCGGGCCGCTGCCGGCCACCTTCGCCTATTATGACGGCCCCTCCACCATCCTGTGCCGCCAGAGCGCGGCCGCCTATATCGGCCAGGACCGCAGGCGGCATCCCTGCTACTAGTTCAGCCGCTGGCCCTATCGGGCCAAGTCTGATAATCGACCCCTCGCGCGCGCTCGTAGCTCAGCTGGATAGAGCATCGGATTTCGATTCCGAGGGTCGGGAGTTCGAATCTCTCCGAGCGCGCCAGCGGGAGCCTGTCTTTCCGATTCACGGACAAGGCTCTGGATCAAATAATCCACCCGCCCTATCCGAACTGAACGCCGATCGTCTTTCCGCGCCGCCAGACGACCTCGCAAAGCCTGCGCTTGTCGTCGCCTTTCGTGAAGGCGAGTTCGAAACGGTCCGGCACCTGCGCCGGCGTCGCCGGTATGATCTTGGCCCCTTCGGCCGAGATATCCATGACAAGACATTCAACCGCCTCGCGGCCGGGCACGAAGATCCATGCCGACACCTGGCGGATGCGTCGGACACCTCGTTTGACCTGTCGTGACGGCGGCCTCATCGTTCGGTTCAACATCGATCGAGCATCGCGGTTTCAAGACGCCTCGTCGGTTTCGGCAACGTCTGAAACCCTCCAGCCCCGGGCCGGATAGCAAAGACCAACTGGAACTTTACCGCGCCGCGTCGGCCGGTACAATCCGGGCGCTCACGGGCTCACCGCGGCCCCATTGCCACAGGGCCAATGCCGCCTCGACCGAACGCCGAAGGAAACCGCCTTGCCCAGTCCTCACGACTTCCACACGCCGCAATCCGCCTACAGCAAGCAGGATCTGCTCAAATCCAGCGAGGGCGGTTATCTCGGTCCGGGCAACGCGCAACTGCCGGCGCCGCCGATGCTGATGATCGACCGTATCACCGAGATCAGCCTGGACGGCGGCGAGTACGGCAAGGGTCATGTCGTCGGCGAACTGGATATAACGCCCGGCCTGTGGTTTTTCAGCTGCAACTTTCAGGGCGATCCGGTGATGCCTGGCTCTCTCGGCCTCGACGCCATGTGGCAGATCATCGGCTACTGGCTCGGCTGGTCGGGCTCGCCCGGCAAGGGCCGTGCGGTCGGCGTCGGCGCGGTCGAGTTGTGTGGCGAGGTCAAGCCAAACAACACCCGCGTGCGCTATGAGGTCAACATGCGCCAGGTCAGGCGCGGCAGGCTGGCGCTTGGAATCGCCGACGGCAGCGTATTCGCCGACGGCATCCGCGTCTTTCTCGCCAGGGACATGCGGGTCGGAATGATAGCATCGGCAGCCTAGGGAAACCCGTTGCCGACGCGCATCGTAACGGTCACGAACAGATCCAGATGATCGCAATGGCTATCGGGACTCCCAGACCAATCGCGCCGACAATCGCGGCAATGAATTCGGAAAGCAGACTGTGGTTTCGCACGCCGGACGACGTCATTACGCAACTCCTTGGAGCCCCCACGGGCCTTCTGCCCGCCCCCAAGTTGAACGATCAATGGCGCCTTCGAACCAGATTCGTGGCGCCATTGTGTAGAGAAGATGCTGCGCCTCGATGGTTAACAGAAGGTTAACGGAGAGCCACTTCTGCCGCTCGCCAGGGCAATTCCCACACTTAGCGTTGGTGATGCCGTGACGACCACGAGCAGGGCGATGCCTGCCACAACTTGCGGCATCCGGCGGCGGGCCGCGCGCGTCCCCGCCTCGACCTCCGACACTGCTTGACGCATGCTTCCATCCTTCGTGGACAAGTGGCGTAACCGGATGGCGCTTTGCCGCCGGTCGCCCGGAATTCCCGATCGATCCAACACCCCGCGCGACATCCACCAGCCGGCGCAGCGAGCGAGAGCGTTCGGCGCTGGTTCGTTTGCGGCGGGACCAGGCCCCCTCGCGTGGGCGCACGAAGAAGTGTTCGCTCAATTTGGCGAGATTAAGGGTGACGGCACGGCGGCATCACGGCGGCCGTCCGCAGGCGACAGGTCGGCGTCCTGATGTCGTGCCGGCCTACGGTGACGGCGCCCCCTTATACGGCGACGGCGACCGGCCGCTGATTGTCCTGAAGGCAGTGATTGGCAATGAAGGCCTCGATCTCGCCCTGCGGCATCGGCTTCGCAAAGTAGTATCCCTGCATCATCGAGCAGCCGAGCATGCCGATGATCTCGGCCTGCTCCGCTGTCTCGACGCCCTCGACCACGCATTCGAACTTCAGGTTGCGGCACAGGTCGATCACCGTCTTGACGATGTTACGGGCGCTCTCCTGTGTAGCAATGTTGCGAATGAAGCCGCGGTCGATCTTGATCTTGTCGAGCGACAATTGGTGGACATAGCTCAGGCTCGACTGTCCCGACCCGAAATCGTCCAGCGCCACCTTCAGTCCCAGCGACCGCAGGATCCGCAGGGAATCCTGCACCTGCTCGTAATCCTGCATCAAGGCCGTCTCGGTGACCTCGATGATGATGCGCCGCGGATCGATGCTGCTTCCCCTGATGACGGAAACGATCTGCAGGATGGTCGCGTGCGAGACCAGGTCGCGCATGGAAAGATTGAAGGAAAGGATCAGATCCTCCGGCCAGGACTTGGCGGCGGACACCGCCTTGCGCAACAGCACCCGCGTGATCGTTCCGATCAGTTCGGTACGTTCGGCTACCCCGATGAAGACGTCCGGAGGAACGTTGCCGAGTTCGGAATTATGCCATCGCGCCAGCGCTTCAAAGCCGATCAGACGTCCGTTTCCGACATTGACGATCGGCTGGAAGTGCAACGACAATTCCGCGTCCAGGTCGATCGTCCGCAACGTATGTTCGATATTGCTCAACCGGCGGATTTCGACCTCGTGCTCGTCGGAGAAGATCACCGGCTGGCCGCGGCACTTCGCCTTGGCGTGATAGAGCGCATAATCCGCGCGCTCGTAGAGCAATTCCGCCGTCGTCCCGGCATCCGGCGCCAGGGCAAATCCGACCGAACCGCCGATCTGGGCGACGATCCCGGCGACGGAGAATGGCGCATCGAGCGCCGAGCAGACTCTCGCACCGACCGCGAGAACCGCGCCGGAATCCAGCTCGGCATCGACGATGATCCCGAATTCGTCGCCGCCGAGACGGGCGATGAACTGGGTCTCGTCGGAAACCGCCAGCAGACGCTGACCCACGGCCTGCAACAACCGGTCGCCGACGCCGTGTCCATAGAGATCGTTGACCATCTTGAAGCCGTCGAGATCGAGCACGCCGACGACGAATTTGCGGCCGTCCGTCCGCGCCTTTTCCGCAAGGAGGGTCAGGCGGTGAAAGAACTGGCGCCGGTTGGGCAGATCGGTCAGGCTGTCGACATTGGCGAGACGGAAGTTTTCGTTGCTGAGGCGCCTCGTCTCCACCTCGCCATTGACCATGGCGGCGAACTGCCGGGCGCAGATGGTCAGGATGTAAACCATCGCGATGGTCACCAGGCACAGGTTCAATCCGATCGCGATCTGAACGGTCTCGCCGCTGCCCAGCAGGAAAATCACGAACGGCACGATCACCGTGCCGGTCAGCATCAACGCCGCCGGCCGGACGTGCATCAAGCAGAAGATGCAGCTGACCACCGTGATGCCGACGAAGAACAGGATGTGGCCGTGGCGGGCCGTGTCGCCATACGGGAACAGGCTGACCGCCCAGGCCAGGAAGACAAAACCCAGGACGCCGCCCAGCACCACGGTCGTCCGCAGGTGGCGTGCCGCGGCCGCCGGCTCGACCGCACGGCTGCGACGTCTCAGCCAGACCAGGCAACGGATCGCACAAGCGCCGACCAGGATGGCTGGAAAGACAACGGTGAGAATTGTCGGGGCATTGCCGTAATGGGTGAACGCCAGCGCAATCGCATTCACGCTGAGGATGAAATAAAGCAGCGGGACCTGCCGCGAAAACGCCGCGAGCTGCGCATCCATCAGCGCGGGATTGTCGGCATCAATCCGAAACAGGTTAGCTATCGCGTTCATGAGGCAACCACCAGGATCCAACTCGGCGGATCGTGCCGCATAACCATTAAACAACGATGCCCGTTTGCTTCATCCGCGAGAGGGGCTGGTTAACCGTCTGGCAATATGGCGGAGCCGGTGTCCATCGACCCGGGTCAGGCGGCCGAGGTGTCGATCGAGCGACGTATCACCCGCCTTACTTCCGAATTGGAGAGGAACAGATCGTGATTGACGATACCCCAACCCGACTCGGACGCGTCGATCACCCGCACCCCAAGCCGCTCGATGGCCGCTTTCTCGGCAGCGCCGACCCGGGTCATGCCGCCGGCCAGTCGTCCCGACAGCGCCAGGGCGCGGTCGTTCGTCGCCGCAACCACGGTGATCTTCCGCCCGACGGGACCGATACGGACAATCGCCGATGAAAACACGTCCATGTCGATATCGGGTGAAGCAAACACCACGGCCCCGATCCTGTCCGCGATACTGTCGCCGGATCGTGCATAGAGTTGGCGGAGGCTTTCGAGAGTCAACATGGTGCCCATGCTGTGGGCAACGATGTGCATGCGACCGACGCCCGGATGGTTGGCTACGGAATTGAGCACGCGCTCGAACTCGTCGCGGGACCACATCGCGCTTTCGCGATCGTAGGCATAGTCGAAAAGCCCCGCCTTCGACGGCCAGGAGAACACCATGGTCTGGCCGCGGAACTTGATGCCATCCGCGAGATGCGCGGCGTCGAGCGCCGCGGTCTCGAAGGTCTGCTTGAAGCCGTGGACGTAGATCAGCACGTCCGAACCGCCGCCGGACTGCCCGAGCAGATCGCCGACCTCTGCCGCGACCGGCTCGACCGTGTCGAGCCGCCAATCGCCAAGTCCGGCGGCGGCGAGCGAGAAGCGGCTTTCATCGGGTGCCACCAGCTTCGCTTTCGCAACCGTCATCCGCGTCGCGCGCTCCGCTCCGAACCACGGCTTGGCCCGACCGCCGTTCACCGGCTTTCGCGTGGTGGCAACGATCAATGCCGGATCTGACAAGAGCGACGAAGCGTCATAACGCGCACCGGTCGCGCCAAGGCTCGCGCATCCGCCAAGCGCAAGCACGCTGGCAGACGACGCAATCCCGCGCAGCAATGCGCGGCGGGACGCAACGGTCTGATATTGCGGCAGTTGTCGGATCACGCAGAGGACCTTCGGAAACCCGCGCTGACAGCCAGCGCAGCCCGCAGGTCTCCCGGACTAGCATGGCGACAAAAGGGCCGTCATCTGGCCATAAGCGGTTCCAGTTCCATCGCAATTCCGTGATCCCGGCGCAGCGCGCACGAAACCGTTTTTCCCTCGCGCGAAGCGTTCCGGAAACAATTCGCCGCTATCTTTTAATAGGTCGGAAACAACGAGGTGGGATCATGTTGGTGTCGATGCTTAACCTCATCTACCGGGAATTTCTCAAGCGTGCCATGTCCGGCATGGCAACCCAGGGAGGAAAGCCATGACAGAGGCTGTGACAGCATTCCTCATCTTCGTCAGCATCGGCATATTCCTCGCCCATGCCTTTGACGCGTATCGCCTGCGCTGATTTCAAACTCCGTCTTTTCCGGCGATGAACACGTCGCGATCCGGAAATCTTTCGAACAGATCCGCCGGTTGACCGAAATTGGTCGCGAGCACGTCCTTTGGATTAGCCGCGATCCACTGCGCAAGATCGATGGTCTCGTAGATTCCGGCATTGAATCCAATCAGCATGCGCGAGCGCCCGCTGCCGACGTTCTCGATCGAGTGTCCGTAGCCTTGCGGAATGTATCCGACGTCGCCTTTCTGCAATCGTTCGGTGCGATAGCGTCCATGCGAGCCGAACAGGGTGACGCTCACCTCGCCCTCGATCAGGTATTGCCACTCGTCGGCATTCGGATGCCAGTGCAACGTCCGCAGTGCGCCGGGATCGAGATCAAGCACGACGCCCGTGATCGTCTTGGCGATCGGAAAGCGGCTGGAATCAACGCGCCACTCGCGGCCGCCGCGATAGACTCCATGCGGCTGCTGCGCCAGCAGGCGATATTTGTGGGTCTCCGGCGGCAGCTTCCACCCCTGCAACGGCACCGAGGGCTCCGCCAGCGGCAACTCGCCGCGGGCGAAATACACCTCCTCTTTCGGGAAGCTCGCAAATGTTGCTTCTGGCAAACCGAAATTCTTGGCAAGCAGCGCAGGCGGCGCGTGTCCGATCCAATCGGTGATGCTGAAGGTGCCGAATTCGGAAAAGTAGCCGTTGTCGAAGATCAGGATGAAGTGACACGGCCGGTCACCGAGACATTGCAGCATATGGCCGTGGCCGCGTGGAAAATACCAGACGTCGCCTGGATCGAAATCGTTGGTTTCCGAACAGCCGGCCGGATCGACCACCGTGGTGCGAACGCGGCCTTCTATGACGAACGCCCATTCTGCCGCGGTGGCGTGCCAGTGCAGTTCGCGCATCGCACCGGGTTCGAGCCGCATCGAGACGCCGGCGATCCCCTTGGAGATCGGCAGCTGCGTGACCGTCGCCTCCTTGCCGGAACTGTTGCCGATGACCTTGCCGTCCGATTTCTCCAGCGCGAATGTGAAGGCCGGCAGATCCTCGCCCGCGAGCACCGGGTCCGGCACGTTGTTCATGAAGCTCGGATCGCCGCCCGCGGCCGGCAGCGCCGTCGCCAGCGCGGCCAATGACACCGTGCTGGCGGCGGCCAGAAAATCCCGGCGTTGCGGATCGGACATGATGGTCTCCTCAACAGGGCTGGCCAAATGTCTCGCGGTCCGTACGACCGCCGACCCGCCTGCCCGTCCCCACTAGCTGGAGATAGCGCATGCTGACCACAAGTAGAATCTCCTCGTCCCCCGCCAACCCTGCGACCGGGCCGAGTAACGTCCCATTGGCCCACGGAGCCCGGTTGAATGGGCGTCAAATCAAGGAGTTAGACAGACGCTCGAGGATGGTGCTAGAGAAATGAGGCGCGGCGGGGGTTCGATTCCGCGGAGTTGGAAGTTCTGGTCCGGGCGCGCTTGTGTTGGCTCACGGCTATTTCGGACACGCAATATGAGAAAGATCATCCTGACGCTTGCGGTGCTGTATCCGGCTGCGGCATTGGCCCAAAGCGCCCCACCCACGGTTGGCGGAAAACCACTGGTTGTCGTTGGATCGAAAAAATCCGCTAAAAAAGATGCAGAAAAGCCGTTGTCGGCGGCGCAGAAGCTGCAAGCTTGCCAGGAAATCGAAGACGCCACCAAGGAACGGCTGATTTGCTACGATGCGGTCTACAAGCCGCAGGCCAAGGCAAAACCACCGGCCGCCAAGGCCGTCAGCGACTGCCGCTTCGTCAAGGAAGAGGACGAGCGATTGACCTGTTTCAACGGTTTTGTCGACAAGCTTCCGAAATAGCCGCGCCAAGACCAATCGGCCGGCCCACTACCAGGTGCTGTTCCAGTTCGAACCGCCGCCAAAGAAGCCGGGCTGCGATTGTTGGGCAACCCGGACCTGGGACTGGCCGGTCTGCAGGGGATGCGACGGACGACTTCTTGCAACCTTGCGCTTGCGCTGGACCTCGGCCTTCTTTGTCTCCGAGGGGACGAACTGGGCGAACGTGTCGCGGACACGGGCCTGGGCGGTGACATCAACGGGGGCAGCCGCGATCGGCGTCGCCGCCGCAGCGGGTGAAGCGTGCGCGGACATCACCGGCGGAACGATGGTCGGAAGGCTGGTATCGTAGACCACCCGCTCGGGCGGCTTCTGATCGGAGCGGATACGCACCACCGTCTTGTCGACCGACGGCGCGGCCTGGCTGGCCACCGCGGCTTGTTGCGGGAAAAGGGCATCGACCGCCAACAATAGCGCCAGCAGAACTCCGCCGACGAACACAAAATAGCGCGCTAAGGGCATCGATCCAGCTCCTCCGCGCGGGCCGCGCGGTTCCCACCGCCTCAACGGGCGATATGCCAGTTAGTTCCCGACCTGCCGGTGAGGTTCAAGGGTGGCGATCACATTTTCGCGGGCACGCCGTGCGCTTCGGATGCCCACGGTTAAAGGTCAAGGTTAAGCGGAGCCGGCCTTGCACCGCCTTTGAGGGTCGCGCCGCTTGCCGATGATCCCTTGATGAAGAAGATGGCATATCGCCCCGCTAGCATGGGCGGCAGCAGCCGGGATGGCGTTCAAAATGGGCGGCGGTTACAGTGGCCGCGTTGCAGCCGCGATGAGCGCCGCAACAAGAACAATGGGGAGACCGAATGCCCACCGTTACCTGGGACCATGTCCACTTGCGCAGCCCCGATCCTGAAGCGACAGCGGCCTGGCTGCAGGATATCCTCGGCGGCGAGATCGTCCGCGGCCCGGGCCGGATCGATGTCAGGCTCGGCGGCGCCAACGTGTTCATCGCACCCGTCATTGCCGGCGACGGCGTCAACACACCGCCGGTGACGCCCTATCAGGGGCTCGATCATTTCGGCCTGACCGTTCGGGACATCGACGCGGTCGCGGCCGAGATCAAGGCAAAAGGCGTCGAGTTCACCAAGGAGCCGACCACCATCCGGCCCGGCGTTCGCATCTGCTTCATCCGCGGACCGCAGGGCATTTCGATCGAGCTGCTCGAGCGCGACAAGAAGTACACCTGACACGCGGCCAGGTCTTATGCGGCCCGGTCTTCACACGGCCAAGTCTTCACACGCGGCCGGCGGGACAAGCGCGGCTGCGCTTGTCCCGGGATCAGGCGAGAAGCCGCTACGTCATGCTGCCCGGCATGAAGCATCGGATCGTCAATCCCTGATATCCGCGGATCGGCCAGACCATGGTCCGGCCGACGCGATTGGGCTCGGTGATCACGGCATCCTCGGGTACGTCATGCCACTGGCCATCGATTCGGACGCGATAGTGTCCGTTGCCGGACTCCCAGTCGACATCGCTCAGCGCATATCCGTCCGCGTCGGAACAACATGGCCCCTTCCCGCTCCTCAGGCTGTCGAACCACTGCTTGAGCGGCGAGTTGGCGTAGCGGCCGTCAGGGTCTCTAGCGGCGCCCGGACCGGAGGCCAATGGCAACAACATGAGCACTATCCCGCCTGCGATCAGCGGTATTTTCCAACGGCCTGCGTAATGGCCGAAAGTTCCACGGTTGCTGTTCTCGTCATGTCGGGGCGGCACGTGGCCGCCGGATCTGATCCATTTGGTCACTGTTCTCTTGCTCCAGCACCCGCCGGCCGGTGCCAGATTGAACTATGCATTTCACGGGCCAACTCGACCTGGGCTCGGACCGCGCGCGATCCAGGCGTCAAGTTCTGGTCGCATCATTCCACGCTGCTGCCTCGGCTAGAACGGCCGGTAAACTAGACGCGTTGACGCTGCCCGTCACGCTTTGGCAGTATGTCGCGACCGGTTTCCGTGGGCGCGGCGACCGGCACCAGGGACGTCATGAAGAACGGGCTCTATTCGATCCACGTGACCCTGCTGGATGGGCGCATCGGCAAGGGCAGTGGCGTCATTCTATTCCGCGACGGCCAGATCCTGGGCGGCGATGCCTATTTGTTTTATACTGGCAGCTATACCGTGAAGGGCGACACCTTCAAAGGCGAGGTGCTGGTGCAACGCCACACCACGCCACGCGACAATGACAATCCGTTGTTCGGCGGTCCGAGCCCGGTGGGTATTGGGGTATCAGGTACCTTCACCGATACCCGCGCCAGCATGAACGGCACGGCGCTCGTCGGCAAAGCCAGCCTGATTTTTGGCGCCACCTTGCACAAGCTGGCGGATCTCAATTAACCGCCGGCGAATTGCCGGAATACAAATCGACTATGCAGTCCTGCGCGCGGCGGCGGTCGCGGTATCTCCGGTGTTCGGCGTGCCGGTCGGCTCGATCAGCAGCAGATGTACTTCCTGCCTCGCGACAGGCCGATGCTCGACGCCCTTCGGCACCACGTACATCTGGCCCGGTCCGAGGGTAACGGTCCGATCGCGAAGTTCGATATCGAGCACGCCGCTCAGGACGAGAAAGAAATCATCCGTGTCGTCGTGCTTGTGCCAGACGAACTCGCCTTTCACCTTTACGACCATGACGTCGCAGTCGTTGAACTGCGCCACCACGCGCGGTGACCAGTGATCGGAAAACGTGGACAGCTTTTCGGACAGATCGACTGCGCTGGACATGTGAGCCACTACTCCGCGGCCTGTTCGATCGGCGCCGTGCGCGGCAGGATGATCTGGATGCGCGTGCCGCCGCCCGGCTGGGAATCCAGATCGAGCCGACCGCCAAGCCGCGTCGTCACGATGCTGTAGACGATGTGCAGGCCGAGCCCGGTGCCGCCCTGGTCGCGCCGCGTGGTGAAGAACGGATCGAAGGCGCGTCGGCGGACGTCGAGGCTCATGCCGATGCCGTCATCGGAGAAGATGATCTCGACATTGTCCTTGCCGGATTCCCGCACCTGGATATCGACCGTGCCGGCCTTGCCGTCGGGGAACGCGTGCGCCACTGAATTGAGAAACAAATTGGTCAGCACCTGTCCGTACGGGCCGGGATAGCTGTTCATCATCAGGTTTGGCTGGCACTCGACATTGAGCGTCAGATTGTGCTTGCGAAGGCCCGGCCGCAGGCTCATCACCACCTGCTCGGTGAGATCGCCGAGGTCGAAGGAGCGCTGATCGGAATAGTTGCGGTCCGCGGCGACCTGCTTGAACGACTGGATCAATTCGGCGGCGCGGTTGAGATTGGCGACCAGTTGCGAGGACGCATCGCGGCTGGTGTCGAGAAAGTCGTTCAGACTGGAGCGGCGAAGCTCGCCGCGCGCCACCTCGGCGGCGAAATTCGACGTCTTGCGCTCCAGCGCTGAGGCCACGGTCAGGCTGATGCCGACGGGGTTGTTGACCTCATGGGCGACGCCCGCGACCAGCCGCCCAAGCGCGGCGAGCTTCTCCGCCTCGATCAGCGAGTTTTGCGTCTCGCGCAGGTTCCGCAGCGCACTCTCCGCCGCGTCCTTGGCCTTGCGCATTTCGAACTCGACCCGCTTGCGCTCGCCGATGTCGAGCGCGACGGTGACGATGTTCTCGATCTCGCCGTTCGCGTCCAGGATCGGCAGTTTGTTGACCAGCCATTGCCGCATGCTGCCGGTGGCGTCCTGGTACTCCTCCTCGTAGAAGCCCAGTTCCCTGGCGCCTGCCAGAACGCGCTTGTCCGGCTCGTCCGTCTTGCCAGCGCCGTAGCGCGCCATCAGTTCGGCGGTGGTGCGGCCGATCGCTTCGCCCGGCTCGACGTTGAAGATGCCGGCCATGTAGCGGTTCATCAGCACGTAGCGAAGATTGCGGTCCTTGACGTTGATCACCGCCGGGACCGTGTCGATCACCATTTGCAGCAGGCGGCGACCTTCGGCGATGGCATCCTCCGCCCGCTTCTGGTCGGTGATGTCGCGCACCGTCCCCTCGTAGCGGACGATGGCGCCGGCCTCGTTGTGCACGGCGCTCGCGCTGTCGGATAGCCACACCACCGAGCCGCTCCGCGTGCGAACCTGGTATTCGAAGTCGCGAACGATGCCGTCGCGCTGCATCAGCCGGGCAAACCGGTCGCGCGCTTCCGGATCGACATAAACGCTGTGCGCGATGTTGCCGATGGCGTCGAGCAGCTCGCGCGGGGTCGCATAGCCCATCATCCGCGCCAGCGCCGGGTTGGCGTTCAAAAGCGAGCCGCCCGGCGTGGTGACGTAAATGCCGTCCACCGAGGACTCGAACAGCTTGCGGTAGCTTTCCTCGGCCAGCCGCTGTTCGGCGAGCGCGTGCACCGCCGCCTCGCGCGCCGTATCGGCATCGACCAGGGTCTGCCGGAATACTTCGGCGGCGCGCGCGATGTCGCCGATCTCGTTGTCGACGTCGATCGCCGGGATCGAGGCGCTCTTCTCGCCACGCGCCACCGTGCGGATCGAGGCCGCGATGGCCGCCAGCGGGCGCACGGTGCGACGAACCACCAGCAACGAGGCGAACAGCCCGATCAGCACGCCCGCGGTCCCCAGCACGATGCTCTGCCACTTCGCTTCCGTCAGCGTGCGGGCAAAATCGCGGGCGAGGACACGGCCGCGCCGCTCGCTGACTTCGCGCAGCAGCTCCGTAACCCGCTGGATCAGCCGGCCCTCGGCGCTCAGCACCTCACGGTCGATGTCGGAGATCTGCCGTTCGCGGGTCGATATGTTGGCGATCACCAGCGCATAATCGTCAATGGCCGCGCGCAGGTTCGAGTCGGCGATCGTCATGGTGCGCATGCGTTGCGCCGCCTGTTCGGCCGCCGACGGGTTGTGCGCCAGCAGGGCCGCGTTGATCTGGCTCTGTTCCTGGAGCAAGGCCGTTGCGATGGCCGGATCGAGCGTTCCGGCAATCGCGCTCTCGAATTTCTCGCGCAACGGCGGCAAGGTCACGATCAGATCGGCTCGGCGGTTGATCAGCGAGGAGATCCGTTCGATGCCGTTGCGGTAGGTCGAGAGGCGCTCGGTGACGCCGTCGATCATGTCCTGCTGCTCGGGAGCCAGCTCAAGCCGCGTCTTCTTCAGCACCTCGCTGAGCGCGGTCGCGGCCTCGGCGACCTGGAGCGACTGGTTGCCGGGATCGGTGACGAAATCCCGCGCCGCCAGCCGCAATTCGTTCATGCGGCGGTCGATGTCCTCGGCCAGGTCGCCGACGCTCTGCAGCCGCTGCAGCTCCGAAAAGGTCTGGTCAATATGGCGGATCGCGATGACGCTGGCGGTCGAGGTGATGATGATCACCGCCAGCACCAGCATGAAGCTGCCGAACGTCAGCTGGCCGATCGACAGCGAAAACGATCGCGGCGGCAGCGAATTTGGCGGCGTTTCGGCAGTCATAGGGGTCAGGCCGGGCTCCAGTCGGCCGTAATATACGATGTATTTCGGGCCGTGGGGAACATGCCGGACCACATGCGGAACGTGCAAAATGCGTCGCCAAAACTGCTCGAAACATGTCCTGCAAGGGCCGACCGGCCGACCAATCCCGGTATGGAACAGTCGCGCGGCGGCAGCCGGGTTTGTGGCCGGCCGGTGCTACCGACTGTCCGCGGTGGTACGACCGCGCCTGTGGAAACTCGACGCAGGACGGGTCAGGCGGCCTCGCCGAGCGGCTTTGCCTTGCGCTCGGGTATCGTCATCGCGGCGACGCCGACGACGACGCAGGCCAGCCCGATCCATACCGTCGAACTCAACTGCTCGCCGAGGACAATCACGCTCGCTGCGACGCCGATCGGCACCCGCAAATAGGCCTGCGCGGTGGCGCCGATTGATCCCAGCGTCTGGATCAGGCGGAAATAGATCGCGAAGGCGAACGCGGTGGAGAACACCGCCAGCCCAAGCAGCGCCAGCAGCGCGTTCACCGCCGGGGCCAGCGTCCACGGCTGGTCCACCGCGAGGCTGAACGGGATCAGGACCGCGGCGCCGCACAGGAGCGATCCCGCCGCCGGCGCCATCGGATCGAGGTTTTTGAAGGCGCGCCCGAAGATCGCCGCACCCGCGTAGCAGACCGCGGCGAGCAGCAGCGCGATCTGCGCTGCCAGTTGTTCGCCGAGTCCCACCAGCGCCTGCTGGCCTACGATCAGGCAGATGCCAGCCATCCCGGCGACGACGCCGACCAGCTTCCGGAACGTCACCGCCTCGTGGCGCGTGATCGCCAATGTCAGGAAAAACGTGAAGATCGGGGCGGTCGAATTGAGGATGGTGGCGACGCCGGCATCGACCGTGCGCGTGCCCCACGCCACCATGGTCCAGGGGATCACGCTGTTGAGGCAGGCCTGGAACAGGAAGCGCCGCCAGTTCGCGGCATCGACCGGCATTTGGATGCCGCGCCAGCGCATGATCGCGACCAGCAAAAGGCCTGCGATCAGCGTGCGCAGCGCGATCAGCGTCACCGGCGGGATCGTCGCCACCGCGACTTTCAAAAACGTGTAGGACGCGCCCCACAGCGTGGCGAGCAAAAGCAGCAGCGCGAGTTCGGTTGCGATGGTGGGATGCGCCGGCCGGGTCTCATTCATGTCGTGCCCCTGTCTTGCCTGTCAGAGCCGACATTACAGGCGTCAGGCGCTATGATATTTCGCTCACCGCCGAAGTGTGGATACAGGTGTCAGCCGGCCGAGCCGACCTCGAACAATTCGCCATCATAGCCGGCCTCGGCCGGAATCCGCAGCTGGCGACCGCCATTGTGGCGGGTCATCACCGGCGTCACGGTGACGATGGACCTGCCCCTGGAATCGTCGAGCGCCGCCTGCACGTTCGGCTGCCTGCCGAGCTTGATCAGATTGCGCGTGGTCGGGAACGGCAGCTTGAAGCGCCCGGTCTCGCCGCCTTCCAGCGCCTCGCGCGGCGACACCCAGATCGAGTCGGTGGATTCCTTGCCGTCATGGGCGCCGACCTGCTCGGGCGGTGCGGCGGCGAGGAAGAACCAGGTGTCGAACCGCTTCGGCATGCCCTCCGGCGTGATCCAGTGCGCATAGGGCACGAGTTCGTCGAGCGCCAGCACCATGCCGTTGTCGGCCAGCACGTTCAGAAAACTGATTTTGCTGTCGCAGAGATCGGCGCGATGGGCGGCCTCGATCTCGCTGGCACGCCTGGCATCGACCAGCGCCCGCGAGCCCTTCGGCCGCGCCAGCAGGATGCCGCTCTCCTCGAACGTCTCGCGGATCGCGGCGATGCGGAAGCTCAGCGTGGTCTCGTCGAGCCCCTCGCCGCCTGAATACAGTTCGGGCGTCGTGATGATCTCCTTGTCGCCCTTGTCGACGCTGCCGCCTGGAAACACCAGCGCCCCGGAATTGAAGTCGATCTCATAATGGCGAACCATCATGAAGACTTCGATCTCCCGGGCGGCGGCGTTGTCGCGCAGCAGCAGGATGGTGGATGCATTACGCGGGGCGACGATCTCGGCCATACAAGTTCACTCCTCAAGACCTCATCCTGAGGAGCGGCCATTGGGCCGCATCTCGAAGGATGAATGGCACGATCGGGGCCTCATGGTTCGAGACGCCGCTTCCCGGCTCCTCACCATGAGGGGCGGTCAGCCTGCGGCACTCGACTGCGGCTGCAGATTGGCGCGGCGGTCGACGCGCGCCACCCGCGACAGCAGGTACTCGACCTCGGACTTGGCGGTCGCCGTGATGGTCGCACCCGGCTTGCGCTGCGCGCTGGACGAGATGATGCCGCGCTTCTGCAGCACGTATTTGCGCACCGACAGGCCCGCGCCGGGCTGCTGCTCGTAGCGGATCAGCGGCAGATGGGCGTCGAACAGGTCATGGGCCGCATCGCGCTTGCCGGCCTTCTGCAGATTGACGACGTCGATCAGCAATTCCGGGAAGGCGTAGCCGGTCATCGCGCCGTCAGCGCCGCGCTCCATCTCGAAATCGAGAAAAAGGCCGCCATTGCCGACCAGGATCGACATCGGCTTCAGCGAGCCGTCTTTCTGGAAATTGCGCAGCGCGGTGATCTTCTCCAGCCCCGGCCAGTCCTCGTGCTTGAGCATGACGCAGGACGGCGAATCCATCACGATCTTGCGGATCACCGCCGGCGTGAACACGACGTTGAGCGTCAGCGGATAGTCCTGCAATACCCAGGGAATGTCGTCGCCGATCGCTTCCTGCGCCTGCTTGAAATAGCCGGTGATCTGGTCGTCGGTGCGAAGGTGCGGCGGCGGCGCGATCATCACGCCGGCAGCGCCCGCATCCATCGATGCCTTGGCCAGCGCGCGCATCGAGGCGAAGCCGGGGGCCGAAACGCCGACGATGACCTGCATCGTCCTGGCGCGCTTGACGAAGCGGATCGCGACCTGCTCGGCCTCGGCGGCATCGAGCTTCGGCGCCTCGCCCAAAATGCCGAGCACAGTGACGCCGTCGCAACCGACCCCGGTATAGAAATCGGTCAACCGGTCGATCGACTTCTCGTCGATCCGGCCGTCGTCGTGGAACGGCGTCGGTGCGATCGCAAACGTGCCTGCGGCCTGGGCGGTGAGTTTCGTCATTGTGGGTCTCTATCCTTTCGTCATTCCGGGGCGATGCGAAAGCATCGAACCCGGAATCTCGAGGTTCCGGGTTCGCTACGCGCCCCGGAACGACATCTACATCTACTTGAACCGGCGCGCCGACTTCTTGATCTCTTCCTCGGAGAAGAAGATTTCATTGGCGTGGGTCACGATATCCTCGGCCTTCCACCCCGTAAACGGCGGCGTCCAGCCCTCCATTTCCATCATCCGCATTTCGCGGACGCCGCGGGGGCCGGAGACGCCGAGCACCTTGCCGGTCTGGTCGCCTGAGAGGTCGCTGACCATGTATAGCACGGCCGGCGCGATGCCGTCCGGGCCGAGTGCCGCGCCGGGGTTCTCCTTGTAGCGTGGGAGGTCGGCGGTCATGCGGGTCAGCGCGCCCGGCGCCAGCGTCCAGATCCGGATGTTGTATTTGCGGCCCTCGATGGCCAGCACGTTCGACAGTCCCCAGATACCGCCCTTGGCGGCGCCGTAGTTGGTCTGGCCGAAATTGCCGATCAGGCCTGAGGTAGACGACGTGTTGACGATGACGCCGCCGCCGTTCTCGCGCATCCATTTGAACACCGGCTGGGTGCAGCAGAAGGTGCCTTTGAGGTGCACCCGGATCACCTTGTCCCAGTTGGCTTCCTTGGCCTTGGCAAAGGTCTCGTCGAGCAGGATGCCGGCATTGTTCACCAGGATGTCGGCGCGTCCGAAATTCTTGATGGCGTCGTCGAACACCGATTGTCCGCCGGCCATGGTCGAGATATCGGATCCGTTCGCGACCGCGCGCCCACCCTCGGCCTTGATCGCGTCCACCACCTGCTGCGCCATCGACTTGTCCGAACCAGACCCGTCGCGCGGTCCGCCGAGGTCGTTGACGACGACCGCCGCGCCTTCACGCGCGAACAGCTTTGCGTAGGCCTCACCCAGCCCGCCGCCCGCGCCGGTGATGATGGCCACCTTGCCGTCGAGTAATCCCATGATCTTGCTCCCATCGCCGCTTGTTGTTCGCCGTCATGGCCGGGCTTGTCCCGGCCATCCACGACCTTTTTGCCGCCGAGAAACGACGTGGATGCCCGGGACAAGCCCGCGCATGACGACAACCATTCACAGCGGCGTAGATGTCATCAACCCAGCACCGTCTTGCCGCTCTTGATCACGGTGACGCCCCTCGCCTTCACCTTGGCTTCGAACGACACCACGTTGCCGTCCTTCCACAGCTCCATCGTCACGGTCTCGCCGGGAAACACCGGCGACGAGAAGCGCGCCGCGTGCTGCTTGAAAGCAGACGGATCGTAATCGGCATAAGTCTGCAGCACGCCGCGGCAGGTGATGCCGTAGGTGCACATGCCGTGCAGGATCGGCCGCGGAAAGCCAGCCTTCCTGGCGAATTCTGGATCGGAGTGCAGCGGGTTGCGGTCGCCGCAGAGGCGATACACCAGCGCCTGGTCCGGCCGCGTCGCGATGTCGACGATCTGGTCGGGCGCCCGGCTCGGCACCTTGTGCGGCTCGGGCTGGCCCTCGGACGGACCGCCGAACCCGCCGTCGCCGCGGGCGAAGCGCGAGGCCACCAGCGTGGCGAGCTTGTCGCCGTTCTCGTCCTTCAGCACGGTCTGGTGACGGATGACGGCGCCCTTGTCCTTGCCCTTGTCGAACACGTCGAGCACGGTCGAGTCAGCCGTAATTTTCGCAGCGCTTGGCAACGGCTTGTGGAAGGTGATGTCGCGCTCGCCATCGACCACCATCACGCGGTTCAGTTTCATGTCGCCGGGGCCGGAGCCCCAGGCCGCCACCGACGCAAAGGTCGGCACCACCTTCAGCGGGCGCGGGGTGAAGGTGCCTTCGTTGACATAGGCGAGTTCCTTCTCGTCCATCGGATCGGCCCCGAGGCCGATGCCGTAGGCGTAGAGCATCACGTCGCGATCGGTGTAGGCGTATTTCTGGCCGAGGCTTTTCAGGGCCATCAGTTCTTCGTAGTTGATCGGCATTGTTGGAATTCCCTCCCGAACCTATTCTCTTCGGCGGTGCCCGTTACTGCGCCCTCTCCCCTTGTGGGAGAGGGCTACACCGGCCGCGCCTCAAACTCGCTTGGGTGAGGGGTTGCTTCCGCGAATGCAGTGCTCGCGGAGAGAACCCCTCATCCGGCGCTACGCGCCACCTTCTCCCACAAGGGGAGAAGGGAAGAAGACTAGGCCGCCGTGAAGAACGGCAGCGGCGCGCCGTCGGTGGGCTTCCACACCAGCTTCACTTTCTGGCCGATCTTGAGCTTCTCAAGATCGCAGTCGACGATGTTGGTCTGCACCGACGGGCCTTCCTTCAGCGTGACATAGGCGATCGCGTAAGGCCCGGTCGGCGATTTCCGCATCAGGCTGTAGGTGTAGATCGTGGCTTCGCCGGAGGCTTCTTCCCACTCGGTCTTGTCGGAGAAGCAGAACGGGCAGATCGAGCGCGGGAAGTAATGCGGCTCCTTGCAAGCCGTGCAGCGCTTGATCAGGAACTTGCCGGCCTTGGCCGCTTCCCAGAACGGCGCGGTCTCCGGATTGGTAATGGGTGTCGGATATTTTTTGGCTTCAGCCATCACACGCGCTCCAGAATGCAGGTTGAGGCGGCGTGACGCACGCCGAGAAGGCCGCCGGTGCCGTGGGCGATCGCGAGATCGCAATTCGGCACCTGCACCTTGGGATGGGCTTCGCCGCGCAATTGCCGCACGGCTTCGAGGATTTTTGTCATGCCGCCGCGGTTGACGGGATGGTTGCTGCAGAGGCCGCCGCCGTCGGTGTTGAACGGCAGCTTGCCGACGCCCGAGATCAGGTTGCCGTCGGCGACGAACTTGCCGCCCTCGCCCTTCTTGCAGAAGCCGAGGTCCTCGATCTGCATCAACACCGTGATGGTGAAGCTGTCATAGATCGAGGCGTATTTGATGTCCTTCGGCGTGACGCCGGCTTCCTCGAACGCGCGCGGGCCGGACCAGACGCCGGCGGAGTATGTGAGGTCGAGATCCTTGCCGCCGCGCGGGCCCTTCATCGCCTCGCCATGGCCGATCAGCCGCACCAGCGGCTTCTTCAGGCTCTTGGCGATTTCGGGCGTGGTCACGATCATCGCGCCGCCGCCGTCGGTGACGACGCAGCAATCCATCCGATGCAACGGGTCGGAGATCATCGGCGAGTTGATGACGTCCTCGACGGTCACGACCTCCTTCAGCATCGCGTGCGGGTTGTACTGCGCGTGATGGGAAGCCGCGACCTTGATCCAGGCCAGCTGCTCGCTGGTGGTGCCGTAGTCGTGCATATGGCGCATGGCACACATGCCGTAGGCATTGTGCGTGGTCGCGCCGTAGGCGGCCTCGAAATCGACCTCGGCGCCGGCCCCGCGCGGCGGCATCGGGCCGGTGCGCGGCTTGCCGGCCAGCGTTACCAGCGCGATCGAGCATTTGCCTGCCGCGATCGCCTCGGCAGCGTGGCCGAGATGGATCAAATAGGAACAACCGCCGGTATCGGTGGAGTCGATATGGCGGATCTTGTTGAGACCGAGATAATCAACCATCGGCCAGGTGCCGCCGGGGGCATCGCCGGCCATGAAGTAGCCGTCGATATCGTCCTTGGTCAGCCCGGCGTCCTCGATCGCGCCCTTGGCGACCTCGGCATGGAGCTGCGCGGTTGATTTGTCGGGTGCGTGCCGGGTGGGATGCTCGTAGATCCCGGCAATGTAGGCTTTGCCCTTGATGGTCAAATCGTTCTCCGTTGGCGTTTCTTGTTCCGGCTTTTTTTGTGACCTGTCGGCACGGCCTTGGCAAGCGCGGAGATATTCCGCAGGGCGATACGGGGGCGACCGGACTCAGCTCAAGATGATGCTCGCTGGAAATCATAACAGGGCAGCGATGCGAACATACCCTTTCATTTCCCGCGGCGCGACGCGCCCGAGTTGTCACGGGTGGTTTGCCTTCTCAGGAATGAGAGGGCGCAGGGAAGACCGGGTGCGCGCTGCACCCGCGGTCCCGTGTGCAAGATGCACAAGGAAGTGCGCACACGAGCATACAGGTCCAGCGGAGAGCATCCGGCCTTCCCTGCGCGATGGTTTGACGGCTTATGGCGCGCTCTCCCCGGAGACGAATTCCTCTTGCCTCCGTCATCGGCGAATTGACGGTCTTGCGAACCCGGTTGGCTTCGCGAAACCTCCGCCGATTTGACACCAGCCACGGGTGCCAGAACCACGCGCTTTTGCCGTACGCAATAACGCCGCTCGTCCTGCGCGGATCGATCGCTCACAGCCCCGGGACCAAGCCCAAGACCGCCCTGCAATGCCTCACGCGCGCGGGCGCCTCGCGTCCACCGCAACCCGCACTCCACGTATCGTGACGACGCGTACGCCCCTCTTCGATGAGGCGGGATGCGCGTAGATGGAGCTGATTTGGGGTAAATGAGAAGCGGAATATTTCTGCCGCGCAAGCTGGACGACCCAAATCGCGTTGAATTGGCGAGTGAAATTCGTTTTTTCGCGCGGCGGGTTTTGGCGTGGTCCGCGGTGCCGTAGGGCGGACAAAGCGAAGCGTGCTCATCCTTCCAGACAGCGACCGTCGAGACATGGTGGGCACGGCGCACGTGCGCCGTTGCCACCCTACGCAGCTTACTCCGCCGCGATCTGCCGTGGTGCCGGCGGCGGGTTGACGAGGTCGGCGGCCAGTTGCTCGTAGCGCGCCCTGGCGTCCGCGACCGCCTTTTCCTTGACCGGGCCGTAGCCGCGGATGCGGTCGGGCAGCGCGAGGATTTCGATCGCGGTGTCGTGCGTCACCGGTGACAGCAGGCCGAGCACGGTGGCGACGTCCTTCTCGTAGCCTGCGATCAGGTCACGTTCGAGCTTGCGGTCGGCGCTGTAGCCGAAGATGTCGAGCGGCGTGCCGCGCAGGACACGGAATTTTGCGAGGATGCGGAATGCGCCCAGCATCCAGGGGCCGAAGGCGCGCTTCTTCGGACGGCCGAGCGCGTCCTTCCCGCCACCGAGGATCGGCGGCGCGAGATTGAAGTTGAACGTGAACTCGCCTTCGAACTGGTCGCGGAGCTGCTTTTCGAAACGGCCGTCGGTGAACAGCCGCGCGACCTCGTACTCGTCCTTGTAAGCCAGCAGTTTGGCGTAGTTGATCGCGACCGCGCGCGGCAGCGCGTCGCCAAGGCCGCCGTCGATGGCGGCGTCGCGGACGCGCTTGAGGAGGCTTTGGTAACGCTTGGCGAGCCGGCCGCCCTGATAGGCGGTGAGATGCGCGCTGCGATGGGCGATGATCTCGTCCAGCGACATCTGGTCCAGCGTCCTGGTCGCCGCCGGCTCGTCCTGGCCTTTCATCATGACCTCGATCCGCGCCGGATTGGCGGCGGCCAGACGGCCGAGCCGGAAGGCCTCGGTGTTCATCTTGATGGCGACGCCGTTGACCTCGATCGCCTGTTCGATGGCTTTTGCCGACAGCGGCAACAGGCCCTTCTGGTAGGCGTAGCCCATCATCATGATGTTGGTGGCGATGGAATCGCCGAGCAGCGCTTCGGCCGGCTTGGTGAAATCGTAGAACGCGGAATCCTTGCGCAGCTCGGTTTCCAGCACATGGTTGACCTTGCGGCTCTGGAAATTGAAGTCGCGATTGAGGATGAAGTCGGCGGTCGGGATCAGATGGGTGTTGATGATGCCGACGGTGCGGGTCGATTCGCACAGCGTGATCGTGTCCTTGGCAGCCGCCACCACCTCGTCGGCGGCCATCACGAGATCGGCGGTGCCGGTGACGATGCGCGAACAGGTGACATCGGCGGTGTGTTCGGAGAGCCGGACATGGCTCAGCACCGCGCCGCCCTTCTGCGCAAGCCCGGACATGTCGAGGATCATGCTGGCCTTGCCCTCGATATGCGCGGCCATGCCGAGGAGCGCGCCGATGGTCAAGACGCCGGTGCCGCCCACGCCGCCGACCGCGATGTTGTAGGGCCGCTCCAGCGTCGGGAACGAGGCCGGCTCGGGCAGCTCGCCGATATCGCCGAGATTGGCCGGCGCGCGGCGGCGCGGCTTGCCGCCGTCGATCGTAACGAACGAGGGGCAAAAGCCCTTCACGCAGGAATAGTCCTTGTTGCAGGTCGACTGGTTGATGGTGCGCTTGCGGCCCATCTCGGTTTCCAGCGGTTCGACCGAGATGCAGTTCGATTGAACCGAGCAGTCGCCGCAGCCCTCGCAGACCGCGGGGTTGATCATGACGCGGCGCGAAGGATCCTCCATCAGGCCGCGCTTGCGGCGGCGGCGCTTTTCGGCGGCGCAGGTCTGCACGAACACGATGGCGGACGTGCCCTTCAGCGTGCGGCAGGTCTTCTGCACCGCGTCGAGCTCGTCGCGATGCGCGACCTTGACGCCCGGCGCAATATCCGAAGCCGGATAGGCATCGGGATTTTCGGAGACGAGGTAGATGTTGCGGATGCCTTCGGCATGCAGCTGGAAGGTGATCTGCTGCGGTGACAATTCGCCGTCGACATGCTGGCCGCCGGTCATCGCGGTGGCGTCGTTATAGAGCAGCTTGTAGGTGATGTTGGCGCCCGACGCGATCGACTGGCGAATCGCGAGGCTGCCGGAATGGAAATACGTGCCGTCGCCGAGATTGGCGAACACGTGCTCTTCCTTGGTGAACGGCGCCACGCCGACCCACGGCACGCCCTCGCCTCCCATGTGGGTAAACGTCTCGGTCGAGCGGTCCATCCACAGCGCCATGAAATGGCAGCCGATGCCGGCAAACGCCCGGCTGCCTTCCGGCACCTTGGTGGAGGTGTTGTGCGGACAGCCCGAGCAGAAATACGGCGTACGGGTGACGGGCGCGACCGCCTGCATCTGGGTCGCCTGCCGGCCGTTGAACCAGTCGGCCTTGGCCCGCAGCATGTCGGCGACTTCAGGATTGAGATTGAGCCGCAACAGCCGCTCGGTCAGCGAACTCGCGAGCGACGCCACGCTGAGTTCGGCGGCGAAGGTGAGGAAGCGCTTGTCGTGGTCGTCCATCTTGCCGACGATGCGGGGCCGCACGTCGTCGCGCCAGTTGAACAGCTCCTGCTTGACCTGGTTTTCGACGATCTCGCGGCGTTCCTCGACGATGAAGATCTCCTCGAGGCCGACGGCGAATTTGCGCACCCCTTCCGGCTCCAGCGGCCAGGGCATGCCGATCTTGTAGAGCCGCAGGCCGATCTTGGCCGCGACCTCTTCGGTGATCCCGAGTTCGCGCAGCGCCTGGCGGATGTCCTCGTAGCTCTTGCCGGACGCCATGATGCCGTAGCGGGCGTTCGGCGAATCCATGGTGATGCGGTTGATGTTGTTGGCCCGCGCGAAGGCAATCGCCGCATAGCCTTTGTAGTCCTGCAGGCGCAAATCCTGCGCAAAGCGGTCGTCGGGCCAACGCAGATTGAGACCGCCCGGCGGCATCTCGAAATCGGTCGGGATGTTGAATGGCTTCATCTCGTCGGTAAGGTCGATCTCGGCCGTGGTCTCCACCGTCTCGGTGATCACCTTCATGCCGACCCAGCAGCCGGAGTAACGCGACATCGCGATACCGAGCAAACCCATCTCGATCATTTCATGGATGCTGGAGGGATAGAGATACGGCATCAGCGCGGAGATGAAGGCGTGGTCGGACTGATGCGGGACGGTGGAGGATTTTGCGCCATGGTCGTCGCCGGCGAGACACAGCACGCCGCCGTTCTTGGCGGAGCCCGCGGTATTGCCATGGCGAAACACGTCGCCGCAGCGGTCGACGCCGGGGCCCTTGCCGTACCAGATACCGACGACGCCATCGTAATTGGCGCCGGGCGACAGGTTGAGCTGCTGCGAGCCCCATACCGCGGTTGCCGCCAGGTCCTCGTTCACACCCGGCTGGAACTTGATGTTGTACTGTTCGAGGTGTTTTCGCGCGGCGACGAGCTGCTGGTCGTAGCCGCCGAGCGGCGAGCCGCGGTAGCCGGAAATGAAGCCGGCGGTATTGAGGCCAGCGGCGCGGTCGCGGCGGATCTGCGCCATCGGCAGGCGGACCAGCGCCTGGATGCCGGTCAGGAAGATATGGCCGGTCCCTTGGGTGTATTTCTGGTCGAGACTGATCGGACCCTGGTTGATTCCCATAAAAGCCCTCTTTGCCGCCCCGCGGGATGTTCGATTTTTAGCTAGGTATCTGAACCGATTAGAACCAGTCTATGTCGGATTTTTCGAGCCGCGCAGCATAAATCTTGGCTGCGACACCGCGCGTCCAAAGATCGCAATTTCGTGCCGGGATCAACGCCGCCCCGTTTCGCTTTGTGTCGTCCGGGCGCCTTCGGGCGAAACGGGATAATGTGCCCCTGCCCCGGTTTCGCGCTATAACCTTTCCGGAACCCAAACGGTGCAGGGACGATGCGGACGATACTCGCCGGAATGCTGTTGTGCACCGCGCTAACCGTTGGCGACGGCCATGCGCAGTCCAGGATCGAACCGGCCTATCAGCCGACCGAAGAAGACGTCGAACGCGGCAAGGCGCTGACTGTGACCGGCAACTGCGCCGGGTGCCATACCGCCGACCCGGCCAAACCGTTCGCCGGCGGCAAACGCATCGAGTCCCCGTTCGGCGCCATCTATTCGGCCAACCTGACGCCGGATCGCGAGACTGGCCTCGGCGCCTGGAGCGACGACGATTTTCTGCGTGCGCTGCGGCTCGGCGTGGGGCGCGACGGCACACGCTATTACCCGGCCTTTCCCTATCCGCATTTCACCCGGCTGACCCGCCAGGACATTCTCGCCATCCGCGCCCATCTGGCGACGCTGAGCCCGGTCAGCAGTCCGCCGCGCGCACCCGAACTGCGCTTTCCGTTCAACTGGCGCTTTGTGATGCGCGGCTGGAACTGGTTGTTCCTGGAGCCGGGCTTCCTGATGCCGGACCAGATGAAGAGCGCGGAGTGGAATCGCGGCCGCTATCTGGTCGAGGGCATCGCGCATTGCGGCAGCTGCCACACGCCGAAGAATTTCTTCGGCGCGGACAGGCGCGGCGCCAAATTCGCGGGCGGTATCGTGCAGGGCGTATCGGCGCCGCCACTGGACGCCAGCGAGCAAGGGCTGAAATCCTGGAGCGTGGAAGAGATCACCGCCTATCTGCAGAACGGCCGCAACGGCAAGAAGCAGGCCGGCCGCCTGATGGCGGAGGTGGTGACGCACTCGACCGCGAAGATGAGCGAAGGCGACGTCCGCGCCATCGCGGTGTACCTGAAGGATTTGCCGCAAGACTCACGGTAAGCAACGGCGATGAACGTCAGCGTGGCTCGCCGCCCGTGAACACAAACTTCGGCATCTCCCATCTGAAGCGGATTGCCAAAAGCCGCAGCGTCAGGCCGAGCACGAAGGTCAGCGCGGTCCAGAGTTCATCGTTGAGCTTGAGCCCGAACGCCGTGGCGTAGAACAGGCCCGTCACGACAGAAACGCTGGCGTAGAGTTCGCTGCGGAACAGCAGCGGCACGTCGTTGCAGAGGATGTCGCGCAGCACGCCGCCGGCGCAGCCGGTGATCATGCCGGCCACGATCACGATCGGCAGCGGGAGGTTCATCTGCCAGGCGACGTCGCAGCCGGCCATGGTGAACACGACGAGCCCGATCGCATCCAGCACCAGGAACGCCACGCTGAGGCGATGCACATGCCGCGCGATCAGGATGGTGCAAAACGCTGCCACCGCCGTCAGCGCCAGATAGGACGGGTTCTGAACCCACACCAAGGGATAGTGTCCGAGCAGGACGTCGCGCAGCGTGCCGCCGCCGAGTGCGGTGATGCAGCCGAGCATGCAGACGCCGGCCCAATCCATGCTCCGGCGACCGGCCGCAAGCGCCGCCGTCATCGCCTGCGCGGTGAGCGCCACATAGGTCAAGACATGCAGCACGGTATCGCTGGGCGGCAGGCTCCACATCGCAACCTCACATCGGGGAACCGGGAATCGGCCGGTTCGAACATTACGGGGTTGCAAGATTGCAGCGGAACGTCCGCTGCCGCCAACCATTGAGTTCTCACTTGCATCGGGGGTGCTAACCGAGGAACCAATGATGGCATACCAACCCAATCCCAAAGATCCCTACCGCGCCGGCCTGAGCGATGAGGAACTCCGCCGGCAAGCCCGGCTTGGCGGTGAGGATAACGAGGTGTCCGCCGATCCCGAAACGGGCGTACGGCCCGCGAGCGGCTCCAAGGTGGCGATATTCGCCGTGGCGATCGCGCTGGTGATGGGCGCGCTGTTCTACGGGCTGAACAACAGCAATGTGAACCAGGCCGGCACCACGCCGCCCAGCCAGACGGCGCAGAATCCTGCAACACCGTCTGCCCCTCCCGGCATGCGCGACGTGACGCCCCGGCCGAATACCGAGAGCGGCATGACCACCGGTGCGGCGCCGAGCCGCCCGACCTCGCCGGCCGGCACTGGCACGAACAACAACGCGCCGGCCGACAGCGCTCCGGCCAGCAAGCAGTAATCATCGCTTTCCAGACAATGAGCAGCGGGCCGATCCGGCCCGCTGTTTTTTGCGTCATCCCCACATGTGGTGGAAGTGATGCCCGGCGTCGGAATGATGGATTTCCGGCGCCGTGATTGGCGCATCGTGCGTCCCTTCGTCTGCGGCCACCAGTGCCGCGGCGGGCGCGGTGGTCGCGGCCGGGGCCTCCGCTTGAGCGGCCGCCGGCGTTGCAGCCGCGACAGCAGCCGGCGTCCCGGCCGTTGACAGCACCTCGGCCACCGTCAGGCCATCGGGATTATAGGTCCCGCCGTTAACAGGCACGTTGTTGCCGCCGACATCGGCGGAATTGGCGTGCATCTGATCGGCGGCCGCGGCGACCAGCGCCTTGTTCCCGGTTTGCAGGCCCTCGATCATCTTACTCACTTCGGCGCCGAGGGTGCTGGTGTCGCCCAGCAATTCGTTGTCGAACCGCGCCTGGAAGATGCCGCCCTGCGCGGCGTCGAAATTGGTGACGTCGGTCTGGAACGCTTTCAGGTCGGCAATGACGGTCGCAGTGGCGGCGGCATCGTGCGCGTTGACGGCGGCGATCGCCGCCTGTCCGAGCGAATTCGACTGCGCGATGAAATTCGCCCAGAACGTGGTCTGCGCATCGTTGTCGAGATATTTGGGCGTCGGGTTCAAGGCGTCGCCAAACGGGGTGAAGCCATTGATCCCGGCCTGGCTCGCCATGTTCGCCAGATTGGTGTCGCCCTGGATGATATCGATAATGTCGAGCAGGTTGTCGTTACTTGCCCTTCCTGCATCGGGACTCACGCCGGCTTGCGCGATATAGGCGTTCTCCAGCTCGAGCTGGCGCACCACCGCTTCGGCATGAACACCGGTCAGTCCGCCGAACAGCAGCGGGTTGGCGGTCATCAGCGCCTGTATGTCCGTAATGAGGGCATTCACATCGCTGCTGATCCTGGCCGTGTTGTCGGCATTGACGCCGCCGAGGATCTGGCTCGACAAATCATTGAAGATGACGCCGATCTCGGCGAGGTTGGTGTGCGCCGCGGTTTCGGCCGTGACGCCGTCGGCGAGGCCGACGGGCGCGGCGAGAAAGCCGCTCGCGCCGTCCTGCGTCGCCAGGGCGGCAAGGCTCGCGTCGTTGTGGACGATGTCGAGGATGTCGAGATGGCTGGTGCGCAGCGCCGCTTCCGCCGCCGCGACGCTGCCGAACGCGCCGCCGCCGCTCACCGAGGCATTGGCCGCCGAGATCGCGGTGGTGATGTCGGCCAGGATCGCGTTGACATGGGTCAGCGTGTCGCCGGTGAACTGCCCGGCATTGATTTCGGCCTGGAGGCCGGTTTGCACGTTGGTGAGATCGGTGGTGTATCTGAAGACGCTGCCGAGTCCCTGACCGCCTTCCTCCACCGCGTTCTGCCACAGGCCGCCTTCGAGCGCGCGCCCCGCATCGTTGAAGGTCAGGCCGAGGTCCGAGAAGGCCGGCGCGGAAGACGACGGTGGCTCCGCCGGCGTAGTCGGATCGGTCGGAGGTGCGGGATCGGCCGGAGGTGTCGGATCGGCCGGCGGGTCCGGCGTGACCACAACGGGGGCCGACTGATCCTGGTGGTGATGGTGATGATGAGAATGGCTTGCCATGGCTGGCTCTTCTCCCTGTCAACGTGACCGATGGTCGCAATCGAGCCTCTCATCGTGGCGCCATTCAGCCGACACCGGGGCCATCGCGTGCAGCCGCAAGGTATTACGCGGACGAACCGATGGTGAGGAACCGGGACATGGCATCCTTCGAACATAGTTCGGCCCGGATCCGCGAAGCGCACCCGGGCCGAAACGCAAGTCCGTCAGATCGAACTGACGGCGTCACCTCGCGCTGAACATCTTGTTGAGTTCGCCGCCCGGGTAGCCATTCGTGAATTCCGTGAACGTGCCCTGCTCCGCCATCTCCTTGGCCGCCTTCATGAAGCCGGCCCACGCCATCCGCGCCAGCGCGCCGCCGACGCTGATCCGGCGCACGCCGAGATTGGCCGCCGTCTTCAGGGCCGGACCGGCCGCGCCGACCAGCAGGTTGACGGGTTTTGGCGCGACCGCCTTCACGACCGCCGCGATTTCATCCGCCGTCGATATTCCCGGCGCATAGAGGCAGTCGGCACCGGCTTCGGCATAGGCGGTGAGCCGGTCGATCACGAGCTGCAGATCTTTCTGTCCGCGCAAGAACGCTTCGCAGCGGCCGGTGAGCAGCACGCCGCCGGCGTCGGCATCGATCGCCTGGCGCGCCGCGCGGATGCGCTCGACGGCCAGTTCGCGATCGAACAGCGGCTTGGCATTGTCGCCGGTAAAATCCTCGATCGACAGGCCGGAGACGCCGGTCTTGACCGCGCGCGCGACATTGATGCCGACCTTGTCCGGCTCGTGCGCAAAGCCGTCCTCGAAGTCGGCATTGACGGGAATGTCCACCGCCGCGCTGATCGCGGCCAGGTGCGTGCAGACGTCGTCGACGGTCACGCGATTGTCGGGCTTCGCCAGCGTCCAGGCAAACCCCGCACTGGTCGAAGCCAGCGCCTTGAAACCGAGATGCTGCAGCGCGACCGCGCTGCCGACATCGAACGGATTTGGGATGATGAAGCAGCCCCCCTCGTGCAATTTCCTGAATGCGGCGCGTTTGTCAGCAATTGTCAGCATGGTCGCTCCCCTCGATGCGTGTTGGCGCCGCAGACATAGTGCCGCAACGCCACGTCCGCCAGCCGTTCACGCCACCACCTTGCGCAGGAAGGTGCGCTCCTCGGCGAGGATGAACCTGTTCTCCTCGGCGAAATTGAAATTGGCCATGCCGTCGCCGTCGGCGCGCAGCCGCGCGCGGTAGGATTCGTAGGCGGCGAGCGACTCGAGCGAGATCAGCGCGAACGCGATGTTGCTGGTGCCCTCATGCGGCATCCAGTAACCGATCAGGTCGCCGCCGCATTTCGGGATGATCGTGAGCCAGTTTTTCGAGTAGTGCTCGAACTGGGCGCGCTTGAACGGGTCGATCTGGTAGCGGATGAAGACGGTGATGGTCATGTGAAGCTCCGACGGGGGCTGGTTGCGGGCGCGACGCTAGCCGCTTGCACTACAACAATGCTTCGGCTAACATCGAACTATGAAAGCTGGTCCCGACATCGCCGTGGTCGCCTCATTGGTCGGCGATCCCGCGCGCGCCAACATGCTGACCGCGCTGATGACCGGCCGCGCGCTGACCGCGAGCGAGCTGGCGCAGCAGGCCGGTATCACCCCGCAGACGGCGAGTTCGCACCTGGCGAAACTCGAAGCCGGCGGGCTGATCGAGCCAGAGAAGCAGGGCCGCCACCGCTATTACCGCCTCACCGGACCCGATGTCGCGCACGTGCTCGAAGGTCTGGCGGGCCTCGCCGAACGCGCCGGCCACACCCGCGTCCGCACCGGGCCGAAGGAGCCGGCATTGCGCCGGGCGCGGATCTGCTACGACCATCTGGCCGGCGACCTCGGCGTGCAGATGCTCGACAGTTTGCGCGCGCAACGATTGGTGCGGCAGACGAAACTGTCGATCGAACTCACCGGCGAAGGCAAGCGCTTCATGGCGGAGGCGCTGCAGATCGACACCGAGGCCCTCGCCCATCCGCGACGGCCGGTCTGCAAGGCCTGCCTCGACTGGAGCGAACGCCGCCATCATCTCGCGGGCACGCTGGGCGCGGCGGTGATGAGCCGCTTCACCGAACTGAACTGGGCGGCGCGCGATTCCGCGCCGGGCAGCCGCGTCGTCAATTTCACCCGCAGCGGCGAAAAACGTTTTGCCGCGCTGTTCGGCAGGCCGGCTTGACCGAAACCGCTTGAACCGATCGGGCGGCGGCGCAGACCAACTCCATGGGCGCATCGGCTTCTCGGCCGTAGCTCCATGGCAGATCACGACATTCATGCTCCGTTCAGCTGTCGTGAATAGGTTCGGAACCGCGCCGCCCCTGCGGCTGAAAACGGGAGAAAACATGAAGTACGTTCTCGCAGCAATTTTGGCCCTGGGCACCGTTGCCAGCTTCAGCGCGGCGGAAGCTGCGCAAGGTTGCGGCCCCGGCTGGGCGCGCGGTCCCTATGGCAGGTGCCGTCCCATCGGCCGAACCGTCATCGTGCGGCCGGCTCCGGTCGTCGTCGCGCCGGCGCCGGTCGTCGTGGTCCGCCCCGGCCGCGTGTGCCCCTACGGCACCGTGTGGCGCTACGGACGCTGCCGCGCCTGGTAACAAGCTTTCAAAGCGCGATCAAAAGCCCCGCTCACGCGGGGCTTTTTCATCTCTTGTCTGAACCGTCAGGAATCTCACCAGTAACGACGGCGCCAATAACGGCGGCGCCAGCGACGGCGGCGATGCCAGCCCCAGTGCCGGCGGCGCCAGCGGCGACGGCGCCAACCCCAATGCCGGCGGCGCCATCCCCAGTGCCTGCGTCCCCAGCCGCGATGACGGCCGCGGCCCCAGCGCACCTGTTCCGGCGTGAGGCTTTCCGCCTCCTCACCTGTCGTGACGGCAGGCTGGGCATCCGGATTGACAGGCAGCTTGCCGTCGTCGGCGAGCGGCGCCGGCATCAGCGGCGCTGCCTGCGCGCTCGCTGCCAGTGCAATTCCGGCCGCGGCGAATCCAAAAGCAAGTTTCAGAAAATGGCGGCGTTCCATCGCATCTCCTCCTCCGTGGGCATCATTACGAGAAAGAGAGTTTCGAGTTGACGAGATGAACGCGCGATGAACTGCGCGTTCAGCTTCGCGGCACACGATGCTGCTGCGAAATTTTTTCCGGTGAACGTACCGTCGCAACGGAACAATCATTGCGACCGCGTCATTTCCGCATCGCGCAATCCTGCGCCAACGGGGAGGCGCTACGCCCCAAGTTCCTCGGCCAGCACGAGCACCTCGCGCGTCCGCGTCACGTCCGGCCAGTCGCGATTGAAGTCGTCGACGAGACGCTTATTCTCCGGCCCCGCGATCGCGCGATCGAGCGCTGCCTTGTCGGTAAATTGGTACATCGCTTGGTGCAGCGACGGATCGGTCGCGCTCCAGTAGCGCCAAGCCTTCACAGCACCGAACGATTTCATCGCATCGGGCAGATGCTCGCGCGAATACCAGGCACTGAAGGCTTCGCGCCTGGCCGGATCGGCCACGGTGGCGCGAACGACCAAGACGGCTGCGGGCATGTTCTCTCCCCAAATCTGTTCTTGTGTGGCGGACATGCTGCGTCTCGTCCACCCTGCATATCATTCAAACTGTCACATGCTCCGTGATATCAACGTCGCGCGCAATGCGTTATTCGAGGTGCCGCCCATGCCCGTTCGTTACGTCCTGCTCGCCGCGCTCGCCTTCCTTGCCGCGGCCATGCCCGCGGCGGCGCAAGACGGCGTCGCCATGCCGCGCGAGCCGCAGATCGGCCCGCGGCCGTTCTATCTCGTGGACAAGATGAAGGACGGACCGCTGAAGCAGCAGCTCAGCCAATGCAGCGGACCGTTCCGCAAGACGGATTTTTCGATCGGCCATCGCGGCGCCGCGTTGGAATTCCCCGAACATACCAAGGAGTCCTACGTCGCCGCAGCGCGCATGGGCGCCGGCATCATCGAATGCGACGTCACCTTCACAAAGGACCGCGAACTGGTTTGCCGGCACTCGCAATGCGACCTGCACACCACGACCAACATCCTCACGGTGCCGGAGCTCGCCGCGAAATGCACGCAGCCGTTCAACCCGGCCGATCCCGCGACCGGCAAGAAGGCATCAGCCAAATGTTGCACCTCCGACATCACCCTGGCCGAATTCCGCAAGCTCACCGCCAAGATGGACGGTTTCAATCCCGATGCGAAGACGCCGGAGGAATACCAGAACGGCACGCCGCGCTGGCGCACCGATCTCTACGCCAATTCCGGCACGCTGATGACGCATGACGAGAGCATCGCGCTGATCCGAAGTCTTGGCGCTAAATTCACGCCGGAGCTGAAGACGCCCGAGGTGCCGATGCCGTTCGACGGCGACTACACCCAGGAGAAGTATGCCTCTCAAATGCTGGACGCCTACAAGAAGGCGGGCATCTCGCCTGCGGACGTGTTCGCGCAGAGCTTCAATCTTGCCGACGTGCTCTATTGGGTGAAGACCGAGCCGGATTTCGCCAAACAGGCGGTCTATCTGGAGGAGCGCTACGAGAAGCAGGGCCTCGATCCCAACAAGCCCGAGACGTGGAAGCCGTCGATGGCGGAACTGAAGGCGCAGGGCGTTGCGATCCTCGGCCCACCGATCTGGACCATGCTGACACTGAACGACAACAAGGAAATCGTTCCCTCCGAATACGCCAGGGCCGCGAAGGCCGCCGGCCTCGATCTGATCGGCTGGTCGCTGGAGCGCGACGGTCCGCTGCACAAGGGTGGCGGCTTCTATCACAAATCGATCAAGGCGGCCGTCGATCGCGACGGCGATACGCTGACGGTGCTTGACGTGCTCGCCAAACAGGTCGGCGTCCGCGCCATGTTCTCGGACTGGCCGGCGACGACGACGTTCTATGCGAGCTGCACTGGCATCAAGTGAACATGGCCTTCACGAAGTGAGATGCGCCTACGGCGCGCTCAGCGAAAACTCGCCGCCAGCCCGACGACCTGACCATCGAGACCGGCAAAGCCGTGATGCCCGCCGGCCTGGCAGGGATCGCCCTCCTCCACGCCCCCGGTCAGCCAGCTGACCCGCGCGCGGCCGGCCGACCATTTGATGAAGGGATCGACGCCGGCCGGCAGCGTGACCCTGCAGCCGTCCTGGCGGTGATGGATCACGAGCGTGCGCGGCAGCGCGGCCGGCGAGCCCAGGATCGACATCACGTTGCTGCCGCTGCCGGAGTCCGGGCTGAGGAAGCCCGAGGTCAGCACCAGGGCGTCGGGCCGCGCGCCGCGCGAAATGCCTTCCGCGGCGCGCAGCGTGCCGCGGCTGGTGCCGATCACCGTCACCGGGCGCTTGATCGCCGCCATGTAGTCGACCGCGCTCTTCAGGTCGGTCCCGGCGTCGGCGACCAGCACGGCCAGTCCCCGCGCCGCATAGGCATGCCGGGTGCGGACAAGCTGGTTGCCGCGCAGGCCGTTGATATCGCCATTGTCGCCGGCGCGGATCGCGCCGTCGCCGCCCGGCAGCAGGATCACGCTGGCGCGCGGCGCCTTCGGCCTGATCAGCACCGCGCGGGTGCCGCCGACCGTGACGGTCTCATCGGCCAGGGCGGGAGCGACGAAGAAGGCGCCGAGCAGCGCCAGCAGCAGCACCAGGGACTTCTTCATAGGCGACCTCCTTTGCGGCTACCTGGTTTCCAGGGACTCGGCTGGCCGCCACTCTACATCAGTTTCAGCGGCGAATCGCCTACCGTCCGGAGATCGATCCGGCCGATCAGATCCGAACGCAGCGCCTCGGCGGCATGGATGGCGTCGGTGGTCTGCCGCAATGTGCTGACATTCGAGCCGAGCGAGACGATGCCCCCCAAGACCGCGGCGATCGAACCCAGCGCGATAGTCTGATTGGCACCGAACAGGCCGAGGATGGTCACGAACAGCAACGCGAATCCCGCGGCGATCGCCGCTTTGGAAACCAGAATGATCTTCCGGCAGCGCTCGGCGACTTCGGCCAGTCGCTCAAGCCGCTCCTCGATGCGCGAGATGTCGTCGGATGTGTCGTCGTCCTCAGCCGTCGGAGTCAAGGTCGGGGCACCGGGCACAGTTGGTAAGGCGGGTCGGCATCAGCCGCGCGCCACCTTACCCGCCGGGCGCGCGCGGCGCTAGGCCGGCTCCAGGCCGAGCGCCTTGCCGACCTCGATCCAGGTCGGCAATTCGCGCTGATACAGCGCGATGCTGTCGTTGTGGCCGATGGCCGGCTCCAGCGCGAAGGTGGCGAGGACTTCCTTCACCTTCGGATCATTATTGGCGGCGACGCACAGTTCGGAGAGCCGGTCGACGATCGGCTGCGGCGTCGCCTTGGGCACCGCCCAGCCGGAGAAGCCGCTGACGGTGAAGAACTTCGAGGTCGCGCCCTGTTCGGGCAGCGTCTTGATCTCGGGAATAGCATCGACCTTCTTCGAATGCACGGCGAACACCGTACCGTTGTTGCTCTGCAGCACCGATTGCGCGCCGGTGTAGCTGCCCATCGCGACATCGAGCGTGCCGTCCATCAGGCCGGTCCACATCGGCGCCTCGCCGCGGTAATGGACCGGCTCGATCTTGAGCCCGTATTGCCTGTTGAGTTCGTTGATGGTCATGTGCGGCGAGGAGCCTGCGCTGTAGGTGCCGAAATTCACCTGGCCTTTCTTGCGCGCGAAGGCGACGAAATCCTCCAGCGACTTGACGCCGGAGGCCTTGTTGGCGACCAGCAGCAGCCCCGCGCCCGGAATGATGCTGACCAGCGCCAAATCCTTGTCCATGTCGTAGCCGGGATTCTTGATCATCACCCGGTTCATCACGAAGGTGGTCGAGATCGAGCACAGCATGGTGTGGCCATCGGGAGCGGCGCGCGCCACTTCCGCCGCGCCGATCGAGCCGGCGGCGCCCGCCTTGTTCTCGACGACGACGGTCTGGCCGATCTGCTTGCCGATGTAATCGCCGAAGGCGCGCGCCAGCAGATCGGTCTGCCCGCCGGCGGGATAGCTGCACACCATCCTGATATTGCGCGACGGCCAGGTACCCTGCGCCGACGCGCCGCGCAGCAGGAACGGTGTTGCGGCGACCGCCGAACCGGCGGCAATGAAGGTACGACGGTTGATACCCTTGGCAATTCCCTTGGACATGATTCTCTCCCTTATTTCAGGGAGCCTAGCGCATTACCCGCCGACCGCTACCGGCTCAGGCGGGACAGATTGGCGCATCGATCAAAAATCGTGCACGCAGCTGCCAACTCCTGACGCCTGCGGTTGACAAGCCTGCAACGCTGTCATTCCGCCTGGGAGAATTTGCGCCTCGGTCCGCCGGCGAGGGCTTACTTGGCCCTGCGGTTCAGGAACACCGGGACGTCGAGCACCTTCTCCTCGACGGCGTTGCGCACCGGCGCGGCGCGCCCGAATGGATCGAGGCGCTGTGGCGCCACGGTGCGCGCCGGCTCCGCCGCCGGCCTTGCCTGCCGCCCCGCGGGAATCAACGACGGTGCGGCCGCGTATTGCGGCGGCGGCGCACGATCCGGAACGCGACGCCGATCGTTGCTGAGCCGCCCGGCCAGATCCGTGAACGAACCTTCCGCGGACTTCTCGCGCGTGGCGGCGAGATTGTCGATACCCGTCGCCACCACGGAGACGCGGACCACGCCCTCGAGATTGGCATCGAAGGTGGCGCCGACGATGATGTTGGCGTCCGGATCGGCTTCGTCGCGAATGCGCGTCGCGGCTTCATCGACCTCGAACAGCGTCAGATCGCGGCCGCCGGTGATGGAGACGATGAGGCCGCTGGCGCGCTTGATCGAGGGATCCTCGATCAGCGGATTGGAGATCGCGGCCACCGCGGCATTGAGCACGCGCTTCGGACCGGACGCTTCGCCCCTGCCCATCATGGCCTTGCCCTTCTCGCGCATCACCGAGAGGACGTCGGCGAAATCGAGGTTGATCAGGCCTTCCTTGACGATGAGGTCGGAGATGCAGGCCACACCGGAATAGAGCACCTGATCGGCCATCGCGAATGCATCGGAAAACGTGGTTTTCTCGTTGGCGATCCGGAACAGGTTCTGGTTCGGGATGATCAGAAGCGTGTCCACTTCCTTCAACAGCTCTGCGATGCCGGCTTCGGCGTAACGCATGCGGCGCTGGCCTTCGAACTGGAACGGCTTTGTGACGACGCCGATGGTAAGGATGCCGAGTTCGCGCGCGGCCCGTGCGATGATGGGCGCTGCGCCGGTGCCGGTGCCGCCGCCCATGCCGGCGGTGATGAACGCCATGTGCGCGCCGGCCAGCTGATCGCGGACCATTTCGATGGCCTCTTCCGCCGCCGCGCGGCCGATATCGGGCTGCGCGCCGGCGCCGAGACCGCCCGTCACCTCCACGCCCATCTGGATGACGCGCGCCGCTTTCGAACTGGTCAGCGCCTGCGCATCGGTGTTGGCGACGATGAACTCGACGCCTTCGAGGCCCGCCTCGATCATGTTGTTCACGGCGTTGCCGCCGGCGCCGCCGACCCCGCAGACGACGATACGCGCCTTCAATTCGCGAATACCGGAAATGTCAGTCATCGTTGCCCCACGATTGCTCCGCCGCGCGGCGGATGGAAAAGACAGATCAAGCTACCGACGCGACGCCTTGCGGTCGGATTCCACCAGCGTCGCGGCGAGCTGGCCGAGATGGCGTTCCGCCCTGTCCAGCGAACTGTCGGTGCGGGCACGGGCGCGCAGGAAAGCGATCTCGCTTTCGAGCCGCGCCACCGTCTCCCGGGAGGCCGTGACATCGGCTTTCGCCTGCATCAGCTCGGCCATCAGACGGTCGGCCCGCGCGCGTTCATGTTCGAAACGCTCGCGCTCGCGCTCGAAATCGGCGCGATGACCGGCGGATATGGTTTCGAGCAGGACGTTGTCCGCCCGCAGGGCCGCGATCTGGCCTGTCAGCTCGGCGAGTTCGCCGGCATAGCGACGGCCGGGCGGGTGCGGCGTGTGTTTGATCCGGGTGAGGTCGACGCTGACCAGCGCCTTGCCGTCTTCCGACCGCGAGCGGGGCAGGCCGAGCCGTCGGGCGAGCGAACGGGCCGCCGCCGCCGAAATGTTCAAACGGTCGCCCAGGGCACCGTAGGTCAGATTCTCAACGCACATCGGCTTGTTCTCCTCGAACGAACCGGCGGTAACCCGCTATTTTCACTGGCAATGAATTCTTAACCGGTAATCACCGCAAGCTAGGGCGGCATGGTTAACGGCTGGTTAACGGCCGGCGACCGACCGCCTCGCCGGCCACGCGGCGGACCCGGGAAGGCCATCCCGATGCCATTCTTGGATGGTAACCAAGTGAGGCAAAAGCCCGCCTGAGATCAACGGGTTGCTCTATATTTTAAGCTGTACTTTCAAGGGTGTGCGAAAGATGGACGACGAACAGCTTGCCGACATGCACCGCTTCCTGGCCGAGCACCACCGCAAGCTCGGCCGGGAAGCGGTCCTCGATGTCGTAACGCAATATCATGCCGACCTCGCGCAACGGCTGGCCGACGAAGCGGCCCTGATCGGACGGCGCGCCTCGATCGCGCAGCGCCTGCGCGAAGGCGAGCAGCGCAAGAAAGAAGAACTGCAGGAAAAGGCCGCCGCGGGTCCGTAGGGCTTGTCGCGACGGCGATGCGCCTGGGTTGGCCGCCCCTTCCCCTCACCGCACGGAAGCAGGCTTGCCGTGCACGACGTTCGGCTTCAGCCGCACGGTGCCCGCCCCAAGGTCGACCCGCCAGCGCCATCAGTCCGCCGCTAACCAGCCCGAATTCCTAATGAAACTGTCAGGAGCCGCCAGTCCCGGATGCCGGGATGCGGCCCGTTTTTTATTTGATTGCTTCGGGGAAGCGGCGATGAAGCAAACCGTGGTGGTTCTGGCCCTGGCGCTGTTGTTCGCGCTCGGCGTCACGCTCTCGTTCACCGCCGATTCGTTCGGGCCGGGCGCCACGGCCGAGACGACCGCGCCCGTCCCGGCGGCCCCAATGGCGGCGCAGCCACCCGTGTTCGCAGCCGTCGTCAAACCGGCGGAGCCGGATGTCCCGGTCGCGATGCTCGATGACGTGCCGCCGAGACCCGCTGCGACGCCGGCCGAAAGACCGGTTGCGAACACCGAGACGCCGGCACGCTGGTTCGTCGAATCCGGCACGTCGCCGTCGCCGCGCACCGCCAATGCGCTGATCGCGCCCTACCCGTTCGCACCGGCAACCACCGTGGCCGTGGCCGGCAAGTCCGCGCCGGAGGTCAAGGCGCAAACCAGTCCGCCGGACGTCGCCGACGCCCGCCCGGCCCGAAAACCCCAGAACAGCAACGCGCAACTGCCGGCCCGTCGGCGCACGGCCAATGCCCGCGCCTGCGGATCGTCAAGCCGATGGACGGACCTGTTGCGACGGTTGAACCTGCAATCGCGCTGCGCGACGCGGCGCTCGGCGGCGTAACCGCGTACACGTCTCACGATTTGCGGGTGGCGACAGCCTACCCTGCACCTTCGACAAAATCTCGATCCGTGTCGGAACGCGCGCCATCCGCACGTCCTATGCCTGGACCCGCACCGGGAGACGACGTATGGCCGACTTCACGCTGACGACCTTCGACTGGGTTCCCGAAGCGCCGCGCGGCTTCATGCGCGACCTGCGGGTGCGCTGGGCGCTGGAAGAGGCCGGCCTGCCCTATCGCATCGCCCGCGTGCCGTTCGGCGACCGCGACGCGGAGCATCTGGCGCATCAGCCGTTCGGCCAGGTGCCGTGGCTGATCGATGGCGATCTCTCGATTTTCGAGAGCGGCGCGATACTGCTCCATCTCGGCGGTCCTAGTTAGCGCAGCGTAACCCACCGCAGTCGCGATGCGTGGTGGTCTCGGCGGTGGGTTACAGCTTCACCGAACCCACCCTACGGAAATTTAAGGCGAGAAGATAAAGACCAATCACTTTTCGCGACCACCCTTCGCGCTAAAACAAGGTTTTGTACAATGTATCGTTGAAATAAGAGCGATAAAAAGATAGCGCCTTTGCAGCATCATTATAGTCCTGCGGGTTCGCCTTTGATAGGTCGGTCTTCGTCGGTGCGGGCGATTTCACCAGCTCAAAGCAAAATGACGAAAACTGCATGAACTTGAGACTAACCTCCTGTCTTTTATCTCCTAGAAATGGTTCCATTTTGTAATAACCAGATTCCATGTTCGCCAAAAAAGCGCGAGTTCTCTCTTCATCTCTTTTGAACGCAGCCTGATATGCTTCAGTAAATGCGGCCATAAAGTTCGCGTAACTCTCCTGTCGAGGCTTAATGGTCATCTCATATCGCTTTATCGCAAATTGATCAGCGCTTGATTTAGACTGAGCCGCGAACGCCCCAATCAGCGACGCGATTGCAACGACAGCCGAGAGGGAAACACTGACTAACGGAACAATAAGAGAGGTTCTCCGCGTCAGTCTTTCTGCCCTCAACTCCGAAGCCGCCTTTCTCAAACGATCGAGATGTTGAAGGCCCCAATCAACGATTTTTAGATCGCATGGTGCAGCATTTTTTCCTGTCCGGAACTGATTTCTAAACACGTCTGCAGAGGAAAGAGCGTCAATCATCTCGCCGCGCTTTTCGGCATCTTGGACAGCCGCCAGCCAAGATGGAACCTCCTTTCTGGCACGTAACCGATCTTTCCATTCTTCCAGTCGCTCTTTTGGAAGGCCGGGTCGAAATAATTCTCTTCGTCCAAGCACAAGGGACTTGATGTCGACGTCGTTTGGGACCAAAAGCCTTTCTCGAAGTCCGTAGTAGGTCGTTATTGGATTTTCGTCGTTACACGAAAGGATCCAAATCGCGGACAGTAAATCCAAATCACTTATTCGCTCTATCGTTGTTCTTTCTAGCATGTCCCCTCCATGCAACAACGTGCAACGGCAATTTTGGCGTTCCCGAATACAGTAAGAGCAAGCGAGCAATAGCTCGGCAAAAAATAGTCAGCACTAAAATGGCTCGTTTCGACTGGCTCACGGACCCCGCTTAGGCGTCGGGAATGGCTCAATCACAACGGCAGATTGTCGTGCTTCTTCGCCGGCATCTCGACCTTCTTGTCCTTCAACATCGCCAGCGCGCGCGCGATCCGCTTCCTGGTCGAATGCGGCATGATGACGTCGTCGATATAGCCGCGCTCGGCGGCGATGAACGGCGACAGGAAGCGGTCTTCGTACTCTTTCGTGCGCGCGGCGATCTTGTCGGCGTCGCCGATATCTGAGCGGAAGATGATCTCCACCGCGCCCTTGGCGCCCATCACCGCGATCTGCGCGGTCGGCCAGGCGTAGTTCATGTCGGCGCCGATTTCCTTCGACGCCATGACGTCGAAGGCGCCGCCATAGGCTTTTCGGGTGATGACGGTGACGAGCGGCACGGTGCATTGCGAATAGGCGAACAGCAGTTTGGCGCCGTGCTTGATCAGGCCGCCATATTCCTGCGCGGTGCCCGGCAGGAAGCCCGGCACGTCCACGAACGTCACGATCGGGATGTTGAAGGCGTCGCAGAAACGAACGAAGCGCGCAGCCTTGCGTGAGGCGTCAGAGTCGAGCACGCCGGCCAGCACCATCGGCTGGTTGGCGACGAAGCCGACAGTGCGGCCGGCGATGCGGCCAAAACCGGTGACGATGTTCTTGGCGAAGGTTTCCGACAGCTCGAAGAAATCGCCCTCGTCCACGACCTTGCTGATCAGCTCCTTCATGTCGTAGGGCTTGTTCGGATTGTCGGGGATCAGCGTGTCGAGCGACATGTCCTCGCGCTCGATGTCGTCGAAGCTCGGCCATTCCGGTACGCCGTCGGTGTTGTTGGACGGCAGGAAGTCGATCAGCCGACGCATCTGCAGCAGCGTCTCGACGTCGTTCTCGAACGCGCCGTCCGCGATCGAGGAGCGCGTGGCGTGCACCGAGGCGCCGCCGAGTTCTTCCGCCGTGACCACCTCGTTGGTGACGGTCTTCACCACGTCGGGGCCGGTGACGAACATGTAGCTGGTGTTCTTCACCATGAAGATGAAGTCGGTCATGGCAGGCGAATAGACGTCGCCGCCGGCGCACGGCCCCATGATGACGGAAATCTGCGGGATCACGCCGGAGGCAATGACGTTGCGGCGGAAGACGTAGGAATAGCCCGCGAGCGCCGCGACGCCCTCCTGGATGCGCGCGCCGCCGGCGTCGTAGAGGCCGATGATCGGCGCCCGCGCCTTCATCGCCATGTCCTGCAATTTTGTGATCTTCAGCGCGTGGGTCTCGGACAGCGAACCGCCGAACACGGTAAAATCCTTGGCGAAGACGAACGTCTTGCGGCCGTTCACCGTACCCCAGCCGGTGACCACGCCGTCGCCCGGCACTTTCGTCTTTTCCATGCCGAATTCGGTCGAACGGTGCTCGACGAACATGTCGAATTCCTCGAACGAGCCCTTGTCGAGCAACAGCTCGATGCGCTCCCGCGCCGTCAGCTTGCCCCGGGCGTGTTGCGCCTCGATGCGCTTTTCCCCGCCGCCCAATTTGGCGCCGGCGCGCCGCGCTTCGAGGGTGTCCAGGATATCCTTCATGCTGCTTCCGCCCGTCTGTAAGGTCGATTTGAAGGCCTTCTAACACGGCCTTTTCCGGACTGGAAACACCCCTTCCGCCCTCTGGTACCGTCGTCCGGCCGCCCCTATATGCCCATCCTGATCAGGGGGATGGAATGATCGATACCGCTAGCGCCGGGACACCCGGCGCCGTCGCCGGGGGCGTGCGCACGGTGCTCCGGCTCGAAGGCTTTGCGCTTCTGATCGGCATGACGTCGCTCTATTACATCTGGGATGGCGACTGGCTGGTCTACGCCCTGCTCTTCTTCGTGCCCGACCTGAGCTTTGCCGCCTATCTGTCGGGGCCGCGCTTCGGCGCCATGATCTACAACGCCGCCCACAGCTATCTCGCGCCGATGGCGATGATGACGGTCGGCTTCGGCACCGCCTCGCCGCTGATCCTCTCGGTCGCCATGATCTGGCTGGCCCATATCGGGTTCGACCGCGCGCTCGGCTATGGCCTGAAATACGCCAGCGGATTTGGCTTCACCCATCTGGGGCGGATCGGCAAGCCGCAATAGCCGGCAGACCTCGCCTATCTGAACTCGACGCCGATCTGCGTCGGCTTGCGCCATACCACCGCGCAGCGCCGCGTCGTCGATTCCATTTCCATGAGCAGGTTGAAACTGTCGGGAATGGCGGCGGTGTTCGCCGCCTCGATCGAGGCGCCGGTCGCGGAAAGGCTGCGCACGGTGCAGGTCACGTGCTGCCTGGCGAAACTGATCTTGGCCGCGCGCTTGACCTTGCGGCTCGCGGCTTTCCGCTTGTCGTCCTCGACCGGCGCGGCGCTGACCGGCTCCGGCTTCGGCTGCGTGAAGCCGGCCTGGACGCGGCCGACGAACTTCACGTCGGTCTGCATGTCGAAATGGTTGAGCACCCGGCCGCGGTTCTGGACGGCGGTCAATTGCAGCGAGCCCAGCATCTGTTCGACGCGCGTTCCGTCGCGGCCGAACGGCAGCAGCAGGCGATGGCAATCGACCTGCGTATCGCTGGCGTCGATGGTCGAAAAGATCGAATAGACGATGCAGCCGCTGTTCGCGCATTCCTTGGCCGCTTCCAGCGTGATCTTTCGCAGCGACATCGGAACCACCTGCTCCATGGTCTTGCCGGCCCAGGACGCATTGAACACGTCGGCGATGCTTTCGCCCTGGTAGAGCGCGCGAAACTTCCGCAGCCGGCCCGTGCCCTCGACGTTCCACGCCACCAGTTGCTTGGGATCGTGCAGCTCCGGCGGCAGTTGCAACTCGGTGAACGCAGGAAACCGCCGTCCGGCGGCGAGTTGGTCCCAATAGGTCGCCAGCGCCAGCTGGCTCGGTGACCGGATCTTCCAATGCGGTACGTATTTGAACGCCATCGTCGAATTCAAAACAAGGACCGGACTGAGACTCTTTGAACAAATCTCTTAAAGATCGCTGAATTGCGTATCGCGCCCGACGGCGGAAACTGGCGCATGGTGGCCGCCGCATGCACGGATCGCGCGCCGCCGGCGCCGGTATGGAGATGCGCCACTTCCATCGCGTGCTGAGGGATGAAAGGGCTGGCTGGCTTCGCCCGTCAATACGCCACGATATCGCCGAGGCACTGCTGCACCACCGACATGCGGGCGGCGATGTGCTCCGGTGTCTTGCAGTCCATGTTCATGGCGAACACGGTGGCGGAAGAGCCCTTCTCCACCCAGCCGACCATCCAGCCCAGCGACGGCTTGCCGGCCTCGGCGCCGAGCAGCCCGCTCTTGGCGCGGATGGTCGCGTCGCCGACCCTGGTCACCGGCAGGATGTCACGCGTCAGCTCCTGGCTTCGCTTCGATACCGGCAATACGCCGCGGCGCAGCCGGTCGACGAAATCGATCTGCTGGATCGGATCGATGCGCAAATTGCCGGTCAGCCAGAACTGGTCGATGCCGCCGCCGATGTCGCGGTTGCCATAGTCGAACAGGTCGACATATTTCTGCATGCGCTCCTGGCCGATGCGGCGCGCGATCTCCTGATAGACCGGCACCGCGGACACCGCGATCGCCGAGCGCAGCGTGTGGTCCTTGTTCCAGGCTTCGATGCTGCGCGTCACGCCGTCCCACTTGAAGACGTCCGTGTCGGGATCGGCGACCACGCCGGTCTCGAGCGCAATGATCGAGTTCGGGATCTTGTAGGTCGAGGCCGGCAGCCGGCCCTCGCCGGACCGTACCTTGTCGCTGGCGATGATCAGGTAATCGTCGACCTTGTAGGCGACGAACGTGCCCGTCGTACCGAGCTCGAAGAACCGCCTCGACAGATCGTCGCGAAACTCGCTGCGCTGGTAGGAAACGCGGGCGAAACCGCGGGACGGAACAAGGCTTGCGGCGGTGAGCAGGCCGAGCGCATGGCGACGATTGATCACGGTGAGGGTCCGGACTTGGTTGAGAGATGCGAACCGATGGCACCGCGCCAACACACTGACAAGTGAAACTTTTGTCTGAACGCGTTCCATGTGTTTGGCGCGTTCTCTCCACATGAATCCAACTCTTCACATGAATCCAAGCCGATGTCGCTCGAAGCCGTTTCTGGCTAGCGCACCCGGCCCGACAGCCGCAGCACGAAGATCAGCACCTCGGCGACCGCCTTGTAGAGGTCGGGCGGGATCTCGTCGCCGATCTCGACATGCGACAGGGCGCCGGCCAGCACCTCGTTCTCCTCGATCGGGATGTCATGTTCCCGCGCGAGTTCGACGATCTTCGCCCCGATCGTGCCCTTGCCCTTGGCGACGACCCGTGGCGCGCCGGTCTTGTCGTAATGCAGCGCGACCGCGAGCTTGTTCTTGACGTCGACGCTCATAGCGCGCGGTCCAGGAAGTGGCCGGCGCGGGCGACGGGCGCGGCCGCCTGCGGCGGCGCACCGTCGCGGATCACGATATCGCCGGGTTGCAGTTCCGCCCGGCTCAACGCCTGGCTCAGCTCCGACGCCCCGGCGCGCAATTGTTCGGCCGTGGACGACCGTTCCGCCCAGATCCGCACCGAGGTCGTCTCGCCCTGCAGCGAGATCAGCGCATGCACCGGACCGGCCGGCTCGACGTCGAGCGAGAATCGCGCCCGCCACACCCGCTTGACCGCCTCGACTTCCTGTTCGGCACTGTCGCGCGAAATCTCGAATTGCGCCATCGCGGTGCCTTGCGGCGTCGCGAACGGGATCTCGAAACTCCAGCGCGGGGCCGTCAAGTCGGCCCTTGGCGCCGCATTGTCAATCCGGTCCGGCAGCGAGGCGACCTGCAGCAGGGTCTGCCGTGCGATCGCGGCGTCGGTGTCGTCGAGCAGATGATGCGCGGTGGCCTCGAGCGGCCCATCCGGCGCAATCGTCGGCGCGGCGATCGGCTGCGCGGCCGGAGGCGCGCCGCGGACCGGTGGCGGCGGCGTATCGGTGTGAAAGTTCACGTCCGCGCCACGGGTGTCTTTCGCAGCAATCGCGACGCGCACGGGAGTGCCGAGTTCCTGCAGCGCTTCCTGCAACAGGTTCAAGGTCGCACCGGCCGAAGGTCCGGCGTCGAGCGCCGCTGCGAGCGGGTTACGGGCGGCAGCGGTCTGACCGGGCAGCGCGAGGTGTTCTGCGACCGGCAGCCGTGCCTGCGGCAACAGGATTTCGTGCACATCGGGATGGATTGATGGAGACGGGATAAACCCTACGGCCGCGGCCGGCTGAGGCGCAGCTTGCGCGGCGCCTGCCGGCGGGGTTGTTGTCGGGGTGGCCTGAGCCGCCGGGACGGTGGCCGGCGCATTCGCACCGAGCGCCGACTGCAGCGTCTGGCGGAGCACGATCAGCGCCGCCTTGAGATCTGGAACACCGCTCGCGGGCACCGAGCCTGCTGCCAGCGAGGCCTCGAGAAAAATTCCGGACTTCTGGAACGCCGTCTTGATGTCGCCGCCGTCGAGATTCTGGTCGAGGCTGGTCTGCTGCGCCAGTACCTGCGCAATCGCCGCCTGCAATTTTGGCGGCAGGTTGCTGACAGAAACCGCCACGCCGAGATTGGCGAACAGCGGCGCCAAGCTGTCCTGCCCAGTGGCCGCAGCCTGGGCTGCGACCGACACGGCAGCGCGTTCCAGCGGTGTGAGCACATTCTTCGGTAAAGCGATGGCCGGACGATCGATCGCGGCGTCGGCCTGCGCCTCAGCCGACAAGGTGACCGCGTCGCCCAAGGGACCGGCGGCGCCGCCGCCCTGCCCGATCATGGCCAGACGGACGCCACCGTCATTGGCCTGCGTGACCGCGAGTTGCAGGTTCTGGCCCTGCTGCAACGGAACTTCGCTGGCAACATCGATCGAGAGGCCGGCGATCGCGATCCGCACCAGGTCGGCGGACAGCACCTTCAGGACCTGGGCGTTGACCACGCTCCCGGACTGCAGCACGAGTTCGGGTGCCACGCCGCCAACCTCTTGGGCGGCAAGCACCGGCAGAACGGGATTGATCGATATCGCCATGGGCTAGGGTCTCGGCCAGCCTCCAACCTAACCCCTCGGCGTAAACCTCTCGTTAACACCTTGCCCTGCCCGGTCCACCACGGGCCGGTTCAGGCCGCGACATCCTTCGGTACCGGCGGGGTCGGCGGCGGTTCGACCACTGTCTCCGCGACGGCAAGCGCAACAGCCGCCACCGGAGCAGGATCGGGCTCGACATCGGCTGGCGCATTCATCGCGGCCGCCATCTCATCAAGCACCACCTTGTAGTCGCCGGTGACTTCGCCCTGGCGAAGCGTACGCTTTCGCGCAGCCGGTTTCGTCCGCACCGCCTCGAGCACATGCCGTCCGAACCGCGCGCGCTGCAGCGTCTCGCCGACAAACCAGACACAGATGATGCCGGTGATTTCATTGTCGTCGAAAATGCTGGTGTTCACCGCATCCACGGTCATGACCGGACCGCCGGATTTCAGCACCACGAGATGTCCCGGTTTGAAGATCGTCATTTGCAGAACCCGCGGGTGGGCCACGCCGACGCACCGTTCGCACTCCGCCGAGAATGCAAACAATGCCAAGGCCACCATGCCAAGACAATGTCCCGTTACCGCGGCGAAGGATTGCAACCCACCCTATCACATCACGCCGATTCGCTGCAGGCGCCGGCGGCGGCCGCCTATCGCGCGTCGGCCGCGGCGGGACGCAATTCGGCGAGGATGCGCGCGGCCGCCTTGAAATCGATCAGCCGGGCGGCGCGCCGGGCCGCCACCTCCTCGTCGACGCCCCATTTCTCGGCGTTCCAGTCCTCATCGACATGGGCCGCCGACCAGACCTGATCGGGGTCGCGGACGCCATGCAGCAGCGCCAGCGCCAGCAAGGCCGAGCCGGTCAGCGTCGTCACCACGTGCAGGGCTGCGACCGACCAGGGATCGGCTGGAAACACGCCACGCGCCGCGCCGATCGCCTGCGCGGGCTGGGCGGCATGGACGATGCCTTCCGACAGGATGAAATGGGCGCCGAGGTCGTTCGCGGCCCAGCTCAGCACCGGATCCCAATGCGCGGCCTCGCGCGCGACCAGCGCCTCGGGGTGCCCCGCGCGATAGAACAGCAGATCCGAGCCGAGATATTTGGCGACATCGTCAGCCACCGCATCGACGCGGTCGGCGACTTCAGCGGCGCTGTTGGCAAACCGGGTCAGCGGCATGGTCATCGGATCGATGGTCTCGCCCTGCGCGCTCCATTCGGCGGCAACGGCCGCCGCAATCGGCTGCGTCGGTGCGACCACCTGGCGACCGGAAGGCGTCCTGATCGGCTTGCCGTCGAGCGTGACGGAAAACCCGCCATCCGCCGCGGCGATGCCTGCCTCCTTGTAGAACCGCTTCCGCTGGGGCACGCGCGTGGCGCGGCGCACCGCCTCTTGCGGGTCGAGCGGCGATTGCCCGGCGACTTGATCGAACAGTTCACGCATGCGGCAGCCAGTCGTGGGTGAAAATACCAGGCCCGACAATACGATATCGGGAGGCCCAGATAAAGCCGATGAGCAGCCTGTGGCCGGCTGTGCCTTCCCGCGGGAACTCAGGGTCGCTGATAGATCACCTTCCCCGCACGGATGGTCCAGGCGACCTTGGCGAGGTTTCTGACATCCGCGAGCGGATCGCCGTCGAGCACCACGATGTCGGCGTCGAACCCATTCTCCACCTTGCCCTTCTTCGCCGCCTTGAAGTAGCTCGCCGGATTCGTCGTCAGCGAAGCCAGCACCTGCCGCTCGGAAAGCGCCCGGCGCATCAGCTCATATTCGAGCGTGGTGTCGTAGAGGTTGATATAGCCGACATCGGTGCCGAACAGCACCACATTGCCGCTTTCCGAAAAGCCCTTGAGCTGCCCCACGATGTTGTCGACGATGCGCGCCGCGATCTCGGGCGGCACCGGCAGTTTGGCGAACAACGACAGGGTCGGCGTCAGCGCGATCCCCTGCCGCTTGAAGCGGGCGAGTTGCTCGGTGGTGTAGCCCGGCTGCCGGCCGACCGTATGCGCCATCACGTCGACGCCGGCGTCGAGCACCGCCCCGATGCCGGCCGTGTCCTGCGGATGCGCGAACACCGGCTTGCCTTGCGCGTGCGCGACATCGACCGCGGCCTTGGCGATCGCCGCGTCCATGTTCACGACAGGCTGATCTTCGCCCTTGTACGCGCCCGTGAACAGCTTGATGCCATCGAGGCCGATCCGCATGTAGTGGCGCGCCATCTCCGCCGCGCGCTCCGGCGTTTCCGCCTCGGGGATCCGCGCATCCGGCAGGTAAACGGGACGGCCGTTCTTCGGGAAAATGCTGCCGACGAAAAACATGCTGGGGCCGAGGACTTCATCCGCATCGACGCGGCGGCGTAGCGCCATCGAGTTGTCCGGATCGGAGCCGAGACTCCACACCGTGGTGAAGCCCCATCGCGTCAGCATCTCCTGCATATGGGCCGTCAGCGGCGCCGCCGGCGCGTTGCCGGCGTCCCGCCACACCGGTTCGGTGAAATGAACGTGGCTGTTCCAGAAGCCCGCTACGATCGTCTTGCCACTGCAATCGATCACGCGCACGCCGGACGGGATCTGAACGTCGCTGCGGCGACCGATCGCGGTGATGACGCCATCGGTCGCGACGACGACCGCATCGTCGAGCGCCGCAGCCTCCGGCGACGTGTAGAGCTTGCCGCCGACCAGGGCGACGGTCTGCGCCTCGGCGGCCGCCGTCCCGATCAGGAACATGAAAGCAAGCCCGGCGCGGAAAATGATTCCGTTCATACACAGCATTCCTGAAGTTGCACTCGCGGTGCCATATCAGATCCGAATGAGTCCGATTTGACAATTATTGCAGCCATCTTGCACACGCCCCGCGCGCGCCGACCGGCGGACTTCACACTTCCCTTCGGCCGGCAGCGGTTGATCGAACGCTGCCGGCGGAGCATTCACATTTTGGGCCGCGGGCCTCCGAGCGCGGCGCCGATCAGCGAGAGCGTGTGCCCGCTCGCCTTGCCGATCGTGGCCTTGCCGAATCCGACCTGTTCCGCGGCATGGGTCTGCTGGATGCTGGCCAGACCATGGACCACCGACCAGGCGAACATCGCGTCCTGGTCGACGTCCGAATGCGCCGGGCGACCGGGCAGTTTTCCGATTGCCTCCCGCAGCATCGCGAAAGCCTGCCGGGCCTGCGACATCATCTCCGGATGATCGGCCGGATCCGGCAACGGCGTGCCGAACATCAACTGATAATGCAGCGGATGCTTGCGGGCGTAATCGAGATAGGATTGCCCGAGCAGGCCGAGATCCCGGTAAGGGTCGTCGCTGCGCGTGCGTTTCGCGAGGTAGCTCGCGAAACCTGCATAGGCCCGGCTGACGACTTCGGCCAGGATATGCTCGCGGCTCGGAAAGTGTTTGTACGGCGCCTGGTGCGAGACCCCCAATCGGCGGGCGACATCGCGCAGGCTCAACGCGTCAAGGCCGCCCTTTGCGATGATCGCCAGCGCCTCCTTGACGCAGGCCTCACGCAAATCGTGTGTCTTGTTGTTCCTTGCCGTCATCCTGATGCCGCGTCATGCCTCCCATCACGACAGCCATTATCCGGCTCCGCGCCAGCCGCGGCAAGGGAAGCAGCGAGGCTTCGAGAAATTTCGCCAGAAAGCCAGGCCGAACCGTGGTTCGCCGACCGAGCGCTTCGAGCGTGCCGCGCGCGACCGTGGCCGGACTGGCCGCCGCGCCCATGCGCATGTCGGCACGAGCTCCAAATCCGCTGCGTACCGGCCCCGGCGCGGACGCGATGACATCGACGCCCGAACCCGACAATTCGAGCCGCAATCCTTCGGCGAAGGTCTGGATGAAGGCCTTCGTCGCGGCATAGGTCGCAGCGCGCGGAACGCCCTGAAAAGCCACCAGCGAACTCATCAGGACGATGCCGCCGCGCCGTTGAACGACAAACCGCTGCGCAAAGCGGTGCGAGAGCTCGACGACCGCACGGCAATTCACATCGATCATATCCAGTTCGGGATCGAGCGGGTTGCCTATGAAAGGACCCGAGGTGCCGAAGCCGGCTATGGCAGCCAGCAGACCGACTTCGATATCCCTTGCCGCCGAAACAATCGCATCGACGGCGCCGGGTTGTCCCAGATCGGCAGCAACCACGATGGTCCGGACGCGATGTTTCTGCGCCAGTTCGGCCGCGAGAGCGTCGAGCGCGTCGCGGCGACGTGCGACGATCAAAAGATCGAAACCCGCCTCGGCCAGACAAATGGTCACCGCCCGTCCGATGCCGTCCGATGCGCCTGTCACGACGGCCCACGGTCCATACTTCGCCCGCCACTTTCGCGATCGAGCCGTATTTCCCGAATGGACGGAAATCCCGTTCTCTGAACCTGACATCGCCGTCTGCCTCTTGCACACCACGAAGCAAGCATGGTAACGCCTGTAGGTAGACAGTGTCAACCTTGATGAACAACCGCGGTGGCCGCGCCGTCCGCATCGGTCATCGCTGCATTCGTCCTGCCTGTTTGGATCCAAGAGGTTCGCATGTTGAGGGCTGATTATTTGTGGTGGGCTGCCGCCGCCGGCTTCTTCGCCATCCTGCTGATGACGCTATGCGTATCGGCTTTCGATCAACGGCTGATCGGCAACGAGGGCGTATGGGTCAAGCCGATCAAGTTCCAGCTTTCGCTGGCAATCCATTTCGTCACCCTGGCCGCCATCGCCAGCCTGCTCGGCGGACAGCATGGAACTGGCAGTCTTCTGTTCTGGATCGCGGTAGCTTCGGTCGGCTCGGCCATCTTCGAGATCGTCTACATCATGGCTCAGGCAGCCCGGCAACAGGCGTCACATTTCAACCTTTCCACGCCTTTTCACCACACCATGTACATGTTGATGGCGATCGGCGCGGTCGTCATTACCGTGGCGGCTGCCGTGGTCGGCGCCGTCGCCTGGTTCGATTCTTCCGCGCCGCTTGGGCCCGCGACCAGAGTAGCGGTAGCGACAGGGCTGATTGGCGGAACGCTGTTGACGCTGCTGATCGCATTCCGGATGGGCGGCGCGCTCGATCACCATGTCGGGACGGAGCCTGCCGGCGCCGCGCGCGTCCCGCTCACCGGGTGGTCCAGGTCGGTCGGCGATCTGCGCGTACCGCACTTCTTTGCGACGCACATGATGCAGGCGCTTCCGTTCGCCGGATGGATGGCCGACAGGGTATTCCCCGCCCATGTGGCGATCGGTATCGCGGGGCTGATGACGATCGGCTGGGTGGCGCTGACGCTTTGGCTGTTCCGGCAGGCGCTCGCGGGCGTTCCACTCGTCTCCGCGTGGTAACGAACCGCCCGCCCAAACCTATTCCTCCGGCGCGTTCTCGATCGGATCGAACCGGTCGTGCTCGAGTCCCAGCAGATTCCAGGACTGCAGCATGTGCGGCGGCAGCGGCGCGCTGACGTCGATCACGCCGCCGCGCGGATGCGGGATCACGAGGCGCCGCGCCAACAGATGCAGCCGGTTCTGCAGGCCGCCGGGCAGATCCCAGTTCTCCTTGTTGAAATATTTGGGATCGCCGATGATGGCGTGGTCGATATGCGCCATATGGGCGCGCAATTGATGCGTGCGGCCGGTCACCGGCTTCAGCGACACCCAGGCCAGCTTCTGCGCCGAGGTTTCCACCACCGCGTAATAGGTCACCGCGTGGCTCGCGCCCTCGTCGCCATGCTTGGCGACCCGCATGATGCTGTCGTCCTCCATCTCCTCCTTGGCGAGGTAGGTCGATATCCGGCCCTGCTTCGGCTTCGGCACGCCAGCCACCAGCGCCCAGTAGATTTTTCGCGCCGAGCGGTGGCGGAACGCGCCGGTCAGCGCGGTGGCGGCGAAGCGGGTTTTTGCGATCAGCAGGCACCCGGAAGTCTCGCGGTCGAGCCGATGCACCAGCCGCGGCTTCTGCCCCTTGGCGTCGCGCATCACCTCCAGCATGTCGTCGACATTGCGCGTGATGCCGGAGCCGCCTTGCACCGCAAGCCCGGCGGGCTTGTTCAGCACCATGACGTCGGCATCCTCGAACAGGATCATGTCCTTCAGCGCCTGCAGCGTCTTGGTCTGCGCCTCCGACAGTTTTCCGGCGGCCTTCGGCGTATCGAGCTTCAGCGGCGGAATGCGGACGCTCTGCCCCTCCTCCAGCCGGTCCTTGCTGTCGGCGCGCTTGCCGTTGACGCGCAGCTCGCCTTTCCGGACGATGCGCTGGATGTGGGAGAACGACAGCCCGGGAAACCGCGCTTCGAGAAAGCGATCGACGCGCATGTTGTTTTCATCAGCGGTAACGACGACGGTCTGGACTTTGGTCGGCAGCGGCGGCGGATCGGCAACGGGCTTGGCGGGCTCCGCCACGAACGGCGCCGGCCTCTCCCGGCGCGGCTCGGCAAACCGCGCGGGCTTGCCGCCGGGGCGATTGCCTTGCGGCCTGTCGCCCGGCTTCTTGTTACGAAACGGATTGGCCCCTTTGGGGCGGTCGCCCGGCGAACGCTTGGCTAGCGGTTTTCGGTCGCGGCGGCTCATGCTGTTTTTCCAAGCTTTCGAGAGGCCGGACGGTTGGCGCGACGAGGCAGCACCGCGATCTTCGCGCCGACCTGATTTTCAGCGAGACGCAATTCGTAATTCTGCTGCAGGTTCATCCAGAATTGCGGGCTGGTGCCGAACCAGTGCCCAAGACGCAGCGCCGTATCGGCCGTGATGCCGCGCTGGCCGTGAATGATCCCGGTGATACGGTTCACCGGAACGTCGATCTGGCGAGAAAGCTCGGCAGCGCTCAAGCCAAGTTCGCGCAACTCTTCGGCAAGGTGCTCGCCGGGGTGAATGGGTGTACGAGGCACGATGGTCTTCCCTCAATGATAGTCGACGATCTCTACATCGACAGGCCCGGGCATCCCGTCAGGCCAAGCGAAGCAGATACGCCATTGGTCGTTGATCCGAATCGAAAACTGTCCGGCACGATCGCCTTTGGGCGCTTCCAGGCGATTGCCCGGCAATCCTGCCAGATCGGCGAGGCTCGTCGCGGCATCCAGGCGATCAAGACGCATCTCGGCCTGGCGCGCAAAACCGGAGAATTCCTTGACCCGCTGACCGGAAGCAAAACGCTCGGTGCGCTTATCGCGATAGCTCACGATCATTGCTGAACGGTTAGCAGAATTTACGACTTACGTAAAGTGTAAATACCTAGGGTATCGTGCGGCGAAATCAGAACAAACTAGACCAGCGACCAGCCCATGTAAGCTCAATACACAAGAAGGAGCCCAGGCATGGCGCTCATCAGAACGGCGTTGGCCGCGGTGGCGGCTGTCCTTGCCAGTGCGGCTTCGGCGCTTCAATGCGAGTTGACACATACCCGAAGGGAAAAACGAGACCCGCCCTATTTGCACTGCGCGAAGTTGCGAACTGCGGTGAGGTCGCCGATCGAATTGTTCGTCGGACGCTTCCGGGCGGCCTCGTCCGCTGCGGCGCAGGCGGCGGCCGAGTCGCCGTTCTGGAATCTCGCCCAGGCTAGATTGGTCCAGGCGTCGCTGAGGTCGGGCGTTTCCTTGACCGCCTGGTCCAGCACGTCCTGCGCATCGCGCGGGCGTTTGGCCATTAGCAACAGGCGGCCGTAGTCGGCCTTCAGCGCCCTGACCGGATGGGGCTGTTTCATCGCGATCTTGAACAGCTCGTCGGCGGCCTCGTAGTCGTTGAAGCGCGCCTGCGCGATCACCGCGAAGCCATGAAAGATGGTGCTCTCTTCGGGCGAGACGAGGAACGCCTGGTTAAAGCGAACCGCGGCCTCGCGCACCTTGCCGCCCTGGATCGCGATCCAGGCGCGCTTTGTGATTTCCTCGAAGGCCTTTTCGCGGGAGCCAGAAGCGCCGATGATCGCGGCGACGAATTTTTCGTCCTCCGCCTTCTGTTCGGCCGTCTTGGTCGTGAAGCCGAAGAACGGCTGCTCGTTGACCGGCGCCGTGTAGCTTCGCTTCGTCACCTGCACGCCGGGCACGACCTCGACGGTTTCCGCGACCGCGGGAACAGCCAACGCCAGCGTCAACGCGGCCGCCGAGAGGCAATTCAATAACGTCTTCATTCGCGCTGACCTCGTTCGCCGCGCAGCTTCGCCCAGTAGTCCAGTCGCTTGCGGATTTCTCGCTCGAAGCCACGGTCGGGCGGATCGTAGAAGGTTTGCCGGCCCAGCGCTTCCGGAAAGTAGTCCTGCCCGGAGAAGGCGTCGGGCGCGTCGTGGTCGTATTCGTAGCCCGAGCCATAGCCTTCGGACTTCATCAGCCTAGTCGGCGAATTCAGAATATGTTTTGGCGGCAGCAGCGAGCCGCCTTGCTTCGCCGTCTGCATCGCCGCGCCAAACGCCTTGTAGGCGGCGTTGGATTTTGGCGCGGTGGCAAGATAGATCACGGCCTGCGCGATCGCGAGTTCGCCCTCGGGCGAGCCGAGAAAGTCGTAGGCATCCTTGGCGGCGTTGCAGACGGCGAGCGCCTGCGGGTCAGCCAGGCCGATGTCCTCCACCGCCATCCGCACCACGCGCCGCGCCAGGAACAGCGGGTCCTCTCCGGCGTCCAGCATGCGCGCGAGATAATACAGCGCCGCGTCCGGATCGGAGCCGCGCACCGATTTATGCAGCGCCGAGATCAGGTTGTAATGGCCGTCGGCGGACTTGTCGTAGATCGGCGCGCGGCGCTGCAGGATTGCCTGCAACTGCGCGGCGTCGAAGATTTCGTCCCTGCGCGCGGCGCGCCAGACCTCCTCGGCCAAGGTCAGCGAGGCGCGGCCGTCGCCGTCGGCCATCCGCACCAGCACGGCGCGCGCCTCCGCATCGAGCGGCAGTTTCTTGCCTTCGACCTTCTCGGCATGCGCGAACAGCTTTTCGATGGCGCCAGCATCGAGCGAGTGAAACACCAGCACGCGGGCGCGCGACAGAAGCGCGGCGTTGAGTTCGAACGACGGGTTTTCGGTGGTGGCGCCGACCAGCACCACGGTGCCGTCTTCCATCACAGGCAGAAACGAATCCTGCTGCGCCCGGTTGAAGCGATGCACCTCGTCGACGAACAGCAGCGTGCCCTTGCCCATCTCGCGCCGGGCACGCGCGGCGTCGAACACCTTCTTCAGGTCGGCGACGCCGGAAAACACCGCGGAGATCTGTTCGAAATGCAGTTCGGTGGCGTCCGCCAGCAGCCGCGCCACCGTGGTCTTGCCGGTGCCGGGCGGCCCCCAGAACACCAGCGACCCCAGCGTGCGCGTCTCCAGCATCCGCGTCAGCGCGCCGTCGGGGCCGAGGATATGGTCCTGCCCGACGACATCGGTGAGCGAGCGTGGGCGCAGCCGGTCCGGCAACGGGCGCGGCGCATCCTCCTCCATCCCCGCCGCGGCGAAGAGATTGGCAGCCTCGCGCGGCTTCCTGGGGCTCATCCGCCCAGCGTCACGTTGATCTGCTGGCCGTTTCGCACCACGACGATGCGCCAGAGCCGCGATCCCGCCTTCGAAGCCTTGTCGAGATCGCTGGTCCTGGCGATCTTCTGGTTGTTGACGGCCAGGATGATGTCGCCCTTCTGGAATCCGACGCTGGCCGCGGTGCCGCCGTCGGCGAGATCGATCACCACGACGCCCTCGGTCTGCGAATCCAGACGCAATTCGTCGGCGATCGCCGGCGAGATGTTGGCGACCGTGGCGCCCTGGAACGGCGAGCGCCCGGAAAGAACGATCTCGTCGCGGTTGGTGTCGGGCGCGGTCTCCAGCGGCACCGTCAGTTTCAAGGTCTTGCCGGAACGCTGCACGTCGATCTGCGCCGCGCCGCCGAGCGGACGCGTCGCAAAACGGTAATCGAACGCGTTGGGATCGTCGATCGACTGGCTCTCGATCGCAACGATCAGGTCCGACGGTTTCAGCCCGGCACGGGCTGCCGGGCTGTTCGGCGCGACATTGGCGACCAGGGCGCCGTTCGGCAGCTTCAATCCGAGCGTCTCGGCAATCTCCGGCGTCACCGCCTGCAGTTTGGCGCCCAGCCACGGCCGCTTCACCGCCTTGCCGCCGCCCTTGGCGGAGGCCACCACGACCCGCACCATGTTGGCCGGGATCGCAAAGCCGATGCCCTGGGAGCCGCCGGAACGCGAGAAGATCGCCGTGTTGATGCCGGCAAGCTTGCCGGTCATGTCGACCAGCGCGCCGCCGGAATTGCCCGGATTGATCGCCGCGTCGGTCTGGATGAAGAACTGGTAGTCGGTGATGCCAACCTGGGTCCGCGCCAGCGCCGAGACGATGCCATGCGTCACCGTCTGGCCGACACCGAACGGGTTGCCGATCGCGAGCACGAGGTCACCGACCAGCAGTTCGTCGGAATTGGCGAAATCGAGCGTGGCGAACTTCTCTTTGGTGTCCTTGATGCGCAGCACGGCAAGATCCGTCCGGCCGTCCTTCAACACGATCTCGGCCTCGAACTCGCGCTTGTCGGCCAGCGAGATCTTGACCTGGTCAGCGCCCTCGATGACGTGGTTGTTGGTGACGACGAGGCCGGACGCATCGACCATCACGCCCGAGCCGAGCGAGCGCTGCATCTGCTCCGGCTGCTGGCCGGGCACGCCGAAGAAGCGTCGGAACAGCGGATCATCCAGCAGCGGGTTGCGGTTCTGCACGGTTTTCGCCGCATAGACGTTCACCACCGCCGGCTGCGCGCGCTGCACGATCGGCGCATAGGACAGCCGCAATTCCGCACCCGACGCCGGCACGCGCCGGTCCTGCGCCGGCGCGGGCGTTGCAACGACGGTGGAGACCAGCAGCAAGCTCAGCAAGCGAATCAAGTTCATGCAAAAATCCCGGAATTCAGCGCCCCACATATAGATGCGAGGCGGCGGCGAGAGAAGACGGCGCGTGACGCAATACCGGCAGTCAAGCCGCACGATCGGGCGCTTTGACGGCGTCGGGCGCCGGCGCGCAGGACAATCTTTCCTGATGCCCCTCGCCCCACGCCCGCAGCGTCTCGATCACGGGCCGCAGACTCTCGCCAATCTCGGACAGGGTGTATTCGACCCGGGGCGGCACCTCGGCATAGACTTTTCGGATCACGAGCTTGTCGTCCTCGAGCGCGCGGAGTTGCTTGGTCAGCATCCGCTGGGTGATGCTTGGCATTCGCCGCCGCAACTCCCCAAAACGCTGGGTGCCCGCCTGCAGGTGGTAGAGGATGACCCCCTTCCACTTGCCGTCGATCAGGTCGAGCGTCGCCTCGACCGCGCAGCCCGGCCGATGAGGGAAGTTCTGTCGTTTCATTGCCGTTTCCCGCGATATTTCCAATAGTATCTAGATGGGGACTAGTTCCCCCAAATTACAGTACTTGCCATTTTGATGCCAGCACGACAGTTAATCCGTCAACGATTCAACCACGCAGGAGACACGGGCATGAAAGCCGTCGGCTATAAAAAGTCACTTCCCATCGCGGATGCGGATTCCCTGCTCGATTTCGAGACCGCCACACCCGAGCCGAAGGGGCGCGACATCAGGGTCGCCGTGAAGGCGATCTCCGCCAACCCGGTGGACTACAAGGTCCGCAAGCGCGCCGCGCCGCCCGAAGGCGAGACCAAGATCCTGGGCTATGACGCCGCCGGCATCGTCGATGCGGTCGGGCCCGACGTCACCCTGTTCAAGCCGGGCGACGAGGTGTTTTACGCCGGCTCGATCCTGCGCCAGGGCACCAACGCGGAATTCCACCTGGTCGATGAGCGCATCGTCGGCAACAAGCCGAAATCGCTGTCGTTTGCGCAGACCGCCGCCCTGCCGCTGACCTCGATCACCGCCTGGGAATTGCTGTTCGACCGGCTCGGCGCGGTGCCGGGCAAGAGCGTCGATCCGCGCACGCTCTTGATCACCGGCGGTGCCGGCGGCGTCGGCTCGATCCTGATCCAGCTCGCGCGCCGCCTCACCGGGCTGACGGTGGTCGCGACCGCGGCACGGCCGGAGTCGCAGAAATGGTGCCTCGACCTCGGCGCGCATGCCGTGATCGATCATGGCCAACCGATGAAGGAGCAGATCGAGAAACTGAAACTGGCGCCGGTCGCCATCGTCGCCAGCCTCACCCACACCGACCTGCACTACAAGGCGATCGCGGACCTGATGGCGCCCCAGGGCAAGTTCGGCCTGATCGACGATCCCCCGGAATTCACCATGAGCGCGTTCAAGGGCAAGGCGATTTCGGTGCACTGGGAATCGATGTTCACGCGCTCCTCGTTCCAGACGCCCGACATGATCGCCCAGCACCATCTGCTCAACGACGTCGCCGACCTGATCGACAAGGGCGTGCTGCGCACCACGCTCGACCAGACCTTCGGGACGATCAACGCGGCCAATCTGAAACGCGCGCATGCGCTGCTGGAGAGCGGCAAGTCGCGCGGCAAGATCGTGCTCGAGGGATGGTAGCGATGTGAAGCCGTAAGGCTTCTCCGCGATCCGCTGAAATCAAGACACGCAAAAGGCTCCCGGCCGAAGCCGGGAGCCTTTGCTGTCGTGGAAGTCATTTGCCTTCACGACATCACGCGGTCGCTTCGTCGCACTATGATTTTGTTGCCGCCGCTTCGCGCGCCAATCGTTCGGCCTTCAGGCGCTCGAAATTGGCGCGGAACGCATCGTCCTGCTTTTTGCGGGCCGCCATGGCTTTCACGGCTTCCTGGCGCGCTCGCTCTTTTTTCGCCTCACGCTCTTCTTTCGTGACCGGCGGTTTCTCTCGCTGCTCAAAATTTTCCATGTGGCTCAACGCACGGCGCCCGCAATGGTTCCACGCCGCCACCCTGCGCCGACGTGTCGCGTACGCAGGGGAAAATACTCACGGAGCATTGAGTTCCAAAGCGGGCTGAATTTTACGATCTTCTGCGTATTCGGCGGCAGCGCGTGATGAACAGGCATTCATCAAAGTTAAATCGGCGGTGGAAGGCATTGGGGGCCTGCCTCAAAAGCAACGAACCGCATCCGGCTGTGTTGATCGGGTGTCAAAATCTGGAAAGGAGTACTCCATGAGGAAAACATCTTTGGCCCTGGCCGCCGCGGCGGTCGTCGGCTTGACGGCGGTGGCGGCCCCCGCGCCCGCGGAAGCGCACTGGCGCGGCGGCGGATGGGGCCCGGGCTTGGCTGGCGGCCTGATCGCCGGCGCCGTCATCGGCGGCCTGGCTTCGAACGCCTACGCGTACGGTCCGGGCTACGGCTATTACGGTCCGGGTTACGGCTATTATGGCGGCGGCTATTCGCCGGCCTATTACGGCGGCGGATACGCGCCCGCGTATTACGGTGGCTATTACGGCGGTCCCTACGTTCGCCGCGTCTATCGCCCGGCCTATGCCTACTATGGTGGCCCGCGCTTCTATGGACCGCGCCATTTCGGTCCTCGATATCATCGCGCCTACTACCGGCACTGGTGATTGGCCAAGGGGCCGCCTCGATCGGCGGCCCTTTGTTTTTGGCCTCTGGCGAGCCGCAACGAAGCGAAGATCGTAAAAAGGCGGCGCCCCCCGGGCGCCGCTTTCAATTTGCGAGGAAGCGAGGCTTACGCCGCCTCGGCTTTGTTTTCCTGCTCCGGGCCGGAGTCCTGGCCCTTGGCGTCGACATCGCGGTCGACGAACTCGATCACGGCCATGGCAGCATTGTCGCCGTAGCGGAAGCCGGCCTTGATGATGCGGGTGTAACCGCCCTGGCGGTCCTTGTAGCGGGGCGCCAGCACGTCGAACAGCTTCTTGACCTGGTCCTTGTCGCGCATTTCCGAGATCGCCTGGCGGCGCAGGGCGAGACCGCCCTTCTTGCCGAGGGTGACCAGCTTCTCGACGATCGGGCGAAGCTCTTTCGCCTTCGGCAGCGTGGTGACGATCTGCTCGTGCTTGATCAGCGCGGCGCACATGTTGGCGAACATCGCCTTGCGATGCTCGGCGGTGCGGTTGAGCTTGCGATGAACCTTGCCGTGACGCATGTGGGTATTCCTTCTATTCGTCGCGACGGTTCGTCGGACATTTGCTCAGGTGGGCTGCCTGCGTTCGCCCTGGGTGGCGAGGAGCGAATGGCGCGTAGCGAGTAGACTTCCCTATTCGCTATTCGCCACTCCCGATTCGCCAAATAATATCCGCTCAGTAGTGATCCTCGAAACGCTTCGCCAGCTCGTCGATGTTCTCCGGCGGCCAGCCCGGCACTTCCATGCCGAGATGCAGACCCATCTGGGCCAGCACTTCCTTGATCTCGTTCAGCGACTTGCGGCCGAAGTTCGGGGTGCGGAGCATTTCCGCTTCCGACTTCTGCACGAGATCGCCGATATAGACGATGTTGTCGTTCTTCAGGCAGTTGGCCGAACGCACCGACAGTTCGAGTTCGTCGACCTTCTTGAGGAACGCCGGGTTGAACGCGAGATCGGGGATGATCTCCTGCGTGACTTCCTTGCGCGGCTCTTCGAAGTTCACGAACACGTTGAGCTGGTCCTGCAGGATGCGGGCGGCATAGGCCACCGCGTCTTCCGGCGAGATCGCGCCGTTGGTCTCGATCGTCATGGTCAGCTTGTCGTAGTCGAGGATCTGGCCCTCGCGGGTGTTCTCGACCTTGTAGGAGACCTTGCGCACGGGCGAGAACAGGCTGTCGACCGGGATCAGGCCGATCGGCGCGTCCTCGGGACGGTTGCGCTCGGCGGCGACATAGCCCTTGCCGGCGGCGACCGTGAACTCCATGCGGATCTCCGCGCCCTCGTCCAGCGTGCAGAGCTGCAGTTCGGGATTGAGCACGACGATGTCGCCGACGGTCTGGATGTCGCCGGCGGTGACGACGCCCGGACCCGACTTCTTCACGACCATGCGCTTGGGGCCTTCGCCCTGCATCTTGATCGAGATGTCCTTGATGTTGAGCACGATATCGGTGACGTCCTCGCGAACGCCCGCGATCGAGGAGAACTCGTGCAGCACGCCGTCGATATGCACCGACTGCACGGCAGCGCCTTGCAGCGACGACAGCAGGATGCGGCGCAGCGCGTTACCGAGCGTCTGGCCGAAGCCGCGCTCGAGCGGTTCGGCGACGACGGTGGCAAAGCGGGTCGCATCGGAGCCCGCCGTTACCTGCAGCTTGTTCGGTCGAATGAGTTCTTGCCAATTCTTCTGGATCGTCACTGTGTCACCCCTTCGGGTCCATGGACCGGCCGGTCGATCTGTCTTCGATCACCGGCACTGGAGACCGCGGATCAGCCCGCGGCAGTCAAATTCCAAAAACGATCGCAGAGCGCGCGGGCGCCCCGCGACCAAACATCAAACGCGCCGGCGCTTGCGCGGACGGCAGCCATTGTGCGGGATCGTGGTCACGTCGCGGATCGACGTCACCGTGAAGCCCGCCGCCTGCAGCGCGCGAAGCGCCGATTCCCGGCCCGAACCGGGGCCGGCCACTTCCACTTCCAGCGTGCGCATGCCGTGTTCCTGCGCCTTCTTGGAAACGTCTTCGGCCGCGACCTGCGCGGCATAGGGGGTCGACTTGCGCGAGCCCTTGAAGCCCATCGTGCCGGCCGACGACCAGGCGATGGTGTTGCCCTGCGCGTCGGTGATGGTGATGGTGGTGTTGTTGAACGACGAATTGACGTGCGCGATGCCCGAAGCGATGTTCTTGCGTTCGCGGCGGCGGATGCGGGTGGCTTCCTTGCCCATTACCTAAAAACCTTCCTGTGATCTCAAACGCCGCCGTACTGCCAGCGGCTACACCTAAAGACGTGCGAATGGTGAGTGGCGAATAGCGAACAGGGGCCAGCCCTACTCGCCATTCGCCATTCGCCATTCGCAAATTTACTTCTTCTTGCCGGCGATCGACTTGGCCGGGCCCTTGCGCGTGCGCGCATTGGTGTGGGTGCGCTGGCCGCGCACCGGGAGGCCGCGGCGATGACGCAGGCCGCGGTAGCAGCCGAGGTCCATCAGGCGCTTGATGTTGATGCCGGTCTCGCGGCGCAGGTCGCCCTCGACCAGATAGTCACGGTCGATCACTTCGCGGATCTGCAGGACTTCCTGGTCGCTCAGCTGGTTGACGCGACGATCCTCCGGGATCTTCACCTTCTCGATGATCTCGGCCGCGTTCTTCTGGCCGATGCCATGGATGTACTGGAGCGCGATCAGCACGCGCTTGTTGGTCGGGATGTTCACGCCGGCAATACGGGCCACGGACTTCTCTCCTGTCGCCGGTCCCTCGCGGAGCGGCCTTTAAGTTCTTGTGATCGGGCGGGTTTCCGCAAACGCGAATACGACGCCTTTCCCCTCATCTGCTTCGGGGGCCCGGCATCGTCAAAAAACTATCCGACTTGGATGCGGGGCTTATTAATGGATTCAACCCGGTTTCGTCAACCGCCTCTATCGCTTAGCTCGCTTTTTAGTGACATTTTTGGCCGCCTTTTTGACGGTCCTTTTGGCTGCTTTTTTACCCTTCCCGACGGCCCGCCGCTGGCTGGACGGGGATGCCTTTCCAGCCTTGCCGGAAGCGGCTTTCTTCCCCCTGGGGCCCGCCTTGGAGGCCTTTTTCGCCGTTTTGGCAGCCTTTTTGGCCACCCGGCCACCGGTCTTCCTGACGGCCCCGGAGGCCTTCCGGGCCGGCGCCGCCTTGGCACCCTCCTTGGGTTCGACCGCGCCCACGGCCGACAGGATCCGATTGATCTCCCGCGTCACCTGCTCGATGGTCATCATGCCATCGACCGTCGCAAGCTTCCGGCGCTCGGAGTAATAGTGAATCAGCGGCTCCGTCATCGATCGGTACTGCGCCAGGCGCCTGGTCAGCACTTCCGGCGTATCGTCGACCCGGACCTCTTCCCCGCGCGCACGGGTTTCCTCGGCGCGCTTCTCGACGCGCGCCAGCAGGGCACTCTCGTTGACGCGAAGCTCGACCACCGCGTCGAGCTTGAGATGCTTCTTTTTCAGCAGTTCATCGAGGGCTTCGGCCTGCGGCACGGTGCGCGGAAAGCCGTCGAGGATGAAGCCCTTCCTGGCATCGGGCTGCTCGATACGGTCGGAGATGATGCCGATCACCACCTCGTCCGGCACGAGACCGCCATTGGCCATGATGTCCTTGGCCTGAAGGCCGACGGGCGTTTCGGCGGCCACCGCGGCGCGCAGCATTTCGCCGGTCGAGAGCTGCACGATGCCGTGCCTGGCAACGAGCCGCAACGCCTGGGTCCCCTTGCCCGAGCCGGGCGGCCCCAACAGGATCAATCTCATGAATCTCCGCCCCCCGGCTTGGTGAGCGAAACGCCGCACACCCTTTTATTGGAACTTGTATCGATACCTGGACCGCCGCGCGCTCCGCAAATCAGCGGCGGCGACCCCTCAACTTGGACTTCCTGATCAGGCCTTCATACTGATGCGCCAGCAGATAGCCCTGCACCTGTGCCACCGTATCCATGGTCACGCTGACGACGATCAACAGCGAGGTACCGCCGAAGTAGAACGGCACCGAGGCGTAGGAAATCAGGATTTCCGGGATCAGACAGACGATCGCCAGATAGATCGCACCGAGCACCGTGATGCGCGACAGCACGTAATCGATATATTCGGCGGTGCGCTCGCCCGGCCGGATCCCCGGGATGAAGCCGCCATGCTTCTTCAGATTGTCGGCGGTTTCGGTCGGGTTGAACACGATCGCGGTGTAGAAGAACGCGAAGAACACGATCAGCGCCAGATAGAGGAACAGGAACAGCGGACGGCCGTGGCTGAGCTGCGTGTTCAGCCACTGGAACCATTCCGGCCCCTTGCCGGCGTTGAAATTCGCCACCGTCGCTGGCAGCAGCAGCAGCGACGACGCAAAGATCGGCGGGATCACGCCCGAAGTGTTGAGCTTGAGCGGCAGATGCGAGGACTGGCCCTCGAACATCTTGTTTCCGACCTGGCGCTTCGGATACTGGATCAGGAGCCGGCGCTGGGCGCGTTCCATGAACACGATGAAGGCGATCACGGCGACCGCCATCACGATAACGACCAGGATCAGCCCCGTCGACAGCGCGCCCTGGCGGCCGAGTTCGAGCATGTTGGCGAGCGCCGACGGCAGCTCGGCGACGATGCCGGCCAGGATGATCAGCGAAATGCCGTTGCCGATGCCGCGCGAGGTGATCTGCTCGCCGAGCCACATCAGGAACATGGTGCCGCCGGTCAGCGTGATCGTGGTCGACAGCAGGAAGAACACGCCGGGATCGCTGACGACATTGCCGGCGCCTTGCAGGCCGACCGCGATGCCGTAGGACTGGAACGCGGCCAGGATCACCGTCAAATAGCGGGTGTACTGGTTCAGCGTCTTGCGGCCCGCCTCGCCTTCCTTCTTCAGCGCCTCGAGCTGCGGCGAGACCGTGGTCAGAAGCTGGATGATGATCGATGCCGAGATGTACGGCATGATGTTCAGCGCGAAGATCGCCATGCGGTGGATGCCGCCGCCGGCGAACATGTTGAACATGCCGAGGATGCCCCCGGCCTGCGACTTGAACACCTGCTCCCAGATCGCAGGATCGATGCCCGGCAGCGGGATATAGGTGCCGAGCCGATAAACAAGCAGCGCACCCAGCGTGAACCAGATGCGCTTCTTCAGTTCGTCGGCTTTCGCCAGGGCGCCGAAATTGAGGTTTGCCGCCAGTTGTTCCGCTGCTGAGACCATGTTCAGGCTTTCTCCCGCCGCCCCCCAAAGCCGACGCCCGGGCGGGCTATCGGCAGACGCCGGACATTATCTGGTGCTCGGCTTCGATAAGTCCATTGGTCAAACGTGCCAGTCGCCAGCCCCAAGGCGGGCGATGACGCAGATGTTACGCCGCCTCGCCTTCTTCCTTCTTGGCGGGCGCGAGGATCTTCACGGTGCCGCCGGCCTTCTCGACCGCCTCGATCGCGGACTTGGAGGCGCCGTAGACCTCGATGGCGAGCTTGGCCTTGAGCTCGCCGCGGCCGAGCAGCCGCAGGCCATCCTTGGCGCGACGGATCACGCCCGCCTTCACCAGCGATTCCACTGTCACGGTGTCCTTGGCGTCGATCAGCTTGGCGTCGATCGCGCCCTGCAGGCGGTCGAGGTTGATCTCGGCGAAGTCGAGCCGGAAGATGTTGTTGAAGCCGCGCTTCGGCAGACGCCGATGCAGCGGCATCTGGCCGCCTTCAAAACCCTTGATGCGCACGCCCGAACGCGCGGTCTGGCCCTTGCCGCCACGGCCCGAGGTCTTGCCCTTGCCCGAACCGATGCCACGGCCGACGCGCATGCGCTTCTTGCGCGAGCCGGCATTGTCGGCGATATCGCTGAGCTTCATCGTTAGCTTCCTTCATTCTTGGCGCGTGATCCCGACCGAAAACCGGTAGCGGGATCGCGCTCCGAACTCACTTCTCGTCGACGATGCGGACGAGATGCTGGACCTTGGTGATCATGCCGCGAACCTCAGGCGTGTCCTGAAGCTCGGCAACCCGGCCGATCTTGTTGAGCTTGAGGCCGATCAACGTCGAACGCTGCGAGTGGTGGCGGCGGATCGCGCTGCCGGTCTGCTCGACCTTGATCGTCTTTGCGGCCTTGGCCATCGTCTTAACTCCAAATAGCGCGGTCTATGCGCCGGTTATTCAGCCACCACTTCGGCATCGCCGCCGACGCGGCGCGACTGCAGCGTGGACACCTTGATGTTGCGGCGCGCCGCGACCGAGCGCGGCGAATCCTGGTGCTTCAGCGCGTCGAAGGTCGCGCGAACCATGTTGTAGGGGTTCGACGAGCCGATCGACTTCGCCACCACGTCCTGGATGCCGAGCGTCTCGAACACCGCGCGCATCGGGCCGCCGGCGATGATGCCGGTACCGGCCGGAGCCGCGCGCAGGTAGACGCGGCCGGCGCCGTGACGGCCGGCGATGTCGTGATGCAGTGTGCGGCCTTCGCGCAGCGCAACGCGCGTCAGATTGCGCTTCGCCGACTCGGTGGCCTTGCGGATCGCTTCCGGCACTTCGCGCGCCTTGCCGTGGCCAAAACCGACCCGGCCCTTCTGGTCGCCGATCACGACCAGCGCCGCGAAGCCGAAGCGCTTGCCGCCCTTGACGACCTTCGCCACGCGATTGATGTGGACCAGCTTGTCGACGAACTCGCTGTCGCGCTCCTCGCGATCCCTGCTCCGTTCGCGTCCGCCGCGTTCGCGTTCACCTGCCATGGTGTTTTCCAATCCTTAGGGGAGATAAGCCCCTGTCCTCGTCAATTTCCAAAAACAGTCGGTTAGAAGCTCAATCCGCTCTCGCGGGCCGCATCCGCGAGCGCCTTGACGCGCCCGTGATAGAGGTACTGGCCGCGGTCGAACACCACTTCCTTGACGCCGTTCTTCACGGCGCGTTCCGCCAGCAGCTTGCCGACGGCCTTGGCCGCATCGATGTTGGCGCCGGTATTGCCGCTCTCGCGCATGGTCTTTTCCAGCGACGAGGCCGACGCCAGCGTCTCGCCCTTCAGGTCGTCGATGACCTGGGCGTAGATGTGCTTCGACGAACGGAACACCGACAGGCGCGGGCGCCCGTTGGCCGACCGGCGCAGCGCGTTGCGCACGCGCTGCTTGCGCCGGGCATTCGTGACCTTGAGTGACATGACCGGCTCCGTTACTTCTTCTTGCCTTCCTTGCGGAAGATGAATTCGTTGGCGTACTTCACGCCCTTGCCCTTGTAGGGCTCCGGCGGGCGGTAGGCGCGGATCTCGGCGGCGACCTGGCCGACGCGCTGGGAGTCGTTGCCCGTGATCGTGATCTCGGTCGGCTTCGGCACCGCGATCGTGATGCCTTCCGGGATCGCATAGACCACGTCGTGGCTGTAGCCGAGCGCGAGCTGCAGATTCTTGCCCTGCATCGCGGCGCGGTAGCCGACGCCGGTGATCTCGAGCTTCTTCTCGAAGCCCTTGGTGACGCCCTCGACGAGGTTGGCGACCTGCGCGCGCGCGGTGCCGTACATCGCCTGCGCGCGGTTGGTCTTGAACTTCGGCGCGACCTTGACCTCGCCGTTCTCGAACTTCACCTCGACGTCGTCATGCACGACGAACTGAAGCTGGCCCTTCGGCCCCTTCACCTTGACGGTCTGCCCTTCGACGCTCGCCGTCACACCGGACGGGATCGCCACAGGCCGTTTGCCAACACGTGACATGCCTAAAAATCCTTCCTCAGAACACCGTGAAGAGAACTTCGCCGCCCACATTCGCGTCACGCGCGTCGTGGTCAGCCATGATTCCCTTCGGCGTCGACAACACCGAAATGCCGAGACCGTTGTTCACGCGCGGCAGGTTCTTCACCGAGGCGTAAACCCGACGGCCCGGCTTGGAGACCCGCTCGATCTCGCGAATGACGGGTTCGCCGTCGAAATATTTCAGCTCGATCTCGAGCTCGCTGCGGCCGGAGGCGTGTTCGACGCTGGCATAGCCGCGGATGTAGCCTTCCGCCTTCAAGACTTCGAGCACGCTGGCGCGCATCTTGGAGCCCGGGGTCGAGACCTTGGACTTCGAGCGCATCTGCGCGTTGCGGATGCGGGTGATGAGATCGGAGATCGGATCGTGCGTTGACATGGTTCCGACCCTCCTTACCAGCTCGACTTCACGAGCCCGGGAACCAGGCCCTTGGAGCCGAGTTCACGCAGCGCGATGCGCGACAGCTTGTTCTTGCGGTAGTTCGAGCGCGGGCGGCCGGACAGCTCGCAGCGGTTGCGGATCCGCGTGGTCGACGAGTTGCGCGGCAATTGCGCAAGCTTCAGGGTCGCGGCGAACCGCTCTTCCATCGGCTTGGTCTTGTCGGCGATGATCGCCTTCAGTTTCGCGCGCGCCGGCGCGGCGTTCTTGGCCATCCGCTTGCGACGGTTGTTCTTCTCGACTGAACTCTTCTTTGCCATGCTTGGCTCCTGGGTTTCCGCGTTTGAGAGGCTTTAGGGGCGTCTCACTGCCGGAACGGGAAATTGAAAGCGGTCAACAAGGCGCGCGCCTCGTCGTCGGTCTTGGCCGTGGTGCAGACCGTGATGTCCATGCCGCGGGCTTCCGAAACCTTGTCGAAATCGATCTCGGGGAAAATGATGTGCTCCTTGATGCCGAGCGAATAGTTGCCGCGGCCGTCGAAGCTCTTCGGGTTGAGGCCGCGGAAGTCGCGCACGCGCGGCAGGGCCACCGTCACCAGGCGGTCGATGAATTCGTACATCCTGGCCTTGCGCAGCGTGACCTTGCAGCCGATCGGCTGGTTCTCGCGCAGCTTGAAGGTCGCGATCGCGATCCGCGAATAGGTCACGATCGCCTTCTGGCCGGCGATCTGGGTCAGCTCGGCAGCGGCGGTTTCGGCCTTCTTGCGGTCGTTGACGGAGTCACCCACGCCCATGTTGAGCACGACCTTGTCCAGCCGCGGCACCTGCATGACGTTGGCGTAGCCGAATTTTTCGGTCAGCTGGCCACGGATGCTCTTGTCATACTCCGCGCGCAGGCGCGGCGTGTAAGCGGTATCAGCCATCGATCTCTGCTCCCGAGCTCTTGGCAATGCGTACCTTCTTGCCATCAGCCTGAATCTTGAAGCCCACGCGGGTCGGCTTGCCGTCCTTGCCGACGTAAGCGACGTTGGACAAATGGATCGGCGACTCCTTGGAGATGATGCCGCCCTCCTGGTTCTGGGTCTGCTTCTGGTGACGCTTCACCAGGTTGACGCCGCGCACCAGCGCCGTGTTGTCGGCGGGGCGGACCTCGAATACTTCGCCGGTACGGCCCTTGTCGCGGCCGCTCAGCACGATGACCTTGTCACCCTTCCGGATCTTGGCAGCCATCACAGCACCTCCGGCGCGAGCGAAATGATCTTCATGTGGTTCTTGGCGCGCAGCTCGCGCGGCACCGGCCCGAAGATACGGGTGCCGACCGGCTCCGACTGGTTGTTGATCAGGACGGCGGCGTTGCGGTCGAAACGGATCACCGAACCGTCGGCGCGGCGGATGTCCTTGCGGACGCGCACCACGACGGCCTTCATCACGTCGCCCTTCTTCACCTTGCCGCGCGGGATCGCTTCCTTGATCGACACGACGATGACGTCGCCCACGGTGGCATAGCGGCGCTTGGAGCCCCCCAGCACCTTGATGCACATGACACGGCGTGCGCCTGAATTGTCGGCCACGTCGAGGTTGGTCTGCATCTGAATCATTGATGCACCTCGTCCTCTTTCTGATGCGCTCGGATTAGCGCCTAAAATTTGGTCCCGATTGATCGTCCGGCCAGGCCGAACGAACTCAGGCGGTTTTCTTCTGCTCGCCCCGGACCACGGTCCAGCGCTTCAGCTTGGAGATCGGCTTGCTCTCCTCGATCCAGACCATGTCGCCCGGCTTGAACTGGTTGTTCTCGTCGTGCGCGTGGTAGTTCTTGGAGCGGCGGATCGTCTTCTTGTAGATCGGGTGGGTGAAGCGGCGATCGACGCGCACCACCACCGTCTTGGCTTGCTTGTCGCTCACCACCACGCCCTGAAGCGTACGTTTCGGCATGTCCGGCCTCTTACTTCTTCTTGGCGCGCGCTTGCGCGGCAATGGTCTTGATACGGGCGATGTCGCGGCGGGCTTCGCGCAGCCGCGAGGTGTTTTCCAGCTGCCCGGTGGCGCGCTGGAAACGCAGGTTGAAGCGTTCCTTCTTCAGATTGAGGATCGCATCCTCCCTCTGGTCGTCGCTCATCGCGCGGATGTCTTCGACTTTCATCTCGGCCATGACGATTACTCCGCGATGCGCGCGACGAAGCGCGTCTTGATCGGCAGCTTGGCGGCGGCAAGCGTGAGCGCCTCCTTGGCGGTCTGCACGTTGACGCCGTCGATCTCGAAGATCACCCGGCCCGGCTTGACCCGCGCCACCCACAATTCCGGCGTGCCCTTGCCGGAGCCCATACGGACTTCGGCGGGCTTCTTCGACACCGGCAGGTCCGGGAACACGCGGATCCAGACCCGGCCGGCGCGCTTCATGTGGCGGGTCAGCGCGCGGCGGGCGGCTTCGATCTGGCGGGCGGTGATGCGCTCGGGCGCCATCGCCTTGAGGCCGAACTGGCCGAACGACAACGTCGCACCCGAAGTCGCAACGCCGTGGATACGGCCCTTATGCGCCTTCCGGAACTTCGTCTTCTTTGGTTGCATCATGGCTTTAAGCCCTCAATCTCTATTGTCTCAGGCAGCGTCGCGGCGCGGACGCGAACTGCCGCCGCTGTCGCCTTCGGCCATCTTCTTGTCCTGGGCCATCGGATCGTGCTCGAGGATTTCGCCCTTGAAGATCCAGACCTTGACGCCGCAGGTTCCGAACGTCGTGAAAGCGGTCGCCACTCCGTAGTCGATGTCGGCGCGCAGCGTGTGCAGCGGCACGCGGCCTTCGCGGTACCACTCCATGCGCGCGATTTCGGCGCCGCCGAGACGGCCCGAGCAGTTGATGCGGATGCCCTCGGCGCCGAGGCGCATCGCCGACTGCACCGCGCGCTTCATGGCGCGGCGGAACGCGACGCGGCGCTCGAGCTGCTGGGCGATCGATTCGGCCACCAGCGTGGCGTCGAGTTCCGGCTTGCGGATTTCGACGATGTTGATCACGACGTCGGAAGCCGTGATGTCGGCCACCCGCTTGCGCAGCTTGTCGATGTCGGCGCCCTTCTTGCCGATCACGACGCCCGGACGCGCCGAATGGATCGTCACCCGGCACTTCTTGTGCGGACGCTCGATCACGATGCGGGCGACCGCCGCCTGCTTGAGCTCCTTGTGCAGGATCTCGCGGATCTTGACGTCCTCATGCAAGAGCTTGCCGTATTCGCTCTTGCCGGCGAACCAACGCGAATCCCACGTGCGGTTGATGCCGAGACGCAGTCCGATTGGATTGATCTTTTGACCCATCGTATTCTCCCGCGCCGCTTTAAGCGCTTGCCTCGGCCTCGACCTGACGAACCACGATGGTCAGGTGCGAGAACGGTTTGTAGATACGGCCGGAACGGCCACGGCCGCGCGGCGAAAAACGCTTCATGACGATGCCGTTGCCGACATGGGCCTCAGCGACGACCAGATCGTCGACCTCGAGGTCATGGTTGTTCTCGGCATTCGCAATCGCCGATTCCAGGCACTTCTTGACGTCGACCGCGATCCGCTTGCGCGAGAACTGCAGGTCGGCGAGCGCCGCCGAAGCCTTCCGGCCGCGGATCAGCTGCGCGACAAGATTGAGCTTCTGCGGGCTGACGCGCAGCATCCGGGCAATTGCCTTGGCCTCGTTATCGGCGAGGCTACGTTCGCGCTTTGGTTTGCTCATCGTAAATTCCTCAAGCCTGATCTTTAGGACTTCTTGGCTTTCTTGTCGCCGGAGTGGCCATGGAAGGTACGGGTCGGCGAGAACTCGCCGAACTTGTGACCGACCATTTCCTCGTTGACCGAGACCGGCACGTGCTTCTGGCCGTTGTAGACGCCGAACACCAGGCCGACGAATTGCGGCAGGATGGTCGAGCGGCGGCTCCAGATCTTGATGACGTCGTGACGGCCGGACGCGCGCGCCGCATCTGCCTTCTTGAGCAGCGACGCTTCGACGAACGGGCCTTTCCAGACTGAACGTACCATGTCCGGCGTTCCTTACTTCTTCCGCTTGTGGCGGCTTAGGAGGATGAATCGATTGGTCGACTTGTTCGACCGGGTCTTCTTGCCCTTGGTCGGCTTGCCCCACGGGGTGACCGGGTGGCGGCCGCCTGAGGTGCGGCCTTCGCCGCCGCCGTGCGGATGGTCGATCGGGTTCATGACGACGCCGCGGTTATGCGGACGCCATCCGAGCCAGCGGGTACGGCCGGCCTTGCCGATCGAGATGTTCATGTGATCGGGGTTCGACACCGCACCGATGGTGCCACGGCAACGGCCATGCACCAGGCGCTGCTCGCCCGAGTTCAGACGCAGGATGACGTAGTCCTGGTCACGGCCGACGATCTGGGCATAGGTGCCGGCCGACCGGGCGATCTGGCCGCCCTTCCCGATCTTCATCTCGATGTTGTGCACGATGGTGCCGACCGGCATGTTGCCGAGCGGCATGACGTTGCCGGGCTTCACGTCGACATAATTGCCGGCCACCACCGTGTCGCCGGCAGCAAGCCGCTGCGGCGCCAGGATGTAGGCCTGCTCGCCGTCCTGATACTTGATCAGCGCGATGAAGGCGGTGCGGTTCGGATCGTATTCCAGCCGCTCGACGACCGCGGGGACGTCCACCTTGTTGCGCTTGAAGTCGACCAGGCGATAGGCCTTTTTGTGGCCGCCGCCGCGGAAACGCACGGTGATGCGGCCGGTGTTGTTGCGGCCGCCATTGCCGAGCTTGCCCTCGGTCAGCGCCTTCACCGGCTTGCCCTTGTAGAGCGCCGAACGGTCGACCATCACCAGCTGGCGCTGGCCCGGCGTCGTCGGATTATAGGTTTTCAATGCCATCGTTGCGTCGCCTTATAGTCCGGTGGTGACGTCGATGCGGTGGCCCTCTTCGAGGGTCACGACCGCCCGCTTGACGTCCGACTGCGAACCGAAATTGCCGCGGAACACCTTGGTCTTGCCCTTGCGGACCAGCGTGTTCACGCTCTTCACCTTGACGTCGAACAGCTTCTCGACGGCTTCCTTGATTTGCGGCTTGGTCGCCTTGCTGGCGACCTTGAACACGACCTTGTTGTGCTCGGACGCCATCGTCGCCTTTTCGGTGACGACGGGGGCGACGATCACGTCGTAATGGCGCGGATCGGTAATCTTCATTTGAAGCGCGCCTCCAGCGCATCGACGGCGGCCTTCGTCAGCACGAGCTTCTGACGGCGCAGAATGTCATAGACGTTGATGCCCTGGATCGGCAGCACGTCGATATTCGGAATGTTGCGGGCCGCGGTCGCGAAACCGTTGTTCAGCTCGGCGCCGTCGATGATCAGCGCGTTGGTCAGGCCCAGACCCGAGAAGTGGCCGACCAGCGCCTTGGTCTTGGCTTCCTGGACCTGCGCATTCTCGATCACGATCAGCCCGCCGTCCTTGGCCTTGGCCGACAGGGCGTGCTTGAGCGCCAGCGCGCGCACCTTCTTCGGCAGGTCGGTCGCGTGCGAGCGAACGACCGGGCCGAACGCACGGCCGCCGCCGCGGAACTGCGGTACGCGGGCCGAACCGTGACGGGCGCCGCCCGTGCCCTTCTGCTTGTACATCTTCTTGCCGGTGCGCCAGATCTCGGCGCGGCCCTTGGCCTTGTGCGTTCCGGCCTGGCGCTTGTTGAGCTGCCATTGCACGCAACGCTGGATGATGTCGGCGCGCGGCTCCAGGCCGAAGATCGCGTCCGAGAGCTGGACCGAGCCGGCTTCCTTGCCTTCAAGGGTCGTGACTTTCAGTTCCATCTCACGCGCCCTCCTGCTCGGCCGGAGCAGCCTGCTCGCCGCCGGCAACCTTGAACTTGCCGGGCTTCGGAGCTTCCTTCGGCAGCGGCTTCTTGACGGCGTCGCGCACCGAGATCCAGCCGCCCTTGGAGCCGGGAACGGCGCCTTCGACCAGGATCAGTCCGCGCTCGACGTCGGTCTGCACCACACGCAGATTGAGCGTGGTGATGCGATCGACACCCATGTGACCGGGCATCTTCTTGTTCTTGAAGGTCTTGCCGGGATCCTGGCGGCCGCCGGTCGAACCGATCGAACGGTGCGACACCGAGACGCCGTGGGTGGCGCGCAGACCGCCGAAATTCCAGCGCTTCATGCCGCCGGCAAAACCCTTACCGACCGAGGTGCCGGTGACGTCGACGAACTGGCCGACCACGAAATGGTCCGCCTGGATCTCGGCGCCGACCGGGATCAGCGCGTCTTCCGACACGCGAAACTCGGTGACCTTCCGCTTCGGCTCGACCTTGGCGACCGCGAACTGGCCGCGCTCCGCCTTCGGCAGATAGACGGTCTTGCGGGTGCCCGAACCGAGCTGCAGCGCGACGTAACCGTTCTTCTCGGTCGTGCGGTGGCCCAGCACCTGGCAGTTGCCCAGCTTCAGCACGGTCACGGGGATATGTTCGCCGGCTTCTGTAAAGACCCGCGTCATCCCGACCTTTTGTGCGATCACTCCGGAGCGCATCGGCGTGCTTCCTGTTCTTTCTGTCCGCCAGATTGCGGACGATCCTGAAAATCTTAGAGCTTGATCTCGACGTCGACACCGGCGGCCAGGTCGAGCTTCATCAGCGCATCGACGGTCTGCGGGGTCGGATCGACGATGTCGAGGAGGCGCTTGTGGGTGCGCATCTCGAACTGCTCGCGGCTCTTCTTGTCGACGTGAGGCGAACGGTTGACGGTGAACTTCTCGATGCGGGTCGGCAGCGGAATGGGTCCGCGAACCTGGGCACCGGTGCGTTTCGCCGTGTTCACGATCTCGCGGGTCGACGTATCGAGGATACGATGGTCGAACGCCTTGAGCCGGATGCGAATGTTTTGGCCGTTCATTGCCGCTGTCTTTCTCTAGTGAGTGGCGAATAGCGAATAGCGAATGCTGCCATTCGCTACTCGCCAATCCCTATTCGCTTGCCTTACTCGATGATGCTGGCGACGACGCCGGCACCGACGGTGCGGCCGCCTTCACGGATGGCGAAGCGCAGCTTCTCTTCCATCGCGATCGGCACGATCAGGTGCACTTCCATCGCGATGTTGTCGCCCGGCATCACCATCTCGGTGCCTTCGGGCAGATGCACGACACCGGTCACGTCGGTGGTGCGGAAGTAGAACTGAGGCCGGTAGTTGGTGAAGAACGGGGTGTGACGACCGCCCTCTTCCTTGGTCAGGATGTAGGCCTCAGCCTTGAACTTGGTGTGCGGCTTGACCGAACCGGGCTTGCACAACACCTGGCCACGCTCGACTTCCTCGCGCTTGGTGCCGCGCAGCAGCGCGCCGATGTTGTCGCCGGCCTGGCCCTGATCGAGCAGCTTGCGGAACATTTCGACGCCCGTGACGATGGTCTTCTGGGTGTCGCGCAGGCCGACGATTTCGATTTCCTCGCCTACCTTGATGATGCCGCGCTCGACACGGCCGGTGACGACGGTGCCGCGGCCCGAGATCGAGAACACGTCTTCCACCGGCATCAGGAACGGCTGGTCGACCGGACGCTCCGGCTGCGGGATGTATTCGTCGACGTTGCGCATCAGTTCGAGGATGGCGTCGTGGCCGAGCTTCTTGTCCTTGTCTTCGAGGGCGGCCAGCGCCGAACCCTTGATGATCGGGATGGTGTCGCCCGGGAATTCATACTTCGAGAGCAGCTCGCGAACTTCGAGTTCGACGAGTTCGAGCAGTTCCGGATCGTCGACCATGTCGCACTTGTTGAGGAACACGACCAGCGCGGGCACGCCGACCTGGCGGGCGAGCAGGATGTGCTCGCGGGTCTGCGGCATCGGGCCGTCGGCGGCCGACACGACCAGGATCGCGCCGTCCATCTGCGCGGCGCCGGTGATCATGTTCTTCACGTAGTCGGCGTGGCCGGGGCAGTCGACGTGGGCGTAGTGGCGGTTCTGGGTCTCGTACTCGACGTGGGCGGTCGAGATCGTGATGCCGCGCGCCTTCTCTTCCGGGGCCTTGTCGATCTGGTCGTACGCCGTGAACGTCGCACCGCCGGTTTCAGCCAGCACCTTGGTGATCGCTGCGGTCAGCGAGGTCTTGCCGTGGTCGACGTGACCGATGGTTCCGATGTTGCAGTGCGGTTTATTACGTTCAAACTTTGCTTTGGCCATTTGACTCTCCGTTCAATCGTCAGTTTTCAACCAACGACAATCAGGCAAACTTCTTCTGGACTTCTGCCGACACGTTCGCCGGCGCTTCGGCGTAGTGATCGAATTGCATCGTGAAGGTCGCGCGCCCCTGGCTCATCGAGCGCAGGTTATTCACGTACCCGAACATGTTCATGAGCGGCACCATCGCGTTGATGACGTTGGCATTGCCGCGCATGTCCTGGCCCTGGATCTGGCCGCGTCGCGAGTTCAGGTCGCCGATGACCGAGCCGGTGTAGTCTTCCGGGGTCACGACCTCGACCTTCATGATCGGCTCGAGCAGGACGGACTTGCCCATCTGCAGCGCCTCGCGGAAGCAGGCCCGCGTGGCGATTTCGAAGGCCAGCGCCGACGAGTCGACGTCGTGGAACTTGCCGTCGATCAGCTGCACCTTGACGTCGACCACGGGGAAGCCCGCGACCACGCCGGACGACAGCACGCTCTCCAGGCCCTTTTCGACGCCGGGGATGTATTCCTTCGGCACCGCGCCGCCGACGATCTTGGATTCGAACTCGTAGCCCTTACCGGCCTCGTTCGGCTCGACGATGATGGTGACGGCCGCGAACTGGCCGGTACCGCCGGTCTGCTTCTTGTGGGTGTAGCTGTGCTCGACCCGCTTGGTGACCCGCTCGCGGAACGCCACCTGCGGCGCGCCGATATTGGCGTCGACCTTGTAGGTGCGCTTGAGGATGTCGACCTTGATGTCGAGATGCAGTTCGCCCATGCCCTTGAGGATGGTCTGGCCGGACTCGTGGTCGGTCGACACGCGGAAGGACGGATCCTCCGCGGCGAGCTTCGCCAGCGCGACGCCGAGCTTTTCCTGGTCGGCCTTCGACTTCGGCTCGATCGCGATCTCGATTACCGGCTCCGGGAATTCCATCTTTTCCAGGATCACCTGGTTGTTGGGATCGCACAGCGTGTCACCGGTGCGCGCTTCCTTCAGACCGGCCAGCGCGACGATGTCGCCGGCATAGGCTTCCTTGATGTCTTCGCGGTTGTTCGCATGCATCAACAGCATGCGGCCGATCCGCTCCTTCTTCTCGCGGGTCGAGTTCACGACGCCGGTGCCCGACTGCAGGATGCCCGAATAGATGCGGCAGAAGGTGATGGTGCCGACGAACGGGTCGTCCATGATCTTGAACGCGAGCAGCGACAGCGGCTCCTTGTCGTCCGCCTTGCGCACGACTTCGTTGCCCTTGTCGTCGGTGCCCTTGATCGCGGGCACGTCGAGCGGCGACGGCAGGTAGTCGACCACGGCGTCGAGCAGTGGCTGCACGCCCTTGTTCTTGAAGGCCGAGCCGCACAGCACGGGATAGAAGGCGCCGGTCAGCACCGCCTTGCGGATCAGCCGCTTCAGCGTGGCTTCATCAGGCTCCTTGCCGTCGAGATAGGCGGCCATGGCGTCGTCGTCGAGCTCGACGGCGGCTTCCACCATCTTCTCGCGGTATTCCTTGGCCTGGTCGACGAGGTCGGCCGGGATGTCGACATAGTCGAACTTCGCGCCGAGTGATTCATCGTTCCAGATGATGCCCTGCATCTTCACGAGGTCGACGAGACCCTTGAAGTTGTTCTCGGCACCGATCGGCAGCTGGATCGCGATCGGCTTGGCGCCGAGGCGGTCGACGATGTCGGCGAGGCACTTGAAGAAGTCGGCGCCGGTCTTGTCCATCTTGTTGGCGAAGACGATGCGCGGAACCTTGTACTTGTCGCCCTGGCGCCAGACGGTTTCGGTCTGCGGTTCGACGCCCTGGTTGGAGTCGAGCACGCATACCGCGCCGTCGAGCACGCGCAGCGACCGCTCGACTTCGATGGTGAAGTCGACGTGGCCGGGGGTGTCGATGATGTTCAGCCGCTTGCCGTTCCAGAACGCGGTGGTCGCAGCGGAGGTGATCGTGATGCCACGCTCCTGCTCCTGCTCCATCCAGTCCATCGTCGCGGCACCTTCGTGCACTTCGCCGATCTTGTGGCTCTTGCCGGTGTAATAGAGGATGCGCTCGGTGGTCGTGGTCTTGCCGGCGTCGATATGCGCCATGATACCGAAGTTGCGGTAGTCCTCGATGGCATGTTGGCGGGGCATGATCTGTTCCTTGATTCCGGTCTTCGCCGTTACCAGCGATAATGCGAGAAGGCACGGTTGGCTTCCGCCATCCGGTGCACGTCTTCACGCTTCTTGACGGCGTTTCCCCGGTTGTTCGACGCGTCGAGCAACTCGGCCGAGAGCCGCTCCGTCATCGTCTTTTCATTGCGTTCGCGCGCCGCGCTGATGATCCAGCGAATGCCCAGCGCCTGGCGGCGGACCGAGCGGACCTCGACCGGCACCTGGTAGGTGGCGCCGCCGACACGACGGGAGCGCACTTCGATGGTCGGCATGACGTTTTCCAGCGCCTGCTCGAACACCGTGAGCGGACCCTGCTTGGTCTTGGCCTCGATCATGGACAGCGCGCCGTAGACGATGTTTTCGGCGGCGGACTTCTTGCCGTCGTACATGATCGAATTCATGAACTTCGTGATGACGATGTTCCCGAACTTCGGATCCGGGTTCACTTCGCGCTTTTCAGCAGAATGGCGACGAGACATCTTGTTTCCTTGTCATGGCCGGGCTCGTCCCGGCCATCCACGTCTTAAACTGTTGCACCAGATCCCCGGGTCTCACTGCGTTCGCCCGGGGATGACCCTCGCTATGCTCGGCTCACTTCGGACGCTTCGCGCCGTACTTCGAACGGCGCTGCTTACGGTTCTTGACGCCCTGGGTATCGAGGACGCCGCGGAGGATGTGGTAGCGCACGCCGGGCAAGTCCTTGACGCGGCCGCCGCGGATCATCACCACCGAGTGCTCCTGAAGGTTATGGCCCTCGCCCGGGATGTAGCCGATCACCTCGAAGCCGTTGGTCAGGCGCACCTTGGCGACCTTGCGAAGCGCCGAGTTCGGCTTCTTCGGGGTCGTGGTGTAGACGCGCGTGCAAACACCGCGCTTCTGCGGCGACTGCTGCAGCGCCGGCACCTTCTTGCGTGACTTCTGCACCGCACGCGGATTTGCGATCAGCTGGTTGATCGTCGGCATGTCAGCCTTCACCCTTTAGTTCGCGCGAGACCTTGGAATGGCTTCGCAAATTCTTCTCGGAACTAGCCGTTCCGTTCGGCCCGCCTCACGCGGAAAAAACATCCACGCAAAACGAAATCGCGCCAACCACCCATCGCTGAGCGGAAAGCGCTTCGACGCCACAGAGGACCGCGATCGAAGACCGTTCAGCTCGCGCTGTCCGGCCTGCTTCCGAGGTCATGCATCCGAGTTAACTCTCAAGAGGACGTGCTCAAGAGAACTAAAATCGTCCTGGCATTGCCTAGCAATATATCGACAGCGTTTGAGCGGCATTCGTCGAGGTTGGTGCCCGTCGCAGTCCAAAGCAGGATTTGAAGGGTGTTCCGTTCCGACGCTGGCGTTGCTCACCGCCTGTCGTTAAGTGGGCGTCTTCTATAAGCGGTGGATAGCTAAGTCAAGCGAAACGAGAACGCTGGAAATGCCTTTGGCGCCAGCGGATTCAGCGTGTCGCTTGAAGGCACGTCGCACTTGGGAAATCGCGTCCGCCCGGAAGATGAGATAGTTACGCCCCCTGCCCGGCGCCACCAACGCGCGCCTCTCCCCCTCTCTGGCGGTATATTTTACCCGGGTACATATAGGTAAGTGCGTGAATCTCGTCGAATCCGGGCCGGCGGGGAGCCTCACCTAAGGCTTTGTTTGCCAATCCGGGGCCAAAGATGTCGCACCCGGCCGAGACACCCCCATGAGGTACACGGATATCGCGATCGTCGGCGGCGGCCTCGCCGGCTCCACGGCGGCCGCCATGCTCGGGCGCGCGAAGATTTCGGCTGTGGTGATCGATCCGCACGAGGCCTATCCGTTCGACTTCCGCGTCGAGAAAATCAGCGGCGACGAGCAGGTCGCGCGCTTTTACCGGACCGGGATAGCCGAATCGGTGCTGCGCTCCGCGACCCACGATGGCGAGAACTGGATCGCGCGATTCGGTTACCTGCTCGACAAGAAGCCGAGCCGCCAGTACGGCATCATGTACGACGCCCTGATCGGCGCCGTTCGCGCTGAAATCTCAAGCCCCGCCGAAATCGTCTGCGGCAAGGTCACCGACATCGCGACCAGCGCGGAGCGGCAAAAACTCACGCTGGCAAACGGCGAGACGATTTCGGCCCGATTGGTGGTGCTGGCCAACGGCCTGAGCGTCGGGCTTCGCCGCAACCTCGGCATCGAGCGACAGGTCCTCAGCGCCGGCCATTCCATTTCGATCGGGTTCGACATGGCGCCGGTGGGCCGCCCGGCCTTCGAATTCCCGGCGCTGACCTATTTTTCCGAGCGGGCCAGGGAACGCACCGCCTATGTGACGCTGTTTCCGATCGGCAACCGGATGCGGGCCAATCTGTTTGTCTACCGCGAACTCGACGACCCCTGGCTGCGCCAGATGCGAAAACACCCGGTCGAGACCATGAACGCCGTGCTGCCAAACCTGCGCCGCATCACGGGCGACTACGCCGTCACCGGCGACGTGAGGATCCGGCCCGCCGACGTCTATGTCTCGACCGGCTATCGGCAGGCCGGTATCGTTCTGGTCGGCGACGCCTTTGCGGTCACCTGCCCGGTGACCGGCACCGGCACCGACAAGGTGTTCACCGACGTCGCCCAGCTCTGCAACGTCCATATCCCGAAGTGGCTGGCCACCGACGGCATGGGTGCGGGAAAGATCGCCGCCTTCTACGACGACCCGGTCAAGCAGGCCTGCGACGCCTGGTCGATGGCCAAGGCCATCAGTTTCCGCAAGGTCACGATCGAGACCGGGCTGTACTGGCGCGCCCAGCGCTGGGCGCGTTTCCTGGCCGGGTTCGGCGACGGCGCGCTGCGGCGGATGCGAAACGGGTTCAAGGTGGGCTCGGGCCGCCCGGCCGGCGCCTCGTCGTCTTCGACGCTCGAACCCTCCGCCTGAGACGCCCGCGAATGTACCGCACTCCGCGCAGCGTGTTTCACCCGCCACGCCCACACCGTCATCCTGAGGTGCGCGCCCCGGCGCGCCTCGAAGGATGGGCCGCGGGCTGTCACCCTTCGAGGCTCGCCGAAGCGGCGAGCGCCTCAGGATGACGGTCTGATCGCGCTATTCCTCGTCCTCGTCGTCGTCCTCATCGTCGTCGTCTTCATTGTCGTCGTCGGCCTGACTGGCGGCGTTGTGCGGGGTGTGGCCCTGGTCGTCCCAGAGTTTTCGATAGACGCCGTTGGCCGCGAGCAATTGCGCGTGCGAGCCGCGCTCGATCGCCTTGCCGCCCGAGATCACGATGATCTCGTCCATCTCCACCACCGACGTCAGGCGGTGGGTCGACCAGATCATGGTGCGCCCTTCCGCGACATTGAGCAGCGTGCGATTGATCGCGGCTTCCGTGGTCTGGTCCAGCGCCGAGGTCGCCTCGTCGAGCAGCAGCAGCGAGGGATTACGGATGATGGCGCGCGCGATCGCGATGCGCTGGCGCTGGCCGCCCGACAGCGTGTCGCCCCGCTCGCCGACCGGCGTGTCGTATTTCTGCGGCAGGCTCATGATGTATTTGTGGATCTCGGCCTTGCGCGCGGCCTCGACGACCTCCTCGTCCGTCGCCCCCTCCTTGCCGAGCCGGATGTTCTCGCGGATCGACATGTTGAACAGCATGTTCTCCTGGAACACGACCGCCATGCCCCGGCGCAGCGACTCACGGGTGACGCGGCGGATATCGACACCGTCGATCGCCACCCGCCCCTCGTCCGGCACGTAGAGCCGCAGGATCAGGTTGAGCAGCGTACTCTTGCCCGAGCCGCTGGGGCCGACGATCGCGATCCGTTTGCCGACGCCGAGCTTGAGGCTGAAATTGTCCAGCACCGGCGTCGTGCTGCCTTCATAGGCGAACGTCACGCGTTCGAAGGAAATGTTGTCGGCGATCGGCGGCAGATCCGGCGCTCCCGGGCGGTCGGCGCCGCGCGTCGGTTCGTCGAGCAGTTCCTGCATGTGCCGCACCGCCGCCGCCGACTGGATCGAGACGGGAATGAAGTGCATGAGATGGGCGATGTTGTAGGACACCTCCCAGAACGCGCTCTCGAACGTGACGAAGGTGCCGATGGTGATCTGGCCCTTGGTGGCGAGATACGCGCCGATCGCCAGCACCACGAGGTGCAGCAGCAGCACCGAGATGGTGACGGTGCGCTCCACCATCGTCGACAGGAACACGGCGGACGCGGTCTTGATACGCACATCCTGGTTGCGCAGGGTGAACCAGCCGAGCGTCCGGCGCTGCAGGCTGAACGCCTTGACCACGGCCTGCGCCGCCACGTTCTCCTGCACCGTGCCGAGCAGCGCCGATTCGTTCAGCTTTTGCTCGTAATTGGCCTGCACCGCCTTCGGCGTCAGGATGCGCGGGCCGATCAGCGTGATCGGGAACACCAAAAGGGCCACCGCCGCGAGCTGCCAGTTCAGGAACAGCATCAGGATGATGCCCGCGACCAGTTCCAGGAACGGCAGCGCGGCGCTGTTGGCAAAGGTCTTCACCGAGCCCTCGAACGCCGCGAGGTCGATCGAGAAGCGCGAGAGAATCTCGCCGCGCTTGGTCTTGGCGAAATAGGATGACGGCAGGTTCTGGACGTGCTCGAACAGCCGGGTCCGCACGTCGGCGATGATGTTGGCGGCGAGCCGCGCGTCCCAGCGCTCGTACCACACCGCGATGATCGAGGTGACGATACCGGCGACTGCGAGCACGCCGAGGATCTTGTAGAGCGCCTGGAAATCCTCCTCGCCGAGCGCGTCGTCGATCAGGAATTTCAGGCTCAGCGGCATGATGACGTTGAACAGCGTCTCGACCAGCACGCCGAAGGTCACGAAGGCGATCAGCTTGCGGTAATTGCCCAGATACGGCTTGACGAAGCCGTAGATCGTGGCCATCGCGCCGGCGGCTTCCTTGGCGGTGAAGACGACGAGGTCCTCGTCATCATCATCGTCGTCGAGATCCAGACCGTCGTCTTCGTCGTCCTTGTCCGCATCGGAAGTCGCGGAGGCCGGCTTGCCGCCCGCAGGAGGTGCCGCCGCCGCCCCGGCCGCGATTTTCTTCGCAAGTTCGGGTTCGTCCGCCGGCGCGGAATTTGGCTCATCCGGGGGAGGCTTGGGCGCCATGACACCAACCGATGCTTGCACGGCCGGCATGACCGCAATCGAATGCGGCAGCGGCACAGCGCTGCCGCCCCGGGTTTTAGGCGATCGGGATCAATTCGGCAAACATTTGGACGGCCTGCCCCGGCCGTTCAGAGCCGAGCGCGCCTTCAATACAACAGCTCGGACGATCTCAATCGTCCGCTTCGACCTTGTCGAAGAACGAATAGCGCAGGCTGTCGGCGTCGGCATACCACTGTCCCGGCCCCTTGTTGGCCGCCAGCGTCGCCGCCCATACCGCATCGGTGCAGTCGCGGCGGTGCATCGCGAGATCAAAGCCGTTGCCGAAGAACAGTTCGGACCATTCCCACCAGGTGCCGAGCTTCTTCACGCCGCGCAGCAGGTCGTAGCGGTCGATCAGCGCCGGCGCCATGTCAGAGGTCACCGAGCCGAACACCAGGCCAGTCTTGACGACGCGGTTGAGCTCGCGCACCGCCCGCGGCACCTGCTTTTCGGCGACGTGGCACAGGCTGGTCTCGAACACGAAATCGAACGCGTCGTCCTTGAACGGCAGGTCGGCGATGGAACCGAGCTTGTTGTACTTGCGCAGCGCCTTCGGCGTCTGGGCGTGGATCGCCTTGTTGTTCTCGATTCCCCAGGCGTCGATGCCGCGCGCGCGCAGCGCGCCGACCAGTTCGCCGCTCGCCGAACCGGCCACCAGCATCTTGTAGCCCTTCGCCCGGTTCCAGACGATCTTGATCAAATTGATGAGGTAGGCCGGATCGGTGAAGTGGCTCCAGACCTCGCTGTACGGACCAAGACCGCGGTAGTTCTCGAAATAGCTGCGATCGATCCTGTCGGAGGTGGCCTGGCCCTGCTGCGCATGCGCGCGGCGTAACCGGATCATCTCGGTCAGGATGATGTCGGTGGCGGCATCGGACGAATCGAGCAGGCCGTTCAGCGTCGAATCGAACAGATAGTCGCCGACCACGACGATCCCCGGATGCTGCTTCGGCTCCGGCCGGTGGTTGGTCATGACGTCGCGCACCGGCAGGCCGCCGGGCAGCGCGTTCACCGACGACAGCCAGCGGTGGATCTTGCCTTCCATGAAATGGTCGCGGGCGTTGCCGAACGACGCCGGCAGCGATTTCAGCGCCGCATCGATCAGTTCCTGGTCGCTCAGATTGGCGAACGCCAGCGCGTCGGAACCGGCGATCAGCCAGTTCAGCACGCCGTGCTTGCCGACGTCGTGGCGGGCGCCCTCGTTGTAGACGCAGCAGCCGCCGAACGCTTCCGACATGAACCAGGCGCCGGGAATCTTGTCGCCCCAGAACGGTTCGTCGAACAGGATCGAGACCCGCAGATAGTGCGCTGGCCGGTCGAAATAGGCGACGTGCTTGACCATCGACTTGCGCAGTTCCTCGCCGTCCCAGCGCATGGTGGCGAGCCAGGAATGCGGCAGGCACATCAGCACCAGATCGAAGTCCCTGGTCTCGGGCCCCTTCCCGTTCATCATGTTGAGCTGGTAGCGACCCTGCTCGGTCTTGCCGACCTTGAGCACGCGATGATTGAGCTGGATATCGGCATCGACTTCCGACCGCAGGCACTCGATCAGTTGCTCGTTGCCGTTCTGGATCGAATACAGGCCGATATAGCCGTCGATATCCATCACGAAGTTCTTCAGCGCATTCAGCCCGTTGGTGTTGTGGCTTTCCGTCGCGATGTCGGAGCGCGCCATCACCTTGAGGAAGCGTTTCGCGGTCGGATCTGAAACTTCCTGGTCGAGCACTTCCTCGCAGGTCATGTAGGCCCACGGATGCTCGTTGTCATGCGCGCCGACGCCTTCGTAATATTCGATCGGCGACACCAGATCGGAACAGCGCTTGCGGAACGTCTCGATCGCCGCCGCGGTCTTCTCACCGTATTTGCGGCGCATGCCCGGCACGTCGTTGAGCAGTTCGCCGTCGAGCTGCACCTGCTCGGCGTCCATCGGGATGGTCTGCAGGCCGAAATGCTGGATCAACTCCCGAAGCGGATCAGGGCCGGTCATCGAGTAGTCGTAGATCTCGGCGACGCCCGCCTCATACATCGCGGGAGCGGCGTCGAATTTTCGCGAGAGGATCTTGCCGCCGACGCGGTCGGAGGCCTCGTAGATCGTGACGCGGCAGAGATCGCCGAGCTTCTTCTTCAGGTACCAGGCGCTCATCAGCCCGCCGGGGCCGCCGCCTACGATTGCTAGGTCCAACATGTCTTTTCCGTCGCCTTCCGGCCGTCCTGCCTCGAAGCAGCCGGTCTAAACCGTCTTAGCAAAAGCGCTTTTCAGCCTGAAGGAAAGATGAACAAAGCGCGTCCTCGCAACGCAGCAATGAAAAGAAAGCAGCACAGTGACCGCCATGCGCCAGCCTGCCGTCTTCGCACCGTATTCTTGCGGAAGCGCTGGGCGCAGCACGTATAAGTAGAACGTGTCAATTGCGGCATTCTTTGATTTTATCGCGACGGCGACCCTCGCTTGGGCGAGATCCGGAACGTGGGCGTTGTCGGCCAACTCCTTCAATCGGCGGCGCGCGCCATCCCGAGGGGGGACGCAGGACGACCGACCGAAAAAGCAAAAAGCCGACTTCGCAGCCGGCTTTTTTCTTTCGTTGCGAATCCGCAGCCTTACTCCGCAGGCGGCAGGGCCAGCGGCTCGGCTTCCGGCGCGGTCGGCACGATCGCGGTCTGCTTCTCGCGTTCGTCCAGGATCATCTTGTCGCGCTTCACCGCGACTTCGCGGATCTTGGCCATCGAGGCGCCGGTGCCCGCCGGGATCAGCCGGCCGACGATGACGTTCTCCTTGAGGCCTTCCAGCGGGTCCACCTTGCCGTTGACGGCGGCTTCGGTGAGCACGCGGGTGGTCTCCTGGAACGAGGCCGCCGAGAAGAACGAGCGGGTCTGCAGGCTCGCCTTGGTGATGCCGAGCAGAACCGGGTTGCCCGTGGCGGGCTTCTTGCCTTCTTCCCTGGCCTTCAGGTTGAGCGCATCGAACTCGATCTTGTCAACCTGTTCGCCCGAGATCATGTCGGTGTCGCCCTGGTCGGTGACCTCGACCTTCTGCAGCATCTGACGGACAATCACCTCGATGTGCTTGTCGTTGATGAGCACGCCCTGCAGCCGGTAGACCTCCTGGATTTCGTTGACCAGATAGGCAGCGAGTTCCTCGATGCCCTTGATCGCCAGGATGTCGTGCGGCGCCGGATTGCCTTCGACGATGAAATCGCCCTTTTCGACGATGTCGCCGTCCTGCAGATGGATGTGCTTGCCCTTCGGGATCAGGTACTCGCGCGGCTCCTCGGTCTTGTCCATCGGCTCGATCGAGATGCGACGCTTGTTCTTGTAGTCGCGGCCGAAGCGGATGGTGCCGGCGATTTCCGCGATGATCGCCGCGTCCTTTGGCTTGCGGGCCTCGAACAGCTCGGCCACCCGCGGCAGACCGCCGGTGATGTCGCGGGTCTTGGCGCTCTCGGTCGAGATACGCGCCAGGATGTCGCCTGCCTTGACCTTGGCATTGAGGTCCACCGACAGGATGGCGTCGACCGACAGCATGTAGCGGGCATCGCCGCCGCGGGCGAGCTTGAGCACCTTGCCGTCCTTGCCCTTGACCACGATCGCCGGACGCAGATCCGCCCCGCCCCGCGACGCGCGCCAGTCGATGACGACGCGCTTGGCGATGCCGGTGGATTCGTCGAGCGTTTCCGAGATCGACTGCCCTTCCACCAGGTCCTCAAACCCGATGGTGCCCTCGACTTCGGTCAGGATCGGACGGGTGTACGGATCCCATTCCGCGATGCGCTGGCCGCGCTTGACCATGTCGCCCTCGTCGACATGCATGCGCGCGCCGTACTGGATGCGGTGGGTCGCACGCTCGGTGCCGTCGCCGTCGACGATGGCAACGACCATGTTGCGGACCATCGCGATCAGGTGGCCTTCGCTGTTGCGGGCGATCGCCTTGTTCCTGATGACGACCTTGCCTTCGAAGTTCGACTCGACGAACGACTGCTCGTTGATCTGCGCCGCGCCGCCGATGTGGAACGTGCGCATCGTCAGCTGCGTGCCGGGCTCGCCGATCGACTGGGCGGCGATGACGCCGACCGCCTCGCCGTGGTTGACCGGCGTGCCGCGGGCCAGGTCGCGGCCGTAGCACTTGCCGCAGATGCCGTTGACCAGTTCGCAGGTCAGCGCCGAGCGGATCTTGACCTCCTGGATGCCGGCCTGCTGGATGGCGTCGACATGCGCCTCCTCCATCAGCGTGCCGCGCTTGACCACGACCTTGTTCGACGCGGGATCACGCAGATCCTCGCCCGCGACGCGGCCGAGAATGCGCGACGCCAGCGACGCCACGACCGTGCCGGCATCGACGATGGCGCGCATCTTGATGCCGAGCTTGGTGCCGCAATCGTCCTGCGTGATGATGCAGTCCTGCGCCACGTCGACCAGGCGGCGGGTCAGGTAACCGGAGTTCGCGGTCTTCAACGCGGTGTCCGCGAGGCCCTTGCGGGCGCCGTGGGTCGAGTTGAAGTATTCGAGCACCGAGAGGCCTTCCTTGAAGTTGGAAATGATCGGCGTCTCGATAATCTCGCCCGACGGCTTCGCCATCAGGCCGCGCATGCCGGCGAGCTGGCGCATCTGGGCCGGCGAACCGCGCGCGCCCGAATGCGCCATCATGTAGATCGAGTTGATGTCGGCATCCGCACCCTGGGCATTCTTCTTGGTGACGGAAATCTCCTTCATCATCGCTTTCGCGATCTCTTCGCTGGCCTTCGACCAGGCGTCGACCACCTTGTTGTATTTCTCGCCATGGGTGATCAGGCCGTCATTGTACTGCTGCTCGAAATCCTTCGCCAGCGTACGGGTGCTGTCGACGATCTTCCACTTCGAGTTCGGCACCACCATGTCGTCCTTGCCGAACGAGATGCCGGCCTTGAACGCGTTGTAGAAGCCGAGCGCCATGATGCGGTCGCAGAAGATCACAGTCTCCTTCTGGCCGCAGTGACGGTAGACCTGATCGATCACGCCGGAGATCTCGCGCTTGGTCATCAGCTTGTTGATGATCTCGTACGAAATGCGCGGATGCTTCGGCAGCAGCGTGCCGAGCATGACGCGGCCGGCCGTGGTCTCGATCCAGCGCTTGGTGACGTTGCCCTGCTCGTCGGTGCCTTCCCACCGGTACTTGATCTTGGTGTGGAGGTGGATGACCTTCGAGTGCAGCGCGTGCTCGAGTTCGGCCATGTCGCCGAAGATCTTGCCTTCGCCGGGCAGGCCTTCGCGCATGATCGACACGTAATAGAGGCCGAGCACGATGTCCTGCGACGGCACGATGATCGGCTGGCCGTTCGCCGGGTGCAGGATGTTGTTGGTCGACATCATCAGGACGCGCGCTTCCAGCTGCGCTTCCAGCGACAGCGGAACGTGCACGGCCATCTGGTCGCCGTCGAAGTCGGCGTTGAACGCGGCGCAGACCAAGGGGTGCAGCTGGATTGCCTTGCCCTCGATCAGCACCGGCTCGAACGCCTGGATGCCGAGGCGATGCAGCGTCGGCGCGCGGTTCAACAGCACCGGATGCTCGCGGATCACCTCGTCGAGGATATCCCAGACCTCCGGACGCTCCTTCTCGACCAGCTTCTTGGCCTGCTTCACCGTCGTGGACAGGCCCTTGGCGTCGAGCCGCGAATAGATGAACGGCTTGAACAGTTCGAGCGCCATCTTCTTCGGCAGGCCGCACTGATGCAGCCGCAGTTCGGGACCGACCACGATCACCGAACGGCCCGAATAGTCGACACGCTTGCCGAGCAGGTTCTGGCGGAAGCGGCCCTGCTTGCCCTTGAGCATGTCGGCCAGCGACTTCAGCGGGCGCTTGTTGGCGCCGGTGATGACGCGACCGCGGCGGCCGTTGTCGAACAGCGCGTCGACGGCCTCCTGCAGCATGCGCTTTTCGTTGCGGATGATGATGTCGGGCGCGCGCAGCTCCATCAGCCGCTTCAGGCGGTTGTTGCGGTTGATGACGCGGCGATAGAGGTCGTTGAGGTCCGAGGTCGCAAAGCGGCCGCCGTCGAGCGGCACCAGCGGACGCAGGTCCGGCGGAATCACCGGCACGACGGTCAGGATCATCCACTCCGGCTTGTTGCCGGAATAGCGGAACGCCTCGACGATCTTCAGCCGCTTGGCGAGCTTCTTGTGCTTGATGTCGGATTCAGTTTCCTGCATCTCCGCGCGCAGCGACTGCTCGAGCTTTTCGAGCTCGAGGCCCTTCAGTAGTTCGCGGATCGCCTCGGCGCCGATCATGGCGGTGAAGGAATCCTGGCCGTATTCGTCCTGCGCCTTCAGGTACTCGTCTTCCGACAGCAGCTGACGGTCCTTGAGCGCGGTGAGGCCCGGCTCCAGCACGACGTAATATTCGAAGTACAGGATCCGCTCCAGATCCTTCAGCGTCATGTCGAGCAGCAGGCCGATGCGCGACGGCAGCGACTTCAGGAACCAGATGTGGGCGACCGGCGCGGCGAGCTCGATATGGCCCATGCGCTCGCGACGGACGCGCGACAGCGTCACCTCGACCGAGCACTTTTCGCAGATGATGCCCTTGTACTTCATCCGCTTATACTTGCCGCACAGGCACTCGTAGTCCTTGATCGGCCCGAAGATGCGGGCGCAGAACAGGCCGTCGCGCTCCGGCTTGAAGGTGCGGTAGTTGATGGTCTCCGGCTTCTTGATCTCGCCGTAGGACCAGGACAGAATCTTCTCCGGAGATGCAATCGAGATCCGGATCTGGTCGAAGACCTGGGCCGGGGTCGTCGGATTGAAGAGATTCATAATTTCTTGGTTCATCGTCTTCTCCTCGCGTGCCGATCGTCACCGGCAGCAATTTCGAAACTTTTTCAGTCGCGCGCCCCGCTCAACGTCCAAGTGGAGCGCGAATGCCCGGCCGATCCGCGCGAAGGTTTCCTTCGCGCTTCGGCCGGACATGGAATCTCAAGCGTTACTCGGCCGCCTCGGACGTCGGTGCCGGTCCCATCTTGGAATTGTGCAGGTCGACGTTGAGTCCGAGCGAGCGCATTTCCTTGACCAGCACGTTGAACGATTCCGGGATACCCGCCTCGAACGTGTCGTCGCCGCGCACGATCGCCTCGTACACCTTGGTACGGCCGGCGACGTCGTCCGACTTCACGGTCAGCATTTCCTGCAGCGTGTAGGCGGCGCCGTAGGCTTCCAGCGCCCACACCTCCATTTCGCCGAAACGTTGCCCGCCGAACTGCGCCTTGCCGCCCAGCGGCTGCTGGGTGACGAGCGAGTACGGACCGATCGAGCGCGCATGGATCTTGTCGTCGACCAGATGGTGCAGCTTCAGCATGTAGATGTAGCCGACGGTGACCTTGCGGTCGAAGGCGTCGCCGGTGCGGCCGTCATAGACGGTCGACTGGCCGGAGGCGTCGAAGCCCGCGAGCTTCAGCATCTCCTCGATGTCCGCTTCCTTGGCACCGTCGAACACCGGGGTGGCGATCGGCACGCCGTGGCTCAGGTTCTTGCCGAGCTCCATCAACTCGCCGTCGTTCAGCGTCTTGATGGTTTCATCGTCGCCATAGATCTTCTTCAGGGTCTCGCGCAGCGGCTTGAGATCCTGCTTCTGATAATAGCTGTCGATGGTCTGGCCGATGCGCTTGCCGAGGCCCGCGCAGGCCCAGCCGAGATGCGTCTCCAGGATCTGGCCGACATTCATGCGCGAGGGCACGCCGAGCGGATTGAGCACGATGTCCGCATGCGTACCGTCCTCGAGGAACGGCATGTCCTCGATCGGAACGATCTTGGACACCACGCCCTTGTTGCCGTGACGGCCGGCCATCTTGTCGCCGGGCTGGATCTTGCGCTTCACCGCGACGAAGACCTTGACCATCTTCATCACGCCGGGCGGCAATTCGTCGCCGCGCTGCAGCTTTTCGACCTTGTCGAGGAAGCGCTGTTCGAGGCCCTTCTTCGATTCGTCGTACTGCTTCCGCATCGCCTCGATTTCGCCCATCAGCTTGTCGTTGGGCGAGGCGAACAGCCACCATTGCGACTTCGGATACTCATCGAGCACGGCGCGCGTGATCTTGGTGTCCTTCTTGAAGCCCTTCGGACCCGCGATGCCCTGGCGATTCTCCAGGAGTTCGGCGAGACGGCCGTAGACGTTACGGTCCAGGATCGCCTGTTCGTCGTCGCGGTCCTTGGCCAGGCGCTCGATCTCCTCGCGCTCGATCGCCAGCGCACGCTCGTCCTTGTCGACGCCGTGGCGGTTGAACACGCGGACTTCCACGATGGTGCCCTGCACACCCGGGGGCACGCGCAGCGAGGTGTCGCGGACGTCGGAGGCCTTTTCGCCGAAGATGGCGCGCAGAAGTTTTTCCTCCGGCGTCATCGGGCTTTCGCCCTTCGGCGTGATCTTGCCGACCAGGATGTCGCCGGCGCGCACTTCCGCGCCGATGTAGACGATGCCGGCTTCGTCGAGGTTCTTCAGCGCTTCTTCCGAGACGTTCGGAATGTCGCGGGTGATTTCCTCAGGCCCGAGCTTGGTGTCGCGGGCCATCACCTCGAACTCCTCGATGTGGATCGAGGTGAAGACGTCGTCCTTCACGATCCGCTCGGAGAGCAGGATCGAGTCCTCGAAGTTGTAGCCGTTCCACGGCATGAACGCGACCAGCACGTTGCGGCCGAGCGCGAGCTCGCCGAGATCGGTCGAGGGACCGTCGGCGATGATGTCGCCCTTCTTGACGATGTCGCCGACCTTCACCAGCGGACGCTGGTTGATGCAGGTCGACTGGTTGGAGCGCTGGTACTTCATCAGCCGGTAGATATCGACGCCCGACTTGGTCGGATCGAGATCTTCCGTGGCGCGGATCACCACACGAGTTGCGTCGATCTGGTCGATCACGCCCGAGCGGCGCGCGGCGATCGCGGCGCCCGAGTCGCGGGCGACCACGCCTTCCATGCCGGTGCCGACGAACGGCGCCTCGGCGCGAACCAGCGGCACCGCCTGGCGCTGCATGTTCGAGCCCATCAGCGCGCGGTTGGCGTCGTCGTTCTCGAGGAACGGGATCAGCGCCGCGGCCACCGAAACCAGCTGCTTCGGCGACACGTCCATGTAGTCGACCTTGTCCGGCGTGATCGGCAGCACTTCGCCGGCGTGGCGGCAGACGATCAGGTCTTCCGTGAAGCGGCCCTTGGCGTCGAGCGGCACGTTGGCCTGCGCCACGCGATAGCGGCCCTCCTCCATCGCCGAGAGGTACACGACCTCGTCGGTGACGCGGCCGTCCTTGACCTTGCGATAGGGCGTTTCGACGAAGCCGTACTTGTTGACGCGCGCGAACGTCGCCAGCGAGTTGATAAGGCCGATGTTCGGACCTTCCGGCGTCTCGATCGGGCAGATGCGGCCGTAATGCGTCGGATGCACGTCGCGCACCTCGAAGCCGGCGCGCTCGCGGGTCAGACCGCCCGGTCCAAGCGCCGAGAGACGGCGCTTGTGGGTGATCTCGCTGAGCGGATTGGTCTGGTCCATGAACTGCGACAGCTGCGAGGAGCCGAAGAATTCACGCACGGCCGCCGCGGCAGGCTTGGCGTTGATCAGGTCCTGCGGCATCACGGTATCGATGTCGACCGAGGACATGCGCTCCTTGATCGCGCGCTCCATGCGCAAGAGACCGATGCGGTACTGGTTCTCCATGAGTTCGCCGACCGAACGTACCCGGCGGTTGCCGAGATGGTCGATGTCGTCGATCTCGCCCTTGCCGTCGCGCAGATCGACCAGCGTCTTGATGACCGCCAGGATGTCTTCCTTGCGCAGCGTGCGGTGGGTGTCGGGCGCATCGAGTTCGAGGCGCATGTTCATCTTGACGCGGCCGACCGCGGACAGGTCGTACCGCTCGGCGTCGAAGAACAGCGACTGGAACATGGTCTGCGCCGAGTCGAGCGTCGGCGGCTCGCCCGGACGCATCACGCGATAGATGTCGAACAGCGCGTCCTCACGCGTCATGTTCTTGTCGGCATGCAGCGTGTTGCGGATGTAGGCGCCGACATTGACGTGGTCGATGTCGAGCAGCGGCAGTTCCTTGTAGCCCTGCTCGTTGAGCGCCTTCAGCGACTTCTCGGTCAGCTCTTCGCCGGCTTCGGCGTAGATTTCACCGGTCTTCGGATTGACGAGATCCTCGGCGAGATAATTGCCGATCAGTTCCTCATCCGCCAGGCGCAGCGCCTTGAGGCCCTTCTCCTGCAGCTGGCGCGCCGCGCGCACCGTCAGCTTCTTGCCGGCCTCGAGCACCACCTTGCCGGTGTCGGCGTCGATCAGGTCGTTGATGGTCGAATAGCCGCGGAAACGGGTGGCGTCGAACGGCACGCGCCAGCCTTCCTTGGCGCGCTTGTAGCTGATCTTCTTGTAGAAGGTCGACAGGATCGCCTCGCCGTCGAGACCGAGCGCATACATCAGCGAGGTCACGGGAATCTTGCGGCGGCGGTCGATGCGCGCGAACACGATGTCCTTGGCGTCGAACTCAATGTCGAGCCAGGAACCGCGATACGGAATCACGCGCGCGGCAAACAACAGCTTGCCGGACGAATGGGTCTTGCCCTTGTCGTGGTCGAAGAACACGCCGGGCGAACGGTGCATCTGCGAGACGATGACGCGCTCGGTGCCGTTGACGACGAAGGTGCCGTTCATCGTCATGAGCGGGATGTCGCCCATGTAGACGTCCTGCTCCTTGATGTCCTTGACCGACTTGGCGCCGGTTTCCTCGTCGATATCGAACACGATCAGGCGCAGCGTCACCTTCAGCGGCGCCGCATAGGTCATGCCGCGCTGCCGGCACTCGTCGACGTCGTATTTCGGCGGCTCGAACTCATAGCGGACGAACTCCAGCATCGAGGTGCCGGAAAAGTCCGAGATCGGGAACACCGAACGGAACACTGCCTGCAGGCCTTCGTCGAGCCGGCCGCCCTGCGGCTCCTCGACCATCAGGAACTGGTCATAGGACGCCTTCTGAACCTCGATGAGGTTCGGCATCTCGGCGACTTCCTTGATGTGTCCGAAGAACTTGCGAACGCGTTTGCGACCGGTGAATGTCTGCTGCGCCATCGTGGCCTCTCATTTTCGTCGCCCTTTTGGGCGAACCTTCCGAAGCGCGGCTGCCACCGCCCCCGGGTTGAATCTCTACTCGCTCGAAAGGAACAAAGCCGAATTCTGGGAATTAAGTCCCAAACCCTCGCCCTGGGCCTTCAAAACGCAAAACGACGCGCGGGGCGCTTGACTGCACCCGCCCGTCTCAACTCACGTCTTCACGGACTGAAAAAGCCCGAAATCTGACTGTCTCCCAACGGCTTACAACCGGAACCCCTGCCGTTCCCAATCGCCTGCCGCGTTTTCCTGCTGCCTCCCCAAGATGGGGCGGATACGTGGAGATTCGAGGGGCTAACCCCACGAATCCCCGCACTTTTCTGTGTAGTACGCTTACTTCAATTCCACCTTGGCGCCAGCCTTTTCGAGCTGGGCCTTGATCTTGTCGGCCTCGTCCTTGTTCACGCCTTCCTTGACCGGCTTGGGCGCGCCCTCGACGAGGTCCTTGGCTTCCTTGAGGCCCAGGCCGGTGATGGCGCGGACTTCCTTGATGACTTCGATCTTCTTGTCGCCGGCCGCGGCGAGCACGACGGTGAAGTCGGTCTTCTCTTCGGCCGGAGCGGCAGCGGCGCCGCCACCCGCGGGACCGGCAACCGCCACGGCGGCAGCGGCGGACACGCCCCACTTTTCTTCGAGGAGCTTGGCGAGTTCGGCAGCTTCGAGCACGGTCAGGCTCGAGAGGTCGTCGACGATTTTCTGAAGGTCAGCCATTGATCTATTTCCTTAAACGTTTGGTTCGAACCAGGTTTGATGTTGCGAAGGGTCAGGCCGCTTCGCCCTTTGAGGCATAGGCCTGGACGACGCGCGCGAGCTTGGCCGCGGGCGCAGTCGAGAGCTGGGCGATCTTGGTCGCCGGCGCCACGAGAAGGCCAACGAGCTTGCCGCGCAGTTCGTCGAGGGACGGCAGCGAGGCAAGCGCCTTCACGCCGTTCACATCCAGGACGGTCTTACCCATCGAGCCGCCGAGAATGACGAACTGCTCGTTCGTCTTGGCGAATTCGATGGCAACCTTCGGCGCCGCTACCGGATCGTTCGACGTGGCGATCACGGTCGGCCCCTTCAGCAGGGAACCGATGGCAACGACATCCGTGCCTTCAAGAGCAATTTTGGCGAGACGGTTCTTCGAGACCTTCACCGACGCGCCCGCCTGCTTCATCTGCATGCGCAGCTTCTGCATCTGGGCCACGGTAAGGCCGGAATAGTGGGCGACGACTGCGACGCTGGTGGTCTTGAAGACCTCGTTCAGCGCTTCAACCGCGTCCTTTTTTGCCGCTCTTTCCACAGCAAGCTCTCTCCGGTTGGCAGCCTTCGCAAGCAGCGAGACCACCGGGTTGCACCCATCGTCTCGCCTGACCTGACCTCTAGACACCAGTCTCTAGGACACGCCGGGCAGACGACATTTGAAAAGCCTGCCCTCCCGAACCAGATGGCACGGGGTGTCGAGGTTCGAACCAAATCAGCCGCACAGGCCGCGCGAGGCGGCATGAGAGCAAAATCCGGTCTTCACCCGTCTATGCAGGCTGTAAGATTAAGCTGTTGAGGAAACTTGCGTTTCTTCGCGAGCGCCTGCAGTCTCGGACAGGATCGAGGCGATCCGGCAAGCCGGAAGCCCCTGCCGCACTCCCCTGAAAACGATCGGTTTTCTTTCCCTTCGAGCAATCCAAGCGGATGTCCTGAAAGGAATGATCTCCTAGCGTATCGGGTTTTCGGAATGCGAGCACGGACGTGCCAGCGAAGGGCCAGCACGCCCGGAAACGGTTCTTTAGCGAGTCTTGTCTGGCTTGCCAAGAGCAAAATTCAGACCAGATGACGGAGCCCCGGTTGCTGATTTAGGCCCGAACCGGCCGGAATTTCTTTGGCCGGCGCTGTCACGTCAAGGCCACCTGCCTCGTCTTGGCCGCAGGAGGTCTCCATGCGCCGTCTGATAGCAGCCATTCTCGCCATGCCAACCCTGTTGAACGGGTCGGCGATGTTCGCCGCCGGCCCCCTCTGGTACGCCTCCGTCCCAGGGGTAACTGACACCGGTCCCTTCAATCCGCACTTCGTCCAGGACATCGGCCTCGCGTTCCTGATGGCCGGGCTGGCGCTCGCCGCCCGGGCATGGCGGCCGCGCTACTGGCCGGCGGCAGTGGCGGGTGCCGGCTTCCTGGCCGCGCATGCCCTGCTCCACCTCGCGCTGATCGCGGGCGGCCACAGCCATCACGCCGCGTTCGACTTCGTCGCGATCGTCGTGCCGTCGACGATCGCGCTCTACTCAGCCTTCCCCAACCCAGGAGAATATCATGCGTAGTTGGATCGCGCGCCGCATGCTGCGCGGATTTGCCGGCCGTTACGGATACGACGTCAGCTACATCGAAATGCTGCTGAACGAATCCCCTGCCGCCTTCTTCAAATTCGCACCTTTGATGAAGGCGTCGCGCCATCGCGAGGTGGTGCCGGTGGCCGCCAGTTTTGCCGCCAAAATCACCGGCGCACTGGCCGAGGATTGCGGGCCCTGCACGCAACTCGTCGTCGACATGGCGCTGGAAGCCGGCATGCCGAAGGGCGAGATCGAGGCCGTGCTTCGCCGCAACCCGCACGCAATGAGCGACACCACCCGCCTCGCCTTCAGATTCGCCGACGCCGTGGTGCGCCGGGCCGCCGAGGAGGACGAGTTTCGCGATGCGGTCCGGGCCCAATGGGGCCAGAAAGGCGTGATAGATCTCACGCTGGCGCTGCAAATGAGCCGCATGTATCCGATGATCAAGGCCGGCCTCGGCTTTGCCAAGGAGTGCCGCCGCGTCACGGTGGATGGACATCATGTCGACGTCGTCAAACAGGCCGCATGAAGCCGATCCGCTGGCGCCCCATCGCGGGCGCCTGCTCGGGCTCGCCTATCGCATGCTCGGCAGCCGCACCGACGCCGAAGACGTGGTGCAGGACGCCTATCTGCGTTTTGCCGGAGCCGAGGACGTGCGCAACGAGGAAGCGTTCCTCGTCACCGTCGTAACCCGGCTGTGCCTCGACCGCCTGAAAAGCGCACGGGCGCAACGCGAGGTCTATGTCGGGCCGTGGCTACCGGAGCCGGTGTTCGATGCCGAGGGCCTGTCGCCGGACACTGCCACCGAACTCGCCGACGATCTGTCGTTCGCCCTGATGCTGGCGCTGGACCGGCTGTCGCCGCTCGAACGCGCCGCCTTTCTGCTGCACGACGTGTTCGACACGCCCTTCTCCGAGATCGCTGCGATGCTCGACCGCACCGAGGCGTCCTGCCGGCAACTGGCTTCGCGGGCGCGCCGCGCCGTGCGCGACGACCGGCCGCCACCCGCAGCGCCGCCGGACAGTCACGCCCGCCTGCTGCAGGCTTTTGGCGAAGCCGTCGCCAGCGGCGATGTCGCACGCTTGGCCGAACTGTTGCGCGCGGATGCGGTCGCAATCACCGACGGCGGCGGCCGCAAGATCGCGGCGCGTAACCCGATCATCGGCGCCGACAAGATTGCGCGGTTCTTCATCGGCCTCGCCGCCAAGAACGCCGGGCACGAGATCCGCGTCGAGCCCGCCATGATCAACGGGGCCTTCGGTGCCCTGCTCTATCTCGACGGCGAACTCGACCACACCATGAGCATGGCGATATCAGGCGAGCAGATCGCTGCCATCTATATCGTCCGCAACCCCGATAAATTGCGCCATCTGCCGACGGCGCGCTGAGACAGGTCAGCTGAGCGGCACCGCATAAGGCAGCTTCTTGCCGGCGAAGAACGCCTCGAGATTTTCGATCACGCAGTTCTGCATCGCGACATGCGATTCCAGCGTATGGCCGCCGATATGCGGCGACAGCACCACGTTGGGCAGCGCGGTCAGGGCGTCCGGCGCCTGCGGCTCCCTGGCAAACACGTCGAGGCCGGCGCCGGCGATGGTCTGTTCGGTCAGCGCCTTGACCAGCACGTCCTGGTCGATCACAGAGCCGCGCGCGATGTTGATGACGTAGCCGTCCTTGCCGAGCTTGCACAGAATGTCCGCATCGACCGCGTGATGGGTGTCCTCGCCCGCCCGCACCGCGATCATCAGCACGCTGCACCATTCGGCCAGCGCAGCGAGCGTCGGAAAATACCGGTAGGGCACGTCGCGCTGGCTGCGGCTGAAATAGCCCACTTCGGTCTCGAACGCCGCAACGCGCGCGGCGATCTTGCGGCCGATCTCGCCCATGCCGTAGACGCCGACCTTGCGGCCGAGCATGCCCGCCTGCGGCCGCATCATCGGCGAAGGTTTTGCCCCCGCCCAGTCCCCGCTGCGTACGTAATTGTCAGCCGTGAGCAGCCGACGCGTCACGGCCAGCATCAGCGTCACCGCGATATCGGCCACGGACGCCGCGTTCGCGCCCGGGCTGTGGCCGACCGCGATGTTGCGTTTCGCCGCCGCCGCCAGATCGATGCCGTCGTAGCCGGTGCCGTAACAGACGATGGCGCCGAGTTTCGGCAGCAGGTCCATCGCCTCTCCGCCGAGCGACCTGCCGCCGGCGGCGATCATCGCGCGGACGTCCGCCAGCTGTTCGGCGGAAAACATGTCGTGGGGCGGCTTGCCGGCGGCGTTGAGGATCTCGAACCGTTGGCCAAAGCGATCCAGCTGGGCTTTTGGAAATCGCGTATAGACCAGGACCTTCTCGGGCATTGTTGTTCGTCTTTCCTCGACCGGCGCGCGGACGATTAGCAAAAACCCGCCATCAAACGCAAAGGGCGGAACCGGTCGCCCGATTCCGCCCTTCCCTATTCATATCGCGTGCCAGCGATCAGCCGAGCAGCGTGCCCGGCTCGACCTTGACGCCCGGGCCCATGGTGGAGGAGACCGCCACGCGCTGGATGTAGGTGCCCTTGGCGCCCGCGGGCTTGGCCTTCGACACCGCATCCGCCAGCGCCTTGACGTTCTGCACCAGCTTCTCTTCCGAGAACGATGCCTTGCCGACGCCGGCCTGAACGATGCCGGCCTTCTCGACGCGGAATTCGACCGAGCCGCCCTTGGCGCCCTTCACGGCCGTGGCGACGTCCATCGTCACGGTGCCGATCTTCGGGTTCGGCATCATGCCGCGCGGGCCGAGCACCTTACCGAGGCGGCCGACCAGCGGCATCATGTCCGGGGTGGCGATGCAGCGATCGAAATCGATGTTGCCGCCCTGCACCTTCTCGACCAGGTCTTCGGCGCCGACGACGTCGGCACCGGCGGCCTTGGCCTCTTCCGCCTTGGCGCCGCGGGCGAACACGCCGACGCGCAGCGTGCGGCCGGTGCCGTTCGGCAGGTTGACGACGCCGCGAACCATCTGGTCGGCGTGGCGCGGGTCGACGCCGAGGTTGATCGCGATCTCGATCGTCTCGTCGAACTTCGACTTGGCGCGCTCCTTGACCATCTTGATGGCCTCTTCGAGCCCGTAGAGCTTTTCGCGGTCGACGCCCTCGCGGGCCTTCTTCAAACGCTTTCCGATTGCCATGGCCCGTTACCCCGCAACTTCCAGACCCATCGAACGGGCGGAGCCCTCGACCATCTTCATGGCCGATTCGACGGTATCGCAATTGAGATCCTTCATCTTCTTCTCGGCGATCTCGCGCACCTGCGCCTTGGTCACCGAGCCGGCCTTGTCGCGGCCCGGGGCTTTCGAACCGGACTGGATCTTGGCCGCCTGCTTGAGGAAGTGGGACATCGGCGGCGTCTTCAATTCAAAGGTGAAGGAACGGTCCGCATAGATGGTGATGATCACCGGGATCGGGGTGTTCTTTTCTTCCTTCTGCGTCTGCGCGTTGAACGCCTTGCAGAATTCCATGATGTTCAGACCGCGCTGACCAAGCGCGGGGCCGATCGGGGGCGACGGATTGGCCGCGCCCGCCGGCACCTGAAGCTTCAGGTATCCGGTCACTTTCTTTGCCATGCTTCACTCCTGTTGTGCCGGCCGAGGCCGGCTGGTTCAGGGTCCGTGGTTCGGTCCAAGGGCGATTGGCGATCGCTCTCTCCTCCCACGGCCTTCTTCAGAGGCGTTGCCGCCTCCACTCTCGTCATGCCCGGGCTTGACCCGGGCATCCATCCCTCTTCGCAAAGCATTTTACGAAGCAGATGGATTGCCGGGTCATCTAGCGCGAAGACGCGCTTCGCGCTTTAGCCCGGCAATGACAACCTCCAATCAGACCTTCTCGACCTGACCGAATTCCAGTTCGACCGGCGTGGCACGGCCGAAGATCGACACCGCGACCTTCACGCGCGAACGCGCCTCGTCGATTTCCTCGACCACCCCGGAGAACGAGGCGAACGGGCCGTCGGCGACCCGGACGTTCTCGCCGATCTCGAACGACACCGAGGCCTTCGGACGTTCGACGCCCTCCTGCACCTGGTGCAGGATCCGCATCGCCTCCGCCTCGGAGATCGGCATCGGCTTGTTTTCGGCGCCAAGGAAGCCCGTGACCTTCGGCGTGTTCTTGATCAGATGAAACGCCTCGTCGGTCAGTTTCATCTTCACCAGCACATAGCCCGGGAAGAACTTTCGCTCGGCATCGATCTTGCGGCCGCGGCGAACTTCAGTGACCTTCTCGGTCGGCACCAGGATCTGGTCGAACAGTTCTTCCAGCCCGCGCTGCTTCGCCTGCTCCCGGATCGATTCCGCGACCTTCTTCTCGAAATTCGAATAGGCGTGAACGATATACCAGCGCTTGTCCATCGTCAGGGTTCCGGTGCTCATCAGTGGACGCCCAGCAGGAAGGTGACGGCGTAGCGGATGATCAGGTCAGCCACGAAAAAGAAGATCGAGGCCAGCGCCACCATCACGAACACCATGATCGTGGTGATCGTCGTCTCGCGGCGGGTCGGCCAGGTCACCTTGGCGGTTTCCGAGCGCACTTCCTGCAGGAATTTGAACGGGCTGAAAGCCATCGTTGGTTACCGCGTCCTTCGTGAGACGATTGCAATTCGAGACAAATCCGAACAGCCCTCTCGCGCCCAGCCCTCTATCGAAGGATGAGCGCCAAGCGGGCTCGATTGTTCGGGGGAATTCAAAGCCGCGCCGGATATCCGCGAATGACGGGCCGGCTGCAGGTGGCGGCTATCTACTGCCGGACGGGCCAAAGGTCAAGGTACGGGGTGCCGCAGGGCACCCAAACCGGCCTTTCCGGGGGCAACCGCGCTGCCAAGGCCGGGCGGGCTTGGTTAACCCCCGGTACAGCCATCGTTCAAATATTCGTATCCGCGCGATCCCGATATTAAAAACTGCCGGCTATTCTGGGGGCACCATAGCGGAGCAAGACAGCATGGCCCAACTGCAGTCAGGCCAAGACCAGGAACGATTTTCCGGCGAAAACGCCTGGACCGTTCTCGACGCGGCGAACGATCTCGGCGACAGCCTCACGGTCGACGCTTGCCGACGGGTGATCGACGCCGATTTGCGGGGCGAGGCCCCGTCCCGATCGGATATCGCCGTCCTCAACGCCTTCTTCGCCTGAGGCGGCCGTTCAACCCTGAAAGCTCGCCCAAGCCATTGACGGGGCGTTCATTTCAACGCACGCAGGCTGGCGGCGCGATGTCGAGCGCCCGACCGGTTCGTCCAAACCGCCATGAAGTGACCTCGCTAATTGACCTCGCTCAATGGGCCGGGTCATGGGGCCGCTATCCTTCCGGACTCACGTTTTCTGACGTGCCGGATTTGGACAGGGAGAATGCGGGTCGAGCTTGCACTGCCTCCATCGACGCGGGATTTGCGGCTGGACCTGTTCCGCGGCCTCGCCAACTGGCTGATGTTCCTCGGCCACGTCTCCACCAGCGTGCTGGCCTGGTTCTCATTCCGCAACTACGGCTTCAGCGACGGCGCCGACCTGTTCGTGTTCATATCGGGCTACACCTCGGCGCTCGTCTTCGGCCGGCGCATGCTGACGCACGGCTTCGTGTTCGGAACGACACGGCTGCTGCGCCGCGTCTGGCAGATCTATTGCGCCCACATCCTGCTGTTCACCGTCTATCTGGCCACCGTCCATGTGCTCGCCGGCCGCTTCGACGCGCCCGCGCTGATCGACCGGTTCAACGTGGCGCCGCTCCTGAACGCCCCGGTCGAAACCATCACGCAGGGGCTGCTGCTCCGCTACAAGCCGGTGAACCTCGACGTGCTGCCGCTCTATGTCGTGCTGATGGGCGCGTTTCCGCCGGTGCTCTGGCTGATGCTCCGCTACCCGAACTGGGTGATGCTGGGATCCGTGCTGCTCTATCTCAATGCCCGGCAATTCGGCTGGAACCTGCCGTCCTATCCGTCAGGCGTCTGGTACTTCAACCCGCTGGCCTGGCAGTTGCTGTTCGTGCTCGGCGCCTGGCTGGCGCTCGGCGGGGCCAACAAGATGCATTTTCTGGTGCGCGCGCGGGCGGTCCTCGTCCTCGGGATCGCCTATTTGCTGTTCGCCGCCGTCATGACGCTGGCCGGTCTGCTGCCGGAGCTTGAGAAGCTGTTGCCCAGACCCCTGTTCGAAGCCTTCAACCCCAACGACAAGACCAACCTCGCCCCCTACCGCTTCCTGCATCTGGCCATCGTTATCACCCTGGGCGCAAGATTCATTCCGATCGATGCGCCGGGACTCAAGGCGGCTGTCTGGAAGCCCTTGATCAAATGCGGCCAGCAATCGCTCGAAGTGTTTGCAGTCGGCATCTACCTCGCCTTCATCGGGCATTTCATCCTGACGACGACGTCGGAAGGGCTCGCCGCGCAATTGCTGGTTGGCATCACCGGCATCGTCATCATGACAGCCGTCGCCTACTACCGGTCCTGGTCAAAGCGGGTTGAGAAACAGTCGCATGGGCACGGCGGTTCGCCAGATGGATCGGAACAAAGCGCCCGGCCGGATTGTTGGCCGGCATCGAAAGTTGCTTAAGTCATTGATTTAGCTGGCAGGAGTGGCAGGGCTCGAACCTGCGACCCCCGGTTTTGGAGACCGGTGCTCTACCAATTGAGCTACACTCCTGCAGGGAACCGGCGCAGCGGCCGGTTCGCGCCGTTTCAAGCATAGGGCATACCCCGATTGCAAGGGCGAAGCGGCTTGCGGCCTATCCAAAGCGCGGCTTCTGCGCCAGACTTGGGTTTCAGCAACAACAACCGCCAGAACAACAAGAACCACGGGAGAGACCATGAACGCCCAGACCGCCGCCCGGCAGACGACCGCCCCCCAAACCCCCTCTCTTCCCACGGCAAAACCCGAATCGATCGGGCTGTCGGGCGCCCGGCTGCAGGTGATGTCGGATGCCTTCAGGCGCGAGGTCGACAAGGGCACGCTGCCCGGCGCCACCGTGCTGGTGGCGCGGCGCGGCCAGGTCGGCTGGTTCGACGCCGTCGGGCGGCAGAGCCCGACGGCGTCCGCGCCGATGGCCCATGACAGCCTGTTTCGCATTTTCTCGATGACCAAGCCGATCGTCTCGGTCGGCATCATGATGCTGGTCGAGGACGGCCATTTTGTCCTTGGCGATCCCGTCGCAAAATTCATTCCGGAGTTCGCCGACCAGAAAGTCGGCGTTGACAACAACGGCCAGCTCGAGCTCGTCCCGGTCAAGCGGCCGATGACAGTGCAGGATCTGCTGCGCCACACCTCGGGGCTGACCTACGACCACACCGGCAACGGCCCCGTCCAAAAGCTCTATCAGCAGTCGCGGCTGCGCAGCCGCAAAATCACCAATGCCGAGCACGCCACCATGATCGCCGCCATGCCGCTGATGTGTCAGCCCGGCGCGGAATGGAATTACAGCCGCTCGACCGACGTGCTCGGCCGCATCATCGAGGTCGTGTCCGGAAAATCGCTCGGCGCGTTCCTCACCGAACGCATTCTGGCGCCGCTGCAGATGGCCGAGACCGCGTTCCATACACAGGACGCCAATGCCGGCCGGCTCGCCGAACCGTTCGCGACCGATCCGTGGAACGGCGACAAGGTGCAGCTGTTCAACATGCTGGAAAAGCCGGCGATGGAATCCGGCGGCGGCGGGCTGGTCTCGACCACGATGGATTATGCGCGCTTCTCGCAGATGCTGCTCAACGGCGGCACGCTGGACGGCGTCAGGATCATCGGCCGCAAGACGCTGGAGCTGATGGCCTCCGACCATCTCACCGCCGACGTGAAGGTCGATTCGCCGCTGATGCCGCCCGGCCACGGCTTTGGCCTCGGCTTCGCCGTCCGCACCCAGCGTGGCGTCGCACCGTTCCCGGGCTCGCCTGGCCAGTTCTTCTGGAGCGGCATGGCCGGCACGTTCTTCTTCATCGATCCGGCGGAAGACCTGTTCACCGTGTTCATGATGCAGGGGCCGGGGCAGCGCGAATACATCCGTAATCTGCTGCGGAATCTGGTCTACGCGGCGGTGGAGTGAGCCGAAGCGACGCACCCTTCACTCGTCATGCCCGGGCCTGTCCCGGGCATCCACGTTCTTTGCGCCGACAAACAACAAGGGCGTGGATGGCCGGGACAAGCCCGGCCATGACGGGTACTTGGCTTTTGACGCATCAACTGATGGTCGCGCCGCCGTCGATCACGATGGTCTGCCCGGTGAGAAAATCCCCGGCCTTCGATCCCATCAGCACCGCCGCGCCGGCAATCTCGTCGGGCACGCCGATGCGCAGCAACGGCGAGCGCGCGGTGGAAGCCTTCAGCGTCTCCGGATTGTCCCACAGCGCCTTGGCAAAATCGGTCTTGATCAGGCCGGGCGCGATGCAGTTCACGCGGATGTTGTGCTTGCCGTATTCGCAGGCGAGGTTGCGCGCGAGCTGCATGTCGGCGGCCTTCGAGATCGCGTAGGCGCCGAGCACGGTCGAGCCCTTGAGGCCGCCGATCGAGGACACGATGATGATCGAGCCGTCCTTGCGCTCGATCATCTGCGGCACCACCATCGAGATCAGCCAGTTGTTGGCGACGATGTTGTTGTCGAGGATTTTCCGGAACTGGTCGTCGGAGATGCCGGCGAGCGGGCCGTAGTATGGATTCGACGCGGCGTTGCAGACCAGCACGTCGATCTTGCCGAAGGCGCGGTTGCTCTCGTCGACCAGGTTCTGCAGATTTTCCTTTGACGAGATGTTGGCCGCGATCGCCACCGCCGTTCCCTTGCCGAATTTGTCGTTGATCCCCTTGGCCACCTGGTCGCATACATCGGCCTTACGCGAGGAGATCACGACCTTGGCGCCGTGCTCCGCCATCCGCTCGGCGATCGCCAGGCCGATGCCGCGCGTCGAGCCGGTGATGACGGCGACTTTTCCGGTCATGTCGAACAAGGTCATGTTTCTCTCCCGATATTGATCCGGCGATGCCGGCTTTGTCTTTGATTGAGCTAAGCAGCCTTTGCCGTTTTCGACAACTCGCGGCTCATGCCAGTTTCGTTTCCGGCGGCGAAACTTCCGGGCCCGCCGGCTGGTGCATCGCGCGGTGCGACGCATCCGCGATCCAGGGCTGCTGGTTCACCATCGGCAGCCGCCATCCGTCGAAACCGGCGCTCGTGATATGGTCGAGCCGTGTCACCGAGCAATTGTCGATATCGAAGGCGAGCCCCTTGTCGGGCTGGCCGCCGAGCGCCAGCGCGATGGCCGCCCGGATCGTGCCGCCATGCGCGACGGCGATGATCTCTTGGCCCGGCTGCGCGGCGTTGATCTCCAGGATGGCGCCGCAGGTGCGGCGATAGAGGTCCATGAAACTCTCGCCGCCGGGCGCGGGCTCGTCGATCCCGGTCAGCCAGTGCTGGCCGGGCGGCAGGCTGGCGTAGAATGCCGCGCGGTTCTTGCCCTGCAATTCGCCGAGATGCTGCTCGGCGAATGCGGCGACATGCGGCATGTCCGCAGGCTTCGGATAGCCGGCGTCCCAGATCGCCTGCGCGGTCTGATGCGTGCGCTTGAGGTTGCTTGCATACCATAGTGCGTTGCGCGGCAGGATCTTGCCGACCGCCTCGAACACCACGCGGTCGCTGGTGTCGCAGGCGAGATCCTTCTGACCGTAGATGCAGCCGCCGTCTTCGCGCACCGGCGCATGGCGGATCCACCACCATCGCGTCGTGATCGCCCTGGGCTTGTCTGCATTGGACATCACCAAAACCCTTCAATACTGTTCGCCGTCGCTGTACGTCAGAGCATGCGACGCCTCAAGCCACTTTGCCAGCCAAGGAATTGCGCAAGGTGGTGGGCGTCGATCATGTTCGTTTGAAATCTTGTTTGAATTCCGCAAGGCGGCAGACGCCTGCGCAGACCTCACAGGGAGAAACCATGGGCCGCCTCGAAGGTAAATCCGTCGTCATCACCGGAGCCGGCAGCGGCATCGGGCGCGCCGCAGCGGTGCTGTTCTCGAAAGAAGGCGCAAAGCTCATCATCGTCGACAAGACCGACGGCGTGAAGGAAACAGCCAAGCTCGTCAGCGATGCCGGCGGGACGGTGGAAGCCGTGACAGCGGATGCCGGTTCCGAGAGCGACGTGAAGGCGTTCATCGACAAGGCAGTGGCGAAATATGGAAGGCTCGATGCGATCTGGGCCAATGCTGGCGTCAGCGGCGGGCTGGTCCCGCTCGCCGAACAGACCGTCGAACACTGGCAGGAGGTGCTGCGCGTCAATTTGATCGGGCCGTTCCTGGCGATCAAGCATGCGATGCCGCACATGATCAAGCAGAAGTCCGGCTCGATCATCTGTACCGCGTCGGTCGCGGGGCTGAAGGCCGGCGCCAGCGGCCATCCCTACGGCGCCAGCAAGGCCGGCGTCATCAGCCTGGTGCAGACGACAGCCTATTCGCTATCCGGCACCGGCGTGCGCATCAACGCGGTATGTCCGGGCCTGATTGAAACCGGCATGACCAAGCCGGTGTTCGACCGCGCGAAAGAGCGCGGCACCCAGGACAAGATCGGCCAGCTCAATCCGTTGAAGCGCGCCGGCCAGCCGCACGAACTCGCCGCGATGGGCCTGTTCCTCGCCAGCGACGACGCGTCCTACGTCAACGGCCAGGCCATCCCGGTCGACGGCGGACTGACGGCCTCGATGCCGTATACGGGCAAGCCGGTCTAGCTGGCGGGGTGCAGCGATCGGGGCCCGCTTGGCTGCGAGCCCCGTAACAGTGCGGCAAGCTCAGTCAACGTGTGGCGAGCATGCCTGCCTGACGCCGGCTCCGCAGATTTCCTCGCCTACGACATCCAGCGACGCTCGCGCCAGCCGGCCCCATTGATCGGCCGAAACGCGCGCCACCAGCCAGTAGCCTGCGCCGGCAAAGTCCGGCTCGAACACCGAGGCCTCCCCTTCACGCACGGTGGACCACTCCGTGCCAAACGCCGCCACCAGGTTCGGCCTGTGGGTGACGATCACGAGATTGCCGTCAGCCGCCTTGTGGAACCGCACCAGCTCGCGCAAGACATCCGCGCGGCGTTTGGTTTCATCGGGAGATACCGCGGACCCGGCTTCGGCGAGGTCGGGATCGGCGCGAACGTTGCCGAAGCCCAGCAACCGTCCGGTGTCGACGGCACGCTGCGCCGGGCTGGTCACGACGGCGCTCACGGTGACGCCGAGATCGCGGAGCGACTTGCCGATCGCGGCGGCCTGCGCGCGTCCCTCCTCGTTGAGCTGCCGCTCGACCATCGGTCGCCCGTTCGGGTTGCTCATGGGATCCTTGCCCGGCACCTCCGAATTGGTCGCGCCGTGGCGCAACACGATCACATATCCGCCGAGCCGGAGCTTTTCGAGCATGCCCTGCGACGGCGACGAGGGCTGGCTGACGATGACCGTTGACGGCCAGACCGCGAACACGGCGCCGACCAGAAGCAGCAAAAATCTGGACATGAGTCACCTCCCGGAAATTCCTGAAGGAAAATGTCAGAGGATCCGAAACGACCGTACGCCGCCGCAACGACAATTCGGAGCCAAACGGCGTGCGGCGTCGACAGGGGAAAAAGGAAATGCGAAGCGCAACGCGGCGGCTGCCGCTGCCGCGGTACGCAAAGGCATGGCCTATTTCATGGCGTGGGCGTGCTCGCAGCTGACCGAAGGGTTCATGTCGGCAAAGGCGCCCCGCGCGTTCGCTTTCCAGGCCCAGACATGCAGCTCGTAGAACGGCGGCAGGCCGTAGCGATTCGGCGATCCCGTGAAGTTGAAGAGTTGGCCGCCGAGGGAGGCCGGTCCCTTGGTCGTGATGTACTCGACCGCGATCAGTTCCATTTTGCCGTCCGCCGTCGGTTCATACATGATCGCCTGCGGCTGCTTGATGTCCACGCTTTCGCCGATCAGCGAACCCTTGACGTAGTGCACGCCCATGGCGCCCCCGTCGACGCCGCTGGCGCAGGGGATCGGCGCGTATCCTTCGGCAACCGCGACCGCGACATCCTTGAAGCGTTCATTGGCGGCGCGAACCTGCGCGGTGAGAGAATTGTCCGCAGCGGCCGCAGCGACCGTGGTCGCGAAGGCAAACAGCGACAGCACCGTCAGGCCGCGCGCCCCAAACATCATGCCCATTGTCCGTCTCCGATATTCTGATCCAGGGGAGAGCCCTTTTGGCAGGCCGGCTCCGGCTCGCGATGGCATCGTTGCAACCGCGGACTCACCGCGTCGGCGAGCTACGCGGGGTGATATCGGGTGTAGCGGCGGCGAGTCTTTGCGGCGCGCTTCGCATTTACGTGAGAAACCCTTGCTAATTCGCGGGACCGGCGCGGGTTGTTTCGGAGCGGCCGGTCAGCGTCTGCTCGGCCGACGGAACGCGGTGCTGGCCGGCGGCGTGCTCACAGCCCGTCCGGCGGCAGGCCCGAACTCTCCGCCGCCAGCGCGCGGTGGCGGATGCGCTCGCGATAGAACGCGTAGAGGCCGGAAACGACGATGATGCACGCACCCAGCACCATCATCGCGTCGGGCACGTCGCCGAACACGACATAGCCGAGCAGCATCGCCCACAGCAGCGCCGAATAGCGGAACGGCGCCACCGCCGAGATGTCGCCGCTGCGCAATGCCGTGATCACGCATTGATAGCCGATCAGGAGCAGCACTGCGGACAACGCCTGCAACGCCAGCGCCTGTGCCGATGGCGGGGTCCAGCCGCCGAGCGGAACGATGATGACGCCGCCGGAGGCGGTCACCGTCAGCGTCGTCAGCACCGTGATGAACAGCGACGGGATCTCGGCCGGAATCTTCCGGGTCGCGAGATCGCGCAGCGCGCAGAAGCCGACCGCCACCAGAGCGAGCAGCGAATACTGGCTGAACCCGGCGAGGCCCGGCCGCACGATGATCAGCACGCCGATGAAGCCGGCCACGATCGCCGACCAGCGCCGCCACCCGACCGGCTCGCGCAGCAGCAGCGCGGCGCCCAGCGTGATCGCCAGCGGCAGCGCCTGCAGGATCGCGGACGTGTTGGCGAGCGGCAGATGCGCCAGCGCGGCCATGAACGTGATCGCGCCGCCGATCTCGCCGACCACCCGCAACGCCACGGACTTGACCATCAGCGTGCGCAGCGGCCGCAACGCGCCCTGGTACCAGGCGAAGGCTGCGATCAGCACGATCGCAAACAGCCCGCGCACCAGCATCACCTGGCCAAAATTCATCTCCGACGACACCGCCTTGGTGATGGTGTCGTTCATCGTGAACGCCGCCATGGCCACCGCCATGAACAGGCTGCCGCGGAGATTCGGGGGGAGCGCCAATGAAGTGCCAGGTAGCGGACGGCTAACGGATGACGCGCGTCAGGTCGCGCCGGCCTTCTGCGCGTAGGCCCAGGCATCCTTCGACAGCGGCACGGTGCGGGCCGCCGATTCCTTCGCCTTGGCGTTGGCCGCGGTGCCGTCGCGCACGCGCCCGGCGATGCCCTGCGTGATGCCGGCGAGGCGGAACAGATTATAGGCGAAATACCAGTTCAGGTCGGGGACCGCGCTGCCGGTGACGTTGCAGTAGATCTGCGCCGCCTCCTCCAGGCTTGGAATGTTCAGCGCCTTGAGATCGGCATCGGCGAGGCCCGGCATCGTCCATTGCATCAAGAGATAGGTGAAATCGGCCATGGGATCGCCGAGCGTCGACAGTTCCCAGTCCAGCACCGCCTGCACGCGCGGTTCCGTCGCATGGAATATCATGTTGTCGAGGCGGTAGTCGCCATGCACCACCGAGGCCCGCGCCTGTGGCGGCAAGGTTTTCGGCAGCCATTCGGCGAGCTTTTCGAATTCCGGAATGTGCTGGGTCTCCGACGCCCGGTATTGCTTGGTCCAGCGATCGACCTGGCGGGCAAAATAATTGCCGGGCTTGCCGAAATCGCCAAGCCCGATCGTTTCGGGATCGAGCACGTGCAACTTGGCTAGCGTCTCGATTTTGCTGGTGAAGATCTTGCGGCGCGCATCCGGCGTCTGCGACGGCAGCTTGGGGTCCCAGAACACCCGGCCCTCTTCCATCGACATGATGTAGAAGGCGGCGCCGATTACGGCGTCGTCGGTGCACAGCGCATAGGCCTTGGCGACCGGAAAGCCCTGCTTGCCAAGGGCTGCGATGACGCGAAACTCGCGGTCGACCGCATGGGCCGACGGCAGCAGCTTTCCGAACGGCTTGCGGCGCATCACGTAGGAACGAGCAGGCGTCTCGATCTTGTAGGTCGGGTTGGACTGGCCGCCCTTGAACTGCAGGACTTTCAGCGGCCCCTGAAAACCCTCGACATGCTCGCGCATCCAGCTGTCGAGATTCGCCTCGTTGATGCGATGACGCTCCTCGACTTCCTTGGTGCCCGAGAATTCCTCGTCCTTCTTGACGCCGTCCGACACGATGACGCTCCCCTAAGACACTTGCCGTCGTTCCGGGATGGTCCGAAGGACCAGACCCCAGGGGTGCAATTGCACCCCCGTGGAACCTCGAGATTCCCCGATGTGCACTGCACATCTGTGGTTCGATGCTACGCATCGCCCCGGAATGACAGCCGAGAGAACTGCGTTTGCTCTCTCTTGTTATTCGGTGCTGTCAGTTTGCATACTTCCGAAGCTCAAGTCTGGCAATGGCGCGATTGTGCACTTCGTCGGGGCCGTCTGCCAGCCGCAGCGTCCTTATATGGGCGTAATCCTTCGCCAGCCCGGCATCGTCGGACACGCCGCCGCCGCCATAGGCCTGGATCGCGTTGTCGATGATCTTGAGCGCCATGTTGGGCGCCGTGACCTTGATCATCGCGATCTCGGCCTGCGCGGTCTTGTTGCCGACCTTGTCCATCATGTCGGCGGCCTTGAGGCACAGCAGGCGGTTCATCTCGATGTCGGCGCGCGCCTCGCCGATGCGCTGCTCCCACACCGAGTGCTCGATGATCTTCTTGCCGAACGCGGTGCGCGAGGCCAGCCGCTTCACCATCTTCTCCAGCGCCTCCTCGGCCTTGCCGATGGTGCGCATGCAGTGATGGATACGGCCCGGGCCGAGACGGCCCTGCGCGATCTCGAAGCCGCGGCCTTCGCCGAGCAGGATGTTTTCCTTCGGCACGCGAACGTTTTCCAGCAGCACCTGGGCATGGCCGTGCGGCGCGTCGTCGAAGCCGAACACCGGCAGCATCTTCTCCACCTTGATGCCGGGGGTGTCGAGCGGCACCAGGATCTGCGACTGCTGCTGATGCTTGGCCGCCTTGAAATCGGTCTTGCCCATCAGGATCGCGATCTTGCAGCGGGGATCGCCGACGCCCGACGACCACCATTTGCGGCCGTTGATCACATAATGGTCGCCGTCCTTCTCGATGCGGGTCTCGATGTTGGTGGCGTCAGATGAGGCCACCGCCGGCTCGGTCATCAGGAAGGCGGAGCGGATCTCGCCCTCCATCAGCGGCTTCAGCCACTTCCGCTTCTGCTCCTTGGTGCCGTAGCGGATGAAGACTTCCATGTTGCCGGTATCCGGCGCCGAGCAGTTGAACACTTCCGAGGCCCAGGAGATGCGGCCCATCTCTTCCGCCAGCGGCGCATATTCCAGATTGGTCAGTCCCGCGCCGCGGAATTCATCGTCTTCATGCGAATTCGGCGGCATGAACATGTTCCAGAGGCCCTCGGCCTTCGCTTTCTTCTTCAGCTCTTCCAGGATCGGGATCACCTTCCAGCGCGGGCCCTCGGCATCCTGCCGGTCGTAGATCGGCACCGCGGGACGGACATGCGTCTTCATGAACGCACGCACGCGGTTCAGCCATTCCGTCTGTTTCTCGGACATATCGAAATTCATGGGACGCTCCTCGGCTCGTGGCTTCTGAAAATTGTTGGGCGCACTTTCAGCCCGCCACCGCCGCGCCGCAAGGTGTTTTGCGTCGCGCCAAGACAGCAGGATTGACAATCGCCACCCTTCAAACGATAGTTTCATACAAGTGTTTGAATTGCAACTCCCTCGTTTGGTCGTCATTCCGGAGCGGCGCGGCGCGTCGAACCCGGAATCCAGAAGTTTGGCGCGAGATTCCGGGTTCGCGCTGTGCGCCCCGGAATGACAAGAAGGGTTTAGGGACATGCCGAGCGATCAGACCCGGTCCGCCATCCTCGCCGCCGCCGAACGGCTCTACGCCGACCGCGGCTTCGGCGACGTGACGCTGCGCGACATCGTCGCCGAAGCGAACGTCAATCTCGCCGCGGTGAACTATCATTTCGGCTCCAAGGACGAGCTGATCGCCGAACTGTTCGTCAGCCGCAGCATCGCCACCAACCGCGAGCGACTCAATGAGTTGAAGGCCGCGGAGGAAAGCGGCGGCGGCCGCGCCCCGATCGACGCCATCCTGCGCGCGCTGGTCGGCCCCACCCTGCGCGGCTGCCTCGGCCCCGACCGCGAGGGCTCGACCGCCGCGCGCTTCATGATCCGCGCCTCCATCGAATCGGTGCCGCCGATCCGCCGCATCAAGAACCGCGAGGTCGACCATTTGCGTAAATTCATCGCCGCGATGCGCCGCGCGATGCCCGGCCGCGACGATGCCGACCTCTATTGGGGCCTGCATTTTGCGCTCGCCATGTCGCACCACACCATCCGCGAAAAGGAGCGGCTGACGAAATTGTCGGAAGGCCAATGCGACCTCAACGACGTCCAGGCGATCATCGACCGCGTGGTGTCGGTATCGGTGATGGCGCTGACCGGCGGCGAGACGCCGGAAAAAAAGGCACCGGCGCGGCCCATGCCGCAAGGCAGGCTGACCCGGCAGGATTTGTAGACGCGCCACCACGCTGAAATAGCCTGTGCGGACGAACCGACAAAACGACTCTCTCCCGTTCACCCAGGGCTTTTCAACACCCGAGCCGGAACGCGCTGCGCTATCTCGAACCCTATGTCAGCCCTGCCTTTCGCATTCCCTCGAGAAAATGCTCCATCAACTCAGGCGTCTGGTAGGGAACGCTCGACTTGATCCAGTCGACCGAGAGCTGGGGCTGCTCGACCCGGACGGCGAGGAGGGATCGTCTCGCCTCCTCCGCCCTGCCCATCTGGGCCAGACTGGCGCAGCGGAGGCGCTGCGCGCCATGAAAGCCCGGGCGCAGCTGCAGCAACTGCTCCGACGTTTCGAAGGCTCTTGCATAACGGCCGGCGAGATAATGCGCCACGGCGATGCCGCCGAGGAACATTGCGGTGTCCGGGTCCAACGGACTGAGCCGGATCGCCTCGTTGCCATGCGCTATCGCTTCATCGCCCTGTCCGGAGAATGCCAACCCATGACTGAGATAACAATGCGCGGCCGCTGAGCTCGGATTGAGGCTGACGGCGCGCCGGAACGCCGCGATCGATTCTACGCTGCGCCATTCCATCATCGAGCAATATCCGAGCGCAATCTGGGCCCACGGATCAAAAGCATCCAGCGCGATCGCCCGATCGATGTGCGGCCGCGCGGCCCGCACCTGGTCGCGATCGATCCAGCCATTATGCGCTGAGAACACCAGGCAAAACCCGAGCAGGCTCCGGGCCGGCGCATAGTCCGGGTAGACGTCGACGGCACGATCCAGTGCGTCGATCGCCGCTTCCTGATCGGATCGATTGAGCCGCCAGACATGGGTTTGCGCCCGCGCCACCAGCTCCCAGGCGCCGAGGTCACTAGGCGACCGCGAAAATGCGCGAACGCCTTCCGCCGCCAACAGCCGCGGCTGAATCGCGCCGACGACGCTGCGGGTGATCTCATCCTGAATGGCAAAGATATCGCCGAGCTCGCGGTCGTATTGCTCGGCCCAGTGATGTCCGCCAGTCACCGCGTCGATCAGCTGGGCACTGACCCGCAGCCGCTGGCCGGCGCGGCGCACGCTGCCTTCGAGTACATAGCGAACCCCGAGCTTGCTCGCGGCTTCCCTGACATCCACGGCGCGGCCCTTGTAGACGAAGGTCGAGTTGCGCGCGATGACGAACAGCCACCGGATACGCGACAGGCCGGTGATCAAGTCCTCGGATATGCCGTCGGCGAAATAGTCCTGATCGGGATCGCCGCTCATGTTGTCGAACGGCAGAACCGCAATGGAGGGACGATCCGGCAACGGCAGCACATGGCTGTCAACTTGTTGCGCGCTCACGGACGCATCGTTCCCGTCGATCGCAATCACCGGCAGGGCAAACAGATAACCACGCTTGGAGACGGTTTCGATGATGGCCTGGCTGTCATCGTGCAGCGCGTGCCGGATCTCCCTGATGCATTGCGCCAACGAATTCGGCGTCACATTGAGGTTTTGCCAGACACTGTCGATCAGCTCCGTCTTGGGGACGAGCCGGCCGGGATGCTGCGTGAGGTATGTCAGCACATCGAAGGTTTTGGGCCGCAACGGAACGACGACGCCATCCCGGCGCAGGCAGGCCGATCGGCGATCAACCAGGAACGGTCCAAAACGATAATTCTTGCGTTCCACCATCTTCCGAGGTGCGGCCTGTGCAGTCGGTACCGCGGACAGTCTAGCGCATTTCATCACAATTTCATCGCTTCTTCACCACGACCAAGCCCGCGGATGTGGGAGCATCCAGCTGGTCCCTGACATTGATGGCCCTGGAAGGAGAAGTTTCAATGAAGCCGATGTCGAGGTTTTTCATGGTGACTTGGATCACCGTCGTCATTGCACTGTCGGCCACGGCCGCCCGCAGCGACATCATCATGGACTGGAACGCCAGGGCGGACGCCATCGCGATCGAAAAGCAGGTTTCGAACGCGCCCAACGCCCGCGGACAGGCGATGCTGCACATCGCGATGTTCGAGGCGGTCAACGCCATCGACAGGCGCTATGCGCCCTACAGGCTCAACCTCAGCGCTGACCGGGCCGCGTCGAGGGAGGCCGCAGCGGCTGCCGCTGCATACGATGTTCTGCTGGCGCTCCATCCCGACAAGAAGCCCGACCTCGATGCTGCGCTCGCCGCGTCGCTTGCCGGAATCACCGACGGCGAAGCGAGGTCGAAGGGTGTCGAACTCGGCAAACAGGCTGCTGCCGGGATCATCGCCCTGCGAGCCAATGACGGCAGCAACACTCCTGAAGACTATCGCCCCGCAACCACGGCCGGCGTCTACGTGCCGACCACGATGCCAATCGAGTCGACGAGTTCGAAGATCAGGCCATTCGCGATGACAAGCGCATCGCAATTTCGTGCCGCCCCGCCTCCCGCGTTGACTTCGGAAACCTGGACCAGGGACTTCAACGAAATTCGCGAGATCGGCAGCCTTGCGAGTGCCAGGCGCACGGCCGAGCAGACGACGATCGCCCGCTTCTGGTTCTTCACCGGGCCCAGGACCTACAATACGATCGTCCGGCAGATCGCCTCGAACAGGAAGATGGACCTCGTCGATTGCGCCCGCCTCTATGCGCTGACAGCGATCGCCGGCGCCGACGCCTTCATCGCGGTATTCGAGGCAAAATACACCTACAATTTCTGGCGCCCCGTAACCGCCATCCGTAACGCCGACCACACATCGAACCCGGCGACCCCGCGCGAGGCATCGTGGCAGCCGCTCGGGACGACACCGATGCACCCGGAATATCCCTGTGCGCACTGCATCGTCGCCAGCGCAGTTGCCACGGTGCTGCAGCACGTCGTCGGCAACGAGGTTGACGAGATCACGCTGACCAGCCCGACGGCTGCCGGCGTGACGCGCAAGTGGACACGCCTGCAGGACTATAGCGACGAGGTTTCCAACGCGCGCATCTATGCCGGCTTCCACTACCGCTTCTCCGCCGAAGCCGGCAAGGACATGGGAAAGAAGATCGGCGACCTGGCGGTGACAACGCTGATGCTTGGCGCCTTGGCCGACGCGCAGCAGAAGCGCTGATCGCGTGAACCGGTTCAGAGAGGCTGCCCGCGGGGGCGGCCTCTGCGAACGGCGCGAACCATTCCGGTACGCAGGCGAAGCTGCGCGCTGCCCGATCTCGGGAAAATGGCGGGCATAAACCGCATTGACGGCCACGAAGTGTCGCTGGCATAGCCAAGCCGGTCGAACGCCGTCCGCCAGCACGAGGAAGCACCGCCATGCGCATCGTCGATGTCGTCGAAATCACCAAGCCGATCGCCTCGCCGATCCGCAACGCCTACATCGATTTCTCCAAGATGACGGCGAGCCTCGTCGCCGTGGTGACGGATGTCGTGCGCGACGGCCGCCGCGTCGTCGGCTACGGCTTCAATTCCAATGGCCGCTACGGCCAGGGCGGCCTGATCCGCGAACGTTTTCGCAACCGCATCCTCGAGGCCGATCCAAAAAACCTGCTAAACGACGACGGTAGCAACCTCGATCCGCACCGGATCTGGGCCGCGATGATGTCGAACGAAAAGCCCGGCGGCCATGGCGAGCGTTCCGTCGCCGTCGGCACGCTAGACATGGCGGTGTGGGACGCCGTCGCCAAGATCGCCGGCAAGCCGCTGTTTCGCCTGCTCGCCGAACAGAAGGGCCGCGAGGCCAACCCGCGCGTCTTCGTCTATGCGGCGGGCGGCTACTACTATCCCGGCAAGGATAATTCGGCGCTGCGCGCCGAAATGCGCGGCTATCTCGACCGCGGCTACAATGTCGTGAAGATGAAGATCGGCGGCGCGCCGATCGACGAGGATCGCAAACGGATCGAGGCCGTGCTGGCCGAGATCGGCTCGCAGGCACAGCTCGCCGTCGATGCCAATGGGCGCTTCGATCTCGATACCGCGATCGCCTACGCAAAAATGCTGCGCGAGTTTCCGCTGTTCTGGTACGAGGAAGCCGGCGACCCGCTCGACTATGCGCTGCAGGCCGCACTTGCCGAATTCTACCCGCGACCGATGGCGACCGGCGAGAATCTCTTCTCGCATCAGGATGCGCGCAATCTGCTGCGCTACGGCGGCATGCGGCCGGACCGCGACTGGCTGCAGTTCGATTGCGCGCTGTCGTACGGGCTGGTCGAATATCTCCGTACGCTCGACATGCTGGCGCAGCACGGCTGGTCGCCGTCGCGCTGCATCCCCCATGGCGGCCACCAGATGTCGCTCAACATCGCCGCCGGCCTCGGCCTCGGCGGCAATGAGAGCTACCCGGACCTGTTTCAGCCCTACGGCGGCTTTCCGGACTCCGTTCGCGTCGAGGACGGCCACATCGTCATGCCGGACCTGCCCGGCATCGGCTTCGAGGGCAAATCGGATTTGATCAAGGTGATGCGCGAACTGGCGGAGTGAGGAGGCGGCTCGAGCGCCCTACTCCGTTGTCATTCCGGGGCTCGCGAAGCGAGAACCCGGAATCCAACTAGCAGCCTACTCTGAAGAGCCTTGGATTCCGGGTTCGCGCCAAGTGGCGCGCCCCGGAATGACGGAAAGAAAGATCAAACGATCTTCTTCTCCCGCAGCGCCTCCAGCTTGGCCGCATCATACCCGATCGTCGCCAGCACGTCCGCGGTGTCGGCGCCGAGCAGCGGCGGGGCGCGGTAGTCCTTGATCGGGGTGCCGGAGAAGGTGATGGCATTGCGGATCAGCGACAGCTCCTTCTCGAAGGGATGCTCGACCTTGACCCGCATGCCGCGCGCCTGCACGTGCGGATCGGAGAACACCTGCTCGAAATTGTTGATCGGGCCGGACGGCACGCCGGCCTTTTCCAGTTCGTCCAGCCAGTACTTCACCGGCTTCTTCAGGAACAGCCCGGCGAAGATCGCCATGATCTCCTTGCCGTGCACGACGCGGTCGTTGTTCTTGAGGAAGCGCGGATCGGTCGCCAGTTCGGGCGCGCCGAGCACGGCGCAGGTACGCTGGAACTGCCCGTCATTGCCGACCACCAGCATCAATTCGCCGTCGGTACAGCGGAACACGCCGGCCGGCATGCCGCCATTGCCCCAGGTGCCGCGGCGCGGCGGGGTGACGCCGTTGACGAGGTAGATCTGCAGCCAATGCGACAGCGAGGCGATCACGGTGTCGAACAGGCAGACGTCGACATGCTGCCCCTCTCCCGTATTCCTGCGGTGGTGGAGCGCGGCCAGAATGCCGATCGAGGTGTTCATGCCGGTCATGTAGTCGACGATCGACGGGCCGACCTTCATCGGTCCCTCGCCGGGCTCGCCGTCGATATGGCCGGTGACGCTCATCAAGCCGCCCATCGCCTGCAGGATCGCATCATAGCCGGCGCGCGGCGCGTACGGCCCGGTCTGGCCGAAGCCGGTCACCGAACAATAGATGATGCCGGGGTTGATCGCCTTGATCGATTCATAGTCGAGCCGGTAGCGCTTGAGGTCGCCGACCTTGTAATTCTCCATCATCACGTCGGCGGTCTTCGCCAGTTCGCGGATGATGTCCTGGCCCTCCGGCGAGGCGATGTTGACGGTGACGGATTTCTTGTTGCGGTTGGCGCAGAGATAGAAGGAATTGTTGTTGTTGGCCTTGCCCTCGGGGTCTTTCAGGTAGGGCGGGCCGAAGGCGCGGGCGTCGTCACCGCCGCCGGGGCGCTCGATCTTGATCACGTCGGCGCCGAGGTCAGCCAGCATCTGGGCGGACAGCGGGCCCGCGAGCACCCGCGTCAGGTCGAGAATTTTGATGCCCGAAAGTGGCAGAGCCGACATAAAGCTTCCTCCGAATTTTTGGCGTGGTGACGCGGGAGCAGCCCCGTGCCGCTGCGAAACCAAGCCGATACACTATTTTGTGCGGCTGAGCCCTGCATTGGCGGCATGACGCTATCCACCTGCCGCGCGTGCGCCCGTGGGCGGCCGGATCAGCCCGGCGGGTTGAAGGTCCGGGCAAAATAGATCGGCGATCTGGATTTCTGCAGGCGATAGAGTTGCGCCGGCCGGTTGGGACCCTTGCGCATCCTCGCCACCGGCTCGATCAGATCGGCCGCGAGCATGCGGGTCCGGAACGCGCTCTTTTCCAGCGGGCGGCCCAGCACGATCTCGTAGACCCGCTGCAGGTCCGGCAGCGTGAACTCCGGCGGCATCAGATAGGCCGGTAACGACGTATATTCGACCTTGCTGCGCAGCCGCTGGATCGCCGCGTCCAAGATTTCGGCGTGATCGAACGCAAGCTTCGGCTTGCCCTTGCCGCCGTCCACCGGAAACCACCGCGCGTCGGCTGCGCCCGCGACGGGCGTCGCGGGCAACAGCGCGAAATAGGCATGCGTCGCCGACCAGCCCCGCGGATCGCGGGTGGCGCTGCCCCAGCTTCCCAACTGCTCGAGATAGGGACTGACCATGCCGGTCTTTTCCTTCAGCTTGCGAACCGCGCAGCCTTGCAGGTCGACGTCCCGATCGATGTCGACAAAGCCGCCCGGCAGCGCCCAGGCCGCCGGAAACGGCTCGTCTTTATCCGCCGGCCGCTGAACCAGCAGGACCTGAAGCACATCGTCCCTGACGGTGAAGATGACCACGTCGACCGTCGTCAGTGGCCTCGGAAAGTCCAGCCCCGGGACGTCCTGCCTCCCCTGCCCGTCGAGAGATTTCTTGCGGTTGCCTGCCATGGCCATGAACCTTCTTGCTTGCCCGCTTGACACTAGCATACTTAGTTGTACAGTACAACTTACTTAGTTGCCCAGACACACTTACGGAGAGTATCATGTTCGGACTTCGCTTCTTCAAAGCCCAGCCCACCACCTATCTGATGCAATACCGGGCCGGCGCGATCACCCGCGAAGGTGCCGGCCTCTCCACGCTGTACTACGCGCCCGTCACCTCGCTGGTCGCGGTCCCGATCGGCAGCCGCGACGCCGCCTTCATCTTCCAGCACATTGCCCGCGACTTTCAGGCCCTCACCGTCCAGGGCCACGTCACCTACCGCATCGGCGAGCCGAAGCGGGCCGCCGCGATGCTCAATTTCACACTCAAGGCCGATGGCAAGAGCTATGAATCCGACGACCCGGAGAAGCTGCCGCAGCGGATCCTGGGGACGGTGGAAGTGTTGTCCCAGCAGGCGGTGAAGGAGCTGACGCTCAAGGAAGCACTGCAGGCCTCCGACCGGATCGCCGACTTCATCGCTCTCGGACTGAGGAACCGCGCGGACATCGCCTCCCTCGGACTTGAAATCCTCGGCGTCTCGATCCGCGGCGTGAAGCCGACGCCCGACACCGCCAAGGCGCTCGAAGCGGAAGCCCGCGAGGCCATCCTCAAGAGCGCGGACGAAGCGATCTTCGCGCGGCGCAACTTCGCCGTCGAGCAGGAACGCGCCATCCGCGAGAGCGAGCTCGACACCGAAATCGCCGTCGAGCAGAAGAAGCGTTCCATTCGCGAGACCCAGATGGACGCCGAGGCGAGCGTGGCCGCGAAGCAGAACGAGTTGCGCGAGGCCGGAATGACCGCAGACATCACGCTCGAAGGCAAGCGCAAGGATTTTGTCGCCCTCAACGCCGAAAACACCCGAACGCTGGCCGACGCGGAAGCCTACCGGGTTGGCGCGCTGATGAAGATCTTCGAGGGCGTCGACACCAGGGTGATCCAGGCGCTTGCCGCCGCCGGCATGCAGCCCGGCCAGTTGATCGCCCAGGCCTTCTCCGGCATTGCCGAAAAGGCCGAGCGGATCGGACAGCTCAACATGTCGCCGGAACTGTTGCAGGCGCTGATGGAAAAGCCGAAATCCACGGAGGTCAGCCATGCCCGCCGACAATGATCGCAAGGTGATCCTGGTCACCCGCAAGACCCGGCTGGAGGACCTGATCGCCAAATATTTGACGCCGGCGCAGGCGCGGTTCTACGTCGAACACCTCGGCGCCGATTTCTCCGACTATCAGCGCGAGCACGACGTCTACGTCGCGCAGCAGCGCCGCATCGTGCAGACCCTGGAGCAATGGGGCCGCTACCAGATCATCGAGCGGAGCTTCTTGCCGAACTTCATGTTCGGTCCTTCCGACATCGTGGTTGCGCTTGGCCAGGACGGATTGGTGGCCAACACCATGAAGTATCTCGACGGCCACCCGCTGATCGGCCTCAACCCCGACGCCGGGCGTTACGACGGCGTCTTGCTGCCGTTCGAACCGGGCGACCTCCCCGCGCTGTTGCGGGAGGTCGCCGCCGGGCGGCGTGGCTTCAGGGCCGTCACCATGGCCAAGGCGACGCTGACCAACGGCCAGGTGCTCCACGCGGTCAACGACGTCTTCATCGGGACGCGCTCGCATACTTCCGCGATCTACCAGATCGCCGCCGGTGAACGGAAGGAAACGCAGTCGTCGAGCGGGCTGATCGTCTCGACAGGTCTTGGCTCGACGGCGTGGTTCAAGAGCATCGTCACCGGCTCGCTGGCCATCGCCGCCGCGATCGGCAGCACCACCGGAGAGGCGCCGGCGTATGCGCCGCAGCCGTGGGACTGCAATGAATTGCGATTTGCGGTGCGCGAGCCGTTTCCAAGCCGGACCTCGCAGGTGAACCTCGTCTACGGCCGGCTGACGCGATCGGACCGGCTCAGCGTCCGCTCGCTGATGCCGGAAAACGGCGTCATCTTCAGCGACGGCATCGAAGCCGATCGCCTCGACTTCAATTCGGGAACCGAGGTGCAGATCGCGGTCGCCGAGCGCGAGGGCCGCCTGGTGGTCTGAGAGAATTCTTGAGGGATGCTTTGAGCAATGTCGGGCGCGACGAATTAACGGCGCGCCTCGATGTCGTTTGAAACTTTACCGGCTGCTATCGGGTACCCTTGGCGCGGTTGGCCCGCCACTCCAGGAATTCGCGATACAACGGATCGTTGCGATCCTGTGAGAAGGCGGAGGAAGCCGATGGCGTCGTTGGCGCGAACCCGCCGCCGGGGCCCACCGACACGGCCGGACCACCCGGCATCGGCATGTTGCGGTCGAGCCATTGCTGCGCCGCTGCGAAGCGGTTCCAGCCGGACACCGTCGCGCGCAGGGCCATTTCCTTCCACTTCGGATGGAACGGTGGCTGCTGCAGCTGCGCGACCTTGTCGAACATGGTGTCGACCAGCAGTGACAGGCGGCGATAGCGGTCGTTGTTCGCCGACCAGTTATAGGCGGCCAGCACCGCTTCGGCCGCGATCGTCTCCACCGGACTACCGTCCGCCACTAGGTTCGGATAGTCCTGCGACGAGAGCTTGGAGGGCAGATACTCGTCCTGCAGGTTCTTGGCGTAGTCGACCGGCACCAGATGCAGATTGCGGTCTTTGATCTGGCCCAGCCATTGCAGCGGCTTGCCCTCGATCGCCACGATCGCATCGACTTCGCCCCTGCGCAGCTGGTCGACGGCGAGCCGTGGCTCCTGATAAACGAGGTGTGGCCGGATGCCGAGCCGCTCGAACACGTTGATCGCCGTCACGAAGGTCGAACTGTCGGGCAGGTCCACCACCACGGTTTTGCCGTCGAGGTCGCGCACGCTCTGGATTGTCCGCGGCGCCAGGACGTGCATTTCCTCGTTGAACATCTTGGCGACATAGACGAACTGGTTTCGGATGTCCTTGGCAAAATCCTTGCGGTCCAGATAGGACAGCGTGTCCTTGCGCACGATGCCGGCGTCGACGCCCTTCAGCAGCAGGATGTCGGACACCGCCTGCACCGAGCCGCGGCCCATCACCGGCAGAATGCGCAGATTGGTGCCGTTGTCGAGCACGGAGGCCAGATCGGCGCCGACCTGCGCATAGGTCGAGCCGAACGAGCCGGTCACCAGACTGACCGTGTTGGCGTTGAGCTGGTTGGCGAGATCGCGCTTGGTGGCGGTGCCGTATTTGAAGATGGTCTTGAAGGAATCGCTGACGGCGCCCGGATCGATGCCGCTGCGCACCGGGCCGAACTGCTGCCACGCCCCGTTGCTGAACCGCATCATCCGCATCTGCTCGATCGGCGCGTGGTCGGACGGGCTGGTGTTGACCAGGATGCCCTGTATCATCAGCGGAAGCTGGATGCCCTTCAACGAACGCGCCTGCCGCATGATGTTCTCGCGCGAAAGGTCGTCGCCGCAGTTCTTCAGCACCTCGATCGTCAGCCTGGCAACCATATATCCTTGCACCGCCTGGCCATTGGTCTTGCTGATGCTCGGAACATAACGCTGCATGAAGGCACTCCACTCGCGAAATGCCGGCTCGCCGATAGCCTCCGCGTCTTCGCCCTCCAGCCTGTAGGCCGCCGAAAGCAGACCCTCGGCATTCTGCGGACCTGCCGGCTGGATCACAGCCGCATAGGAATTGGCGATCGAGGCGACGAAATGAGTCGGCCGCCATCCGATTTCCGCCATGCGCTTGATCGCCATGGTCGCGAATTTAGGCGTGGTGAATTCCACGAAGACGTCGGCGCCGCTCGCCTTCATCCTGGCCAGATAAGGATCGAGATTGGTGTCCGCGACCTTGTAGGGAACCTCGACCGCGATGGGGATCTTGCCGCTGAGACCCTCCTTCAGGCCCTGCAGATATTCCGCACCCATGATGTCATCCTGATATAGGACGGCAATCTTGCTGCGCGGATGGTTTTCCAGCAGGTACTGCGCATAGATATGGGCCTCGTTCACGTAGGTCGGCAGGAAGCCCATGCTCCATGGCGACTCGCGAGGCTGATCCATGTCCTTGGAGCCGGACAAGGGAAACAGCCGCGGCACCTTTTTCGAATTAAGGTAGGAAGTGGTCGCCGCGTTGGTGGCAGTGCCGACTGTGCCCATCGTGAACAGCACCTGGTCCTCCTCGACCAGCTTGCGGGTCATCTCCAGGGCTTTTTTCGGATCGTATCCGTCATCATAGACGATCATGTTGATCTTGCGGCCATTGATCCCGCCCTCGGCATTGACCTTGTCGAAATAGGCCGAAATGACCTTGGCCTGGACGGAATAGGCCGGCGTCGGACCGGTTATCGGCGAGGTAGCGCCGATGCGGATTTCGTTGGGGCTCACCGCAGCGCCTTGTCCGAAAGCCGGCCCCGTCAGCGCGGCAACAACCAGCGCCATTGCAACGCCGCGCCGAGGCGTGACGCACCATCGGCGAAAGCTGCCACTGGCCTTGCGTTGGGACTGGGCCGCCGAGCCAAACGTTGGCGTCACCGCTTCGCGCTTATCAACCAAAGCCCGCATTCGCTTGCTCCCTAGAGCACTCTGAGTCCGCGATGTCTTGCGCATCGATCCAAATAGGGTCGCAGCCCTACTCGCTGAGATTGTGTCTCAATTGGATTGATTTTGTGTCAAGGCGACCCGTTACAGAGCGATAATGTGTTTGCGCCGCCATACGGCACTTTCTCGGACGGCAGATCAGCGCACCGCGAATTTGCGACACGCTCACAGATTGCATTCACAACTTGCGCTATGCGTCGCCTCTCCCGGGATAAAGCAGTCCCTGCAGCTGGCCATCCTGCTCGACGTCGATCGGAGTGCGCGGTCGCGACGCGATGCCCATCGTCGCGAGCACCATCTGAAAAGCAAACGGCCCGCCGAAGCGGGCCGTCTCGATGCAAGGCCTTTGTTGATCCACCCGCCAGTTCACCGGCTGGGGCTGGCCTTGGAGCGGCTCGCACGCCACTCCAGGAATTCGCGGTACAGCGGATCGTTACGCTCCTGCGGCGAGAAGGCCGTGGGAGCCGTCGCAGCAGCTGCGGCCGACGGCGGCAGAGGCGACAGCACAGCGCCGGATGCCGCAGACACGGCGCCACCTCCCGGCAGCGGCATGTTGCGGTCGAGCCATTGCTGCGCCGCTGCGAAGCGCGTCCAGCCGGACACCGTCGCACGCAGGGCCATTTCCTTCCACTTCGGATGGAACGGTGGCCGCTGCAACTGCGCGACCTTGTCGAACAGGGTGTCGACCAGCAGCGACAGGCGGCGGTAGCGGTCGCTGTTGGCCGGCCAGTTATAGGCGGCCAGCACCGCTTCGGCCGCGATCGTCTCGACCGAATTGCCGTCCGCCACCAGGTTCGGATAGTCCTGCGACGAAAGCTTGGAGGGCAGATAGTCTTCCTGCAGGTTCTTGGCGTAGTCGACCGGGACCAGGTGCAGATTGCGGTCGTTGATCTGGCTCAGCCATTGCAGCGGCTTGCCCTCGATCGCCACGATGGCGTCAACCTCGCCCCTGCGCAACTGGTCCACGGCGAGCCGCGGTTCCTGGTAGACGAGATGCGGCCGGATGCCGAGCCGCTCGAACACGTTGATCGCCGTCACGAAGGTCGAGCTGTCCGGCAGGTCGACCACCACGGTCTTGCCGTCGAGGTCGCGCACGCTCTGGATCGTCCGCGGCGCCAGGACGTGCATCTCCTCGTTGAACATCTTGGCGACATAGACGAACTGGTTGCGGATGTCCTTGGCAAAATCCTTGCGGTCCAGATAGGACAGCGTGTCCTTGCGCACGATGCCGGCATCGACGCCCTTCAGCAGCAGGATGTCGGACACCGCCTGCACCGAGCCGCGGCCCATCACCGGCAGGATGCGCAGCGCCGTGCCGTTGTCGAGCACGGAGGCCAGATCGGCGCCGACCTGCGCATAGG